>Ga0181597_10000009_pt1 | contig 195387 bp, 184 predicted proteins | sample 041ome_5_FD_148647 | JGI IMG/M metagenome (GOLD analysis project Ga0181597, IMG submission 148647) | Coastal salt marsh microbial communities from the Groves Creek Marsh, Skidaway Island, Georgia - 041403US metaG (spades assembly) | ecosystem: Environmental > Aquatic > Marine > Intertidal... | reverse complement strand
ATCCGCGCCGATTTGAACGTGCCGCTGGATGATGCGGGCGCTGTACGAGACGCAACGCGTCTGCAGCGTTTACTGCCAAGCCTCAAAAAACTGAGCGAGGCCGGTTATCGCATTGGTGTGCTGTCACATTTTGGACGCCCGAAAGGCCAACGCGTGGACACGATGAGCTTGGCACAGGTGGCCGAGGCGCTGGCCGTTTTGTTGGGTCAACCGGTCAGTTTTGCCGATGACTGCATTGGCGCAGCGGCGCAGAACGCCCTGACAGCGCTTCGTGAAGGCGGCATTTGCGTTTTGGAGAACACCCGTTTTCACGCCGGTGAGGAAGCCGATGACGCCGATTTCGCCGCCGCTCTGGCGGCTCCGGCCGCCGCTTATGTCAATGATGCGTTTTCCGCCGCTCACCGCGCCCATGCCTCGACGCACGGTATCACCAAGCACCTGCCGACCTATTGCGGTCTGGCCATGCAGGCCGAGCTTGATGCGCTCAACGCCGCGCTGGGTGCGCCGGAGCGACCGGTTGTGGCGGTGGTTGGCGGGGCCAAGATTTCCACCAAGCTCGACCTACTCGGCAATTTGTCGTCGCGGGTCGATACGCTGGTAATTGGCGGCGGCATGGCCAATACGTTTTTGGCCGCACAAGGCCATAGCGTCGGCATATCTTTATGCGAGGATGCGATGCTGGACACAGCGCGCGCCATTATGATCGAGGCCGAAAAACAGGGCTGCACGATTTTGCTGCCACGCGATGCCGCCATTGCGCCCGCTTTCGCCGCCGGTCAAAAGGCCGAAATGGTTTCGGCCGAGGCGATACCCGATGATATGATGATACTCGACGCCGGGCCCGATGCGGTGCGCGATATTTGCGTCGCCTTTGACAGCGCCAAGACGCTGATTTGGAATGGCCCTTTGGGGGCATTTGAAATTGAACCGTTTGACTCGGCGACGAATAGCGCCGCGCAACACGCCGCGGCGCTAACCCGCAAAGGCCAACTGACTTCAGTGGCCGGTGGCGGCGACACGGTAGCGGCTCTGAACCATGCCGGTGCAGGAGAGGATTTCTCTTATGTATCGACGGCGGGCGGGGCTTTTTTGGAATGGCTGGAAGGTAAGACATTACCCGGGGTCGCCGCCTTGACGGCGTAAACCACGAATAAAAAAGGAGAGAACAATGAACAAACAAGCTCTTGAAACGATAGCGCAAGCTATGGTGGCCGACGGCAAAGGCATTTTGGCGGCGGATGAAAGCACCGGCACGATTAAAAAGCGCTTCGATTCCATCGATGTGGAATCGACCGAAGACAACCGCCGCGATTACCGCGAAATGCTGTTCCGCACGCAGGATGCGATGCGCGATTATATCTCCGGCGTGATTTTGTTCGACGAGACCATTCGCCAGAAAGCCGCCGACGGCACACCGCTGACCCAACTGATAAGTGATGCTGGTTCCCTGCCGGGCATTAAAGTCGATGGCGGGGCCAAAGACCTTGCCGGCCATGCGGGCGAAATGGTGACCGAAGGCCTTGACGGTCTGCGCGACCGGTTGAGCGAATATCACGGCCTCGGCGCAAAATTCGTCAAATGGCGCGCTGTCATCAATATCGCCGACGACATTCCTTCCGCCGCTTGCCTGACCGCCAATAATCATGCGCTGGCGCGTTATGCCGCGCTGTGTCAGGAAGCCGAGATTGTGCCGATTGTCGAACCCGAAGTGATTATGGATGGCAGCCATTCGGTCGAGCGTTGCTATGAAGTAACCAGTGCCGCGCTGACCGGTCTTTATGAGCAATTGGCCGAACAGAGTGTGCATCTGGAAGGCACTATTTTGAAACCGAATATGGTGGTCTCCGGCACCAAGCACGCCGAACAGGCAGGCGTCGCCCAAGTGGCCGAAATGACCATTGATTGCCTTAAGAAATGTGTTCCCGAGGCCGTGCCGGGGATCGTCTTTTTGTCAGGCGGTCAGTCAGACGAAGACGCAACGGCGCATCTCGACGCCATGAACAAGATTGGCGGTCTGCCGTGGAAGCTCAGCTTCTCCTATGGCCGCGCCCTGCAAACCGCGCCGCTGAAAGCGTGGCGCGGTGAGGCCGCCAATGTGCCAAGCGCGCAAGCGGCTTTCGCCCATCGCGCCAAAATGAACGGCCTCGCCGCCCGCGGCCAATGGGACGCCGCAATGGAGGGCTGACGCAAGGCTGATTGCCTTTACAGTTTGGAGGAGCCCGTCTCGCCTTTTGACGCGGCGGGCTTTTTCATGCGCGCTTCACACTTCACGCTTTAACGCGCGCCTAAACGTGCGCCGATAAGATACTCGACATTGCCCTGCGGGCCGGTGATGGGGCTTTCAATGACGCCATCGACCTGCCAGCCCTGCCCTTGCCACCAGCTGCTAATCCGCGTGCAGACTTGTTGGCGCAGGGTCGCATCGGCAACAACACCGTTTTTACCCAACGCCGCTTTATCGAGTTCAAATTGCGGCTTGATGAGCGCAATCGCCCAACTATGCGCGGGCATCATAGGCAGCAGCGATGCCAGCGCTTTTTCCTGACTGATAAAACTAACATCGCAAACCAGACCGGAGAGCGGCCTGTCGAAATCAGCGGCCGTTAAATCGCGCGCATTCACCCCGGCCATATCGGCCACGCTTGGGTGATCGCGCAAGCTCTCGTGCAACTGCTCGCGCCCGACATCGACGGCATAGACAAAAGCCGCGTCGCACTGCAGCAACACATCGGTAAAGCCGCCGGTCGAAGCCCCGATATCGGCGAACACGCCATTGGCGACACGATAGTCGAAACGCGTCAAACCCGCCGCCAGCTTCAGCCCGCCGCGCGAGACATAGCCATGCGCCGCTTCGGCGGTGATGGTGTCATCGGCGGCTACCGTCATCGCCGCTTTGGTCGCGGTGACGCCATTGACCCGCACCAGGCCGGCCTTAATGGCGGCGGCAGCGCGGGCGCGGCTTTCAAACAAAGAAAGAGAAACAAGCTGCTGGTCGAGACGCGTCTTCGACAAGCTTTAAGCACCCGCTTTGGGCGCAACCACCTCGATTTGCGCGCCGTCAGCACCCAGCAATGCGCGCACGGTCTCGATAATTTGCGCCGCATTGAGACCCGCCACATCATACATGGCGTCCGGCTTGTCCTGGTCGATATAGATATCGGGCAGCACCAGCGCGCGGCATTTGAGGCCGCTTTCCAGCGCCCCGTTATGCGCCAGCATATGCATCACATGACTGCCGAAGCCGCCAATTGCGCCCTCTTCCAACGTCAGCAGGATTTCGTGTTCGCGGGCCAGACGCAAAATAAGCGCCTCATCGAGCGGCTTCATAAAGCGCGCATCGACTACGCTGGTGCGAAAGCCTTGCGCGTCGAGCTGGTCGGCCGCCAGTTGCGCCTCGGCCAGACGAGTGCCGTAACTGAGCAAGCAAACCCGCCCACCTTCGCGCAGCACACGGCCTTTACCGATCTCCAGCACCTCGCCGCGCTGTGGCAGCGCAACGCCTGTCCCCTCGCCGCGCGGATAGCGCAAAGCCGTCGGGTGTTCGCTAAAGGCCACTTGCGTCGCCACCATATGTTTCAGCTCAGCCTCATCGGCCGCCGCCATCATCACCATATTGGGCAGCGTGCCGAGATAGGCATTGTCAAAAGCGCCCGCATGAGTTGGGCCATCGGCACCCACCAAGCCGGCGCGGTCAATAGCGAAACGCACCGGCAGATTTTGCACCGCTACATCATGCACCACTTGGTCATAAGCGCGCTGCAGAAAGGTCGAATATATCGCTGCGAAAGGTTTGAAACCTTCGCTCGCCAGACCGGCCGCAAACGTCACAGCATGCTGCTCGGCAATGCCGACATCGAAACACCTATCGGGATAGGCGGCGGCGAATTTATCGAGGCCGGTGCCCGACGGCATGGCCGCGGTAATAGCAACGATTTTGTCATCGCGCGACGCTTCATCTATCAACGCCTCGGCGAAGACGCCGGTATAGCTGGGCGCTGACGGCGTCGCTTTCACTTGCTCGCCGGTGACCACATTGAATTTCGAGACGCCGTGATATTTATCGTCCGAAGCCTCGGCCGGGGCGTAACCATGGCCTTTTTTGGTCACCACATGCACCAGCACCGGCCCGTTTTGCATGTTTTTGACGTTCTCCAATACCGGCAGCAAATGGTCGAGATTGTGCCCGTCAATCGGCCCGACATAATAAAAGCCCATCTCCTCAAACAGCGTCCCGCCGGTCATGAAACCGCGCGTATATTCTTCCATTTGCCGCGCTTTTTCTTGCAGGCTGTCGGGCAGATGGCGGCTCAAATCCTTCAATAGGCGGCGGAAAGAGCGATAGGTTTTGCCAGACAAAATGCGCGCCAGATAAGCGCTCATCGCGCCAACAGGCGGCGCAATCGACATATCATTATCGTTTAGAATAACCACCATGCGGCTATCCATGGCACCGGCATTATTCATCGCTTCAAAAGCCATGCCGGCGCTCATCGCGCCATCGCCGATAACCGCAACAACATTATTGTCGGGGCCCGTATTGTTTTTCAGGTTCAAATCGCGCGCCGCCGCCATACCAAGACCCGCCGAGATGGAGGTCGAGCTATGGCCGGCACCGAACGGGTCATAGTCGCTTTCGGCACGTTTGGTGAAACCGGACAAGCCGCCACCGGCACGCAGCGTGCGGATGCGGTCGCGCCGCTCGGTGATGATTTTATGCGGATAGGCCTGATGACCGACATCCCAAACCAATCGGTCGGTCGGCGTATCGAAAACATAATGCAGCGCCACGGTCAGCTCGACAACGCCCAGACCGGCACCCAAATGGCCGCCCGTCACCGACACGGCGTCGATCATCTCATCGCGCAATTCATCCGCCAATTGGCGCAAGTCACTCTTCGCCAGCTGACGCAGGTCAGCCGGGCGCGCAATGCGATCCAAAAGCGGTGTTTTCGTCTCAGCCATGACGGTTCCTTTACTGCGCCTTTATGTATCAGCTATGCCGCGCAATCACAAATTCGGCAGCTTGTCGCAGGCTATCGGCAGCAGGGCCGAAAATTGCCAAATGGGCAATCGCCTGCTCAACCAGCAGACCGGCTTGGTCGCGCGCCCGCTCGGCCCCCAACAGAGACGCGAAAGTGACTTTGCCTTGACCGGCATCCTTGCCCGCCGTCTTGCCCAAATCAGCGCTTGCCGCATCGACATCGAGCACATCATCGGCGATTTGAAAAGCCAGCCCGATATCATGCGCATAGCCGTTAAGTGCGTGGCGTTGCGCCTCATCGGCAGCGCCCAAAATAGCCCCCGCCTCAACCGCGAAAGAGATGAGCGCGCCGGTTTTCATTTTTTGTAACCGCGTCAGACCCCCGGCATCCAAATCGAGCGTCGGCGATTGCAAGTCGATCATCTGCCCGCCCACCATGCCGTGCATACCCGCCGCGCGCGCCAGCGTCGTCACCAATTCCAGCCTTTTGCTCAAATCCTTGTGCGTCGCCTCATCGGCCAATATCTCAAACGCCAGCGTCAGCAATGCGTCGCCGGCTAAAATGGCGGTCGCTTCGTCAAATGCTTTGTGCACGCTCGGCTTGCCGCGGCGCATATCGTCATCATCCATGGCCGGCAGGTCGTCGTGAACTAGTGAATAGCAATGCACCGCCTCAACCGCCGCGGCCGCATGAATGGCGTTTTTCTCATCGACATCAAACAGCCGCGCCGCCGCATAACACAGATAAGGGCGAAAGCCTTTGCCGCCCTCAAGCGCCGTATAGCGCATGGCCTCGACAAGGCGGAATTCCGGCCCGTCAGGCAGTTGCAGCATATCGTCGAACAACGCCGCCACGCGCGATACCGCATGGCGACGGTCTGTTTCAAAATCGGACATTTGTCTAATCGGCGTCCAGCGGCTCAGTGCCCAAGCCGGAGCTGCCATCGCCGGTAATTTTCTCTATTTTGGCTTGCGCCGATTTCAGCTTTTCATCGCAATAGGCTCGCAACTGGCTGCCGCGACGGTAAATCTCTATCGATTCTTCCAGCGCCACATCGCCGGTCTCCAGCCGGTCGACAATACTCTCCAGCTCGTTAAGCGCCTGCTCGAAGCTGAGTTTCAAAATGTCCTCGGCGATTTCAACTTTTTCGGCCATGCCCGTTCCTTTGCATTACCCTCTCATCCAAGCATTACGCATTGATGCTCTGTTGATAATAGCATACGCCATCCTCGTCGTAATTCATCGACAATTCGCCGCGATGCACAAGGCACATGAGATGCGCCAAGCTTTCACCCGCCGCCATGAAAAACACCTCGCGGCCGATGCGGCGCTTGAACAGCACGGAAAAAATCTTGCCATCAATAGCACGGCGTGGCTCCGCGCATACGTCGCGCAGGCGCGTCAGCGAATTTTCATGCCCCTCAATCAGCGCGTTGAGCCGCGCGTGCAAACCATAAAACGGCTCATTATGCGACGGACAGACCAACACATTATCGGGAATAGTGTCGCGGAGGCGATGACAGCTGTCGATCCAGTCCTGCAACGGATTGCCCATCGGCTCGGTCGGGAACAGCGACACATTGGACGAGATGCGCGGGATGACCTGATCGCCGGAAATCAGCAAATTCTTTTCAGGACAATAAAGGCAGGCATGCTCGGGCGCATGGCCGGAGCCGATTTCGATGCGCCATATATGGCCGTCAATCTCAATTTCATCGTCTTGGCGCACGCGCTGATAGGCTTGCGGTAACGGGTGAATATGTTCGCCAAAACCGCCGAAACGCTCGCTGTAGCGGCTGAGCGCGTAATCGTCAAAACCGGCGGCGCGATAAAAACGAAGGCCTTCTTCGGGCACCGATTTTCCGGTATCGGCGGCCATGGTGCGGCACATCAGATAATCGGCGCGCGACATAAGAAAATCGGCATCGAAACGATTGACCAACCACCCGGCAAGGCCGACATGGTCGGGGTGCATATGCGTGACAATGACCTTATTGACCGGCTTGCCGCCCATAAAGCCCTCAAACAGCTTCTCCCAATGGGCGCGTGAGCTGTCCATATCGACACAGGTATCGACAATCACCCAGCCATCGCCGTCACGCAGCAGCCAGACATTAATATGGTCGAGCGAATAAGGCAGGTCCATACGCGCCCAAAAAACGCCATCAGCAACTTCGATCGGCTCGCCGACACCCGGTTTTTCATCAAACGGATAGCTCAGGCCGTGCGCCTGCGAGGTCGCTTTTGCTTGATTGCTCACAATATCCTCAATCCCCGTGCCCGACCCGCTAAAGGCTTGGCATCAATCTCACCAGTTGGTAACAACATATGCTATCCGACACAGAGTGCAAATAAAGAGTGCAAATAGGAGTTTGTCGTGACCCGACACCCCGCCACCGATGCGGGCATCGCCGCCTGCGCCGCCAAGCTGAAAGTGGGGGGACTGGTTGCCCTGCCCACCGAGACGGTTTACGGACTGGCCGGCGACGCGACCAATGCCGACGCCATTGCGGCGATTTACGCCACCAAAACGCGGCCGCAATTCAATCCGCTCATATGCCATATCGCCGATATGCAGACAGCGCGGCGGCTCGCCGTGTTCAATGAAACGGCTGAAAAACTGGCCGCGGCTTTCTGGCCGGGGCCGCTAACTCTGGTGCTGCCCCGCCAAGCCGACTGTCCGGTCGACACGCTGGCCAGTGCCGGTCTCGACACCATTGCGCTTCGCTTACCGGCGCATGAAACGGCGCAAAAACTGCTGGCCGCCGTTGCGACGCCGCTGGTCGCGCCCAGTGCCAATCCGTCCGGCCGCTTAAGCCCCAGCTCCGCCGCGCATGTCGAGGCCATGCTGCCCAATATCGATGTGCTGGATGGCGGCGATTGCCCCATCGGGCTGGAATCGAGCATTGTCGGCTGTCTTGATGCGACGCCCCTATGGCTGCGCGCTGGTGGTCTGGCACGGGGTGATATCGAGGCCTGTCTCGGGCAAAAACTGAGCGAGGCACCGCAAGAGGCGAGCGCGGCAGCGCGACTGGCCCCCGGGCGTCTGGCGCGCCATTACGCGCCCCAAAGCGGGCTGCGCCTCAACGCTATGCGCGCCGAAGACACCGAATTGCTTATCGGTTTCGGGCCTGACACGCCGCCCGATTGTTTTGCCAATCTGAGTGCGACGGGCGATATGGCGGAAGCGGCAAGCAAATTATTCGCCACGCTGCACGCCGCCGATGCGGCCGCGCAAACCGCCGGCAAGTCGCTGGCCGTTACGGCGATACCGCCGCACGGCCTCGGTGAGGCGATTAATGACCGGTTGGTGCGCGCCTCACACACGCCGCAAAATTGACCGGCTAATCTTTCGGGTGCTCGATAAGCAGGGTCGGCACATCCAACACATGCGATTTAGCGGTGCAGACTTTGGTGCCGGGCTTGCGACCATCGCGCACCTCCGAGACGGTGATACCGGCCTCGGTCAGGCGCTTTTGCGTCGCCACAATATCATCGGTCTTCAACGCCAGCCCCCATAAGCGGTCTTCATCGCCTGTCTTATCGGAGGCGATAACCTCGATGCTCATTGAATTGGTGCGGAAGAAAAGCTGCGTGCCGCCCCAATCAGGGACGTCTTGCTCCAGCGCCAGACGGATGCCGAGCTGGTCGCCGTAAAACTTCTTGGCCGCCGCCGCGCTGTTGGTTTGCACCACCACATGATCAACTGCGGTAAGGGTGCCATCGCCCGTCACCCCGGCCATCTGCAAAGCCGCCGGGTCGTCATGGCGGATGCAAAAAGAGAAAATGCCGCGCGCCGCGGCGCTATCCCAATGCATATTTTGCCATGTTCGGGTCTCGCCGCTGGCGTCATCGACGCCATGGCCGGCCGCCGGTTCTGAGGCTTCCAACCCATTGGCGCGCGCGTTTTTCAAAAATGTATCGCAATCATCCGTCCCGAATACCAGCGCGCACAGCGATTGCCCACGCGCCTCCAGCACCCCGCGCACCATATCACCGGCCCAGCCATCGCCATTGGCGGCCAGCAATTCAAGATAGCAATTATCCAGCCGAAACAGCGTATTGGCGCTGCCATAATCGGGATGCGTGCCGCGCCAACTGGGCGCGCGCCCCAACATCAGCGCATAATCGGCACTGGCCTGTTCAAGGTCTTCGACAGCGACAATAATATGGTCCACGACAGCCATGCACGTCTCCTAAAATAAATCCATCTGTTTGGGCGGCGCTATTTCAATATGCTCCACCCATAAATCCGCATCGTCCTCCGCCACCTTATTGACCCGTTTGGAAATCGGTGTGGCGGTAAAAACATCTTCGGCCGAGGGCCCTAAAAGGGGAAGCAGTTTTTCCGCCGCGGTCTCAGGTGTCGCCAGCCAATCCTCGGCATGGCGCGGCTCTATCATCGCCGGCATGCGGTGATGGATTGGGCTCAGTGTGTCATTGGCGGCGGTGGTGATGATGGCGCAGCTTTCAATTTCGCTGCCATCAGCGCCATCCCAAATCTCCCAAATGCCGGCCATGAAAAAAGCCTGCCCGTCGGCGCGATAAATGCGATAGGGCTGGCCGACGCTTCGGTCCCATTCGTAAAAACCGTCTGACGGAATAAGGCAACGGCGGCGGCGAAAGGCGTTTTTGAAACTGGGCTTTTCGGTAATCGTCTCTGAGCGCGCATTGATTTGCGGCCGCGACGCTTTATCGGTTACCTGCTCGGGTTTCAGCCATGGGGCCACCAGCCCCCACTGCACCAGCGCCATTTCGCGCCCCGGCACAGCCCTGATGACACTGACCGGCTGCGTCGGCGCGATATTATAGCGCGGCGGGAAATTTATCCGATTGGAGAAATCGACCAATTGGCGCAAATCCTCCGGCGCAGTAGCGAGGGCGAAGCGACCACACATTTAAAACGCCACCCCATCCATACGCACCATATCGCCGACACCTATCTGCAACGCTTGCGCTTCACCGGCATTTATCTCCAGCACCGCGCTAACCGGCTGCAACGAAACCGTTGGCGTGTCTGATTGCGTGTCGCGGCGCGTCACAATTTGCCCGACCATGCCGCCGGGGAGAATGAAAATCATATCCAGCGGTATCAGTGTGTTGCGCATCCAAAAGCGCGCTTGGCGCGGCGGCTGCATGGGAAATACCATGCCGTGACGCGGCGACATATCGGCCACATGCATTAGCCCTTGGCGCTGCTTTTCCGGCGTGTCGGCCAGCTTCACCTCAAACACCAGCTGGCGCCCATCCAGCGTCGCCACGGTTAACGGCGCAGCCATGGTCGGCGCGACAGCGCCCAAGGCCAGAACGCACAGCAGTAAGAATCGTCTCAGCATGACCCCAGCTTGCCATTGCGCGCGCGGCAGGTCAAAAGCCCATAACCATCCGCAAAACTCTTTTCATATGCGCCCAAGCCGATATAGTGGCTCCAATTAGAGCGGCCTGAAATAGGCAGTCAGGGAGGGATTTATGAGCTATCAACCATTTGATTTGAGCGGCAAAGTGGCGCTGGTCACCGGCGGCAATCGCGGCATTGGACTGGGCATGGCCTCGGCCATGGCGCAAGCAGGTGCCGATATCGCCATCTGGGGCACCAATGCAGCCAATAATGAAAAAGCCGTAGCCGAATTGTCGGCTCTTGGGGTGAAAGCGCAAAGCTGGAACGTCAATGTCGCCGATGAGGATGCCGTCAACGCAGCCATGGCCGACACGATTGCCCAAATGGGCCGCATTGATAGCGTCTTCGCCAATGCCGGTATCGGCAAGCTGTCGCCGGGTTTTACCGATATGTCGACGCAAGATTATCGCGACGTGCTGGCGGTCAATCAGGATGGTGTGTTCTTCACCTTACGCGCCGCCGCAGCGCATATGGTTGAGCGCGCCAAAAATGGCGACCCTGGCGGCTCGCTGGTCGGCGTCGCCAGTCTCGCTGCAACCGAGGGCGCGGCCCGCAACCAACATTATGCCGCCACCAAAGGCGCGGTCATTTCGATGATGAAGTCCATCGCCGTTGAGTTCGCGCGCTATGGCGTGCGCGCCAATTCCATCCTGCCGGGCTGGATCGACACAGATATGACCGCCGGTGCGCAAAGCAATGAGCGATTTCAGCAAATGGTGATGTCGCGCGTACCGGCGCGGCGTTGGGGCCAGCCGGAAGATTTCGGCGGCGTGGCGGTCTATCTGACCTCCAACGCCTCCGCCTATCACTCCGGCGACTTATTCGTAATCGACGGCGCTTATTCGATTTTCTAAAGCCCGTTTCACAGCGTGACGACCAAGCGCCCGCGCGTTTGACCGGCGAGGATTTTCGGCCCCAATGCGGGCAGGTCATCCAGTGTAGCGTCGCTCGACATAGCGTCCAGCTTGTCCAGATCGAGATGCTCGGCGAGCAGCGCCCAAGCCGCTTCGCGCTTGGCGCGCGCTGCCATAACGCTGTCGATGCCCGCGAGGTTAACACCGCGCAAGATAAACGGCATCACCGTGCCCGGCAGGTCAGGGCCTTGCGCCAAACCGCATGCCGCAACCGTGCCGCCATATTTTGTCTGCGAAATCGCATTGGCCAGCGTATGGCTGCCGACGGCATCGACCACACCGGCCCATTGTTCTTTGTCCAGTGGCGGGCCGCCGGGCTCTGACAAGGTGTTGCGGTCAATGATGCGCGTCGCGCCAAGGCCGGTCAGATAAGCTTCTTCTTCCATGCGACCGGTCGAGGCAACGGCCTCGTAACCGAGCTTGGACAGCAGCGCCAAAGCCACCGAGCCAACCCCACCGGCCGCGCCGGTGACAAGGATTTCGCCGGCATCTGTCGGCGTATCCATCAGCGCCATGACGCACAGCATGGCGGTATAGCCGGCCGTGCCAATGGCCATGCTCTGCGCGGCCGAGATGGAGGCCGGTTTTTTGACCAGCCAATCCCCATTGACCCGCGCTTTACCGGCATAACCGCCGAAATGGGTTTCACCCACACCCCAGCCATTAAGGATGACCTCATCGCCTTCTTGGTAATCGGCGTGGGTTGATTTCTCGACCGTGCCGACAAAATCAATGCCCGGTATCATCGGCCATTTGCGCACCACCGGCACGGCACCGGTCAGCGCCAGCCCGTCTTTATAGTTCAACGTCGAATGCGACACGGCGACGGTAACATCGCCCTCCATCAAATCATTCTCACTCAGCTCCACAAATTCATGGGACTGGCCGTCATCGGTTTTGTTGAGCCGCAATGCGCGGAAGCTGTCAGACATATTCGTCTCCCGTTAAGTCTGTTTTAAAATTCGAAAACGCAAGGCTGGCCGGTGGCGGGTGCGGTCAATTCACCCTCCCACATCACCCTTGTGCCGCGCACCATAGTGCCGACGGGCCAGCCGTGAATACTGCGTCCGGTGAATGGTGACCAGCCGCAACGCGCCGCCACCCAGTCTTCGGCAATGGTCTCGGTGCGCTTTAAATCGACAAAGGTCAAATCAGCGTGATTGCCGATTTTAATCTCACCTTTTTCTTTCAAGCCGAACAATTTTTTGGCGTTGAGACTGGTCAATGTTACCAGCTTCTCCAGCGATAATTTGCCCGCCGCCATATGGTCGAGCATCACCGGCAAAAGCGTTTGCACGCCAGGCATACCGGCCGGCGAATGCGGATAGGCCTCGGCTTTTTCTTCGCGCGTATGCGGCGCGTGGTCCGAACCAATAACATCGACAATGCCCTGCTCCAAGGCTTTCCACAAAGCAGCGCGATGGCGCGCCTCGCGAATAGGCGGGTTCATTTGCGCGAATGTGCCGATCTCTTCATAAGCGTCGGGCGCCACCAAAGTCAGATGCTGCGGCGTCACCTCGACCGAGACAATGTCACGATTGGCGGCCAGCATTTGCATTTCTTCTTCGGTCGTCACATGCAGCACATGGATATGCTGATTGGCCTTGCGAGCAAGTTTGATGAGGCGGCGGGTCGAAGAAATCGCTGCTTCTGCATCGCGCCATACCGGATGCGTCAGCACATTGCCGGTCTCAGCCAGCGAGCGCCGTTCACGCAGACGATATTCGTCTTCGCTGTGGAACGCCGCGCGGCGGTTGATGTTTTTCAAAATATCGCCGACGCCGTCATCATCGGGCACCAGCAGATTGCCGGTCGAAGACCCCATAAACACTTTGACGCCGCAAATCCCCTCCATGCGCTCCAGCTCGGGCAGCTCGGCGGCGTTTTCATGCGTGCCGCCGACATAAAAAGCGAAATCGCAATGCATACGATTGCGCCCGCGCGCCACTTTGTCCTCAATGGCTTCTTTATTGGTGGTCGGCGGTTTGGTGTTGGGCATTTCAAACACCGCCGTCACCCCACCCATCACCGCGGCCAGCGAGCCCGATTGCAGGTCTTCTTTGTGCTCTAGCCCCGGTTCGCGGAAATGCACTTGCGTGTCAATGACGCCGGGCAAAACCGTGAGGCCGCTAACATCCAGCGTCTCGGCGGCCTCGGCTTCGGCCAAATCACCAAGCGCTGCGAATCGGCCATCCTTAATGCCAATGTCGCCATCTGTGGTCCCGTCGGGCCCGGCAATGGTGCCGCCGGTGATTATCAGGTCGTATTTTTCTGTCGCCATATCTCTACTCGCTTGCTTCAACTCATAGCAGAACAGTCCGCTATTGTCGTTTCTTTTGTCCCGGAATTTATCCCGCTTGCACCGCCATGGTACGGCAGATATTTGCCGACATAGCGCGCCACTTCCACCGCATCCAGCCCGACATAAAGCCCATAGGGGCGTCCCTCGGTGGCGCTGTCATTGCGGTCGAGGCGCAGCACCAACGGCGCGGCCTGACTGGCTGCCATGCGCATGGCCAGACGGTCGGTGCCGATGACCAGTCGCGCGCGGCGCAACAACCCACCTTGCTTGGCAAAAGGCAGGTCTTCGAAATGCGTTATCTGACCGGCCGGAATATTCGCCACCAGCGCATTGGCCAACGCGCAGCCTTTGTCGCTGAGCACCACAATATGCGCCTGTTTGAGCGCCGCAACACTGTCGGACAAACGCCAAATAAGCTCGGCATAATGCTGCCAGTCCCAAGCGGCGCGGCTGTTTTCGGCCAGTGCCAGCACCACCAAAGGCGCATCTGGCGACAGTGTTTCGGGCAGTGCCAAATGCAGCTTGTCGGGGGTAAAAATATGCGGTGGACGAAACTTGCCCGCGGCAAATAATGCCGGCAATGAATAAGCACCGCTGTCAAAACGATAATGATGGCGATGCCGCGCCCATAATAAAAACGGCAGGCGCGTCGGTGCCAAAGAAATGACGCGGTGCCAATTGCGCCCCATCGCCGCACCAAGTAATTGCAATGACGGTACGCGCTGGCGGTTATAGGTGATAAACTGCAACGGCACGGGCGCGTCGGCAAATAGCGGCACAAAATCCTTAGGCGTTACCAAATGCACGGCCCGCGACGGCTCAAATGCCAGCAGCTCGGCCAATACGCCGGTGGCGGTAAACGCGTCGAGCCGGTCGGGCGGCAGGATGATAAGATTGCTGCGCGGTGACATTGACAAACTATACGCGCCTTGCCGCGAATTACCAATCCGCTTTGGCGCGCTGCATGGGGACTTGAAATTTTTCTGCCATGGGCGCACATGTTGGCTATGAGCACTTTTCACACTGCCTTGAAAGACCGCGCGGTGCTGCGCCTCAGCGGTGCTGACCGCGTCGATTTTTTGCAAAATCTGGTGACGCAAGACGTCGCGCGCCCGCAAGCCGGTGCTTGTGTGATGACGGCGCTGTTGACGCCACAAGGCAAGCTGCTTTTCGATTTCATCGTCTATTTCGAGGAAAATGGTTTTCTGCTCGATGTCGACGCCGAGAGCGCCGAGGCGCTGCTGAAAAAGCTGACGCTTTATAAATTGCGCGCCGATATAAAACTCGAAATGACAGACCTCGCCATCCACGCCATATGGCAACTGGACGGCCAAGCGAAAAATCAAGAGGGCGAGCAAACCGACCTGCCCGCCAAAGAGATGAGCAGCAGCTTTTATCAAGACCCGCGCCATCACGGCCTCGGCTTGCGCGGCTTTTTTGACAGTACTCCCGATACGGGGTTGCCGCAAAAACCGCTGGCTGATTGGCACGTCAATCGTCTCAAACATGGTGTGCCGCAAGGCCAGAGCGAAATGCCGCCCGGCAGTATTTTTCCGCTCGAATATGGTTTCGAGGCCGCCAATGCAATCGATTTTCAAAAAGGCTGTTTTGTCGGTCAGGAAGTAACCTCGCGCACCCATCGCAAAGGCAGTCTGCGCAAAAAACTGCGGCCGATAGAAATTGACGGGGCGACGGGTAATCGCGGCGACAAGCTGCTGACGGCGGCCGAACGCATCGGCGGCGAGCTGGTGGCGCTGCATGACGGCTGCGGGCTGGCGCTTATTCGCGAGGACGCGCTGGCCGAGGCACTGACGTTGAATGGCGCGCCGGTGCGCCTCACCCTTTAAATGGCGAGATGCGGGACCCCTGAAAGGCAGCATCCGTAACAAAATGTCACCGAATGTGACGGTAAAACCGCCCTTCGCCCCTCGTCAGCGGTCCGAAATATGTTACTTTATGCCTGTATTGCGGGAGGGAATTTGATGAACCAGGTTATTTTGACCGGCTCCGGATTGTTTACGCCTAGCCAGTCGATCAGCAATGACGAATTGGTGGCGAGTTTCAACGCCTATGTCGAGAAATTCAATAGCGAGAACGCCGCCGCCATCGAGGCCGGTGAGGTTGAGGCGCTGGCACCGTCAAGTGTCGCGTTTATTGAAAAAGCCTCGGGCATTAAAAGTCGCTATGTCATGGATAAACAAGGCACGCTGGACCCCGACATAATGTGCCCGCGTATTCCCGAACGCTCCAATGACCAGCCCTCGCTGCTGGCTGAAATGGGCGTCACCGCCGCCAAGCAGGCGCTGGCCGAAGCCCAATTGGAAGCCGATGAAATTGACGCCGTGCTGGTCGCTTGCTCCAATTTACAGCGCGCCTATCCGGCCATCTCTATCGAAATTCAAGACCTGCTGGGTATTAACGGCTTCGCTTTTGACATGAATGTCGCTTGCTCATCGGCGACATTCGGCATCCAAACCGGCTATGACATGATCCGCTCGGGCAGCGCCAAGCGCGTGTTGATGCTGAACACCGAAGTGTGTTCGGGGCATTTGAATTTCCGCGACCGCGACAGCCATTTCATTTTCGGCGATGTGGCAACAGCGGTCATCCTCGAGGATGCCGAGATTGCCAGAAACAAGCAGGGTTTCGAGATTGTCGATACCCGTCTGGTGACCAAATTCTCTAACAATATCCGCAATAATTTCGGCTTTTTGAACCGCACGGCGCCCGAAACGCGCGACGAAAAAGACAAGCTGTTCATTCAGGAAGGCCGCAAAGTATTCCGCGAAGTGGTTCCCATGGTGGCGCAAATGATTACCGACCATCTGGCTGATAACAATCTGCAAGCGAACGGGCTGCGCCGCATGTGGCTGCACCAAGCCAATCGCAATATGAACGATTTTATTGCCAAAAAAGTGCTGGGCGAAGAGCCGACCGATGACATGCAGCCGACCGTGCTGGACGAATATGCCAATACCAGCTCGGCCGGGTCCATCATCGCCTTCCACAAACACAAAAGCGATTTTGAAAGCGGCGATATGGGCGTGATTTGCAGTTTCGGAGCGGGTTATTCCGCCGGCAGCATTATTGTCCGCCGCGCCGGATAAAGCTAACCTCATTGCCGATGAGTGACAGCGGCACCACAGATATTCTGATTGACATCAGCACCGCCATTTTGCGCGCGCAGGATGGGGTGCTGCAATTTCGGGCGCTGCAAGATGCCGATGACGGCGACAAGCGGCTGCCGTTTGGCCCGTTCATGCCCGACCGCCACCGCACCATGGAGATAGGGTTGCGCCAATGGGTGCGCGAACAGGTTGGGGTCGATCTGGCGCATGTCGAACAGCTTTATACTTTCGCCGACCAAGGCCGCCATCACGGCGCCGCAAAAGACGAACGCCATATCGTCTCGGTCGGCTATTTAGCCTTGGCCCAAGACAATATGGCAGCCGAGGACGCCGCCGGAGCAGCGTGGGATGACCTCTATCGCTATTTCCCGTGGGAGGATTGGCGCGACGGCCGCCCCGAAATTCTCGATGCAATGATATTGCCCGAACTCGATAAAAGATTATCCGGCGAACCGCTCGCCGCGGCACGGGTGCGGCTGGCTTTTGGCGGTCATGACGACACGCCTTGGGATGAGGAATTTGTTCTTGAGCGTTACGAGCTTTTATACGAAGCCGGACTGGTTGAAGAAGCGGCGCGCGACGGGCGCAGTAAAGACACCGCCCGCGGTCTTGGGGACAGTATGCAGCTCGACCATCGGCGCATATTGGCCACCGCTTTGGGGCGTCTGCGCGGCAAGCTGAAATATCGGCCGGTGATTTTTGACCTGATGCCCGACCGCTTCACCCTGCGGGCGCTGCAAAAGACCACCGAACTGGTCATCGGCACGTCGCTTCATAAGCAAAATTTTCGGCGTCTTGTGGAAAAGTCGGGCTTTGTCGAGGCGACCGGCGAGACCAGTCGCGCCCGTGGTCGTCCGGCCGAGCTGTTTCGTTTTCGCCATGGTAATCGGGCCGAACGCCCGTTGGCGGGTTTGCGCGTCTCGGCTGGGCGCAAATCGCGCGCCCCCAACTAGCGGTCGCGCCGCATTATTCGCCGCCTTTAGCACTTGCAATTTCCCATCGCCCCCCCATATTATAGAGTACCAATTATGCTCATTTTGAGTATAAATAAGGGATGATTATGTTTACTGCCAGCGACAGCCTTCGAACCGCCGCCATGGACGCCCTGCCGGGCCAGTTTGGCGCGCGCATTTTGGAAGAAATGGATATCGCCTATTCGGACGGGCTGGCGCGCGATATGGCACCGCTTTACGAGCGTGTGAAGAGCGTCATCCCATCGGTCGAATGGCCGTTTTTCGCGCCCTATATCAAAGCCATTAACGAGCTGAAAAAAGAGAAAAACGCGGTTATTCTGGCGCATAATTATCAGACGCCGGAAATTTTTCATTGCATCGCCGATGTGGTCGGCGACAGCCTGCAACTGGCCATTGAAGCGTCCCAAGCCGAGGGCGATGTGATTGTCCAATGCGGGGTGCATTTCATGGCCGAGACCTCGAAACTATTGTGTCCAGAGAAAACCGTGCTGATGCCCGATATGGGCGCCGGTTGCTCGCTGGCAGAATCGATTACCGCGCAGGATGTGCGGGCGCTGCGCGAAGCCTATCCCGGCGTGCCGATTGTCACCTATGTCAACACCTCCGCTGCTGTGAAAGCCGAAAGCGATGTCTGCTGCACCTCCTCCAATGCGGTAAAAATTGTCAACGGCCTCGGCAAGAGTGGCGCTGAGCGTGTGTTGTGCATTCCGGATGAATATCTGGCGCAAAACATTGCCCGCGAAGCGGACGTCGAAGTGATTGCCTGGAAAGGCCGTTGCGAAGTGCACGAACTGTTCACGGCGGAAGAATTGCAGCAATATCGAGAAGACGATCCGGGCCTCAAAATCATCGCCCACCCCGAATGCAAACCCGATGTGCTCGACGAAGCCGATTTCTCCGGCTCGACCTCGGCGATGATAAAATGGGTCAGCGACAATCAGCCCGAACGCGTGATGATGGTCACCGAATGTTCGATGAGCGACAATATCGCGGTTGAGAATCCGCAAGTCAATTTTGTTCGCCCGTGCAATCTGTGCCCGCATATGAAGCAAATCACCCTGCCGAAAGTGCTGGAAGCTATGGTGTTGAACCGCACCGAAATCACCGTTGACGCCGCCGTCGCCGACAAAGCGCGCGCCGCCGTTGAACGGATGATTGAGCTATCCAAATAGACGTGCCGATGGGCCCCGCCCCCAGCAATATTATCGATGCCGGTGATGTTCTCATCATCGGGGCCGGTCTCGCCGGACTGTTCACGGCGCTGAAGCTCGGCCCGCGACCGGTAACGGTGATGGCCGCGGGCAAGCGCACCAAAGGCGCGGCCAGCAAATGGGCACAAGGCGGCATTGCCGCAGCGCTTGGCCCCGATGACAGCCCGGCCCTGCACGCGCAAGACACCATAGATGTCGGCGGCGGTCTGGTCGACGAGACGGTCGCACAATTTGTCGCCGCCGAAGCGGCGGCGCGCATCGAGGATTTAGAGACGCTCGGCGTAGCTTTTGACCGCGACCAGACGGGCGCGCTGAAACTTGGCCGCGAGGCCGCGCATAGCTGCAACCGCGTTATCGGTGTGACCGGCGACCGCTCGGGCCGCGCCATTATGCGGGCGCTGATAGACCGCGCCGAAGCCAGCCCGTCGCTGAATTTTCTCGAAGGCTATTCGGCCTATGAATTGGCGGTCGAAAACGGACGTGTCGTAGGCGTGTTCGCGCGCCCGGCCGATAACAGTCCGATTATGGGCCCGCTATTTATTCGCGCCCGCGCCGTCATTATGGCGACCGGCGGCATCGGCCATCTTTACGCCGTGACCACTAATCCGCGCGGTGCCAATGGCGAAGCTCTGGCCATGGCGGCACGCGCCGGAGCGCAAATCGCCGATGCCGAATTCGTCCAGTTTCACCCCACCGCGCTGACCGGGCTTTTTACCCATGGCAGCGACCCCGCGCCGCTGGCCACTGAGGCACTGCGCGGCGAAGGCGCGCAATTGGTCAATGCGCACGGCCACCGCTTCATGCCCGATATCGACGAGCGTGCCGAATTGGCACCGCGCGATGTGGTGGCGCGCGCCGTGTTCAATCAGATAAATGAGACCGGCGGTGTCGGCCTCGACCTCAGACCCAATGGCATTGCCGATAATCTGGCGACACGCTTTCCGACATTGGCCGAACAATGCCGCAAGGTCGGCATCGACCCGACCGCCACGCCGCTGCCCATCGCACCGGCGACGCATTTTCATATGGGCGGCATCAGAACCGACCATTATGGCCGCACCGGCCTGCCCGGCCTTTGGGCGTGCGGTGAGGTAGCCTCAACGGGCTTACATGGCGGCAATCGTCTGGCCAGTAATTCGCTGCTTGAGGCTTTGGTCTTTGGCGCGCGTATTGCTGAAGATGTCAATAATATCATGCCGTTAACGGCTTTTTCGAGGCCTGCTCAACCGGCCACGCAGCCAGGCGAGAACAGCGCCATGCTGGCCCCCGCCGTCAACCGATTGCGCCAGCTGATGACGCGCCATGTCGGTGTGCTGCGCAACGCTGCCGGACTGACGTATACGCTGCACGAGCTGGAGCGCCTGCAACGTGCCGCCGGAGGCATGGCACCTTTCGCCAATATGGTGCTGGCCGCGCAATTCATCACCATGGCGGCACTGACACGCGAAGAAAGCCGTGGCGGCCATGCGCGCAGCGATTTTCCCGATAAGGTCGATGCGGCGCATAGTGTGCTGACCTTGCGCAGTCTCAATGATGCTTATGACGCGCTGCCCGCCGCCGACCCACATTTCGAAGACATTGCCGATGCGTCTCAGGCGCAAGCTGGCGAATAAACCGATTATGCATTCCGCCACTGATGAGCTGCCGATTTTGCCTGCTGATTTGGTCGAAGGGCTGATTGCCGCCGCCTTGGCTGAGGATTGGCAAACGCGCGGCGACGTCACCTCGCAAGCGGTCATCCCCGACACGGCGCAAGCGCATGCCGTCATCCGGGCACGCGAAAACGGCGTTTTGGCCGGCCTTGACCTGGCAAAAGCAGCGTTTCTGGCCCATGCCAGCGGCCTGAAAGTGACGCCGCACAAAACCGATAGTGAGGCGCTTTCACTGGGCGATGATGTTGCAACGATTGAAGGCCCGGCGCGGGCGCTGCTGGCGGCCGAGCGCGTGGCGCTCAATTATCTCGGGCATTTATCGGGCATTGCCAGCATGACGGCGCGTTTGGTGGCGCGGGTGGCGCACACGCAAGCGAAGATTTGCGACACACGCAAAACCACCCCGGGGTTGCGCGCGGTGGAAAAATATGCGGTGCGCGCCGGCGGCGGTGCCAATCATCGTTTCGGCCTATATGACGCGCTGCTTATCAAGGACAACCACATAGCGGTGGCCGGCGGCATCACGGCGGCGCTCGATGCGGCGCATGCCGAAGCCGACGGACTGCCGATTGAGATCGAGGTCGATACGCTCGAGCAATTTGAAGAAGCGCTGGCGGCGGGGGCCAAAATCGTCCTACTCGACAATATGACGCCCGCGACGCTCAGCGAGGCGGTCACCATCAACCAAGGCCGCGCCGTGCTAGAGGCGTCGGGCCGCATCTCCGAGGATACGGTGGTGGGGATTGCTGAAAGCGGGGTGGATTACATCTCGGTCGGCGCGCTGACCCATTCAGCACTGACGCTCGACCTCGGCCTCGATATTGATATCAGCTAAAAATCACGCCTAGTAGTCACTGACACGACGGTCATCGTAGAAAATATGACGGCCGATTTTAGCCAGTTTGACCATGGAGCGGTTCCAATACGGGTCAACATAATCGGCATGGTAATGCGTAGCCCGCGCCGTAGCCGGGCCGGCGCGCAGATTGACCAGCTTATTACCCGCCATGCGCAGTGCTTTGCGCCATAATATGCGCTCTTTCGGGCGGTCGGAAAGACCGTCACAGGCAAACGAGAACTGGCATTTATGACGGCGATATTGGCCCTGAAAAACCACGCCGCAAATCGTGCCGGGGTATTTTGTCGATTGAGCGCGATTAATGACAACATCGGCCACCGCTTCCCAACCGGCTTCCGGTTCGGAACGCGCTTCGAAATAAATCGCCTGCGCCAGACATCTCTGCGCATCGTCGAGCATTTCCGTATTGTCTAGAGGTTTATAACCGCGAAACAGATTTTCCCCACGCGCATATTCCACTTGCGGCAGATAGGGCGCAGGCGCGCGGCTGACAATGCGCTCAGGATTGCGCACGCCACCGATAATCGCAGCGCTCAAAGAAATAATCACGGCCAATGCGCCCAGCCTTAGTAAAAACGGGCGGCTGGGGCCGAAAATATATCGCAAGTCGAGCCATTCAAGCAGTCGCAGCATAGGGTTCCTCGCTCTTCCCCCATAAATAACGCTGATACTGTGAAAGTTAAGTAAGCTGATTTGCTTTTTTCGCCAAGCGCCTTCAGACCCAAAAATATTGTTGCTCATTTGACCTTGTTTTCTGCCCTAATGGCGGCTTGCGCGGCGGCGAGGCGCGCAATCGGCACGCGGAAAGGCGAGCAGGAAACATAATCAAAGCCCATTTCAAAAAACGCTGAAATCGATGCCGGGTCACCGCCATGTTCGCCACAAATGCCCAATTTCAAATCGGGGCGCGCGGCGCGGCCTTTATCTACCGCCATTTGTATAATCGGGCCGACGCCGGCGACATCGAGGCTGGCAAACGGGTCATTCTCCATAATACCTTGGCCAACATAGGCGGGGAGAAAATCCGCCGCATCGTCGCGGCTAATGCCCAGTGCTGTCTGCGTCAGGTCATTCGTGCCGAAAGAAAAGAACACGGCTTCGGTGGCCAGCTCATCGGCAATAATGGCGGCGCGCGGCACTTCTATCATTGTGCCGAGTTGGTAGGCATCATCCGCAATGCCATATTCTTCGGCCAAAGGCGGCACCAAGGCTTTCAAAATGCGCAGCTCGACAACATCAACAATCAGCGGGAACATAATCTCCACCGGTGTGGCCTGTTTATTGGCGGCCATGGCGGCGAAAATGGCGCGTAATTGCATGGTGTAAATTTCCGGCGCAGTAACACCCAGACGACTGCCGCGATGGCCCAACATCGGATTGCTCTCCACCAATTCGCCAATGCGCCCGCGCAATTGCTCCTCGCTTTGCCCCAAGGCTGTAGCCAGACCGGCAATATCGTCTTCAAGGCGGGGCAGAAATTCATGCAAAGGCGGGTCGAGCAGCCGAATGGTAACCGGGCGCGTGCCCATGGTCTTAAATAAGCCGGAAAAATCATCGCGTTGCATCGGCAAAAGCTGGGCCAGCGCTTTTTCGCGCGCCTCGGCATTGGCCGCCAATATCATCTCACGCACCAGCGCAATGCGTGCCGGATCGAAAAACATATGCTCGGTGCGCACCAGCCCAATGCCCTCCGCGCCGAAGCGCAGCGCCCGCTCAGCGTCGCGTGTGGTCTCGGCATTGGTGCGCACGCCCATGGTGCGGCGCGCATCGGCCCAGCCCATCAGCGTGCCGAAATCGCCGGTCATTTCCGCCTCCAATGTCGGCACCGCGCCCAGCATGATACGCCCCGATGTGCCGTCAACGGTAATCACATCGCCTTCTTTCAGCTCGTGCTCATTGACCTGTGCAATTTGGCGGTCGTAATCAATATGCAATTGCCCGGCCCCCGACACGCAAGGCCGTCCCAGCCCGCGCGCCACCACCGCCGCATGGCTGGTCATGCCGCCGCGCGAGGTCAGAATAGCGCGCGCCGCATACATGCCGTGAATATCCTCAGGGCTGGTTTCCATACGCACCAGCACCACATCTTGCCCGAGACCGGCCAGCGTTTCGGCGCGGTCGGCGGAAAAAGCGATGACACCACTGGCCGCGCCCGGCGAGGCGGGCAGGCCTTTGGTCAGCACTTTTTTGCGCGCCCGCGGGTCGAGCGTCGGGTGCAACAAATGTTCGAGCGATACCGGCTCAATGCGCATCAGCGCCTCGGTTTCGTCAATCATCCCCTCGGCGACCATATCGACAGCGATTTTAATCGCCGCTTCGACAGTGCGCTTACCGGCCCGCGCCTGCAGAATAAACACCCGCCCGTTTTGCACGGTGAACTCGACATCCTGCATATCCTTGAAGTGGCTTTCGAGACGTTTGAAAATCGCCGCCAGCTCGGCATGCACTTCCGGCAATTGCTCCTCCAAAGACGCGTCGTCCATTTGCGCCGCCTCGCGCGCCGCCTTGGTCAGATAAAGCGGGGTGCGAATACCCGCCACCACATCTTCGCCCTGCGCATTCATCAAATATTCGCCGTAAAGCGCGTCCTCGCCGGTGGACGGATTGCGCGTAAAAGCCACGCCGGTGGCGCTTTTATCGCCCAGATTGCCGAACACCATGGACTGAATGGTGACGGCGGTGCCCCATTCATCGGGAATATCGTGCAGGCGGCGATAGACAGTGGCGCGCTGGTTGTTCCAGCTATTACACACCGCACCGATGGCGCCCCAAAGCTGCTCCTGCGGGTCTTGCGGGAAAGGCCGCCCCGCTTCGCGCTCGACCATTGCGGCGAATTTGCCGGAAATTTCTTGCCAGTCATCAGCCTCCAAATCGGCATCCAGAGACAGCGCGTTTTCAAATTTATAATCGTCGATAATATCTTCGAAGAAATCATGGCTGATGCCCATCACCACATCGCCATACATTTGTTGGAAACGACGATAGCTGTCCCATGCAAAGCGCGCATCGCCGGTCTTTTTGGCCAGCGCCAGCACGGTGACATCATTGAGCCCCAGATTGAGCACCGTATCCATCATCCCCGGCATGGAAGCGCGCGCGCCTGAGCGCACTGACACCAAAAGCGGCTTTTCATCGTCGCCGAGATACAGTCCCATATCGTCTGACAAGCGCGCCATGGCGTCCTCGACTTGGCCCTTCAAGCCGTCGGGGAAAGCCCCTTCATGCTCATTATAATAAGTGCAGACGCTGCTGGTCAGGGTGAAGCCGGGCGGCACGCGCAGTCCCATACGGCACATTTCGGCAAGATTGGCACCTTTGCCACCGAGCAATTCGGTCATCTCCGCCGAACCCTCGGCGAACCCGTCCGCAAAAGCATAGACAAATTTGGGTGTCGCCATGACGCAGCCCTATTCGATCAAATCAAAATCTGCTGCGCGGCGCATGTTCTGCACCAATGCCTGCAGCAGAGTTAAGCGATTATGCCTGATTTTGGCGTCATCGTCATTGACCATCACCGCCTCAAAAAACGCATCGACCGGCGCGCGCAGAGTTGCCAGCGCGTCGAGCTGTCGGTCATAAGCGCCGTCTGCCGTGCCGTCCAACGCCGCGATCGCCTGATGCAGCGCCTGCTCCTCGGCGGCGGTCAGTAATGCAGCATCAACCTTATCGCTATGGTGTTTGGCCTGCGCGCAAATACCATTGGCGCGGGTATAGGCGGCCTTCAAATTGGCCCCGTCCTCGCTATCGAGGAAAGCCTTCAATTGCGCCGATTTCGACGCCAAGGCAACAACATCATCGCTGCCCAAAGCGAACACCGCATTGACCACATCATGCGAAATGCCCTGCCCGCGCAAATGCACTTTCAGCCGATCGGCAACAAAGGCCATCAGCTCGGCCACCAGCTTTTCGATCAGCGGCTTTTCGGTTTTGTGCAATTTAAACGCTTCTTCAAATAGCGGCGACAGCGCCAGCGCAGTGTCGGTCTCCACCAAAATGCGAATGACACCAAGCGCGGCACGGCGCAAGGCATACGGGTCTTTGGAGCCGGTCGGCTTTTCGTCGATCGACCAGAAACCGGTCAGCGTGTCGATTTTATCGGCCAGCGCGACGGCCATGCCCTCGGCTGTGGCGGGGATGGCATCGCCCGGCCCGGCCGGCTTGTAATGGTCGCGAATGGCGGCCGCAACCGCATCGCCCAGCCCGTCATTTTGCGCGTAATAGCCGCCCATAATGCCCTGCAATTCGGGAAACTCGTAAACCATGCCGGAAACCAAATCGGCTTTGCAAAGCTGCGCCGCTTCTTCTGCTGCTTCGGCGTTGGCCGACAGCGCCTCAGCCACTATGCTCGCCAGCTTGGCGATGCGCTGGCTCTTGGCTGCCACTGTGCCAAGCTGCGCCTGAAAAGTGATTTTTTCAAGCTGCGGCAAGCGGCTCTCAAGAGTTTGTTTGCGGTCTTGGTCCCAAAAAAAGCGGCCATCGGAGAGGCGCGCGCGCAGCACCCGCTCATTACCGGAAATAACCGCAGCCCCCTTATCCTCGGTCACCATATTGGCGATGGTGATGAAATAGGGGGCCAGATTGGCGTCCTTATCGCGCAGCGCAAAATATTTTTGATGCGTGCGCATTACCGAAATCAGCACTTCCTCTGGCACATCCATAAAAGCGTCGTCGATTTTTCCAAGCAGCGGCACCGGCCATTCCACCAGACCCGCCGTCTCGCTTATCAGCGCCGCGTCCTCGGCCACTGTGCAGCTTACGCCTTCCGCCAAGCGGCTCGCGCCCTCGGCAATCATCGCCTCGCGCACCGCCGCATCGACCAATACATGCGCGCGCTCCAAAGCGCCAACATAATCATGCGGGTCGCTTATCTCAATCGCTTCGGGCGCCATAAAACGATGCCCATAGGTCACCGCGCCGCTGGTCAGTCCACCTACAGTGAACGTCACCGGCGCACCGTCAAACAGGCACAAAATAGCCCGCAACGGGCGCACCCAGCGCAAAGAACCGCTGCCCCAGCGCATTGATTTGGGCCATTGAAAAGCCTCAATCATGCCCGGCATAAAGGCCGCCAACGCATCACTCAGCGGGCCGCCTTTCTCGTCAATATCGAGCACATAAAATGCACCTTTTTTATCTTCCTCGACCTGCAACCCATCGGTGCTATCGAGAGCATTGGCGCGCAAAAAACCCTCAATGGCTTTGTCCGGCGCATCAACACGCGGGCCTTTGCGCTGCTCTTTGCGGTCGGGCAGATTTTGCGGCAAACCGGCGGCCAAAAGCGCCAAACGTTGCGGCGCGACATGGCTGGTCATGCTGTCGGCTTTGACGCCAAACCCGTGCAGAAACTCTTCGACCTTGCGCGCCAATTGGTCGGCGGCGGCGGCCTGCATGCCGGCCGGAATCTCTTCCGAATAAAGTTCGATGAGCAGCTCAGCCATCGCTGCCTCCCGAAGGGCTGTTGTCCAGCCATGCCTCGGCGCAAGCTTTGGCCAATGCGCGCACGCGGCCGATATAGGCTTGCCGCTCGGTCACTGAAATGACGCCGCGCGCATCCAGCAAATTGAAATTATGACTGGCTTTCATGCACTGGTCATAAGCCGGTAGCGCCAACCCTTTTTCGACCAATTGCATGCATTCGGCTTCCGCATCCTCAAAATGGCGGAATAAAATATCGGTATTGGCGGCGTCGAAATTATAATGCGAAAACTCAACCTCGCTGCGGTGGAAGACATCGCCATAGCTGACGGCTTTTTCATCATCGCGGCCATTAAAGTCCAGCTCGAAACCGTTATCTGTGCCCTGCACATACATCGCCAAGCGCTCCAGCCCATAAGTCAGCTCGCCCGCGACCAATTCGCAATCAATGCCGCCGACTTGCTGGAAATAGGTGAATTGCGACACTTCCATGCCGTCGCACCAGACCTCCCAGCCCAGCCCCCAAGCGCCGAGTGTCGGGCTTTCCCAATCATCCTCGACAAAACGAATATCATGCGCCATCGGGTCAATGCCCAGCACTTCAAGACTGTCGAGATAGAGCTGTTGAATATTGTCAGGCGACGGCTTCAAAATGACCTGAAACTGATAGTAATGCTGAAAACGATTGGGGTTTTCGCCGTAACGGCCATCGGTCGGGCGGCGCGAGGGCTGCACATAAGCCGCATTCCAAGGCTGTGGCCCCAACGCCCGCAACACGGTAGCCGGGTGAAACGTGCCGGCGCCCATCTCCATATCATAGGGTTGCAAAATCACGCAGCCTTGATCGGCCCAATAGCGCTGCAAATTGAGAATAAGGTCCTGAAAACTGGGCGGCTTATCGCCGGTGGAACGGTCACTCATTTTTCGGAACCTACCCGCCGTTCTTGCCAAAAGCAAGCGCCGCGCCATGGCGCAAAACCGCCTCTGCCGTAGCGCTGGGCCGACCGTCAGCATCTTGCAAAATCAACGGCGGCAAAAGCGTGACGGGCGCGCGCGCATCGCGCTTGCCGCGCACCAGAACGCGGGTCGCGGCTTGGTCCGGTTTGGGTAGCACCGGCAGCACATGCAAATCACCCAGCCGCCTATGCATCACCGTTAACAGCCGGTCGAGCGCATCGGCGCGATGGATGAAAGTAATGTGAGCGCCGGCGCGAGCCAGCGCGCAAGCACATTTGACCCAGCTATCCAACGTCCCCGCCGCACCGATATGGGCGCGCGCTTTGCCCTCATGGTCGATCTCCGGCACGCTGCCAATATCGTGAAACGGCGGATTGGCGATGACCTCGTCGTAACTATTGGCCACCATATGCAAATCGCCGAACAGGCCGGCGATATTGCCTTCGCGAAACTGCGCCCTCTCGCCCAGATTATTGGCCGCCGCATTGGCCTGCGCCAAAGCGACCAACGCGCTGTCATATTCTATGCCGGTCACTTGTGCATCTTGGCGGCGCGCCAAAAAACACAAAGAGGCGACACCGGCACCGCTGCCCAGCTCCGCCACATGGCCGCCCTGCACCGGATCGGCCGAGGCCGCCAGCAAAACCGCATCATGGCCCGAGCGAAAACCGTCGCGCTGCTGACGCAGGCGCAGCCGCCCGCCCAAAAAGCCGTCATGGCTATATGCTTCGTTGCTATCGGCCTGCATCGTCTTGTCTCAGTTGTTTTCCTTGACCCTACGCTGTTTGCACACATAATCACTGACAATATGACAAAAATTATCAATTTTAGCGAGAGCCGCCGTTCCACCGATGACGCATTGTCGGATTTGCAGACACTGTTTGCCGATGATTTGCAAAAAGTTGAACAGGCCATTGCCCATCACATGCAATCGGCTGCTGCATTAATACCCGAAATCGGCGACCACCTTATCGGCGCGGGCGGCAAAAGACTGCGTCCGCTGCTGACGCTTTCGGCGGCGCGCCTGTCGGGCTATGCGGGACAAGACCACATCACCATGGCAGCGGCGGTTGAATATATGCACACCGCCACATTGCTGCACGATGACGTCGTCGATGGCAGCGATATGCGGCGCGGCAAGCCGACGGCGCGCAATCTGTGGGGCAATCAGGCCAGTGTGCTGGTCGGCGATTTCTTGCTCGGGCAAGCGTTTCGGATGATGGTCGCAGCCGGCTCTTTGCCGGCGCTCGGCATTCTGTCTTCGGCGGCCGCCATCATCGCCGAGGGCGAAGTTATGCAATTGGCGGCAATGAATAATGCGCAGATTAGCGAGGACAGCTATCTCGATATTATCGACGCCAAAACCGCAGCGCTGTTTGCCGCGGCGGCGGAAACCGGCGGGGTTATTGCGGGTGCAAGCACGGCCGAGCAAAAAGCGCTGACCGCTTATGGGCGCAATCTCGGTATTGCTTTTCAGCTTATCGACGACGCGCTGGATTATGGCAGCGTCAGTCGCGTGCTCGGCAAAAATATCGGTGAGGATTTCGCCGAAGGCAAAGTCACCCTGCCGGTCATTCTGGCCTATCACCGCGGCGACGCCAAAGCGCGCGCCTTTTGGGAACAAGCAGTGGCCCATCCGAGCGCCGATAGCGGACAATTGGAGCATGCTTTGGAACTGATGGCGAAGACCGATGCGCTGGGCGATACCATTGAACGGGCGCGCCATTATGGCGACAAAGCCAAGGACGCGCTCGGCCTGTTCGCCGCCGACGAGGTGCAAAAAACGCTCATCCGTCTGGTCGATTTTTGTATCGCCAGAGCTTACTAAGAGCTTACTAAGAGCGGGCTAACAACGGATTAAGCCGCGCCCATGAGGCGACCTGAAACCACCCAGTCTTTTTCTCGAATCGTGCGATACCGCGCCGCCAAAGCCTTGCCGCTACCCGAGGCGCAAAGGCCAAAGCAACTGGCACCCGAACCGCTCATCGCCGCATGCGCAACGCCACTGGCTTTGAGCGCATCGAGGCAGGCCCCAATCTCCGGCACCAGACCACACGCAACGCCCTCAAGGTCATTGCCCTGCTGTTGCATATAGGCAAGCAGCGTTTTGGCATCGGCAAAACCTGTCGGCAGCGGTGCGGTAACAGAATAATCACCGGTCTCGGCCAGAGCCTTGAAAACCTGTGCGGTGGCCAGTGGCAGGCGCGGATTGACCAGCACAATATCGCACGCAGGCAAATCATACAGGGCGTGCAGCTGATGGCCGATGCCGCTCATGAAATACGGCGCGGCGTGAAGGCAAACCGGCACATCCGCGCCCAATGTAGCGGCGATATCGAATAGCGGCGCATCCAATTCGTGCAATTGCGCCAGACCGCGCAGCGCCGCCGCCGCATCCGCCGAGCCGCCGCCAAGACCGGCCGCGACGGGCAGGTTTTTTTCCAGCAGCATATGCGTCGGCAAGCTCTTGCCGGTCTGCGTCTCAAGGGCTGCATGCGCCGCAGCGACCAGATTGTCGCCCGCCAACGCATTGGCAAAAGGCCCATTGGCCTCCAATGAGGTGACGGCGGCTTTTTTGATAAACAGGCGGTCGCCAATATCGGCAAAGGCGACCAGGCTTTCAATCTCATGATAACCGGCATGCGGGCCGTCCGCGAGACGTCCGGTGACTTTCAAAGTGAGATTGATTTTGGCCGGGGCCGAAAGCTGCAGCATGGGCGCTAAATGGCGGTGCCGCCGCGCGGCATATGCGCCTCGGGCTTTTTCTTCTCCGGCGGCCCAAGGCCGGTCAGCAATTTGCGCTCAATCTTGGCGCGATCTTCGGGCGTCGGCTCGAAAGCCAACGCTTTACGCCATTGATAGCGCGCCTCGACCTCGCGCTTCATACGCCACAGCGCATCCCCCAAATGGTCGGTGATGACCGGATCGGTCGGCTCCAATTGCGAGGCGCGTTCCAGCACTTGCAACGCCGTTGCGTAATTGCCGAGGCGATAATGCGCCCAGCCCAGACTGTCAACAAAAGCCCCGTTTTTCGGCTGTTCTTTGACCGCCTGCTTGATGATTTTCAGCCCCTCATCGAGATACATGCCCTTATCAATCCAGCTATAGCCGAGATAATTCAGCACATGCGGCTCATCATTGGACAGCTTGCGCGCGCGCTGCAGGTCAATCTCGGCCATATCCCAATCGCCGAGCCGCTCGCGCATCATGCCGCGAACAAAATATAAGTGCCAATCGCGCGGGCTTTCGTTTTCGAGCAGCGCGATTGCCGCGTCATAAGATTTCTCAGCCTCGGCAAAACGCGTCTCGGCGCGATACAAGTCGCCCAGTGAAATCAACAGGTCGCGATCATCGGGGCGTTCTTTTAACTGTTGGGTCAAGACCGCAATCGCCGCCTCCGGCGCGCCCGCCTCGAACAACATTTGCGCGCGCTGGATTTGCGCATCGTCATAGAGCAGCGCCCCGGTTTCCAGCGCCCCAAATTGTTCGGCCGCATCGACAAAACGCTCGCGCTCACCAAGCAACTGGCCCAGCGAAAACGCGGTCAGCTCGTCACCCGGATGCAAATATTGCGCCAGCCGCAAATAGCCAAGCGCCAAATCCAAACGGTCTTCGGCGCGCATGGCTTCGGCAATCGCAAAAAACGCCGCCGCCATACCGGTCATCGGGTCATCGTCAATAAGTGGTTTATCGCCGGTCGCAAGCCGCGCCTGCGCCGCGCTGATATGAGCGTGTTCAATATGCGAAGCCTGATAGAAAGCGTAGAGTTTCCGGGCTTTCTCGACCTCGCCTTGGCGTTCCAAAAAGCCGCCATAGGCGAGCACAAAATAAAGATAGCGCGCCGCACCAGCTCGCACCGCATCATTATAATGCGCATTGGCGGCTTCTATATTGCCGTTAATTTCCAGCACCCGCGCGGCCTGCACCAGCGGCACACCGGCAAACAGGCTGGCGCGGGTCAGTTTTTTGACCGCGCTGGCACCCATTTTTTCGTCATCGCGCGCCAACGCCACCCAAATGCGCATATTGGGAGCCAGCACCGCGCTTAACGGGCCGGCGCCCATGGCATCGACATGCTCCAACGCCAATTCAAAACGTCGTTCCTTAAATGCTGCGACGGCGAGCAGGATACGCGCTTGCTGATTTTGCGGCGTCACCGAGACAAGACGGCGCGCCAAGCCCATAACATCGTCGAAATTTCCGGCCAGCACTCTTGCCTGCATGGCAGATTGCAGCAATTCCTGATCATCGGGCCGCACCGCCAAAGCGCGCGTCCAATAACCGCCCGCCGCTTCGGCATCGTTCATTCGGGTGGCCTGCCGCGCCGCCAGATAAGCCCCGGCCGCGCCCTGATCGATGATAAACTCTTCGACTTTTTGCGAGATTTGAACCACCCCGATGGCGACCACCAGACAGATGGCCGCGAGACCGATCAGCAGATAATGGCGCTTCGTCATCCGGTTCACCTTTCGTCGCGCGGGCTACATATTCGGATAATTCGGTCCGCCCGCACCCTCGGGTACCACCCAGTTAATATTCTGGCTCGGGCATTTGATATCGCAAGTCTTACAGTGCACGCAGTTTTGCGCATTGATTTGCAGGCGCGGATTGGTGCCATCTTCCTCGGCGACAATCTCATAAACCCCGGCCGGACAATAACGCTGCGCCGGCTCGTCATAATCGCGCAGATTGACCTCGATCGGCACAGACGCATCTTTCAACGTCAAATGCGCCGGTTGGTCTTCCTCGTGATTGGTCGCCGACAAGAACACCGAAGACAGCTTGTCAAAAGCCACTTCGCCATCCGGCTTGGGATAATCAATCGGTTGGCATTCGGCAGCTTTTTTCAACGCCGCATGGTCAGGCTTGCCGTGGGCCAGCGTGTAAGGCAGGCCGATGCCCAGCGTCCGCATCCACATTTCCGCACCGCCCAAAATCGTGCCGATGAAATTACCGAATTTCGACAGGAGCGGCTTCACATTGCGCACCATTTTCAATTCTTTGGCGACGCGCGAATTATCATAAGCCTCTTGATAAGCCGTCAGCTCGTCATGAGCGCGCCCGCCCGTGACCGCTTCAAACGCCGCTTCCGCCGCCATAATGCCGGTTTCCATAGCGTTGTGGCTGCCTTTAATGCGCGGCACATTGACAAAACCGGCCGAGCAGCCGATGAGCGCCCCGCCCGGAAAAGCCAGTTTCGGCACTGATTGATAACCGCCCTCGGTAATCGCCCGCGCGCCATAAGAAATGCGCTTGCCGCCTTCCAGCAACGGCTTGATGGCCGGATGCATTTTGAAACGCTGGAATTCGTCATAAGGGGACAGATACGGGTTTTGATAATTCAAATGGGTCACAAAACCGATGGAGACGAAATTATCGCCGAAATGATACAGCCAAGAGCCGCCGCCGGTTTTATTGTCCAGCGGCCAACCCAGCGTGTGCTGCACAAAACCGGGCTTGTGCTTTTCAGGCTCGACTTGCCACAACTCTTTGATGCCGATGCCGAATTTCTGATAATCGCTGTCTTTATCGAGCTCGTAATTGGCAATCGCCGCTTTCGACAGCGAGCCGCGCACGCCCTCGCCGAGCAGCGTATATTTGGCCAGCAATTCCATGCCCGGCATCCAGCCATCTTTTTTGCCACCCTCTTTGGAGACGCCCATATCGCCGGTGGCGACACCGCGCACCGCGCCGTTTTCATCAAACAACAATTCGGCGGCGGCAAAGCCCGGATAAATCTCGACGCCAAGCGCTTCGGCCTGTTCGGCCAACCAGCGCGCCACATTGCCGAGGCTGGCAATGTAATTACCGTGATTTTTCATCAATGGCGGCAGAATGAAATTGGGCAGCGGAAATGCGCCCGCCGGGCCCAATACGAGGAATTTATCGTCCGTGACTTCGGTTTCCAGCGGCGCGCCCATTGTTTTCCAATCGGGGAAGAGACGCGAAATGCCGACTGGGTCAATAACCGCGCCCGACAGAATATGCGCGCCAATCTCAGAACCTTTTTCCAGCACGCAAACCGAAACGTCTTGGTCTTTTTCGGCAGCCATTTGCTTCAGGCGAATCGCTGCGGACAGACCGGCGGGTCCACCGCCGACAATCACCACATCGTATTCCATGCCTTCGCGTTCTTCTGGCGCCAACGCCCAACCCTGCCGTGCATTGACCTGATTTACCGGTAAATCACTCATCAAAGTGCTCCATTTTCTAATCGGCTTTAGCGCGGCCGATAGAGGCCGACCGCGGTCCCAAAATTGGCCTTAACCTAACGCTTTCTGCAACGCCGTGCAAATCATGCGGCTGCGACCAAATGCGACGCCGCGGCGTTTGCATCGTCGGGAGAGTGTGCTTTTATGGTCTCCGTTCTGGAGGATGAAATGGCCGATTCGCCGTCGCGCGCTGAAATTGTCGACATGCTGCGTCAGCATGTGGAGGCCTGCTGCACCGATATGCTGGCCGAGGCGCCGGTTAATCATTTCGCCAACCATTCAACGCCACCGCAAGCACCCTTGGAACCAACGCACGAAATAAAGCCTGAAATAAAAGCTGAAGTAAATTTCAAACCGGCAGCGCCTCAACTCGCGACGCCCCAAATCCCCACCGCCAATGCCGCAGACAGCGCCGCCGCCAGTGCCGAGGTCGCCGCGGCGGCTGACAGTCTGGAAGCGCTGCAAAACGCCATCCAAGGGTTTGACGGCTGCGGCCTTAAAAAGACCGCCAAAAACACCGTATTTTGCGACGGTGTCGCAGGTGCCAAAATCATGCTCATCGGCGAAGCGCCGGGCCAAGATGAAGACCGCGAAGGCAAACCTTTTGTCGGTCGGTCGGGGCAATTGCTGGACACGATGCTGGCCACTATCGACCTCAGCCGGGCCGAAAATCTGTATATTTCAAACATCGTGCCGTGGCGGCCGCCGGGCAATCGCACCCCCTCGGCGGAGGAGATTGCCATTTGTCGGCCGTTCATCGAACGCCATATCGCGCTGGCCAAGCCCGACATGCTGCTGTTGGTCGGCAATATCTCCAACAAAACACTGCTGCAAACCGAGACCGGCATTACCAAATTGCGCGGTCAATGGCAGACTTATGAGGCCGATAATATCAGCCTACCGGCCTTGCCATTGCTGCACCCGGCCTATGTGCTGCGCCGCCCCGAAACCAAAGCCGATGTCTGGGCCGACCTTTGCGCCCTCAAAACACGACTGGCGGGCTGATGCGCAAAACATTGTTCATGCTGGTGGCGCTGGTGAGCCCGCATATTAATGCCGGACTGGCGGCTGAAAAGCTGTCACCGCCAGCGCCGCGCCCCGACTATCGTCCGGCAAAATTGCCCGATGCGGCGCTCTATAAAAATATTTTCAGCCTGCAGGAGAACGGCAAATGGGACCGCGCCGACCGGTTGATTATGAAGATTGAGGACACGACGCTTATGGGGCATGTGCTGTTTCAGCGCTATATGCACCCGACCGCTTATCGCGCGCGCTGGCCCGAGCTGCGCGACTGGCTGAAAAATTACGCCGACCAGCCCGGCGCGTGGCGCGTTTATAAGCTGGCCCAGAAGCGTAAACCGCGCGGCGTCTCCATGCCCAAACGCCCGCCTTCCAGGGTTTATTTCAACGAGCGCGCCAGTTCCGGCCAGTCGTTGTTTAGAACCAAAACCGCACGGCGGATTAAAAACCACGTCGAATTTCTGGTACGCCGTGAGCGCCCGACCCAAGCGTTGAGATATATCGGCGAACCGGCGCAAGACAGACGGCTGCGCAAAGCCGAGACGCATTTTCTGAAATCGCTGATTGCGCGCTCGTATTATATCGAGGGTAAAGTGCCCGAAGCGTTGAAGCTGGCGCGCGAAGCGACGGCGTCGCGTAACCTCGTTCAAATGGCCGATTGGCACGCCGGTCTGGCGTCCTATCGCCTCGGCCAAATCGACAGCGCCATCACCCATTTTGAAAACCTGGCCCGCAATCGCACCGCCAGCCCGGCGTTGCGCGCCAAAGCTTCGTTCTGGGCGGCGCGCGGTTTACGCCAAACCGGCGAGGTCGAAAAAGCTGAAGAGCATTTCCGCGCCGCCGCGCGTTCGGGGCCGAATTTTTACGCGCTCTTGTCGATGCAGCATATTAGCGGCGGGGTGATTATTGACTGGCGCCGTGCCGATAATGGCAGCAATAATTTATTCACCGCCCACCCTGCCGTGCGGCGCGCGCAAATGCTGCGTCAGGCCGCGCAAGAGGAGCTTGCCGAGCTGGAGCTTCTGCACCTGCAAGAGCGCCTGTCCGACCTGGAAGCGCGGGCGCTGCTGGCTTTCGCCCGCGACAATCAATATCCGGCCGTGCAATTGGCGCTGGCCTCGCGGCTCGGCGGCAATATCGCCAATGGTCTGCCGCTGCCGCTTTATGAGAGCAGCTATCCGGTCGTCGATATTGCAACTGAAGGCATTGACCGCGCTCTGCTGCTGGCGCTGATAAGGCAGGAAAGCCGCTTCAAAGCCCGCGCCAAAAGCCATGCGGGGGCGCGCGGATTGATGCAAATCATGCCCGGCACAGCTGCTTTTGTGACCGGCGACCGCTCGCTCCGACGTCGCACAGGTCGCGACCAGTTGCTCGATGCCGAGCTCAATCTGGAGATCGGTCAGGAATATCTGAGCATGCTGATGAGCGAAGATTATTTCAACGGCTCACTGGTGCATATGCTGGCCGCCTATAATGGCGGGCCGGGCAATGTGCGGCGCTGGCGGCGTGAATTGATCGACGTGCAAGACCCGCTGCTGTTTATCGAAAGCTTGCCCGCGCCTGAGACGCGTAATTATGTGCAAAAAGTCCTGGCCAATTTATGGATTTACCGCGACCGCTTATATCAAAGCGCCGATAGCCAGCGCATTTTAGCGGCCGAAAGCTGGCCGCAATATCGCGCCCAAGACCAACGCATTAATGTGCTGCCGGTCAGCGCGCGGTAAGCGATTTAGAGAATTAATTAAGCCGGTCGGCCAGTTCGGAAATATTATTATCGACCAGTTTTTGCGCCGTCTCATCGGTCATGCCCGAAGCAACAAGATGCGCCGCTGCGTCAATCGCCAAGGATGTAATGGCAGCGCGAACCTCTTTTTCAAGGCTCTCCTGCGCGCGGGCGATTTTATCTTCCGCCTGCTTGGTGCGCCGTTCCGTGGCGGCCTGCATGGCGTCACGCGATTCCGCCACTGTGCGCTCAGCCGACGCTTTGGCATCGGCGATGATTTGCTCGGCCTGTGCCTCGGCCTGTTTGCGCTGCTCTTCGTAATCGGCCAGCACTTTTTCCGCCTCTGCACGCAGCGCTTTGGCGTCATCCAATTGCTTGGCAATCTCAGCCGATTTTTCGTCCAGCGCCTGCATCATCTTGCTCGGCAGTTTCAAATAAATGAACAAACCGACGACGGTGAAAAAGGAAACGGCAACAAAAAAGCTTTCATCAAACATTTGGCTTACTCCGCTGCGACTTTATCAAGCGCCTTGGCGACATCGCCGTCAGCCGCTTTATCAGTGCCGATTGCTTGCATCACATCGCCGACCAGTTCGGCGGCGGCGGTTTTCAAATCGGCCATGGCGGCATCGCGCGCCGCGGCCAGTATTTTATCCGCCCCGGCCGCTTGTTCTGCCAATTGGGCGTCCAATTCGGCCTTTTGGCGGTCGGTTTCAGCCTGCACTTCGGCGCGCATTTCCTGCGCCAAAACCAAAGCGCGCGAACGCGCCTCGGCCAAGGCTTCTTCATAGGCCGCCAATGCCGCCTCTGCCTGTCCGCGCAATTTTTCTGCCTCGGCAAGGTCACTTTCCATCGTCTCAGCCCGCGTTTCCAGCGTGCGGGAAATGCGTGGAATGACGATGAAACTCAACACCAGATAAAGCGCACCAAAACATACAAGCAACCAGAAAAGCTGCGAGCCGAATGTACTGGGGTCTAGCTGTGGCATGAGCTGCCTCCTTGAGCCGAAAGTTAGCGTTATCTGTAGCGCCCCGAAGGGCACGAATTAGACAACAAACAGCAGGATGAGCGCGATAATCAGGCCAAACAGACCCGTCGCTTCAGCCAGGGCAAAGCCCAACAGCAAGTTCGGGAATTGGCTTTGTGCGGCGCTCGGATTGCGCAACGCGCCAGACAAGAAATTACCGAAAATCGTACCGATACCAATACCTGCACCAGCCAGAGCGATACACGCAATACCGGCGCCAATATATTTGCCTACTTCTGCTTCCATGGTTTTAAACCTCCAAAATGCCCGCGGGCGGTTAGTTAAATAGGGTTAATCTAATGATCCATATGGATGGCTTCGTTCAGGTAAATGCAGGTCAATATGGTGAACACATAGGCCTGCAAACCCGCAATCAGCAATTCCAGACCGGTGAGCGCGACCATGAGCGCGAAAGGCGCAATGGCCAGCGGCACCAGACCGGCCGAGCTGAGCCCGACCACGAAACCACCGAAAATTTTCAACATTGTGTGTCCGGCCATCATATTGCCGAACAAACGCACAGACAGGCTGACCGGACGGGTGAGATATGAAATCACCTCAATAATCACCAGCAATGGAACCATGACCACCGGAATGCCTGACGGCACGAATAATTTCAAGAACCCGATACCATGGCGGATGAAACCGACCGCCGTCACCATGACAAACACCACGGCGGCGAGCGCAAAGGTGACAATCAAATGGCTGGTTACGGTGAAGCTGTAAGGCAGCATGCCGAGCATGTTGCAAAATAGGATGAACAAAAATAGCGAGAAAATAAACGGGAAGAAACGCATGCCTTCCGTGCCGACATTTTCTTTAATCATATTGGCGACAAAGCCATAGGCCATTTCGCCCATCAACTGCAGACGCCCCGGCACCAGCGCGGTGCGGCTGGAGGCCATCAGCATAAACATGCCCGACAGGCCAACGGCGAGAACCATCCATAAAGAAGAATTGGTGAAAGACGTATCAATACCGGCCAGAGCGGGAAGCTCGATTATCGGCTGCACCTCAAACTGGTGCATCGGGTCCATTCCGCCACCTTCAGTTTTGCCAGCCACGCCTTACTCCTCGTCTTGTGCAGCGTCGGAAAATTTCCGAGCCGCTTCCAGTCTGTCCTGCTTGCGGCGCATCTCAGCGACCGTGCGGACTGAATTCATCAAACCGGCACCCATACCAAGCACCAGCATCAACAGCAGAAAAATGGGCTCGGTGCCAAGCACTTTGTCCATCCACCAACCGATGAAACCGCCGACGCCGATACCGGCCAACATCTCAATGGTCATGCGCCAAGCAAGACCCAAAGTGTTGGCGTGGGTGCGACCCGCATTCTCGGGCTGATGCCGCTGCCGGGAGGCAGAGAGTTTCTTTTCCAGAGCCTCCAACCGATCACGCTTGTTTCGAGATGGCGTCATCGTGTTGTCTCCTTCAAACGGTGATGGGGAACATTTAAAACTGCTTCTCAACCCGCCAAAAACCCAGCTTTTCTGCCAGCCAGATGAGGCGCACACTACTTTTAAGCGCAGCGAATGTCAAGCAAGCCGCCAACATCTAACTTATTGATTTTGCTTCTAAATTATCTTTATCCGCGATTTTGTCGCGGCTGGTTTCGGCAAATTGTTCAGCCGTCGTCAAATCAACCGATAGAAGCTGGCTGACGCCGCGCTCCTGCATGGTGACGCCGAATAATCTGTCCATCCGCGCCATCGACAAAGCGTGATGTGTGATGACCAGAAAACGCGTGCCGGTTTCGTCGGCAATCTCTTTCACCAGATTGCAAAAGCGTTCGACATTGGCATCATCGAGCGGCGCATCGACCTCATCGAGCACGCAAATCGGTGACGGATTGGTCAAGAAGACGGCGAAGATGAGCGCCGTTGCCGTGAGCGCCTGCTCGCCGCCCGACAAAAGCGACATGACTTGCGGTTTCTTGCCCGGCGGGTGCGCCATAATTTCCAAACCGGCCTGCAGCGGGTCGTCGCTTTCCGTCAGCGTCAACTCGGCCGAGCCGCCGCCAAATAATTGCGTGAACAGCCGTTTGAAATGTCCATTGACCGTATCAAACGCCGCCAATAAACGCTGCCGCCCCTCGCGGTTGAGCTGGCCGATACCATGCCGCAGCTTATTGATAGCGGCGCTCAGCTCGTCATGCTCGCTTTGCATAGTGGCGATTTGCTGCTCGATCTCTTCGGCTTCCTCATCTGCGCGCAGATTAACACCGCCAAGATTTTCCCGCTCGCGGCGCAATTTCTCGAGCTTGCTCTCCATCGCCTCGGCTTCGGGGAACGGTTTTTCCGGATCGTGCCCCGACGCGGCGAGCGCCTGTTCGGGTTCGATTTGCAGCGCTTCGCGCACCCTTTGCGCGGACTCATCGAGGCGCTGTTTATTGGCATCGAGCGTCGCTTCGAGGCGCACTTGCGTTTCGCGCGCTTGGCTCATCGCCGCTTGCGTTTCGCGCGCCCGCGCATCGGCATCGCTCAGTCGGGTTTCGGCCAAGGCCAAGGCGTCGGCAGCGCTCCTGCGGTCGGCTTCCGCTTCGGCCACCAAATCGGCCAGCTTGGCGCGACGCGCGGCCAGATTGGTCGGCACGTCTTGATAGCCGGTCAGTTCTTTTTCACTGGCGGCTTGGCGCGCCGCCAGCGCATCAATATGACTGCCCGCCGCCTGCTTGCGCTGCGTCCATTGTTGCTCGTCATCACTCAGACGCTGAATGCGCGCATCGCGTGCTTCGCGGCGCGATTTCAGCCCGTCAAGCGCACCGCGCTTTTCGCCATGCGCCAGTCTGGCGTCTTCCATCACCGCGCGCGCCGTGTCGACAGCAGCCAGCAATTCTTCCTGTCCGCCGAGATTTTGCAATTCGGTATTGGTCGATGTATCGCTGCTATCCAACTCGGCGAGGTCGTCGGCAAGGCGGCGCAGGCTGGCATCCAACGCTTTCAGTTTTTCGTTCTGGGCCGCCACCGAGGTCTCGGCTGCAGCCAGCAATTTTTGCGCTTCGACCAGCGCTTTGTTGGCTTCTTGGGCGTGGGAGCGCACTGTATCTTGCGCCGTGCTGGCGGCCTCGACCGCGGCGCGCGCATCGTCTTGTTGTGTCACGGCGGCAGCGGCGGCCGCTTCGGCGGCAGGGATTTCTGCTCGCAATTCTTCCAGTCGGGCGCGCTGTGCCAATCGTTTGGCCGCGCCGGTCGCGGCCTCGGCTTTATGGCTATAGCCGTCCCAGCGCCATAGATCGCCCTCGCGCGATACCAGTTTCTGACCCGGCAGCAGACGGCTTTGTAAAGCCGCGCCGGCATCGCGGGTCACCAGACCGACTTGTGACAAAGCCCGCGTCAGCAGAGCCGAACCGGCGACATAGGGCGCCAAGCTCTCAACCCCATCGGGCAATTTTTGCGCCAGCGCCTCGGCACCGAGCCGCGTCCAAGCGGCCGGAGCATCGGCATCGGGTGACGCGTCGAGGTCATCGCCCAAAGCTGCGCCGAGCGCCGTTTCATATCCCTGCGTCACCGTCACATCATCGACCAAGGCCGCATAGGCCGTGTCGTCCTGCTGCGCAAACAGGCGCGACAATGCCTCGCGCTCGCCGACCAAACGCTCCAGCGCCGCGCGCGCTTCGCGCGCCGGTTCCGAGGCCGCGTTTTGTGCTTCGCGGGCAGCCCGATAAGCTTTCTCAGCGTCGTCGAGGGCCGCGCGCGCCGCTTCATCACGGCTCGTCAATTCGTGTAATTCGCTGCGCCGCGCCGCCACATCAAAATCGGCGGCAATGGCGTTTTCAACATCGCCACGCGTGTTTTGCGCTTGCGCCTGCTCGGCCAAAAGCCGTTCGCGGCGTTGCGCATTTTGAGCCAGCGTCGCCTCCAAAGCCTGCTTACGGGCTTCGAATTCAGCCGCCGCGCGATTGGCTTCATCATAAGCCGCCTCGCCGGTATTCAGCGCTTGCACCGCCGCGTTCAATTCTTCCGCCGCTTGACGCTCAGCGGCTTCCTCATCATCAGAAATAGAGGCGCGGATTTCCGCTTCCTCCTCGGCCAATCGTTGCAATTGCGCCTCGGCATCGGCCAGCGATTGGATCTCGCGCTTGACGTCTTGCAGCACGGTTTCAATCTGGCTTTGCAGACGGGCAATCATTTCCTCGGCGCGCTTGGCCTCGCCATCAAGGCTCTCTTGCTCCAGCGTCAGGCGACGCAGCGCCGCCGCGGCGGCCATTTCGCTATCGCGCAAAGCGGGCAGGCTGGCTTGCGCCTCAGACTGCGCCGTGCTGGCTTGCGCCGAGGCGACACCGGCTTCCGAGACGGCCTTTTTGGCCTCCACCAATTCGCTTTCGCAAGCCTCAACGCCATCGACCGCTTGCTGCCAGCGCAAATGCAATGACAGTGCTTCAACCTCGCGAATTTGCCCGGAGATATTTTTATAGCGACTGGCTTGGCGCGCCTGCCGCTTCAACTGGCGGAGCTGGGTTTCCAGATTGGTGATGGTCTCTCCCAGCTTTTCCAGATTGCGCTCAGCGCTGTTGAGGCGCAGCTCGGCCTCGTGACGGCGCGAATGCAGGCCGGAAATCCCCGCCGCTTCCTCAAGGATACGGCGTCGCGCTTCCGGCTTGGCATTGATAATCTCGCCAATCTGCCCCTGTTTGACCAAAGAGTTCGACCTTGAGCCGGTAGAGGCATCGGCAAACATCAGCTGCACATCGCGGGCGCGTACATCGCGGCCATTAATGCGATAGGCCGAACCGGCATCGCGCTCGATGCGCCGCACCACTTCGATATTATCGCTATCATTGAACTCGGCCGTAGCACCGCGCTCGCTATTGTCGAGCATCAGCACCACTTCGGCGTGGTTGCGCGCAGGCCGTGCATTCGTGCCGGAGAAAATCACATCCTCCATGCCCGAACCGCGCATTGATTTATAAGAGGTCTCACCCATCACCCAGCGCAGGGCTTCGAGCAGATTGGACTTGCCGCACCCATTGGGGCCGACAATACCGGTCATGCCGGGCAGAATATCGAGGTCGACCGGTTCGACAAAAGATTTAAAGCCGGTAAGACGCAAGCGATCGAATTTCATTTACTTCGCTCCCTCAACGCCCGCGAGAAGCGGCTTCAATATTTTTTCAAAGGCCGCCAGCGGCTGGTTGCCTTCTATTTTTTCGCCATTGATAAAAAATGTCGGCGTCGAGCGCACGCCCAGCTCTTCCGCCGCACGGCTCTGGATATCGCGAATGCCGTCTAGGCGTTTTTGGTCTTTCAGACAGACAACGAAATCGGTTTCCGAGAAGCCTGCCTGTTTGGCCATGGCTTGCAGCGCGTCCATAGGTTTCTCAGCCTGTATCCATTGGCTTTGGCGTTTGAACAAAATATCGAGGAAAGAAACTTGCGCCCGCGGCGGCACACAATAGGCCAGCATCGCCCCCGCCGTCGCATAAGGGTCGAACGGGAACGGACGGAAATAGATTTTGACCAGCCCTTTATCGATATATTTCTCGGTCAAATCGGGCAGCGTTTCGCGATGGAACGTGCCACAATGCGGACAGGTGAGCGATGAGTATTCAACAATCGTCACCGGCGCGTCTGCATTGCCCAGCACCACTTCGCCCAGCGGGCTTGGTGCTTCCAACGGGCCGAGACCGGTTGTGTCAACTGGCACAGCTTCAGCTTCTGCCTCAGTGTCAGTTTGGGTCGCGGGCGAAGAGCTTGCCGAAACACTCGGCGCGGCATCGTTTTGGCCCGCGGCAAAGAGGAAGGCGAGCCCCGCCACCGCAATAACGGCGATAGCGATTATGATTTGATTTTGTTTGGACACACGGATACTCCCGAATCGAAGTGATACTCAGATTATATCGCACAAAACCCTAAAAGACGGGTTTATTCCCAAAACAGCGATTCCACCGCCTGTGGAAAACTATCGCGCAGCGCGCCCAGATTAACGGCTTTTGCGCCGCACCCGAGCGCCGAGACGCGCCAGCGCATGCTTCAAGCGGCTGCTTTCAAAGCCGTCAAGCGCCGCCTCAGCCTCGGCCAATTCATCATCGGAAAGCGGCGTTTGCCGCGCTTTTTGCGCCTGTAAATAATCCAGCGGCAACGGCCCCTGCACAATATTGAGCCGCGTAATCGCGCCGCTGCCATAATGCTGGTTGATGCGTTCGAGGATAAGCGGCGCCATATGTTGCACTTCCAGCGCCATCGCCCCTTCGACTTTCACCGTCAGCACTGCACCGCCATCGGGCGACAATCGCCCACTGCGCGAAATCCGTTCAGGACACGACAAAGCGGCGAGTTGCGGGCCGACAATCATCGGCCAATGCGCCAAAATATCGATCTGCCGAAAGCCCCGCTTTTTCAGCGTCGGCGCGATAATGCGCCCCAACACATTGCCGACCGTGCGCCCCTGAAAGCCACGCGCCGGTTTGGTCTGCGGAATGTCGCGCCAGTTATCGGCAGTCATGCTTGCTCCTTCGTGCTTTTGCGTTAGCATAGCACACATGCCCGCCACAGTTGACCCGGTTTCCGCGCTTCTAGATTGGTATGACGAAAATGCCCGTAGCTTGCCTTGGCGCGCGCCGCGCACCATTGCGCCCGATCCGTATCACGTCTGGCTATCGGAAATCATGTTGCAGCAAACCACCGTCACCACGGTGAAGCCGTATTTTGAAAAATTTCTCACCCTGTTTCCGACCGTCGAAGCCTTGGCGGCGGCGCAAGACGATGCGGTGATGGCCGCTTGGGCCGGGCTTGGTTATTACAGCCGCGCCCGCAATCTGCTGAAATGCGCCCGCCTTATCGCCAACACGCATGCCGGCCGCTTTCCAGACACCGAAGCCGAATTATTGGGGCTGCCGGGCATCGGCCCCTATACGGCGGCGGCGATTGCGGCGATTGCCTTTAACCGCCAAGCGGCTCCGGTGGACGGCAATATTGAGCGCGTGCTGGCGCGGCTTTATGCGCTTGAGACACCGCTGCCCGAGGTAAAGGTTCAGGTGAAAGCCAAAAATGAAGCGCTGGTGCCGCAAGACCGGCCCGGCGATTTCGCGCAAGCGATGATGGATTTGGGCGCGACGATATGCACACCGAAGCGGCCCAATTGTATGCTGTGCCCGTGGCAGGGCATTTGCGCGGCGCGCAAAAAAGGCCTCGCAGAGACGCTGCCCAAACGCGCGCCGAAAAAGCCGAAGCCGCACCGCACCGGCACGATTTACTGGCTCGAAAACGCCAAGGGCGAAGTGCTGCTGCATCGCCGCCCCGATAAGGGCCTGTTGGGGGGCATGTTGTGTTTCCCGTCAAACGGCTGGGACGCCGCCAATGACAGCCCAATGCCCACCCTGCTGGGCAATCGCCAAGCGTCACAAAATGGTTGGACGCAGTTGGAAGCCGAAGTGGTGCATGTGTTCACCCATTTTCGCCTGACCCTGAATGTGCAGGCGCGAACCGCGCCCAAAGGGTTTCGAAAACCCGCCGACCATATCTGGCTGCACCCGCGCGCCTTCGACACGGCCGCCCTGCCCAGCGTGATGATGAAAGTGGCGAAAGCGGTTTTGTTTTAAATATCCCCGAAATCGCCGCTGCGGCCTTTGCCGTCGGCGAAGCGCGCCGCCCCCGCTGCGGCACCGGCGCGCAGAGAAGCGGCGCCGATATCGGTTTCAAATTGCAGCGCCTCTTCGATCGGCAAGCCCCACTGCTTCAACACGCTGAGGCGGTCATTGCGCATGCAGGTTTGCGGAAATTGCGCCAATTGCTCGGCCAATTCCAGTGCCGCGTCGAGCGTCGTGCCATCATCGACCACCCGATTGGCGAGGCCGAAAGACATCGCTTCCTCAGCCCCGACCGGACGGCCGGTGAGTATCATATCCATAGCGCGCGATTGGCCGATAAGCCGCGGCAGGCGCACCGTGCCGCCATCGATAAGCGGCACGCCCCAACGCCGACAATAAACCCCAAACACCGCCGAGCGACCGGCGATACGCAGGTCGCACAGCACACTCAATTCCAAGCCACCGGCGACGGCATGGCCTTCGACCGCCGCGATGGACGGCTTGGTCAGTTCCAACCAGCTTGGCCCCATCGGCGCGGTGCGACTGAAACCCTGGTCCGAGGCCACGGCTTTCAAATCGGCACCGGCGCAAAAATGCCCGTCACTGCCGGTCAACACATGCACGGCGACGGCCTCGTCTTGCTCCCCGGCGGTGAAAGCGGCCTCCAGCGCGGTGGCGGTTTCCGGGTCCACCGCATTGCGCGCCCCGGCGCGGTTAATGGTGATGATATTGCTGCTGCCGCGCAGCTCGCGCGTGACTTTTTCTTGGCCCATGGTCTTGCTCCCCATTTGATTTCCAAAAGGCTAGCAGATATGCCCGCCCCAGAACAATTGACGCCGAGCGCGCGCCCCGTTAGCCTGTTGAAACTCCAATAAAAACAAAAAGGAGAGAGTATGCTTCAACGACTTGGATTGGCGACCACCGTGGTGCTGGCGCTGTATATGTTGGTGACACTGATACGCGGCGCGCCGGGCGGCGAATTCGGCTCGGCCTCGCTTGCACCGCCAGCAAATAATGGCGGGAATAATCGCGTGAGTGCGCAATCAATGGCGGACAAAAAAATCGACATTGAAACGCGCCGCCTACTGACCGAACTGCGCACCATTCCGGTCAATGAATATGCGATAAATCTGCTGAAATATAAGCAACTCTTGGAAATGCATCCAAACGATGCTGAGTTCGCCCGCAAGGTGGCTTTTTACACGCAAAAACTGGCCGATAGGCGCGACACGCATGGCTACTGAGTTTGTAGCCCCCGCTTAACCCTCATTTAGCTTTCGTCGCGCACTTTTTGGCGCAGATTGTCGATCGGCACCAGCTTCTCGCCATCTTTATAATGCCAAAACGTCCAGCCATTGCAGCTTGGCGCGCCTTGCGCCGCCGCCCCCATTTTATGAATGGAACCGGAAGGCGCGTTTTTCTCGCGGCCCAGTTTCACCGACCCGTCGGCGCGGACTTTAGCCCGCACTTTGCGCGCCGGCCCGAATAATTGCATGCCCGGCTTCACCAGCCCGCGCTCGACCAGCGTGCCAAAGGCGACACGCGGTTTCGCTTTCGGACTTTGCGTGAGCTCAAGCTCGGCATCGGCCAGCCTCTCCACGCGGCCAATGCGCTGCATGGCGGCTTCTGCATAATCGGCTTCCGCCTCAATACCGATAAAATGCCGCCCCAGTTTCTTAGCCACCGCACCGGAAGTGCCGGTGCCGAAAAACGGGTCGAGCACCACATCGCCAGCCTGTGTCGAGGCCAGCAATACGCGGTGCAACAGACCCTCGGGTTTTTGCGTCGGGTGCAGCTTGGCCCCGTCTTCGCCTTTCAAGCGTTCGCCGCCGGTGCAAATCGGCAGGCTCCAATCAGAGCGCATTTGCACATCATCGTTCAGCGTCTTCATCGCCTGATAGTTGAATGTATAGCCGGTAGCATTCTCGTCGCGCGCCGCCCAAATCAGCGTCTCATGCGCATTGGTGAACCGCGTACCACGGAAATTCGGCATCGGATTAGTTTTGCGCCAGATAATGTCATTGAGTATCCAATAGCCGAGATCCTGCAACGCCGCGCCGACGCGGAAAATATTGTGATACGAGCCGATGACCCACAGCGTGCCGGTGGGTTTCAAAACGCGCCGCGCCTCGCCCAGCCAAGCGCGGGTGAACGCATCATAAGCGGCGAAATCGTCGAATTTGTCCCAATCATCATCCACCGCATCGACTTTTGAGGCGTCGGGGCGGTGCAGGTCATTCTTCAACTGCAAATTGTAAGGCGGGTCGGCAAACACCAAATCCACCGAGGCATCGGGCAGAGCGCGCAACTGCGCGAGGCAGTCGCCCTGCAAAATCACGTCCAAAGGCAGTTTAACTTCCGGCTTTTTTCTCATCGGGGCACCATGAGTCATCGCGGAGGCGGCGTCAATAGCTAAATGATTCCAATGGCTTGTAAGGATTCCGCTAAGCGGTTATTTATCCACAAAAGCCCCCACAGCCACTATATATGGTGTTAGGAGGCGGTTTGGCCGCGCAATATCTCTGCAATCGGCGCGTAGGAGCGACGGTGATGCGGCGTCACGCCCAGCTTTTCGAGCCCTTCGCGGTGCGCTTTGGCACCATAGCCCTTATTGGAGGCCCAGCCATAGCCGGGGTAAGCTGCATCCAGCGCCGCCATATCGCGGTCACGGGTCACTTTGGCCAATATCGAGGCGGCGGCAATGCTGGGCGCGGCGGCATCACCGCCAATCACCGCCTGCGCCGGATAGTGCCATTTGGGCAGTCGGTTGCCATCAACCAGCACATGCGCCGGAGTGCCGATTTCGGCAGCCAAGGCATCGACGGCGCGGGTCATCGCCAAGAATGTCGCTTGCAGAATATTCAGCGAGTCGATTTCAGCCACGCTGGCTGCGCCCAGACCATGCGGCAGGCGAACGAGCTCTGCAAACAACGCATCGCGCTTCTTAGCGGTCAGTTTTTTGCTGTCATTGACCGGCAGCGAAAACCCTTCGGGCAGGCAAATCGCTGCTGCCGTCACCGGCCCGGCCCACGGGCCACGCCCCGCTTCATCCACCCCGAAGACGCGGGCTGATGGCCAGCCTTGCACGCGCTCGAGGGCAAACTCCATATTATTCTGCCGCTTGTTTGGCTTCCGGTGGTTGCCACCGCAATACCGGACTGCGCGCCGCCTGCGTCTCGTCGAGGCGTCTTCGCGGCGCCAGCTCGGGCGCATTTTTGAAGCGCTCGACCTCGCCATCTTTGGCACCGCGCACCAAATCGCGCATGGTGGCGATGAACAGGTCGAGCGAGGCTTTGCTCTCGGTCTCGGTCGGCTCAATCAGCATGGCGCCATGCACGACAAGCGGGAAATACATGGTCATCGGGTGATAGCCCTCATCGATCATCGCTTTGGCAAAATCCAGCGTATCGATTTGTGTATCCTTCATCCAGCTATCGTCGAACAGCGCTTCGTGCATGCACGGGCCTTCAAACGGCGCGCTCATCACATCCTTCAAAGAGGCGAGCACGTAATTGGCGTTCAGCACCGCGTCTTCGGCGACTTGCCGAAGCCCGTCCGAGCCGTGGCTCATCATATAGCTGAGGGCGCGAACATACATGCCCATTTGCCCATGAAAGGCGACCATTCTGCCAAACGGATTATGCTCGGCATCGGCATTATTCTCAACCAGCCGCAGTCCCTCCTGGCCTTTGGCCACATAGGGCAGTGGCGCGAACGGGGCCAGCCTTTCCGACAAAACCGTCGGGCCGGAGCCCGGGCCGCCGCCACCATGCGGCGTTGAGAACGTTTTGTGCAAATTGATATGCATCGCATCGACACCCAAATCGCCCGGCCGCACGCGCCCGACAATGGCGTTAAAATTGGCCCCGTCGCAATAAAAATACCCGCCCACCGCATGCAGCGCATCGGCGATATCGATAATATCGCGCTCGAACAGCCCGCATGTATTGGGGTTGGTCAGCATAATGGCGGCGACATCATCGCCCAGCTTTTCTTTGAACGCGGCGAGGTCGACGCGGCCATCGGCGCTGGCCGGAATCTCATCGACTTTAAAGCCCAGCAAAGCGGCGGTGGCAGGGTTGGTGCCATGCGCCGATTCCGGTACCAGCACGCGCGTCCGCGTCGCCAGTTCGCCTTTCGCTTCAATAGCGGCGCGAATGGCCATCATGCCGCACAGCTCGCCATGCGCGCCGGCTTTGGGCGACAACGCCACTTCCGGCATACCGGTCAGCGTTTTCAGCCAATGCGCCAGCTCATCCATCAATTGCAGCGCACCTTGCACCGTCGCTTGCGGCTGCAGCGGATGAATATCGCTAAAGCCGGGCAGCCGCGCCATTTTTTCATTGAGGCGCGGATTATGCTTCATGGTGCACGAGCCGAGCGGGTAAAGCCCGGCATCAATGGCGTGGTTTTTCTGACTGAGGCGCACAAAATGGCGCATCGCTTCGGGTTCAGACAGGCCGGGCAACGCAATATCGCCCGCCGCCGCGCAATCGCCCAGACGGCTTTCGACCTGCGGCACATCCTCAAGGTCAACGCCACAATTATCGTATACGCCGATTTCAAAAATCAACGGCTCTTCCAACTGCAAGCCGCGATTGCCGGTAAAGGTTTGCTTCTCACTCATGCCAGAACCTCTTTCAGGGCCGCTTTATAGGCGGCGATATCATTTTCCGTATTGGCTTCGGTTGCCGCGACCACCAGCACATCGTCAAGACCGGCATGCGGGGCGAGGCGCGATACAGGCACACCGCCAAGCACGCCTTTTTCGGCCAGCGCATCTACCGCCGCGGCGGCATTGCCAGACAAACGCAAACTGAACTCGTTGAAGAAAGCCGGCGTCAGCACTTCGACACCGTCCACAGCGCCCAGCGCGTCGGCCAGTTGCACAGCGCGGGCATGATTGAGCTCGGCCAATTGGCGCAACCCTTTGCCACCCAATAGGGTCATATGCGCGGTGAAAGCCAGCGAGCACAGACCCGAATTGGTGCAAATATTCGACGTCGCTTTGTCACGGCGAATATGCTGCTCGCGCGTCGATAGCGTCAGCACAAAGCCGCGCTGGCCATCGGCATCCACCGTCTCGCCGCACAGGCGACCGGGCATCTGCCGAATATGTTTATCGCGCGCCGCAAACAGGCCGACATAGGGCCCACCGAAATTAAGACCGCCGCCGATCGATTGGCCTTCGCCGGTCACAATATCGGCACCCATATCGCCGGGGCGTTTCAACAGCCCCAATGAGACGACTTCCGGCACGGCGACAATCAGCAAGCAGCCCTTAGCCTGCGCGGCGGCGGCCAGTTTGGTGAAGTCAGCCACATTGCCGAAGAAGTCAGGATTTTGAACCACCACGCAGGAGGTCTCATCGTCAATCAACGCGACCAAATCTTCCGCCCCAAGCGGCGCCATATCGGGTTGCGCCAGCGCAAAGCCGCCCATCTCCGACAGGTTTTCAATCACCGCCGTATAATGCGGATGCAAGCGCCCCGACAGCACGGCGCGGGTTTTACGCGTCACGCGGTGCGCCATCAATACCGCTTCCGCCGTCGCGGTGGAGCCGTCATACATTGAGGCATTGGCCACCGGCATACCGGTCAGCTCGCTTACTTGGGTTTGGAACTCAAACAAATATTGCAGCGTGCCTTGGGTGATTTCCGGCTGATAGGGTGTGTAGCTGGTGAGAAATTCCGAGCGCTGAATAATGTGGTCAACGGTGGCCGGCACATGGTGCTTATACGCGCCCGCACCGCAGAAAAACGGCACGCTGGAGGCGGTCATATTTTTTGCCGCCATGGCTGAAAGCTGTCTTTCAACCTGCATCTCGCCTTGGTGGCGCGGTAGGTCAACCGTGCCGTCACGGCGCGCCGCCTCGGGCACATCGACAAACAGCGCGTCAATATCGCCAACGCCGATATTGGCCAGCATGGCACTGCGGTCAGCATCTGTTAGGGGTAGGTAACGCATCAGCCCAGTTCCTTCACATATTCGGCGTAAGCCGCTTCATCCATCAGACCATCAAGCTCGCCCGTATCAGCCAGCTTCATTTTGAAAAACCAGCCGCTATTGTCGGCGTCTTCATTGACCAGCGCCGGATTGCCCTCAAGCTCGCCATTGCCTTCCACGACTTCGCCCGATACCGGTGCGTAAACTTCCGACGCCGCTTTGACGCTTTCCACCACGGCGGCATCATCGCCTTGCGATACTTGCTTGCCCACCTCCGGCACTTCCACAAACACGACATCGCCCAATTGCGATTGCGCGTAATCGGTAATGCCGACGGTCGCGACATCGCCATCGAGGCTGATCCATTCATGGTCTTTGGTAAATTTCTTACTCATCTCATCACCCTTTTTTATAATTCTGCGGCACAAACGGCATAGCGGCGATACGCGCCGGCATGGCTTTGCCTCTGACAATCAATTGGATTTGTGAGCCGACCGCGGCGTGGATCGGCGTTACATAGCCCATGGCCAGCGGCCCACCCAAAGTCGGGCCGAAACCGCCACTGGTCACCGTGCCAATGGGCGTGCCATGGCTGTCTTGAATTTGCGTGCCCTCGCGCGCCGGTGCGCGCCCCTCAGGCACAATGCCGACGCGCTGCTTTTCCATACCGTCGGCAAGCTGCGCATTGACGATAGAAGCGCCCGGAAAATCTGCCGCCGCGCGGCGGCGCTTTGGCACCGACCACATCAGATCGGCCTCGACCGGTGTGGTGTCGGTGTCGATATCATGACCGTAAAGGCACAAGCCCGCTTCCAGCCGCAGGCTGTCGCGCGCGCCCAGCCCAATGGGTTCGACGTCATCATGCGCCAGCAACGCTTTCGCCAAAGCCTCGGCGCGGTCATTGGCGATGGAAATCTCATAGCCGTCTTCGCCGGTATAGCCGCAGCGCGAAATGAGAACCGCGCTCGCCTCCCATTCGGTCCAGACGGCTTGCATGAAAACCAAATCGCGACACGCCGGCATTAATGCGGCCAGCACCGCCTCGGCGCTTGGCCCTTGCAGCGCCAGCAGCGCGCGGTCTTCAATCTCCAATGTCGCGCGGCCCGACAGCTTGGCCGAAATATGCGCGAAATCAGCGTCTTTGCAGGCCGCATTGACGACCAGCCATAGCGTGTCGCCGAAGCGCGTCGCCATCAAATCGTCGAGTATGCCGCCTTGGTCATTGGTGAATTGGGTGTAGCGGATGCGGCCTTCTGCGAGACTGCTAATGCCGCCCGGCACCAGCGTCTCAAACAATACCGCCGCATCGCCCTCGGCCGCGGTCAATCGGGCTTGGCCCATATGCGAAACATCGAACAGCCCCGCTTTGGTGCGCGTGTGCACATGTTCTTTCATCACGCCGAGCGGATATTGCACCGGCATATCATAACCGGCGAAAGGCACCATTTTTGCGCCCAGTTCCGCGTGCAGTGCGTGCAGCGCAGTCTTTTTCAATATGTCACTTGGTGCGTTCACCGTATGCGACTCCAAAAAGCGCGACCGGAAAAATATCCGGTCTCGCCCTCCTCTGTCGCGTGAACCTGAGAGATTTACCCCTTCGGTGAGCCGACTTTAACGCCGACTGCTTTCCAGAGTGTCATCGCTTCACGGTCCTGGTGCCTGAGAGTTTCCGAGGGCGGTTGCTCCTTCGGCCTCGCCGTAGCGGCGATGTCTCCCGTGAAGGTCATTTGAGGCCTTAAGTTTAGCTTCGAGTCGAGCGGAGTCAAACGCTCATCACGTCGCAGGGCGCACCGCCTTGTGGATTGCGCCGGTTTTAGCGCGAAAGCCCCAGTTTTTTGCGATAGGCGGCGCGATTGGCGGCCAGTTCGGCCTCACTTAGCACAAAACCGGCAACCAAACGCGGCTTCCGACCGCCTTTTTTGCCATAGACAAAAAGCGGCAAGGTGACGGTGTAATTACCCGCCTGCAGGCTGATTTTATATTGCGAGCGCGCCAGCTGGCGGTCGTTATCGCCCAGCGCGGCAACAAACAACGGCACTTGCTGCGCCACCTCAGAACGCCCACTCAGCGTAATCTCGGCCTGCAAAACATCTTCGGCATCGCGATTGATGAAACATTTAAGTGTGGCCGTGTCGAGATATACCGCCGCATCGCGCGGCAGAACATCAGCGGTCACCAGCACCGCTATGGGCGGGCATTGGCGCTGCACCACCTCGTCAATATCGCCGCCCAAACAAGCTGACAGCAGAGCGCTAAGCGCGACCACTACAGCCAGACGCGTGATTTTCATTTTTTGGTCCTGTTTGTCCGCACTTGCACGGGTCGGTGAATAAAACATCGGGTTTCCTGTCTGCCTTGGCGCGCCAAACAACTTGACGCGAGACGCGGCTCATTCAATAAAACATTCACTACGTGCTGTAAAGAAAGTGCCGATGCATGACCGACAAGCCAGCCATCAAGCCAAGCCTGCGACTGACCCTTGCCAAGCCGCGCGGTTTTTGCGCCGGTGTTGACCGAGCGGTGCTGATTGTCGAGCAAGCGCTGGAGAAATATGGCGCGCCGGTTTATGTGCGCCACGAGATTGTCCACAATAAGCGCGTCGTTGATCGCTTGCGCGATATGGGGGCGATTTTTGTCGATGAGCTGGACAATGTGCCGCCCGGAGACAGCCACCGGCCGGTGATTTTTTCTGCCCATGGTGTGCCGAAATCGGTGCCACAAGCGGCCGATGCACGCGGCCTCGATTGGCTCGATGCCACCTGCCCATTGGTCTCGAAAGTGCATATTGAGACCGAGCGGCATTTCGAAAACAAGCGCCATATTCTGCTTATCGGACATGCCGGTCATCCCGAAGTTATCGGAACGATGGGGCAAGTGCCGGATGGCGCTATTACGCTCATCGAAACCGTCGCCGATGCCGAGGCCGTCATGCCGCCGGACGGGGCGCTGGCCTACGCCACCCAAACGACCCTATCGGTCAGCGACACGGCGGCGATTGTCGCCGCGTTGAAAGCGCGCTTTCCCGATATTGCCGAGCCGCACAAAGAAGATATTTGCTACGCCACCTCCAATCGACAAGAAGCGGTGCAGGCATTGGCCGCGCAGGTTGACCGCGTGCTGGTTATCGGCGCGCCCAATTCATCCAACTCGCAACGCCTCGTCGAAGTGGCGCGGCAAGCCGGTTGCCCGCAAGCCGGACTGATCGGCGGCGCTGAGGATATTGACTGGCCCGCCATGCAAGGCGTCGCCCATATCGGCCTGACGGCGGGGGCCTCGGCACCGGAAGAAATTACCCTCGAGGTCATCGACGCTTTCGCGGCGCGCTTCGCCCTGTCGGTCGATGAGATGGATGGGCGCGACGAACAAGTCAGTTTCAAATTGCCGCGGCAATTACGGAGCGCGTGACATGGCCGTGTTCACGCAAATCACCGCCGCACAATTGGCAGATTTTTGGGCCGGTTACGCGCTGCCCGCAGTGACCGGATTTAAAGGCATCGCAGCCGGTGTGCAGAACTCCAATTATATTGTCGAGACACAAGAGCAGCGCTTTATTCTAACGCTTTACGAAGACACGCAAACCGGTGTGGACCCGAACGACCTGCCGTATTTTCTCGGCCTGATGCAGCATTTGGCAGGCAGCGCGATTGCTTGCCCGACACCGATTGCCCGCAATGATGCAGCGCTTTCCGGCATGCTCGCCGGACGCCCGGCGGCGTTGGTCAGCTTCTTGCCGGGGCGCGCCACGATTACGCCCAAGCCGCCGCAATGCCGCGCGGTCGGGGCAGCCTTGGCGAAGATGCATTTGGCCGGAGCCGGCTTTTCCATGCACCGCGCCAATACGCAAGGGCCCAAGAACTGGCGCAAGCTGTTTGAAGCCAGCCAAGCGCGCGCCGATGAGGCGGCGCCGGGGCTTGCCGATTTTATGCGCGCCGAACTGGCGCGTATTGAGGCCGACTGGCCGCGCGACCTGCCGCAAGGCGTCATCCACGCCGATCTGTTTCCTGACAATGTATTTTTCGAAAAAGGCGCGGTGAGCGGTCTGATTGATTTTTATTTCGCCTGCCATGACGTGCTGGCTTACGACCTTGCCATTATGCTCAATGCTTGGTGTTTCGAGGCCGATGTCAATTTCAACATCACCAAAGCGCGCGCGCTGCTGGCCGGTTATCAATCGGTGCGGCCCATGACAGCTGAAGAAATTGCCGCCTTGCCGATATTGGCGTCAGGCGCGGCGATGCGGTTTTTGACAACGCGGCTTTATGACTGGCTCAACCGGCCCGAAGATGCGCTGGTGACGCCCAAAAATCCGGTCGATTATTTGCGCCGTTTGCGCTTTCACCGCCATGTCGCCAGCGCAGCAGATTACGGTTTGGAGGCGTAGCATGTACGAGATTTTCACCGATGGTGCCTGTTCGGGCAATCCCGGCCCCGGCGGCTGGGGAGCGCTTATTTTAAACGGCGCAGACGAAAAAGAGCTGACCGGCGGCGAGGTGGCGACAACCAATAATCGCATGGAGCTTTTGGCGGCCATTGAGGCTTTGAAAAGCCTGCCCGATGGCAGCACGGTGACACTGACCACCGACAGCACTTATGTGAAAGACGGCATCACCAGTTGGATTACCAATTGGAAAGCGCGCGGCTGGAAGACCGCCGCCAAAAAGCCGGTGAAGAATGTTGACCTATGGCAGGCGTTGGACGCGCAATGCGCCCGCCACCGGATTGACTGGCAATGGGTTAAAGGCCATGCAGGCCACGCCGGCAATGAACGCGCCGATGAACTGGCGCGCCAAGGTATGGCCCCCTATTTATAGGGCCATACCCCGGATGTAGAGACATGGCCCCTATTTGGCGTGAATTAACCGAGCTGGCTGAGCAGGTTTTCCGCCCCGCTGGTCACCGCTTTGCCCGGGTTCTCTTCGACATTTAACTGCTCAACAACGCCGTCGCGCACAATCATCGAATAGCGCAGCGAGCGCGTGCCCATGCCGTGCCCTGAGCCGTCCATCGACAGGCCGATTTTTTGGGTTAGTTCAGCGTTGCCGTCGGCCACCATCATCACCTTACCGGTGGTCTCGTTTTGCTGGCCCCATGCGCCCATAACAAAAGCGTCATTGACCGAGATGCAGACAATCGTATCGACACCGGCGGCGCGCAATTGTTCGGCATTTTCGATATAGCCCGGCAGGTGTTGGTTCGAGCAGGTCGGCGTGAACGCGCCCGGCACAGCAAACATAGCGACGGTTTTACCGCCGAATAATTCATCGGTGCTGATCGGTGCCGGCCCGGCATCGGTCATATGCATCAGTGTTGCGTCCGGCAGTTTATCACCCGGTTTAATGGTCATTGGTTTTCTCCCCTATGGCCCTTTTCGGCCTTTATTGTGGCAGCAGACGGTGGTCGCGCACCTCGATGGATTGTTCGATGGCACGCTCGCCTGCCCTGACGATGAACGTCAATTTACGCCCAATCAGCGGATGGTCAAGCTTTGACCATGCCGGAATTTCCAGTAAAAATGCATCCGTATCGCGCCGCAGCGTGCGGGCTTGGCCGATAACATCGTGCGGCCCCGGAATGGTGATGACCGAGACCTCCTCTAGCGCCTCGCCGCTGACAACGAGTTGCAGCGAAACCCCGTCAAAACCGGCCGAGCGGATGGCCAACGCGTCCGACGGTGCTTGCGGCTGCGCTTTCAACAGCGCCGTAATGGTGGCTTTATGCGGCGAAGCTTTCAACCCATCGCGGTTGAAGGCGAGATTTTGCTCGACCTGCATCGGCACACAGACCTCGCGGCAAACACCGATAAGCCCGCGCATTTGCAATTCGCTGCTCGGTTGTGTCTCCAACGGAAAAACTATTCCCGCCTCGCCGGCATAACCGTTAAAACCGCCCACGCCGTCGTCAAAAAAATACGGCGCCGGAAATAAAGGCTCACGCACATTAACGCCGCGACTGCCGGTAAAACTAAACTCAGGCTCCAAACCGCTGGCTCCGGGATAACGCCAATAAGTGTGCCAGCCCGGTTTCAGGTCAATCTGCAGGGCCGCATAAGGGGTGCCGTCAACCTCGGCGGCAATCATGCGATAGCGCGCCGGTTCGGTCTCAACCCATGGGCCATCGACCAGCGCATGCGCCGGATTTGCTGCTAACAAAGCCGCGAAAAACATAATGCGCAAGAAGCTCATGCCCTTTTATAGCCACTTCGCTCAACCAAGACGAGACGGTTTCATGCGAAAGACGATTGTTTCGTCGCCAAGTGATGCCTACACTCTGTGTCTGTGTAGGAATAAGACCATGAGCGATATTGAGAAAAATAATAATCTGGCGGGACAGTTTCTCATTGCCATGCCCGGCATGGGCGACCCGCGCTTTGAGCGCGGCATTATTTATATGTTCTCGCATGACCGTGAGGGTGCGATGGGCTTTCTGGTGAATCGCGCCACCGATGGGCTGACGCTGGGCGAGATTGCCAGCAATCTGCCCGCCAGCGTGGCCGCGACCGGTTTACGCAATTTGCCGGTATTTATCGGTGGGCCGGTGCAACCGGAGAGCGGCTTTGTGCTGTATTCGGTGACGCCGGATAGCAAAGAAGCCAAAGACGGCCCGGTGGCGGTGACACAAGCGCTTGATATTCTGGTGCACGCAGCCGAGGGCAAAGGCCCGCAACATATGCGGCTGGTGCTCGGCTATGCCGGTTGGGGGCCGGGGCAATTGGAGAATGAAATACAAGATAATGCATGGCTCACTTGCGAGGCCGATATGAGCGAGGTCTTCGACGCCGATGCGGAAGGACTTTACAAAAAGATTATCAATAAGCTGGGCATCGACCTGGCCAAGCTGAGCAATCTCGGCGGCGAGGCTTAGTCGCTATCGTGCCGGTCCGGCACAAACACCGCGCCCAATAATACGGTGAGGCAGGTCATGGCCAGCGCGATCTCGCCCAGCTCGACCGATAGCAGACCGGCGAAATCGGGGGTCAAAATCTCCCACACCCAGAACACCAAAAACGCCCCCAGCATGATATCGCTGACGATGATTACCCGGGTCCAATAATTGCGATTGGGAATTTGTCGGACGATGAGATTGAGATGCGCGATCAAGCTCATCAGCGCGCCCAAGCCCAACGCCACGCGAATGGCGTCAAGGCGGTTGACCAAAAGGAATTGAAACTGCTCATTATCGGGCAGCACATCGCGCATCCATAGCGCGCCAAGCAACACCATCAAGCCGCCAGCCATCACCACCGCATAGACGGCGCGGCGCGAACGGCGCATCAGCGTCACCCCCAGCGCGACAAACAACAGCACAAAAAGCAGCAGCAGCACGGCGCTATGAAAAGTCTGACGACTGCTCTCATAAGCCGCCAGCGCTTCGGGCGACCAAAGATACAGCTCAGGCGTTAGCGTCTCTTCAATGCCCGGCAGGTAAAAACTTTGCACCTGCCCCGACGGCACGGTGAAACGCAATTTTTCCAACGCCCCGGGCGCACCGGCGAATTCGCGATCATCGGATGAAAACAGCCGCAAAATATCAAAACTGGCCGATTTCAGGCCCAGCGCAATCGCCAGACCGTTTTGCGGTAAATGGTGCAAAATCAGCTCCAGCTGTTCAGTGCCGGCATTTTGCACCGAGAATATGTGCCCGCCATCCTCGGCCGCCTGCATGTAAGGCGACAACTTCAAAACGCGAAACGTCTCAGTCAGGCGCAGCGGGTCAGACGCGTGGGTCGGTGCAGATGACAACACCATCAGCGCCAGCGCGAAGCAGCTCATGGCAAGGGTTCGAAAATTGTGCCGCCTAAACAAGGCGCGCCTTTTCGCGAATGGCGTTCTCCACCGCGCTCAAATCATTGGCCACAGCGGTCAGGCGTTCAGGCTTTTCCAACATCTCCACAACCCGTTGCGGGGCGCGCGCCTCAGCGCCATAGGCAGCGGCGGCGGCTTCGGGAAATTTCGCCGGATGCGCCGTCGCCAAAGTGACCATCGGCACGCCGTCGGGCAACACGGCCGCGCCGGCCGCGCCAATGCCGACCGCGCTATGCGGGTCAATTTGAAAGCCATGCGCCTTTTCAAAATCGCGCATAATGGCCAGCGTCGCGTCCTCATCAACGCGCGCCGCGGCAAACAAGGCGCGGGTCAATTGCAATTCTTTTTCGGTCATTTCAAAGCGGCCCGATTGCGCCAACGCGCCCATGAGTGCGCCCACCCGCGCCGCGTCGCGGCCCGTCACCTCAAACAACAGGCGTTCAAAATTGCTCGACACTTGAATGTCCATGCTGGGGCTTTGCGTAGCGATGACCTTGTCGGTTTCATAGACGCCGCTGGCCAAAGTGCGCGCCAGAATATCGTTCACATTTGTAGCAATCATTAATTGCGCGATAGGCAGGCCCATTTGCGCGGCCACATAGCCTGCAAAAATATCGCCGAAATTGCCGGTTGGAACTGAAAAAGCGACCGGCGTTTTGGGCGCGCCGAGGCGTGACGCGGCCACAAAATAATAGGTAATCTGCGCCATCACCCGCGCCCAATTTATCGAATTGACCCCGGCCAAAGCCATTTCTTTGCGAAACGGCGCGTCGTTGAACATGCCCTTCACCAGCGCCTGACAATCGTCAAACGTGCCGTCAACCGACAGCGTATGCACATTGGCATCATTCGGCGTGGTCATTTGTTTGCGCTGCACATCGGAGACGCGCCCATCGGGGAAGAGAATAAACACATCGACCGCTTCGCGGCTGCGAAACGCCTCAATCGCCGCCCCACCGGTATCGCCCGAAGTGGCACCGATAATGGTGGCGCGCGCGCCGCGGCGGATAAGCGCGTCATCCATCAGTCGCGCCAGCAATTGCATAGCGACATCTTTAAACGCCAGCGTCGGCCCGTGATATAATTCGAGGAAATACTGCCCGTCGCCCAAATCGGTGAGCGGCGTCACCTCATCGGCCTCAAAACCGGCATAGGCCTCTTCTACCATCTCGGCCAATCGGTCGCGCGCCACATCATCGCCCATAAACGGGTGCAATACACTGACGGCAATTTCGCTGAAAGGCTTATCGGCAAAACCGGCTATCATCGCTTCGCTGAGGCGCGGCCAGCTTTCCGGCACATACAAACCCCCATCACTGGCCAGCCCGGCCAGCAATGCATCCTCAAAACCCAGAACGGGGGCTTCGCCTCTGGTGGAGATATATTTCACCCGCTATTGCCTTCTCACCGCGTTTTCAAACCACGCCGTTTTTTCCAGAATTGGATGTGCCATAGACCGGAAACAATCACAAGCACTATGGCCAACCCGAACCACGTGACGGCGTATTGCAGGTGATTATTGGGCATGGAGAACCGCGTCTGCCCGCCGCGCGGCCAGCTTTCATTGGCTTTAGCCGCCTCGGCCAGCATAGGCGGCAAAGCGCGCTGCCAATGCGCGCCAATAGCTTTGGGGTCGCGCACATAAAACAAATTGCGCGCCGCATCATCTGCATTGTCAAAAGTCCCACGCCCATCAGGCCAGCGCAAAATCACGGCGAGATTTTGCAGGCCCGTCGGCGGCGGCGGGGCCGGAATATCAAGCAGGCGCGCCGGAATAAAGCCGCGATCGAGTAAAATAGCGCTGCCATCCTCCAGCGTGAAAGGCACCAGCATGTGATAACCGGCGGCGTCAGGGCGGTCGAGACCGGTCGGCTTGTTTTCAATCTGTGTGAACCAAAAAACGGCTTGCGCGCCAATGCTTCCGGTAACAATAGCCGGGTGGAAATCATGCGCTTGTTGCGACAGCTTGGCTATATCGTCTTTGGTCGAAATGCGCAGCGGAGTGGCGTCGCGGCGCGCTTCCATACGCGCCAGCAAATCTTGCTTCCACGCCAATCGCTCGACTTGCCAAAGCCCCAGTGCCAGCAACACGGCCAGCATGACCAGCGTCAGTGCAGCGGGGAAATAATCGCGCAAAACGAGAGGGGAATGTCTCATCGCCATTCCCCGCTCAATAATGATGCAAGGCCGGTCGCCGGTTTAGTGCGCACCCGGCGCACCGGCACCCAGAATGTAAATAACCACGAACAAGAACAGCCAGACGACATCAACAAAGTGCCAATACCACGCCGCCGCTTCGAAACCGAAATGCTGTTGCAAGGAAAAATGACCGTTCAGAGCGCGCAGCAAGCATACCGCCAAGAAGATGGTGCCGACCAGAACATGGAAGCCGTGGAAACCGGTCGCCATGAAGAAAGTAGCGCCATAAATATGGCCGGAGAAGCCGAAAGCCGCGTGCTGGTATTCGTAAATCTGAAACACGGTAAACAGCGCGCCCAGAGCCACGGTGAGGATGAGGCCCCATTTCAGCCCTTCGCGGTCATCGTGCTGCAACGCGTGGTGCGCCCATGTCACAGTGGTGCCGGACGTCAGCAGAACCAGCGTATTGATGAGCGGCAAATGCCACGGGTCAAAAGTCTCAATGCCTTGCGGCGGCCAGACCCCGCCGAGTAACTCGGTGCGCGAGGCTTGGATAGCCTCTCCCGGATACAGGCTGGCGTCAAAATACGCCCAGAACCAAGCGACAAAAAACATCACTTCCGAGGCGATGAACAAAATCATGCCATAGCGATGGTGCAGCTGAACAACCGGCGTGTGGTCGCCTTGTACCGCTTCTTTCACAACATCGCGCCACCATGCCAGCATGGTGTAGAGCACGCCCGCAAAACCGATAAGCAGCACCCAAGGCGCGCCATCGTGAAGCATTTGCACACCGCCAATAGCCATAATGAGGACCGAGATTGAACCGACGACCGGCCATGGGCTCGGGTCAACCAGATGATAGTCGTGATGTTTAGCGTGACTGTCGGCCATAATTTTCTATTCCCTCATTATCCTTTTGGTCGTGCAGGCTGCTGCTGCGAATTATTCTGCGCCGTCTCCGGTGCTTCAAAGAATGTATAAGATAAAGTGATGGTTTTGACATCATCCATTTCAGGATCGGTCAAAATTTCCGGATCAATGAAAAAACTGACCGGCATATCGACGCTTTGTCCCGGCTCCAAAACCTGCTCGGTAAAGCAGAAACAATCGACTTTTGAGAAATAATAACCGGCCTCGGCGGGCGACACATTATAGGTCGCCGTGCCGGTAATGCGGCGGTCGGTCAGGTTTTGGGCGCGGTAAAAAGCCAAACCCGATTCGCCAATCGGTAATTTCACATCCGTCGTGGGCGCCTCAAAGCGCCACGGCAATTTGCGGTTCAGGCTGGCATCGAAGCGCACGGTAATCATCCGGTCGGCTGCTGCACCGGGTGCCGCCTCGGCGACTTGGGTGGTGCCGCCATAACCGGTGACACGGCAGAACAAATCATAAAGCGGCACTGAGGCATAAGCCGCGCCAATCATCAAAAGCGCCATCAATGCCGCGCCCATAGCCACGCGCCGATTGGCGCTGGCGTCTTTGCGGGCTGTCTCGATGGTCGGCTTGTCAGTCATGGTCTTGTTGTTATTCCTATAGTGGTCGATTGGCGATATTAGCGCCCAACTTAATCAAGGTTACCCAGAAAAACAGCGCGATAAAAGCCAGCAGCGCAACGGCCATAATCGCCGCGCGCTTGCGGCGCTGACCCAGCAATTCCTCGGTCCAGACAGTGTCTTCTTGTTTTTCAATTTCGTCGTTCATATTCCCATCACCTTATCTGTCGGCAGCAATACAAACAGCGAAAACAAATAGAAAATCGAATAGGCAAAAGTCATGCCTGCAAGCCGGTTGCGGTGCTTGTCACGCGCCATCGCCAACGCCACACACAGAGCTATAAAAATAGCCCCCAGCGCCGCCGCACCGGCGGCATAAAACAGACCGCTATAGCCCAGCGTATACGGCAGCAGCGAAACGCCGAATAACACAAACGCATAAACCAAGATTTGCGTCAGCGTGCTTTTGACCCCCGCAGTGACCGGCAGCATCGGCACATTGGCAGCTTGATAATCGTCGTTTTTAATCAGCGCCAGCGCCCAAAAATGCGGCGGTGTCCAAAAGAAGATAATGGCGAAATAAATCAGCGGCTCGATGGAAACCGAATTGGCGGCGGCGGCCCAGCCAATGACCGGCGGCAGCGCACCGGCGGCCCCGCCAATGACGATGTTTTGCGCCGTGCGGCGTTTCAAAAACATGGTGTAAATGACCGCGTAGAAGAAAATCGTGAAAGCGAGCAGCGCGGCGCTCAGATAATTAATCATCACCGCCATGGCCAGCACAGAAAGACCCGATACCCAGAGGCCGAAAGTCAACGCCGCATCGGGCGTCACCCGGCCCGACGGCACCGGTCGGCCTTGCGTCCGGCTCATCACCGCGTCGATATCGGCGTCGTACCACATATTGAGTGCGGCCGACGCGCCGGCCCCCACAGCAATCATCGAAATGGCTGCCACTGCCATGACCGGATGCATGGCACCCGGCGCCATCACCAGCCCGACCAGAGCAGTGAACACGACCAGCGACATGACGCGCGGTTTCATCAACGCGATATAATCAGCAGCGGAGCCGACATCGACAGATGCCGGCTCCTGCAATTTCAGCAATGTCTCTTTGTGGCTTTGAGACATAAAACGTTCCTATTTCACTTTCGGCAGTTCAGAGAACTGGTGGAACGGCGGCGGTGAGGACAGTGTCCATTCCAGCGTCGTTGCGCCTTCGCCCCACTGATTGGCCCCCGCCGGTTGCTTGCGCGCAAATGCGTGGAAGACACCGAACAGGAAGATGAGGACGCCGAAAGCGGCAATGTAAGAGCCTATGGATGACCAGTAGTTCCAGCCCGCATAAGCGTCCGGATAGTCAGCATAACGGCGCGGCATACCGGCCATGCCGAGGAAATGCTGCGGGAAGAAAATCAGGTTCACACCGATAAAGGTCACCCAGAAATGCAGCTTGCCGATGAACTCGGAATAAGTGTAGCCGAACATTTTGCCGAACCAGTAATACCAACCGGCGAAAATGGCGAACACCGCTCCAAGCGACAGCACATAATGGAAATGCGCGACCACGAAGTACGTGTCGTGATAGGCGCGGTCAACACCGGCATTAGCCAGCATCACACCCGTCACGCCGCCCAGTGTAAACAAGAAGATAAAGCCCAACGCCCACAACATCGGCGTTTTGAACTCTATCGACCCGCCCCACATTGTGGCAATCCACGAGAAGATTTTAACCCCGGTCGGTACCGCAATCACCATCGTGGCGGCAACGAAATAGGCTTGCGTGTCAACGCTCAGACCGGCCGTGTACATATGGTGCGCCCACACGACAAAACCGACGCCACCAATGGCGACCATGGCATAGGCCATGCCGAGATAACCGAAGACCGGCTTTTTCGAGAAAGTCGAGACGATTTGGCTGACCATTCCGAAGCCCGGCAGGATGAGGATATAGACTTCCGGATGGGCGAAGAACCAGAACAAATGCTGGTACAAAATCGGGTCACCGCCACCGGCAGGGTCGAAGAAGGTGGTGCCGAAATTACGGTCGGTCAGCAGCATGGTAATCGCACCGGCAAATACCGGCAGCGACAACAGCAGCAAGAACACAGTGACCAAAATCGACCAGACGAAAAGCGGCATTTTGTGCATGGTCATGCCCGGTGCGCGCATATTGAAAATCGTCGTGATGAAGTTAATCGACCCCAAAATGGAGGAGATACCGGCTACGTGCAGCGACAAAATAGCGTAATCCATCGCCGGCCCAGGCTGACCGCTGGTCGAGAGCGGCGGATAAATCGTCCAACCACCGCCGACGCCATCATTGCCCGGAGGGCCTTCGGCAAAAATCGACATCACCAGAAGGATGAAGGACGCAGGCAGCAGCCAGAAAGAGATATTGTTCATGCGCGGGAACGCCATATCCGGCGCGCCGATCATAATCGGCACAAACCAGTTGCCGAAACCACCAATCATCGCCGGCATGACCATAAAGAAAATCATGATAAGGCCGTGGCCGGTTACCAACACATTATAGAGATGATAATTGCCATCAAGGATACCATCGCCCGGCGCTTGCAGTTCCATCCGCATCACCACTGACATCAGGCCACCGACAACCCCCGCGAAAATCGCGAAGATGAGATACATGGTGCCAATATCTTTGTGATTGGTCGAATAGAGGTAACGGCGCCATCCGGTCGGATGGTCTTCGTGCTCGTGAGCGGCTGCTTGTTCGGTTGCCATCAGACAGTCTCCCTCTTACTGACGCGAAGCGTCTTGCAATTCAGCCAAAGCCAACATGGCGTCAGCATTATCAATTTCGGCATATTCGTTTTGCGCCTCTTCTACCCAAGCGGCGAATTCGGCTTTCTCGACCACCTCAATGCGTATCGGCATAAAGGCGTGACGGATGCCGCATAATTCAGAACACTGGCCGTAATAAGTGCCGGTTTCCTCAGCTTTGAACCAGGTTTCATTCAAGCGTCCGGGCACGGCGTCCATTTTCAGACCAAAGGCCGGCATGGCGAAAGCGTGCAGTACATCAGCCGCCGTCACAATGACGCGCACTGTGGTGTCGACCGGCACCACCATGGCGGTGTCGGTGGCCAGCAGGCGCGGTTGGTCGCCGCGCTCTTCATCGCTCAGCATCAGCGAGTCAAACGCGAAATCGCCATGGTCGGGATATTCATAGCCCCAATACCATTGATAGCCGACCGCTTTGACGGTCATTTCGGCTTCCGGAATGACGCGCTGGAAATATAAAAGGCGGAATGACGGAATGGCGATGACCACCAGAATAACAATCGGCACCACCGTCCAAATCACTTCCACCAGCGTGTTATGCGTGGTTTTGCTCGGCTCAGGATTTGCCGAGGCGCGGAAGCGCACCATCACATAAAGCATCAGGCCAAGCACAAAGATGCAAATCAGGGTCATCAAAATCAACAGAAAATCGTTGAATTCGGTGATCATTATCATGTTTTCGCTGCCCGCTTTTTGAAAGCCGAGCTGCCAGTCTTCGGGCTGCGCGGCCCAAGCACCGGTTGAGACGCTTGCCATCCCGAGGGCGACCATCGCGGTCAGGCGCGCGCCGAAATTGCTGAGTTTGCTGAAAAGACCCATATGCTGTCCCCATTTGTCTTTCGGCGGAGACTCACCCCGCCTCATTGCATGCCCTGATATACAAAATAAAGAACCGATTGAACACTATCGGTTTATCCGTGCGACTTTATGACCATGGCGGCGAAACCGCTGTCTGAAGACTTGCCTCTCCCCTCACCAAGCGACATATTAGCTATAGCAAAAAAGGAGAAAGCCGTGAGCAGAAATCCACAGGATTTATTTTTCAATCAGGCCGGTCTGGACCTCGACCAGACGCATAAGTTTACCGAGAACGCCCTCGCCGGCGCCGATGATGGCGAGCTGTTTTTGGAATACACGCTATCGGAAGCATTCTCTTTTGATGACAATCGTTTGAAGGCGGCGAGCTTCGATACCACGCATGGTTTCGGCTTGCGCGCCGTCAATGGCGAGGCGGTCGGTTTCGCCCACGCCACTGATTTATCCATGCCGGCGCTTGAGCGCGCCGCTGCCAGCTTGTCACCGGTCTTGTCGGGTCATTCCGGCACTTGGGCGGCCGGGCCCGGCGCGGCGGGCAGCGCCTTATACATGGACGCCAACCCGCTCGACGGGGCGGAGTTTACCGATAAGGTGAAATTGCTCGAAGAAATCAACGCCTATGCGCGCGCCAAAGACAATCGGGTGCGCCAAGTCTCGGTATCGCTGGCCGGTGAATGGCAGGCGGTCAGCATTATTCGCCCCGATAGCGCGCCATTATTCGATGTGCGCCCGCTTGTGCGCCTCGATGTGTCTGTCGTCGTCGGCGAAGGCGACCGGCAAGAGACCGGCCATTCGGGTCGCGGCGGCCGCGCCAATTACGCGCAATGGCTGGCACCGGAAAACTGGCAAGAGCAGGTCAATAATGCGCTCAAGCAAGCGGTGACCAATCTCGACAGCATCCCCGCGCCGGCCGGTGAAATGGACGTCGTGCTGGGGCCGGGCTGGCCCGGCATTCTGCTGCACGAGGCGGTTGGCCACGGCCTTGAAGGCGATTTTAACCGCAAAAAGACATCGGCGTTTTCTGACCGCATTGGCGAGCGCGTCGCGTCACCCGGCGTCACCGTAATCGATGACGGCACCATCCCCGACCGGCGCGGCTCACTGACCATTGACGATGAAGGCACACCGACCTCGAAAACCGTGCTCATCGAAGACGGTATTTTGAAAGGCTATATGCAAGACCGCCAAAACGCCCGCCTGATGGGCATGGCGCCGACCGGCAATGGCCGCCGCGAGAGCTATGATTGCCAGCCTATGCCGCGCATGACCAACACTTATATGCTGGGCGGCAATCACGAGCCCGAGGAAATTCTGGCCAGCGTCAAAGACGGCATTTATGCCACCGCTTTCGGCGGCGGCCAAGTCGATATCACCAGCGGCAAATTCGTCTTCTCTTGCACCGAAGCCTATGAGGTGAAAAGCGGCAAGCTGGGCGCGCCGTTAAAGGGCGCAACGCTTATCGGCAGCGGACCGGAATCGATGCAGCGCATTTCCATGATCGGCAATGATATGCAGCTCGACGAAGGCATCGGCACATGCGGCAAAGCCGGACAAGGTGTGCCGGTTGGCGTCGGGCAACCGACTTTAAGGCTTGAAGGGCTAACAGTCGGCGGCACCGGCTAGGCCTGCGTTTGGCAGATATGCCTCACAAAACATCGGGAATGAGTGGGCCGATATCGGAGAAATTATCTTCCTCTTCAGACCCAAAATATTCCTTTGCAGGGGGTTGCGCCAGAGCAACAGCGCCATCGCCTTCCAATAGCGGCAGGGGCCCCTCCAAGAAATCGCTGACGGTTAATGGATTGACGATTAGTGGCTCCGCGGCAATCAATTCACCGCCCAGATAGAACTCAATGCGCAGGCTGGCGGCACCGGTGCCCGAGGCCAGCACGACCAGACGTGCCAGAAAACCCTCAACATCGCTCAACGGCCCTGAGGCGTAAGACGTTTCGAGGTCGGTTTCATCGTAATAGGCAAGATTGAAATAATCTTCATCATCGAGCAGAAGAAACAGCGTGGCATCCTCGGCGTGCACGGCGACCGAAAGGTTTTCGGCATCAGCCATCCCGGCGGACAGAAAATCCGCCTCGCCGACCAGAATATCGCGGAAATAAAATACCCCGTCAGCATCGAATGTTACGGTATCGGGCAGTTCAATTTGCACATCCTCAGCCGCGTCGGGAAGCTGTTGCGCGCTGATATCAATCGGCGCTTGCTGGCTCTGCAAATAGCTGACCAAAGAGGCCAAGTCCGCAGGCGCGTCCGCGGGCAAAACCGTGGTCGTAAATTCGCTTTGCAGGGCGAGTAGCGCCTCGACTTGGTCGTCTTCAAGGACATGCACATAGCTGGTGTCACCATCGCTTAACGGCTCGATAATCAGCGCCCGCAAACCCTCATCGGCTTGCTGTGCCGAGGCGGTTTCTTGCAGTAATAAAAGCACCGCCATGCCGGACCCGGCGCTGGCGGTAGAAGAGGAATAAACAATGGCTGTGGCGACCAGCACTGCGCCGAGACTAATCTCATAGGCAGCCAGCCCGTTTTCGTTATTTGCGTAAGTCGGATTGCGATAGCGCAAGAAAATTTGCTTGCCGTCGCCGCCATGGCTCAACAGCAGCGGACTGGATGATGGGTTATCGCCGTTGGCTGAAAACCCCGACATATCAAGCAGCGAAACCGGCCCGAGGGCCAAGCCGCCAAGATTTAGATTTACGACATCGGTCATATCGATACCTCCCCGTTTGGGAATTATTTTTGTTACTAAACAGAAAGACACGAGAAGCGGTTATCCCGCTATTTACGATTTGAAGACGGCTCTCCCATCTTTTTATATTGGCTATAGGGTAACAAAGAACTTAACGAAAAATCAATTTTTGATTCGGCAGCCGGGCTGTGTCGGAAGCCTCTTTGCGACGCAAAATTTGCCCCGCCGGCGCAGCGCAGGAGCCGTTTTACAAACCTAATTCGTGATAAATCGGGCGCACATCTTCGTCCCATTCAGCCTTATATTTGGCCAATAGGCGACCGGCATTGTTTTGCCCGTCAGCGACAATCGTCTCGAGATAAGTGAGAAACTGGCTTTCATCGCCGCCCGCCCCATCAGAACGATTGCGCGCCTTCAACCCTTGCGCCGCCATCGGCACGATATCGCGTGCCATGTCCAAAAGCGTGCCGCCGCGAAACGGCGTCTCAAGGCCGGTGGTCGGCGCACCAAGGCGCAGCGCATCGCGCTCGCTTTGCGTCCAATCGGCGATATAATCGGCCACCTGATTTTGCGTCGCTTGGTCATATAGCAGCCCGACCCAAAACGCCGGCAGCGCGCATAGCGACGCCCGCGGCCCGCTATCGGCACCGCGCATTTCGATAAATTGCTTCACCCTCGCTTCGGGGAACAGCGTTGTCAGATGGTTTTCCCAATCCTGCGCGGTCGGTTTTTCACCGGGCAGCGCCGGCAGCTTGCCATCCATGAAATCGCGAAAGCTCATGCCCAACGTATTGACGAAATCGCCGTCGCGGATAACGAAATACATCGGCACGTCGAGCGCGTAATCGACATATTGTTCAAAGCCGAAGCCTTCCTCGAAAACGAAAGGCAGCATGCCGGTGCGCTTGGGGTCGGTATCCGTCCACACCAAAGAGCGCTCGGAAACATTGCCAGTCGGCTTGCCGTCGATAAACGGCGAATTGGCAAACAGCGCCGTCGCCAAAGGCTGCAAGGCCAGCGCAATACGCAGCTTCTCGACCATATCAGCCTCCGAGCCGAAATCGAGATTGACCTGCACAGTGGCGGTCAAATACATCATCTCAGTGCCGCGCCCGCCCTGTTTGGGCATGTAATCGGTCATCAGCCGATAGCGCCCTTTGGGCATACGCGGAGCCGTGTCGAAACCCCAAAACGGCGTATAGCCAATGCCGAAATAGCCTTGCCCCAGCGCCTCGGCAACGTGATGCACCTCATCCATATGAGTGCCAATCTCGGCGCAAGTCTGGTGGATGTTTTCCAATGGGGCGCCGGAAAGCTCAAGCTGTCCGGCCGGTTCCAGCGTCACCGAGCCGCCACCGGCTTCCTTCGGGCGCACCAGACCGACCAGCGTGTCGCCCTCATATTTGCCGCTCCAGCCGAATTGCATCAGCCCTTCCAGCATCGCTTTAATGCCGTCCGGCCCGTCATAGGGCAATGGCGAAAGATCGGATTTGCGATAGCCGAACTTTTCATGCTCGGTGCCAATCCGCCAGTCCGCGCGCGGTTTGCATCCGGCGATCATCCAGTCTTTCAGGTCAGAGTTATTTTCAAGCACGGGATTGGCCGCGTCGGACATCGATGTTCTCCTGCGCACGCAATGAACCTATTGGGCGGGCGGCACGGTGTTGTGTTTCTCTGAATGTAGGGTCGTTTGCCCGAAACGACAAGCAGGCGACTTCAATTTAAGGTTTCCAGTCCCCGAGCCGCGCCTGCACCAAAGCCAAAGCTGCCACCACCGCCGTATCGGTGCGCAAAATGCGCGGGCCTAAAGACAGCGATAGGGTGTTCTCGCGGGCTGCCAGCAGGGCGCGCTCTGCATCATCAAAGCCGCCCTCCGGCCCGATAAGCAGCGCCAATTTGCGGCCCCGCAACGCGTCCAAAGCGGCCAGCGGGTCGCCCGCCGCCGCTTCCTCATCGCAAAAAATCACCGTGCGGTCGGCAGGAAAATCGGCCAACGCGACCTCGAGCTTGCGCGCCTCGGCAATCTCCGGCACCGACAGGATATTGCACTGCTCGGCCGCTTCCACCGCATTGGCCCGCAAGCGCTCAAGCTTCAGCTTATTGCCGCCTTTTTGACCCTGTGTGCGCCGCGTGATGATCGGCAGCAATTTGCCGACGCCCATCTCGGTGGCTTTTTGTGCCAAATAATCCAAACGCTCGCGCTTCACCGGTGCCACCAGCAGCCAGATATCCGACGCCTCATCCTGCGGGCGGGTCTGCTCGTCGAGTGTCACCAGCGCTTGTTTTTTGTCCAGCTCAGTAATCGTGCCGCGCCATTCGCCGTCGCGGCCGTTGAATAAAAGCAGCTGGGCATTGGCTTCCAGCCGCAGCACATTGCGCACATAATGGGCCTGTTTCTCATCCAACGCGATGCGCGCGCCCGCCGATAAATCGGCCGAGACATGAAGTCGCTGACTAATCTTCTGGACGGGTGGCAGCGCGCGTGGCATGAAAAACTCCTTGAAAAACCTTGTGCCATATTTCACCCGATTGGCCAATAAAGGACCCAGCGCGAATAAACGAGAGCCACTCAAATCAATATACAAAACACCATGCAGAAAACCCCACAAAGCAAACACACCTCCCTCGCAGATAGCGAAATTGGCTGGCTCATTTCTCGGCTGCCGCCGCGCGGAAAGGCATTTGCGCAATTGGCGCGCCTCGACCGACCCATCGGCACATGGCTGCTGTTCTGGCCGTGCTTTTGGGGTATGGCGCTGGCCGCCGCCGAATTGGGCAGTCTGCCGCCGCTGACGCCGCTCATCGCTTTCGCCATTGGCGCTTTGGCCATGCGCGGGGCGGGCTGCACTTATAATGATATTGTTGACCGCGCGCTTGACGCGCAGGTGGCGCGCACCGCGCTGCGCCCATTGCCTTCGGGGCGCGTTTCGGTAAACGCCGCTTGGGGGTTTTTCGCGGCGCAAATGTTTGTCGGTTTTTTGGTGCTTATCTGGTTTCAGTCGCTATTTATGGTGGCGCTCGGCATCGCCGCGCTGGGGCTCGTCGCGGCCTATCCGTTTATGAAGCGCATTACCTATTGGCCGCAAGCCTTTCTCGGCCTGACATTTAATTGGGGGGCGCTGATGGGGTATGCCGCCATCACCGACAATCTCACGCCGCCGGCTTTCGCGCTTTATGCGGCGGGCATATTTTGGACGCTGGGCTATGACACGATTTATGCCCATCAAGACAAAGAAGACGATGCGCTTATCGGCGTCAAAAGCACGGCGCTGCTGTTCGGCGCGCGCACCAAACAAGGGCTGTCGGCGTTTTATGCAGCCACTCTTGGCGGTCTTGGCACGGCGGCTTATCTGGCCGAACTGGGGCCGCTATTTTGGGCCGCGCTGCCGGTTGTCGGCTGGCATTTGCTGATGCAGGTCTCCCGCCTCGATATCGACAAGCCCGAAGTTTGCCTGCAAATCTTTCGTGCCAATCGTAATACCGGTCTGATTATTGCGATTGCCTTTATCCTCGGCAGTTTTTAGACTGTAAGCTTAAGAAAAACGAAAATGCCGCAGCGATGAGAGGGGTAAGCAGGGTGCAAATTCGCCCTGAAATGGCCTATAAAAGAAGCATGAGCATGACACAAACTCCAAAATTGCGCTTCCACGCCAGCGAGCTGGTGTCGCCCGCAATCTTAAAAAAATTGCAAAGCCGCTCCAATTTGGTCGGACTGGCTTTGGTGGCGCATGCATGGGGGATGATTTTCGGCGCGATGGCGCTGTTTTACCTGTTCCCCAATCCGCTGACTTTCATTCTTGCGGTGATGATTATCGGCACCCGCCAGCTTGGTCTCGCTATACTGATGCACGATGCGGCGCACAATGCTCTGTTTCGCACGACAAATTGGAATAATTGGTTGTCGGACTGGCTGTGCGGCTATCCGATGATGGCGCGCACCGACGCTTATCGGCGTTACCATTTGCATCACCATATGCGCACCCAGCAGGATGACGACCCTGACCTCATTCTATCAAAACCGTTTCCCATCACCCGCAAAAGTCTGCGCCGCAAACTATGGCGCGACCTCAGCGGACAGACCGGCTATCAGCAAAGAAAAGCGCAAATTCTGAACGCGCTCGGCCCTAAAGAATTGGGTTTTTTCGGTCGGCTGCAACATTTTTGGGCCAAGCTGGGCGGAACCGTGCTGGCCAATCTCGCTGTGCTGGCCGTGTGCAGCGCGCTGTTTCATTGGAGCTATTATCTGATGTTCTGGCTGCTGCCGTTTCTGACCTATCACATGGCGATTACGCGGCTGCGCAATATCGCCGAGCACGCCATTGTGCCGGATAATAATGACCCGTTCCGCAATGCCCGCACCACCAAAACCAACTGGCTGTCGCGCCTGCTGATTGCGCCTTATTGGGTGAATTATCACGTCGAGCACCATTTGATTATGCATGTGCCGTGCTGGCATTTGCCGCTCATGCACAAAACCCTGATGGCCACCGGCTATGGTGACAAAATGGAAATGGCGTCCGGCTATATTGACGTGCTGCGCCGCGCCAGCTCGCGCCCAGACGATGAAGACACGCCGGGCGAAATCGTGCATGATGGCCGCAATCGCGTGAAAGGCAATTTCACCGAAGGTTTTTCGAAAACCGCCTAACCCTCTTGCTCAGGATTTTTCATGTCCCTTTCAGATAATGAAGCCGCCAATATCGCCTTGGCGCAAAAACTCATCGAGTTGACGCAAGCCGCCGGTGCTGATGCCGCCGATGTATTGGTCAGTGACAGCGCCTCGCTTTCGGTGTCGTGCCGCATGGGCGAGCTGGAGGATACCGAACGCGCCGAAAGCCGCGATATCGGCCTGCGCGCCATGCTCGGCCGGAAGCAAGCTTTTGTTTCGGGCAGCGCAGTCGATGACGAAGCATTGAAACAATTGGCGCAGCGCGCCGTCGATATGGCGCAAGCGACACCGGAAGATCGCTATTGCGGTTTCGCCCCCGAAGACCGCCTGACCAAAACCATTCCGGCGCTTGATATTGCCGACGCACACGAACCCGATAGCGACGCATTGCTGGCCATGGCGGTTGCTTGCGAAGGCGCGGCGCGCGCCGTTGAGGGCATTACCAATTCAGAAGGCGGCGGTGCCGGTTGGGGGCGCGCCACCACAGCATTGGCCACCAGCCATGGCTTTGAGGGGGCCTATACCAGCACTAGTTTTTCGACAAGTTGCGCGGTTATTGGCGGCGGCGGTGAAGCCATGGAGCGCGATTATGCCAGCCATTCGGCGCGCCATTTGGAAGACCTTGATGCGCCCGAGCTTATCGGCCAACGCGCCGGAGAATGCACGGTAAAACGCCTCAATCCGCGCAAGATTAAAAGCACCAAAGCCGATGTGGTTTATCATCCGCGCGTCGCCGCCTCGTTGCTGGGGCATTTATCGGCCGCCATTTCGGGCAATGCCATTGCCCGCGGCACATCGTTTTTGCGCGATAGTATGGGCGAAAAAATCATGAGCGCAGCGGTGACCATTGAGGACGACCCGCTGCGCCCGCGGGGTCTGCGTTCGGCCGGTTTTGACGGCGAAGGTGTGGCGACCGAGAAGCTGATACCGGTTGATAAAGGTGTGCTGCAATGCTGGTGGCTGGACAGCGCCTCGGCGCGCCAGCTGGAGCTTGAAACCAATGGCCGCGCGGCGCGTGGCATTGGCGGCCCGCCCGGCCCGTCAGCGACCAATCTTTATATGCAAAACGGCAAAGACAGTGTCGAGACGCTGCTCAAGAATATCGGCACCGGTTTTTACGTCACCGAGCTTATCGGTATGGGCGTCAATGGGGTGACGGGCGATTATTCGCGCGGCGCGTCGGGTTTCTGGATCGAGAATGGCGAGATTGCCTATCCGGTCAGCGAGATTACCATTGCCGGCAATCTGAAAGAGATGTTTTTGAATATGACACCGGCCGATGACCTCGAATTTCGCCGCGGCGTCATGCGCCGACCATTTTGGTGGAGGGCATGGCGCTTGCCGGACTTTAGGTTCAATGTCTAGGTCCACTGTTTTAGGTCCACTGTTTTAGGTCCACTGTTTTAGGTCCACTGTTTTAGGTCCACTGTTTTAGGTCCACTGTTTAGGCCAGCTGTTTAGAGCCGTTTTGTAAAGGGCGATTGGCCGCCGTAAATGCGCCACAATATGCTATAAATTCGAATCACGATTTTAAATCGTCACGGGGAAATGGGGAGCGCGCAGGCGCCGAAACATTTTGAGTCAGTTGACCGTAGGGCAGGAAAACAGCGTCACCACAGCACCGACTATGACGCATATACAAAACGCCGATGTGCAAGCGCGCTATCAGACGCGGCGCTCGCGCTCGCTGGCGCTTATCGAACGCTTATTGCGCAGCTATTTGCGGCCCTATTTATGGCTGCTCGGCGCGTCGATTTTATTGAATGTCGTCATCGCCGCCACCACCGGCGCCCTGCCCTGGTTCATCCAGCAAGCCGTCGATGAGGTGTTCAACAATAAAAACCCAAACATGCTGGTGCTGGTGCCGTTGGGGGTTATCGCTGTCTCCTTCATCAAAGGCATCGCCACTTACGGCTCAAATGTAATCATGAATTATGTCGGCCAGCGCTCGACCGCCAATTTGCAGCGCGACCTGTTTGCGCGGCTGGTGCATGGCGATCTGGCTTATGTCTCGCAACAGCATAGCGGCGCTTATATTTCGATTTTCATGAACGATGCGACGCGACTGCGCGATACGGTGTCGAATATCATCATCTCGCTGGTGCGCCATTTGCTGACCATTGTGGCGCTTATAGGTTTCATGTTCACCATTAACTGGCATTTGGCGCTGGTTTATACGGTGATTGTCATCCCCATGGGGGTGTCGGCCATGCGCCGCCTCGGCAAAGTAACCCGCACCGCCTCACGCGACGGCTTGCAGGAGACCAGCGAGTTCTCAACCCTGATTGCCGAGACGCTGAGCGGCCTTCGCATCGTCAAAGCCTATGGCCAAGAGGGCGACCAGATTGGCCGCGCCGGTGCGACCATTGACCGGGTGTTGGAATTTACCATGCGCGCCATTCGCGCCCGCGCCGCCGCCAGCCCGGCCATTGAGGCATTGGGCGGTATCGCCGTCGGGGCGATTATTTTTGTCGGCGGTTATCAATCCATGCAGGGCAATCTGACAGCCGGCGAATTTATGGGGTTCATCACCGCTCTGCTGGCGGTCTATCAACCGCTGCGCGCTGTCGCCAATATGCAGACCATTCTCCAAGAAGGCGTTTCGGCGGGAACGCGCGTCTTCGCCATTCTTGACGCCAAAGACCATGTCGTCGATACGGCCGAAGCCTCCACGCTCGATGTCAGCGAGGGGGCGGTGCGTTTCGACAATGTGTCGTTTCAATATGAAGGACGCGAGCATCCGGCGCTTAACGGCGTCACCATTGAGGTGCGGCCCGGCCAGACCGTGGCGCTGGTCGGTGCGTCGGGTTCGGGCAAATCGACCCTGCTCAATCTCACCTTGCGCTTCTTCGATGTCAGCAATGGGGTGATTGAAATTGACGGCCAGGATATTCGCAAAGCCACGCTGGACAGCCTACGCCGCGCCACTGCTTTGGTGACGCAAGACCCGTTCCTGTTTGACGACACCATTGCCAATAATATCGCCTATGGTTCGCCCGCTGCCGATACCGCCGCCATTGAGCAAGCGGCCAAGCAAGCGGCGGCGCATGAATTTATTGCCGAGCTGCCCGAGGGCTATGAGACGCGCGTCGGCGAGAGCGGTTTGCGGCTTTCGGGCGGGCAGAAACAGCGCATCGCCATTGCCCGCGCCATGCTGAAAAACGCTCCCATATTGCTGCTCGACGAAGCCACCTCGGCGCTCGACACAGCGTCGGAACAAAAAGTGCAGGCGGCGCTCAACACGCTGATGCAGGGGCGCACCTCTTTGGTCATCGCCCACCGCCTATCAACCATCATGCATGCCGACCGGATTTATGTGATGGCCGAAGGGCAAGTGGCCGAAAGCGGCACGCATGATGAATTGCTCGCCGCCAATGGCGTTTACGCCGACCTCTACGACAAACAATTTGAAAGCGAGGGCAGCTAATGGCCGTATTGCGGCTGTATCTGGTCATCGCTTTTCTGAGTGCCCCTTTGCTGCGTTTGCAATTACGCCGCCGCGCCATGGCGGGGCGCGAGGAAGCCGGCCGTTTGGCCGAGCGTTTCGGTTACGCCTCGCTGCAACGCCCAAGCGGGCCGCTTGTCTGGGTGCATGCGGCGTCGGTTGGCGAGACCATTTCCGTATTGCCGCTAATTGGCGACCTGCTGGCGGCGCATGAGGACTTGCACGTGCTTTTGACCACCGGCACGGTGACCGCCGCGCAAACCGTCGCCGCCTATAAAAAACGCGAAAGTGCCATCGGCGCGCGCGTGCTGCACCAATATGTGCCGCTCGACCGCCGCCGCTGGGTCAATCGCTTTCTCGACCATTGGCGGCCGCAAGCAACCTTCTGGGTCGAAAGCGAGATTTGGCCCAATGCGATTATCGCTTGCGCCGCGCGGGGTTTGAAACCGGTGATGATTAACGGACGCATGTCGCCGCGTTCTTTCAAAAACTGGCATCGCTTCAACGGGGCGGCGCAATTTCTGCTTGGCAAATTTGTGCTGCTGACGGCGCAAGACGATATCAGCGCCGCGCGGCTCAGGGATTTGGGTCTGGAAAATATCGCCACGCCGGGCAATTTGAAACTCGACGCGCCGCCATTAGCCGTCGATACGGCGCGTCTGACGGCGCTCAAAGAGGCGATTGGCGCGCGCCCGCATTGGCTGGCCGCCAGCACGCATCCTGGCGAGGAAGAACAATTGGCCGCCGCGCATCGCCTCATCGCCGAGGCGACGCCGCAGCTTTTGACGATTATTGTGCCGCGCCACCCTGAGCGCGGAAATGCCATTGCCGACAAGCTGCGCCGCGACGGGTTTAAGCTGGCGCAACGCGCGCGCCATGAAACGCCGACCAGCGACACGGAAATTTATCTGATGGATACGCTGGGCGAGATGGGGCTGGCCTATCGGCTAACCGATATCGCCTTTATCGGCGGTACACTGGTGCCGCATGGCGGGCAAAATCCGTTTGAGGCGGCGCAGCTCGATTGCGCCATTTTGCACGGCCCCCATATCGCCAATTTCGAGAACCTGTTCGACGATATGGCGAGCAAAGGCGCGACCGCCGAGGTCACCGACACGGCGACGTTGGCGGCGCAGGTGAAAGCACTGCTCAATAATCCTGCCAGCATTGAGCAAATGCGCCACGCCGCAAAAGATTTCAGCGCCGAAATGGGCGGCGCACGGGCCCGCATGGCGGCGCTGCTGACGCCGTTTCTGGGGGGTCGGCATGAGTGAACCAAGCTTTTGGCAATCAAAGACGCATCCGACCGGCCTGTTATTGACGCCGCTGGCCTGGGTTTATCGCGGGCTTGAGGCGGTCAATCGCAAACTGACGCAACCGCAACACCCGAGCAAGGCGGTGATTTGCGTCGGCAATCTGACGGCGGGCGGGGCCGGTAAAACCCCGACCGTGCGCTGGCTGGCGGCGCAATTAGCGGCCCGCAACATGCCTCCGGCGGTATTATCGCGCGGATATGGCGGCAGCGAAAAAGGCCCGCTCAAAGTTGATACCGCGGCCCATAATGCCCGTCAGGTTGGCGATGAGCCGCTGATGCTGGCCAAAGACTTGCCGGTCTATATCGGCGCTGATCGCATGGCCGGTTTGCGCCAAGCGGTGCAAGACGGGGCCGATGTGCTGATAAAAGATGACGGCTTTCAAAACCCCTCTCTGGCGCATCATTTCAACCTGATTGTCGTCGATGGCGCGACCGGTCTGGGCAATCAACGCCTGCTGCCCGCCGGCCCGTTGCGCCAGCCGCTCGACGTGGCGCTGGCGCGTCTCGACGCGCTTTTGGTGCTGGGCGAGGCGACGCATGACAGTGTGGATTTTCTGATGGATGCGGTGGAAGCTTTCGGCAAGCCGGTATTTCATGGGGTCGTTGGCGCGGCACAAACAGACGGCAATAAGAGCGGCGAAACAGTGCATGGATTTTGCGGCATCGCCAAGCCGGAGAAATTTCGCGCTAGCCTCGAAGCGCAGGGCTATCGGCTGAGCGGTTTTACGCGCTTTGCTGACCACCATAATTTCACCAATGCCGAGGCGGTGCAGCTTCTGGCCGCTGACGCGCCGCTCATCACCACTGAGAAAGACATGGCGCGGCTGCACAATGCGCCCGCCAATAGCCCGCTGGCGCAGCTTGCCGCTACGACGCAAGTGCTGCCGGTTGCGTTATCGGTCGATAATGAAACGGCGCTTGTCGACGCCATTGAGCAGGCCATTCAAAGCGGACAGGCCAATCGGCTTTACAAATCTTATTAGGCGTTTGCCCTATTCAGCTTGACCGGCTGCTAGCAGCGCTGGATCACTTATTCGGTTGACCGGCTGCTAGAAGCGCCGGATCACTTATTTGGTTGACCGGCTGCTAGAAGCGCCGGATCAAGGCGCGCGCCGCGCCAGAACATGCGCCAGTCGAGATGCGGGCCGGTCGAGCGACCCGTCGAGCCGACGGTGGCGATAACATCGCCGCGCTGCACTTTTTGACCGACCTCAACCTTCAAGCTGTCGAGATGCATATAAGCCGAGGTGAGCGAGAGGCCGTGATCGATGAAAATAAGGCCGCCTTCGAAATACATATCCGCTTCAGCCAATGTCACCGTGCCCGACGCCGCGGCGGTGACCGGAGTGCCACGCGGGGCGGCAATATCAATGCCGAAATGCGGCCGCCGCGCCTCACCATTATAAAAACGCTGACTGCCATAAACGCCGGTGACGCGGCCCTTGGTCGGCCAGTTAAACCCCTCGGCAAAACCGTCATCGGCGCTGGCAATGGCGCGCGCGGCGCGTTTCAGCTTGGCCCCGCGCGCGATGCGCGGCAATGCATCCTTCGGCGGTGTCACCATAGCGGGCGGCAATCCGTCAATGCGCTGAATATCGTAAGAGCGCTGCTTCAGCTTAATCGCCACGCGCGCCGTCGCCCCGCCGCGCACGAAAACCAAGTCTTGCGACAGCGCCGCGTCGCGGCCAAAACCCAGCACAGTGCGGCCATCGACCTGCGGCAGCATCTCGCCATTGAGCTTCACCTGCGTGCCGTCAATGAGGTGCAATAGCACCAGCCCGCCTTGCGTAAACTGGCCGCTTTGCGCGCGGACAAATTCGCGCGGCAGCTCAGCCGCCACCGCCGTAATAGGGCCCAACAGCAATAAAACGAGGAGCCTAATCGCGCGCCGCATGGTTCAATTCCGCCTGCATGGAGGCATCGGCATCGATATAGGCTTCTTGGCGCGCCACACTCCAATAGCGCAAATCTTCGAGCGCAATCTGCTTACCGGTGACGGCGCAAATCACATAAGCGCCGGGCATGACGACGTCGAAATCACCATCGAGATATTTTAACTGTGCTTCACCACCGGCCATAAATCGCTGCTCCCAATTTTTTCAAAATCATAATAGCTGACCCTGACCACCATCACCAGAAGAGCCGCCCGATGGTTTGGGTTTTTTAGCTTTTTTTGGGGTGGTTTTTGTGGCGGTAGATTTTTCGACGGGCGCTTTGGCAGCCGCGCCGCCGCTTTCAACCCGCGCCGCGACACGCTGCTCGGCGGCAAGGCGAATATCCAACAGACTGCCCGGGTTGGCTTGCGCCGCCGCGCGCAGGGGTTTACCGGTTTCGTCAAGCACCAGCGCAAAGCCGCGTTCCAAAACATTCTCATAGCTCAGCAAGCGGAGTTGGCGGCTCAGTGCGGCAAGTCCCGCCTGCTGTTTGTCAATCGTCGTCTGCATTTGCCGTCCGGCCCGCGCCATCAGCGCGCCGAGGCGTTCGGCTGCTAAACGCAGGCGCGTTTGCAGCGCCGCGGGTGTCAGCCGCGCCGCGCTATTGGCCAGGCGCGCCGACTGTTTATTGATATTGGCTTGCAGACCGCCGCCCAGCCTTTGCGCCACCGCGTCCAGTCTTTGCGCGGGCAGCGCCAGCATATCCTCCAACTTGGGCAGGCCGCGCGCCAGCCCGTCGAGATGATTGCGCGCTTGCTCGACGCGCCGCGTCTCAGCCCGCAAAAGTCGGGTTTCGAAATCATTGATTTGCGCCATCAAATCGGCGCGCACCGGCACCGCCATTTCAGCCGCCGCCGTCGGTGTCGGAGCGCGGCGGTCGGCGGCGAAATCGATCAACGTGGTGTCGGTCTCATGGCCGACGGCGGAAATCAGAGGGATGTCGGATTGCGCCGCCGTGCGCGCCACAATCTCTTCGTTAAAGCCCCACAAATCCTCGAGACTGCCGCCACCGCGCGCCACAATCAGCACATCGGGGCGCTTTATCGTGTCTCCGCTCGTCTCTTCTTTGGGCAAAGCATTAAATCCGGCAATCGCTTTGGCGACTTCCTCGGCGCAGCTCTCGCCCTGCACCCGCACCGGCCAAACCAGCACATGACGCGGAAAACGGTCGGCCAAACGGTGCAGAATATCGCGAATGACCGCGCCGGACGGGCTGGTGATGACGCCAATGGTCTCGGGCAAATAGGGGATTGGCTGCTTGCGCGCCGCGTCGAACAGCCCTTCAGCGGCCAATTGTTTTTTGCGCGCTTCCAACAGCGCCATCAGCGCGCCCTCGCCCGCCGGTTCCATCGCTTCGACCACCATCTGATAGCGCGACTGACCGGCAAAGGTCGTCAACTTGCCGGTGACCACAACCTCCAGCCCCTGCTCGGGCTGCATGGCAAGTTTTTGCACCGTGCCTTTCCACATCACGCCGGACAGCACCGCCTTGTCGTCTTTGACATCGAAATAAACATGCCCCGAAGCCGGTCGCGAGACGCGCCCCAACTCACCGCGCACGCGCACCCGCCCAAAGCTGTCCTCAACCAGTCGCTTGACCTGACCCGACAGTTCGGAAACCGTAAGTTCCACAAGATTATCGCCGTGTGCGCTCACCTTTGTCCGCTTTTTCCTGTTCACATAAATGAATCGGCACCATCATGGCACGGTTCGCCGATGAGGCAAATTAGCAGACACAAATAGAGACATAAATGATGAGTGAAAAACGCAATATTCTGGTTCTGGGAACGGGTGGCCGCGAACATGCGCTGGTCTGGAAAATCGCCCAAAGCCCACTTCTCGGCGCGCTATATTGTGCGCCCGGCAATGGTGGCACGGCGGCGTTGGCCGAAACCCCGACGCTCGATATGGCCGACCATGAGGCGGTGATTGCGTTTTGCCGCGACAAAGCGATTGACCTTGTGGTTATCGGTCCCGAAGCGCCCTTGGTCGCCGGTCTGGCGGATGATTTGAGCGCCGCCGGTATCGCCGCTTTCGGCCCTGGCAAAATTGCCGCGCAGCTTGAGGGGTCGAAAGGCTATACCAAAGATATGTGCGCCGAAGCCGACATCCCGACCGCCGCTTATGGGCGGTTTGATAATGCGGCAGAAGCGCTGGCTTATCTCGACACAAAAAGCGCGCCGATTGTCGTCAAAGCTGACGGCTTGGCGGCCGGTAAAGGCGTCATCATTGCCGAGGATATGCAGACGGCGCGCGACGCGGTGGTGGATATTTTCGGCGGTGCATTTGGCGATGCCGGTGCCGAGCTGGTGGTGGAAGAATTTATGACCGGCGAGGAAGCGAGCTTTTTCGTGCTGTGCGACGGCGAGAACGCGCTGCCACTGGCGACAGCGCAAGACCATAAGCGCGTCGGCGATGGCGATACCGGCCCCAATACGGGCGGCATGGGGGCTTATTCGCCGGCCTCTATCATGACCCCGGCGCTGATTGAGGAGACAATGCAGCGCATTATCGAACCGACATTGGCGACCATGGCCAAGCGCGGCGCACCCTATCGCGGCGTGCTGTATGCCGGTTTGATGCTGACCCCTGAGGGCCCTAAACTGGTCGAATATAATGCCCGCTTTGGCGACCCCGAATGCCAAGTGCTGATGATGCGCTTGAAATCCGATATTGTGCCGGCGCTGCAGGCTGCCGCCGACGGCTCGGTAAAAGGGCTGGTGCTCGACTGGCACGATGATGCGGCAATGACCGTGGTGATGGCCGCCAATGGCTATCCCGGCGCTTATGAAAATGGCACGGTCATTGGCGGGTTGGACGCGGTGGACGCGGCGAGCATGGTGTTTCACGCGGGCACGGCGCGGGCCGAGGACGGCACCATTACCGCCACCGGTGGGCGCGTGTTAAACGTCACGGCGCGCGGCAAAACAGTGGCGCAAGCACAAGCAAGCGCTTATGCTGGCGTCGATGCGATTGACTGGCCGCAAGGCTTTTGCCGCCGCGATATCGGCTATAGAGAGATTGTGCGCGAGGCGGGCGACTGATACGCAGCGCGGTAGAATTGGGGGGGAAGACCGATGAAAGACGAAGGCGTCGAAAAATTTGGTGGCACGAAAGATGTCGCCGATACGCATAAATTCAACGAGCAAAACCTAGAGGACTACATGGCCGCCCATGTGGACGGTTTTGAGGGTCCGTTGGAAGTGCGCCAGTTCAAAGGCGGGCAATCAAACCCGACTTACCAACTGGTGACGCCGCATAAGAAATACGTCATGCGCCGAAAGCCGCCGGGCAAGCTGTTGCCTTCGGCCCATGCGGTGGACCGCGAATATAAAGTCATCACGGCGCTCGGCAGCACCGGCTTTCCGGTGCCGCGCACTTATGGCCTGTGCGAGGATGAGAGCGTGGTCGGCACGATATTTTACATTATGGATATGGTGGAGGGGCGCATTCTTTGGGATCCGCTGCTGCCCGATATTCCCAAAGAAGGCCGCCGGCCAATCTTTGAAGCCAAAATCAAAACACTGGCGGATTTGCACAATACTGATTACGCGGCTATCGGGCTGGGTGATTTCGGCAAAGAAGGCGATTATTTCGCGCGCCAAATCTCGCGCTGGACCAAGCAATACCAACTCTCCGAGACGCAGCAAATTACCAGCATGAACAAGCTCATCGACTGGCTGCCGAACAATATTCCGGGCAGCGATGAGGTGTCGATTGTGCATGGCGATTATCGCCTCGATAATATGGTGCTGCACCCGACCGAGCCGAAAGTCGCCGCCGTGCTGGACTGGGAGCTGTCGACATTGGGCCATCCGCTGGGCGATTTTACCTATCACCTGATGCAATGGTATATGCCCAATGATGCGGGCAGCACCAATACGCTGCTGGGTTGCGATTTCGCCGCGCTCAACATTCCGACCGAAGAGGAATATACCCGCCTTTATTGCGACGCCACGGGCCGCGACGGGATTGAGAATCTGGATTTCTATATCGCCTATAATATGTTCCGTCTGGCCGGTATTTTGCAAGGCATTGTCGGGCGCGTGCGCGACGGCACGGCATCAAATGCCCACGCCGCCGCCATGGCCGACCGTGTCAAACCGCTCTCCGATATGGGCTGGGAATACGCATTGAGAGCCGGAGCTGTATAAGCGCTCACCCTCTCAGCAGGAAAAACATGAACCCCATAACGGTGAGGACGACCGCTGTGTTAGACAAGGTCAGCATATTGAATTTGTGATTGACCGAGCCAAAACCGTCTTTTAAGCGCCATTCGAGGCGCGCTTCGGCTTGGCGAATACCGCCCTGCATATCGTCAATTTGCAGTCGCGTTTTCTGCGTCTGCTCACTGAATTCGCGGCGCAACTCTTTGGTCGCCGAAACAATGCGCCCATCCAACTCCACCCGCAGGCTGGCGTGGTCGGAGCCAAACCCGCCGCGCAAATCGGTAATATCCTGTTTGCTGGCCACTTGGCCCAGCATGGCGTCTTGATTGTCGGAAAGCTTGTCACCAAGCAATTCGGCCTGCATTTCTTCCATGCCGCTATCGGCCATATCAGAGACGAGTTGTTTTTTGTCGAACGCCATGAACGGGCTCCTTTTTCCTAAGCCTATCACGCGGGCTTGAGAAACATCAACGATGTATCGCCCCACACCCGCTTGTCGATTTCAACAAAACCCTTTGGCGGCGTGAAATCAGACCGCTTATCCTCCTCGACCACCAGCAGCGTATCTTGCGCCAGCGCCGATAATAGGTTCGGCAACACCGCCGCGGCCAAGCCTTTGCCATAAGGCGGGTCGAGAAACACCAGCTCGAAACGCGCCTCGGCAAAATCGGCTTTGCGGGCGTCACGGCGCAGCACAGTGGCGCGCGCCTCGGCTTTGCAAGTGGCAATATTGGCCTTGATGGCAGCGCAGGCAGCATGGTCGTTTTCGACAAAAGTGCAATGGGCGGCCCCACGCGACAGCGCTTCCAAGCCCAGCGCGCCGGAGCCGGCAAACATATCAAGCACACTAAGCCCGTCAAAGCCGCCGCGCGCACCAAGCATGGAAAACAGCGCCTCGCGATTGCGGTCTGTGGTCGGGCGGGTGCCGCGGCCTTTGGGGGACACTAATCGGCTACCGCCGAAGCTACCGCTTATTACGCGCATGGTTTTTGTCGCTCTTGGGGCGGGCGCTTTTAGGGTTCGTGTCTTTGGGGCTCATGTCCTTAGGAATCTTGTCTTTGGGAATCGTGCCGTCGACAATCGCCTGCCAGTTTTTGCCCAATTGCTGGCGCAGCACCCGGCGCGGCACTTCTTCCACCTTGCCGCTCTCCAATTGGCCCAGTTGAAACGGCCCAAAGCTCAAACGAATGAGACGGTTCACTTTCAACTCCAGCGCCTCCAGCACTTTTTTAATCTCGCGATTTTTGCCCTCGCGCAGCGCCATGGTCAGCCACACATTGCCGCCTTGCACGCGCTCCAAAGACGCCTCGATGGAGCGATAGCGCACGCCGTCAATCTCGATACCTCTTTTCAGCCCTTGCAGCCGCGCCTCATCGGCCTTGCCAAAAGCACGCACCCGATAGCGCCGCAGCCAGCCCGTGCTGGGCAATTCTAAAAACCGCTTCATGCCGCCATCATTGGTGAGGAGCAAAAGCCCTTCCGTATTGATGTCGAGCCGCCCCACCGTATTGACGCGCGGCAGGCTGGGCGGCAATTTTTGAAACACCGTTTCGCGTCCCTGCGGGTCGCGATTGGTGGTCACTAGACCGGCCGGCTTGTGATACCGCCATAGCCGCGGCGGGTCGGGCTCGGCAAGCGGTTTACCATCGACGGTGATATTGTCTTTTTGCGTGACATTGAAAGCTGGCGTATCGAGGCGGCGTCCGTTCACGGCCACGCGGCCATCGGCGATATATCGCTCGGCATCGCGCCGCGAACATAAACCGGCGCGGGCCAACACTTTGGCAATACGGTCGCCCTCAAACGCGCTTTTCTTATCCATGCTTTTTATCCATGCCGTGGTGTAGCATGCGCCGCGCCCGCCATGCTAGTGTCGCGCGCATGAGCGAGGATTTCATGCAAATGGCGCTGGACGAAGCGCAAGCCGCAGCCAATGCAGGCGAAGTGCCGGTGGGTGCGGTGCTGGTCAGCCCCGACGGCCAAGTGCTGGCGCGCGCGCGCAATATGATGCGCGCCGCAAACGACCCGACCGCGCATGCCGAGATCGCCGCCATTCGCGCCGCCTGCCAAAAACGGGGCAATGAACGCCTCACAGGTTGCAGCCTTTATGTGACGCTGGAACCATGCCCGATGTGTGCCGGTGCCATTGCCGAGGCACGCATCGCCAAACTTTTTTATGGCGCGGCCGATATAAAAGGCGGCGCGGTGGATAATGGCGTCGCTCTGTTTGACCAGAAAAGCTGCCACCACGCCCCCGAAGTCATTGGCGGCCTGCGCGAAGGCGACAGCGCCGCTCTGCTGAAAGGGTTTTTTTCCCTGCGGCGAAATGGTTAGCGCTCAAGCCGCTTTTTTGCTTGGCACTGGCCGTGCCATTTCCTAGTCTTTTGGCAATTGAGAGGGAGACCAAAATGATTTTCGAACATAATGACCGCACCAAGGAATTGATTGCCCGCGTCGAAGCTTTTATGGACGCGCATATCTATCCGAATGAAGGCACTTATGCCGAGCAAATGGACGCGTTTCGTGCCGACGGCAATCCGTGGCAAGTGCCGCAAATTCTGGAAGAGCTGAAAGAAAAAGCCAAAGCTGAAGGCCTGTGGAACCTATTCCTGCCCGAAAGCGATCGCGGTTTCGGTCTCTCCAATGTCGAATACGCACCGCTTTGCGAAATTATGGGCCGCGTCGGCTTCGCGTCGGAAGTGTTCAACTGCTCGGCGCCCGACACCGGCAATATGGAAGTGCTGGAACGCTACGGCAATGACCGCCATAAGGAAGAATATATGGTGCCGCTGCTGAACGGTGAAATCCGCTCGGCGTTTTTGATGACCGAACCGCTGGTCGCCTCATCAGACGCCACCAATATCGAAACCAAGATTGAGCGCGATGGCGATGAGTATGTCATTAACGGCCGCAAATGGTGGTCGTCAGGCGTCGGTGACCCGCGCTGCAAAATTGCCATTGTGATGGGTAAAACCAATCCCGACGCACCGCGTCACCAGCAGCAAAGCCAAGTTCTGGTGCCGCTGGACGCGCCGGGCATTGACGTTGTTCGTATGCTACCGGTCTTCGGTTATGACGACGCGCCGCACGGCCATGCCGAGGTGCTGCTGAAAGATGTGCGCGTACCGGCTGAAAACCTGCTGCTCGGCGAAGGCCGCGGTTTTGAGATTGCGCAAGGCCGCCTTGGCCCGGGCCGCATTCACCACTGCATGCGCACCATTGGTGTCGCCGAACGCGCCTTGGAGAAAATGTGCGAGCGTCTGATGACGCGGACCGCTTTCGGTAAGCGCGTGGCTGACCAAAGCGTCTGGGAACAGCGCATCGCCGAAGCGCGTACCAATATCGAAATGAGCCGCCTTTTGACCATGAAGGCCGCTTACATGATGGATACGGTGGGCAATAAGGTTGCCAAAAGCGAGATTGCGCAAATTAAAGTTGCCGGTCCGCGCATCGCATTGCAAATCATCGATGACGCCATTCAGGCGCATGGCGGCGGCGGCGTGACCACTGATTTCGGTCTGGCCCGCATGTATTCAGGTATCCGCACTCTGCGTATCGCCGACGGCCCCGATGAAGTGCACAACCGCACCATCGCCCGCTTGGAGTTGAAAAAATACGCCGATCTGAGCCAAGCCAATGACGCTGAATTGAAAACACTGGACGTGCCGCGCTCATAAAGAGACCGCATTAAGGCTGATATTTAACCCCGCTCTGGCACCATTTGGCTTCAGGGCGGGGTTTTTTTATCGGCGACCGAACAGGCGTTCAATATCGGCCAGCTTCAATTCGACATAGGTCGGGCGACCATGATTGCACTGGCCCGAATTGGGCGTCGCTTCCATATCGCGCAATAGCGCGTTCATCTCATCGGAATTGAGACGCCGTCCGGCGCGCACCGATGTATGGCACGCTAGCGTGGCGGCAATCTCCTCGAGCTTTTCCTTGAGCGCCAGTCCGGCCCCCAGCTCGCGCATCTCTTCGGCCATATCGGCCAGCATGGTTTTGCAATCAGCGCCGTAAAGCATGGCCGGCACTTCGCGGAGCATCACCGCTTTGCGCCCGGCTTGCGGCGGGCCGAAATCCTCGATTACAAAACCCAGCTCGGCCAGTTCGGCGGCGCGCGACAACAACAAAAGGGCGGCGTCTTCGTCCAGCTCGGCGACTTCCGGCACCAGCAGGATTTGTCGCTTAATACCGCTCTCGGCAATCTGCTTTTTCATCCGCTCATAAACCAGCCGTTCATGCGCCGCGTGCTGGTCAACAATCACAAAGCCGTCATGGGTCTGCGCCAGCACATAGGTTTCGTGCAGTTGCGCGCGCGCCAGTCCCAAGGGCAAATGCGCCAAAGAACCGGCATCTGCCGGTTCGGCCATGGCCGCCGCCGCTTGCGGCGTTGACAGCCATTGCGCCGCCGCCTCCGAAAGGCCGGGCGGGTTTGGCTCTATCGGCGCTTGAAAATTCTGCGCCGCCGCAAAGTCACCCTGCCCTTTACGCGGGGCATTGCCGGGCCGAAACGCCGCCATGGTCTGCCCCGCCACTGTGGTCGAAGCGCGATGGCCGGCTTCGCCCAAAGCCGCGCGCAAGCCGCCGACAATCATCGAGCGAATAAGACCGGCATCGCGGAAGCGCACCTCGGTCTTAGCCGGATGCACATTGACGTCCAACTCAGCCGGCGGCAATTCGATGAACAAAGCCAGCGCCGGATGTCGATTGCCGGCGAGGAAATCTTGATAAGCACCGCGCACTGCGCCGTTCAAAAGCTTGTCGCGCACCGGTCGGCCATTGACCACCAAATATTGTTTTTGCGCGGTTGCATGATTGAAAGTCGGCAGCCCTGCGAAACCATACAGACGAACGCCATCGCGTTCGGCCATCACCGGCACCGCATTATCGGCGAAATCGCGCCCCAATATTGCGCCCAATCGTTTCAACTGGCCGTCATCACCGGCCTCGGGCGGATAGGCGAAAGTCTTGCGCCCATCGCTGGTCAGGGAAAAGCCGATACGCGGATGCGCCATGGCGAGGCGTTTGAGAATATCGCTCACCGCCGTCGTTTCGGCGCGGTCGGATTTCAGGAATTTCAGCCGCGCCGGTGTGGCGAAAAACAGATCGCGCACCTCCACCCGTGTCCCCACAGCCCCGGCCGCCGGCGCGATTGGCGTCACGCGCCCGCCATTCACCGATACGCTATGCGCGCTGTCGGCATTGGCGGTGCGGCTGGTCAGGGTCAAATGCGCCACCGCGCCAATGCTTGGCAGCGCCTCGCCACGAAACCCGAGACTGGCGATTTGAAACATTCGATTGCCGCCATCGCCCTCGGGCAATTTAGAGGTGGCGTGACGTTCAATGGCCAACGCCAGAGCCGCGTCATCCATGCCGTGGCCGTCATCCTCGACCAATATCAGGCTCTTGCCGCCTTGGCCGAGACTGACATCGATTTGGCGCGCCCCCGCATCGATAGCGTTTTCAACCAGCTCTTTCACCGCGCTGGCCGGGCGCTCCACCACCTCACCGGCGGCGATGCGGTTGATTGTGGCTTCGGGCAGGCGACGAATTATGGCCATCAGTCCGACGCCATTTCAGAAAGATAATGTTTGGCGCGAATTTTACCGGCCTCGACAGCCGGTTGGTCAAACGCATCGACGCCAAGACCGTCAGCGGCGTAAATCGTCTCCAGCTGAAAATGCATCAGCAACGCGCCGAGGGTGGCATCGTCAATCGCGTCGAGCGCCATATGGCGCAGCGGACGTCCCGCCTCGATGAGCGTATCGATAGTGCCGCGCGCCTCGGCATCGACCAGATTGCCCATACTGTGTCCGGCCAGTGCCGCCACGGCGCTATCATCGGCAAAACTTTCAGGTACGCAGGTGCCGGTGCCGCGCGTCGGCTGCGTCAACACGGTGTAAAACTTGTCATCAGGGCCGGCCATATAAAGCTGCATCTGGCTGTGCTGGTCTACCGGCCCCAGCGCATTCACCGGCACCGAGCCTTTGCCCTGCTTGCCGAGGCTCTCTGCCCAAAGCTGGCGATACCAAAAAGCCAAGCGCTCCAGACGGTCGGCATAGGCCATCATCACCGAAATATTGCGCCCCGCCGCCATGTGCGCCAACTGTGTCGCCGCGCCCAAAAGCGGCGCGAAATCGTGCGCCGCGCCTTCAAGCCCGGCCGCCACCGAAGCCGCACCGGCGCGTATTTTCGCTACATCCGCACCGGCCCAAATGGCGGGCAGTAGACCTACATTGGTGAAGACGGAAAACCGCCCGCCAATATCATCCTCATGGTCAAGCAGCGCAAAACTATGCGCCGCCGCCAGACGCCGCAGCGCATTATCACCGCGACCTGCAATACCGCCCATATGTTTTGCCGCATCGAGGCCTTGCGCTTGCAGCGCCAATAGCGCGCCACCGGCTTGCATCATGGTCTCGGCCGTGCCGCCCGATTTCGACACCACCAGAAAACGGCTAGCCGTCAGCCCCCCCTCCAGCAAGCGGGCATAGCTTTCAGCGTCCAGATTATCGACAAACACCAATTGCGGGCCGGTCATTTGTCCGGCCGGGGTCAGCGCGCCATGCACTTGCGCCAATACTTGCGCGCCAAGGCTTGAGCCACCCGTGCCGAGAATAAGAATGCGCTCAGCGCCTTCCCCAAGCGTCGCCGCCAAACTCTGCATCGGTGCTATATCATCCGTCTTATCGCCCGACAGCATATGCGGCAGCGGCGCGTTTTGGTAACGCGTATGGGCTTTGCCCAACACCGCCAGCGCCGCGTCAAAATGCGGTTGCGCGGCGGCGTCCAACGCGTGGGTTAAATCCTGCTGAAGCATATGCCATCCGTTCTTAATCAAAGCCGACTCGGCATTATTCTAACAGCCTGACCATCGAAAACCACCGCCGCGGACGCGCCAAGGCCAGACCTTGCACAATAATTTTTCACCGCTAGATTAGGCGCGATGAGTGAGGACGAGCTTTACGAAAAGGTGATGCGGCGGGGCCTGGCCGCGGCGGCGGGGCTGGGTTTGCTGATTGCGCTGGTGGCGGCGACACCGGCCGAACGCGCGCGCCTGTCCGAAGCCGGCGCCATCGCCAAGGTCAATGACCGCCATATCGACCGCACCGAATACGCCGCCGCCTATCAGGCGCTGCTTTCCGACAAGACCAAAGCGCCAACGGCGGGCGATAAAAAACTGGTGCTCGATCGATTGATTGAAGAGGAATTGCTGGTGCAACGCGGCCTCGAGATAGGCCTGCTGGACGGCGACGCTGCGGTGCGCAAAGCCGTCGCCATGGCGGTCATCGAATTTGTGCTGGCGCAAGACGGCACGGACGCGCTGGGCGAACGGTCGCTGCGCACTTATTACGAAGAGAATAAACAGCGTTTTACCCCGGCCAGCCGTCTGCAAGTGGCGCAAATTTTTGTGCCTTATGGCGCGACGCCCGACGATGCGGCGGTGACCACGCGGCTCGACGAGGTGCGCACCGCGCTGCGCCGTGGCGATGATTTTACCGCAACCGCGCAAGCGTTAGGCACTGAAATTTTGCCGCCCCTGCCGCGCGTTATGCTGACGCCCAATAAGATGACCGATTATTTAGGCCCCACCCTGACGGCGGCGGCGGCGCAGTTGCCGCAAGGCGCCATCTCCGATGCGCTGGCCGGCCCGACCGGTTGGCATTTTCTGAAAATCATCCGCAACCAGTCGGGCACACCGCCCGCTTTTGACGATATTCGCGCGCAAATCATCGACGCGCTGCGCCGCGATAATGACGACAGCGCCTTGCGCGATTATCTCGACTGGTTGCGCGGCCGCGCCGATATCGTGCTGGCACCCGACGCGCCGCAATAGAATTGTCACCGAGATGACTTCCTTCATGCGTTTGTTTGCGTTTTTGGTACTGGCCGCCGCTGGTCTCGCGGCGCTTTCGCCGACCCCGGGTTGGGCGCATAATAAGAGCCTCAGTTTTTCCGACTGGCATTGGGACGGCAAGATGCTTTATGTCAGTTTCACCGCCCCGTCACGCGACGTCACCTTGCTGCCCGAGGTGACAACCAATCAAAATCTCGCGCAAGCCTTGGGTCGGCACGTGGCGACGCATTTGCAGCTCACGCAAATCAAGTCGCGGTGCGCACTGGAACGCGGCTTTAACGCCGCCCCGGCGCGGCAAGGCTATGTGCGCGTTACCGGCCGTTTTGCCTGCTTTAACGAAACCGCGCCGATCGAGATAAATAACCACGCTTTCTTCAATCTGGCGCGCAGTCATGTGCATTTCGCGCGGCTGTCTTTGCAAGAAGACCCGGCACTGGACGGCACTGAGCTTTTGTTTACCGCCACCCAACGCATGCATCGCATCGCGCTGGCCGTTGACGGCGTGGCAAGCGGGCGTATTGAAACCGATATGACTTTCGGCGAGATTTTTTCCAGCCATTTCGGCCTCGGTGTCGACCATATCATCACCGGTTATGACCATTTGGCTTTTGTCTTTTGTCTGCTGCTGATTGGCGGCACGCGCAACCAGACGCTCTTGTTGATTACCGGTTTCACCATTGGCCATTCCATCACATTGGCGCTGGCCGCTTTGGGGCTGGTGCGCGCCGACCCGCAAGTGGTCGAGGCGCTTATCGGATTTTCCATCGCGCTGGTGGCGGCCGAACGCGTGCTGGCGCGCAATCGGCTGATGCTACGCACTGGCCTTATCGCCGCGGCGGTGTTTTTTGCCCTCTCCTTTATCTCAGCAGTAACGACCAATGGCGGCGGCGGCGGTTTCGGGCTTGGTGTTTGGGCCGGTCTGACGCTGTTCTGTCTGGCCTATGGTCTGGTTATCCGCGACGGCGATGACGCGCTGCGCCTCGCCCCGCTGATGACCATTGCTTTCGGTCTCATCCACGGTTTCGGGTTTGCCGGTGTGTTGGCCGATATCGGCCTGCCGCCGGGCAATGTCGCGGGCGCGCTATTCGGTTTCAATATCGGCATTGAGGTCGGGCAATTATTGGTGTTTATCCCGCTGGTTTTTCTGGGCCCCTATCTGTTGGAAGAATTGCCGACCCCGCCGATTAAATGGGCCGATTTGGCGGCCTTGATATTGACTGTCTTGGGCTCGTTTTTATTCGTATCGCGCGCCCTATTTTAGAGCGAATTGGTTTTGAGCGCAGAAACGGGCAGGTTTTCGCGAAAAGCTGTGTTGAAAGGCTTTTAGGACGTCAATTCTGTATCGGAAATTATCACCCCGTCTTCATCGGCGTAAATCCAGTCGTCGGGGTGAACGGTGACGCCCGAAAAACGCAGAGCGACATCGAAAGAACCAAGGCCGCGCTTCTGACTTTTTCTCGGATGACTGGCCAGCGCTTTAATGCCGACATTTTCGGCCGCCAACTCGGCGCGGTCGCGCACGCAGCCATTAATAATGACACCGGCCCAGCCATTCTCAGCCGCCAGCGCGGCCAGATTGCCACCAAATAAAGCGCAATTCATCGAGCCACCGCCATCAACAACCAGCACGCGGCTTTCGCCCGCCATCTCAACTGCGGCGCGCAGCTTGGTATTATCCTCAAATGTAACGAGCGTTTTGGCGCGGCCGTGAAAGCGCGTGCGCCCCCCGAAATCTCGGTAAGTCGGCGGCAGATAACGCAAGCGGGCTTTGCCCTTATAGGCATCCGACAAATCGGTCGTCATATATTTTGTGTCAGCCATTCAGGTTCCGCCAAATTGTTAAGACCAAAAAAAAGGGGCTTGCAGTTAATGCCGCAAGCCCCCGGCAATTTCGGATGCCCGGTTTAGAACTGGTTCATCGTATTGTCTTCACCCGACGCCAGCAGCGCCATATCGCCGGAGAAATATTCTTTGTGGTCATCGCCAATGTTCGAACCGGCGAGGTCTTGGTGCTTGACCGATGCCATGCCGCGACGAATTTCTTTGCGCTGCACATCGCGTACATAGGCCAGCATGCCGAGGTCACCGAAATAACCTTCCGACAACACATCCGTGCCCAGCGCCGTATCGTGATAGGTCGGCAGGGTGATGAGGTGGTGGAAGATACCGGCTTCGCGCGCGCCATCGGCTTGGAAGCTTTGCACCAGCTTGTCGGCTTCAGCCGCCAGGTCGCTATCGTCAAATTTCGGGTCCATCAGGCCTTGCGGGTCAGACGCCGGGTCCGGATAGGCTGAGACATCTTTGCCCGCAGCAACCCATTCGCTGTGCACCTGATTACGGAAGTTCAGCGTCCAGTTAAAGCTCGGCGAGTTGTTGTAAACCAGCTTGGCATTCGGGATGGCTTCGCGAATGCGATTGACCATGCCACCGATTTGGCCGACATGGGGCCGCTCGGTTTCAATCCACAACAGGTCGGCGCCGTTTTGCAGCGCCGTGATGCAATCGAGCACGCAGCGGTCTTCGCCGGTGCCGTCTTTAAACGCGTACAGGCCATTAGGCAGGCGCGTCGGCTTGTAAATCTTGCCGCCTTGCGTCACCACCTGATCGCCGTGCTTGATGCCGGACAGGTCGGAGACCTCTTCCAATTGCAGGAACGCATTATACTGGTCGGCCAAATCGCCCGGCTGTTGCGAGACCGGAATTTTTTGCGTCAGACCGGCGCCGAGGCTATCGGTCCGCGCCACGATGACGCCATCATTGACGCCCAGTTCGAGAAAAGCATAGCGCACAGCGTTAATCTTCGACATGAAGTCCTCATGCGGCACCGTCACTTTACCGTCTTGGTGACCGCATTGTTTGGCGTCGGAAACTTGGTTCTCAATTTGGATGCAGCAGGCACCGGCTTCGATCATTTGCTTGGCCAGAAGATAAGTTGCTTCCTCATTACCGAAACCGGCGTCGATATCGGCAATGATTGGCACGACATGCGTTTCGTGATTATCAATCGCTGCCAGCGCCGCGTCGACGTCGCCGCCATTGGCGCGCGCTTCGTCGAGGTCAACAAACAAATGACGCAATTCGCGCGCATCGGCTTGACGCAGGAACGTATAAATTTCTTCGATGAGACCGGAAACGGCGGTCTTTTCGTGCATTGACTGGTCCGGCAGCGGGCCGAAGTCTGAGCGCAGCGCCGCGACCATCCAGCCTGACAGATAGACGTAAGACTTGTCGGTGGTCTTGCGGTGGCGTTTCACCGCCATTATCATTTGCTGCGCGGTAAAGCCGTGCCAGCACCCTAGCGACTGGGTGTATTTGCTGCTATCGGCGTCATAATCGGCCATGTCTTTGCGCATAATACCGGCTGTGTAGCGGGCAATGTCGAGACCGGTTTTGAAACGGTTTTGCAGCTCCATACGGGCCGCATATTCCGGGTTAATGGCGGCCCATGGGGCGCCGCCTTGTTTGATGGTTGCAGCTTTTTCAGCAACCAAATCGGTGTATTTCGTCATCACAGAATCCTTCTCAGGCGTTTCGATTGCTTGCTCATACACAGATGACAGCTTGATGTCGAGTGAAACTTAAGCCATTGAAAAAATTAAAGTAAAAAAATTTACACAAATACACTGATATTCTGTTATATATGTAAATCTTGTAAACTTTCGAGCGGTCAAGCTATCTTAAAGGCTTGATTCTTAAGCGTGATTCAAAAAGGGGCGCATAGTGGCAGAACAGGGAAAACTGGTCGAACGCAAGCTGTTTGCCGGTGCCCGCGTGCGCCGTCTGCGCCGCGAGCAACGCATGACCCAAGCCGCCATGGCCGAAGCTCTGGGCATTTCGACCAGCTATCTCAATCTCATCGAGCGCGATCAGCGCCCAATATCGGCGCAAATCCTGCTGCAATTGGTGGAAGTCTTCGATATCGACCCGCGCGGCCTGGCCGGCGATGAGGAAGCGCGCGCGCAAACGCAATTGCACGAGGTGTTTTCCGACCCGATGTTTCGTGACACGGCTTTGTCGCGCGCCGAGTTGAAAGACATGGCCGCCGCCAGCCCGGCCGCCGCCGATGCGGTGGCACAGCTTTATCAATCGTTTTTGCAAAGCCGGGCTTCCAACGCACTATTGGCCGAGCAATTGGCCGGCGGTGACACGGTGGAAAGCGGCGGCAATGCGTTGGCGCTTGAACAAGTACGCGATTTCATTTCGGCGCAAAATAACTATTTCGCGGCGCTGGATGAGGAAGCCGAGGCCTTGCACGAAAACGCGGTGGCCGGTCACGACGAGCCTTATCTGGCTTTGCGCGCGCGGCTGGAGGAACACCATAAAGTCAAAACCCGTATCGCGCCGATCGAGGTGATGGATAACACGCTGCGCCGTTATGACCGGCACCGCCAATCGATTTTCCTATCCGAATTGCTCGACCAACCGGGCCGCTCTTTCCAGCTCGCTTATCAACTCGCCTATTTTGAGCAAATGCCCGCCATTGAAGATATTATTGTCGCCTCCGGCATGGAGAGCGAGGAGACGCGCATCGCGGCGCGCATCTCGTTGGCCAATTATTTTGCCGCCGCCGTGCTAATGCCCTATACGGCGTTTTTGAAAACCGCGGAGGTCAATCAATATGACATCACGCTTTTGGGGCGCCGCTTCGGCACCAGTTTTGAGCAAGTGTGTCACCGACTGACAACGCTGCAACGGCCGGGCGCGCGCGGCATCCCCTTCTTCCTCATCCGCGTCGATAATGCCGGCAATATCTCGAAGCGGTTTTCCGCCGGCGGTTTTCATTTCGCCCGCTTTGGCGGCACCTGCCCGCGCTGGCATGTGCATGATGCGTTTCGCATCCCCGGCAAAATCTCTACCCAGACCGTGCAAATGGAAGACGGCACGCGCTATTTCTCCATCGCGCGCACGGTGAGCCGCGATAATTCCGGCTTCGGTGTGCCCGACAACCAATTCGCCATCGCCATGGGCTGCGAGATTAAACACGCCGACCGACTGGTCTATGCGCGCGGTATGAACCTCGAAAACGATGAAGGCGACACGCCAATCGGCGTTAATTGCCGCCTATGCGAGCGCCCAGACTGCAACCAGCGCGCCACGCCCTCGGTCAATCGCGCTTTGCGGCTCGACGAGCATGTGCGCGGCATCTCACCATTTGATTTTTAATAAGGACAAGAAAGAATGTACACGCCCCCTCAATTTAAGATCGCCACCTCGGACGCCATACTTGCCGACGCCATGCAGCGATGGGCCGCCCCATGATTTGCAGTTACACCTTGCCCTCGCGCGTCCCAGCCATTAGGAAAACCCCATGAATGACGAAGTTACCAACGGGCCTTCAAAGCGCCGCATGAAGAAGCAGAAAGCTTTCAAGCCGAAGGCGCGGACGCCGCGCGGTTTCCGCGATATGGCGGGCGAAGAGCTGCGCTTGCAGACCCATATGCTGGAGACCATTTCGAAAGTTTATGAGGCTTACGGTTTTGAAGCGCTCGACACATCGGCGTTTGAATACGCCGATGCATTGGGCAAATTTCTGCCCGATGATGACCGCCCCAATGAGGGCGTGTTTGCACTGGAGGATGATGACGGCCAGTGGATGAGCTTGCGTTATGACCTGACTGCGCCGCTGGCACGCCATGTTGCCGAGCATTATAACCGACTGCCCAAGCCCTTGCGGCGCTATCAATTCGGCGCGGTTTGGCGCAATGAGAAACCGGGGCCGGGGCGCTACCGCCAATTCATGCAAATCGATGCCGACACGGTCGGCGCGGCCAATCAAGCGGCCGATGCCGAGATTTGCATGATGGCTGCCGATTGCATGGAAGCACTTGGCATTGCGCGCGGCGATTATGTGGTGCGTATCAATAATCGCAAAATTATGGACGGGCTGTTGGCGGCCATCGGCCTTGACCCTCAAGCCGATGATTTCGAGAACCGTCGGCTGACGATTTTGCGCGCCATGGATAAATATGACCGCCTTGGCCTTGAGGGCGTCAAAGCGCTATTGGGCGAGGGGCGCAAAGATGAGAGCGGTGATTTCACCAAAGGAGCGGAGCTCGACACGGCGCAAATCGACAAAGTGGCGCAAATGGTTTCTATCAGCGCCGATGACCGCACCGGCGCGCTGAAAGCGATGGCCGAATTGGTGGGCGACACTGAGGCGGGTAAAGCCGGTCTCGACGAGTTGGTGTCCATGGCCGCTATTTTCACGGCGCTTGGCTATGACGCCGACCGGCTGGCCATTGACCCGGCGGTAGTGCGCGGGCTGGGCTATTACACCGGCCCGGTTTACGAGATTGAACTGACTTTCGAGGCCGAGGATGAGAGCGGCGAACTGGCGCGCTTCGGCTCGGTCGGCGGCGGCGGACGGTATGACGATCTGGTCAAACGCTTCAAAGGAATTGAAATTCCCGCTACCGGCATTTCCATCGGCGTGTCGCGCCTCGCCGCAGCGTTGACCCTGCTCGGCAAAAACACGGCGGCAGCAGCCGCGCCATTGGTCGTGGTGACGGTGATGGATAAAGAAACCCGTCCCGAATTAATGGCCTTGGTGAGCGATTTACGCGCCGCCGGCATTCGCGCCGAAATGTATATGGGCGACAGCGCCATGAAAGCGCAATTGCGCTATGCCGATGCGCGCGGTGCCAGATTGGTGGTCATCGAAGGCGAGGATGAGCGCGCCCAAGGCGTGGTGACGCTGAAGGATTTGCAACTGGGGGCTGAAAAATCGGCCGAAATCGAAGATAATGCTGAATGGCGCGCCTCCGAACACGCGCAAAAACAAGTGTCGCGGGCAGATTTGGTGAGCGAAATCCAAAAGATTATTTCATAATTTATGAACTATACCTCAAAAATCATATATTTTTACTTAATTAAAATTCATTTTATATAAATTAAACAAAATTCGCTTCATTTTCATTGACTTTAAACCCTGTGCGGCCTAAAAATCCGATATGGAAGAAAGTCCACAAGCGCAATTTGAAAGCGGTCCAAAAACCGGCGCGGGCACTCGACTGAGCTCGGCCAGCGATGTCATTGACGCTCTGGGCGGCACCAATGCGGTGGCCGACATGCTGGATATTGGCGCGTCCTCGGTCTCCAATTACCGCAAACAGGGGTTTCCGGCCCGGAGTCATTTCATTCTCGCCAAGATTTGCGCCGAGCGCGGCCTCGATGTTGCCGATGCGGTGTTTGGCGGCTATCAGGTGCAAACCCGCCCGGCCCCTTATCCCCGCGCCGCCGCCCCGGCCACACCGGCACTGGCGCGGCTGGAGGATGCCGGTTTTACGCGGCTATCACTCCCCATTTTGCAGCCCGCCGCACCGTTTATCGACCGCATGGGCCCCGAAATGCAGCGGCGATTGTTTACTTTCACCGATCCGGGCGGCGAGCAGCTCTGCTTGCGCCCCGACCTGACCATCCCGACGGCTTTGGCGCATATTGCATCCGACCCGAAAGCCGGCGCGCAAGGCACGGCCAAATATTGCTATCAGGGCACGGCGTTTCGCTATCAACCACGCGGCTCCGGTCAGCCTGAGGAGTTCACGCAATTGGGTTTGGAAATCATTGGCGGCGTGAGCGGTCTGGATGACGACCTCGCCGTTTTGGAGATGATTAAGATTGCGCTCAAGGAAGCCGGGTTGACCGATTATCGCCTGACCATGACCGACCCGCGTCCGGCGGACGCGTTTATCGATGGGCTGGGACTGAATGCGCGCGCCACGGCGCGGCTGAAACGCTGCCTCAAAACGGCAGCCCATGAGGACGGCTTTCGCCGCCTGGCGATGCGCGGGTTGGGCCGCAGCAAAACCACAATGTCGCCGGTCGATGAGAACCTGACGATTGCCGGACGCAGCGGTGCCGAGATTAACGCGCATCTGAAACAACAGCAGGAAGAAGCGACCGACGCACCGCTGCTCGAGAAAGCAATTGACGATATCCTCCGCTTCATCGGCAATGAGGGCGAGATTAAAAACGCCGTCGCGCCGCAAATCACCGAAATGGCGGACAGCCTGCGCGCCGGTTTCGGACACGGCATGGCCTATTATACCGGCCTCTCTTTCGAGATTTATGCAAGCGGCATTGACCGCCCAATCGCGGCGGGTGGGCGCTATGACGACCTGTTGAAAAGCCTTGGCGCGAGCGACGCCTTGCCCGCGGTTGGCGGTGCCATTGCGCTGGAACGTCTCAATCGGGCGGTGGAGCTGCAATCATGAGCGCCCTCATTCTCGCCATCCCGTCAAAAGGCCGCCTCGAAGAAGCGGCGGCCGAGGTTTTCGCCAAGGCCGGATTGAAACTGAAGCGCGACGGCGCGCGCGGCTATCGCGGTGCCCTGCCCGGCCTCGATGACGTGCAGGTCGAATATGTTTCAGCCGGCGATATAGCGGCGCGCCTCGCCGAGGGGTCGGTGCATATGGGCATTACCGGCGAAGACCTGCTGCGCGAGGAAATCCCGGATATGGAAAGCGCCGTGCAGCTCTGCTTGCCGCTGGGTTTCGGGCAAGCCGATGTGATTGTCGCCATCCCCGATGGCTGGGTCGATGTCACCACTATGTTCGACCTCGCCGATGTGGCGGCCGAGTTTCGGGCGCGCCATGGCCGCCGCTTGCGGGTAGCGACCAAATACACCCATTTGACGGCGGATTTTTTTGCCCGCCACAGCGTCGCCGATTTCGAATTGGTCGCCAGCTTCGGTGCCACCGAGGCAGCGCCCAATTCCGGCGCGGCGGAAGCGATTGTCGATATCACCTCGACCGGCGCAACGTTGAAAGCCAATGATTTACGTATTCCCGAAGACGGGGTGATTTTGAAAAGCCAAGCCAATCTCGCCGCTTCGCTGAAAGCCGACTGGTCGGCCGCCGCGCGGGCTGCTGCCAAACATATTCTGGCGCAAGTCTCGGCCATGCAAGCCGGCGAGCAGATGATGGAATTGAAATTCACCTCCCCCGTCCCGCCCGAGCAATTAATCGAGGCGGAAAGTGCGGTCATACAATCAGCCGTGCCGAGCGGTAACGGTTTTGCCTGCACCATGGTGGTGGCGCGCGCGCAGTTCACCGCTCTGCGCGACCGGCTCGGCCAGCGCAATATTGCGGTGATTGCCGACACGCCGAAATTTATTTTCGGGCCTGATAATAACCGCGCTTTTGAACGCCTCAGCGGCGCGCTTTAGGCTATGATGAGCGTCCTCATCACCAGCATTATTTTGACCGCCACTTTGGCGACGGCATTTTTATCATCGATATTCGGCATGCTGGGCGGGCTTATTCTCATGGGCATTCTGGCCAGCATCCTGCCCGTCGCTTCGGCCATGGTGCTGCACGGGCTTATTCAACTGACCTCGAACGGCTATCGCGCCTGGCTCAACCGACGCGATATTCAATGGTCGATTGTGGCAACGCTGTTTATCGGCAATGTAGCGGCCATGGCGGGGTTGGTGTTTGTGGCGTTTTCGCCCGACCGCATCACCGTCTTATTCGCGTTGGGCATATTGCCCTATATCGCTTGGGCGCTGCCCGACAATCTGGCGCTCGATGTCACCAAAAAGCCGATCGGCGTGTTTGCCGGTGCCGTGGTGGTGGCGACCAATTTACTGGCCGGGGTTGGCGGGCCGCTTTTGGATGTGTTTTTCCAGCGCATCGCCCTCACCCGCCATCAAGTAGTGGCGACCAAAGCGGTGGCACAGGCGCTGGGCCATATTTCAAAGGTTATTTTTTACGGCGGACTGGCCCATATCATCCATACGGGAACGGTGGCGCGTGACGACTGGCCGATGCTTTGGCTGCTGCTGGCGGCCATGACCGCCTCGGTCATCGGCACCACGCTGGGCAAAAAAGTGCTCGACCGCATTGCCGATGCGACGTTTTTTACATGGACACAGCGGATTATGCTCAGCGTCGGCGCGGTGTTGATGGCGCGGGCGCTTTACCTATTGGCGCAATAGCATAGAACTGTCCGGCACGGCGGCGCGCGCGGCGGATTTGCGTGCGGCGTCTGATAGCCGGTCTAGTTCTCACGGAAGGCCACCCCGGCGGCGCGGTTGAGCGGTGTCATAATGTAATTCAGCACGGTGCGCTTCTGGCCGATAATATCAACCATCACCGTCATATTCAGGCGAATTGGAACCGCCAAATTCATCGGCGCGGGTGGTGTGGTCAATCCATTTGCTGCCGCCCGACAGCGTGGCGTTCAATTTCGGGTAATAATTCGACTTACCCAGCATGATGCCCCATTGCGCTTCGCAAACGCGCTGCTCGGCGCGGCGTTGGCCCGGATGGTGACGCAGTTTTTCTTGTAGCTCGATAAGATGCAGCGGCGGCGCTTCTTCTCCGTTCGCCATTGGTGGCGGAATAATTTCCGACACACGTGTTACAATCCGTTCGGTCTCAGCCGATACACTGTTTAACATCGCCCCTGCTATAAGGGTGATTAGGGAAATAGGCAGCAGGTACATAAGACCTCCTTGAGGGAACACAACCAATTGCCGCCACCCTAACGGGGGACACGTTTTTATTTGGTTAACGCGCTGGCAAATTTGCCTGTGTTCTCGTTTTTATTTTTCTTTGCTCGTCAGGAGCGCGCGCAAACTAGCAAAATGGCGTCGCCTTTGCTAGCTAAATCCCCAGTAGAGAAACAAAAAAAGGCCGCCCCGAAGGACGGCCTTTAATCAGTTTCCTGAGAGCTTGGGCTACATCATGCCGCCCATGCCGCCCATGCCACCCATATCGGGCATACCCGGGCCTGCTGCACCGGCCGGAGCCGGCTTGTCAGCTACCATGGCTTCGGTGGTAATCAGCAAACCGGCCACAGAAGCGGCGTCGCGCAATGCGGTGGTCACCACTTTTGCCGGGTCAACGATACCGGCGGCGATGAGGTCGCAATAGGTCTCGTTTTGCGCGTCAAAGCCGAGTTTGCCTTTGGCGTCCAGTACTTTGCCGACAACGATGGAGCCTTCGACACCGGCGTTTTCAGCAATCTGGCGCAGCGGTGCTTCCAGCGCACGGCGGATAATATTGATACCGGCTTGGATATCGGCATTATCGCTCGTCACTTTGTCGACCGCTTGCGTCGCCAACAGCAGCGCCGTGCCACCGCCCGGTACGATACCGGCTTCTACAGCGGCGCGGGTTGCGTTCAGCGCGTCATCGACGCGGTCTTTGCGCTCTTTCACTTCCACTTCCGTGGCCCCGCCAACTTTCAGCACAGCAACACCGCCAGCCAGTTTGGCGACGCGTTCCTGCAGTTTTTCTCGGTCATAATCGGATGTGGTGTTTTCAATCTGCGTGCGGATTTGGGAGACGCGGGACTCGATGTCCTTTTTCGTACCGGCACCATCGACAATCACCGATTCATCTTTGGTGATGTTGACGCGTTTGGCCGTGCCCAGCATATCTAAGGTCACATTTTCCAGCTTGATGCCAAGGTCTTCAGAGACCACCTGACCGCCGGTCAGAATGGCAATGTCTTCCAGCATGGCTTTGCGACGATCGCCAAAGCCCGGCGCTTTCACGGCGGCGATTTTCAGACCACCACGCAGCTTGTTGACCACCAAAGTAGCCAGCGCTTCGCCTTCAATATCCTCAGCGATAATCAGCAACGGGCGCGATGCCTGCACGACCGATTCCAAAATCGGCACCATGCTTTGCAGATTGGACAATTTGGCTTCGTGCAGCAGGATCAGCGGATCCTCCAGCTCGGCCGTCATTTTGTCAGCATTGGTGATGAAGTAAGGCGACAGATAACCGCGGTCAAACTGCATGCCTTCCACGACGTCCAGCTCGCTGTCGAGACCTTTGGCCTCTTCCACAGTGATGACGCCTTCATTGCCGACCTTGTCCATGGCCTCGGCAATCATCGAGCCGATCTCGGCTTCGCCATTGGCAGAAATCGTACCAACTTGCGAAATCTCTTCATTCGATTTCACTTTTTTGGAACGCTTTTCAATATCGGCCAGCGCCGCTGCAGAGGCTTGCTCAATGCCGCGCTTCAGATCCATCGGGTTCATACCGGCGGCAACCGCTTTATGGCCTTCGCGAACAATCGCTTGGGTCAGCACTGTGGCGGTTGTGGTGCCGTCACCGGCCACGTCATTGGTGCGCGAAGCCACTTCGCGGACCATTTGCGCGCCCATATTTTCAAACTTATCTTCAAGCTCGATTTCCTTGGCAACCGAAACACCGTCTTTGGTGGTGCGCGGCGCGCCGAAAGATTTATCGAGTACAACATTGCGGCCTTTCGGGCCCAGCGTTACTTTCACGGCATCGGCAAGAATATCGACACCTTTCAGCATTTTATTGCGGGCTTCGGAGCCAAAAACTACTTCTTTAGCCATCTCAATCTCCTAAATAATGTGGGGGGGTCGGCCTTAACCGATAATCCCCAGAATGTCGCTTTCTTTCATGATCAACAGCTCTTCGCCGTCAATCGTTACCTCGCTGCCGGACCATTTGCCGAACAGCACTTTGTCTTTCGGCTTCACATCCAGCGGCGTGGTTTTGCCATCATCGCCCAGCGTGCCGGTGCCGACGGCAACGACTTCGCCTTGCGACGGCTTTTCTTGTGCCGTGTCGGGAATAATAATCCCACCGGCGGTTTTAGTGTCTTCATCGACGCGACGTACCAATACGCGGTCATGCAAAGGACGGAATTTCATCTGCCAATCTCCCATTGATTGAAACAATTTTCGAGGTTTGGCAATCTCCTAGAGAGAGTGCCAACTTGCTCGTCTGAGATAAGGACAAGGCCGAGCCGTGTCAAGAGATAGGGTTAAAAAAAGCTGAACAGCCGCAAATAAGCGGAAAAGTTCAAAAAAACCAAGAAAAAGCTGAGAAAAAAGCCGGTGACGCAAGCGCCACCGGCCACCAATTCGCAGCCCGGGCGGGGAAACGCAACACGGCAGGTGGCAATAACCGTACTTCATTCTACAGGCGTAAAACTGGCGCACCTTAAGGTGCATGGCCTATTTCACGCATGCTTCGCCCGCTGGCAATAGCGTTATTCTCAATAAATCCAATGGTTTAAAATATTTGCACTGGATTTAATTTATTGCTCTCAAAGGCAAAAACTGCCTTCTCCGCTAGGCGATGGTTTGCCCACCATCAATGACCATTTGCTGGCCGGTCATGAAACTACCGGCGTCGCTGGCCAGAAATACCGCCGCACCGGCAATCTCATTGGGCATGCCGATGCGCTTCAAAGGTGTGGTGGCGGTGGATTGCTCGAGAATGTCGGGATTGTCCCACAGCGCTTGCGCGAAAAAAGTCTTGATGAGACCGGGCGCAATGGCATTGGCCCGGATATTGTGGTGTCCGTGCTCGACCGCAATATTGCGCGCCAATTGGAAATCAGCCGCTTTCGAGATGGCGTAAGTGCCCAACACCGCAGAGCCTTTGAGGCCGCCAATCGAGGAAATAATGATAATGCTGCCGTCTTTGCGCTCGATCATATCGGGCAGCACCATATTGCACAGCCAGTGATTGGATTTGACATTGGACGCCATGATTTTATCAAACGCGTCATCCGGGCAATCCATGGCCGGGCCGAAATACGGATTGACCGCCGCATTGCAGACCAGAATATCGATTTGGCCGAAATGCGCTTTCGACTGGTCGACGAGATTTTGCAGCTCTTCTTTATGTCCGATATTGCACTGTATCGTATGGGCGCGGCCCGGGTGCTTTTCATTGATCGAATTGGTCACCTCGTCGCAAGCCGGGGCTTTGCGGCTGGAGACCACAACATTGGCACCATGGTCGGCCATTTGACGGGCAATCGCCTCGCCAATGCCGCGCGATGCGCCGGTGATGACGGCAGTCTTGCCGGATAAATCGAATAATTGCATGTCTATTCTCCCTCAAATAATCTGCGCGCACGCTAGCAGAAAGGTAGCCTGCCTCACAAGTGCCGGCGGGGTATTGACGAAGCCCGGTTAAACGGGCAGCTTCGCGCCACTTGAAAGAGGTTGTTTATGGACTTACCGCAAATTGTTGCCGGCCTCAGCGACATTGCCAGGGATTACGACGCCCTCATCGTCGATATTTGGGGCGTCATGCATAATGGCAGCGCGCCGTTTGACGGCGTCGATGACGCGCTGGAGACCTATCGCGCGCAAGGCGGCAAGGTGCTGCTGTTATCCAATGCGCCGCGACCCGGCACCGCCGCATTGAAACGCCTGCATACGCTGGGCAATCGCGAGACCTCCTATGACGGGATTTTGACCTCGGGCGATGTCACCCGCGCCACGCTCAATGAGTTGGGCGGGCAAGGCAAAACCTGCTGCCATATCGGCCCCGATAAAGATGATGACCTTATCGCCGGCCTCGATATCGTTTTCACCGAAATGGACGCGGCCGATGTGGTGGTGTTTTCTGGCATGTATGACGACAGCAATGAAACGCCGGATGATTATGCCGCTTTGCTCAATGAGATGAAGGCGCGCGAGCTGCCAATGATATGCCCCAATCCCGACCGCACGGTGATGGTCGGCGATAAGATAATCTATTGCGCCGGCGCGGTGGCCGAGGCCTATGAGACCATGGGCGGTGAGGTGATGTGGGTCGGCAAGCCGCACCAATTGGTTTATCAGCGCGCCGTGGCCCAGCTCGCCGAGATGACCGGCCTTGAAGCGCCGCGCCTGCTGGCCATTGGGGACGGCCCGAAGACTGATATTCCGGGCGCGCAAAGCGCTGGTATTGACGCCCTTTTCATCGCCGGTGGTCTTGCCGCCGCCTCGGGTGCCGATATTGACAGCCCCGAGGCCATCGCCGCGTTGCTGCTCGGCGAAAACACCCATGCGCGTTACGCCATGCGCCATCTGGTCTGGTAGCCGCCATCTGCCAGCTTGTTAATCGTCGCGGCGCGGCCTAAATTATGCCCATGAGTTCACCCGCCGCGAAACCAATAGCCCTTTATCGCAGCCTCGACGCCCTGCCCGACACGGCGCGTGGCGCGGTGCTGGCCATCGGCAATTTTGACGGCGTGCATTTCGGCCATCAGCAAGTGATTGCCGATGCCCGCGCCCTGGCCGACGCCAAAGCTGCGCCCCTGGGCGTGATGCTGTTCGACCCGCACCCGCAGCAGTTTTTTGCGCCCGACAACCCGCCCTTTCGACTGACGCGATTGGTCACGCGCGCCGCCCTATTGGCCGATCTGGGGGTCGACTTTACCCTTGGCCTGCCTTTTGACGCCGCCATGGCGGCCTGCGAAGCGGAGGATTTCATCGCCGATATTCTGGTCGAGCGGCTCGGCGTGGCAGCGGTTTGCGTCGGCTATGATTTTTGTTTCGGCAAAGGCCGCAAAGGCAATTTTACCATGCTGCAAGATGTCGGCGGCGAAATGGGTTTTGAGACGTTGGCTACTGAGGCGGTGATGCAGCCCGACAGCACCAACCCTTATTCATCCTCGGCCATTCGCAATTTCCTGCGCGATGGCGAGCCCGAAAAAGCCGCCGCATTAATGGGCCATGCCTTTGCGATAGAAGCGGCGGTGCAACAGGGCGACCAGCGCGGAAGCACGATCGGTTTTGCCACCGCCAATATGCCGCTGGATGATTATGTGCTGCCGAAATTCGGCGTTTATGCGGTGCGCGCCGAAATATTGGATGGCGGATTTGCCGGCGCGGTGCTGAACGGCGTTGCCAATCTCGGCATGCGCCCGACCGTCGGCACGGACAAGCCGCGCCTCGAAAGTCATTTCTTCGATTTTGAAGGCGATCTATACGGCGCCAATCTGCGCGTCTCGCTATTGCACTTCATTCGCGCCGAACAAAAATTTGACGGCCTCGACGCGCTGCAAGCGCAAATCGCCAAAGATAGCGACCAAGCGCGCGAAATGCTTGGCAGTTAGCGGCGCTATTGCTACAAGGCAAGCCATGAGTGACGAGAAAAATGACCGAGATTGGCGCGAGACGCTGAACCTGCCGCAAACCGAATTTCCGATGAAAGCCGGTCTGCCGAAGCGCGAGCCGGATATTTTGGCCCATTGGGAAAAAATAGGTCTGTACCAGCGCCTGCGCGCCGACGCCAAAGGCCGCGAAAAATTCGTGCTACATGACGGCCCGCCATATGCCAATGGCGATATTCATATCGGCCATTCGCTCAACAAAATTCTCAAAGACGTGATTGTGCGCGCCCATCAAATGATGGGGCGCGATGCCGTCTATGTGCCGGGCTGGGATTGCCATGGCCTACCGATTGAATGGAAAATCGAAGAACAATATCGCAATAAAGGCCAAGACAAAGACCAAGTGCCGGCCGGCGAATTTCGCGCCCAGTGCCGCGCCTTTGCCGAAAAATGGGTGGCCATTCAGTCCGAGCAGTTTCAGCGCCTCGGCGTTGTCGGCGATTGGGACAATCCCTACACCACCATGGCCTATGAAGCCGAAGCGGTGATTGTCGCCGAATTTCAGAAATTCATCATGGACGGCTCGCTTTATCGCGGCTCCAAACCGGTAATGTGGTCAGTCGTCGAGAAGACCGCTTTGGCCGAAGCGGAAGTGGAATATGAAGAGCATGTCTCGCCGACCATATTCGTCAAATTTCCAATCAAGGGGATGGATAATAGTTTCGCCGTCATCTGGACAACGACGCCATGGACCATCCCCGGCAACCGCGGCATCGCCTATTCGGCCGCTCTGACCTACGGGCTTTATGCGGCCGCAGGCGCGCAATATGTGCTTTGCGATAATCTCGCAGCCCAAGTCATGCAGGCAGCCGAGATCGAGGATTATGAGCGTGTCGGCGATATCGACCCGTCGGGGCTGGTGTGCATGCACCCGTTTAACGGGCAAGGGTATGATTTCGAAGTGCCGGTGCTGGCCGGCGATTTCGTCACTGACGAGACCGGTACCGGTCTGGTGCATATCGCGCCCGGCCATGGTCAAGACGATTTCGAGCTGGGTATGCAGCACAATATCGAAGTGCCGTTTACGGTCGATGAGGCGGGGGTGTATTTCGACAATGTGCCGGTATTTGCCGGCAAGCGTGTGCTCGATGAAAAAGGCAAAGACGGCGACGCCAATGGCGCGGTCATCGGCGCGCTGGTGACGGCCGACCGTTTGCTGGCTAAAGGCAAGCTGCGCCACCAATATCCGCATAGCTGGCGGTCCAAAGCGCCGCTCATATTCCGTAACACGCCGCAATGGTTCATCTCGATGGAGAAAAACGGCCTGCGCGACACGGCGCTGAAAGCCATTGATACAGTCAATTGGTACCCGAAAGCGGGGCGCAACCGCATTCATTCAATGATCGAAAACCGCCCCGATTGGGTGGTCTCGCGCCAACGCGCTTGGGGCGTGCCGCTGACAATTTTTGTCGACAAAAAAACCGGCGAACCGCTGCGCGATGCGGCGGTCAATCAGCGCATTGTCGAAGCGGTGAAAAAACACGGCGCGGATGCGTGGTTCGACACTGACCCGCAGGATTTCTTAGGGGCCGATTACGCGGCCGATGATTACGAGCAGGTCGGTGATATTCTCGATGTCTGGTTCGATAGCGGCGTGACGCATGCTTTTGTCATGGAAGCGCGCGATGATCTGAGATGGCCGGCCGATGTCTATTTCGAAGGCTCCGACCAGCATCGCGGTTGGTTCCACTCCTCGCTGTTGGAGGCCTGCGCGACGCGCGGCGCGGCACCTTACAAAAATGTCGTCACCCATGGCTTCACCATGAATGAGCAGGGCAAGAAAATGTCCAAATCTTTGGGCAATGCGGTCGACCCGCTGAAAATCATCCAGCAATCGGGGGCCGAGATTATCCGCTTGTGGACCATGTCGTGCGACTACTCCGAAGACCAGCGCATCGGGCCTGAGATTATCAAAGCCAATACCGACGCCTACCGCAAAATCCGCAATGGGTTCCGCTTTTTGCTCGGCAATTTGGCCGGTTTTGACGAGGCTGAGCGGGTCGCGCCTGAAGAAATGCCCGAATTGGAACGCTATATGCTGCACCGTCTGGCCGAGCTGGACGCGCTGGTGCGCGACAATTACAACCATTTCGATTTCCGCAAAATTTATCAAGGGCTGTTCAATTTTATGACCGTTGACCTGTCGGCGTTTTATTTTGATATCCGCAAAGACACGCTTTATTGCGACGCGCCGTCGAGCCTTGAGCGGCGCGCCTGCCGCTCCGTAATGGATATTGCTTTTCATTGTCTAACGCGCTGGTTCGCGCCGGTTTTGTGTTTCACCACAGAGGAAATCTGGCAATCGCGTTTCGGCATTTCCGATGACAGCGTGCATTTGCAGCAATTTATCGACGTGCCGACCGACTGGCGTGACGAAACGCTGGCCGCAAAATGGGAGGATATCCGCAAAGTGCGTCGCGTCGTCACCGGCGCGCTGGAATTGGAGCGGCGCGATAAACGCATCGGCTCCAGTCTCGAAGCGGCCCCGATAGTGCATATTACCAATGCGTCGCTCATGGCCGCGGTTGATGGCCAGAACATGGCCGATATTTGCATCACCTCGCAAATTGAACTGACCGACACAGCCGCGCCGACCGAGGCTTTCACGCTGGAAGATGTGGCCGGCGTCGCCGTGATACCGCGTCTGGCCGAGGGCAAAAAATGCCAACGCTCGTGGAAAATTCTGCCCGAGGTCGGCTCGGTCGAGGGCTATCCTGATTTGACCCCGCGCGATGCCGCCGCGGTGGCCGAATATGATGCGCGTTAAGCCGCTCCCCTTAAAAACCGCCCTGCTGCTGGCATTGGTGCTGGCGTCGATAGACCAGCTGAGCAAGATCGCTATTGTTTTCGGTGACCCTTTCGGTGGTGGGTTTTGGACCGGTTTCGCCACCCATGAGACGCAGCATATTTTGCCGTTTCTCGATTTCACGCTGATTTGGAATGAGGGCATAAGCTATGGGCTGTTCGCCGAAGGCGGCAATGCCGGTCGTTATGCGCTGATTATTGTGTCGCTCGCAGCGATTGGGTTTTTCGCTTATCTGATACGCGGGGCCGCGTATTTCCGCCAATCGCTGGCTTATGCGCTGATTGCCGGCGGCGCATTGGGCAATCTCATCGACCGCCTATGGCACGGCGCGGTGGTTGATTTCATCTCGCTGCACGCGGCCGGTTATTATTGGTATGTTTTCAATCTTGCCGATATTTGGATTACCTTCGCAGTAATTATTCTGATTTATGACGCTTTCCGTGCTCGCTGATTTCGGTTATACAAATCGCATGACAAATAAATTTCTCCTGCGCCTGACTTGTGTCGCTCTCATCGCCCCTACATTGGCGGCGTGCGGCCTTGGCTACTCCAAAAACCCACCGGATGAGTTTAATATTGTGCGTCGGCCACCGCTCATTCTGCCGCCGGAATTTGACCTGCGTCCGCCGACCGGCGACCAGCAAGCACCGGCCGCACGGCAGGGCTCAGAATTGGCGCGACTGGTCGTATTGCGCAATTTGCCGGGCGAAAAACAACCCGATGCGGTTGAACAACGCTTGCTCGACAAAGCCGCGCGTGATGAAGTTTATGGCGGCGGCATTCGCGAAGCGCTGGCCAATAAAGGCTCCGGCAAAGTCAGTGAAGAGGCCGCGGTCATAGAAGCTTTGGTAATTGATCAGGCCGAAACCGGCCAGCCCGCACCGACAACCGAATAAATCGGGCTCCGCCGCCATGACCCTCATGAGGCTGAAAAAATCCAACCCAATTATTGCTGTGCTTGCGGCGGGCTTATTGCTGGCCGCGTGCAGTCGCGGGCCCGAAGGCCCAAAAGTCGAGACGGCGCGCCTCGATAATGGGCTGGAGATTATCGTCATCCCCGATTTCCGCGCCGATGTCGTCACTCATATGCTGTGGTACCGCGTCGGTTCGGCCGATGAGCCGAAAGGCAAATCGGGCATTGCGCATTTTTTTGAGCATTTGATGTTTCGCGGCACAGAAAACATTTCGTCCGGCGATTTTTCCAAGACCGTGGCGCGGCTGGGCGGACAGGATAACGCCTTCACCTCCTATGATTACACGGCCTATTTCCAACGCATCGCCAAAGACAAGCTGGGCAAGATGATGGAAATGGAAGCCGAGCGCATGCAAAAGCTCATCATCCAGCCCGATATTGTGGCGGTTGAACGCGATGTGATTTTGGAGGAACGCTCGATGCGCGTCGATGGTCGTCCGGCGGCGCTCTTGAACGAGCAGATAAGGAAACGCCTGCACGCCGGAACGCCTTATGAGGTGCCGGTTATCGGCTGGCGCAAAGAGATCGCGCAACTAAATGCGGCCGATGCGGGCGCTTTCTATCAGCGTTATTACGCGCCCGATAATGCGGTGCTGGTGGTTGCCGGTGCGGTGACGTTGGACGAGGTCAAAGGGCTGGCTGAGACGCATTACGGACCGCTTAAACCGAGCGGGCAACCGCGCGCGCCGCGCCAAGTTGCGGTGCAGCTGAGCGTCACCGATTATGACAAGCCCGAAGTGCTGAGCGATACGCGGGTGCGCCAACGCAGTTGGCTGCGGCTTTACCGCCTGCCGCAATATCAGCGCGATGCCAAACGCCAATTCGCCGCCGCCGATGTGCTGGCCGAGGTGCTGGGGGGTGGATTGACCGGACGGCTTTATCAGGCGCTGGTGGTTGAGAGCCAAGTCGCCATCGGCACCGGTGCCTATAGCGACACAAGCCGCCTCGATAATGGCGAGTTCATCATTTACGCAACGCCGGCCGAGGGCACGGATTTCGCAAAACTCGCAAGCGCCGTTAACACCGAGATTGAACGTGTGAAAAACGCTCCGGTAACCGAGGAAGAATTGCGCCGCGCCAAACGGCAATTGGTCTCCGACCTGGTATTCGCGCGCGACAGCCAGCAAAGCATGGCCAATATTTTTGGCCGCGCCGCAATGCTGGGGTTGAGCCCTGACGATGTGTTGGGCTGGGTCGATGAGATTGAGGCAGTGACACAGGACGATGTGCGCTACGCGGCGCGCGCGCTGCTGTTTGAAGCGCATGCCATTACCGGCCATTTGGCCAGTGAGGCTAATGCCAGTGAGGCTAATGCCAGTGGGGGCAATAAATGAGCCCGCACCGCGCCATAAAAGCCATGCTGGTCGGGCTGGCTTTAGCCGCATCAACGCTTGTTTCAGCGACCGTCTCAGTGCAAGCCGCGCCGCCGGTGCAATCCGTGGCCCTCCGCGATATGGAGGCGTGGCTGGTCAGCGACAAAAGCCTGCCCATCATCACCGTTAAAATGGCGTGGCGCGGCGGTTCGGCCAGTGACCCGGCCGGCAAATCCGGCTTGACCATGCTGCTGGCGCGACTGATGAATGAAGGTGCCGGAGAGTTGCCCGCGCAGGCCTTTCAGCAAGCCTTGGCCGATAACGCGATCTCGCTCTCTTTTAATGCCGGGCGCGATGAATTGACCGGCACGCTGCGGTGTTTGAGCCGCTATCGCGATGTCTGTTTCAAGCTGTTGCGCCTCGCCATCACCGCGCCGCGTTTTGACGACGAAGCGGTGGCGCGCATGCAGCGCGAACAAAGCGCCGCCATTTTGCGCAGCCAACAAAGCCCGCGCGCCCTTGCCAATCAAGAATTGATGAAGCTGGCTTTTGGCGAGCATCCTTATGGGCGCCCGCGCAATGGCACGATGGAGAGCGTTGCCGCGCTGACGGCGGCTGATATTCGCGCGCATTACGAGAATATGCTGGCCCGCGATAATCTGCTTCTTGCGGTGGTTGGCGATATGAACCGCGCTCAATTACGCCGTCTGATGCGCGATGTGTTTGCCGGTCTGCCCGCCGCAAACAAATTGCCGCCGGTGGTGCCGGTAACGGTCGCGCCGGGGCCAATAAGCCGCCACATTGAGCGCGCCGGCCCGCAAACCAGCGTGGTGTTTGCCCAGCAAGGCATCGACCATAACCACCCTCTTTTCTTTGCCGATTTTGTGATGAACTCGATTTTGGGCGGCAGCGGCTTTTCCTCGCGCCTGACCGAGCAAGTGCGCGAACAACGCGGCCTCGCCTATAGCGTCTATAGTGGCACTTCGAATTATCAGCGCGCCGCCATGTGGAACGGCGCTGTGGCCAGCGATAATGCAACAGCGCAACAGGCGGTCGATATCATCCGCGCCGAGATGCGCCGCATCGCCGAGACGCTGGTGAGCGAAGAACGCCTCGCCGCCGCCAAAACCTATCTCACCGGTAATTATGCACTGCGCTTCGATAGCGGCACAAAAATCGCCTCGCAGCTTATCGGCACACAATTAAATGGCTGGCCCATCAGCTATTTCAAAACCCGCAACGCCAATATTAAGGCGGTGCGCATTGCTGAGGTGCAAGCGGCTGCAAAACTTCTGACCCCCGACCGATTATTGGTCGTCACGGTCGGCGGCACAGCCATTCGGCTCGACTAATCTCACCAGACAGCGATTGCGGATTTTGGAGCCGCTCTATAGGGTAATCGCATGTGGTTTTTGCCCCTTTATGACGAAAATCCGAGCTTTCGGAAGCCGTTTTTGACCTATGCGATTATGGCGCTGTGTCTGGCGTGGTATTTCGGCTTTCAAATCAGCCAGCCGCCGCAAGCGGTGCTGGAATACGGGTTTATTCCGGCGCGGCTGTTTGCCGGATACGATCCGAGCTTTGAATATGGCGTCACCCCGCTGCCGATTATCGCTACATTGCTGACCACCATGATCAGCCATGGCGGTTTTATGCATATTTTCGGCAATCTCTACGTCATGTATTTATTGGCCGATAATGTCGAGGATGCGATCGGTCATGGACCGAAATTCCTGCTGTTTGCGCTGATTACCGGCACGATCGGTACGGTCGGTCACGGGCTGGCCAACCCCGAAAGCACGACGCCTTTGGTCGGCCTCAGCGGCGTCTGCTCGGCGATGATAGGCGCCTATATTCTCTTATGGCCGCGCGCCAATATCAAAACGCTAATTGGCTTTTTCATCTTCTTTCGCACATTCAATGTTCCTGCGGTGTTGATTTTCGCTTTCTGGCTGTTCGGCCAGCTCAGCGGCTTTCTCAATCCGCAAGGCAATGTGGCTTATGATGTGCATCTATATTCCATGGCGGCGGGCATGGTGCTGATACCGTTTTTCAAACGCCCGCAGGTGAAGTTTTTCCAAAAGCCTTTGAGCAAAGCGTTCAGCCGCAATGATGGGCCAACGCATGTGCCCAGTGTCGGGGGCCGCGCCAAAGCGCCGCCGCGCCGCATTGACCCGAATGACGGCAAAAACCCTTGGAATCGAGATTAACGAATAGAGCGGGGCGTCAATCATGCGCCGCTATTTCATGCGTACCGAGCTGTGAACAGCCAAACAATCGAGCCAAATTTCGCGTGAGAATCATAATTTTTTGACCTAGAGTTTTTGCATGGATTACGTCATGCGCACCGCCGCTCGCATATTCGAGCAAAATGACCCGATTGTCATCGGCACCGCCATCGCTATTGGCGTGTTGCTTTTGTTCTTGGTGGTCGGGCGTCTTGTGCGAAAACAGCGAGCTACGGGCGAAGCCATTGCCGACCCGCTGGCCAAGGAAACGGCCGATACGACTGCGGGCGCTGCGACGGACGCTCAGCCCGATATCGAATTGTCGATGAGTGATGACCCTACGCCGGGCGACCCTCGCGGGGCAGACGCGGTTATGGCATCCGAAGGCGATGAAACGCCGCCTGACCGGTCGCATGCGGCGGCGGCGCATCGGTCCAATGAAGATGATGAGGTAGGTGATATTGATGATTTCACCATTCCGAATATCGAGGCCGCACAGCCGCCAAAAAAATCGCGGTTTTTCGGCCCCTCATGGATGAACCCTGATAGCGGCGCTCAAGCCGATGAGGGTGAGGAATCCGATGAGCGCGCAATGCACGCCGCCGCCGAATGCGCGCGGCTGGCCGAGATAGAGCGCAACATACTGGCCCTTCGCGAGCTTTACGAAGCCGGTCTTATTGCGCCGGAAGTCTATGTGTTGAAAGCTCGCGAATTTGCCGCGCAATCAAGATAGTAATTACAACAATCAGTGGCGCGGCGGCAGCGCACTGCCCTATTCGGGCCGCCGCAAATTGCCGGTCGCCCGCACTTCAGAAATCTTGCCGATCGCTTCGGTAACGACCTCGCGCGCAATGTCGGCCATATGGCGGTTAATCCATTCCTCAATCAGCGGGCGCGTCACCTGAGCTACGGCCAGCTTAATTGCTTCTTGCGAGCGCTTGGTATCGAAGACGCTCGAATAACGCAAGAATTCAGCGCGCAGGGCAATTGTCGCCTCCTCGCTGATAGCGAGGTCTAGCCCACGCATGAAATGTTGAATATCGCGGTCCGACATAGCGGCCTGCTGGTCGCCGTCGCGGGCCTGCAAATCTGCTTCGAGGCTGGTTTCAGCCTGCTGCAGCAAATCTTTGATGGCCTGCTTATAGTCATCTTCTGTCCGCAATGTGTTCATTTTTGCCCTCGTTAGAAAACGAATCTTTTATGCGCTCAAAGTATAAAGCTGTTTTGGGCTGCAGGTGGCGCAAAATCGGTGGATTATTAAGCAGCAGCCAGAAACAGTAAGCAGTGAGCAGCGATTATCGCCGCAAATACTTGTCACACGCCCGCGCCGAGGCGTATAATAGCGCAAATTCTGGAGGGGATTATGAGTGCAATTGAAATCAGACCGGTTTCCGGCGGTGTCGGGGTGGAGCTTGGCAATGTCGATATCGGGCAGGGGCTGAGCGACGCGGAGTTCAAAGCCATTCAGCAGGCATTTATCGATAATGGGCTGGTGTTTTTGCACGGACAATCCCTGTCACCCGAGCAACATATTGAATTTGCTGAACGTTTTGGTGAAATTAACGTCAATCGTTTCTTTCCGAAGGTTGACGGTTATGAAAAAATCGCTGCGGTGGTGAAAGAAAAAGACCAGAAAGTCAATATTGGCGGCGGCTGGCATACCGACCATAGCTATGACCAAATCCCCGCCATGGGCTCAATTTTGCTGGCCCGCGAAACCCCGCCGGTTGGCGGCGATACGCTTTTCGCCTGCATGTACAAAGCCTATGAATCGCTTTCGGACGGCCTGAAAAAGACGCTGGAAGGTATGAATGCGGTGCATTCCAGCCGCCATGTTTTCGGCGATCAGGCAGAATATCAAAAATCGCTGGACGACCGCCTGTCCAATACCGAGCTGGCGACGCAAGATGCCGTGCATCCGGTGGTTATCACCCATCCCGAAAGCGGCCGCAAAGCGCTTTACGTCAATCCGGGTTTCACCATTCATTTCGAAGGGTGGAGCGCCGCCGAAAGCAAGCCGCTTTTGGATTATCTGTATCATCACGCAACGCTAATCGAGCACACGACGCGCTTTAAATGGGCCGAGGGCTCAATAGCCATTTGGGACAATCGCTGCACTTGGCATTATGCGCTGAACGATTATCACGGCGCGCGCCGTGAGATGCACCGCATCACCGTCGAAGGCTCGCCGTTAAATTAGGGCTTTAAATCAAGCGAGCAGTTCTTCGATCTGCCCCAAGCGTTCTTTGCCGAAGAACATCTCATCACCGACAAAGAAAGTCGGGATGCCGAAAGCGCCGCGCGCCACCGCGGCTTCGGTATTGGCCATCAGCTTGGCTTTGATTTCATCATTGCTCATATCGGCCATGATTTTATCGGCGTCGAAACCGGCATCGGCATATGCCTTGTGCAGCACTTCCGGGTCGTCCAGTTTCAATTCCTGTTCCCACATAGCTTTTACCATGGCATCGACATAATCCATCAAATAGCCATCGCGCTCGGCCACCAGCGCGCCGCGCACCAACATTAGCGAGATGACCGGAAAATGCGGATTCATCTTGAAATCGGTCAGATTATGGCGGTCGATAAAACGCTGAATTTCGAGATTGTCATATTCGAGTTTGTTTTTAATGCCGCCAAAGGCAATCATCGGCGCTTGATTGTCGGTCAGCTTGAAAATGCCGCCCAGCAGGCACGGAATATAATTAAACGTCGCACCGGTGCGCGCTTCGATGGCCGGCACCGCCTTATGCACCAAATAGGCATTGGGGCTGGCGAAATCGAAAATAAAATCGACGGTCTTGCTCATTGGGGTACCCCCTCAAATTCTCTCAGAAAACACTTGAGAAACACTAGGACAGGCAGCCCGCTATGCCAATTGTTAAATGCGCCTAATGAGGGCGGGTAAGCGAATAGCCGGTGCCGCGCACGGTACGGATGATATCGGGGCGCGGGGCACCGCCATCAGCGCGTTTATTGAGCGCGCGCCGCAGCCGGCTCATATGCACATCGACCGTGCGGTCCTCGACATAAATGCCGTGGCCCCACACTTTGTCGAGCAGTTGCTCGCGGCTGAACACGCGCTCGGGGCGTTCCATCAAAACCGAAAGCAGGCGAAACTCTTTCGGCCCCAAATGAATGGCGTCACCATCGCGTTCGACGCGCATTGTGTCGGGGTTGAGCACCAACCCTTCAAACTCCATCACATCCTGCAAAAGCGACGGACGGGCGCGCCGCAATAGGGCTTTGACCCGCGACACCAACTCGCGCGGAGAAAACGGCTTGGTGATGTAATCATCGGCGCCGGTGTCCAGACCCAACGCCCGGTCGCCCTCCTCGCCGCGCGCGCTCAGCATGATGATGGGCACCAGTCGCGTCGTCGCGCGAGCGCGCAATTCGCGGCACACATCAATGCCCGAGGCTTCCGGCATCATCCAATCCAGCACGATTAAATCGGGGTCGCTATCCTCTACCAATTCAATGGCTTTGCGGCCATTTTCAGCTTGTACGGTCTCGAAACCGGCTTTCTCAAGATTATAACGCAGCAGTTCGAGCTGGGCGGGCTCATCATCGACGAGTAGTATGGTAGCTGACATAGCTTGTCTCCCTAGTCGCTTTCACCGATCTGGCTTGAAGCGTCGGCTTTCGGCCGCTCTTCGGGCGGCATTTCGCCGTGAACTTGAAAATAAACCTGCTCGGCAACGGCTGTTGTATGGTCGCCAATGCGTTCGATATTCTTGGCAATAAATAGAAAATGCGAGCTGACGCTGGCCTGCTCGTGGCCCGAGGCGATGACCCGCAACAGGTCGCTATGCAGGCTGGTGTATAGCTCATCCACCTCCTCATCGCGCTCCCATACCTCCATCGCCAAATCGGCGTTGGCGGTCGCATAGGCGTCGAGCGCTTGGCGCAACATGCCCTGCACGATATCGGCGATGCGCGCCAGGCTGATAGTCTCGGCGCGATTGGTTTCCTCATTGATAATGACCAGACTGCGCTTGGCGATGTTTTTCGAATAATCGCCGACGCGCTCCAGCACGGTGGCGATTTTGACCGCCGACAGAATACTGCGCAAATCGGTCGCCATGGGCGCGCGCATGGCAATCACCTCAATCGCGCGGTCATTCAAATCCTGCTCCAACTGATCAAGCTCGGCATCACCGGCGATGATTTTGTCAATCGACGACGCGTCGCGATTTTCCAGCGCGTCGACGGCGGCGGCCAATTGCTGCTCAGCCAACCCTCCCAGTCGCGCCACCAGCTGGTTCAGCTCGGCAAGGTCTTCATCGAAAGAAGATACGATATGGTTCTCATTCATTATCCGATTTTCCCTGATATATAGGCCTCGGTCTGCTGATTTTCAGGATTGGTGAAAATCGCTTGTGTCGGGCCGTGCTCGACCAAATTGCCGAGGTGAAAATAGGCTGTGCGCTGCGAAATACGCGCCGCCTGCTGCATGGAATGCGTCACGATGACAATGGTGTAATCGCGCCGCAATTCTTCGATTAACTCTTCAATGACCGCCGTGGCAATTGGGTCAAGCGCCGAGCACGGCTCGTCCATCAACACAATAGCCGGATTGACCGCAATGGCGCGGGCAATGCACAGGCGCTGCTGCTGGCCGCCTGACAGGCCGGTTCCCGGCGCATCCAAGCGGTCTTTGACTTCTTCCCAAAGGCCGGCCCGTTTCAGACTGGATTCCACCACCGCGTCGAGCTGCGCGCGGCTCGAGGCCATGCCGTGAATACGCGGCCCATAAGCGACATTGTCGTAGATTGATTTCGGAAACGGGTTAGGTTTTTGAAACACCATGCCGACGCGGGCGCGCAATTCCACCACATCAATCTCGTCGGAGTATATATTTTGGTCATCAATGCTCACCGCGCCACCGACACGGCATCCTTCAATCACATCATTCATGCGATTGATACACCGCAAAAAGGTTGATTTACCGCAACCCGAAGGGCCGATAAGGGCGGTCACCTCATTGGCATTTAAGTCGAGGTCAATGCCGTGCAAGGCGCGCGCGTCGCCGTAATGCACTGTCACCTTGCGGGCTTTAATTTTCACCTGAGATGCTTCGCTATTCACCATCTTACCATCGCTTCTCAAAACGCCTACGGAAGTAAATTGCGGTTGCATTTACGACCAATAGGAGGGTTAACAATATCACAATACCGGCACTTGTGCGGGCCACGAAGGCGCGCTCGGGATTATTGGCCCACATGTAGATTTGGGCCGGTAAGACGGTAGCTTTGGCCGTCACATCGCCCGGCACATCGACGATAAACGCCATCATACCAATCATCAAAAGCGGCGCGGTTTCACCCGCCGCCTGCGCCAGACCGATAATTGTGCCGGTTAGGATACCGGGCATGGCCAGCGGCAATACATGGTGCATAATCACCTGAAAACGCGACGCACCCACCCCCATCGCAGCTTCGCGGATGGAAGGCGGAATGGCGGATAAAGCCGCGCGCGTGGCGATAATAATCGTCGGCAGGGTCATCAGCGCCAGCACCAAACCGCCAACCAGTGGTGCCGAACGCGGCATACTGAAAAAATTGATGAATACGGCCAGACCCAACAGCCCGTAGACAATCGACGGCACGGCGGCGAGATTGTTGATATTCACCTCAATCAACGCGGTGAAACGATTTTTCGGGGCCACCTCTTCGAGATAAATGGCCGCCAGCACACCGAGCGGAAAACTGACAATCAGTGTCACCACAAGGGTCAGCAGCGAGCCGGACAGCGCGCCACGAATGCCCGCCATTTCCGGCTCACGGCTATCCCCATTGGTAAACAGCGCGATGGCGAAATGGCTTCGAATACGCTCCTCGCTCAGCAATTTATCGACAAATTGCAAATCGCGGTCAGAGACAATGCGGTCGCTCTCGGGCAAATTGCGGTCAATGAGCCCTTTCAGCATCAGGTCGATATCATCGGATAGCGGCACATAAAGGCTCATCGTCGAGCCGATAAGCGACGGGTCGGCAATCACCCGCTTTTGAATATCGTCATACGCCCCGATGGAGAGGATTTGATACAAAGCGCGCTTGTCGCTCCGCGCCGTCACTTCAGGGAATTGTTGGCGCAAAGCGGCACGCACCATGCCCAGATAATTGCCGTCCGCCGGTGCTTCGGCCGACACATAATCGCTCGAAACTTCAATATCGAGACGCACATGATGATGCGAGAAAGCAGGCAGCGAGGAATAGATAATCGAGCTCAGCAAAAACACCAAAATCAGCGCAGCGGAAAGCACCGCCGCCAGACCATAGGCGCGAAAACGCCTCTCCGCCCGATAGCGTTTTTTGAGCCGCGCGGCGCGGTATTGGGGGTCGGAATAATCAGTCATATTGTTCTCGGAAACGATTGACGACATAAAGCGCCAGCACATTCAGCATTAGGGTAATGAAAAACAGCACCAAGCCCAGCGCAAAGGCAGCCAGCGTTTTGGCGCTATCAAACTCTTGGTCGCCGACCAGCAGCATGACGATTTGCACAGTCACCGTGGTCACACTCTCAAACGGATTGGCGGTCAAATTGGCGGCTACACCGGCCGCCATCACCACAATCATGGTCTCGCCAATGGCCCGAGAAATGGCCAACAAAATAGCGCTGACAATACCCGGCAGAGCGGCCGGTAAAACCACTTGGCGAATGGTCTCAGATTGCGTTGCGCCCAAAGCCGCCGCGCCATCGCGCAGCGTCTGCGGCACCGCATTGATGACATCATCTGACAGCGATGAAATGAAAGGGATAATCATAATCCCCATCACCAGACCGGCCGCTAGGGCCGATTCTGACGACAGGGTGAGGCCGATCTCAGCGCCGCTATCGCGCAAAAACGGGGCCACCATCAGCGCTGCGAAAAAGCCGTAAACCACGGTCGGAATACCGGCGAGAATTTCAATGGCCGGCTTGGCGATGCCGCGCAATCTGGGATTGGCATATTCCGACAAATAAACCGCCGACATAAGGCCGACCGGCACCGCCACCAACATGGCGATAAAAGTAATCATCAGCGTGCCGGCAAAGAGCGGTATCGCGCCGAAAGTGCCCGAGCCGCCCACTTGGTCTTCGCGAATGGCGATTTGCGGCGACCAGCTGAGGCCGAATAGAAATTCCAGAAACGGCACTTTGTCGAAAAAGCGGATGGTTTCGAATATGAGCGACAGCACAATGCCGATTGTGGTCAATATGGCGATGGCCGAGGCGGCAATCATCACATATTCAAAAATCTGCTCGACCATGGGCCGCGCCGTGAAACGAGGGGCAAGAAGGCGTAAGCCGTAGGCGGCACCGCTGACGCTCAGCAAAATCACAATCGTGGCGCGCGCCATGGCAGAATTATCAACCATTGCGGCGAAATAATCGCTGCCGTCGCGGATTAAATCATTGGCAAAACTATTCGGCAGGGAACCGACATAATAGGCCTTCACCTTGGCCATCAACACGCCCAGCTCACCGACCGATAAATCGGGCGACTGCGAGCGCAAGAAATCTTCCAACATGGCGTCGATGATCAGCGGTGACACACCCGTCCACGCCAGCAAGGCGACCAGCGGCACCAAAACGGCGCAGACAGCGACAAAGCTGCCGTGATAAATATCGCGCGAATGTTGTTTAATGCCTTGTGTGGCAAAGGCCGCACTGAGCGCACGAATGCGGCGGCGACCAAACAAGAAAGAAAAAATCCCGAGACCCAAAAGACAGAAAAAGAGAAAGCTTAAGCTCATTAAAGGGCCTCAAAAAAAGGGGCCGACCTCGCCTTAAATCGCAGTTACGATTTTACTTTGGCCGAGGCCGGCCCGCTAAAAAGTTACATCGACAATTTGGTCAGGTTCTTACCTTCATTGCGATATTTTTGACGATCAGCTGCCGGCAGCGGGATCAACCCTTTGTCGAGCAGATAACCTTCTTCACCGAAAGCTTTTTCGCTGGTGAATTCAGCGACATATTCAAGAATGCCCGGCACTGTGCCGACATGTGCATGCTTGATGTAGAAGAAAAGCGAGCGGGAAATTTTGTATTTGCCGCCGGCAATATTGTCAAAGGTCGGCTGGATGCCTTCAACGATTGCGCCTTTGATTTTATCTGAGTTTTGGTCCAGGAAGCTGTAGCCGAAAACACCAACGGCTTTCGGATTGGCTGCCAGTTTGGACACCATCAGATTGTCATTCTCACCGGCATCGATCCATGCGCCATCTTCGCGCACAGTGCGGGTCAGTTTTTTCCACATTTTCTTGTCGGCTTCTTTCAGCGCTTTCATGTGCGGGAATTTATTGGCGCCTTTCGACATGGCCAATTCCTGAAAAGCGTCACGCGTGCCGGAGGTCGGCGGCGGGCCTAGGATTTCGATTTTGGCATCCGGCAGAGACGGGTCAATCTCGCTCCATTTTTCATACGGATTGGCTACCGGCTCGCACCAGTTCGACTGGCACGGCTTGTTCGGGTCCGGTACCATTTTGGCCGTCGCCAGATAAATCTGCTTGCGGGTCAGCTCAAGCTGCGGCGCGCCTTTGGCGTTGGCCAGCACAATGCCGTCAAAACCGATAACAACTTCCGTCAGGTCAATGCCATTGTCTTGGCATTTTTTGAACTCTTTGCTTTTGATGCGGCGGGATGCGTTGGTGATGTCCGGATGCTCCAGACCGATACCGGCGCAAAACAGCTTCATGCCGCCGCCCGAACCGGTTGATTCAATAACCGGTGTTTTAAACTTCGAAGTCCGGCCAAACTGCTCAGCCACTGCTGTGGCAAACGGGAACACAGTCGACGAGCCGACAATTTCGATTTGATCGCGGGCTTGCGCGCCGCTCGCCATAGCGAAACCGATAAGGACAGCCATGGTGATTTTGAACTTGTTCATCATCTTCTCCAATACCTTGATGCCGGAGGCAAATAGCTTGAAAGGGCCCCCGATGACCGCAACCTCGTCGCTAATGACAAAAGGTTTGTGTCAAGAATGTTACAGTTTTGTGACAGCGCCTGTTTGGTTTTCAACCGGCGCTGTGGATAATCAATTGAACCGCTGTAAAGTGACGGAAACCGTGGTTTCTCCGCCCTCGCTGGTGATGCGCAAGCGACCGCGATGGCGATTGACAATATGCTTCACAATCGCCAGACCAAGGCCAGTGCCGCCCATTTGCCGCGAACGGCCTTTATCGATTCGATAAAACCGTTCTGTCAGGCGGGCCAGATGTTCGGGCGCTATAGTGTCGCCCTGATTGACCACTTGCACTCGCAGCAAGTCTTCGCGCATTTGCCCACCGGCGAGACGACCGACCCCGATACGCAATATTATCTCGCTGCCCGGCCGACCATAGCGTATGGCGTTCTCCACCAGATTTTGAAACACTTGGCGTAATTCATCGCGCGCGCCCTGCACCTGCAGCTCCGCGCCCTTCAGCTCCGGCGCGATATCAATGGCGATGGTTTTGTTGCTTTTTTCGGCCGCGCGCTTCATGACCGAGACCAGCTCTCCTAATAGCGGTTCCAGCGCCACCGCTTCATCGGGCGTGCGGTGCTCTTCAGCCTCCACCCGCGAAAGCGACAACAGATCGTCTATCAGGCGCTGCATACGGGTCGCTTCATCTTCCATAATAGAAAGAAAATGCGCGCGGCTATCGGGCTCTTCAACCGCGCCATCTTGCAGCGTTTCGATAAAACCCAAAAGCGCGGTCAGCGGCGAGCGCAATTCATGGCTTACATTGGCAACAAAATCGGAGCGGATGCGATCGACCGACAAACCCATTGTGCCGTCGAGCAACAGCAGGATGACGTGCCCATCGTCAAAGCGCGCAAGGCGCAACGAAAAGGCGCGGCGCACTTGGTCCATGCGGGTATAGTCCAGCGTCGTCAGCCGGTCTTCCTGATGCGCCGCACGCACCGCCTCGGCGAAATCGGGGTGGCGCAAAAACCGGTCCAGCGGAAAACCGATAATATGACTGCCCAACAAATCCAATGCTTTGTCATTGGCCGCCACCACTTTGCTCTGAGCGTCGAGCAGCACGCTGGCTTCGTCGATTAACGCTGCCATAGTTTCAAAACGTTGGGTCAAATCATTCATCTTTGTCACAGTGCCACGGCGCGGCTTCATGTCCGTTTAGCAGTTATGCTTATATCGGGGAATAACAGAATTATTTTTTTTGTGAAGCTAGGGCGTTGCACAATGAAATATCCGTCCCGCATCGTGATAAGGCACTGTGCCAAGATGACAGAGTGACAGATTGACAGAGTGACAGAGTGACAGATTGACAGAGTGACAGATTGACAGAGTGACAGAGTGATGGCGTGACGGGGCCGCGGGGGCGCAAGCCAAGCGCAAAGCCCGCGTTAGATACCAAGACGACGAAGCGACGAAACGGTCAGATATTTTTCGTATAAAGACGGGTCGTTTACCTTCATCGAATAGCCACCCCCCAGTTTAGCGACTTGCGCCAGACGGGTCATACGGCCTGATTGCGCGTCAAAGGCATGCACCCGCGTCCACGACCAATATGGCTTGTCGCCATCCTTCACCGTCTTGTTATTGGCGTCATATAGCGAATAAGCGCCATCGAATGATTTAAACACCTGCCCGCGGCGGTCATAGGTTACCATGGCGATCGGTGATTGCGTCCGCGCATCAAACCAGACGCGCTTTTTACCAACAGGCGCGCGCGAGAAGCCGGTCGGTTCAGCCTCGACAACAATGGCTTCTGGTATTAATTGCACTTTCGTATCCCAGAACATGGCGTCCTCATTGCCACCATGGGTTGTGTGCTCCCAGTTGTCGTCTTTGCCCGTCCAACTATCAGCTACAGCAGCCAGATACGGCCCGCGATGAACGATTTTGAAATTACCCCACAGTAGAAAGGGGTCGCCCGCTGCCCAAGCGTCGGATAAATATAGCGTATTCCCGGCGATCAGTGGCTCAAACCTCTGATTTGTTGGGAAGCGCCGCACTCGCTTAAATGCCGGCAGATAACCATGCAAGTCAGGAAATTTTCGTTGGTCGTAGTGCCATATATTTAAAAAAGAGGTTCCGGCAACGTCGTTGGGCTTCATGAAAATAATATTTTGATAACGCAGTTTATCTTCATGGCCAGGCCAATAGGGCTTGGGGTCTATAGTCACCCGCCCTGTCGCCTGAAATTCTATCCATACGGATTCATAATTGTAAGTAACATTGCCTTCGGCATCCAAGTCTGTTTCTTTAACCGGGTATAAAGAAGCATCGTGACGCCCCCAAGACAATGTCGCGTTTGCAAACACCTCAGTTCCATTTTTTGGGTTGGGAAACGGCGTGCCACCTATCCATGGCTGGCCATCTTTGGTCCTGACATTGCCATCGGCGTCGAATATTGCCTGACCGCTGTTTTTGAACGTTGCCTCTAAATAATCATAGGGATTAAGGCGATAAATATCTCTCGTCTGGGGCATTGTCTGGAGGACCCGGCCCAGGTCTTTTATTTGAAGATATTGTATAGGATCAAGAAGGTCTTTAACGAGATCGACATTATTAGCGTCGATTGTGTCATTGTCAGTTATCTTGCCGCCTGTGTAAGCGTCAAGGGAAAGTAGCTCTTCAGGATAGGCGCGCGTATGATCTCCATCCTCGGCCAACACGTCCCAAAGAGGCAACAACACCCCCATTGACGCCCCAGTTGCTCCCAAGCTTTTCATAAACTGTCGCCTGGAAAATTCGCGGGTAAACTTTTTTACTATCATCTCTTAGTATCTGTTGCTCTTGGAGGTTTGGTCAAGAAATAAAATGGCCCGCACACTGGCGGGCCATTAAATTTTTCATCTGATGCCGTTCTAGAAGTAGAAAGACAGCCTTGCGAAGATTTCATCTTGGGTTTCGAGCGTACCCATGATGTCATCGTTGCCGCCATCACTATTTAAGAAGTTGGCATAGAGATCCAACTGCATGTTGTCGCGCGGGCGATACTTAACGCCAGGCTGAACGAGCGTGCCACCTTCCAAATCATAGAGCACAGACAAGTCTGCACGCCAAATCAGGTTTGGGAAAGGCTGCTGGAATGCCACAGCGATTGCATTAAATGCACTGTCGCCTGTCGGAATGCCGCCAGTGTGGTAGCTGGAACCGTTACCCGAGAGGTGGCGACCGAACATATCACTCTCTGTTTTGTGCATCCACTGGGCCACAACGTAGGTGGCCGGGAATTTGGACGAGAACTTGTGATATTTCTCAAGCGACACAACTGAGGTAAATTCATCTTCAACAAGCTTCTGCTGAGAGAGACTCGGATTAGTGAAGTTACGATCCGGAGTGTAAGTTGCCTCGATACCCAAAATCAGTTGATCCAAAAGGCTATCCGGCTCGCCCATAAAGACATATTTACCGCTGACACCGAAGATGACTTCTTCGTCATAATCACGGTGGAGATAGCCCCTCAGGGGACCAAACCCAGTGGCGGGATTAAAGAACAAATCAAGCTCTCCTTTCGCCAACTTAGTAGGTGTGGTAGTCCCCGGCGTTACCGCATTAAGAGCGTTAGCCGTCGCCGTCGGCGAAAACGCACCAGCCCCAGCGGCTGCTGTTGCAAAGATTGCATCAGTTATCGACGTATCCAAAGTAGTCACCGGATTAAAGCGGAGCCATGAGGCTCCCCAGAACCACTCATCAGCGCTCGCCGTACCAAGTGGGTCCGGAGCAAATGCTAGACCATCAGGAATACCTCTCGCACTTTCGTCAACGTTGTGTTTCGCCCAGCGATAGGTTCCGTCAGGAGCCGTCCGCGCAATGGCGCTGAACGAAATGTCCCAATTGCTAATCTGACCCGAATATCGGAAACCGACATCAACGTCATCTTTATCCTTGGCATAACCAGGCTCCTCATAGACCGTAAAGGCCTCGGCAACGAGGCTATACGGAGTTCCGGGCCTCGGCAATATTGTCGGACGGAATTGTTGCGCATAGGCCTCAAGTTCCCATTCATTGTCAAAGCGGTAGCTGCCGCGAATGGCAAATGATGGAATACGGCTATCCGAATATTCCTCGGCGGCAACGCCAAGAACACTATGACGACGCAAGTCGAGACCCTGCACCGAGTCAATAACGCGGAAGAACAGCGCCTCGCCCCAGGCGATCTGTTGGTTACCTACACGAAGCCACAAAGGACCATTGTTGTAGTCGAGATAAAGAGCTGGCAAGTCGAGCATGTAGTCTTCCTCATTGTGCTCAAAAAGCGAACCTTTACCATCATCCAATGGCATGTTCCGGAATGTTTTTGGATTTCCAGCCAAGCCACCGGCGAAAACAGCGGCCTCAGGGGGGGTTCCCTTAACACCCTCATCTCCAAAGAAATCATAGCTCTCAAGGAAATCGTGCTGAGCGTCTTCCCTATAACCACGAATTTTCATGTACCCTTTAAGATTAGGCGTGAAACGCGCCTGAATATCAATCTCTGCGCGCGTAGCAAACTGCGTCCAGTCTGGGTCGCGTGGGGTAATATTATTTCGCGACGTGTAAGAGTCGGTTATTACTGACGAAGCAACCGCCGTTCCGCCTGGACCGGCATTGGCGGCGGTAACACCAAGTACTGACAAGTTACTCATATGATTGACGTTTGCCCTACCATTGTATGGCGAGCCCCAATGGGTGTGCATGTTTGCTCCACCCATATTTTTTGATATTTCTTGGCGGAGCATACCCGTTATGCTGAAACTCGGCTCAGCAAAAGCAACCCCCCCAGTAGACGCAACACCAAGTGCCGCTATAACTAAAGTACTTTTTTTAATCATGATATCCTCCCAAATACTCATTAAATCAGAAATTGATAATCTGTCCAAATTGGCCGGCAGCAATGAACTTCCTGTCCTCACCGGCCCCAGAAATAGGCGTCACACCTTGGTACCACCGTCTTTCCGTATCTCTATTCACAAGAGCTTTCCAACTTTTGCCACCATTTTTGCTACTCAAAACGGCGCGCACTCCGACTGCCGCAAACGTGTTGCCCGAGGAACTAACACCTAGAAGATTGGCCTCAGTACCTGACGCGGACGACTGCCAACTTTCCCCATCATCACCCGAAGAGATAATGTATCCAGCTTGACCGACCCCCATTAAAAGGCCATTGGAAGCCTCGTGCAGGGCAAAAACCGATGCGTCATCATTGTTATGAACTGACCAACTTTTACCATTGTCACGGCTCCGCAACACCATGCCGAATTCGCCTGAAATCAAAATGGTGCCTGATTTAGTCTGCAAAACATCATATAGGTGCGGCTCAAAGCCGTCCTCAACGAGCGCCTCCCAATCAACCGTGATTGGTTCAAAGCTATCGCTGTTTGGATTTCGCATTATAATTGTGCCAAATGCTCCGACAGCCATTTGACCGCCACCAGCCAGATCGGTAACGCTTAAGAGACGCTGGTCAGTCCCGGTTTCTAAAGCCTTCCATCCATTTCCTCCGCCAACAGCCTCAAATGCTTTTCCGGCCTGTCCAACCAAAACCGGCTGGGAATTGCCCGTAGTGACATCTAGGGCAGCAAAATCGCCTGGCGACGCCAGTCGCTCCCAGCTCTTCCCATTATCTGGAGACCGCAGAACCATGCCGTGCCCACCCACAGCCCAAAGAGCATCATCGGCTCTCGCCATTGCGTACAGAGCATCATGGGGCAACCCAGCCCTCAACGACTGGAAGTTGTCGGCAGCAGAAGCTGAGCCGACAACAGCCAAGACAAAGAGGGCTAGAGTTGTTTTTAATAGACGCATCCGATTATGAGCCCAGACGACGAATCGCAGATTTTGTAAGGTAGCGGTCATAGTCAGCCGCATCATCATAATGGGTTGGGTACCCACCAGACATTTCCTTAACAAGCTCTGGCAGTGATACGCGACCGGTTTGCACATCGTGAACAATAACAAAGTTCCATGACCACAGCGGCCCGCCTTTGTAGGCCTTCGTAACGGTGCCGTCCTTGTCAATTGACATGCCATTACCGTGCTCGAAGTTTTTGAACACTTTACCTTGGCGGTCATAATTCACGCTGGTGTAGGTCACCATTGTACGCGCATCCAAATAAACGCGACGCTTGCTGATCGGCGCACGCGGGTATCCAACCGGCTCGCATTCAATCACAATTACGTCCGGAATGACTTCGTAATCAGAGCGGAAGAAGCTGGTTCCTTGTGGACCACCAGTCCGTTCGCGCTTCCAATTTGGGTCTTTTGAATTAAAGTTACCCGGACCCGCTGGACCAACCATAGGCCCGCGGTGAATAACTTTAAAGTTACCCCAAGTCAGCCACGGATCACCAGCACCCCAGGCGTCGGACAGATACCAAGTCGGACCAGGCAGAAGTGGCTCAAAACGTTGGTTGGTCGGGAAACGACGGACCCGCTTAAATGCCGGCAGATAACCTTCGAGTTTCGGGAACTGCCTTTGGTCATAGGGCCAGCTCGACAAAAATGCGGTGCCTGCGACATCTTGCGGCGCATTGAACCAAGCGGTTTGGTAACGCACCATGTCCTGCTCGCCTTTAAAGTAAGGACCATCAGGATCGCTTACTCGGCCGGTTGCTTGCTGCTCAATCCACGCAAAGTCGTAAGAATAAGCTGTTGTCCCGTCAGGGTTCAAATCGTCCTCTTGAATTGCATAGAAAGTGTTGTCATAGCGACCCCAGGACATCGTAATGTTGGCGAAGGCTTCCCGACCATTTTTAGCTTCCGGGAACGGATTACCGCCGATCCAAGCCGACCCGTCATCAGTAACAACATTACCATCCGCATTAAACGTTCCGCGGCCAGTATTTTTGATTGATGCATTTAGATAATCCGGCGGAGACAGAAGACCCGGATCCGTGGTCGTTGCATGCGTATCAATTTCGCGGCCCATTTCCTTAACTTGCATGAACGCAACTTCGTCCATGTAGTCTTTCAAATGATCAACATTATTGGCATTGATAACGTCGCCATTATTAATTTTACCTTTGGTCAGGCCTTCAAACGAAGAAATCTCATCGGGGTAGACATTTTCCAATGTACGTCCCATGGCTATGGTTGGCCAAAGCGGCGCCAAGACCCCAGTAGCCAGAGCGCCAGTAGACACTTGCTTCATAAAGTGCCGACGCGAATAATTTTGATCAAATTTTTTGATGTGCATTTTTTCCTCCCAGAAAAACTTTTAAAATCTTCCCCGACTTGAGCACTCCGCCCCTCAACAAAGGGGACTCCTCTAAGTAACCCAGTAGGCTTTGAGTAAGAATGAAAACTATTCTTTTGTAAAGTATTTTTGACAATTATTTTAAATTTTTCTCCAATCTTCTTGAAGCCACGCAATGTCTGCATTGACGAAGGCTGGACGAAGTAAATAGACAAGCAAAGGTACGCCAACTAGCGCAACAACCATATTAATAAGCATGACCAAAACCAGAAGCAGTCCCATATCTGCCAGGAATTTAAGTCCCGACAGGTAATACCAAGGCAGAATGCTAATTAGGACAATGGTTGCCGTAAAGAAGATGGCCTTTCCTGTCGTCATAACGGCCGTTTGGATAGCTGAGGCGTAATCACCATCGCCAGAATATTCTTCACAGATACGACTGAGTAGGTAAATCCCGTAGTCAATCCCGACGCCAATACCAATGGCTGCAATCGGCAAGGTGTTTACGTCAAGCCCGATTCCCATAAGAACCATTACTGATCCAAGCATCATGTTGGACAAATTGACGGGGATCAAAAGCAATATACCCGCCAATATAGAACCATAAGCGAGCGAACAGGTAAGCAGGATGACGGCATTTAGAGCCGCAAGAATATACCACTGATACAAATCGACCGTTTCATTTACCGATTGCTGCAGCGCGATAGCGCCGGTAGCTAGACGGATCTTAAATTCTGGAAAATCCCGGCCAATATCATCTATCACCTCGTATGTTGCCTCAAGAGCTTGGTCGACCGTGTCCTGTTTGTTGTCTTTAAACCATAATGAAACTGTACCGTTTTTGAGCTCAAAATCAGACACATGGCTGTAGGCCTTTGAACTTGCCCCCAAGAGAAGCGCTCCTGCGGCTGCGTTCACAGCAAAGTCGTCATAGTCCAACGGGGCCCATTTCGGATTACCGCCCTGGTAAAGGCGGTTGGCCTCGGGCAGATAGTCAGCAAACGATAGCGTGGCAGTGGGCGGGAATTCCGATTCCTCGAGGCGCCGCTGAATTTCGCTCATTACCTCAATTGTCTTTGCCCGCTTCACTGTTCGAATGTTTTCGTCCTTACCCTCAAAAACAAGCTCTAGGGTCATAAGCCCGGGGAAGTCCTTATTGATAGCCCTCACTGCGGTATTGTAGTCGGAATCGTTCCAAAGAAGATTACTGCCTTCGACTGGATTACCGACTTTAATTTGCGGCATCAAATACAGACAGGCCGCTATGATTACTGCGAAGGTCGTAGCAGTGAACCGAGCCGTGCCTCCAAAGCTCAATTTCGAAATCTTCTGCAACAAACTAACAACAGCGCCATGGAACTTCGCTCCCTCGGCTTTGCCCAAAAGCGCCTTCACATTTTTGGGGGCAGGGAAATAGGAGAGCAGTATCGGCGAAAGGAAAAGATTAGCCGGAACCAGTATCAAGGCCCAAAACCCGCAGAATAGAGCAAAGCGCTCCATCACCGGGATCGGCGCAATAGCGATCAAAAATAGGCCGGTTGCGTCGGTAACAATGCCTAAAGCTCCGGGTGCCATCAGCACACGCAGCGCCATCTCGGCTGATTTATCGCGGTCTCCGGTTTCTTCATAAATTTCGTAATAGCGCTCAATAAACTGGACGCAATGGCTGAACGAGCGCGCCACCAGCAAGAGCGGCACCACCATAATTAGAGGTTCGATCGGGTCGCCTATCCAACCAACAAAACCGAAACCCCAAATCGCCGCCACCACACTGACAAACAGAGGCGTCACAACGCCTGGGATATTGCGCATATAGAGTATCAAAGAAGTAAATAATGCGGCCAACGTAACCCCAAAAATGGCGAGCATCTCGAGCTGATATGTGTACACCCAACCGGTGAGAATAGGCGCGCCAGCCACATATATCTCATGGTTTTCGTCCCTTTCACCTTCCACCATTTCCTGAATGTAGTCAGATGTCACGCCATAGTCCAAAAGACGCTCAATAAAAGTTGCGGTGACCATTGTCGCGGTTTCATCCGGCGAAATTAGAAAAGTCTGAACAAAGGGAGCCTTATTTACGCGGTTTTTAAATTCTCGCATTTCTTCTTCTGTTTGGGGCGATCGGTCCCCCATAAGCGGCTTAGTGTCAATACCAAATGGCGTAGCCTCAGAGTATCGAGCCTTCTCAGTGGCAATCGACAAAATCTGGTCATGATCAACAGCTGGGGCCAAGTCAATGTCCCGACTTAGACGCCATATCTTGTCGAGTGTTTCGGGATTATAAATATTGCCCGATTTGACTTTAACCATAACGGTTACGGTGAGAGGGTTGCCGAAGTTTGGGTGATCCTTAAAGGTCTCAACAAATGGATGGTTTTTGGGAAACAAGTCCGAAAAAATCGTTCTTATATCTACCCGCTGTATTCCAAAGGCAAAGAAAGCAGTTATGAGCATCAATATTACAAACGAAGCAACGCGATGCCGCATTGTTACTTCAGCAACTCGTCGTTGAAATTCTTCCATCGATCCCTCCCAAGAACGAAAAAATAAAGTCCGAGTGGACCAAAAACAGAAGATCCAGCCATAAATTATAGCTGGGATCGAGAACGCAGTGCGCACTATACATAGAGTGTTCAAATAAAACTATAAGTCAAGAAGCAATAGGGGGAAAAACTTTTTTTTTGAAATAATGTCGGTCGCACAGTTTTTTGCCCGAATATTAGTTCTGGACAAGAAGACCAATCAATCGTTTCATTTTTTATAACTTAGGGAGTTAAAAAATGGCTTTAATTGACGTTAACGACACCAGCATTCATTATCTTGACGAAGGGCCCAAAGATGGTCCGGCAATTGTGTTCAGCACATCAATGTTTTTCGACGTAGAAATGTTCGAAAACCAGGCACAAGCTTTTGCCGATCGCTTTCGTGTAGTGCGCTATGATCACAGAGGACAAGGCAAAAGCGCATCATCGCCGCGCGAAAAGCTAGATATGGATACACTGGCTGAGGATGCGGCAGCCCTGATCGACGCGCTGGGCATTAAGAAATGCTGCTTTGTCGGCAATTCCATGGGTGGGTTTATTGGCCTGCGTCTGGCGGCGCGGCGGCCTGATGTGATTACCTCTGCGATGATTCTGGGCTCGTCAGCCGATGCCGAAGTCAGCGTCGAAGCGATGGATGCTGTGGTTGAGGTTATTTTAAATGACGGCATGGAACCGGTCATTGAGGATGTCTTATATTTTATGCTCGGCGACACCACGCTGAACGACCCGTCGCGCAGTGCCATTAAACAACGCGTTGTCAAAATGCTGCAATCGCGCACGCCAAATTACGCCGACTCTGTTTGGAACATTGCCCATCGCAAACCGATTACCGACGAGCTCGGTGATATCAATGTGCCGGTCTGGGTGGTTGCCGGTGATGAAGACCACACCTACCCGCCCGACCATTCCGAGCGCATTGTTAATGGCATTACCGGCGCCAAATATTTCCTGATGGAAAACACCGGCCATGTTCATGCCATGGAGCGCCCTGACGCGGTGACAGAATTATTGGGTCAGCATTTAGAAGAAGTAGGGCTCTAAAACCCTAAAACATAAGCTCAGCGATTTTGCGCCGATGATAACGCGCATCGCCATGCAAGGCGCACCCCATAATGGCGCGACGGCGATAAAGCTGCGCGTCGCAATCATAGGTGAAACCGAAACCGCCATGGAATTGGATGGCGCGGTCGGCGGCAAAAGCAAAAGCCTCGCCGGCCTCGGCCTTGGCCATATGCACCGCGATGTCGCCCTCGCCTTGTTCGCCAAAAACATGCGCCGCCGAGTAAAGATGCGAGCGGGCTTTCTCATAGGCCTGATGCGCGTCGACCATTGTGTGCTTCAACGATTGATAAGAGCCGATGAGCTTGCCGAATTGCTTGCGGGTACGCAGATAATCCAGCGTGTAATCGATGCACGCAAACGCGCCGCCACACATATCGGCCGCCAGCAGCAACGAGGCCGCCTGTTCGATATGCGCCAGCGTGTCGCCCGCCGGGTTGGCGCTCATATCGGTTGGCAGCAGCGCCGTCTCGGCGACCTCCAAACCGTTAATGTCAAGCGCATAGGCGCGCTGCGTATCATCGATAATTTTCTCGCGCTTCATGCGCCCTCTAAGATCGTCGGCGCTGAGGATGACCAACGCCGCTTCACCGTCCAGCGCGACCGTGGCCAACACCATCTCCGCCGTGGCGGCGTGCAGCACCAGATATTTTTTGCCGCTCAAAGACAGTTTGCCGTCTTTGCGGCGCGCCGAAGCGGTCAGGTTTTCAAGATTCCAATCGGCATGGTCTTCGCACAAAGCCAGCGAAGCGACGCTGCCGGTGGCCAATTTCGGCAACCATTCTTCTTTTTGCGCCTCCGAACCGCCGCGCACCAGCGCTTGCGCCGCCAACACGGTCGGCACAAAAGGCGTGTTCATCAAATTGCGGCCCATATGTTCGACCAGCGGCACCACCTCACCCATGCCGAGGCCGATGCCGCCATAATTTTCCGGCACGCCAATACCCAGCCAGCCAAGCTCGGCAATTTCCTGCCATAGCGCCGTGTCATAGCCGAGTTCGTCATCGATAAGACTGCGCACTTTATCTATTGGTGATTTATCGCGGCAAAACGCTTCCGCCACTTCTAGCAATTGCGCTTGCTCCTCGCTGAGGCCGATACGCGGTGCGATGCGGGCATTATCAAAAGCAGACATGGGATGTTCTCCTGTCGAATTGAGCGGGGTGTTGCGGCCTAACTCTTCGGTAAGCCGAGCACGTGCTCGCCGATAATATTGCGCTGGATTTGCGACGTGCCGCCACCAATCGTCGCCGAAAAGCTGTTCAGATAGCCGCGCTGCCAGACGCCATTATCATGGGCGTTTTCATCGCCGACATAATAAGCGCCGCGCGTGCCCTGCAGCGAAATCGCAAAAGCATTGAGGCGCTGATAGAAATCCGTGCTCGCCAATTTAGACCCGAGCGCCAGCGACATCGGACGGTCTTGCGCCAATGGTTGAATTTTATCGCGGCGGCTATTGAGCCCCAGCGCGCGCGCTTCGGTCATCAGCGCCACCAGCTCTTCTTGCACGGCAGGGTCTTCAATCGCCGGTTTGCCGTTCAGCTTGGCCTCTTGCGCCAGGCCGATAATATCGGTCGGGTCGGCCATCATCATCACATGACCGCCGGCTTGGCCCGAACGCGCCCCGCGCTCATATTCCAACGTCTGCATGGCAATCAGCCAGCCCTCGCCCTCGCCGCCCATCAGACAGTCGGCGGGAATGCGCGCATCGGTAAAGAAAGTCTGGGTGAAACCATATTCGCCGGTCAGCTTCTTGATCGGCACGGTTTCAACACCCTGGCTTTTCATCGGCGCGAGGAAAAAGCTCAAGCCTTTATATTTGTTCTCGGCATCGGGATTGGTGCGCGCCAGCAATATCATGTAATCGGCGTAATTGCCCTGCGTCGTCCATATTTTCGAGCCGTTAATGACATACTCATCGCCATCTTTGACCGCGCGGGTTTGGGCGTTGCCGAGGTCGGAGCCGTTTTCAGGTTCCGAAAAACCCTGACACCAAATCGTCTCGGCCGACAAAATACCCTTAATATATTTCTGTTTTTCTTCTTCTGAGCCGCGGTCGATAAGCAACGGGCCGGTCCAATTTAGGCCGATGGCATTGAGCATAATCGGGGTGCGCTGCTGCGCCATAATGCGCGTTGCGGCATCTTGGAAAGCGCGGTGGCGTCCGCCGCCGCCATATTCTTTCGGCCAATGCGCGCCCAAATAACCGGCTTCGTAAACCTTGTTTTGCCAATCGCGCAGAAAGTTAAACTGTTCATCCGTGCCGACTTCCATAAAGGTCAGCGGCAGCATGAAATCCACATCGCGCGGCGTGTTCTCGGCAAACCAGCTTTTCGCCTCTTCGGTGAAAGCGTCGAGTTCTTGTTGGTCAAAATCGGCCATAGCTCATCTCCCTATTCGCGATACTATGGGATAAAGCATGGGCCTTGCCAAGCGGCGTGCAACAGGTGCGACAATTCCGCTACCCAAAAGACGGCGCTGCGATATAGTGACGGAATTATCACGAGGAGACACGCGATGAAAAAAATGACCGATTACATGGAAGAGGCCAATGCCATGGTACCGCGCATTGGCGGCACCGAAGCGGTATCGCATTTAAATGACGATGACGCGGTATTTATCGATGTGCGCGACGCCAATATGATTGCCGATAGCGGCACGATTGACGGCGGCCACCATATTCCGCGCGGCCTGTTCGAGTTTGTCGCCGATGAAGACAGCCCGATGTTCAACCCGCTATTCGATAAATCGAAAACTTTTTATCTGATTTGCGGGGCCGGCGGCATGGCCGCTTTAGCCGGTAAAACCATGATGGATATGGGTTTTCAAAATGTCGTCAATATTGGCGGCTTCAGCGAATGGGCCGAAGCCGGTGGGCCAGTCAAAAAATAGCCCACCGCTTCTGCCGTAACGTTACTTAATGGACGTCAAAACCGTGATAGCCGGTTGCGGCAATCTGGTCGCAAATCATCCGATAGGCACCCACTCCGCCAACATAGGCGAGGAACATGCGCGGTTTGCCCGGCACATTGGCCCCCATATACCAGCTGTCAGCTTTCGGATAGAGCGTATTACTCGCCAAATGCGCCGTATGCTCGGCCCAATCGTGCTCGGCTTCATCCGTCGGCTCGATGCAGGTTTTATCATTGTCGCGCATCCAGCCAATGCAATCGGCAACCCAGTCAACATGCTGCTCAATCGACACCAACATGTTCGACAGCACTGACGGGCTGGACGGGCCGGTAATGGTGAACAGATTTGGGAAACCGTGAATGGCCAGACCCAGATAAGAGCGCGGGCCATCAATCCATGAGTCGACCAGGCGCTTGCCACCGCGACCACGAATATCAACCCGCAGCAGCGGGCCGGTCATCGCATCAAAGCCGGTCGCATAGACAATAGCGTCAAACTCGCGCTCGCCTTCGCTGGTGGCGATGCCCTTTTCGGTAATCGTCTCAATCGGCGTGCGTCGCAAATTGACCAAAGAGACATTGTCACGATTGTAAGTCTCGTAATAATTGGTATCGATGCACGGACGCTTGGTACCGTAAGGATAGGCTTTCGGCGTTAGATCATCAGCCGTCTGCTTGTCTTTCACCGTCGTTTGAATGCGCTCGCGGATAAAGTCACCGACCTCATTATTGGCGTCTTCATTGACCAACAAATCAGTAAAGGCACCCATAAAGCCAGTCAGCAAACCGCCATTCCATGCTTCTTCATAACGGCGGCGACGTTCCTCCGGCGGCACGTCCTCAGCCCGCTCGGTCGCCCGGTCCGGGTTGATAATGCCGAGCGGCGATTTGCGCTGGCGGTCACGATAGTCATCGTAATTGCTTTTCATCGTATCGATTTCCGAATTCGACAAAGGCCGATTTAACGCCGGTGTCGAGTAAGCGGCGGTGCGCTGATACACCACCAGCTCGCCCGCTTCCTCGGCAATCAACGGTATCGACTGCAAGGCCGATGAGCCGGTGCCGATAACGGCGACGCGTTTGCCGGTGAAATCGACCCCCTCTTTCGGCCAAAGGCCGGTCTGATAGGTCTCGCCTTTATAGTTGTCACGACCGGCAATATCGGGCGTCTTGGCGGCTGACAAAACGCCCGTCGCCATCACCAAATAGCGGGCGCGCACGCGGCGACCGCATTGCGTGGTGACCATCCATTGATCGTTATCATCGTCAAAATGCGCGCTTTCGACCCGCGTGTTGAACGAAATATTGCGCTTCAGATCAAAGCGGTCGGCCACGTGCTGGGCATAGTTCAGCAGCTCGGGCTGCGGCGAATATTTTTCCGACCACACCCAATCCTGCTCCAACTCTTTCGAGAAGGAGAAAGAATAAGCCATGCTCTCAATATCGACACGCGCGCCCGGATATCGGTTCCAATACCAAGTGCCGCCGACATCCTCGCCGACCTCAAACACTTGCACGGAAAGACCCATTTCGCGCAGGCGGTGCAATTGATACATGCCGGAGAAACCGGCACCGACCACCACTGCATCGACTTCCTCAACCGGGTTCAGCGCGCGGTCAATCTCCCGCGCCACCCAATCCATCGCCTCAAAACCGGCCGGCAATGCGTCCGGCATGGCGAAGAAACCATGCATTTGATGCGCGAAGCATTTATAGGCGCAAAGCTTACCCGCCGCTTCCAGACGCTCAGCATAAGCTTTGCCCTCATCGACCAGAATGTCGTATTGCGCCGTCAGCACAATGGCCGGGGCGACACCGCTTACATCCTCGGCGAGAAACGGTGAAACCGACGGCTCAAGGCGCTGTTCTTCATCGGCATAGTGGTCCCAAAAATAGCGCATCAAATCGGTGGTCAGGAATAATTGCTTATCCTCATCGGCCATGCTCTCGGTTTCCATGCGACCATCTGTGACCGGATAGACCAGCACTTGCAGGTCGATTGTCGGCCCGTTTTCGGCGACGGTTTTTTGCGCCATCACAGTCGACAAATTACCACCCGCGCTATCGCCCGCCACAATCAGCGGCAGCTTGTCAGCACCGATGTTCTTGCGATTGGCATCGACCCAATTCAGAGCCGCATAGCAATCTTGCATCGGCACCGGATATTTATACTCGGGGCTTTTGCGGTATTCGACCAGCACAACAATGGCATTGCATTTTTCGGCCAGATGGCGACCGACCAAATCATAGTCATCAATATTGCCGATAACCCAGCCGCCGCCGTGATAATAGACCATCACTGATTGCGCCTCGCTCGACGGCGTCAACACGCGGGCACGAATTTCGTCACCCTCAACCGGAATCATGACGTCCTCCGATTTGACTGTGTCGGGCCCTGCGGGCATGGAGCGATATATTTCTGAAAAAGCCAGCCGCGCTTCATCAGCGCTCAGTGTGTTCATGGCCGGTGCTTCGTTGAGTACCATGTTTGACAGCAAAGCTGTCGTTGCAAAATCTAACTTCATAATTACCTCCCGAATTTGAAAATTACGCTACCGCCTTTGATTTATCTCGTAAAGACCTGCACTCTATATTTTTGGATGATAATTTTAGCCGTGGGAGGAGCCGAATATGCCGACACAAAAGTCAACACATAAGTCCGTGCACAAATCAGCGCATAAGTCAGCGCATAAATCGGTACACAGAATGCCTTATATGGTGGTGTTTGAAGAAGACACTGGTTTCAAAGATGTCTATGGCGGCGCGGTCGGCATGGTGGCGGTCGAAGCCATGCGCATCACCCCAGACACAAAATCCGAGACGGCAATCGTGTTTTCGCATCCGGTCGGCGGCGGCGCTTTTTTGCCCATGGTCAATGCGCTGGCCCATGCCGGCCATCACGTGATTTACGCCAATACGCGTTTTCGCGGCAATGATACGGCGCTGCTGATGGAGAAATGCGTCAATGATTTGGGTGCTGTCATCAATCATGCGAAAGAGAAATTCGGCTATCAGAAAATCGTCCTTGGCGGCTGGTCGGGTGGCGGTTCGCTGTCTTTGTTTTATCAAGACCAAGCGACCGGCAAGCGCCTGACCGAAACCGCGGCGGGCGACCCTTATGATTTGTCAAAAGCCACCCTGCCCGCTACCGATGCCGTATTGCTGCTGGCCGCGCATGTCAGTCGGGCCATTACCCTCACTGAGTGGATGGACCCGTCCATCAGCGACGAGGCCAAGCCGTTTGAGCGCCATACGGAGCTGAATATTTACGACCCCGACAACCCCAATCAACCGCCCTATGATGATGCTTATGTGACGCGTTATCGCGCCGCGCAAATCGCCCGCAATCGCCGCATCACCGCGCAGGTGAAAGAGACTTTGGCGGCGCTGCGCCAAAATGGCCAAGACAATCACGAGCGGGCTTTTTGTGTGCACGGCACAATGGCCGATTTGCGTTGGACCGACCCGACACAAGACCCGTCCGACCGCACGCCCTATAGCTGCTATATTGGCGAGCCGGCGGTGGCCAATGACGGGCCGGTGGGCCTTGCGCGCTTCACGACTTTGCGAAGTTGGCTCTCGCAATGGAGCTATGATGACACTCCGGCCGACGGTTTGGGCAATGCCGCGCGCGTCACCATTCCGGCGCTGGTCATCAACAATACAGCCGACCTCGCCTGCACGCCCAGCCATGCACAACGCTTGTTCGCGGCGTTGGGCAGCAGCGACAAAACCCATATCGATATTGCGGGGGCCGACCATTATTATATCGAGCGCCGCGACCTGCTGGACGGGGCGGTGGCCGAAGTGTCGGGCTGGCTGCAAGCGCGCGACTTTATGTAAGCAACACCATCTAGGCAATATGCGGGCTTTCCTTTACGCTGGCGCCCATGAAGTTGCAGCAATTGGTCGACGAGCTGAGCGCGTTTTTACTGGCGCAGGCCGACGGTAAAACTTTTATTTTTGGCATTTCCGGCGGTCAGGGCGCGGGCAAATCGACCTTATGCGCGGCGCTGGCCGAAAAATTGGCGGCGCAAAATAAAAGCGCGTTGGTGCTGGCGCTGGATGATTTTTATCTGCCAAAAGAATCGCGGCAAAAGCTGGCCGAGGATGTGCATCCGCTATGCGCGACGCGCGGCGTGCCCGGCACGCATGAGGTGGAGAGGCTGGCGCAAGTTCTGGCGCGCCTCACCGACCCAGGCGACAGCGCCCCCGTCGAGCTGCCGCGTTTCAGCAAAAGCCATGACGACCGCATCGAACCGGCGACCCTGACCGCGCGGCCGGATTTTATTTTTCTTGAGGGCTGGTGCGTTGGCGGTCACGCCGACTGCATCACCGCCGCGCCGCAAAATCAATGGGAGCATGAACACGACCCGCACGGCACATGGAAGAGCTGGTCGCACAAAGCCGCCGCCGCCTATCAGCCGATCTGGGCGCGCTGCGATGCGATGATGTTATTGCGCCAAGAAAATTTCGACGCCGTTATCGACGCTCGTTGGCTGCAAGAGCAAGGCAATGCGGCTAAAAGCGGCGTCTGGCAATTTAAAAGCCGCGACGAGGTTGCGGCGTTTTGCGCCCATTACCAAAGCTGGACGCTGGGCATTTGGAAAGATTTAACGCAGCGCGCCGATTTTGCTATTGGCCGCGATGCTGCCTATGATTATTATCCTTTAAGGGGATAAAACATTTTTACATAAGGCCGCCCGCGTGCTGCAAGAAATCCTCACCCGCCATATTGAATTCATCTATCCGGACCGCGACACCACCGCTTTGGTGACGCAAATATGCGATGCTTTTGCGCTGGCACCCGACACCCAAATGCCGCGCCATAAAGGTGGCACGCGCGCCGCGCCGACATGGTCGGAGGATGACAGTTTTCTCATCACCTATGGCGACACGATTTTATCCGACGATAAAAAACCTTTACAAAACACGCTGGCTTTTTTAACCGAACATTTGAAAGGCGCGGTGAGCGGGGTGCATATTTTGCCCTTCTTCCCTTTCACTTCGGATGACGGTTTCGCGGTCAGCGATTACGACACGGTGCGCCCCGATTTGGGTGATTGGGAGGATATCGGCACGATTGGCAGCGAGTTCCGTTTGATGTCGGATGTGGTTATCAATCATGCCTCGGCCGAGCATAAATGGTTTCAACAATTTCTCGAAGACAAATTGCCGGGCCGCGATTTCATCAAAACCGCTACGGCGGATGATGATTTGAGCTCGGTCATCCGCCCGCGCCCCTCGCCATTGCTCTACACGCATGAGACGGCGGCGGGCGACAAACAAGTCTGGTGCACTTTCGGCCCCGACCAAGTGGACCTCGATTTCTCCAATCCCGACCTGTTATGCGAGTTCATCCGCCTGCTGCGGTTTTATATCGAAAAAGGCGTGCGGGTGTTTCGTCTCGATGCTGTCGGCTTTTTGTGGAAGCAGCCCGGCACCAGCTGTCTGCACCTGCAAGAGACGCATGAGATTATCAAGCTGATGCGGACTTTGGTCGACCATGTGCCCGACACGATTTGGCTCATCACCGAGACCAATGTGCCGGCCCATGAAAATCTTGAATATTTCGGCAATAGCAATGAGGCGCATCTGATTTACAATTTCGCGCTGCCGCCTTTGCTGGTGCATGCGCTGTTGACCGGCCGCTCGTCTTATCTGCGACGCTGGATGATGAGCACCGCGCCGACACCCGATGGCTGCACCATGTTCAATTTCTCGGCCAGTCATGACGGCATCGGCCTGCGTCCGGTTGAGGGACTGCTGCCGCCCGAAGAAATCAACCGCATGACCGAGACGGTTGAAAGCTTTGGAGGTCGGCTGACCATGCGCAGCTATGGCGATGCCGAAGTGCCTTACGAGATGAACACCACTTTATTTTCGGCTTTGCGCGGCACGGTGGACGGCGCGGACGACCATCAGATTGACCGCTTCCTCGCCTCACAAACCATAATGATGTCGCTGGAGGGAATTCCGGCATTTTATGTGCAGAGCTTTTTGGCGGCAGAAAATGACACGGTGCGGGCCGAGGCGACGGGGCGCAACCGTTCTTTGAACCGTCCGCAATGGCGCGCCGAGGAGATCGACAAACAACTTTCGGCGGGCAGCTCGCCCATGGCGCAAGTGTTTTCCGAAATGCGCCGCCGCATCGCCATTCGCAGACAGCAAAAAGCTTTCCACCCCGATGCCACACAATTCACCCTGCATATCAAACCCGGCATGTTCGGGTTTTGGCGTCTCAGCCTCGACCGCAAGCAATCGCTATTCGTGGTGACCAACATCACCGCCGATATGAAGAATTTGAGCCTGCGCGATATGAACCTTTATGCCGACGCCAAATGGGTTGACCTGTTGAGCGGTGCGCCGGTGCATCCGGATGACGAAGAGCTGGAATTGGCTCCCTATCAGAGCGTATGGATTACCAATCAGGCTTAGTCGATTTCTTCATTGTCGAGACGCACCGCCTCGGCATAGCGGGTCAGAAAATCCGGCGAGGCGGCATTGACGCGGTTCCAGCTTGGCAGGAAGGGCGTCTCCATCGGATTGGTCAGATAGGTCTCGCCCGCCACCATGATGTTTTTGGCAAATAGCTCGACGGCGGCTTCCTCAGCATGGCGGTCAAGGGTCAGCCCGTTCATCAGCGCGTCATTATAATAGCTGTCAATCCGGTCCAATGCTTCGCGGAAATAAGTCGCCTTCACCGTGCGGAATTTTTCGGAGGAAAAAATCTCGCCATCGGTGGCCAGCTTTCTGAAAATCGCTTTTGAGATATCGACACTCATGCGCGACAAACCGCGGCTCGCATCCTCGGCCGAGACCTCTTGATGTTTGTGGTCGTAATTATCGGCAATATCGACTTGGGTGATGACGCGGTTGGAATAATTGCGCCGCACTTCTGACAGCACGCCGATTTCCAACCCCCAATCGGAGGGGATACGAATATCCGACACCACATGGCTGCGCATGGCAAACTCACCGGCCAGCGGATAGCGGAAGCTGTCGAGAAAACGCAAATAGCTATTATCGCCGCAGACTTTGCGCAGCGCCGCCAGAAGTGGCGTAATCAGCAAGCGCGTCACCCGTCCGCCCAGCTTGTCGCCGTCAATGCGCGGGTAATAGCCTTTGGAAAACACATAAGGAAACACCGGATTGACTACCGGATAAAGCAGACGCGCCAGCATGGAGCGCTCATAGGTGACGATATCGCAATCGTGCAGGCCAATGGCAAACACATCGCGCTTGGCGAGCATATAGCCGAAACAATACCAGACATTGCGGCCTTTGCCGGGTTCGGGCGGGGCCAGCCCAAGCGCCGCCAGCTCCTCATCCAACGCGGTCAAACGCGGGCCGTCATGCCACAGCACATCGTGCTTTTGCGGCAGGCGCGAGAAATATTCTTTGGCATGGGCGAACTGATCTTTATCAGCGCGGTCAAGGCCGATGGTGATGCGATTGAGATACGGCACTTTGGCCAGCTCGGTAACAATATTGTCGAGCGCCGGGCCTTCAAGCTCCGAATACAGGCAGGGCAGCACCAACCCGATAGGTCGGCTGGTGGCGAAATTGGCCAACTCCGCCTCAAGGTCTTCGACCGACCGGCGGGTCAGATTGTGCAGGGTGGAAACATTACCGTTTTGAAAAAAATCGGACATGGGAGGGGTGTCCTTCTCGCGTTACCTGGTTAAAGCTTACTCAAAATTGTGGCCAAGGAAAATGGCAATAGCGTCGCGCCAACCCTGCGGGCCGGTTTTGGCGCTGATATAAAGATTATGGCCGGGCGGTAAATGTTTTTGCGTGTCGATATGCGGATTGGCAATCAACGCGCCGCGGTCGGCGGCCAGCAGCATGGCGATATCATTGGGGCCGTCGCCCAGCGCCCAAACAACAGGGCGCGGATTTTGTTCCGCCAGCAGCAGGGCGATGGCGTCAGCTTTGTCGCGCGGCGGGATAATGTGGTGAAAGCGACCGCCCTGCGTCAGGCAAAAGCCCGCTTCTTCCACAGCCGTATCCAAAGCCGTATCCAAAGAGCGCAAACCGGCGTCTTCGGGCGTGGTCGCACCGCGCCATAAAAACGGCTCGCTCGCCTCGCGCTGCGCGGCCAATGCCGCGGCGTCGGGGCTGAGACCGGTGGCGGCGGCGATATCGGCCACGCTCATATCTGAAAAACAGCGCATGGCGCGGCGTACTTCATCGGGCAGCGCCGCCACGACCGCCATTATCTCTTGCCTTGTCGTCGCGCGGTCAATGCGGCCATCCGCCAATTTTATCACCGCGCCGTTTTCGGCAATCGCCGCGCCCGACAGGCTGAGCGCCGCCATTAACGGTTCCAACTCGGCCAGCGTCTTGCTGGTCACCGGCACGACGGGGATACGCGCCGCTGCCAGTGCCTCGAGCGCCGGCAAGGCGGCCTCGAACGAATAGCTGTCATGGTCGAGCAATGTGCCGTCCAAATCGGTGAAAACCATCACCTCATACCTATCGGGCGTATCGGGCATATCTAACGCGGTCATAGCAAGCCAATGTGACGAAAGCCGCGCGCTTCGGCAAGGCGAAAGCCGTAAAAAACCGGCCAACTGCATATAACAGCTTTTTTGGGCTTATCCGCGAGCGCGAGATTGCCAATAGTTTCTTTGAAACATTCTAGGAGGAAAAGTAATGCAGAATTTCATAAAATTGAAATTGGTTGTTGTGGCACTGGCCGTGTCAATGGCTATGTCTATGACCATCAGCATCAGCGGCGCGCGCGCCGAAGTAATGGAAATTTGGTCGCATTCGCTTGAAGGCGGCGACTACGCCAGAAACGTCAAACAATATGAACGCCTGCGCCCGATTGTTGAAAATCTCGGTGCTTATGTTGAGTATTATCTGGAAGATATTGACGGCCAGCCGGTGTCGCATTTTGTCGTCAAATTTGACGATATGCGGAGCTGGGGCGCTTATCGCGATCGCTTGTCCATGCACCCGTCTTTCCTGAAATGGAACAATCGCTATCGTTCCAAGGCCAATCAGCTGCAGGTCGGTTCGTCGCTGATGAGCAATATCTATGAGCCGAGCGCCAAAGCCGACCTCTATCGCGGCGCTGACACTTTTTACATTACACAGTGGAAAGCCATGCCGGGTAAATCTGCGCAGATGCGCGCCGCGATGATTGAGGGTGCCAAGATTGCCGAGAATAACGGCATTTTCGCGCAAGCCTATGCCAATGGCTATAACGACACCTTTATGGCGGTCTGGGTTTTTGACAGCTATACGGGCGCTTCGACACAATTGGAATTCATTCAAAATTCGAAAGAGTTCCAGAGTTTTTTCAAACGCACGGGCGACCAGAAAATCGGCCAGTTTGTAGACCAAGCGTGGATGGTGAAAACCCTGCCTTATGAGGGCGAATAAACGCGTGTCGGGTTGATTTTCTGTTGCCTTCCTCCCAAGGCGTTAACCGCACGAAGGTAACAGATGTGGGCGCTGCACATCGGCGTTCCCCGGGTGGGGTTTCTTAGGAAACCTCACCCTTTTTATATTGAGCGTGGGGTTTCTTAGGAAACCTCACGCATTTTTATTTTGAGCGTTTATTTGGTGAATTTCAGGGCTCCATCCTGCAGTGCCGAGAAGCGCGTCAGGAAAATATCGGCGATATAATTCTGGTACATGACCCATGGTTTGATGCTGCCCTGTTTCGGCAGTTCGGCCGATTTGCGCACCACATAACCGGATGAGAAATCGAGCAGCGGTTCATATTCGACCTGGCTCATATCGGGGGTCGGCATAACGCGGGCCAAGTTTTTGCGCTCCATATAATTATACAGGCGACACAAATATTTTGAGGTCAGGTCGCAGCGCAGCGTCCATGAGGCATTGGTGTAGCCGAAAGAGACCAGAAGGTTCGGAATGCCCGAATACATCATGCCTTTATAGTTCAGCAGATTGGCCGGCTCGATCGCTTCATTATCCACCGACACTTCAATATTGCCCAAGAAATTCAAATCCAGACCGGTGGCCGAAACGATGATATCGGCCTCGAGGAATTCACCCGATTTCAGCTTAATGCCGTTTTCTTGAATCTCTTCAATATGGTCGGTAGCGATATCGGCCTTGCCGTTGCAAATAGCGGTGAAAAAGTCACCATCGGGGGCGAGGCAAACGCGCTGGTCCCACGGATTATAACGCGGGGTCAGATGCTTTTCGATGTCATAGCCCTCGGGCAGAAGCTCGGGCAGCATATCGAGCAGGCGCTTTTTGACAAATTCGGGTCGCGTGCGGCACAGCCAGAAGAAATAGCGGCCCAGCAGCACATTCTTCCACCGCGTTGCCCCATAGGCCAAACCGGCGGGCAGGATTTTGCGCATGAAATTGGCAAACGCATCCTCAGACGGGCGCGCCACAATATAAGTCGGCGAGCGCTGCAGCATGGTCACATGCTCGGCAGTGTCGGCCATGGCCGGCACCAGTGTCACGGCTGTCGCGCCGGAGCCGATGACCACAACCTTCTTGCCGCTATAATCCATATCCTCAGGCCAGAATTGCGGGTGCACAATCGGCCCTTTAAAGCTTTCAGCGCCCGGAAAATCGGGCTGATAGCCTTTATCGTAATTATAATAACCGGCGCAGCTATGCAGGAATTTGCAAGTCCGCGTCTCGGTCTCTCCGGTCGCGCCATCCTCAATGGTGACAAACCATTTGCTGTCGGGCGTTGACCATTTGGCTTCCACGACTTTCTTTTGGAAATGAATCTTATCATCCAGCGCGCCGTCTTCCACCGCGTCTTGCAAATAGCCCATAATCGACGGCGCATCGGCAATCGCTTTGGCGTCGCGCCATGGGCGAAACGAAAAGCCCAGCGTGTACATATCGCTATCAGAACGAATGCCCGGATATTTGAACAGGTTCCAAGTGCCGCCAATGCTGTCGCGGCGTTCGAGGATTTCGAAGCTGGCTTTGGGGGCGTATTTTTGCAGATGAAAGGCCGAGGAAATACCGGAAATTCCGGCCCCGACAATCAGCACATCGCTATGCGGTATCGCTGTCATAATTACTCCTCAGCGTTTGAGAAACGCTATTTTTTGACGTTTTAGCGTCTAAAAGCGCTGTGTTAAGCAAAACTGCTATTAATGTGACGAAATCCGCTCCAAGGAGCAAGAGGCAATTCAGCGCACGGCTTTGGCGCTACGCATTCAGTCGTCAAAGCCGATAAAGGTCGCGGCTTCGCCGACGGTTTTGCGCGTCGAGACCACCGCATTAGCGGGAAAACTGTCATCCGGCCAACCCAACGCTACGGCTTTCATAATCACCTGATCATCGGCAATGCCCGCATGTTCGCGCACCACCGGCGATTGCATAATGCCCTGGCTGTTAATCACCGCGCCCAGACCACGCGACCAAGCCGCATTGACCAAAGCGGTGGTGACCGCGCCGCAGTCAAACGCCGTATCATCGCTATCGGCCAGCACTTTGTCATAGGTGATAATCACGCATACCGGCGCGTCGAATTGGCGGAACCCGCGTAGCACCCAGTCTTGGCGCGCTTCTTTGTCCTCGCGGGCGATACCCATAGCGGCGAAAAGCTGCTTGGCGACACCAACCTGACGCTCGCGGTGCTGGCCCTCAAACGGCTGGCCGATGCGAAACTCGCGCGAATGCGGCACACCGGCCAGATTGCGCTCGGTATTACCGGCACGAATTTTATCAAGCGCTGCGCCGGTCAGCACGGTGAAATTCCACGGCTGGGTATTCATCGAAGACGGCGACCGCATGGCGAGGCCCAGCACTTCTTCGATCAGCGCCCGCGGTACCGGTTTTTGCTGATAGCCGCGAATGGACCTGCGACCCTTCACAACTTCATCATATTGCATGATTTTTCCCCCAGATTCTTAACAACCAAAATTGCATTAGAGATAAGCCGAGATTGGCGCGGCCGCAAATTAATTTTGTGGCGACGCAATTAACCCTATGCGGCGGCACCAACAAAAGATACAAACCGCACAGTTTGTTTTGAAAGGTCGCCTCGATGCCCTCCCCCACAACACCCCTGCCTGCCGGCGCGCTGCGTAATATCGCCATCATCGCCCATGTTGACCATGGCAAAACCACGCTTATCGACGCGCTGATGAAACAGACCGGCCTGTTTCGTGACAATCAAGCGGTTGACGAGCGGGTGATGGATTCGGGCGATTTGGAAAAAGAGCGCGGCATCACCATTCTCGCCAAGCCGACCTCGATAGGCTGGAAAGACACGCGCATCAATATTATCGACACCCCCGGCCATGCCGATTTCGGCGGCGAGGTGGAGCGCGTTTTGCATATGGCGGATGGCGTTATTCTGCTCACCGATGCGGCGGAAGGGCCGATGCCGCAGACCAAATTCGTGCTCGGCAAAGCGCTGAAACAGGGCCTGCGTCCAATCGTTGTCATCAATAAAGTTGACCGTCCCGATGGCCGCCCCGATGCGGTTATCGACGAGGTGTTTGACCTTTTCGTCTCGCTCGATGCGACCTCGGAACAACTCGACTTCCCGATACTTTATGCTTCGGGCCGCGATGGCTGGTGCGCCGATGAGCTGGACGCACCGCGCGCGAATTTACATCCGCTGCTCGATTTGGTGCTGGCGCATGTGCCGCCGCCCATGGTCGAACCCGACAAGCCTTTCGCCATGCTGGCGACGCTGCTCGATAGCGACCCTTATATTGGGCGCTGCCTGACCGGTCGCGTCCTGCAAGGCACGGCCAAGGTCAATGAGGCGGTGAAAGCGATTAATCTGGACGGCAAACAAGTCGAGACCGGACGCCTGACCAAATTGCTGCGTTTTGAAGGCACCAAGCGCGTGCCGGTAGAAAGCGTCGAAGCCGGTGACCTGATTTGCATTGCCGGATTGACCAAAGCCTCGGTCGCCGACACGATTGGCGACCCGTCGATAACTGACGCCCTGCCCTCAACGCCGATTGACCCGCCGACCATGGCGGTAACCATCACCGTTAATGACAGCCCGTTCGCCGGCACTGAGGGCAAGAAAGTCACCTCGACCGTCATCCGCGAACGCCTGCTCGCCGAGGTCGAGACCAATGTCGCCATCACCTTTGCCGAGAGCGCCAATAAGGACGCGTTCGAAATTGGCGGGCGGGGCGAGCTGCAACTCGGCGTGCTCATCGAAACCATGCGCCGCGAGGGTTTTGAGATGAATGTATCGCGCCCGAAAGTGCTGATACGCCAAGAGGGTGGCCAGAAGCTGGAGCCGGTGGAAGAAGTGACCATTGACGTCGATGAGGAATTTTCATCCGGCGTCGTAGACAGCATGAACCGCCGCAAAGCCAAAATGGTCGATATGCGTAGCGCCGGTGCGGGCAAAACGCGGATGATTTTTCACGCCCCGTCGCGCGGCCTTATCGGCTATCAAAGCCACTTTTTAACGCAGACGCGCGGTACCGGTGTGTTGAACCGCGTGTTCCATGAATACGCGCCCTATGCGGGCGATATTCCGGGCCGCCGCAACGGCGCTCTGATTGCCAGCGAGACCGGCACAGCGGTGGCCTTTGCGCTGTTCAATCTGCAAGACCGCGGTGCCATGTTTATCGACCCGCAAACGCCGGTTTATCAGGGCATGATTGTCGGCGAGCACAGCCGCGATAACGACCTCGAAATCAATGTGCTGAAAGGCAAAAAGCTGACCAATATCCGCGCCGCCGGTGCCGATGAAGCGGTTACGCTGACGCCGCCGCGCCGCATGTCGCTGGAAGAGATGATGGCCTATGTCGAGTTTGACGAGCTTTTGGAAGTGACGCCGCAAAGCTTCCGCCTCAGAAAACGCTATTTGCTGGAGCACGAGCGCAAGAAATTCCGCAAACAAATGGAAGAAGAAAGCGGTTAATTGGAGACCGTGCGAAACCCAATATGGCTGGTCGGCAGACCGGCCTCTTGCGCTTGGCGCGCTGCGGCGCGATAGCGGCGACAGAAATTCGGGGCGCATAAAAACGAGCCGCCTTTAATCGTATAGACGGCCTCCGTTTCGGTTCTGGAAGCGACGCTGGCCGTCCACTCCCAAACATTGCCGATCATATCGTAAAGGCCGAAATCATTGCTCGGAAAGCAGCCGACCGGTGCGCGCTTGGCATAACCATCGGCCTTGGTGTTTTGTATCGGAAAACTGCCCTGCCATGTATTGGCCATTTCCGTGTTGTCGGGGGCGCGTTCCTCACCCCAAATATATTTGGTCGCGGCACCGGCGCTGGCGGCATATTCCCATTCCGCCTCATTGGGTAGGCGGCGTCCGGCCCATTTGGCGTAGGCTACCGCGTCATTATACGAGACCTGCACGACGGGTTCGTGCATGCGGCCTTTGAGCGAGCTGTCCGGCCCGTCCGGATGACGCCAATTGGCACCGGCCACAAAATGCCACCAGCTTGGATTGCTTAGCGTCGGCGGACGAAACACCACCCCGCCCGGCGCGCCAAAACCCGCCTGCGCGCGCTCGGCATCGGTCTGATAGCCGGTCGCTTCAACAAAGCGGGCAAATTGCGCATTGGTCACTTCGGTGGCGTCGATGTTAAACGCCCCGACCCGCGCTTGCTGCGGCGGGCCTTCTTCGGGATAAGCGGGATGCGCACCCATGATGAAAGCACCGGCCGGAAGATTTATTTTGGCGGCAGCGGTTTGGCATGCGGCGCCGGTTTCTGTGTTGTTATTTGCGTTGTTATTTGCGTTGTTATTTGTGTCGCGCTCGCAACCGGCCAGCAAAAGCCCCCCCACCAGCAGACCGGCCGTCACCAATCGAGGCACCCGTGCCTTGCCTAAGCCGGTATTTTTTATGCGGTCACGCATCAAGCCCATCCAGCGCATCATAGCTGAAAATCTCGTGCATGACGCCGCGACTGGCCCGGCCAACCAGGCGATTGCGCATCCACGCCGCCACGCCCGATAAATGAAAAACCCGCGCATTGCGCCGCGCCGCCGCTTGAATGCGCGCCGTGCGCGGACGACGCAATTGCTCATAAGCGGCCAACGCCGCAGCGCTGTCAGCGCCCTCATTGAGGCAACGCGTCAGCACCGCCGCGTCCTCAATCGCCTGCGCCGCGCCTTGCGCCACATAGGGCAACATCGGATGCGCCGCATCGCCAAGCAGACTGACCCGCCCGTTCCCCCATTGGGGCATCGGCGCGCGGTCATAAAGCGCCCATTTGTAGAGATTTTCGGGGTCCGCTTTGTCGAGCAAGGTGCCGATAATGTCGTGCCAATCGGTAAAATGCTGCTGCAATTCTTGCTTGTCGCCGCGCTGCGTCCAGCCCTCATGCGTCCAGTCATTTTGCTCAACCAGACAGACGCAATTCACCAGACCGCCGCCGCGCACATAATAATGCACCACATGTTTGCCCGGCCCCCACCACGCCGTCGCTGTCGGCGCTATCATATTCTCGGGCAGGCTTTCGGTCGGCACCAAAAACCGCCAAGCGACATTGCCGGTGAAGCGCGGCGCATCCGCGCCCCATAGGGCCTCGCGCGTGGCCGAGTGAATGCCATCGGCACCAATAACAGTATCGGCGCGATGCGCCGTATCATCCGCGCGCAGCGTCACGCCGTCATCATCCGACGCGACCCCCGTCACCGCGCAGCCGCTATGCATAACCGCTTTGGTAGCGTCCACCGCATCCAGCAGAACGCGCTGCAAATCGCCGCGATGGATATGATAATAGGGCGCGCCATAAGCCGCCTCGACAGCCGCCCCCAATGGCGCAGTGGCCAGCATAGCGCCGCTTTTATAATGGCGAAATTCGGTCGCTTGCGGCACGAATACATGCGGCCGCAAAGCCTCTTCAAGCCCCAGATGATGCAACACGCGCGACGCATTTGGCGATAGCTGCACCCCGGCACCGGCTTCGCGCAATGACGCGGCGCGCTCGAATATCTCGACCTTGTGGCCGGAACGCGCCAGCGCCAGCGCCGCCGTCAGGCCGCCAATGCCGGCACCGATAATCGCAATCTGTCTGGCCGTGGGTGAGGTTTCCATGCCCGAAACTAGCGCACGCCATGGGCTAATTCAAATAACCATAATACGGGCGGGCGAAACCTTTGAGCCGGCCAAGCCATTGTGCTTGCAGTCGCTCTATGGCACGATTTTATTCGACTGAATGGGTTTTGGCGGCCCCCGATGGGCTGCAGAGGGAATAGGGAGGTCACTAAAATGAGCAAAATTAACGGACTGCATCACGTTGCGATTTCAACCGGCAATATGAAAGAGCAATTGACGTTTTTCAGCGATGTGCTGGGCATGCGCCTTTTGGGCCTTTACTGGATGCACGGCGTTAAAGGCGCTTGGCACGCTTTTATGGAAATGGGCGAGGCGCAATTTGCTTTCGCTTTTGTGCCGGGCAATGAGACTGTCGATATCGAATATGGCAAAACCCATGCCGGTAGCGGTGCCGGTGTTTGCGCGCCGGGCGCTATGCAGCATATCGCGCTGAATGTCGATACACCGGAAGACCTGCTGGCCATGCGCGATCGCATTCGCTCGCGCGGCGTCAATGTGTTTGGCCCGCTCATGCACGGCCTGTGCCAGTCGATTTATTTTGGCGGGCCGGAAGGTCTAACGCTGGAGGTCGCCACATCGGGCGGCGCTACCGCCCCGCTCGACCATGACGGCACATGGATTGACCGCGAAGTGCAAGAGCTGGCCGGTATCTCAGATGATGAACTGGCCGCATTGATGAACCCGCAGACCTATGAAGGCGAAGGCGGCAGCGTCGCCCAGCCGCCTTATGACGAAACCAAGCCGCATAATCTCTATCCGAAAAAAGTGTATGACATGATGCTGGCGACACCCGATGAGGCGTTTATCGAGCAATCATCGCAATGGGCAAATCCGCCGGAAAACAACGCCGCTAAATAGCGCCGTGAAATCGGGCAGAGACGAATATCCTCTCACCCCGCGATGAACATAACTATCAAATATGGCTGCCGGCATCGACTTCTTCTACCGTTGCCCGCGTGAGCTGCAGCGGCGGATACACCGCATCATCCAAAGCACTGACAGCCTCATAATGATGCAGGAAAACACGCCCGCTTAGCTGCGCCAGAAAATCATTGCGCCCCAGCCGGTCTTCAACCGGCCCTTTCAATTCACTCAAGTGAAGGCTTATATCTGCGTTTGACAGTTTATCGTTTAACGCCTGCAGCACTTCCAAAGCCGAACCGTCAATTTGACTGACCGAGACACAATTCAACACCACATGCTCGACAGACGCCCTTTCGGCCACCCGTTCTTCGATGAAGCGCTGCAAATGCACGGCATTGGCAAAAAACAGGTTTTCATCAACCCGCAAAGATAAAAGCCGCGGGCTGGTGACCACTTTGTGGCGCAGCACGTTGCGGAAATGTTGCGTCTGCGGCACTTGGCCTATTTCGGCAATATGTGGCTGGCTGGCTTTCAATAAATACAAGACGATTGACGCCAGTGCGCCGGTCGCCACACCCAATTCAACCCCGGCGCTCAGCGTGACGGCAATGGTCAGGACAGCTGCGGAAAAATCCGACTTCGAATAAACCCAGCTATGTCTCAGCGTGGCAAAATCGATAAGGGCCAAAACGGCAACAATTATCGTCGCCGCCAAAATCGCCTTGGGCAGGAAATATAAAACCGGCGTGAAATAAACCGTCGCCAGCGCGATACCGATGGCAGTCATGCCGCCGGCTGCAGGTGTTGCCGCGCCCGCGTCAAAATTGACAACCGAGCGCGCAAAGCCGCCGGTCACCGGATAACCGCCCGATAGGGACGACAATAAATTGCCACTGCCCAACCCCAATAGCTCTTGGTTGGGGTCAATGCTCTGATTTTTACGCGCCGCCAAAGTGCGCGCCACAGAAACCGATTCGACAAAGCCGATAATCGAAATCATAAATGCCGGAAAAATAAGCGCGTTTATAAGCGCTGTATCAAATTGCGGTACGGCCAGCTTCGGCAAGCTATTGGGAATATCGCCGACAATCGGCAGGGCTGTTTGCAGACCGAAATAGTGCACCGCGCCGATAGCGGTAAAGATGGCAACCAAAGGGCCGGCCTTGGCCAGTGTCCGCGCCACACTGCTTGGCACGCCGATTTTTCCCAAGCTCGGCTCCAAATGACTGCGGCTCCAATACAGAAATAAAATCGCCGGTATGCCAAAGTAAACCGCCATCTGGTTAATCTGCCCAAGCTGCTCATAGAGCGATTGCACGATTTCCAATAGCGAATGACCGGACGCGCTGACCCCCAAAATATGTTTGACCTGACTGACGGCAATAATAATGCCTGACGCAGTAATAAAAGCGGATATCACCGGATGGCTTAAAAAGTCGGCCAGAAAGCCCAAGCGCAAAAAACCCATCAGCAGCAAAATCGCGCCTGACAAAAAAGCCAACATGATGGCCGCCGCTAAATAGTCGGCTGTGCCTGTCGCGGCGATTTGCCCGACCGCGGCAGCCGTCATCAGCGATACCACCGCCACCGGCCCGACCGCCAAAGCGCGGCTGGTGCCGAAAACCATATAGCCGACAAGCGGCAATATGGACGCATAAAGGCCGATATGCGGCGGCAGTCCGGCCAATAGCGCGTAAGCTAAAGATTGCGGGATCAGCATGATGGTGACAATCACCGCCGCCATGGCGTCATTACTTAGTTGATGGCCGTTATAATGGCGGCCCCAATCGAGCAGAGGGATATATTGACTTAGCTTCACATCGGCTCTTTTTTTGACCGGCGCGGGTCTGCTATCGGCACTTTTAAATACACCTGCCCATTATCCTCACTGGGCGGCATATGGCCGGCGCGCATATTTACTTGAATGGACGGCATAATAAGCTTGGGCATATCGAGCGTCTTATCGCGCGCCTCACGCATGGCAACAAATTCCGCCTCGCTCACTTCATCGGCCAAATGAATATTACGCGTCCGCTCTTCCTTTACGCTGGTTTCCCACGCGAAAGCGCGCCCATTGGGGGCATAATCATGGCAAACAAAAATCCGCGTTTCGGTCGGTAAGGACAGAATCTTTTGAATTGATCTGTAAAGCTCAGCCGCGTCGCCACCCGGAAAATCAGCCCGTGCGGTTCCACCATCGGGCATGAAAAGCGTGTCACCGACAAAAGCCGCATCTTCAATAATATGTGTCATGCATGCAGGTGTGTGGCCCGGTGTCGCCATAGCGCGCGCATGCAGATTGCCAATTTTATATAGCTCATCGGGCTCGAACAAATGGTCGAATTGGCTCCCATCGCGCTCGAATTTTGTACCCGCATTGAACATTTTACCGAATACTTTTTGCACTTTGGTAATCTCTTTCGAGATGCCGATTTTACCGCCCAGTATTTCTTGCAAATAGGGTGCTGCGGAGAGGTGATCGGCATGAACGTGGGTTTCAATATGCCAATCGACGGCCAGGCCATGGGTTTTAATATGCGCCAATATGGCGTCTGCGCCGTCATAGCTGATAGCGCCCGAGGCATAATCAAAATCCAAAACCGAGTCGATAATGGCTGCTTTGCCGGTCTTCTCATCGCTGACCACATAGCTGACCGAATTGGTCTTTTCATCGTAAAACGCCGTTATTTCCATACTACTTTCCACCATTACTCCAACTCACTTTGCAAAATTACAATTTTTTTTGTTCAATGTCGCCCTGAATTGTGCGTCTATGAGGTGAACTCTAGGGAGGAGGCAAAATGACGATAGATTGGATTAATTTCACACCCGGTGAGGCGCTTTTGGGCGGCGGGCTCATTGGCTTGGCTGCCGGACTGTATTTCCTGCTGCACGGACAAATTATGGGGGCGAGCGGCATATTGGGGCGCTTTTTAGCCGCCGGTTATGAGCGTGAAGCAAAAACCGGTTGGGATATGCGGCTGGTCTTTTTGCTCGGCGTCATCGCCGGACCGATAGCTTATTTGGGCATCAGCGGTGAGCTGCCTGATGCCCGTTTTATTGCCTCTGATACCCGCCTCTTGCTGGCCGGTCTGATTGTCGGCATCGGCACGGCCATCGGGTCGGGCTGCACATCGGGGCATGGCATTTGCGGTCTGGCGCGCCTGTCGCCACGCTCCATCACAGCCGTTTTGACCTTTATGGTGACCGGCTTTATCAGCACTTTTCTGCTCAACCATATGTGAGGACGCCATGCGTATTTTAAGTATTTTCATCTGTGGGCTGATTTTCGGTTTGGGCCTTGCCATATCGGGCATGTTAAACCCCTCAAAAGTCAGCGCTTTTCTCGATTTGGCCGGTGCTTGGGACCCCAGCCTGGCCTTTGTGATGGGCGGCGGATTGATGGTCAATTTGGTATTTTTCCATTTCCTGAAGCGCCCGTCCCCCTACTTCGCCGAGAGCTTCGCATTGCCGAGCCTGACGCGGCTTGATAAGCCCTTGCTCATCGGCGCGGCGCTTTTTGGAATTGGCTGGGCGTTGGGTGGATTATGCCCGGGCCCGGCGATTGCCAGCTTGGCCTATGGCACATTTGACGCGCTGTTCTTCTTCATCGCCATGGCGGCGGGTTTGATTATCGGCAGTAAAGCAAAAGGTTGGCTTTAAACGGTCTGGCACGCGGATTTTCAGTCCGCTGCCCAACGCGTCAAGACCCCGGTTGGTATGTCATTACCAGTGCCCTGGCCAAACGAATGGGATATCGCAAACGGGTAGCGGGTATATTCGAGAAGCGTTGCGACCACAGTTGCATATCGGGCAAGTGAGACGCCTCATGGTCTTGATTAAAGAGGGTTTCAAAAGTAGCGTTCAAGAATTGTTGCTGGTTGTTTAAACCGGAGGAGGAAAAGTTATGACACAACCTTTATATACCGTTCGCCAAGTTGCTTATGTGGTGAGAGATATGGAAAAGGCTCTTAAATACTGGACTGAATATCTCAAGGTAGGGCCATTTTTTATGCTTGAGCATGCCCCTTTGGAAAACCAAAGATACCGCGGCGGCGCATCAAATGCAGATATTTCTATCGCGCTGGGGAATTCCGGGGATGTACAGATTGAGCTGATCTATTGCGAAAATGATGCGCCTTCCGTCTACAAAGAGTTTCTCGACGCCGGCAAAACCGGTGTTCATCACTTTGGGATGATGCCGGAAAACTTTGAAGAGACGTGTCGGGAATATGCTGCAAGAGGTCATGAGGCCGCTTTTGAATGCACGGTCGGCGGAGCTCCTCTGGTTTATTTCGACACGGTAGACAGCGTTGGGCACTTCATTGAGCTTTGGGACAATAATGAGGTGTATCTGGATTTGTTCAAATTGGTTGAAGATGCTGCCAAAGGCTGGGACGGGTCTGATCCTGTGCGGCCTTCACCGCTTTGAGGCCCGCGCCGCTTTGAGGCTCTATGACCGCACGCTGCCTCGTGACCGCAGCATTTGGAGACGGGGCATAAGGCCCAATTTGTTACAAAATAAAGCTATGCCGAAAAATGTGTAACATAATTATTGAGTGATTGTGTGAACCGTGCTACTTTCTGTCCTAAATATAGAGGGTGTTGGATAGATAATGTCCTGATCATCTCATGAGGAACGCACTGATGTATGCCCAAATGGTAAAATCTGAAATTGCAGATGGCGGCCCGGAAATGGACGCTTTTCAGGCGCGCATTGATGCCGGTGAAAGGATTGAACCGAAGGATTGGATGCCCGACAGCTATCGCAAAACATTGATCCGCCAAATCAGCCAACATGCCCATTCCGAAATCGTCGGGCAATTGCCGGAAGGAAACTGGATCACGCGCGCACCGACATTGGAGCGCAAAGCCATTTTGCTGGCCAAGGTTCAAGATGAAGCCGGGCACGGCCTCTACCTTTATTGTGCGGCCGAGACATTAGGGGTGAGCCGCGATGAGCTGACGGAAATGCTGTTGGACGGGCGGATGAAATATTCGTCAATCTTCAATTATCCGACTCTGACATGGGCCGATATCGGAGCGGTTGGATGGCTCGTCGATGGCGCGGCAATTATGAACCAGGTACCGCTTCAGCGCACATCATACGGGCCTTATGCGCGGGCGATGGTACGCATCTGCAAAGAGGAAAGCTTTCACCAGCGTCAGGGCTATGACATTATGATGAAAATGGCGCAAGGATCTGACGCGCAAAAGCGTATGGCACAGGATGCGCTGAACCGGTATTGGTACCCCTCGCTGATGATGTTCGGCCCCTCGGACACCGAAAGTGTGCATTCCACCCAGTCGATGAAATGGCGCATCAAGATTAATTCAAATGACGAGCTTCGCCAGAAATTTGTCAATCAAACCGTCCCGCAAGCCGAATATCTGGGCCTGAGCGTGCCTGACGAAAATCTGCGCCTTAATGAAGAAACCGGGCATTATGAATTTTCCGAGCCGGATTGGGACGAATTTTTCCAAGTGCTGAACGGCAATGGCCCGTGTAACGCCGAGCGCATCGCGGCGCGCAACAAAGCATGGGATGACGGCGCTTGGGTTCGCGAGGGCATGATGGAACACGCCCGTAAAAAAGCAGATAACACAAAACTGGCAGTCGAATGAGCAAGCCTCCGCCTACCGCCCGAAATGAATGGCCGCTATGGGAAGTTTTCATTCGTGGTCAACACGGCATGTCGCATCGCCATGTCGGTTCCCTGCATGCGCCGGATGCCGAAATGGCCATTAAAAATGCGCGCGATGTTTACACCCGCCGCAATGAAGGGGTCAGCATTTGGGTTGTCGAGGCGACGAAAATCACTGCCTCATCGCCCTCGGAAAAGGGTCCCATGTATGAACCCGCACTATCCAAAGTTTACCGTCATCCGACATTTTTTGACATTCCCGAAGATGTAGGGGCGATGTGATGCACGCGCCTCTGTTCGAGTTTTTGCTGCGGCAGGGAGACAACACCCTCATCCTGTCGCATCGCGTTAGCGAGTGGTGCGGCCATGCCCCCGTTCTTGAAGAAGATATTGCGCTTGCCAATATTGCGCTTGATTTGCTAGGGCAGGCGCAAATGTGGCTGGGGCTCGCCGGTGAGGTGGAAGGCGCGGGGCGCAGTGCCGATGATTTCGCCATGTTGCGCGATGTATGGGATTTCCGCAATGCGATTTTGGTCGAACGCCCCAATGGTCATTTTGGGCAAACCATGATGCGGCAATTCCTTTTCGATGCCTATCACGTTGAATTATTGACTGACCTGACGAAAAGCAGTGATGCGCGCATCGCCGCCATTGCCGCGAAATCCCTGAAAGAAGTTGAATATCACGTTGAACGCTCCGCCACGACAATTGTCGCGCTTGGGGATGGAACGCAGGAAAGCCATGCGCGCATGCAGGCCGCTTTGGATGATCAGTGGACATTTGCCGGCGAATTGTTTGAGACCGATGCTGGCGATACGGCGCTGAATGAAAAGTGCATTGCACCTTTGCCTTCGTCTTTGCGCGACCGGTTTGACGCGCGCGCCAAGAAGGTTTTGGGCGAGGCGACGCTGGCAATTCCGGACACGAGTTTTGCCCATTCCGGTGGACGGTCCGGCAAGCAGCACAGCGAACATTTGGGGCATTTGCTGACACAAATGCAGTGGTTGCAGCGTGCCTATCCGGGGGCAACGTGGTAGCGCATCCGGATATTGAAACCGTGTGGCAATGGCTGGACGAGTTGTCGGACCCTGAGATCCCCGTGATCTCGCTGGTCGAACTGGGCATAGTTCGCGATGTGGCCTATTCGGGCAATGTGCTCAATGTCACGCTGAGCCCGACCTATTCGGGGTGTCCCGCGACACGGGTTATCGAGCAGGATGTTCGTAAGGCGCTGGGCGCGCAAGGTGTCGAGCAGCTTGTTATCAATCAGCAAATCTCGCCCCCTTGGACTACGGATTGGATGTCGGAAAAGGGCAAAACCAAATTACGCGAATATGGCATTGCGCCGCCCGGTGCCAAGGGCCGGCCCGAAGCCTGCCCGCTATGCGGTGCGGGCGATGTCAGCGTCGTTTCGCAATTCGGCTCAACCCCGTGTAAGGCGCAATGGCGTTGCGACACATGCTACGAGCCCTTTGATTACTTCAAATGCATTTAAGGGAGTGATATGGCTAAATTCCATTCCCTGATCGTTACAGATGTCGAAAACACAATTCGTGACGCCATTGTCGTCTCCCTCAAACCGGAAGGCGATGCGGCTGATTTTGATTTCACCCAGGGCCAATATCTGACCTTTCGCCAAGTGATTGGGGGCACGGAGATTCGCAGATCCTATTCGATTTGTGCCGGCAAGGGCGAGGGGCTCAAAGTCGGGATAAAGCGGGTTGACGGCGGTGCCTTTTCGAATTGGGCCAATGATACGCTGGTTCCGGGTATGCGGCTTGAGGGGATGGTGCCTATGGGAAGTTTCCACACGGCCATCGAACCGGAGCTTGAAAAAAACTATATCGGCTTTGCCGGCGGTTCGGGCATCACGCCGGTATTGTCTCTTCTCAAAACAACTTTGCGAATGGAGCCGCAATCAAAATTCGCGCTTGTCTATGCAAATCGGGGCGTCAACACGATTATGTTCAAGGAAGAGCTTGAAGATTTAAAAAACCAATTTATGGGTCGGCTCACCGTCCTGCATATTCTGGAAAGCGATGCGCAGGATATCGACCTTTTTCAGGGGCGTGTGGACCGTAAAAAATGTGACCTTCTATTTAAGCACTGGATTGACATTGCCGCCATGGATACCGCTTTCATCTGTGGCCCCGAACCGATGATGTTGGTCATAGTTGATGCTTTACGCGAGGTCGGGTTACGCGATGAACAGATTAAATTCGAACTCTTTGTCGCCGCCCAGCACGGGCGCTTGGAGCAGCGAAAAGCGGCGGTCGTATCTGCCGACAAACCCACAGACTTGGGCGTTACGATAGACGGGACACAGCGCAGGATTACGGTGGAGCCCAATCAATCAATCTTGGAGGCCGCCCTCGATCACGCCCTTGATGCGCCCCATGCGTGCAAGGCGGGTGTGTGTTCAACCTGTCGGTGCCGGGTGACCAAAGGCAAGGTTGACATGGTCACAAATCACGCGCTGGAAGATTATGAGATTGAACAGGGATATGTTCTGGCCTGTCAGGCTTTTCCGAGTAGTGACCAGGTCGATGTCGAATTTGATCACTAGAATTTTTTAGAGCTGTCCGAGCGCCGGCACCCCGCCTATTGTTATGGTGGCGACAGTTCTTGCATAAGCTGCACGCGCGTCTGCGTCTTTATGCGTGTTCCACATGTAAAACCAGTTCAACATACCGAATGCCGACATGGTCGCCGCGCGAAGAGTCTGCGGGTTCGATTGCAGGCTTTTATTGGCGACGCTCAAAACATTTTCCACATGGCGCACCATATCGCGCTGATAGCCTTTCAGAACGGTTCGCTGGTCTTCGGGCAATAGGGGAACGCCCTCAATTTGAATTTTATGCTCGTCATCCATCCCCTCATAAGCGTCAAAATCTCGGTACAGATTTTTTCAAGCGACCCCTGCACATTGCCTTAATCAAGCTTTATGGTAATTAAGCGCCCCCGTAGGCGCGTCAGATAGCTGTCCAGTATTTCAAATAATATGTCCAGCTTGCTGTCATAATAGTGATAGATATTTCCCTTGGATATGCCGCAAGCCTTGGCCACCTCCGCCATGGAGGCACTGGCAACGCCGTTATGGGCAAACACATGCTCCGCCGCGGTCAGAATTTTTTCACGCTTGGTGTCGTAATCTTTGGCGATTGTGCGAACCATGGTGAATTATCGATTGTCTATGACTCGGCGCGCCTTGCCCTGTGACCGTTCAACCGCGCCGGGATCGCCCACCGTGATCTCGGTTGAAACACCGACAATATCTTTGATCTTTTTGCCCAACATTGCCGCCGCAGCAGTGCGGGCTTCGGCACCCGCAGCATCGGGCACAAGCTCGACATGCACGCGCATGGCGTCCATGCGGCCCTCTTTCACCAGTTCAATCTGGAAATAGGGCGCCAGACCATCAGTTGCCAAAACCTGCTCTTCAATCTGTGTCGGGAATACATTGACCCCGCGCAGGATAATCATGTCATCTGACCGGCCGGTGATTTTTTCAATCCGCCGCATGGTGCGCGCGGTGCCTGGCAACAGTCGGGTCAAATCGCGTGTGCGATAGCGGATCATCGGCATGCCCTCTTTGGTCAATGAGGTAAACACCAGTTCGCCTTCCGACCCGTCAGGCAATACCGCGCCTGTTTCGGGGTCGATGATTTCCGGATAAAAATGGTCTTCCCACAGATGCAGGCCGTCTTTGGTTTCGACGCATTCATTGGCCACGCCGGGGCCCATTATCTCGGACAGGCCGTAAATATCCACCGCATGCATGTCAAAGGCCTGTTCAATTTCCTCACGCATGGAATTGGTCCACGGTTCGGCGCCAAAAATACCGACGTCGAGCGATGATGCGCGCAAATCCAGCCTGGCCGCGCGATAAGCTTCCAGAATATTGAGCATGTAAGACGGCGTGACCATAATTGCTTTGGGCTTGAAATCCTCAAGCAATGTAATTTGTTTTTCGGTCTGCCCCCCGCCCATCGGCACCACGCGCGCGCCCAGGCGCTCAATTCCGTAATGTGCGCCAAGGCCGCCCGTGAACAATCCGTAGCCATAGGCGCAATGCACCAAATCGCCCGCACGGACGCCGGAGGCGCGCAGGCTGCGCGCAACCAAATCGGCCCAAACATCAATATCGTGCCGTGTATAACCAACAACGGTCGATTTTCCGGTCGTTCCGGAGGAAGCATGAATTCGGATGATTTTATCATCCGGTACGGCAAACATGCCGAAAGGGTAGTGGTCGCGCAGGTCGCTTTTGGTGGAGAACGGAAATTTCGCCAGATCGGACAAATCCGTCACATCATCGGGATGCACGCCGGCCGCATCAAAGCGCTCGCGATACATGGCAACATTGTCATAGGCATGGCGCAATGACCATTTCAAACGCTCCAGTTGAAGTGCGCGAATTTCATCAATTGATGCGATTTCGATCGGGTCAAGATCAGATTTCTTTGGCGTTAAATCCTTCATCTTAGTCCGCTCCCTTTCTCGGTTCCCTCTGACCGATGCGATACAGCCGGAAACCATATTTAGGCTCCCTATTCCCTCGGCTGATTTTGGACTATTTTTTGGCGTCCGTGATTAACGGCCTTTAAAACTCGGCGCGCTTTTTTCCAAAAATGCACTTACGCCTTCGGCATAGTCGGCGCTCTCGCCGCAACGGGTCATGAAATCGGCCTCTTTATCGAGATGGGTCAGCAAATCATTATCCCATGAGCTCTGGATCGCTTCCTTTGTGAGGGCGAGGCCCAGCGTCGGCCCCTTGGCGAGGTCTTCAACCATGTCGCGTGCGGTTTGCATCAACTCCGCATCGTCAACCGATTTCCAAATGAGCCCCCAGCTTTCGGCTTTTTCCGCGCTCAGGGGCTCGGCGGTAAAGGCCAATCCCTTGGCGCGCGCTTCGCCCAACAAATGCGGTAGGTGCCAACTGCCGCCGGTATCTGGGATCAAGCCCACTTTGGAAAAAGACTGGATAAATTTTGCGCTTTTGGCCGCCAGCACAATGTCACAGGCCAGCGCAATATTTGCGCCTGCGCCTGCGGCAACGCCGTTCACGGCACACACAACCGGACAGGGCAGATTGCGTATTTGTTTCACAAGCGGGGCATAATAGGCGCGCACGGTTGCGCCGAGGTCGGTTGGCCCTTCCATTTTCGAGGGGTCGCGATCGCCCAAATCCTGGCCCGCGCAAAATCCGCGCCCCGCACCGGTCAACAATACCGCCCGCGCAGATGTGTCATACGCTTTTTGCATGCATTCACGAAGGGCCAGATGCATTTCATCGGTAAAACTGTTGAGCTGATCGGGCCGGTTCAGGGTAATCTCAAACCAACCGTCATGTTCAAGGCACTGGATTGTATCGCTCATGAATGTAGACTCCCTCAATCGATATGAATAAACCGTTACATAAGCCGACCAAGTGGTCAATTATTAAACAGAGAACTAAAAAAGGAGTTCAAAACGGCCCATGACGCCTGCCATCCACCATATTCTTGGGCAGGAACGCCCGCGCGTCTGGTCGTTTATTGTGACGATTTTCGGCGATCTGGCGCGCGAGGACAGCTGCTATATCAGTTCCCGAATGCTCAATCGGCTGACCGCACAAATCGGGGTGAAACCGGAAGCCACCCGTGTGGCCCTGCATCGCCTGCGCAAAGAGGGTTGGCTTGAAAGCGCAAAATTCGGGCGCGAAAGCCATTATCGACTCACCGACAATGGGCGCGCGCTTAGCCGTGAGGCGGCACCGCGCATTTATGGCACCGGCTCGAATGAGGCATGGATGCTTGCTCTTTATGACCCGAATAAAACTGCGCCTGAGGGTTTGCGCATTTCTTTGGGCATAAGCTTGGTCACATCGGAATGCGCCGGCGCCACGAACCTTGCGGTGACAGACCCGTTGCCCCTGTGGATGGTAGACCGATTGGTTCAGGGTGATGTCCAAAACGCCATTCATAATCTGCATGCGCGTTTGGCAGGCTTTACCGCCGAACCGGAGGCGGCGGAGCTTGACCGTGCGGTTCTGCGCCTGTCATTGGTGCATGAATGGCGGCGCATCATTCTGCGTATTCCGGATGTTCCCGATCTCTTGTTTGAAAACGCATTTTCACTGGGGGAACTCAGGGGTAGCGTGCAGCGTTTATTGTCGGCGCTGTCGGATGTATCACTCGAACAAATAATGGTTTCTTGAATATTTCCAGCCTCGCGCACAACTTCGCGCGCAATGCCGGTTTTAATTGACCTGCCGCTCCTTGCCTTCCCAGTAGGGTGCCCGCAGATTGCGTTTCAACACCTTGCCTACACCCGATAGCGGCAATGGGTCAGTCCGCAATTCGGTTGAACGTGGCAATTTGTAATTTACAATCAGAGGGCGACAATGTTCGTTAATTTCATCCGTATTCGGTGCCATGCCTTCTTTCGGAACGATAATCGCATGCACCGCTTCGCCCCATTTGTCGTCGCCAATAATGCTTTTGCTGAAAAACCCAGAGTTTCGGCTTGGGCCAGTAGCAAATGAACATAATGCGCAGAGCTTTTATTTTGTTCGGGCAATGACGGCTCATCAGGAAACTAATTAGTGTTTTAGGTTAACCTAAATTCGTTGCCTGTAAACTCGCCCCGAGTTGAATACAGAAATACGGACCGGTTCCAGGGACCGTAAACTGATCGATTTGTGTAAGCAGCCGGTTTTATGACGCCGACCATCGTTACGTTACAAGCGAAAGGCACACAGAGAGCCCATTTTAATTTGGACGCACAAAAAGCATATAAAAGGTAACATTGTGTGTCGTTGTGCTGATAAATTTTGGAAAGTTTTAAAATTCATAGAAGGCAATTAAAACTTAATCAAACTACCAAAACAGCGACACTGCTGGAAGAGCTCTCGACGATACACTGCTTGCCCTTGATTTGTGCGAGCTATCCCAAAGTCTGGTTGTTCTGCCGACCGGTCAGGTATGTCGCATTTTGGTCTACCATCTGGCCCACCATAGAAGCCATGATCTCTACTCCTCAAATAAATATTTTTGAAAATCAATGGCTTGGGCCGCGAATTGCGGTGCTTGGAACTTGAAAATGGTGCCCAGGGGCGGATTCGAACCACCGACACGCGGATTTTCAGTCCGCTGCTCTACCAACTGAGCTACCTGGGCGTGCGGGCAATGCTGAAAAGCATTACCTGAAGTGCGCTGTTTATAGGGCATGGTTTTGCGCCTGTCCAGACGCCCATTAGCGTCACTAATGCAGCTTATCGGGCTTATCTTGCTCGGCCAAGGCTGCTTCGATCTCGGCGTCGAAATCATCCGGCGGCTCGACCGCCGGCACCGCATATTGCCCACCCATCCAACGATGCAGGTCAACATCGGCGCAGCGCTTGGAGCAAAACGGCCGGAATTTTTCGGCCACCTCGGTTTTTTTACAAATCGGGCATTTGGCCGCCTTCTTCGCCGCCGCTTTTTTTTCAGGGTCTGTTTTCTCAGGCTCAGTCATCAGCAGGTTCCACCTCTTGCCCCCCACCCCCTTGGCGCAAAGCTTCGCTCAATGTCATGACATCGCGGCGGCGGGTCATTTCGACAACGCTGAACTCCGACATCGGGCCGATGCGGACGGCGTTTTTGTCGCCGTCGAACCCGTCATCCAATGCTTTCAGCACCGCCTCATGAGCCGCCTTATCGGTCATATCGATAAAATCAATCGCCACCAAACCGCCCAAGGCGCGCAGGCGAATTTGTTTGGCAATGGCGGCAGCGGCCTCAATATTGACCGCCAGCGCGTCACCCTCAGCGCTGCCCGAATTGACATCGACCGTAGTCATCGCCTCGGTCGGCTCGATCATCAGCCAAGCGCCCGACGCCAAGTCAACACGCGGCGACAGCGCTTTGTCCAATTGGCCGGCGACATCGTGCCGATCAAAGAGGATTTCACCATCATCGCTTGGCGACAAAATTTCCGCCAATTGCGGCATGTTCTGGCGCATAAAACCTTTGGCGACAGCAAAAGCGGCGGCCCCTTCCACCACCACAGCGCTGGTATCGGCGCGCACCAAATCGCGCATCGCTTTTTCGACCGGCCCCAAATCCTCGTGGATAAGGCTCGGCGGCTCCGTATCCTCAGCCCGCTCCAACAGCGCCTCCCATTGCGCCCCCACATTTGCCATATCGGCAGCCAGTGCTTCGATATCTTGACCTTCGGCCGCCGTACGCAGTACCCAGCCCGACGGGCCATCCATACCTTCAATATCGACCGCCTCGACACCGTCACCGGCGCGAATTTTCTCGGCCAGTTCGATAAGGCGCGCGCGCTCGGCTTCATCTTCGATCTGGCGCGACACGGCGATGCGCGAGCGGCACGGGGCCAGAACCACGCCACGCCCGGCCACGGTCACATCGGCGGTCACTTGCGCGCCTTTTTCGCCTTGCGGGGGCCGCGTTACCTGCACCAACACCGTATCGCCGCTCTCAATACAGTCCTCAATCGGCGTGTCGCGTGTCGCATCGGGCACCAGAGCGCGGGCTTCGCGCGCCCCCAAAAAACCGCTTTTTTCAAAACCGATATCGACAAAAGCCGCTTGCAAACGCTCAACCACGCGCTCGACGCGGGCCAAATATATCTGCCCGACCATCCCACTGCTGGCGCTGTCGGCATCGGCCTTGCCCATGGGTGCCGCTTGCAGCGCCGTCAACTCACCGTCCTCGACTTGGGCTACTCGCAATAAACCGTTTTCAACGCTCATCAGAATTTCATGCGACATGGTATTCAACTTTCATAGATTTTACAGGCCTTGAGGCGCGGAGTGATAAATTTCAGTTCGGACGATAACCGGCAGCTTGCAATAAATTGGCGGTTTCAAACAAGGGTAAACCAACAATATTGCTGTGCGAGCCGACCACATTGGCGATGAAGGCGGCGGCGCGGCCCTGAATAGCGTAGCCGCCGGCTTTGCCTTGCCATTCGCCGCTATTGAGATAGTCGGCGATTTCTTCCGCCGCCAGCCGTTTCATCTGCACCCGACTGGTGACGCAGCGTTGCCATTGCCTTTTACCGTCGATAAGACAAACGCCCGAATGCACACGGTGGCCGCGCCCCGACATTAATTCGAGACAGGCGCGCGCTTGCGCGGCGGTTTCGGTTTTCGGCAAAATCCGTCGCCCGACACTGACCACCGTATCGGCCGCCAGCACCAGCGTATCGTCGTTTTGGGCGGCGATGGCGGCGGCTTTTTCCTGCGCCAGTCTTTTGGCGAGCGCGCGCGGCAATTCACGCGGGCGCGGCGTCTCGTCAATATCAGCAGCGATAATGCGGTCTGGGATGAAGCCGATTTGCGCCAGCAAATCGACCCGGCGTGGGCTGGCACTGGCCAGCACAAGCTGTTTATTTGAAGCGATAGGTAATGCGTCCCTTGGTGAGGTCATAAGGTGTCATTTCAACCAAAACCTTATCACCGGCCAGCACCCGAATACGGTTCTTGCGCATTTTGCCGGCGGTATGGGCAATCACTTCATGGTCGTTTTCCAATTTCACACGAAACGTCGCATTGGGCAGCAATTCCACCACCGTTGCGTTAAACTCCAGAAGTTCTTCTTTAGCCATATGTCCTACTCGTTAAATCTGCCGGAGAATGGCCAGAACTGGGGAAGAAATCAACCTTTTTTTGGCCATTTAACAATGCTAGCCGCGCATTTGCAGAACGGAGATAAGCGTGAACAAACGCCGCGCCGTATCATCGTCCAGCTCCACTTTGCCAGCCAGACGGGTTTTCAACAGCTCGGCGCTTTCATTGTGCAGGGCGCGGCGCGCCTGATCAATGGTCTCGACCCGCTCCGGCGTCGCCGAACGCATGGCTGCGAAATAGCTTTCGCAAATCATAAAATAGTCGCGCACATTGCGCCGAAACGGCGTCATCGAAAGTTCGATGCGCGCCAATGACGCATCCTCGCGATTGGAGACAGCGAACACAATGCCGCGATCCGCCAGCGAAAGTTGCAGGCGATAGGGGCCGGGCGGCCCATCGACCAATTCGAAATGATTGCTTTCCAGAATATCAAAAATAGCGACACGGCGTTCGTGCTCAAGGTCTGGATTGCGCGCTGCCAAAGCCGGGTCATCCAGCGATAGATGGACGATACGCGCGCCTTTTTGCTCGCCATACGCGCTCATTTAGGCGTCACTTCCAATATTCAACCGAATGGAGATAGAGCGGCCATGAGCTTGCAGCCCCTCTTCCTCAGCCAGACGCACCGCCGCCGGTCCGATAGCGGCCAGCGCCGCGACATCGCATTTGACCAAAGAAGACCGCTTCATGAAATCAAGCACCGACAACCCGGACGCATAGCGCGCCGCGCGCGCCGTCGGCAGCACGTGATTGGGGCCGGCAATATAATCGCCAATCGCTTCGGGCGTATGGCGGCCTAGAAAAATCGCCCCCGCATGGCGAATATTCTCGGCCAGCCCATCGGGGTCGGCGACCGCCAATTCCAAATGCTCGGGTGCCAAATCATTAACCAGTTCGGGCGCTTGCGTGGCCAAATCATTGACCACCAAAATGGCGCCGAAATTCTGCCAACTGGCGCGCGCAATAACCTCGCGCGGCAGTGTCGCCAGCGTCGTCTCAATGGCTGCGGCCACCGCATCGGCATATTCCGCATCGTCGCAAATGAAAATCGACTGCGCCACTTCATCGTGTTCGGCTTGGCTCAACAAATCGGCCGCCATCCATGCCGGATCGTTTTCATTATCGGCGACCACCAGAATTTCCGACGGGCCGGCAATCATATCAATGCCGACCTGCCCGAAGACTTGCTTCTTGGCCGCCGCCACATAGGCATTGCCCGGCCCGACAATGACATTGACCGGCGAAATAGTGTCCGTACCGTAGGCCAAAGCCGCGACCGCTTGTGCGCCGCCAATGCGATACACCTCATCGACACCGGCCAGTTTGGCGGCCACCAATACGAGCGGGTTCAACGCGCCATCCGGCGTCGGCACCACCATGACCACACGCGCGACACCGGCGACACGCGCTGGAATGGCGTTCATCAACACGCTGGACGGGTAATTGGCCAGCCCGCCCGGCACATAAAGACCGGCCGCGTCAACAGCGCTCCAGCGATGCCCCAGCTCGACACCGGCTTCATCGGTGAAGCGGGCATTTTCGGGTTTCTGGCGGGCATGAAAGTCGGTAATGCGAGTGGCCGCCAGCTCCAAAGCGGCCTTGGTCTCGGGCGCGCAAGCCGCCACCGCCGCCTCTATCTCGGCATCCGATACGCGCAACGTTTCGGCGCTCAAGGTCTGGCGGTCATATTTTTCGGTCAGCTCGATAAGCGCTGCATCGCCGCGCGCGCGCACATCCTCGATAATAGCCGCGACGGCATTATTGACGTCGACCGATTGCTCACGCTTCATCGATTTGAGCGTCGCAAAGCGTTCAGCAAAATCCGTGTCGTCAATATGGGCACGTAAAAAACAGGCCATTTTGCTACTCGTCAAACTCCTCATTCGCCTCGTGATGCGGCCGCGAAGCAGCGGCCCAAGGCGCAGTTATGTCTTCCAATATGGCCTCGCAGGCCTCAACTGCCAAGCGTATCTCGCCGCCGCCGGCAAATTGCAAACTGATTTCGCCGCCAGGTAATGTTTGCGGCTCAAAACTTACCGCCAGCAGTGCAACAACCCCCTCGCGGCGCGTCAAATTCAGCTTCTTTTGCCTGATGGAAGTGACATTGGCAAGCTGCAGCGCGCTTCTGACGCGCATCGGCGCGGCCTCGACCTCCCAACAAAAGCGATTGACCAGCACCACAAAGCGCTGCTCATCGGCCAGATACGCCATATCGCCGAGCTGCGCCACCGCATCTTGCAAAAACGCCGATATCACCTGCATGTCCTCAGCGCTGCGCCCGTAAAGTTTGAGCGGCTCCTGGCTCATTGGCTTTCCCGCCAGATTTTTGCGCCGACCGCGGAGAGCTTTTCTTCAATCCTCTCATAGCCGCGGTCGAGATGATAGACCCGCGCGATACGTGTTTGCCCTTCGGCCATCAGGCCGGCGATGACCAGCGTCACCGAGGCGCGCAAATCGGTCGCCATAACCGGCGCGCCGAATAGCTTATCAACACCGGTGACAATCGCCGTGTCGCCCTCAAGCGAAATATCGGCGCCGAGGCGCGCCAGCTCCTGCACATGCATGAAGCGGTTTTCAAAAATCGTCTCGCGAATGCGCGATACGCCATCGGCGCAACACATCAGCCCCATAAACGGCGCTTGCAGATCGGTGGCGAAGCCAGGATAGGGCTCGGTGGTCACCGGCGTCGCTATGGCGCGCCCGCGCGGCCCTTTGACGTGCAAGCCGGTCCCTGTCTCGCTCAGCTCAGCACCGGCCAGACGCATGGCCGGGGCCAGCGCGCCCAACAGGTTTTCCTCAATGCCCGTCAAAGTCACATCGCCATGCGTCGCCGCGACGGCCAGCGCAAACGCGCCCGCCTCGATGCGGTCGCGGGTCACTGTGTGCTCAGCGCCCGACAAGCGCGTCACCCCTTCAATGGACAGGGTTCTGGTGCCGAGCCCGTCAATCTTCGCGCCCATGGCCTGTAAGCAAGTGCCGACATCGACCACTTCCGGCTCGCTCGCGGCATTGGTGATGACGCTGGTGCCCTTGGCCAAACACGCCGCCATCATCAGTACATGGGTCGCACCGACCGAGACGAATGGGAAATCGACCCGCGCCGCTTTCAGACCGCCTTTGGCCGTGGCGTTCACGTAACCGCCTTCGACGACAATATCGGCGCCCATGGCTTCCAATCCGTTCAGATAAAGGTCAACCGGCCGGGTGCCGATAGCGCAGCCGCCGGGCAGCGATACTTGCGCCTGATGGGCGCGGGCCAGCAACGGCCCCAACACCCAGAAACTGGCGCGCATTTTTGATACCCACTCATAAGGCGCGCGGGTGCTGACCAGATCGGTGGCCTGCACACTCACCCCCTCGCCCGGGCCGTCGCCAAACTCCTCGACCGCCGCGCCCAATTCGCTCAGCACTTTCGCCAATGTGCGCGTATCGGCCAGTCTTGGCGTGCCGCGCAAAACTAGTTTCTCATCTGTTAGCAGCCCCGCCACCATGAGTGGCAGCACAGCGTTTTTCGAGCCGGATACGGCAATCTCGCCGCACAATGGCACACCGCCCTCAATGACGATCTCATCCATCAGTCGGCATCTTTCTTGCTCGCGGTGGCGCGTTTTGCAGCTTTGCGGCGTTTCAGATTAGCGCGCAAAGCGGCGGCCAGCTTTTGCTGGCGTTCGGTTTTTTTATCCGCTTGTGAAGGCGTTTTGCTCATTCCCTTTCATAATATCATTCGGGCATCTTGTCATGCTTCGACACCACGCCGCGCGTCCAGCCCGCGCCGTGCCAGTCGGGACGCAAAAATATCTCGCGCCCGCCGCATTGCGCGCAGCAAAACTTATGCTTCAGCTCGGCCAACGTCGCATCGCCGTATTTTTCATGTAGCGGCGCTGCCGGCACTGTTTTGTTATGGCTGCAGCTTTCGCACCAGACCCAGAGATTTAACCGACGCTCAACCAACCAGCCCAGACGCACCGGCTTTACGGACGCTTTTCGCATAACGTAACACTTAAGAACAAAAAATGAACATTAGCTTAACGCGCGCGCCGGCGCAATCGTCGCTTGCATCGCCGCGCGGCCTATGGCAAACAGCTTCCACGCTTTTGGCTGTCGTAGCTCAGGGGTAGAGCACCTCATTGGTAATGAGGAGGTCGGTGGTTCAATTCCACCCGGCAGCACCATCCTCCAGATGAAAATTATTTCGCGCGGCCTTGCAGCTTTTCGAATGTGCGCATGCCGCCCAGCCCCAGCAGCGCGTAAAGTATCGTCGTCAGCACATCGATATGTAAAACAGGCGGCGGCTGGGTTTCGGCGGCCGTGAACATCAGCCTACAGACCATCAGGTCGCACAGCACGAAATTATAAAATAGCACTAGCCCGCACACCCATCCGATGAAAGGTCGCCAGCCCGCAACAAACACCGATTTATGGCTCGCTTCGATGCGGCTTATCTCGCCTTGCACCAAACTTGGCTGCTGCGCGATACGCGCCAGCACGGTTTTTTTGTCCAACCTTTCCTTGTCGGAGGTGAGCAGCGCGTCCAGCACATTGCCGACCGCCTCGATCGGTTAAGTGGCTTTATGGGTCAGAAAAGAAAACATGGCCGCCATGATAAAGCCGACGGCGCGGGCGGGGATAAATCAGCTTTTCACCAATTTGCCTGCTTGTTTTGAAAACGCGTCGGCGTCTTTTTTGCTCTTACCTGCCAGCTCGGCAAGGTCGAACGGCACTTTCACCCCGGCTTGGCATTTGGGCCGCGCCGATATGGCCGATCACCAACGACTGAGATGGTCGAGGTCATGGCTTTCCACCCCCGACCATTTGGCGGTGCGCGTCCAGCACCAATTGGCGATGTCGGCGATGGAGAAATCACCGGCCAGATATTCATGGTCAGCCAAATGGCTATCCAACACCTCCAGCAAGCGGCGCACTTCGAGCTGAAAGCGCAAGATGACCGAGGGCAGTTTTTCGGGGAAATAGCGATAGAAGATATTGGCCTGCCCCATCATCGGGCCAATGCCGCCCATTTGAAACATCAGCCAGCTCATCACCCGGGCGCGGCCTTTGGTGTCATTTGGCAATAAGCGGCCCGTCTTTTCGGCCAGATGCACCATAATCGCGCCGGTCTCGAATATTGCCAGATTGTCAAAATCCGGATCGACAATCGCCGGGATGCGCCCATTTGGGTTCATGGCCAAAAACGCCGGTGTTTTTTGGTCGCCCTTCTGCAGATTAATCACATGGACATTATACGGCAGCTCCAATTCCTCCAGTGTCACCGAGGCTTTATAACCATTCGGTGTCGGCGATGTGTAAAGCTCAATCATGCCAATCCTCTTTGTGGTTTCAGGCATGCCATGAAAGAGCAAAACCGCGATAAACAAAAGCCGAAAAAAAGAGACGCCTAAGCGCCTCTTTCTTATTCATTGATCGGCCCAATCATTATTCGCGATGGCCCGAAATTTTAAGCGCGCCTATTCAAACGCCTCGTCCCATGTGCCGGCGGTGGCCGCTTTGGCATATTCGGTCGCGCGCCCTTCAAAGAAGTTCATGTGCTCAATGCCGTTCAGCATCTCGTCCATCCATGGCAGCGGATTTTTCTCGATATCGTAAATCGGCTCCAGATTGAGCTGCGTCAGGCGGCGATTGCCGATATAGCGAATATAATCTTTCACTTCCTGCGCCTCGAGGCCTTCGACCCCGCCCATTTCAAACGCCAAATCGATAAACGCATCCTCATGGGTGACGACGGTCTCGCACGCTTTATAGAGGTCACGCTTGACCTTATCGTTCCAGATTTCGGGGTTCTCCTGCACAAATGTGTTGAACAGTTGAACCGTCGAATTGGTATGCAGCGTCTCGTCGCGCGCCGACCAGGTCACGATTTGCCCCATGCCCTTCATTTTATTGAAGCGCGGGAAGTTCATCAAAATGGCGAAGCTGGCAAACAGCTGCAGGCCTTCCGTGAAACCGCCAAACACGGCCAGCGTTTTGGCCACGTCCTCTTTGGTCTCGACACCCCATTCCTGCATATAGTCATATTTATCCTTCATCTCGCCATATTTCATGAAAGCTTCATATTCGATCTCAGGCATGCCGATAGTATCGAGAAGGTGCGAATAAGCAGCGATATGGATGGTTTCCATATTGGAAAAAGCGGCCAGCATCATCTGCACTTCGGTCGGCTTAAAGACTTGGGAATAATGCTTCATATAGCAATTATTCACTTCAACATCAGCCTGCACAAAAAAACGGAAGATTTGCGTCAGCAGATTGCGTTCAGCGCCGGTCAGTTTTTTGTGCCAGTCTTTCACATCCTCAGCCAGCGGCACCTCTTCGGGCAGCCAGTGAATCCGCTGTTGTGTCAACCAGGCATCATAGGCCCAAGGATAGCGGAAAGGTTTATAGACAATACGTTCTTCAAGCAGAGACATTTGATTTACCTTTTCTCATATACGTCAAATTAAGTGGCGAAATGGGCCCGCCGGTTAGCGTTGCACGCCCCTCTTATTGGCAAGAGAGGCATTCTTCATAATCGTTGCCTTCGGCCGCCGCCGCCATGGCGTCTTGCATGGCCTTGGTGGAGTCATCGGCTTTCTCGGCCCGCTGGATCGACAGCGAACGGCAGTAGTAGAGGCTTTTGACGCCTTTCTTCCACGCCTGATAATGGACTTGGTGCAAGTCCTTCTTGTGGATATTGGCGGGCAAGAAGACATTCAAAGACTGCGCCTGGTCGATAAGCTCGGAACGGTCACCGGCAAAGTCAACCAGCCAACGCTGGTCCAATTCAAAGGCGGTTTTGAAAACCGCTTTTTCGTCATCGCTCAAGAAGTCGAGATGCTGCACCGAGCCGCCCGAGGTGACGATAGACGACCAGACCTCATCATTGTTCTGACCTTTTTCATCGAGCAGACGGTTGAGATGGCGGTTTCGCACATTGAACGAACCCGACAGGGTTTTGTGGGTAAAGCTGTTACCCGCAATCGGCTCAATGCCCGGGCTGGTGCCACCGCAAATAATGGAAATCGACGCGGTCGGCGCAATCGCCGTCTTGTTTGAGAAGCGCTCATTCATGCCGCATTCGGCCGCATCGAGACAGGGCCCGCGCTCATTAGCCAAGGCTTGCGAGGCCGCATCGACCTGCTCTTTGATATGGGTGAAAATGCGCTTGTTCCAGACTTTCGCCATGACGCTTTCCCACGGGATCATATTGGCCTGCAGGAAACTATGGAAACCCATCACGCCGAGGCCGACCGAGCGCTCGCGCTGGGCCGAATATTTGGCTTTCGCCATATCATCGGGTGCGCGTTGGATGAAATCCTCCAGCACATTGTCGAGGAAACGCATGACGTCAGGAATAAATTCTTCTTCCTTGTTCCACTCGTCGAATTTTTCGGCGTTCAAAGACGACAGGCAGCACACCGCCGTGCGCTGGTTGCCGAGATGGTCTTCACCTGTCGGCAGCGTAATCTCCGAGCACAGATTGGAGGTTTTGATTTCCAGATTGAGCAATTTTTGATGCTCGGGACGCAGATTATTCACCGTATCCTTGAACACCATATAAGGCTCGCCCGTCTCAATGCGCGTGGTGAGCATGCGAATCCACAAATCGCGCGCTTTTAGCGTGGCCTGCACCGAGCCGTCTTTAGGACTGCGCAATGCCCATTCCTCATCCCGCTCAACGGCCCGCATAAAGGCGTCGGAAATCAAAATGCCGTGATGCAGATTGAGCGCTTTGCGGTTCGGGTCACCACCGGTAGGACGGCGAATTTCGATAAATTCTTCGATTTCAGGATGGTCAATCGGCAGATAGACCGCCGCCGAGCCGCGCCGCAGCGAGCCTTGCGAAATGGCCAATGTCAGACTGTCCATCACGCGGATGAAAGGCACAATACCGGAGGTCTTGCCGTTTTCACCGACTTTCTCGCCAATCGAACGCAGATTGCCCCAATAAGAACCAATGCCGCCGCCGCGCGAGGCGAGCCAAACATTCTCATTCCACAAATTGACAATATCGCCGAGGCTGTCATTGGCCTCGTTCAAAAAGCACGAAATCGGCAAACCACGGTCCGTGCCGCCATTGGAGAGAACGGGCGTGGCGGGCATGAACCAGAGCTTGGAAATATAATCATAAAGACGCTGAGCATGCGCATCGTCACTGCCGTAATAAGAAGCGACGCGGGCGAACAGGTCTTGAAAGCTTTCGCCGGGCATCAAATAGCGGTCGGTCAATGTGGCTTTACCGAAAACGGTCAGCAGCGCGTCGCGCGACGGGTCAGTTTTAACCCGCGGCGCCGCTTTGAACTGAACCGCCTGGTCCTGGCGGTCGAAATCGAGCTGCGGTTCGCCATGCTCCGGATCGCCTTCTGCACGGCGACGCTGGCGCGTGGCCATCTGCTCTTTGGTCAGAATATCATCTAGCATCTTATCCTTTTCCTGACCTTTTTTTGCGGCCCCGTTTGTCGAGCCATCATCGGCCCCGTTCTCTCTAAACATGCTCTCTCCTCAATCCCACGCCACCGAATTACTTGGCGGCTTAATTGTCTCTTCCGGTCCGCTTTTTTGTTAAAAACGCTCTCAAAAACGGCCAAAACCGAGGGAAAGCTATCCCGTAGCGCCCAGCAGGCACTCTTGGCTCAATGATGAGCCTATCACGGGATGATTTTAACTTTCGGCGGATTGTAGATGGCTTAGAACAAAAGCTCTGAACCAATTACCCCCCTACCGGACACTAGATATAGTGTCTACTTGCAATGAAAACGTCAACAGCTAGTTGCATGAAAGTTAATTTTTTTTCATTAGTTGAAATTAATTCAATTTTTTTAATGCTTTAGCCGACCCCCGAAGGGTAATGTCGCGGGGCGTTTTTTTGACAACCGTCCACCAACTTATCCACAGGAGAACAAAAAGAGCAAATCAGTTGCAAACCAGCCTAGTGATTTGACCTCATCTGCGGCAAAAACCGCACCAGCACCCAGACCACACTGACCACATGGCCGAGCAGAAAAATCGGCAATGTCCAAGCCAGCGCCAAGCGCTTTTGTTTTTCATGCGCGAAAATCACCGCCCCCATGCAGACCCCGCCCAGCATCACATCGAGCAGCGTCACCACGCCCCATGGCTCTGCCAACACATTGTCAAAACCGCTGCCGCCGACGGCGCGATAGGCGTTGACGCACATGGCGAGGAATAAAATCCCCGCCGCGGCGACGATGGTTTGAATCACTGTGGCTTTGTTATTTGTCATCTTGGTCTCCTTTATTATTCTTACGCCGAATCACCCACATCAGTTCAGCGGCGCGCGTGGGCGTCTTCATGTGCCAGTTAAAAAAATAAGTCTGAAAAATAAGTCCAAGCAAAAAGGCCGCCGAGCATACAAGCCCCGCGGCCTCTAATTGGTGGTTCCGTCAAAAGTGGTTACAGCACTTCGAACAGACCGGCAGCACCCATACCGCCGCCAATGCACATGGTGACAACGACGTTTTTGGCACCGCGGCGTTTGCCTTCCATCAGCGCGTGGCCGACAAGGCGAGCGCCGGTCATGCCATAAGGGTGACCGATGGCGATAGAGCCGCCATTGACGTTATATTTCTCATTGTCGATGCCCAGCTGGTCGCGACAATAAAGCGCCTGACTGGCGAATGCTTCGTTGAGCTCCCACAGGTCGATATCATCGATTTTCAGACCATGGCGCTCCAACAAGCGCGGCACGGCAAACACCGGACCGATACCCATTTCATCGGGCTCGCAACCGGCAACCGCGAAACCTTTAAAGGCACCCAGCGGCTCAACACCACGGCGCTCGGCTTCTTTGCCTTCCATCACCACAACGGCGGCTGCCCCATCAGAAAGCTGCGAGGCGTTACCGGCGGTGATAAACTGGCCTTCACCGCGCACCGGCTGCAAACCGGCCAGACTGTCCAGTGTGGTTTGCGGACGGTTGCACTCGTCGCGATCGACTGTGTAGTCGACGATTGATTCTTCGCCGGTCTCTTTATTGACCTGCTTCATCTTGGTGTCCATCGGCACAATTTCGTCTTTGAACAGACCGGCTTCTTGGGCCGCCGCCATGCGTTGCTGGCTTTGCAGCGCATATTCGTCCTGCGCTTCGCGCGAGACATTATAGCGATCAGCGACAATATCAGCCGTCTCGATCATTGGCATCCACAGCGCCGGATAGCTTCCCATCAGCTTTTCTTCGGTGATGTTGTTGTAATTAGCACCCTGCATTTGTACCAAAGAGATGCTTTCCACACCGGCACCGACAGTCACCGGCACATTTTCATTCATCACCCGACCGGCGGCCATGGCGATGGTTTGAAGACCCGACGAGCAGAAACGGTTGACCGTCACACCGGATGTGGTGACCGGGCAACCGGCCCAAATAGCCGACAGGCGACCGACATTTTGGCCGGTCGCGCCTTCCGGCGTGCCGCAGCCCATAATGACGTCTTCAACGTCACCCGGCTCGATGCCGGCGCGCTCAACGGCGTGTTTAATGGCATGGCCGCCCATAGCGGCACCATGCGTCATGTTGAACCCGCCACGGCCCGATTTGGCAAGGCCGGTGCGCGCGCTCGATACGATTAACGCTTCTCTCATAGTAAGCTCCCTTTTTTCAGAACTGAGTTCGAAACTGGCGCGATATTGCGCCAAGAAGATGACATTTTCAATGCCATAAAATGAATTATCCCTAAGCCTTGGATAAAGCACCGGAATTGCAAAAAAAATCGCTTTGCCATTTACCGAAATTTAGGCAGCGGCGGGCCACCATACACCGTCGCCGTAGAACAATAAGAAGATAGAAGAACAATAAGAACAGGCGACGCGTATTAAACAGCATCATATTGCCGCCACAATCGCGGCTTAATTTGGAACCCATGAACAATAACAAACCTTCTCTTTTCAAAACACCCAAACTGGGTGACGCGCTATTGCTGGTGCTGCTCGGCGTGGTTTTGCTCGGCTTCCCCCTCCTTTCGGCCTCGGCTGAAGACTTCGTGAAACCCAATAAAGAGGAGCTCAAACGCATGCTGACGCCCCTGCAATATGCCGTCACCCAGGACGACAAAACCGAGCCGCCCTATCGCAATCCGTATTGGGATGAAAAAGCGCCGGGCATTTATGTGGATGTGGTTTCGGGTGAGGCGCTGTTCTCCTCGCTTGATAAATATGACAGCGGCACAGGTTGGCCGAGCTTCACCAAACCGCTTGAGGCCGCCTCTATCGTCGAACGCGATGATTGGAAGCTGTTTATGAAGCGCATCGAAGTGCGCTCGAAACAAGCCGACAGCCATTTGGGCCATGTATTTGATGACGGGCCGGCACCGACCGGTTTGCGCTATTGCCTCAATTCAGCGGCTTTGCGGTTTGTGCCGCTGGCCGACATGAAAGCCCAAGGCTATGGCAAATATCTGCCGGCTTTCGAAGCGGCGGGCCTTAATCCGTAAATCTTTCGGGCTTAAATTTTCGGGCTTTAAATTTCTAGGCTTTACGCCGCTTTGATGCGCGCGATGATTTCGCCACGCAGATAATCCGGCACTTCCATGGGCAGGAAATGCGATGTGCCCGACACTATTTCGATTTTCTTTTCCACTTTCAGCGCCGCAAACGATCGCCGCGCCCGCGTCGTCGAGCCGACCTCGGCGGTCAGCAGAGTGAACGGCACGGCGAGACGGCGGATATAGCGCGTGCAACTGATTTGCGGGCCTTTGAAATTGGCCGCCTCCCATGCCGGAGCGCAAGCCAGGCGCACCCCATCGCCATTAGCGAGAGTGCCGCCTTCGACATAGGCGTCGAGAAAACCATCTTGCCAACTGGTAAAAGCGCCGCGACCGGTATAGGCGGTTTTGATGGTGTCCTTGCACGCCCATTCAGCGCGCCGTTTGGCAGCCAGCTTGGCGAGCTCTAGCCCGCTATGCTTACCCAAAAGGCCGGCGATGAATTGCGCCAACGGACGGTTTGGTATAATCACCGGATCGGCCAGAATGAGACCGGCGACAAGGTCGGGGCGCTCGGCCGCTGCAAACACGCTGGTAAAGCCGCCCATAGAATGGCCGCCAAGCCAGATTTTTTGTCCGTGTTTCTCCGCCAATTGTTCCAGCAGCGCAATCAGGTCGCGGCCGTAAATATACCAGCCGGTCATTTTTTCCGGCTCCGCTTCAAGCGTCGTCAGCCCATGGCCGCGCGCATCCCACGCATAAATATCGAACATATCGGCCAGCGGCGTCAAAAGCGGCTCATAAGTGCGCCCGTTAAAACCATTGGCGTGGGCCCAGTGCAGCACCGGTCGGTCAGAGGCCTTTTCTTGCCCGGTTTCTTGCCCCATATCTTGCCAGTGATAAAGTGAAACGCTGCCTGTGCCGTCATGCGGCAGGGAGAGCTGGCTGTGCTGTAGCATAAATCTTCCTTCTTTCCGCGAAATATGCATCGCCCCACGCAAAAGGCAAGGTGATAGGCAAATTCGCTATAATATGCTAGGCCGAGGCCTGAGGCGGGTGCGGGGCACCCAAAGCCCGCCCGTTTCGAAATTTGTCTCGAAAGGTTTTCGCGCCGCATGCAGATCTATCTGCCCATTGCAGAAATGAGTGCCAATATCATGACCCTTATCGGCATGGGTGGTTTGGTCGGTTTCATGTCGGGTATGTTCGGTGTCGGCGGCGGTTTTTTGATGACGCCGCTGCTGATTTTCATCGGTGTGCCGCCAGCTGTTGCGGTGGCCAGCGAGGCCAATCAAATCGTTGCTTCTTCGGTCTCCGGCGGCCTCGCCTATTGGCAGCGCCGCGCCATTGATGTGCCGATGGGGCTTATCTTGATGTCGGGCGGTGTTGTCGGCTCGTATAGCGGGGTACAAATCTTCAAAGCGCTGCGCGCGCAAGGCCAAGTCGACCTGCTCATCTCAGTGTCTTATGTGCTGTTTTTGTCGGTCATTGGTACTTTGATGCTGCGCGAAAGCATTCAGGCGCTAAACGCGCGCCGCCTCGGCAATCCGGTGCGGGCGCGGCGACCGGGCCAGCATAGCTGGATACTTGGCCTGCCATTCCGCATGCGGTTTCGCCGGTCGAAACTTTATATCAGCGTCATCCCGCCGGTGATTATCGGCTTTTTTGTCGGCGTGATGTCGGCGATTATGGGCGTTGGCGGCGGCTTTATTATGGTACCGGCAATGATTTATATACTGCGTATGCCGACCAATGTGGTCATCGGCACCTCGCTGTTCCAGATTATTTTTGTCACCGCCTCGGTGACTGTTTTTCACGCGGTTGAAAACCAGACGCTGGATATTGTGCTGGCCGCCCTGCTGATGGTTGGCGGGGTTATCGGCGCGCAAATCGGGGCATTTGTCGGCCAGCGTCTGCAAGGTGAACAATTGCGCGCCCTGCTGGCGCTTATTGTGCTGGCGGTCGGTGCCCGCTTGCTGTTTGACCTCCTGGTCGAGCCGGAAGAGCTGTATTCGATGACGCCGCTTACCGCCATAGGGGAGCCTGAATAATGTTGAGCCGCGCCCTATTCATCGTCGCGCTGTTTGCTTGGCTGCCGGCGCAGGCCAATGTACTGGTCACTGATTTGTCGAAAGACCAGATTTCAATTCGCGGCGATTTTACCGGCGAGACGCTGCTGCTATTCGGTGCCATCGACCCCGGGCCGCACGGGCCGGTTGACGGCGTTGTGGTGGTGCTGCGGGGGCCGGGCGAAAATGTGGTGCTGCGCGAGAAACGCAAAAAAATGGGTATTTGGATCAATCAGGCCGCCTACCCCATGGGCCCGCTGCCGGGCTTTTTGGCCACCGTCAGCTCAGCGCCGCTTGCCGCGCTCATCCCCGATGATAAAAGGCGCGCGCTGGGCATTGGCACGGATAAGCTGGAAGCGTTTTTGCTGGATGGCGAAGCCAGCGACACCGAACAGAAAGCCGCGCTTGAAGCGTTTGTTCGACTGAAACATGCCGACCGGCTTTATGCCGAAAACCCGCAAGCCGTTGAGATTATCGATGAGCGCTTGTTTCGCGCCGAAATAAGCCTGCCCGCCGGTATGCCTGTCGGGCGCTATGTCACCGATTTCTATGCCTTCAAAAACGGTCGCGTGGTCGGCTATCGCACCGGCGAATTGCCGGTTGATATTGTCGGCGCCGGACACATATTGGGGGAAGCGGCGCACAAACAATCGCTGCTTTATGGCCTGTCGGGCGTCGCTTTGGCGGTGTTTATGGGCTGGGGTGTAGCAGTAATTTTCAGGCGGCGCTAATGGACGGATTTCTGTTTTCAGCTTTTGCGGCTTTTTTCGGCGGGGCGCTGAGTTTTCTCTCGCCTTGCGTATTGCCGCTTGTGCCCGGCTATTTGTGTTTTGCCGCCGGTTTGCAATTCTCTGAATTGAGCGAGCTTGATGAAAAAGGTCAGGCGACGGCGCGCATCATGCCCGGTGCATTGGCTTTTGTCGGCGGCTTTTCCGCCGTCTTTATCGCGCTGGGTGCCGGTGCGGCAGCGATTAATCCGCTGCTGCTGGCCTATCAGGCCGAGCTGGCTTATGTCGCCGGCGGCGCGATTATTATTTTGGGGCTGCATGTCGGCGAGGTCATTCATATCCCGCTGCTGGCGCGCGAGGCGCGTTTGCAGGAAAACACCCGCGTCGCGCAATCGCGCGCGCCGCTCATCGCCGCTTTTATCATGGGCTTGGCTTTTGCTTTTGGCTGGACGCCGTGCATCGGGCCGATATTGGCGACCATATTGGCGCTGGCTGCAGCGCGCGACAGCCTTGGCGAGGGTGTCACCCTGCTGGCTGTTTATGCCGCCGGTCTTGGCCTGCCATTTATTCTCGCCGCGCTTGGCGTCGGACGCTTTCTTGCCGCCAGCCAGAGAATAAAGCGGCATATGCTATGGGTGACGCGCGGCGCCGGAGCCTTGCTGGTGGTGACTGGCGGGCTGATTATGGCGGGCAGCCTACAAGCGATTGCCGGCTATATGCTCGACTGGTTCCCGTTCATGGCGACCCTCGGCTAGCGCTATGGGGTTTCGCCAGCGTTTAAAAACCGTGCCGTCCATGGCATTGGCTTTGGGGCTTCTGGGTCTCACCCCTTTTATCATTGGCGGGGTCGGCGTTTGGCTGTCGGTTCTGGGCGACCTGCGCTTTGCCCTGCCGCTCATCACCATTGCTTATGCTTGTTTGATTGCCAGCTTTTTGGGCGGCGTGCGTTGGGGCGCGGCGATGCAAAACAATATGGCCGAAAAATTGCCGCGTCATTTGGTGATGGCGATTGTGCCGACATTGCTGGCGCTGGTGGCTTTTATGCTGCCCTTGCCGCAAGCCTTCGCCCTGCTGATTGTCCTGTTTGTCGCGCAAGCAGTGCTGGACATATACAGCGCGCGCGAGGGCGATATGGCGGCGTGGTATGCGCCGTTGCGCTTGGTGCTCACAAGCGTCGCCAGTCTGGCCATGACCTCGCTATTGTTTCACAGCCTGACGCATTAAATCTATTAGAAGCGGTCGGGCAATAATCTATCGGCATCGACACTGGCGAGGCGTTCGCGCCCCAGCATGATGGTTTGATAGCTATCCTCAAATAGCCCGTCGAAGGCCGCATCCAGCACATTCAGACTGCCGGTCAATGCGCCGAAAGCCGGCAGAATGGCGCGCGCGCCATCATGCACAAAACAACGACGGCGCAGATTGCGCCCGCGTTGGCGCAGCTTGGCGCATGGGTGCAAATGCCCGGCCAGCTCACCGGCTTCAAATCCATTGCTGCGCGCCAGCGGCTCGTGACGCATCACCAGCGCACCATCGCCTTTCAAATGAAACGCCTCCACCGCCTTGCCCGGCAGACCGGCCGGCGGTGTCGGGTCGTGATTACCGGTGACCCATAGCGTCTGCGCCGCGCCGGTCAGTCGCGCCAGCTTGTCGCGATCGTCCACCGCCATGCGCGTCGGCCAGTCATCATCGTGAAACGCATCGCCCAGCGAGACAAAATGTTTCGGTCGATAAATCTCAAACACCGCCGCCAGACGCTGCAATGTCGCGGCCGTGTCATAGGGTGGCAGAACGACGCCGCGGGCCGCAAAAGCCGAGCCTTTCTCAAAATGCAAATCGGCGACAATCAGCATGTCGCGGTCCGGCCAATAGACCGCGCCGGATAAATCGGCGACCAAAAGTGCGCCATTGACGATGAACTCACACTGCGTCTGCATGGCCGAAACCGCTTATCCCTTGTGTCGCCTCGCGCACCAAATCATCGTGCCGCGTGCTCGCCGCTTCGCCCAGCAGCTCATCATCGGCCGCGCCGCGCACCGGCTCCTTGCCCATTTCCATCAATAATGGCACCGCGAGGGGCGAAATATGGTCGAGACGCTTGAGCAATAATTTGCCTTGAATGCGCGCCAGCATTTGCCCAAGGCGGCCGATATCAAGCAATCCGGTGGCGGCATCGGCGCGCGCCGCTTGCAGGAGAATATGGTCGGGCTCGTGCGAGCGCAGCACGTCGAAAATCAAATCAGCCGAAAATGTTACCTGTCGTCCGGTCTTTTCATGGCCGGGCAGGTTTTTCTCAATGAGGCCGGAAATCATCGCGCAATCGCGGAACGTGCGTTTCATCAGGGACGATTCATCGAGCCAAGCTTCGAGGTCATCGCCCAACATATCCTCAGCAAACAGGGCAGCGAGTGTCAGCGTTTCTTGCTCGACCATCAAGCCGATATCGCGCAATCCCCAAACCGCGAGGCCATAATCATTGGCAACAAAACCCATCGGGCGTCCGCCCATGCGCTCGAGCCGCCGCGTCAATAACATGCCCAATGTCTGGTGTGCGAGACGGCCCTCAAAAGGATAAGCGGTCATATAATAGCGCGCGCCGCGCGCAAAGCTCTCGACCAGCAACATGTCTTTATCAGGCAAGGCCGAAAACGCCTGCTGCATTTTGAGCCATTGCGCCACTTGCGGCGGCAGGTCGTCCCAGGTTTCGGGTGTCGACAGCATGGCGCGCACGCGCTCGGCCAAATGCGTCGAAATGGGAAATTTGCCGCCCTGATAGGTCGGCACTTTCGGGTCGGCATGGCTGGCGCGCGAGACCAACGCCTCGGTATCGCGCACCGCTTCCAATCGCAAAGTCTCACCGGCAAACACAAACGTGTCACCGGGCGCCAAAGCGGTGAGGAAATATTCTTCCATCTCGCCCAAAACGCGCCCGCCCCTTATCGGTCGCTTGCCTTTTTGCGGCCGCGTCAACCGCACTTTCAGCATTGGCGATTCGACAATCGTTCCGACATTCATCCGATAGCGTGTCGCCAATCGCGGATGCGCCAATCGATAGCGACCATCCTTCTCCTGCCGCAAACGCGCATAGCGGTCATAGGTCTGAAGCGCATAACCGCCGGTGGCGACAAAATCGACCACCCTATCAAACACCGGGCGCGGCAGGTCGTGATAGGGCGCGGCGCGGCACACTTCTTGATACAGCGCCAGCGGGTCAAACGGCGCGTGACACGCGGTGCCGAAAATATGCTGCGCCAGCACATCCAACCCGCCGGTGCGCATCATCGCGCCATCCTGTTCGCCGGCCGCCACGCTTTCGCGCGCCGCTTTGCATTCCAGCACTTCGAACCGGTTGGACGGCACCAGCAACGCCGCCGAGGCTTCGTCGAAACGGTGATTGGCGCGGCCGATACGTTGCGCCAACCGGCTTGCCCCTTTCGGTGCGCCGACATGGATGACCAAATCGACAGCCCCCCAATCAATGCCGAGGTCGAGCGTCGAGGTGCAGACGACGGCGCGCAACTGCCCCGCCGCCATTGCCGCCTCAACTTTGCGGCGGCGCTCCGGGGCCAGCGAGCCGTGATGCAAAGCAATCTCAAGCCCGCCCTCATTGAGCGCCCATAATTCGCGAAACACCATTTCGGCCTGCGAGCGCGTATTGACAAAAACCAATGAGGTATCGGCGCTCTTAATCGCCGCCAGCACATCGCCCATAGCGTGACGCGCCGTGTGACTGCCCCAGGGCAGGCGCTCTTTGGTATCGAGAATAGACAGGCTTGGCGGCGCACCGGCTGTGCCTTCGATAAGCTTGGCCGTTTCATCACCATCGCTTTGCGGGGTCAGAAACCGGCGCAGCGCATCTTTATCGGCCACCGTCGCCGACAGGCCGAGACACTTGGCCTTGGGTGCCAATGTCGCCAATCGCGCCAGACCCAGAGCCAATAAATCGCCGCGCTTATTGGGTGCCAGCGCGTGCAACTCGTCGATGATAATGGTGTCGAGAGCGGCAAAATAATCCGCCGCTTCGGGCCAGCTCAGCATCAGCGCCAATTGCTCCGGCGTCGTCAACAATATGTCGGGCGGGTTTTGTTTTTGCCGCGTCTTGCGATTTTGCGGCGTGTCGCCACTGCGCGTTTCAATGCGCATATCGAGGCCCAGTTCTTCGACCGGCTGCATCAGATTGCGCTGAATATCGACCGCCAGCGCTTTCAAAGGCGACATATAGAGCGTGTGCAATTTGCCGCGTCCGCCATTGGTCACTAAATCCTCAAGGCTCGGCATAAAACCGGCCAGCGTTTTACCGCCGCCGGTTGGCGCTATCAGCAGCGCATCGTGTCCGGCGCGCGCGGCTTGCCAAAAAGCAATCTGATGGGCGCGCGGCTGCCAACCACGCGCGCTGAACCAGCCGTCAAATTGCGGCAGAAGGTCGGGCGACGGGGCTAGTGTTTTGGCGTGGCGCGGCATCGGGCAAGTATAGGCGCTGGGCCGTCAAGCCGCCAGCTATCCGCTCATTATCGCGCGAGATGCGCGCCCAAGTCGCGGGCGATTTGCACGCTCGCTGCATTGGCCGCTTTGGAGACGCGCGCCAGACACAAAAAGCTATGCGATAAATCGCCAAAGCAATAATGCGTCACCTGATTGCCGACCGCGGCCAGCGCCTCGGCATATTCATTGCCCTGATCGCGCACCGGATCGAAACCGGCTGTGGCGATAACCGCCGGTGGCAATCTTGTCAGATTGTCATTGTGCAATGGATTGGCCCAAGCATGGTCTATACTTTTTTCATCGGGGAACACATTGGCGTTGAACATGTCCATTGTGGCGCGCGACAGCGGAAACATTTCGGCGCAGCTTTCGACCGAGCCTTTGGCATTTGAATCGGTACTAACCCACGGATAGACCAGCAATTGCGCCGCCGGTTGCGGCACTTTATCGGCCCCCGTCTGGCGCGCTTCGGCCGCTTTGTCGCGTAGCACCTGACACATCACCGCAGAAATCAGCCCGCCGGCACTATCACCGGCCAGCGCAATGCGGCGGCGGTCAATGCCCAGCGACGCCGCTGCCTCATGCACATAATCCCAAAGCGCCAACCCGTCCTCAATAGCGGCAGGGAAAGCGTGCTCGGGACACAGACGATAATCCAACGTAATCACTTTGGCGCGACACTCATCAGCCAGCACCGAGCAAAACCAGTCATCGGTCAGATGGTGCATAATCACCAAACCGCCCTGATGAAAAAACAATATGCCCGGCAGGGTGTCGCCCGCGCCTTTCGGCTCATAAATGCGCGCTTTCAGCGTCGCTGTCTTGAGCGGCAATTCGACATCGCGGATTGCCACACCGCGCCGCCGCTTGGGGGCAATCGGGTCAAACGCGTTGCCCATCTCACGAATTTCCGCAAGCGTCGGCTGCGTCTCACCCGCTTCAGCTTCGGCGCGACGGCGCGCCGCCATATTGGCCAGAATTTGAATATTCGGGTCCATGGTAAAGCCGTCCACCTCGATCGGTCGACCGGCCAATTTTCCAACCAGACCGCGCGGCGCTAGACGCAATGCGTTGAGAATTAGATTTGTCACACTCACCAGAAAGTCTCCCTAGCGGCAAGAAATAAACTATTCCCCTGCACCGTCAATACCGCGCATGAACAGCTCGGTGGCAAATCGCGCGGCGCGGAGCGGCTCGGCCGGGTTGCCCTCCATCATCTCATCGAGGATGGAAAACGCCACGCCACCAATCGCGGCGGTAAGAAACGCCGCGTCATTTTCGGGTATCATGCCGAGCTTCATGGCGCGCTCAATGTCCTGGCGCATCTCGGCCAACCCCGCCGTCACTTGCGGGCCTTTCATATTGCTATTATAGCCGTCGCGCCCACGATTGGAGCGCACCAGACGATAAGTCTCCGGATTATCGGCGTAAAAGGTGAAATAAGTCAGATAGCTGGCTTCGATGAATTGCTCAAAATTATCGGCCTTTTTGCGCGCTTGCGACAAAAGCTGGCGCAGCTCCTCGCCGCTCTCTTGCGTCAGCGCCTGAAACACTTCTTCTTTGCTGGCGAAATAATTGTAAAACGTGCCGGTCGCCAATTCGGTGCGGCGGATAATATCGCGCACCGTCGCACCGCCATAGCCCAGCTCGGCAAATACGCCGCGCGCCGCTTCCAAAATTGCATCGCGATTGCTGGCCCGATTGCTGGCGCGCTTGCCCGCCAACTGCCCGGCCCTCACAGCTTTACCGTCAATATTCATAGGCACGACACTAGGTGAAATAAACGCCCTTGCCAAACGCTAGGACGCGCCCAGAAACTGCGTCGCCAGCTCGGGCGGGCGACAAATGACGGCCACGCGACCATCACTGACCAAAGGGCGCTCCAGTAATATCGGGTTTTCTGCCATGGCGGCCAATAACGCCGCGTCATCCTCGACGTTTTTAAGCCCCAATTCTTTATACACCGCCTCGCCGGTGCGCATCATGGCGCGCGCTGCGCCGCCGGTTTTTTCAAGCAAATCAGTAAGCTCGCTGAGCGTCAAACCGGTTTTCAGATATTCGATCACTTCGACATCGGCCCCGCACTCGCTGAGCAGTGCCAATGCCTGACGCGATTTCGAGCAGCGCGGATTGTGATAAATCTTCAGGCCCATTTGGGTTCCTCCTATTCGCCGTCCCCTATTCGGCAACACTTATTGTATATCTGTGCCGACCGCGTCTTTGATATTGGCAAACCCGTCGGCGCGCAACATATCGGCCAGCTCGCGCTTCATGCGTTTGACCAGCCCGGGCCCCTCATAAACCAAGCCGGTATAAAGCTGCACCAAAGACGCACCGGCGCGAATTTTTGCATAAGCCTCCGCCGCCGAGGCGACGCCGCCAACCCCGATAAGCGTCAGCGCACCGCCGCTTGCTTGGTGAACAGCGCGCATCATATCGGTCGCCATGGTGAACACCGGCGCGCCCGACACACCGCCCGCTTGGTCTTTGTGTTTGGAGGTCGCAACGCCATCGCGCGCCAATGTGGTGTTGGAGATAATCAATCCGTCAATCGCCTCGGCGCGCGCCAATTCGGCCAGCCCGATGGCGTCGGCATGGCTCATATCGGGGGCGATTTTGACCAGCACCGGCGTGTCGGGCGCAGCCGTGCGCACGCGGCGCATAATCTCACCCGCCGCCGCGCCGCTTTGCAGGTCGCGCAAGCCCGGCGTATTGGGCGAAGAAATATTGACCGTCAGATAATCGGCCAGCCCAGCGAACCGCGCTGCGCCTGTCTCGTAATCGGCAATGCGGTCTTCGGCGTCTTTATTAGCGCCGATATTGACCCCGACCGGACGCGGATTGCGCGCTTTTGCCCGCCAATCCTCTAAGCGGGCCAGCGCATCTGCTTGCCCGCGATTGTTGAACCCCAGCCGATTGATGAGCGCGCGTTCCGCCGCCAAGCGGAATACGCGCGGGCTTGGATTGCCCGGCTGCGCCATCGGCGTCAATGTGCCGATCTCGGCAAAACCGAAACCGATGGCATGGACACCGGAAATCGCTTCGCCATCTTTATCGAAGCCCGCCGCCATGCCGAACGGGTTGTCGAAATCAAGGCCGAGCAGATTTTGTGCCAATATCGTATCGTCTTTGGTCGGGCGGCTGATGCCGCCGAGCAGCCGCAAACCTTTGAGTGTCAGCCCGTGCGCCGTCTCCGGCGGCAGCGCGAATAAAAACGGGCGCAAGCTACGATAAAGGCTCATGCCGCCACTCCGGTCAAAAACGCCGCCAAGCCGTCGCGCGCTGCATTGAGCTCAAAGCGCGCATGCACCATGGCGGTTGTGAAAGGCGCATAAAGATGCGGAAACAAATCGCCACCGCGCGAGACTACCCAGCGCAGCGCATCACCCAACATATCGGCCTGCATCTCGGTATTGACCGCCAGAATTATCAGCGCGCCGTGACCGGCATAATGCCTGTCGAGCGTCGCCTCAATTTGCGCGGCAGCGGAGAAATGGATAAAGCCATCCGCCGCATCGACGCCGGTGGCGCGCAGCGTGCCGTCGCGGCGCATTTGCGCCTCGGCCGCAGGGGACAAAATTTTGTAAATCAGCCGCTCCATAAAAGCAGCCATAGCAGGATTCCTAAGCCGACAGCAATTTGCCGTCACGGCCCGCCTCGATAAGCGCACAGGTTTTTTCAAGTCCATATAACGCCGCGAAAGACCCAAAGCGCGGGCCTTGGCTTTGCCCCAGCAGCACCTCGTAAAGCGCTTGAAACCAGCCGCGCAGATTGTCCTCAAAATGCGCTTTGCCGACGGCATAAATCTCGCTCTGAATGGTCTCGCCATCGGCGTCTTGCGGCAGCGCGCGCAGGCGGCTCAGCAAATCATCTAGCGCTTTCGCCTCCTCTTCATCGGCCGCGCGATAGGTCTTATTGGGGGCGACGAAATCGCGATAATAAGCCAAAGCGTAATCGGTCAAGCGGTCGAGAAACGGGTGCGTTTTAGCACTGGTGCCCGGCGCATAGCTATCGATAAAGCCCCACAGCACCTGCTTGTTTTCGGCATTGGAAGCGCTGACCAAATTGAGCAGCAGCGCAAAACTGACCGGCGACGCGCTTTCCGGCACCGCGCCATTATGGATGTGATAGCTCGGATTGGTCAGTTGTTGCGCGGCATCCATATCGGCATATTTATCGATAAAAGTGACATATTCATCGACCGCTTTGGGAATGACATCGAAATATAGTCGCTTGGCCTTGCGCGGCGCTTGGAACATGTAGAGCGACAGGCTTTCGGGCGGCGCATAGGTCAGCCATTGCTCAATGGTCAGCCCATTGCCTTTCGACTTGGAAATCTTCTCGCTTTTTTCATCAAGAAACAGTTCATAAGAAAACCCTTCCGGCGGCGTATGCCCCAAAGCTTTGGTGATGCGCGCCGACAGCTTGACCGATTCCGACAAATCCTTGCCGGCCATTTCATAATCAACCTCCAGCGCCGCCCAACGCATCGCCCAATCGGCCTTCCATTGCAGCTTGCAAGCGCCGCCGGTGACTTTTGTCTCAACCTTGTCACCGCTATCGGGATGGGTGTAGCGGATAATACCGTTTGCGACGTCGACCGGTTCAATCGCCACCATCAGCACGCGGCCGGTTGCCGGACATATCGGCAGGAAGGGCGAATAGCTTTGACGGCGTTCTTCGCCCAGTGTCGGCAGGATGATATCTTGCACCGCTTGATAATTCTCCAGCACCCTCAACAGCGTCGCGTCAAACGCACCGCTTTGATAATGCTCGGTCGCCGAGGCGAATTCATAATCAAAACCGAAACTGTCGAGAAAGGCTTTGAGCCGCGCATTATTGTGATGAGCGAAACTCTCAAATTCGCCAAACGGGTCGGGCACAGCCGTTAGCGGCTTCTCCAAATGCTCTGCCAACATGTCGCCATTGGGAATATTATCCGGCACTTTGCGCAGGCCATCCATATCGTCGGAAAAACAAATCAGGCGGCTTTTCTTTTCCGGCGCCAGCAAGTGAAACGCATTGCGCACCATGCTGGTGCGCGCCACTTCGCCGAATGTGCCGATATGCGGCAGGCCGGAGGGGCCGTAGCCGGTCTCGAAAATCACCTCATCGCGGCCAAGTTTTTCGGCCCGCGCGGCGACTTTGCGTGCCTCTTCAAACACCCAAGCTTTTGAGTCCATTGCCGTTTCGCGCATTGACATAAGCGTTTCTCTATCCGGTTTCTGTTCTGGCGGAAACTATCAGCCCAGCCCCCAAAGTCAAACGCGCTTTGCAGTCTTGCCAAGCGCCGCCATCATCGTCATATATCGCTGATGAGCACAAACCCACCCCGACCCGGCTTATCGCCGCAGCAAGCGGCGCTTGTCGCTCTGGTCGCGGCGCAACGTATCGCGCAGGTCGATGACGCGAAGCTGGTCGCATTTGCATCCGCCCAAGCCGCCTTGGACGGCATCACCGAAGCGCAATTGCGCGGCGCGACGACGCTGGCACAAGAGATTGCCGAGGCGCGCGACGGTTTCGACACATTGCTCGATATGCTGGCCGCCGCTCTTGGCGATGCACACGCCGCCGCCGCCTATATGCTGGCCGCCGATTTTATCGCCCAAAACGGCCGCGTCTCGCCGGAAGAGATGCGGTTTTTGGAACGCCTCGGCGACGCCCTTGGCATCGACCGATTGACCCGCGCCGCTTTTGACAGCGCGGCGCAAGCCCGTGCCACTTCTTTTGAGGCGCAAGATAATGGCTGAGTTGACCCGATTTATCGCGGCGCATGAAGCCGGCTTGCGATTGGCCACCATGTTCGGGCTGCTGGCATTGTTTTTAATTCTGGAGCGCGCACTGCCGCGGCGACAGCAAAAGGTCAGCGCCGCGCATGCCGGGGGCAATCTGCTGATGGGCGCGGTCAATGGCGCGATTATTCGCCTGCTTGTGCCGGGCGGACTGGCGGCGTTGGCGCTGCTCAATCAGGGCGGCGGGGTGCTCGGGCTTCTCGCCTTGTCCGACGCGCTGGCGTTTATCCTCAGTTTGGTGCTGCTCGATCTGGTGCTTTACTGGCACCATCGCGCCTTCCATGAAATTCCGCTGCTATGGCGCCTGCACCGCGCCCATCACAGCGACCGCAATCTCAATGTCACATCGGGTTTGCGCTTTCACCCCGGCGAGGCGCTGGTCAGTATGGCGATTAAAGCGGCGGCGGTGCTGGCAATTGGCGCGCCGGCGGAGGCGGTTATTGCGTTTGAAATCCTGCTCAATGGCGCGTCCTTGTTCAATCACGCCAATTG
>Ga0181597_10000007_pt1 | contig 203309 bp, 209 predicted proteins | sample 041ome_5_FD_148647 | JGI IMG/M metagenome (GOLD analysis project Ga0181597, IMG submission 148647) | Coastal salt marsh microbial communities from the Groves Creek Marsh, Skidaway Island, Georgia - 041403US metaG (spades assembly) | ecosystem: Environmental > Aquatic > Marine > Intertidal... | reverse complement strand
CGGGCACATCGCGGATCGAACCCAGTTCGGCATAGGAATGCTCGGGGTCGTCGACGGTCTCGTGATGCCAGGTGAGGTGATACGGCACATGAATGCCGAAGCCGCCGATCTCCACCACCGGCAACACGTCGGAGCGAACCGAATTGCCGATCATCGCGAACGTGGCCGGGTTGATGTCCCAGTCGCTGAGGAGCCGCCGATACGCGTCAGGATCCTTCTCGAGCACCACCGCCACGTGCTCGAAATGATGTTCAAGGCCGGAGGTGCGCACCTTGCGGGTCTGATGCACCAGATCACCTTTGGTGATCAGCACCACACGATGGGTGGTGCCGACCGCCGCAAGAGTTTCGGGCACACCATTGAGGATCTCGACGGGATGTCGCAGTAGGTCATGTACATGGTCGACGATGCGGCCGATCACCGATGCCGGAACCCGACCGGCGGTCACCGTCACCGCGCATTCCACCATCGACAGGCCGAACGCTTTCACTCCGTAACCCGACAGGGGGATGTTGCCGACCTCGACCGAGGTGAGCGCAGCTCGCAGATCCACACCGTCGGGCACATACGGCCCGACGAGTTCCATGAACAGGTCTTCTGCGCCGCGGAAGAACTCTTCGTTACGCCACAACGTGTCGTCGGCATCGAAGGCCACAACCTCGATCTGTGATCGCGTCGATGGGTCGTGGTGGTCCACGATGTGGGGCGTCACCGGTGGATCGCGTTCAAATAGTTGTACACGGTGATGCGGCTCACCTCGAGCGCATCGGCCACGTCTTCGACGGCGCGACGCAAGATGAATGCACCGCGTTCATCGAGCAGGCGCACCGCTCGCTGTTTGTCTTCGCGCGACAGGGTGGGAAGGGGGCCACCGAGTTCGGCTTCGACGGTTTCGATGAGGCGGTCGAGAGCGCCATGAATCGGTGGCAGTCGCACGGCCGCGACAGCGTGGCCGTCCCAGCGCAGTTCGATATCGGCGGCTGATGCGTCGGCGAGATCCACCACCCGGGCCCCAACGGCGTCGAGCACGGGGCGCACCGCGTCGATGAGCGGATGCTCGGGCGTGCTCACAATTCGGCTCCATCGGCGCTGACCATGGTGTTCACGTGGGTGGCACCGTGCGCGATCGCTGCACCGACGGCGATCGACACCACCTCGGCCACCCGGTCGGGATCGGTGTCGACCACGGTGCCGAAGGCATCGAATACGACGTCGAAACCGGCAGCTCGAAGAGCGTCGACCGGAGCGGTCACATGAGGACCCGGCTGCCCGTCAACGAACGGCTCTACCGTGAATTCCACTCGTGCCACGGCCCCGATGCTAGGTGCTGGTCGATGAGCCCCCGTCACCGGCACGAGCCCGGCGGGTGTTCCACCACCGCGCACCGACACGAAGCGGTGTGGTGATTTTCCACGAATACGAGTTCTGCATTGTGGCGATGGTGCGTTGAAGAAGGTCGGTGTCGTCCTCGGCAACAGGCCGCGAGAGGCTGAGATCAAGAGTGCGCCCTGGCGGAACCAACACAAGGTCCTCCCACGAGTGGTGGCGCACGATGTTGTCGTGAATCAGCGTGCGGGCGATCTCGATAGCAGGAGTGTGGTCATCACCGACTCTGTCGAGAAGCGGCCCGCCTGATCGCCGCACGCGGTGCACTTCGCCGAATCGTTCGACGATGGCGGTCATCGCGGCAATCGGGTCGTGGCCTCGCATCAGCAGCGTCCACGTGTTCAACTCCATCCACACGATCGGCTGCAGTCGTTGCAGGATGTCGCTGCATCCCTCAATGACGTCCGGCTCCAGCCCTTCGACATCAATCTTGATGAGATCGACACGGTCGAGTCCGAGACGCTCGACGAGGGATGCCACCGTCACAGATTCGATATCAATTGCATGTGGATCGTCGGTGACATGACCGAATGCCGATGACTCATGAAAGTGCACCCGTCCGTTGGAGTTACTTACGGCCGCGTGCACCACCTCGACATTGCTGATTCCATTGGTTGCCAAGTTGTCGCGGAGCATGTCCACGGTCGCGGGACCCGCTTCGACCGCAATCACCCGCGACCCCGGCGTGTCGAGGGCAATCAGGGTGCTGGTAACTCCGATGTTCGCGCCCAGGTCGAGAACGACCGCCCCACCTGACAACAGCTCGCTGGCAAAAAGCCGCAACTCCGCTTCTGACCCGTCATCGAGTTGGTTGAGGTAGGCATCGTCGGGCCCACAGAACACCACGTCCGTTCCGTTCACCATCAACTGGGTCCGCGCCATCGTCACGCTGTGACCGTACTGCGGTTGGCTAACCGCCCATGATGCGTGACAACTCGAGGGATCGGTTCACACAGTCATGTCCGGCGGCGTCGAGGGCGTCCTGCAGGCGCGCCAGCACCTGGGTAAACGACCCGTACCAGTCCTGCTCGAAACGCTGACGGGCCGGGCCTTGCCAGACCGTGCCGGTTATCACCCGTTCCACGGTGCCGGTCACCTGATGCAACACCTCGATTTGGGCACTCAAGGTGTTGCCTAACGCCGTCAATTGTTCGGGATCTGCGCCGTACATCGTCATGTCGTTGTCCTCAGTATCGATCACCGCATGAGTGCGGGTGCTGGCGTCTCCAGCACGGCGCCGGTGGCGCACGCCGCAACGACTGCGCGGAAGATGATCAGCCCGCAGCGGGCACAGACAGGCTCGGCCACGTGGTTGCCGCCGTTGCCAACGCATCGATCAGGGTCTCGGTATGTGGGCACATATCGCCTTCGAAATCCCACCACATCGGCGACTCACCGCGCACCCGTGGCGGCAACTCCAACTGCACGCCGGCATTGCGCGGCAGATTCACCGGATTTGCCGGATGCATGCCGGCCAGATCGCGCGGAAGTGCCTCGGCATCGGCGATCACCCGGTAGGCCGGCAAGCGCGGCTCCAGATGGTTGGCCATGTGGCGCGCTAGGTCACGGTTACGTCCCCCGAGCAGCATCGACGAGAACAGCCCACGACGACCAAACCCATGCACCGTCACCACCACATCGACATGATCCAAGAAGTCTGTCATCAGCTCCGAATGCTGAGGATCGAAGCGCGTCGACGGCAGATGTGGAGGATCGCCAGCCGGGTGCAGCACCGCATAGTACGACGCGTCGGCACGTTCCGCGGCCGCGGCCGCAATGACGTCAGTGGCGGCTTCGAGCCCACCACCGTGGAATGCCATGAACCCAAACTGGGACCGCAGCACGCATTCCTCGCGCACACCCGGCTCGGCCAGCAGGTCGCCGAAGGTCTCGACCCCGCAGGGTTCTCCCGACCGCGTGCGCACCATGGCTCCATCGTCGCCGCCGCAGCAGGTGTGCGGCGAACCCTGCCCGCGTGAACAGCACTCCACTGGGGTGATCTCCGCTCACCGGCGTAGCATCGACGGCGTGCTGGTGTGGATGGACCTCGAGATGACCGGGCTCGACCACACCGTCGACCACATTGTCGAAATTGCCACGCTGATCACCGACGACGGCCTGGAGATCATCGCGGAGGGTCCCGACATCGTGATCCACCAGCCGGCCGACGTGCTCGACGCGATGAACGACGTGGTCACGAAGATGCATACCGAGTCGGGTCTGCTCGAGGAGATCCGGGCCTCTGAGGTGGATCTCGCCACTGCCGGTGCGCGCACCCTCGAGTTCTTGCGTGAGCACTGCCCGCAGGCCGGCACTGTGCCGCTCTGTGGCAACTCGATTGGCACCGACCGGCGGTTTCTCGCTCGGTACCTTCCCGAGATCGAGAACCATCTGCACTATCGCTCCGTCGACGTGTCGAGCATCAAAGAACTCGCACGGCGCTGGAACCCCGATGTGTTGGCCCAGCGCCGCTGGAAAGCAAACAACCATCGCGCCCTCGACGACATTCGCGAAAGCGTTGCCGAACTGCGGCTGTATCGCGATCTGCTGTTCCGCGACAGCACCGAAGTGGCCGCCGCCATCGCGGCGCGTGCCACCACCGACGACGCCGGCACCTGAGGCGCGGCACCACGAGGTGAACCACCGGATCGTGCGCGCACCATCACGACTCGTCAGCGATGTGCCCGAGCGGCGACACTGCCGGCATGCGCGCCGCCGTCGTCACCACACCTGGAGGGCCCGAGGTCCTCGAGATCATGGACGTTCCCGACCCGGTTCCTGGCCCGGACGAGATCCGAGTGCGGGTCACCCAGTCGGCATGTAATAGGGCCGACATCATGCAACGCCTCGGTGGGTACCCCGACCCGGTGCAACGCTCGCACAACATTTTGGGTCTCGAATATGCAGGCTTCGTGGAATCGGTGGGCGACCGGGTCACCCGCTGGTCCGTCGGCGATCGGGTCATGGGTATCGAAGCCGGCGGGTGCAACGCCGAACTCGTGGTGACGCATGAACGCATGGCGCTCGCCGTGCCCGACAGCGTGGCCGACGACGAGATGGCGGCCATTCCCGAGGTGTTCATCACCGCATGGGATGCCCTCGTTGCCCAGGGTGGTCTGTCGGCAGGACGTTGGGCGTTGGTGCACGCCGGTGGCTCCGGCGTGGGCACCGCATCGATTCAGATTGCTCGTGCGATCGGCGCACGGATCGCGGTGACCTGTTCGGCCCGCAAGGCCGATGCCTGTCGCGATCTCGGTGCCGACCTCGTGTTGGAACGCTCGCCGGCGGACTGGGCATCACAGCTGCGTGACGCGGTGCCCGACGGCGTTGACGTGGTCCTCGATGTGGTCGGTGGGGACGAGGTGGATCGCAACCTGAAAGTGGTGCGCGCCCAGGGCACGATCATGCAGGTGGGGCTTCTCGGTGGCGCCACCGCCTCGGTGAGCACGGGATTGCTTCTCACCAAGCGCATCCACTGGATTGGAACCACCTTGCGGAATCGGCCGTTGGAGCAAAAGATCGCGGCCGTGCAGCGTTTTGCTGCCGAGATGATGCCGATGATCGCCGACGGCACGTTGCGCCCGGTGGTGGACACCACGTTTGCCCTTGACGACATCGCCGACGCGCACCGCCACATGGAAGCCGATGCGAACGTGGGCAAGATCCTGCTGCAGATGTGAGCGTGGCGGTGACCCGGCTGGGCCACCGACCGAGATGAATATCACGGTGAAAACTGTGAGGAATTGCCGGTCACGTCCTCTGGACGGACATGAGCATCACCGACATTCACACCACCACCGATTCGCACGCGGACGCCCAGGCGTTCAGCGAGCCGATCCTGCCTGACCCGTTCGACCAGCGAGTCGACCTGCTGCCCACCCGTCGAGCGCGTTGCGCCGATGGCGCCGGCGGCCTTACCGAACTGTTCTTCTCTGACGATCCCTTCGACATCGCCCGTGCGAAGGCCATCTGTTCGCGCTGTCCATTGTCGGCATCGTGTCTTGCTGGCGCGCTTGAACGCGCCGAGGTTGATGGGGTGTGGGGCGGAGAACTTCTGCTCGACGGAGTGATCGTGGCCGACCGGCCGCGACGTGGTCGCCCGCCACGCACACCGCGACCCGCACTCGTCGTCGACGAGGTGCCGGTGCCCGCACATCTGCTCACCGACAACGTTGCGTGAGACATCGTCGCGTGAGCGGTGCGTGACCGCCGTGGCTTGGTGACGGCCACGATGCCGTTTGGGCCGACAGGCGCGCCGGATCACCCACCGTTAGCCTGACCTCATGGAGCGACGCACCCGGTTGCGCATGTTCGCGGCCCTGTGCGCCGTGATTGCGGTCGCCGCCGTGTCGTTCGGTGCTCCGCGGGTGCGTGACGCTGTCGATGGGGTCGCTGACGAGGTGGCTCTTGATACCCCCGGTGAATACCAGCAACCTGCAGATGATGCACCTGTCTCCGGTGGTGACGTAGGCGACCGACTGCCCTCGGTGGAGGTACTCGCCACCGATGGCACCGGCGTGCTCACCGGCGACCTCATCGGCCAACCGATGGTGGTGAACCTGTGGTTCTCAGCATGCCCGCCGTGCGCGCGCGAAATGCCCGAGTTTGCCGCGGTGGCGTCCGACGTCGGTGAACAGGTGCGTTTCGTTGGGGTGAACCCGATTGACGATGTGGAGAGGATGCTGTCGTTCGCGGCCAGCACCGGCGTGGAATACGAACTGCTACGCGACCCGCTCGGACGGTTCACCGATGCCCTTGGCACCGTGTCGTTTCCGCTCACCGTGTTCGTCGCGGCCGACGGCACCGTGGTTGACCGCACCGGGGTGCTGACCGAGGACCAACTCCGCGACCGCATCAGCGAATTGTTCGAGATCGAGATGGGCGTATGACGCTGTCGTTCCTGCGCGGACTGGTTGCCGCCGTGAACCCCTGCGGGTTCGTTCTGTTGCCGACCTACCTCATGTACTTCCTTGGCACCGAAGCCGGCCGAGCATCGGCAGCGATGGGTGCCCAACGCGCCGGGTTGCGACGGGCACTGGTGGTGAGTGGAGCGCTCACCACCGGATTCATTGGTGTGTTCGTCGCGGTGGGTCTGATCACCTACAACTTCACCTCGTGGATCCAAGCGAACGCGAAGTACGCCACCATCGTGATCGCGGTGGCGTTGGTGGCCCTCGGTGTGGTGATGCTGACCGGGCGCACCCCGGTGTGGTTGTCGCCCCGCGTCGACATCGGTGGCCGTGACCGGTCGCTGTGGTCGATGCTGCTGTTCGGGGTGGCCTACGCGGTGGCGTCGTTGGGATGCACCATCGGGCTGTTCTTGCCGTCGATCTTCACGGTGCGTGACGACGGGGTGATCGCCGCCGTTGGTCATGTGGCGGTGTACGCCGCGGGCATGGGCCTCGTGGTCACCGCGCTGACCGTGTCGCTTGCGGTGGCGAACGTGGGGTTGTTGCGCGTGTTGCGCGGCGCGATGCGCCACGTCGACCGGGTGGCAGCCGGTTTCGTCATCGCATCGGGCCTGTACCTCGCCTGGTACTTCTGGGTGGTCGACATCCGCGGCGATATCGACCCGATCACCGGCGCGGTCGAATCGGTGCAACGCAACGCCCTGCAGTTGGTGAACGACCATTGGCGCATCATCGCGGTGGTGTTGGTGGCGGTGGTGGCCGCAGCGGTGGCGACGGTGGCTGCCGGCCGGGGCGGTGCCCGCAGCAGCGATGCCGCCGGCGACGCGGCGTCGGACGCCTAAGCATCACATCAGCCCCGGTGCCGAGGGCCGCACCGGCTGCGGATACGGTCGCATCCATGGCTGGCAGTAACACCGATGATCGTCCGCAACGTGCCGATGAGGTGCCGGTGCGGCCTGCGGCCACAGTGATGCTGGTGCGTGACGCCCACCCCGGTGTGGAGGTGTTCATGATGAAGCGCACGCTGTCGGCATCGTTCGCCAGCGGCCAGTACGTGTTCCCCGGCGGTCGTGTGGACGACGCCGACCACGCCGATGAACTCGAAGCGATCTGCGACGGCATCGACGACGCCGAGGCGTCGGCGCGCCTCGGGCTCGAGCGGGGCGGAATCGGCTGGATGGTCGCGGCAATTCGTGAATGTTTCGAAGAGGCCGGGGTGCTGCTGGCTCGACGCGCCGATGAGGAATCGTTCGTGCGTTTCGAGGGCGACCTTGCCACGGCGATGGCCACGGCCCGGCATCAGGTGCATGCCGGTGAGCGCAGCTTGGCCGACGTGTGCGCCGAGTTCGATCTTCGACTGGTGACCGACCCCATTGGGTTCGTCAGCCACTGGATCACCCCGATGGGTGAACGTCGACGTTTCGACACCCGGTTCTTGTTGGCGCGGGCTCCCGAAGCGCAAGAACCCCTTCACGACGGTGGGGAAACCATCGATTCATTGTGGGTGCGGCCATCGGATGCCTTGCAGCGATGCCGTGACGGCGATCTGCAGATGTTCCCACCAACGATCGTGAATCTTGAATGGTTGGATGCCCAGCCCAATGCGGATGCGGCGCTGGCAGCAGGGGAGGAGATGGGTGTGCCGTCACCGATCTTGCCGCGGCTCCGCATCGACGTCGACGGCCGGATGCGGGGTATCGCGATGCCCGACGACGCCGACTATCTCGATGTGCCGCTGCCCGAGTTCGTGCTCGGGTCGCATCGCTGACACATCGCCGACGGCGCCGTCGTCGCGCCGGTCGCACTCAACCGGCAACGCTCACACGTCGGCTGCGTCAAGCGCGGCATTCACGGCATCGAGTAGACGCGCCGAGCAGCCCGACATGTCGACAGCGTCATCGCCGCCGCGCACTGGCGCCACATCCGCGCGGACCCGGTCGACCACGGCACGCAGCGCTGTGGCCGCGGGGCCCTCACCATGCAGCACCACCGGTTCACCATCGTCGCCACCGGCGGCGAGTGCGGCTTCCATAGGAATTGACCCCAGCAGGGGAACATTCACCGCGTCGGCCAGAGCGGCGCCGCCACCGGAGCCGAACAGGGCGTATTCGGTGCCGTGTTCGCACACGAAGGCGCTCATGTTCTCGATCACACCGATGACCGGAAGGAATGACCGGGCGGCCATGTCGGCGGCGCGCTGGGCCACGGTTTGTGCCGCGCGCGCTGGCGTGGTCACCACGATCATCTCGGTGCGTGGCAACAGCCGCGCCAACCCCATCTGCACATCGCCGGTGCCGGGCGGCATGTCGATGAGCAGATAGTCGAGGTCGCCCCACGCAACGTCGCGCAAGAACTGCTCGACCGCTTTGGTGAGCATCAGGCCACGCCACATCAACGCCGTCGACTCTTCGACCAAGAACCCGGTGGACACCACCTCGAGGACGCCGTCGCCGACCGTGCGGCGATTCGGAATGATGCGAGGGCGGCCATCCACCTCGTGAGCGTCCATCCGGTCGGACATACCGAGCAGACGCGGCACCGAGAAGCCCCAGATGTCGGCATCGAGCACGCCCACCGTGTGGCCCGCGGCGGCGAGACCGGCTGCCAGGTTCACCGTGATCGAGCTTTTACCCACGCCGCCCTTGCCCGACGCGATGGCGAGCACGCGGGTGCGTTGCGCGATGGCGGTGTCAGGTGCGTTCTCGCGGGCATTCCAGCGAGCAGTCGACATCACTTTGGAGCGTTCCTCGGGGGTCATCTCACCCCATTCGATGTGCACCGAGTCGACGCCGGGATGCACGCTGACGCGGTCGGTGACCTCGCGTTTGATCTCGGCGCGCAGCGGGCAGCCACCGATGGTCAATTTGATGGTGACGGTGACGTCACGCCCCTGTACCGCGACGTCGGGCACCATGCCGAGTGTCACGATGTCCACACCGAGTTCGGGGTCGATCACGCTGCGCAGCGCCTCGGTGATGGCCTCTGGTGTGACCGCTGCGGTGTCGCCGAGAGCGGGTGCGGCATCCGGGGAGTCGGCCATGGGGTTATTTTACCGGACTAATCCGTGTAAATTGTGAGTCGTGAGCGCTCTGGTACACCGTGATATCCGCCGCCTGACGCGGCGCGAGGGCGCGCGCACCCGTGACCGTATTCGTGATGCTCTCGCCACCGCCGGTGCGGATGGGCTCACCACCGACGCGGTGGCCGAGGCCGTGGGGGTGCACCCCAACAGCGCTCGCGAACACCTCGCCCAGTTGCACGCCGATGGCATCACCGTGCAAAGCGACGATCGCTCGGGCGCCGTTGGCCGTCCCCGCCGCCGTCACGTCCTCATCGACCCCGCGGCGGCCACGCTCGACAGCGACACGGCCACGGTCGAAATGCTCGGCGCGCTCGTCAACCATGCCGAACTCAGCACCGAGGTTGCAACCGTGGCCGGTGTCGAACTCGGTCGTCGCCGGGCGCTGACACATACTGCCGATACAGCAACACTGGCCGGCCTGGTGGCCGACCAGCGTCGCCTCGGATTCGCCCCGCAGATCGACGCCGACGGCGACACGACCTGCATCTCATTCGCGGCGTGCCCCCTGCGGGCCGTCACCACCACCGACTCGGTGTGCGCTCTGCACCGCGGCCTGCTCGACGGCTGGCTTAGCCAGAGCGACCATCAAGTCACCATGCTCGTCGCCGACGGCGATGGAGCTGCGTGTCACGCCCTCGTGACCGCCCACTAACATCACACCACGACACCCACCGGGAGGAACATCGTGATCACACTCACCGACACCGCCACCACCAAGGTCCGCGAACTGCTCGACGCCGAAGGCGCTGCCGATCTCGCTCTGCGCGTCGCTGTGCGCCCGGGCGGCTGCAGTGGCTTCTCCTACGAGATGTTCTTCGACGGCGACATCGCCGGCGACGATGAGCAGGTCACCTTTGGCGACATCGTGCGCGTGGTGGTCGACCCCGCATCGGCTCAGCTGCTGCAAGGCGCCACCCTCGACTACAAAGACGGTCTCGACCAGTCTGGGTTCTCGATCACGAACCCGAATGCCACCCGCACCTGCGGCTGTGGTCAGAGCTTTAGCTGAGTGGTGATCTGTTGACCTGCCACGCTCGGTAGGTGCACATCTGACATCATCACAAGGTGGCAACGAACCGCCGTCGTGCACCCGGCAGCGCCCGGCGTCGACTCGTTGCGATCGCCGCTGTGGCCGGTGTGGTCATACTCGGTGCGATCGGCGCCCCGTGGTACGTGAACCGGGTGGAAGATGACCTGACCACACGGGTTCTCGCTCGTGCCGGTGACGTGTCCGAAGCCATCAATGGAGTCAGTGTGAGCGGCCAGAACGTCACCCTGTTCTGCACCGAGCCGGTGGCCCGGCCGTCGGAGTTGTCCGATGGCATCGCCGATGTACGTGGCGTGCGCAGCGTTGATGTTGATCGTTCCTGTCGCATCACGCGGGCGCCCACCGTCGGCACCACAACCGAATCTCCCGATGGCACCACGCCCACCACGGTGCCACCTAACGTGACCCTGCCCGTCACCGACATCGTCGATGAGGTCACCGTGACCGTTGACGAAGTGGTGGCTGCCGACCCGCAATTGAGCTACATGGCGGGTTTGCTCGCCGACAGCGGGCTGCTGTCGGCAGTGGACGCGCCCGATGGCATCACCGTGCTGGTGCCCATCGATGCGGCATTCGACGAACTGGGCGCCGATCAGTTGAGCAACCTCACCACCGATGCCGACACCATCGCAACCCTGTTGCGCCACCATGTGCTGACCGCACGCCACCCGATTTCCAGCGTGGCCACCGATGCGGCCGCATCAGATGGGGGCATCGAACTCTCGACCGCCGCGGCCGACACGGTGCTGGTCACCAGCGACGCCGACGGCCTGCTCCTCGACGGCCTCGCCCGGGTGCTCGACACCGTGGAGGTGGCCCGCGGTCATGTGTGGCTGATCGACGCGGTGCTGGTGCCCACCGTCGAGGTGCGCAGTCCCACGCTCGTCGTGTCGATCACCGCCGACCAGATCGCCGTGTCGGGCACGCTGCCTGACGCCACCACTGTGGCCGACATCACCGACGCATTGAGCGGCGATAGTGACCGCGAACCGGTGATCGAACTCGGTGTCGATCCATCGGTCAGCTACGACGCCGAGGTCACCAGTGCGCTCACGCGGTTGCTGGTGGCCGTGGTGAGCACAGTGCAGAGCGCCAGTATCACTCTCGATGCCGATGGGTTGGTGGTAGCCGGCACCTACACCGACGCGGTAGATGATGCCGACGTCGACGCTCTTGGGGCGTTGGCTGCGGCCGCGAACGCCACGCTCGACCTGGTGGAAGTGCCCGCGCCGGTGGACAGCACCGCTGCACGTGCCGCCGAAGAGATCGCGGTGCTCGTGGCCGAGGGCAACATCGATTTCGCACCGAACGGCACCTACCTCGTATCGGGACTGTCGACATTGGTCGAGATTGCTGCGGTGATCGAGAGCTACCCCGAGTTGGACATCATTGTGCGTGGCCACACCGACTCTGACGGCATCGCAGAATCGAACCTCGACCTCAGTCGTCAGCGCGCCAGCGAGATCGTGGCCGCGCTCGTGAATTTGGGTGTGGACGCCGATCGTCTCAGCGCTGTCGGTGTGGGGTCGGCAGAACCGATTCTGGTCGATGGTGTGGAGGACAAAGACGCGTCACGGCGCGTGGAGTTCGCAGTGGTGATGCGATGACCTGTGGGAGGATGAACTCGTGCCGTACACATTGACCCTCGGGATCTTGTGGTATCTCGGCGCTCTTGTGCTGGGGGTGGTGCTCGGCTGGTTGGGGCGCTCTGGTGTGGCTGCACGTCAGATCGTGCGTGCCGGTGACCGTGCCCGTGCCGACTCGGCGACCGAGATGAACGACCTGCGTGAACGCACCGATCGTGCCGAACGCGCAGCGGCCGAGCGTGACGGTCTGCGCAGCGAACTTGAACAGGCCAAGTCACGACTTGCCGAATTGGCCGCGGCCGACGCTCCGCCGGCCGCCCCCGATCTCGATGGTGCCACCGAAGCGCTCGGTCGCATCATCAAAATCGATGATCTCACGGTGGTGGTCGGTATCGGCCCAGCGGTGCAGCGCCTCTGCGAAGGGGTCGGCATTCGCACCTGGTGGGATCTGGCGAACACACCCATCGATGATCTGCGGTCGATGCTCGGTGATGCGGGTCCTCGGTTCGGCATGCATGACCCCACAACATGGCCGCTGCAGGCGCGATTGCTGGCTGAGGGCCGTTGGGCGGAGTTCCACGCGATCGAAGCCCGGGTGGCTGCCGGCCCGTCGTAGCACGCCCCACCGCGCCAGCCGCCGTGGCGTTGGTGACCGGCTACGGTGCGGGCCATGAGTGCACTTGGCCCCTATTCACCGGTCGTACGCGCCGGCCAGTTCGTCATCGTGTCGGGTCAGGTCGGCATGGTCGACGGTGTGATGGCCGACGGGGTTGCTGCCCAAACCGCTGCGGTGGTGGCGAACCTTGCGGCCCGTTTGGGCGATGAAGGCCTCGGCCTTGATTCCGTGGTGAAGACCATGTGTTTCCTCACCGACATGGACACCTTTGCCGAGTTCAACGACGCCTATGTGGCCGCGATGAACGGCAATCGCCCGGCACGCTCCACCATCGGTGTGGCCGGTCTGCCCTTCGGCGCCCAGGTGGAGATCGAAGCATGGGCATACGTCGGCGACTCGTGAACGCCGCGTTCGCAGTAGGCTGATCGCCATGGCTGGAGCAATCGCGATCATCGTTGTCCTCGCACTGTTCCCCGTCGCCATCTTGATGAGCGGTGGCGTGGCAAGTGCCATTCTCGGCACGGTGCTCCAACGAGACGGAGAAACCCGTCATGAGGGCAGCGAACTGCTCGATATCGACGACTGAGTTCGCTGTGAACGCTGCCGCGTCGGGGGGCGCGCCCCACCCGGTCACGCACGACCTTGTGGTGCACTCGGCCCGACTGGTGGCCTGCGTCGATGATGCCGGCACCGAATTGGCCGACGGCTGGGTGGCCATCGACAACGGCCTGATCAGTGCCGTGGGCGCAGGTGCGGCACCGCCAGCACGCACGTCGATCGATGCCCGCGGGTGCCTGGTGACCCCCGGGCTGGTGAACACCCATCACCACATGTACCAGAACCTCACCCGGGCGTGGCCGCCGATGACCGGTCGACCGCTGTTCGGATGGTTGCAGACTCTGTATCCGCAGTGGCGCGCTTTGGACACCGAGAACGTGTACCTGTCGGCGTGGGTCGGCCTCACCGAGCTTGCCCTGTCGGGATGCACCACCTCCACCGATCATCTCTATGTGCATCCGCATGGTGCAGGTGACCTGCTCAGCGCCGAGATCGACGCGGCACGTGATGTGGGCATGCGGTTCCATCCCACCCACGGATCGATGTCGCTGTCGGTGAAAGACGGTGGGTTACCTCCCGACGATGTAGTGCATGACGACGACGACATCCTCGCTGCGGCCGAAGCAGCAGTGGGGCGTCATCACGACCGGTTGCACGGAGCGATGGTGCGTATCGCGTTGGCGCCGTGCTCGCCGTTCAGTGTGAGCGAACGTCTCCTTGTGGCCAGCGCCGAGTTGGCCGAACGACTTGATGTTCGCCTCCACACGCACTTCGCAGAAAACGCCGAAGACGACGAGTTCAGCGTGGCTACGTTCGGTTGCCGACCCACCGAGTATTTCGAGCGCACCGGCTGGTGCAGTGACCGCACATGGGTGGCGCACTGTGTGATGCCCGACGCCGACGAGATTCATCGTTTGGGAGCGGCCGGCGTGGGGGTGGCGCACTGCCCATCATCGAACCTGATTTTGGCGTCGGGGATCGCGCCGGTGGTGCCGCTACGTGCCGCTGGTTGCCCCGTCGGGCTTGGTGTGGACGGGTCGTCGTCGGCCGATGCTGCCTCGTTGTGGTTGGAGGCCCGGCAGGCGCTACTGCTGGCCAAACTGCGCGACGGTGCCGATTCGATCGTGGCCCGTGATGTGTTGCATATGGCCACGCGTGGCGGCGCCGCGTGCCTGGGTCGCGACGGTGAGATCGGCCAGCTGAGCCCAGGAACGGTAGCCGACATTGCCGTGTGGGACCTGAACGGTGTGACCCATGCCGGTGCGGTAGCCGACCCGGTGGAGGCATGGTTGAGGTGCGGGCCGACCGGGGCACGCGACACGATCGTGGCTGGTCGAGCAGTGGTGCGCGACGGCACACCGGTGAGTAGCCGCGTGGATGAGATGGTGTTGGCGCACGCCGCGGCAGCCACCGCGATGCAACGCCACGCGGAGTGAGTGAATCCGTTGCGTGTGAAGGCCGTGACGGCGGTCGCATGGCCGGTACCGGTGTGCACGCAGACCTCGTGCTGGCGTGGGCTGTGTTGATCGCGGCTCTCGGCGCAATGGTTGCGCTCACCACCACGGGTCGTCGACGCGCCACCTCGCCGGCCTGATCTTGGCCGACACAGAGCGCGGTTGATTCAGGTGGTGGTTGATGTGGTTGATGGTCTAGCGACGTGTGACCGACTCAGTCGTCGCTGGACGCACCCCAACGCATCTGACCGAAGCGGTAGCCAACCGATCGCACCGTCTGGATCATGTCGGCGTACTCCTCGCCGAGCTTCGCGCGCAGGCGACGCACATGCACATCAACTGTGCGCGCACCACCGTAGTACTCGTACCCCCACACACGGCTCAACAGCATTTCGCGACTGAACACCTTGCCGGGGTTCTGAGCGAGGAACTTCAAGAGTTCGTACTCCATGAAGGTGAGATCCAACGGTCGCCCGGCGATAGCTGCCTGATAGGTCTCGAGATTCAACGACAGCTCCTGGTACTCCACCAGATCAGCCCGCGCCGGCCCCACCGGGGTGGCGGCCAGCAGGTGACGCATCCGCGCGTCGAACTCCGACGGGTGAAACGGCGTGATGCAGAAATCGTCGAAGAGATCATCGCGCAGGTCCAGTTCGTCGAGGCGTGCGCCTCCGATGAGCACCAGGGTGCGCACCGGATCGGTATCGGAACGCCGCAGGCCCCGGCAGAACGCCCACGCAGCCTCGGTGTCGTCGCCGACGATGACCACAGCTGCACCCCATCCGGTGGACGGTTCGGCGGCGGAGGCATCGGGAAGGCCCGGCACCGGCCGCCATTCGTAGCCGGCCATATCGAGTGCGCGGGCCACATCAGCAGGCATGTCGGCAGCGAACACCACCACAGCGCCCTCGCCACAACGGCCTCGGATCGGATGCGCACTCATCAGGGTTGCCTCGATGTCACCGTCACAACGACCCGAGGTAGCGGTCGATCTCGAATTGGGAGACGTGGGTCTTGTAGTCGCGCCACTCGCGGCGCTTATTGCGCAAGAACCACTCGAAGATGTGATCGCCGAGAGCCTCGCGCACAAGGTCAGACTGTTCCATCACCCGCAGCGAATCGGCGAGCGACTGCGGCAATTGCCCCACTCCCAGATCCGACAGCCGGATGTCGTCCAGTTCGAACAGGTTCGCGTCGGCTTCAGCGGGCAGTTCATAGCCCTGCTCCACCCCGCGCATACCGGCAGCCAACATCAGCGAGAACGCGAGATACGGGTTACACCCTGGATCAGGCGAGCGGTACTCCACCCGGGTGGCCACCGGGTTACCCCGCTTGGGAATTGGCACCCGAATCAACCCGGAACGGTTATTGCGCGCCCAACTGACATGTACCGGTGCTTCGAAACCGGGCACCAATCGCTTGTAACTGTTCACCGTGGGATTCGTGATGGCGGTGATTTCTGCGGCGTGCACCAACAAGCCGGCCATGAAACTCTTGGCAAGAGCCGACAGGTTGTACGGGTCGTCGGGGTCGTAGAAGGCATTCTCATCGCCACGGAACAACGACAGGTGTGTGTGCATGCCCGAGCCCTGCACCCCTTCGAGCGGCTTGGGCATGAAGGTGGCGTACAGGCCCTGGCTGGCCGCCACTTCGCGCACCACCAGGCGGAACGTCATCACCGAGTCGGCCATCGTCAAGGCGTCGGTGTGGCGCAGGTCGATTTCTTGCTGGCTGGGCGAGTCCTCGTGGAACGAGTATTCGACGGGGATGCCGAGCTGTTCGAGGGTGCGGATGGTGCGTTTGCGCAGGTCGCCGGTGGCGTCACGCGTCGTCAAGTCGAAATAGCCACCCGAATCCAGCGGCACCGGCCGCTCTCCTGGTCGCGGTGGTTCAAAGTAGAAGAACTCGATGTCGGGTGCGATGTAGAAGGTGAGCCCTTGGGCGTGCGCGGCTTGCACATGTCGGCGCAGCACCTGCCGCGGATCACCCGCAAAGGGTTGGCCGTCGAGGTCGTGAATATCGCAGAACACACGGGCTTCGGCACCGCTACCGGGGTCGCCCCACGGCAAGATCTCAAAGGTGTGCGGGTCGGGCACGGCCAACACGTCGGCCTCTTGCACCCGGGAGAACCCATCGATGGATGACCCATCGAAGGTCATGCCATCGGACAGGGCGTTCTCCAGCTCGGCAGGGCTGATCGCGAAACTCTTCAGATTGCCGAGCACATCGGTGAACCACAGACGCACGAGGCGCACGCCGCGTTCGGTCACCGTCTTCAGCACGTAGTCGCGGTGCTGGTCGAGCATGGGATGCTCCTTCACGCCGACAGTGTGTCGGCACTCGTAGGTAAATCGCACCCTGACATGGTGTGGCGATGTCGAACGGGGGCCCCGCGAGGGGCCCCCGTGTCGCCGACGTGATGTCAGGGGGATCAGGTACTGATGGCCGGAGGCCTCAGCTCTTCTTGCCCTTGGTGGCTGCGCCACACACGATGTCGGTGATCATCCGCGACACCGTGTACGGATCGCAATTGGCGTTCGGACGGCGATCTTCGGCGTAGCCCTTGCCGTCCTTCTCCACCTGCCATGGGATACGAATCGATGCGCCGCGGTCGGACACGCCGTAGCTGAACTTGTTCCACGGGGCGGTCTCGTGCTGGCCGGTGAGGCGGTCTTCGATGCCCACGCCGTAGTTCTGCACCAACGCCATGTAGTTCTTGCCGATGGCGTCACAGGCCGAGATGATCGCCTTGTAGCTGTCACGCATGGCCACCGACGAGAAGTTCGTGTGGCAGCCAGCGCCGTTCCAGTCGCCCTTCATCGGCTTGGCATCGAAGGAGATGACCACGTTGTAGTCCTCGGCGATGCGCTGCAGCAGCCAACGCGCCACATTCAACTGGTCGCCGACGGCGGTGGGGCCGAGTGGTCCGATCTGGAATTCCCACTGGCCGGGCATGACCTCGGCGTTGGTGCCCGAGATCGACAGGCCGGCGTCGATACATGCCTGGGTGTGCTCTTCCACGATGTCGCGGCCAGCGATACGGCCGGCGCCAACGCCGCAGTAATACGGGCCCTGCGGAGCCGGCATGCCGCCACCCTCGGGGAAGCCGAGCGGGGTGCCATCGGTGCGCAGCATCGTGTATTCCTGCTCGAGACCGAACAGCATCTCGGCATCGGCGTACTTCTTCTCCACCTTCGCGCAGGCCGCACGCGTGTTGGTCGGGTGGGGGCGCATGTTGGATGCAACCAACACCTCGCACATCACCAAGATGTTCGGGCCGCCGCGCAGCGGGTCAGGACAGGTGAACACCGGCCGCAACACGCAGTCGGACTTGTCGCCGGTGGCCTGGTTGGTGCTGGAGCCGTCGAAACCCCAAATGGGGGGAGTGGACACGTCGTCCGCGAGGATCTTGGTCTTGCTCCGCAGCATGGGAGTGGGTTCAGTTCCGTCGATCCAGATGTATTCAGCTTGGTACGCCACGGAGATTCCTTCCGGTCGTTGTTGTAGGGGCGACCCGAAGGCTGTCAGCGAGCCGTTTCCTTCCCGTATCTCAATTGTGAACGCTGTGTGAACGGGCGCAAGCCGACATCAGCGCGGGTGAGTGCGCCCGCGATGTGACACACCGCGTCGCAGATGACACCATGACCACATGTCAGTCGTGAAGATCAACGCCATCGAGGTACCCGACGGTGCCGGTCCCGAACTCGAAGCGCGGTTCGCTGCCCGCGCCGGAGCAGTAGAGAACGAACCCGGGTTCGAAGAGTTCATGTTGTTGCGCCCCACCGCCGGCGACACCCGTTACTTCGTCGTCACCCGCTGGGAATCAGAAGAAGCGTTTCAGGCATGGCGCACCGGGCAGGCCTTTGCCCATCAGCACCGCGACACCCACACCGACGGTGGGCACGGCGAGGCCAAGCCCACACAGCCCGTGTCCACCGGCGCATCATTGCTCGAGTTCGACGTCGTGTCGCTCTCGTTTCCGAGCAGCGACGAATAGCGCGACGCCGCGGCGCCATGACTCATCGGCGATGCCTGCCGACACCGCGCCGTAGACTCCCAACACCGTGACACTCATCGTCCAGAAGTACGGCGGGACCTCGGTCGCCGATCCCGACCGGATGCGCGCCGTCGCCGACCACATCGCGTTCACCCGTTCCCATGGGTCCGACGTGGTGGCGGTGGTGTCGGCCATGGGCAAGAGCACCGACAACCTCATCAAGTTGGCGAACGAGGTGTCGTCGGTGCATCCGGGCCGCGAAATGGACATGTTGCTCACCACCGGTGAACGCGTGTCGATGTCGCTGCTGTGCATGGCACTCGCCGACCGTGGTGTGCCCGCAATGAGTTTCACCGGCAGCCAGGTGGGCATCATCACCGACACCTCACATGGCAAGGCCAAGATTCTTGAAGTGCGTGGCGACCGGTTGCGTGAGGCTCTCGCCGAAGGTCGGGTCTGCGTGGTGGCCGGTTTCCAAGGGGTGTCAACCGCAAAGGAGATCACTACGTTGGGCCGTGGCGGGTCCGACACCACCGCAGTGGCCATCGCGGCCGCACTCGATGCGGATGCCTGCGAGATCTACACCGATGTCACCGGAGTGTTCTCTGCCGATCCGCGCATCGTGCCACTGGCCCGCAAACTGGCCCACATCTCGTTCGACGAGATGCTGGAGATGGCCGGTGCCGGGTCGAAAGTGCTGGCCCTGCGCTCGGTCGAGTTCGCCCGCAATCACAATGTCCCGCTCCACGTGCGGTCCAGTTTCACCTGGCAGCCCGGCACGTGGGTCACCTCCGAGGAGCGTCCCATGGAAGATCCGATCATCTCCGGTGTCGTCACCGATGCGAGTGAAGCCAAGGTCACCGTTCTCGGTGTGCCCGACCGCCCCGGCATCTCCGCGGCCCTGTTCGAACCGTTGGCCAGCGCCAACGTGAACGTTGACATGATCGTGCAGAACACCTCCACTGAGGGCACCACCGATATCTCGTTCACCGTGCCGATGGCCGATATGACCATCGCCGAAGGCATCGTGGCCGACGTGGCCCAGCAGATGGGTGCCGCCGGTGTCAGCCGCGACGATGCGATCGCCAAGGTGTCGTTGGTGGGTGCGGGCATGAAGAGCTCACCGGGCGTGGCCGCCAACATGTTCCGGGTTCTGGCCGATGAAGGTGTGAACATCGAGATGATCTCGACATCGACGATTCGCATCTCGGTGGTGATAGCCGCCGACGATCTGGAACGCGCCGCTCGGGTGTTGCACACCGCATTTGATCTCGACTCCGCCGAGGCCTATTCAGCACCGCTGCCCGAACGGCGCTGAGGGGCACATTCGTCGTTCGTCGGCGATACCGACACTCACCTGACGGTTCTGGCAGAATCACCCGATCATGCGCCGGCGTTCCCAACTCATCCCCTGGAAAGTCGCTGGCCGGGTCACCGAGGGGTACTCCAGCGGTGATGACGTGGTGCGTTCCACCGGGTGGGTGTTCAACAACGCAGTCGGTGATGACCTGACTCTTGCCGAGTTCGTGGCGTCAGGCGACGACGAAGTGCCGGCCTATCTCGAAGCGTTCGGTCTGCGCGGCGAGAACAACGCAACCGAAACGATGTTGGAGATCGGTGCCGGCATCGGCCGGATGACCGCCGCATTCACCCGCGAATACGGCACCGTGATCGCAGCTGACCTCGACATCGGTTTTCTTGAACGATGCCGCGAGACAGTTGCTGCCCACGGCAATGTGGACCGGCTGCAGACCCTCGAAGTTGCCGATGGCCGCAGCCTCGCGATCGGTGACGACAGTGTCGATATGGCCTTCAGCTACATCACGTTGCAGCACTGTGTGCGTAGTGATGCGATGCATCTCATCACCGAGGCGATTCGTGTGGTGCGCCCTGGCGGCACGGTGGTGTTGAACCTGCGTGCACCGTCGCGCCTCGACCCGTTGCTGTTGCCGGTCGGGGCGGTGATCCGTGCGGGTTTCCGCTTGCCACGGGTGGGTGAATGGCTGTCGCAACAACGGTGGCTCACCCGGCTTGGCTGGCAGGTCAGCCGGTTGTCGCCTGCCGATGTCCTGGCCGCGGTAGAAGCCACCATCGGCGATGCACAGGTGTGGACCCGACCGGGTGCGGCAATCACCTTGGGCGATGCCACCGGGCGTCAATTCGACGGCATCAATCCCTCGCATTGGTGGCTTGTCGCCACTGTGGTGGGCTGACTGGCGCATCGCGCTGAGGCGCGACCCATCTCGGCGCACCGTTAGCCTGCGGGCATGCGCGTGGGAATTGTGGGTGCTACCGGCCAGGTGGGTGGTGTGATGCGGTCGCTGCTGATCGAACGGGGATTCCCCATCGATGCGATGCGCATGTTTGCCTCAGCTCGGTCCGCTGGCTCGACGATCGAGTGGAACGGCAACGACATCATCGTGGAAGACGCCGCCGTGGCCGACCCGGCTGGGCTCGATATCGCACTGTTCTCCGCTGGTGCCTCGTCGTCTCGTGAATTGGCACCACGTTTTGCGGCGGCCGGGGTGACGGTGATCGACAACTCGTCCGCGTTCCGTATGGACCCCGAGGTGCCTCTCGTGGTGAGCGAGGTGAACCCAGACGCTGCCCGCTCGGCACCCAAGGGCATCATCGCTAATCCGAACTGCACCACCATGGCGGCAATGCCGGTGCTGAAGCCGTTGCATGACGCAGCTGGTCTCACGCGGTTGATCGCGGCGACGTACCAAGCCGTGTCGGGCGGTGGGCTGGCCGGTGTGGCCGAACTCGACGAGCAGGCGCGTGCCGTGGCGGCCGATGCCGCGGCGCTGACCTACGACGGTCGATCGGTCGATTTCCCACCCGCGAACAAGTTCGCTCGCACCATTGCCTACAACGTGTTGGCGCTCGCTGGTTCTCTGGTTGACGACGGCAGCGGCGAAACCGACGAAGAGCAGAAGCTGCGCAACGAGAGCCGCAAGATTCTCGACATCCCCGATCTTGCGGTGTCAGGCACGTGCGTGCGGGTGCCGGTGTTTACCGGCCACTCGTTGTCGATCAATGCCGAGTTCGCTCGTCCGATCGACGTGGCCACAGCGACCGAGTTGTTGTCGTCGGCTCCGGGTGTGGAACTGGTTGATGTGCCGACCCCGCTCGATGCGGCCGGTCGTGACCCCAGTTATGTCGGTCGTATCCGCCAGGACCCGGGTGTGCCCGATGGTCGTGGTCTGGCGTTGTTCGTGTCGAACGACAATCTGCGTAAGGGTGCAGCGCTCAACGCTGTGCAGATCGCTGAATTGTTCCTCTGAGCGACCTGCTCAGCAGGCGCACGGCAGGGCCGCACATTTGGGGCAGCCGTCGCGGTATCGGTTGACCACATCGGTGAGGTCGACACCGACCTGGTTGGCGAGTGTGGCCAGCCAGGCGAGAACGTCGCTGAACTCGTGAGCGATCTGATCCGGTGTGCCTTTACGCACCGCTTGGGCGAGTTCGCCGATCTCTTCGCACAGCCACGCCACAGTGGGCGCCACCCCTCGGTCGCGGTCTCGGTCACCGTAGGTGTCATCGATCACCTGTTGGAGTTCGCGCAGATCCACGCCCCGACCGTACCCCTGCCCATGTTGCTCGGTGACGCATCGCCCCGACAGTGCGAAATTCGGCGGCACGCCGACGAGTCATCTGCGTAGCGTCGCGCGCCCATGGGGCAGATCATCATCACGAGCACCGTCGCATCACCGATGTGCGACGCGGCCAGAGTCGCGCAGCCGTGACGACGACGCTGGCGATGTCGTGCGTGCTCGCTGCATGCGGCGTGGAACCCCGTGTCGATGAGGTGCGGGTCAGCATCACCGCGCCGACCCTTGACGGGCATCGGCAACTCGGCGTCTCAGCCGCGACACCACCGCATCACGCCGATCCTGACAATGTCGTCGTCACTACGCCACGCGATCCACAGCCCCCAGAGGCGAGTGACGCTGTCACGATCGCCGCAGCCGAACCGGCGGTGAGTGCTCAATCTGGTGACGCCGTTGTGGTGGTCTCGAGTGGTGCGCCGCTGGTATCGCGACCCGAGGACCCTACGGACGTTCGCTCGCCGGCCGGGTCCGCGAGTTCCGACGACCCAGCAGCGACCGTCGGTGCGGGGTCCGCGATGGCCGATGCTGCGGGTCGAGCTGGATGACTGCGCGTGGCAGGGCGCATCGACCTCAGCGCCGTGACGGTCGCGGGCCAAGGCCGGCACGGGTGTAGATCTCATCGATCACCTGCATGGTCTTGACGCTGTCGTCGCCGTGCGTGATCGGGTCGGCCCCCTCGAGAACGGCGGCACGGAAACGCACCAGCTGATGCAGATATGTGGCCGACGGGTCAACGTCCTCGCTGCGCTCACCATCAGCGGTCGACACGCTGAGCGCTCCACCGAACTGGGGTGCAAGCGGATTGCGTACCGTCATCGTGCCGGCCGAGCCATGCACCACCAGCCGTGAGTCACCCTCGGCATCGGGGCCAATCATCGACGATTCCACACGGGCGGTGCGCCCACCTGGCCAGGCCAAGTCGGCGGTGATCCGCCCATCGATTCCCGGTATCGACTCGGTGGCCTCGGCGCGCGTCACGGCGGGTTCAGGTCCGAACAGCCAGCGCACCCACTGCACGGGGTAACAGCCGAGGTCCATCAGCGACCCCCCGCCGATCGAATGATCCCAGCGAATATCTGTGCGTGGGATGTGGCCCTCAGGCAGCACGAAACGCGCCTCGGCATGGTGCACATCACCGAGTTCGCCGCTGTCGATGATGCGGCGCATCTGTGCGACCAGTGGATGATGTCGCCAGTGAAAGGCCTCCATCAGCACACGGTTGGCATCGCGTGCAGCCTCCACCATCTCGGCGGCCTCAATGGCATTGGACGCAATCGGCTTCTCGCACAGCACGTGGCGGCCCGCGGCTAGTGCGGCCAGGGTGTGCTCGTGGTGATAGCCGGCAGGGGTGGCGATGTAGACCGCGTCCACATCGGGGTGGGTCCACACATCGTCGTAGGCGTCGACCACGGTTGGCACTCCCCAGCGTGTTGCAGCATCCTCGGCGCGGGCACGATCGCGGGCGCCGAGCACGTTCACCGCCACATCGGCGAGGCGGTCATCCCCGGTTGCGAGAGGTTCGATGATGGCTGGTGGGGTGATGCGCGCGGCCGAGACCAGGCCAAGTCGCAGTCGCGTGGTCATGGCCGCACGCTAGATCACCGGGCGTGATCGCCACACGTGAGCACCGCTCTCGGTCATCGCGGTGCGCGAGCCTCGGTGCGGCGGAGGCAGGAGTGGCCAATGGCTCCGTGGTTGCGACTGCAGTGATGCGTGAATGTGATGAGTGATGGTCACGCCTCGCGGTTGAGTGCGGGGCGGGGTTGCCATCGCACGGGGTGCGGGCAGATCGCGGGTGTGGGTGCGACACCGGTTGTTGGCGTGGTGGCCGCCCCAGCGTCCACGAGGCGCGTCGTAGTGTGGGGCGATGCCCAGTCCACATCTGCTGCCTGATGCGCCACGCCCACGTTCGGACATGAACGATGAACAGCGTCTGTTGTTCGACGCTGCGGTGGCGGTGCAAGCCCATGCTCATGTGCCCTATTCCGAGTACCACGTGGGGTGCGCGCTGATCACCGATGACGGCTCGGTGTTCGCCGGAGCCAATATTGAAAATGCGGCGTATCCGCAGGGGTGGTGTGCCGAAGCCAGTGCGATCGCCGCGATGGCCTCGGCGGGCCACCGCCGAATTCGCACCCTGTTGACCATCGGACCTGGTCGCGAATTAGCGACCTGCTGCGGCGGCTGCCGTCAGAAGATTCGTGAGTTTGCCGATGCCGACACTCGCGTGATCTCCACCTGTGCCGATGGATTGATGGCGATCTACACCATGGACGAGTTACTGCCCGATTCATTCGGGCCTGAGAATCTCGACGTGGTCGCCGACGAATGACCCCCGCGTCAGGGTCATGAGAAAACCTAAGTCATTATGACTCAAGTTTTCTGATATGGGTGTTGGTGTTCGCGGTGGACACCCGTACACTTCGCTCCACAACCCCCACCGAGCGCTCGTCGAGCGCCATCTACAAGGAGCGAATCCACATGCCCAAGGCAGTCGGTATCGATCTCGGCACCACCAACTCCGTCGTCTCAGTTCTCGAGGCCGGCGAGCCGGTGGTCATTCCCAACTCTGAGGGAGCGCGCACCACACCGTCGGTGGTCGCATTCTCCAAGGCCGGCGAAGTGCTCGTCGGCGAGGTGGCCAAGCGCCAGGCCATCACCAACCCCGACCGCACGTTCCGTTCTGTGAAGCGTCACATGGGCGAGAACTGGAAGAGCGACGATGTCGACGGCAAGCAGTACACGCCGCAGGAGATTTCGGCTCGCACGCTGATGAAGTTGAAGCGCGACGCCGAGGCCTATCTGGGCGACACCGTTACTCAGGCCGTCATCACGGTGCCGGCGTATTTCGATGATGCTCAGCGCACCGCCACCAAAGAGGCGGGCACTATCGCCGGTCTTGAGGTGCTCCGCATCATCAACGAGCCCACCGCCGCCGCGCTGGCCTATGGCCTCGACAAGGGCGCCGAAGATGAGACCGTGCTGGTGTTCGACCTCGGTGGTGGCACCTTCGACGTGTCGGTGCTCGAAATCGGCGACGGCGTGTTCGAAGTGAAGTCCACCCACGGCGACACCACCCTCGGTGGCGACGACTGGGACCAGCGCGTCATCGACTGGCTGGTCACCCAGTTCAAGAATGCTCAAGGTGTCGACCTGTCGAGCGACCGTATGGCCATGCAGCGCCTGAAAGAAGCCGCCGAGAAAGCCAAGATCGAACTCAGCCAGGTGCAGTCCACCCAGATCAACCTGCCGTTCATCACCGCCAACGCCGACGGCCCGCTGCACCTCGACGAGACCCTCAGCCGGTCGAAGTTCCAAGAGATGACCGCCGACCTCATCGAGCGTTGCCGGATCCCCTTCGAGCAAGCCCTCTCCGATGCCGGTCTGTCCAAGGGCGACCTGCACCACGTGATCCTGGTGGGTGGCTCCACCCGTATGCCGGCCGTGACCGACCTCGTGGTCGGCCTCACCGGCAAAGAGCCCAACAAGACGGTGAACCCCGATGAGGTTGTGGCCGTCGGCGCTGCGGTGCAGGCCGGTGTGTTGCGCGGCGACGTGAAAGACGTGCTGCTGCTCGACGTCACCCCACTCAGCCTGGGCATCGAGACCAAGGGCGGCGTGATGACCAAGCTCATCGAGCGCAACACCACCATCCCCACGAAGAAGACCGAGGTGTTCACCACCGCCGACGACAACCAGCCGTCGGTGGAGATTCACGTGCTCCAGGGCGAGCGCGAGATGGCGGGCTACAACAAGACGCTCGGCAAGTTCCAGCTTGTCGATCTGCCGCCGGCACCGCGCGGTATCCCGCAGATCGAAGTCACCTTCGACATCGACGCCAACGGCATCGTGAACGTGTCCGCGAAGGATCGCGCCACCAACAAAGAGCAGTCGATCACCATCTCTGGCCAGTCCACCCTCGACAAGGACACCATCGACCAGATGGTGCGCGACGCCGAGTCGCACGCTGAAGAAGATCGCAAGCGCCGCGAGGAAGCCGAGATCCGCAACAACGCCGACTCGCTCGTGTATCAGACCGAGAAGGTGCTGCGTGAGCAGGGCGAGAGCGTGTCCGCCGAGGAACGTGCAGCGGTCGAAGAGCCCTTGGCCACGCTGAAGACCGCGGTCGCGGGCGACGACATCGAGGCGATCAAGGCGGCGACCGAGGCGCTGATGAGTGCTTCCCAGGCCTTCAGCCAGAAGCTCTACGAAGCGGCTGCGCGCGACGGTGACGCTGCCGGCACCTCGGCGTCTGGCGCCGCTGGTGCCGACGACGGCGACATCGTCGATGCCGAGATCGTCGACGAGGACTGAGCCCATGGCCGACGCACACGACGACGATGTGATGAACCCCGACGTCGAGCGGGAGTCGGAAACCGAGGACTTCACCACCGAGACCACCCGTCCCGCTGCGGCTGCCGCGGCGGACATGGGTGACCTCGGGCCCGGCGATGCCGTCGATGTGTCCGATGTGGATATCGACGGCGACGATGCCATCGGCACCGCCGATGGCGCATCCGCTGTTGAGCACGACGTCGAGGAACTCGTTGCCGAAGTCGAGCGTTTCAAGGACATGGCGATGCGGGTCCAAGCCGATTTCGAGAACTTTCGCAAGCGGGCAGCCCAGCAGACCGCCGAAGAAGTCGATCGGGCCACCGGCCGCATGGCTGAGGCGTTCTTGCCGATCATCGACGCAGCCGAGGCGGCCTATGTGGGCAGCCCCGACGAGGTCGGCCCGTTACTGAACGCGCTGCTCGTCGAGTTGAAGAAACTCGGTCTCGAATCCCTCGACATTGCAGGGTCGGTCTTCGACCCGACCACCGCTGAAGCCGTTGCCCACGAACCCGGCGACGGTGGAGAGGTAGTTGTGGCCGAGGTCCTGCGTAGTGGCTACCTCTGGAAGGGCCGCACGTTGCGTCCGGCGATGGTGCGCACCCGCGACTGATCGATGACGGCCACGGTGCCATCGTCGATACCCACGCGCATGGCATTCATCACGAGTGGGGCCGGCGATAACGACCAGAATCGATATGAACCGAGGCGAAGGAGGTGACCGACGATGACAGCACAGCGTGAGTGGTTCGACACCGACTACTACAAGGTGCTGGGTGTGTCGTCGGATGCCTCGGCCAAAGACATCACGAAGGCCTATCGCAAACTCGCGCGCGAGTTTCACCCCGATAAGAACCCCGGTAATGCCGAGGCCGAGGCACGGTTCAAAGAGGTGTCATCGGCCTACGACGTGCTCGGTGACGAGGCCAAGCGCGCCGAATACGACGAGGTGCGCCGACTCGGCCCCGGGGGCGCCGGCTTCAGTTTTGATCCCGGCGACATGTCGGGCTTCGCCGACCTATTCGGCCAGATGTTCTCACCCGGTGGCCGTTCCCGCTCAGGGGGCGGTGTGGGCCCGCGACGCGGTGCAGACCAGCAGGCTCGTCTCACCTTGACCTTCGCCGATGCCGTGCATGGCGTCACCACCACCATCAGTGTGCGCGGGGAGGGCCCCTGCACCGCGTGTTCGGGCACCGGAGCAGCGCCGGGCACCAGCCCCCGTACCTGCGGGACATGCGGCGGTCGCGGTCAGGTCGAAGACAACCAGGGTCCGTTCTCGTTCGCGTCGCCGTGCCGGTCGTGCGGCGGCCGTGGCCGTCTGATCGACACCCCATGTGGCACCTGCCATGGTGCGGGTGTGGCGGCACACCAACGCGATGTGCAGGTGCGTATTCCCTCGGGCGTTGCCGACGGCCAGACCATTCGTCTGAAGGGCCGCGGGGCCCCGGGACGCAATGGCGGCCCTGCAGGCGATCTGTTGGTGGACGTGAACGTGTTACCGCACGAGCGGTTCTCGCGCTCGGGTGACAACTTGTTGGTCAGCGTGCCGGTCACTTACCCCGAGGCGGTGCTCGGCGGAGAGATCGAAGTACCCACGCTGGAAGGGGGCACGGTGCGGTTGCGATTGCGCCCCGGAACCCAGAGTGGGTCGCGACATCGTGTGAGCGGGCGCGGCGTCAGTGTGCGCCGACGCGGCACCACCGCCACTGGTGACTTGATCGTGCAGGTGCAGGTGCAGGTGCCGTCCAATCCAACACCCGCCGAGCGTGCGGCGATCGAGGCCTTGGCGGCAGCGACTACGGTGAACCCACGAACGGGAGGTGCGATGCACCAACCCACCACACCACCAACCGAGACAACCGACGAGACTCCTCACACTGATGCCGACGATGTGGCATCTGATGAGGGGTCGCCCACCGACTGATCACCCGATGCCATCACAGGACAGCCGATGAACGCCCGAAGCCCACATCAGGCCGTGTACGTCATCTCGGTCGCTGCGGAACTCGCCGGCATGCATCCCCAGACCCTGCGGATCTACGAACGCCGCGGTTTGGTGAATCCGGCACGCACCCAAGGTGGCAACCGCCGGTACAGCGACCACGACATTGCCCTGCTGCGTCGCATCGCCGAACTCGCCGACGAGGGAATGAACCTCGAAGGAATTCGTCGGGTGATGGAACTCGAAGCCGAGGTGGCCGATCTGCGTTCGCGTCTGGCCGTGGAGCAGCGACGTGCTGATCAGGCCGAGACCGAAGCCGAGCGGCGCCAGCGCCGCGACCTTGTGCCGTTGCGCCAGACGGTGGCCATCTTCGGCGAGCGTCCACGGTTTCCCGGTCGCTGACGCCCGTGCGTCGGCGCGTCGCGCATGACATGACGCTGTCGACACGATGCCGATGGTCGGTGTCGTTGACGTCACCGATGTCGGTGACGTGACCGGTGTTGTCTACGACGGATCGTGACGTCGGATCGACACCTGATGGCCCTTTGAGGTGCGACACGCACCCGTGTTCACGTCGAATCGCCACCCGTGCAGGGTGCACACCAGATCGTCACCATCGATTTCACCAAAGATCGACAGGTCGGCGTCGCGGTGTGGGCAGCGGCGCTGCACCGTGTACGGGCCGATCACGATCTCTTCGCCGTCACTGTCGGCGCCTGCGGCGCGGCGACGTGCTTCGGCCTCGGTGCGGGCCATCCGCTCGATCGACAGGCTCTTCAAGAAGTTGTAGACGAACTCGTTGTATGGCCCTGCCCGCCACGCGCGGAAGCGGCACGACAACAGCAGCGAGTTCGACCAGTCCACCGCCCGATCAGCCACCACGCACTCCAGGAGATCGCGGGGAATATCGAAACGGAACGCCGGTGTGAGGTCGGCTGTGGCTGGGTCATCGGCGTCGAACACGCGAGCCGACATGGGGTCGACGATGATCGTGACATCTGCTCGTTCGTCGGCGCCGTGGCCCACCATGGCACGCAGCGCGATGGGTGCCCCGATACCGGCACACACCGTGGGCGCGCGCCGCATCAGTGGTTCCCACCAGTCGGCCAGGGTGGCGACCAGATCGGTGCCCGGCCGTGGCCATGCCGCGCGTTCGGCCACCAGCCAGTCCTCCCAGTCGGCCCGGTACTGCGCTAGATAGGTGGACTTGTCGGTGAAGATCGCATCGATGTCGTCGCTGGACATCGGGTGGGTCACGGTTGCCGGCGTGCCGGGAGAGGCCACCTCGATACAGGTGCCGGGCACTGCGATGATGCCGTTGCGCCCATCGGCGGCGAGACGTTCGTGGAACCAGCGCTGGTCTGGGAAGATGCTGGACTCGTCGCCGGTGACCATGTTGAGATGTGCGAGATCATCATCGAGGAACACCGGTGGCCCCGCGCTCGGCACCACCGCCGATGCGTCGATGGCCTCGACGTAGCGCATCGCGCGTGATCCTTGGCTGTCGACCTTGGCCGCGCATTGGCGTTGCATCTCATCGGGGTCGAGGTCGTACACCATGGGGTACCAGATCGCACCGGAGTACTGCAGCCAGTGCAGATCCACCGGCCCGTGACCGGCAAGCGCACCGAGGTCGGTGGTGCGACAGTCGTTCTGGTTGACCAGTCGGCCGGTGGCATCGGCGATCACGATGGCCGAGTCGCCACCGGGCCCATCAGTGATGGAGGTCTCCACGTGGATGGCTATTCGTACGCCGTCGAGGACCTCACACTCGACCCCATCGCGGGTGTGGATGAACTCGGTGAACCCCAGTTCGGCCATCGTGCGACGCTGTTCATCGGTGGGGTAGTCGGGCAGCAGCACGCCGATATCGCGTCGCAGGTGCCGGCGTAGCCAGGGTGCGTCGTGATGGTCACCGTGCAGGTGCGAGACGTAGAGCAGGTCAGCTGATTCGATGCGTGCGATCAGATCGTCATCGAGTTGGTCGTTGCGTGGGAACGGGAACCACGAACCGAAGAAGGCCGGGTGGAACCACGGGTCGCACAGAATCGAACCCCCGGTGGTCTCCACCAAGATGCCGGCATGGCCGATGGAGGTGGCGCGCACGACGAGGAATCAGGCCACGGGTGGATCGGTGGACTGCTGGCCACCACGCGACACATGTTCGGTCCAGCGGGTGCCATCCCAGTACCGCAGTTCGAAACGACTCGATGGGTCGGGGTACCAACCAGCAGGCACAGCATCAGCAGGCGCGGGTGCGGGTGCCGGTGCAGCAGCGGCCATGGGCTCGGCTGCGGGTGCAGGCGCGGGTGCTGGCGCCGGAGCATCCACCACCGGTGTTGCGGCGGCCGTTGCGGCAACGGCAGCAGTTGCGGCCGTGGCAGTGGTGGCGGTGTCAGATGATGCACCGGTGGCGGGCCGCGACAGGTAGGCCACGATCACGGTGCCCGCGGGAACAATCTGCACGACCGACCATCCGTCGGCAGCGTGGGCGTTGAGTGCGTCGCTGAGGGTCGCCGCTTCGTACGACGAGACGCTGACAGATGTGAACTCGAGCATGCCTGAACCCTACTGGTCGGCGACGGTGTCCTCATGTCGTGACGGATGTCGTGCTGGATGTTGTGATGGCATCACCCCGACCCGGGCGGCAAGACTTGTGGCGTGACCCACGACGTGCCGCCAACATCGATGCCCTGTAGGTGGAATGTGATCCTGGGTGCGACCCATCACGGGTGCGGGGCGTGGGCATGATCGCATTCAATACGTACCGGCTCACCGAGGTGCTGCAGACCGTCACGGCATTGCTGGCCATCGTGGCTCTGGGCGTGGCGTTGATGACGCTCGCGGCGATGGTGGTGCCCGCCGCTGCAGCGTGGCGATCGATCATCATCGAGTGGCGGAGCACCATCACGCTGGGTATTGCGGCGGTGAGCACAGCCGGTTCGTTGTACTTCTCGGAGGTCGCGAACTACGTGCCGTGCACCCTCTGCTGGTATCAGCGCATCGCGATGTACCCGATCGTGGTCGTGGCGGCGGTGGCGCTATGGCGCAACATCGAATCGCGGGTGACGGTCGCATGGCTGTCGAGCCTCGGTGCGGTGGTGGCGGGCTACCACACCATCATCGAATGGCAGCCAGACCTCGACGCCGGGGTGTGTTCGGCATCGGGGCCGGCGTGCACCGATGTGTGGTTCCGCAGCCTCGGCTTCGCAACGCTTGCCTCGATGGCGCTCATCGCGTTCGTCACGATGTTGGTCGTGAACCTGCTGCCCGATGGCGCCACGACCGATGACTGAGCCACCATCGGGAGGTGTCAGCCAGGTGCCAGTGGTGCACTGGCGGTGTCGATGAGTGCGGACCACACCTCATCATCGTCATAGCCGTGTGCCCACAGCGCCACCCCACCGAAGCCGAACTCGCGGGCCACATTCACTCGCGCGGCCACACCCTCGGCATCCACCCAGTGCACCCGACGGGTCTGCAGACAACTCACCGCATCAACACCGTCGTCACCGCCGACTGCGAGCGTGTACTCATACACCCACTCGGCGCTCAGTGGGTCGTAGGCAGCAACACCCCCGCGACGTTCAATCAGGTCATCGATCGTGGCTGCGTTCACCGAGGTACGCGCCGGCGCATCATCGGCGCAGGTGCCCGCCGTCGACACCACCCAGTTGTAGCCATAGGCCGGGATGCCGAGAACGATCCGATCGCGATAGGCCGGCGGCACCTCCGACATCACTCCGGTGGCGGCAGTACGCACCCAGTCGAGCGGCGCAATTGGCCCTGGCGCCGAGGTCGAATAGTCGTACGCCATGATGCGCACGTTGTCGACGATGCCCGCGATCGTGCCGTGCTCGTACACCCAGTAGCCCCGGTCGCCACCGGTGATGGCCGGGTCGTACACGGCTGGAATGCTGACGCTCAGTGTGCGGCCGTCGTCAGCGAGAGCGGCGTCGAGTTCGGTGAGAAACATCACCCAGTTCTCCGCTGTGGTCGGCCACGTCGACCGGTCATCAGCGAATGCGAACTGTTCGTAATCGATGTCGATCCCGTCCACGTCGTACGCGTCGGCAAAACGGATAATCGCATCGATGTGGGCGCGGCGCAGATCGTCGTCAGCGAGGATGCCGGCCATGGTGCCCGCAGGCAGCAGATCCAGAATCGACGGCACCACAACGGCGGTTGACTCGTTGATGGCGGCGATGAACTCGGCGGCGCGTGACGGGTCGGCGTAGCGGTCAACGACCACATCTGCGGTGGGGTCCGTCGCGGTGTTGGGTGCTGCAAACCAGAACGGTGAGGCCTCGCGCACACTATTCAGTTGCGTGGCCAGACGTGCCGGGTCGGCGAGATGGTCGGCCAGCGTCCAGTACGGCGTCCAGATGTCGACCGGGATCGGCCCGGAGGGTTCCGGTGGGGGCAACGTGACGGCCGTGGCGCCACCGGTGGCGTCGCTCTCCGACCCCGTCTGTGTCTGATCGTCTGCGACATCGTTGGTGACTGGGTCAGTGCCGCCGCGGAGAGCACCGACTAGGGCAGCGACGACCACGAGCACTGCCGCGGTGATGGCCAGCACACGGTTCAGTGGTGTCGCCCACCATCGCGCTATCGGGGTGAGCCCGTTGCTCGACAACGATTGCTCCGCTGACGTTGTCGAGTCGTCGTGGGTCAACGGGTCATCGGGCACCGGGTCGTCTGCCACCTCCGTGTCGGGCGGTTGCTCGTCGCTCATCGGCGGTGTGCCGTCATGGCTCGGTGGTCATGTGGTGAGTGCCATCAGGTCGTGGGCGCGAACGCCGTCGAGGGACCCGATGAGGTGAGCACCGACATCGTCGGGAATGGCGGCCACATTCGGCACGCCGAGGGTGCGGCACCCGGCGGCGACTGCCGATCGGGCACCGGTGGGTGAGTCCTCGATCGCCACACACTCACCAACGGCCACACCAAGGCGGTGTGCGGCGGTGAGGTACGGCTCAGGATGCGGTTTGCCGTGGGTGACATCGTCGCCGCAGACCACCGTGGTGAACGAGCCCGGCGGCAGCGCATCGACCACTGCAGCGGCCACGCGGCGCCACGACATCGTCACCAGTGCACACGGCACACCATGGGCCACAAGGTCGGCGAGCAACTCTCTTGCGCCTGGTCGCCACGGGATTTCGTCGTGCACCCGTGCGGTTACCCCGTCGAGAAGGTCGTCGACGATCTCGGCCGGTGTCAGCGGCACGGGACCGTGTTCGGCGATGTACGCACCCGCGTCGAGCAGGTCGAAGCCCACCAGATGGTGGGCGTGGTGGTCGGGCCATTCACCGCCGTAGCGGGCCACCAGCGATCGCTCAGAGGCGATCCAATACGGCTCGGTATCGACCAGAGTGCCGTCCATGTCCCACAGGACAGCTGCCGGCAACGAGGTCATCGTGGTGTACCGCAGACGCGGCGGGTCACTCCTGGACCAGTTCGATCAGCGTGCCGAACGACCCCTTGGGATGCATGAACGCGACCGTCGTGCCGCGACTGCCGGGGCGTGGTGCCGCATCGATGGGTGTGGCACCAGCTGCCACCATTGCCGCGAGTGCCTCGGCGCAGTCGGCCACGCGGTAGCCGATGTGGTGCAGACCCTCACCGCGCTTCTCGATGGCCTTGGCCACCGGAGAGTCGTCGCGGGTGGGGGTGAGCAACTGGACGTAGCTTTCGGCGACCTTCAACAAGGCCTCTTCCACACCGTCGGACTCGACAACCTCGCGATGGTCGACCGTGGCGCCAAAGGCGCGCTGGTAGTAGTCGATGGCCGCTTCGAGGTCGCGGACAGCAATAGCAACGTGGTCGATCTCTGTGAGCAGCATCTGCACAGTCTGCCCCATCCGCACCGGTGGTGATGAGCCGGGTTGACGCTGCGGGTTGTTCTCAGCCGGCGTGGCGTTGGAACATGGTGATGCGGTCCACGCCGATGCGTTCGCGCTTCTCCATGTCGTCGATACCGAGGCCTGCCTCGGGCGACATACACAGCACTCCAACCTTGCCTTCGACCTCATTGCGGTGCACGCTGCGCGCCGCGGCGCCCACGTCGGAGAGCGGGTGGGTGGTGGACAGCAGCGGCTGAATGCGGCCCTGGTCGATGAGCCGGTTCGCCGCCCATGATTCGGCGTAGTTCGCGAAGTGTGACGACAGCAGCCGCTTCAACTTCATCCAGAAGTGACGGTTGTCGAACTCAACCATGTAGCCACTGGTCGCCGCGCAGGTCACCACCGTGCCGCCACGCTTCACCGCGAAGACGGATGCTCCCATGGTGGAACGGCCGGGATGTTCGAAGACGATGTCGGGGTCTTCGCCGGTGAGCTCGCGGATCTTCTTGCCGAAGCGTCGCCATTCGGATTCGTCCTGGGTGGTGTCGTCGGACCAGAAGTTGTAGCCCTCGGCGCGACGATCGATCACCGCCTCGCATCCCATCTCATTCAGCAGGGCCGCACGTTCAGGCGACGACACCACACCGATCGGGGTGCCGCCGCCATTCAACACGTACTGCACGGCGTAGCCGCCGATGCCGCCGGTGGCGCCCCAGATCAACACCGAGTCGCCCTGTTTCATGCGGGCGCCGTTGTCGCTGACCAGCATGCGATACGAGGTCGAGTTACACAGGGCGTTCACCGCTGCCTCTTCCCAGGTGAGATGGGAGGGTTTGGGCATCAACTGGTTGGCCTTCACCACGGCAAGGTCGGCAAGGCCACCGAAGTTTGTCTCGAAACCCCAGATGCGCTGATTTGACGCCAGCATCGAATCGTCGTGGGCAGACGGGTCCTGGTCGTCAACGTGGTTGCAATGCACCGTCACCCGGTCGCCGGGTGCCCAGTTACGCACGGCCGAGCCGACGCGCAACACCACACCGGAGGCATCTGAACCGATGATGTGTTCGTCGCGGGCGTGGCGCGCCGACCATTCCGATTCGCGGGCGAGCCGGTCGAGGAAACCAAAGGTGGGCAACGGCTCGAAGATGGAGGTCCACACGGTGTTGAAGTTGATCGACGAGGCCATGACCGCGATGTACACCTCATCGGGTGCGAGTTCGGGGGTGGTCACCTCGTCGACGTGCAACGACTGGGCGGGGTCCTTATCGGCCGATTCGACCCCTTCGAACATGTCCACCTCGTCACGGCGGACGTAGGCGGCGCGATACGACTCGGGGATCGCAAGTGCGGCGAGATCGGGGCCGGGGGCGCCGGCCAAGATGGCGTCACGGATGGCGTCTGTGGTCGACATAGGAGAAACCTACTCACAGGTAACTTCGGGGATGAAGTCGGAGCGCCGATGCCACATCGGCAGATCCTGACGACTACTGCGGCTGCTGAGGGCACATTGACTACGGTGCGCACCATGAGCAGCACACGCATCGTCGCCGGAGCCCGCACCCCGATCGGGAAGATGTCGGGCGCATTTTCCTCGATGAGCGCCGCCCAGCTCGGCGCGGTCGCCATCGGAGCGGCTCTCGAGCGCGCCGGAGTGGCGCCCGACGAGGTGGACCACGTGATCATGGGCCAGGTGCTGATGGCTGGCCAGGGTCAAGTGCCGGCGCGTCAAGCTGCGGTGGGCGCGGGCATTCCCATGGGTGTGCCGTCGGTGAACGTGAACAAGGTGTGCCTGTCAGGTCTGAACTCGATCTACCTCGCACATCAGATGATCGCCGCCGGAGATGCCGACATCGTGGTCGCCGGTGGAATGGAATCGATGACGAATGCGCCACACCTGCTGCCCGGGGCGCGCGGTGGGTTCCGCTACGGCAACACCGAACTGATGGATGCCATTGTCGCCGACGGCCTGTGGTGTGCCTTCGACGCCTGCTTGATGGGAGCGGGCACGGAGACCTACGCCGACGGCGGCATCAGCCGCGCCGCCCAGGACGAGTTCGCTGCTGCATCGCACGAACGCGCCGCCGATGCCACCAAGAACGGGCGACTCGCCGACGAAATCGTTGCGGTGGACGTGCCTCAACGCCGCGGCGATCCGGTGCGTGTCACCACCGATGAAGGTATCCGTGCCGACACCACCGCCGACAGTCTCGGCGTTCTGCGGGGTGCCTTCGGCGGGCATGGCACCATCACAGCGGGCAATGCATCGCAGATCTCCGATGGTGCCTCGGCGATCGTGTTGATGTCCGAACGCGCCGCAGCCGATCGCGGTGTGGAGCATCTGGCCGAGTACGTGTCGTATGGCATGGTGGCTGGCCCCGACAACCCGTCGTTGCTCCTGCAGCCGTCGAACGCCATTCGCGCGGCACTGTCGCGCACCGATCTCGGAGTGAACGACATGGCTCTGTTCGAGATTAACGAGGCATTCGCCGCGGTTGGCATTGCCTCGGTCGCCGACCTCGGCGTGAGCGCGGACGTCGTCAACGTGAATGGTGGAGCAATCGCTGTGGGTCACCCCATCGGCATGAGCGGCAATCGGCTCGCGCTCACCCTCGCCCATGAGTTACGCCGTCGTGGTGGCGGCTACGGCGCGGCTGCTCTATGTGGCGGTGGTGGCCAGGGCGACGCTCTGATTCTGCGCGTCGCCTGAGCACGACACCGTCCACAGCTGTTTGGGTGGTGATCGTGCATCAGTGTGGATGCCCGATTCGTAACATCGTTCCCCACGGATCCGTGATGCGAAACTCGGTCACACCCCATGGCTCGTCGACTAGGCGAGTCGGGTCCAACCCTGCCGACTCACAGCGCGTCCACCACGTCACGGGGTCGTTCACGATGATCATGATCTCCCCAGTTGCATGAACCCTCGGTGAGGGCCCCACCGTGGGATCGACTCGGAGGTGGACAACCTCGTCACCGTCGCAGATCACGAAGCCATACATGTGGTCAAACTGCTCGACAGTGCAGCCCACGGACTTCCAGAAAGTAATTGCGGTTGCGAGATCATTGACGTGGAGGACGGGAATGAATCGCACCGGTTGGCGCCGACGATCTCTGAATCGCATCTGGTCTAGGCGGTGTTGTCGACGGCACGGCGGCCCTCAAAGGCACGCCCCAGCGTCAACTCATCGGCGTACTCCAAGTCGCCGCCGACGGGCAGGCCACTCGCCAATCGGGTCACGGTCACGCCCAGGGGTGTGAGCACCTTCGACAGATACATGGCGGTGACTTCACCTTCGGTGTTCGGGTTCGTGCAGATGATGACTTCGCGCACACCTTCGGGCTCGAGGCGCAGCAGCAATTCGCGCATCTTCAACTGGTCGGGTCCGATGCCTTCAAGCGGGTTCATGCACCCCATCAGCACGTGATAGCGGCCGTTGAACTCGCCGGTGCGTTCCAACGCGACGATGTCACGCGACTCCTCCACCACGCACAGCATTGACGCATCACGGCGGTCATCGGCGCAGATCGGACACAGGGTGGATTCGGCCACATTGAAGCACCGATCGCAAAAGCGCACCCGGGCCTTGGCATCACGGATGGCCGCAGCCAACCGCTCGGCATCGGCTTCGGGCAGCTTCAGCAGATGAAAGGCGATGCGCTGAGCGGACTTCGGGCCAACACCGGGCAGACGACCGAGTTCATCGATCAGGGTCTGGACAGGAGGGGTGTACAAGCTGGCCATGGTGTCACTCGTCGGTCGTCACGATGCGGGTGTTCGGGAAGATGTCAGCAACTGCCTCCTCCGGCGAGGCGGCCGGCACCGAGGGTGCGTTGGTGAGTTCATCAGGGTCGACGATCTCATCGTCGACGACGGGGGCGGGGGCCGCTGCGCCGGCAGTTGACACACCGGAAGCAGAGGGCGTGGGTGAGGCGGCGGCGCCGGCACCGGTGATGCTCACCGTGGCCGGCATGCCCAGTGCAGCGGACACAGCGGCGGTGACGGCGTCGATGTGCTGGGTGCATTTATCGGCGTGAGCCGGTGTGGGTGCCGACATCACCAACGTGGCGGCGCCACCCTCGGTGCTGATCGACGCGACATCGCACGGCGAGTACAGCGCACGAACGATCGGCCGCAGGGCCGGCTTCACAGCGTCATCCCAGATCTGAGCGAACCGCTGTGTGTCGATCGGCCCCACCGGTGCGGCTGTTGCTACGGCTGCAGTGGGCGCTGGTGTGTCGGTCACGGTCGCCGGTTCCGGCGCTGCGGCACTCGATGGTGCTGCGGCGGGTGCTGGTGCATCCGCGGGTGCCGCAGCCTCGGCGTTGGGACGAGGGATCGACCCACTGGCGTCGCCGCGGCGTGCACGACCACCCACCACCGCGCGACCGGTAGCCGGATCACGTGGTGCAGGTGCCGGCGCGGCCGCTGCGGTTGCGCCAGCCGCCACGGCTTTCTCCAGGCGATCGAGTCGTGACGCCAGAGCCGAGGTGTCGTCGCCGGTGGCGTCATGGGTCAATTGCACCAGCGCCACCTCGAGCATGATCCGCGGGTCGGGGGCGAAGCGCATCTCGACCAGTGCCGTGCCGAGGCGCTCCATGGTACGCACCACATCGGCGGCGCCCATCTCCCGTGCGGTTGTGGCGAGTTCGTCGATGCGGTCGGCGCGGGCGTGCACCAGCTCTGGAGCCATCAACGACAAGAACAGGTCGCGGAGGTGACGCAGAAGGTGCTCGCACAGGGTGCGTGGGTCATGACCTGCATTCACCGCGTGGGCAACCGCCGCGAGGGCTTGGCCGGCGTCACGGTTCGCCACCGAGGTTGTGAACTCGCCGAGGTCGATTCGCTCGCTGTCCTCACCACCGGTGGATGCCAGCAACTCCAGCGCCGACAAGGTGTCGCGTGCCGACCCACCGCCACGGTCGAGAGCCGCATCCAACATGTCCTCGTCGAGTTCGATGCCGGCATCGTCGGCGACCCAACGCACATGATCAGCCAAGGTGTCCGACGGCAGTAGATGGAACTGCAGATGCTGAGTGCGTGAGCGAATCGTGTCTTTCAGCCGTTGCGGATCGGTTGTGGCCAGAACGAACACCACGTGAGATGGCGGCTCCTCGAGCACTTTCAACAGCGCCGCCGATGCCCCCGGGCCCAACATGTGGACCTCGTCGAGGATGTACACCTTGTGGCGACCGGGCGTGCCGAGCGACACCTTGTCGATCAGAGAGCGCACATCATCGACCGAGTTGTTCGACGCCGCATCGAGCTCGAACACGTCGTAGGAGTTGCCCGCTTCCACCGCCAGACATGACTCACACGCACAGCACGGTTCCCCATCGACGGGGTCGGTGCAGTTCAGCACCTTGGCCAGAATTCGCGCCGTCGTGGTCTTGCCGGTACCACGCGGTCCGGAGAACAGGTATGCCTGGCCTTCACGGCCAGCGCGCACTGCGTCACGCAGGGCCCGCACGATGTGGTCTTGACCCTTTAGTTCGCTGAAACGGCGTGGCCGGTAGCGGCGGTACAGCGACTGGGTGGCCATGTGCTCACACTAGTGATGGGGCATCGCATCGCGACGACGATGTGGCATATCATCGCGCGAGACCGCGACGACGACGAATCGCTTGATGACGGTTCGCGAAGATGACAGCGGGGATGACAGAGCCGACCCATGGGCGATGGCTACCGTGTCCACCGTGGTCACAAATGTGCCCCGCGTCGGGCGGCCCACCCCGTCGCGTGGCAGCACCGGTGTGGCGCGACACCGCTGTGCGGTGCGGCGCTCACTGTGCGCTGTTGTGCGACGCACATTGTTCACCCTCGCTGCTGTGATCGGCGTGGGTCTTCTTGGCGTGGGTGCCGACGGCGTGGCCCATGCCCAAACCGGTGACAACCAGTTGGTGGCATCAACGCCGGCCGATGGCGCAACCCTGGGTACCTCCCCGTCATTTCTCACGTTCTCGTTCAATCAGCCGGTGCGCGCCGACGAGACCTTCACCGTTGCCGTTGGTTGCGGTGTGCCCGCCCAACCGCAGAACACCGGCATTCCACAGCTCGCCGATGATGATCTGACCTTCAATGTCGAGGTGCTCAGTCCCTTCCCGAAGGGTGCATGCACTATCACCTGGCTGCTGCGCGACGAACTCGAACAGCCAATCGCCACCGATCTCATCGCCTTCTCAGTGGCCGCCGATACCCCCGGGGCCGTGACATCTCCGGGCAACAGCCAGGTGACGACGGTGACCGTGGCGGCCACCGCCCTGCCAAGCGCAACCAGCGACGTGGAACCGGTGGGATCAACCGGTGGTGCGCTGTGGTTCGGTCGATACGTGGCAGGCACTGCCGCGCTGGCCATCTTCGGAGCGGTGATGCTGATCATCATCGGGTGGCCAGAAGGTCCGCTGTATCAGGTCACTCAGAGGTTCATGTGGGTGTTGGTGGGCGCGGGCACCTTCGGTGGGTACATCCACGTGGTGGCACTCACCGCCGATCTCACCGGTCGGTCGTTCGGGTCGGCTCTTAGTCCGGTGACGTGGTTCGATCTGCCGAGCACCGGTCTGCCCGGAACCGCAGCCGTGATCCGCCTCTTCCTAATCGCGGCATGTGGCTGGTTGGCGTGGTACCCCGAGCGTCTCTACGACGAAACCTCACGCGGCCTCGCGCTGGGTCTGGTGACCGCTACGGCAGCCACCACCGGCCTGTCGCGAGTGGAGGGCGATCTGGTCGCTCTCGGCGTGCTGGTCAATATGGTCCACGTTCTCGCTGTTGGCATGTGGATCGGCGGCGCCTTGCTCATCAGCCGGGTGGTGCTCGCCGGCCCCGGTGGCGAAGATCTGGTGCAAGCGGTGCGCGCACATTCGCGCTATGTCACCCCGGCGCTGCTGGTCACCATCGTCACCGGCCTGCTCGAGACCTATCGCCTGGCCGGTTCGGCCATCCTCACCTCGTCGTTCGGTCAGGTGTTGGTGCTGAAGACCGTGGTGGTGGTGATTCTGGTGCTTGTCACCTTGGCGCTGCGCCAGCAGGCCATTGCGCAACTGCGGCGACTACGTGAGATGCCGGCGCGCCCCGCCGATCGCCTGCGGCGGGCCTTCGGCTTTGAAGCCACCTTCGGCATTGTGGCGTTGGCGTTCTCTGGGTGGCTGTTGTCGTTCAACCCGCCGAAGGTCTCGCAGATCCCTGAGCGCACCTACGACGTCGTGGTGCCACTCGACAGTGCCAACGGGTTCGCCGCCACGGTGTCGGTCACTCCGCTGCGGGTCGGCCTCAACGAAATCGAGGTTCATGTCACATCGACGCCGGCACCGATCAGCGATCTCACATTGGAGCTCGACCCGTGGATCGGGAGTTATGGCCGCGGCGTCGTGCAGGACATCCCACTCGATGGCATCGGTATTGCGCGGTTGTCGCCTGACGCCGGCCTGCCCCTCGATGTGACCGGAGAGTGGACGCTGACGCTCAGTGCCGATCTGGTGACGGGCGCCACCGTGCGCATGACCGCGGATCTCGTGGTGTCGGCCGAGGACGGTTCGGCGCCGGCAACGACCTCGAGCACGGTGGTGGTCCCGACATCGATCGTGGACCCCACAGCAACCACCATCGTCGACCCAACGGCCACCACCATTGGGGGCGATGCGGGGTCGGAGGCCACCATCGTGACGACCGCCCCGGTGGTGTCGGCCGGCGGCTGACATCTGTTGGGTCGACATCTGCTCATCGCTGGTACGGAATCCGTTGCAGATCACCGCTGGAAGGCGCCGATGGGCGCGTCGTGGGGCCCGTGCGAACAAATCAGGCGATGAGGGGTCCGGCGACTAGCCTCGCCTCCCGTGACCTCCATGAGCGAACGTCTCGACGATCTCCACGCACGGCGTGAACAAGCCCTGCATGCTGGCAGCGAACGCGCCGTTGAACGTCAGCACTCCAAAGGAAAGATGCTGGCGCGTGAGCGCATCGACTATCTGCTCGATGAGGGCAGCTTCCACGAGCTCGACATGTTGGCTCGACACCGCGCGCACGCGGCGGGCCTCGAAGATCACCCCTACACCGATGGTGTGGTCACCGGGTGGGGCACCGTCGATGGACGCAAGGTGTTCGTGTTCAGCCAGGACTTCACCGTGTTCGGCGGAGCGCTCGGCGAGGTGTTTGCCGAGAAGATCCACAAGGTCATGGACCTGGCGGCGTCAACTGGTGCTCCGCTGATCGGTCTGAACGACGGCGCCGGCGCGCGTATCCAAGAAGGCGTGGTCAGCCTTGCCTCCTATGGCGGCATCTTCCGCCGCAATGTGCAGTCATCGGGGATCATCCCGCAGATCTCGGTGATCCTCGGGCCGTGCGCCGGGGGTGCGGTGTACTCACCCGCGATGACCGACTTCATCTTCATGGTGCGCGAGTCGTCGCACATGTTCATCACCGGACCCGACGTGGTGAAGACCGTGACCGGCGAAGACGTCACCCTCGAAGAACTCGGCGGAGCCATGAGCCATGCCTCCAAGAGCGGTGTGGCCACCTTCGTTGCCTCCGACGAGCAAGCCTGCCTTGATGAGGTGAAGTACCTGCTGTCGTTCCTGCCGCAGAACAACCTCGAGTCACCTCCCTCGGTCGACTGCGATGACGATCCGGAACGCCTGTGCCCCGAACTCGACGAGATCCTGCCCGATAGCGCGAACCTGCCCTATGACATGCGCAAGGTCATCGAATCGGTGGTCGATGACGGCGAATTCATGGAGTATTTCCCGCACTGGGCGATGTCGATGCTGTGTGGCTTTTCGCGGATCGACGGCCGCACGGTGGGCATCGTGGGCAACCAGCCAATGGTGCTCGCCGGGGTACTCGACATCGAGTCGTCGGAGAAGGCTGCCCGGTTCGTGCGTACCTGCGATGCGTTCAACATCCCACTCGTCACCTTTGTGGATGTTCCCGGTTTCCTCCCCGGTGTGAACCAGGAACATGAGGGCATCATTCGCCACGGCGCGAAGTTGCTCTATGCCTTCTGCGAAGCGACCGTGCCGCGCGTGCAGATCATCACCCGCAAGGCCTACGGCGGTGCATACGTGGTGATGAACTCGAAGTCGGTCGGGGCCGATGTGGCCTTCGCCTGGCCGTCGGCAGAACTTGCCGTGATGGGGCCGCAGGGCGCTGTCGAGATCATCTACCGTCGCGAACTCCAACAAGCCGCCGACCCGGTGGCCCGACGTGCCGAACTGGTTGCCGATTACACCGAGCGTTACGCCAACCCGTATGCCGCAGCCGAACGTGGCTTCATCGATGATGTCATCGCCCCGTCGGAGACGCGACGCAAGGTCGTCGCGGCGCTGCGGGTGCTCGAGACCAAGCGCGAAGAGCTTCCCCAGCGCAAACACGGGAACGTGCCGTTGTGAGTTCATCGTCGCTGCAGGTCACGCCCACACCCGATGAGGCCGAGATGGCCGCCATCGCGGCGGCTGTCGACGCGCTGTGGCCACGCGCGGTTGCGATCCCCCCGGCCGATGACACGGCATCGGCCTGGCAGGTCAGCGGTCGCTCGTGGATGACCACCCCGCTGGGTGCGGGTCGCCGCGCCCCACGTCGACCCTGGTGGCGATGACCGACGGCGACGGCGCCGTCACCTACACCGTCGGTGAACTCACCGGCGCGATCAACTCCGCTCTGCGCGACGCCTTCGGCGCGGGGGTATGGGTTGTTGGCGAGATCAGTGGGCTCACCGTTCGTGGCCCGCACACCTACTTCTCGCTCGTCGAGGAAGTCGATGGTGATAAGGCCTCGCTCAACGTGCAGTTCTTCGCATACGCCAAGAAGGCGCTCCGGCCGCTGCTGGCGCAGCATCGATTGGAACTCACCGACGGCACCCGCATCCGGATCCGCGGCACCCTCGATGTATATGCCCCCACCGGCCGCCTCGGGTTGAAACTTGCAGATATCGATCCCGAGTTCACCCTTGGTGACATCTCGGCGGCCCGCGATGCAGTGTTGCGGCAACTGGCTGCCGATGGGCTTTTGGACCGCAACGCCGCGCTGTCCATGACACCGGTACCGCTGCATATCGGCGTGGTCACCAGTGTCGGTTCGGCGGCATGGCATGACCTGACCGACCAGTTGGCGTCGTCGGGTATCGGATTCACGGTGACTGCCGTTGATGCCCGCGTGCAGGGCGACGATGCGCCACCGATGATCGCTGCAGGCATTGCCGAACTGGTGCGCCGCGACGTGGACGTGATCGCGGTGGTGCGTGGTGGCGGGGCACGGAACGAACTCGCCGCTTTCGACACCGCCGAGGTTGCCCGGGCGATCGCGCTGTGCCCGGTGCCGGTACTCACCGGTATCGGCCATGAGATCGACCACACCGTGGCCGATGATGTGGCCTATGCCGCCTACAAAACACCCACGGCAGTTGCCGGGGCGCTCATCGACATGGTGCGCGCTGCCGTCGCCACGTCGGAGTCGTTATGGCGCGACATTGTCACCACTGCGAGTTCCACAATGACGGCCGCGACCGCGGATCTCGGTACTCGGGCACATCGGGTGGCAGGGCGTACCCATGCCGCGGTGAGCCGATCCGATGAACGCCTGCGGGCCCGCCGGGAACGTCTGGTGGGGGTGCGAGCCACATTGGAGCGCGCTGATCAGGCCCTGGTGCGTCGTGGCGCCGACATGGCTCGACTGGTGCCGGCCCGGCTGCGGCTGGCCGACGAACAGGTCTTGGCGATGGAGCGTCGTCGGCGTGCAGTCGACCCGGCAAATTTGCTGGCGCGTGGATGGTCGATCACCACGACATCAACCGGGTCGGTGGTGCGTTCGATCAACGATGTGCAGCTCGGTGATGTGCTGACCACCGCCGTGGCCGACGGCACGGTGACGACGACGGTGACCGACGTCGATGACCGCGCCACCGGAGATGCCGCATCATGACCAGGGGCCACCATCACGGGTGGGTACCGCGGTGCCGACCCGTGCCGGCGTGTCAGGTCGGTACGTATATGTCCGGTGTGGTCTCGCTCGCTTCCACGTCCACCGTCCGCATCCCCGCCCGGCCGAGTAGCCGCGGCATTTCCACCACGAGGAGCTGACCACCTAATGGCCAACGAACACGATGCAGAGAATTCGAGCGGGATTACCTACGCGGCAGCACTCGCCGAGCTCGATGAGATCCTTGGAGAACTCGAATCGGTTGATGTGGACGTTGACCGTCTGGCCGATCGGGTGGCCCGAGCCGCTGAACTGATCGCGATCTGTCGCGAACGTGTGGACGCGGCACGGCTGCGGATCGACACGGTGGTGGCCGATCTCGACACCGGTGCGTGACCGGTCCACCCAGGGGTGATGGCGTCGCAGGCCGACCGCCTGTGAGCGTCGCATTGCGGGCGTAGCCTGAGAAGCGTGAGCGTCGCGACCCCTGCCTCTGTCGCTGTGATCGCTCAGCAGGTGGACGAGCGACTCGAGGCACTGCTCGGGCCTGAACTGGAGCGCTGGGCTGCACTCGATGCGGATCTCGCCGAACCGATGGGGCAGGTTCGTCAACTGGTACGTGCCGGCGGCAAGCGGTTGCGGCCAGCGTTTTGCCACTGGGGGTATGTGGCCGCGGGCGGTGCGGGTGATCCAACCTCGGCAGTGCCGGCCATCGTCGACATTGGTGCGGCATTCGAACTGATGCATGCCTTCGCGTTGTTTCACGATGACGTCATGGACGATGCCGACGAGCGACGTGGCGCGGTTGCAACACACCGCCTGTTCGCCGACCTCCACGCCGTCGGCGGATGGGCGGGCGAGTCGCGTCGGTTCGGCGAGGGTGTGGCGATTCTGGTGGGCGATCTTGCGTTCGTGTACTCCGACATGCTGCTCGCCGGTGCCTCCGCCGAGGTGTGGGGCGTGTGGAACGAACTGCGCATTGAACTGAACGTCGGGCAACTTCTCGACATCGTGGGCTCGGTGCGTGCCGACCGCAGCCTTGAACGGGCCGAACGCGTGTGTCGCTATAAGAGCGGGAAATACACCGTGGAACGTCCACTGCATATGGGTGCCGCGGCCGCAGGTGTGCGGCCCGACTCCGACCTTGGTGCGGCGCTCAGCGCCTACGGACTGCCCCTTGGTGAGGCATTCCAGATGCGCGATGACGTGATGGGCGCCTTCGGTGACGCCGCAGTGACCGGGAAGCCGGTGGGTGGTGACCTGCGCGAAGGGAAGCCCACACCGCTGTTGGCTCGCGCATACGGCGCCGCCGACGACGCGCAACGCGAGATCCTTGATCGCGTCGGTTCACCACAGATCACCGACGATGAAGTGGCCCAGATTCAACAGGTGATCGTGGACACCGGGGCGCTCACCGCGCTCGAAGCCGAGATCGACCGACGCGTCGTCGCTGCGGTGGCTGCGTTGGGGGCGCCGGCCGTCGATCGGTCGGCGGTTGAGGAACTGACGGCGCTGGCCGCCTACGTCACCGACCGCGTCTCCTGAGCCGTACTTCGAGCCGCAGATGACTCAGCGATACAGATCGAGAGCGTCCGGAAGCCCCATCTGAGCCACGCCCGGAGCGCCCGCCACCGCCTCCAGCCAAGTGGGCCGGAACGCCGCGGCCACACACAGAGGCTCATCGAGATGCGAGGTCGAGGTTGCCATCTGGACGAAATCGAGGGCGTAGTCCGGTGGTCGCAGGTCGCGACCGAGTTCCAGCAGCGCGTACGGGTCGGGTGTGCGCCCGACATCGGCGAGGCGCACCACCGCCTGCGACGTGGGTGAGACCGCCCCGCCGGTGAGCCCGGGGCCGTCGGCGATTACGGCGCCGTGCACCACATCGGGGCGTGCCCCCGCGATGAGCAACGCCACGTAGCCCCCGAGGCCACGGCCGACCACCGTACAGGTGCCGAGATGGTCGACCGCGAGATCGGCGTCGCCCATCAGGATCTCTGCGGTGTACCCACCACCGACAGGCAGCGTGGACGCACCATGACCGGTGAAGTCAAGGCCCCAGATCTCGCCGTCCCATGAGGCGACAACGTCGGGAGTGTGGTCCGGGGTGCGTTCGCCCAGCCCGTGCAAGAGCAGTAATGGATGAGCGTCACCGGTGGCCTCACGGATGCGATGCAGGGCAAGTTCCACACGGTTGTGGCGCAGGGTCACGGTGGGCTCTGTCGCTGCGGTGTTACCAGCCGTGGTCATCGTGGATCTCCCAAGAAGTCGAGCACCAGGTCTGCGGTCATCTCCGGTGCTTCGATATGGATGAAATGCCCGAGGTCCTCGAAGTATTCGAGGCGACCGGTGGCGGGCACGTAGGGCTCCACATGTCGTGGGCGGGTGCCCCATCCCATCGGTTCATCGGCCCCGACGAGCACACCGAGAAATGGAAAATCCACGCCGGCCAACCGGTACAGAGCCCACTCGGGACGCCACGGCCCAAAACCGCCCATGCGCATCGATGGGTCGAGCTTCCAGCGCCACCCGTCGTCGTCGTGTCGTGCTCCGACGGTGACCAGATACTCGAGCCATTCGGTGGACAGGCGTGGGTTCATCGCCCCGCGACGCCGGGCCAGCTCGGCGATGGTGCCCGGTTTGCGCGTATTGCCCGCGGTGCGGCGACGATGAGCCAGCCATCCATCGAGATCGGCGCGCAAGGTCGTGGCGCGCTGGTGTTCGGCGAGGTCGGGACCTGGTCGTCGATAGGGCACGCCATCGATGTTCACAAACCGCTGGAAACGGTAGGGCTGGGCATCGGCCAAGGTGGTCATCATCGCGCCCCCCTTGGAATGCCCGAGCACGGCCACCGGCCGATTCGGTGCCACCGCGTCGAAAACGCACACCGCATCGCGCAGATCCGCATCGAATGAGTACAGGTGGGTGTGGTCGCTGTCGCCATGGCCGCGGTGATCCCATGCCACCACCCGCCAACCGCCGGCGGCGAGTAGTGGGGCGAACACGTCGAAGGTGCGCGAGAAGTCGGCACCGCCGTGTACACACATCAGCACGGGCGCGTCGGCGTCGCCCCATTCATTGATCGCAATACCCACACCGTTGGCATCGAGGCGCCATGACCGGTCGGGTGTGCGGGCACCGGGGAACTCGCGGTGGGTGTCATCGGCGGCCATCGCGTCCGCGGGGGTGGCGCCGGGGGTGGCGTCGTGCATGGTGCTCACATGGCGAGGATAGGGAGGCAACGCGCTGCGCAGCGGATCGGTGCATCAGGTGTTGATGTGGCACTATGACCGCGATGCGTTCTGGCACCCCACTATCTGCACCGGTGGATGTTGCGTCATCGGGTGTGGCTACATCAGATGTGCCGACGCTGCGTGTGTCGTCGCGGCGCATCACTGCATTGCTGGTCATCGTGGGGACATGTGCTGTGGCGGCAGCCTGTGGTGGCGGTGATGACATTGCATCGATAGAGACCCTGCCGCCGATCCGCACCACCACGACCACGTCGACGACGACGACGGTGGTCGACGACAACACGTACCTGTTCGAGGTGCGCTCGGGCGACACCCTGAGTGATATCGCTGCGCAGTTCTCCGTGCGGGTGAGCGATCTCGTCGAGTTGAACGACCTCGAGGACGCCAGCGCCATCCGGGCCGGGCAGATCATCGAGATCCCAAAGGGGTTCGTCATCGTCACGCTGCCGCCGCGCGAGACCATCGCGACCGGCTGACCACGATCACGCCGGTACAGGTAGCGATCGGTGCGCGCTTCAGTGGTGGTCGCGCATTACTGCGTTGACTCGTCGGCGGTGTCGCATTGGCGGTGTTGTGTTGTCCTTTTGGCCCATGCCGATGGGATGGCCTCTCGACAGTGATCGCGGTTCATAGACTGCCCACATGGCGTTCTGGCCGAACTCCGAACACTGGAGTGTGTCGATTCCACTGCACACGCCGCACTGGCGGGTTCCTGCCCTTGCCGATACCGGGGTGGTTGAACTACGCCCGATGCCCGTCGACGTGCCGGCCGCGGAGTGGGAAAACCTTGAGTACATGGACTGGAAGAGCGGCGGCGACACGAACTTTGCGCCTCTCGCGTCCGCCGACGGTCAACTGGACTGTCGTGGTTTCTGGGACAAGGGCAAAACCGACAAGGACGCACTGTGGACATCGAATGCCGATGTGGCCCCCACGCTGCGCGACTACGTCACGGCGGTGGGAGCAAACTTCGGACGGGTTCGGATCATCAAGCTCGAACCCCAAGACCGCGAGGCCGCCATCCGGTCGATCCATCGTGATGACAACAACCGCTTCAACCCGGACAACGAGGGTTGGGTGGTGCGCACCTGGGTGGAACTCACCGACAATCCCGACAGCTACATGCTGGTGATGGACAACGACGCCGAGGGCCTGCCCGACCCGGCGACCGAGCAGCGCATTCCACTTGGCCGTGGCGCCCGCTTCGTTGTCGACACGCAGCGGCTCTGGCATGTGGTGGTGCACACCGGAACCGCACCCCGCTATGCCTTGATCACCTCGTTCGAGTCGTCACGGACTCTCGATGCATGGATCGAGCGCGAGCGTCGCGTCCCCGTCGGCTGAACCTCGGTGGTGCCGCTGCGCCGACGCGTGATCAGACGGTTGCGTGCTCGCCGCGGTGACCAACGGCGAGGTCACAGATGTCGTCCATGATCGCCACCAGGTCGTAGTCCTTCGGGGTGTACACGGCGGCCACCCCCGCAGCGAGCAGCACGGGCTGATCTTCATCGGGGATGATGCCGCCGACCACGACCGGGGCGCCCACACCGACTGCGCGCAACTCCTCGACGAGGCGAGGCAGCAGCTGCAGGTGGGAGCCCGACAGGATCGATACGCCGATCACATCGGGGTCTTCGTCGCGCGCGGCCGCCACGATTTGATCGATTGTCGAACGGATACCCGCGTACACCACTTCCATGCCGGCATCGCGCGCCGCAACAGCGATCTGTTCGGCGCCGTTCGAATGGCCATCGAGGCCGGGCTTGGCCACGAGTAGACGCGGAGGACCATCGGGCAGGGCGCGCACCCGGTCAGCCACCGTTGACAGTCCCGCAGAATCTGCCCGGGCCGCCGCCACACCGGTGGGGGCGCGATATTCGCCGAACACCGCGCGCAGCGTGGCGCCCCATTCGCCGGTTGTGCCACCGGCACGAGCGAGGGTGATGGATGGTTCCATGATGTTGTGACCGTCGAGGGCGGCATCGCGGAGCGCGGTGAGCGCGGTCTGCACCGCGTCCTCGTCGCGGGCGGCACGCCATTCGTGCACCTCGGCAATCGTGCGCGCCTCCACCTCGGGATCCACGCGTTGGATCGCTCCCTCACCGCCGAGGGGCGACGGCTCGGATTCGGTGAACCGGTTCACCCCAACCACCGTCTGGTCACCGCTGGCAATACGCCGAGTGCGTTCTGCCATCGACGACACCAGGCGTGACTTCAGCGTGTCGATCGCGGCGAAGGCACCACCGTGGGATAGCACATCGTCGAGTTCGGTGGTGGCAGCGGACATCAGATCACTGGTCAACCCCTCCATCACATGTGATCCGGTGAAGATGTCGGTGTACTCCAACAGGTCGGTCTCGTAGGCCAACACCTGTTGCATACGCAGCGACCACTGCTGATCCCATGGGGTGGGCAGGCCGAGCGCTTCGTTCCATGCCGGTAACTGCACCGAACGGGCACGCGCGTCGCGCGACATCGTCACCGCCAACATCTCCAAGATGATCCGCTGCACGTTGTTCTCCGGTTGCGATTCGGTGAGACCGAGCGAATTCACCTGGACGCCATAACGGAACCGCAGCGCGCGCTCATCGGTGACGCCGTAGCGCTCCCGACCGATGCGTTCCCACATCGCGGTCATCGCCCGCAACTTGGCGATCTCCTCGACGAAGCGGATACCGGCGTTCACGAAGAACGAGATGGACCCGAAGACCCGTGAGAATTCATCTGCGGGCACCCGGCCCGAGTCGCGTACCGCATCGAGCACGTCGATGGCCGTGGCCATCGCATAGGCGATCTCTTGCACCGGTGTCGCACCCGCCTCTTGAAGGTGATACGAGCACACATTCATCGGGTTCCACGATGGTGCGTTCGCATGGCACCACGTGACCATGTCGACGATGAGGCGGCGCGATTCCTCCGGCGGGAAGATGTAGGTGCCGCGCGACAGGTACTCCTTCACGATGTCGTTCTGGGTGGTGCCACGCAACTGCTGCGAGGGCACGCCCTGCTCCTCGGCATTGACGACGTGGAGCGCGAGCAGCCAGGCGGCGGTGGCATTGATCGTCATCGAGGTGTTCATCTCGCCCGGAGGAATCTGGTCGAGCAAGGTGCGGAAATGGCCGATGTGGGCCACGGGCACCCCAACTTTTCCGACTTCACCGGTGCATTGCGGCGCATCCGGGTCGTACCCGGTTTGGGTGGGCAGGTCGAATGCGATCGACAGACCGGTCTGTCCCTTCGCCAAGTTGGTGCGGTACAGACGGTTCGATGCCTCCGCCGTGGAGTGCCCTGAGTAGGTGCGCATCATCCATGGGCGATCCGGGGTGCGGCCGGTGGTCTCGGGGGTAGCGGTCATCGCGGTGCTCCGGTTCTGTGTGGTCCTGCGGTGGATGCTGACGTCGATTCGGTCGGCAGTGCCACCAGTATCGGCTGTTGACGCGGCCGTTCCGCTATCGAACCTCTAGGGGAGCCGGGTGATTCCCGTGCACGCCCGCCCCGCCGGACGATCAGCGGCCGGATCCGATCGCGTCGGCCAGCAGGGTGAGGTACTTGCTGCGGGCAATATCGATGGCACCAAGACTGCGCAGATGGTCGGTTGTCCATTGCACATCGAGGAGGGTGGCGCCGGTGTGGCGCAGCCACTCGACCAGGTGCACCAGAGCCACCTTCGATGCATCGGTGGCGGAATGGAACATCGATTCGCCGGCGAACAGCCCATTGACGCGCACCCCATACAGCCCGCCGACGAGATGATCATCGTCGTCGAACACCTCCACCGAGTGTGCCCAGCCCAAGGTGTGCAAGGTGGTGTACGCCTCGATGATTCCGTCGTCAATCCACCCGCTGGGTCGTGACGGGTCACCACATCGGCGCACCACCTCGGTGAAGCACGTATCGAAGCGCACCTCGTATCGGCGCATGCTGCGACGCAGCGACCGGCTGATCACGAGCCCATCGAGGGGGATGATGCCGCGCGGATCGGGGGAGAACCACCCGATACGACGACGGCGCACCGGGATGGGGAACAGCCCGCTGCGGTAGGCACTCAGCAAGGTGCCCGGATGCAGATCAGCACCGACAGCCACCATGTCCGATTCATCTGACGGCCCCGATGTGGGCATGACCCATTGGCTCATCGGCGGTTCGACCGGTGTGCGCACTGCGGGCCAGATGGCTCGTAGCCCCCCGGTGCCGCGGTCGTCGTCGCTGTGCGGTGCACGCGCCATGGCACCATGGTCGCACGACACACCGCGTCGCACCATGCCCGACGCCCAACTGCAGGGTCGGATTCAGTGGGCATCGCTTACTGAAGTACGGCCCCACGGGCCGACTGGCGTTGCCGTTCGCAGGATGGATGCTGGATGTGCCAGTGGCGAACTCGGCACTACTGTCGGGCCATGTCCGCAACGATTGCCCTGATGGGGGGCGGTGCATTCACCGCCAATGACGACATCGCGCGCGCCGTGCTCGAGGGGCGATCGGGCAAGGTGCTGGTGGTGCCGACCGCCGACGCGTTCGAGGAGCCACACCTGCTGGTGGAGGCCGCCGCTGCGTGGGGGGAACGGGTGGGTGTTGCCACGTCGCCGCTGATGGCCCTCACCCGGCCCGATGCACGCCGCGATGATTTCGTCGCGATGGCGAATGATGCCGACGCGGTGTGGCTGGTCGGCGACTCCCCGATTCATTTACGCACGGTGATGAAGAACACACCGTTGTGGGCGGCGTTATGCGCGGTGGTCAACCGTGGCGGTCTTCTGGTTGGCGTAGGTGGCTCGGCGGCTGCAATGTGTGACCCGATGACCGATCCGCGAGGGGGAGCATTCACTATCGGCTTGGGCCTGGTCGACGCGATGGCCGTGGTGACCGAAACCGAGAACTGGTCGCCCGAGCAGTTGGTCCGCACCCGCCAGTTGGCTGGCGATGCCACCTTCGTGGAGATGCCCACCGGCACGGCGCTGATCCGCCATGGTGTGGGCGGCGATCATCGCTGGGAGACGGTTGGCGAGGTTGTCATCCATGGCGATCTGCCGTGACGTTGTCGCCGTGATGGCGCTTCGTCAGCGCCAGGCGAACACCGGTTGCTCGAACTCGTCAACCCGCGACTGATCAGCAGCACGGCCTTCGATACCAACCCATCGGAACTGCACCAGCACCGCGCCGGTGGGGGCGTGGATCAAATCGTTGCCGAGTGGCAATTGCACCACGGGACGGTCGCTTTCGGGAATGTCGATAAAGCGGGGCGAGTCATCGCAGCACAGGGCGTGCAGGCCAATGCGGTAGACGGCCTGCACCTCGTCTGGCGATGGTGACATCTCTGGGTCGGCGCCACCCCACACCACCACGGGTGTGATCACATACCCCGACCGGGTTGGGTAGTCGTCCAGCAGTCCCAACACTCGGTCGGTTCCCAAGCGCAGGCCCAGTTCCTCATCGGTTTCGCGCAGGGCCGCCGTCACAGCATCTTCGCCGTCATCGATGCGGCCACCCGGCAATGCCCACTGGCCCGAATGAGAGTTCAATCGCGGTGCTCGCCGACACAGCAGAAATGCGGCGCCACCGGCCACACCGATCATGCGGCCATCGAGGCCGCGGGTGTCACCGGGCACCATCGACATGTCGACGCCGTCGGGAAACTGCGGGTCACCGTCGTGAAGTTCAGCATCGGAATCCACCAGCACGATCGCGACGGCGGCGTGACGGCGACCGTCCAGCGGGTGCACTCGGCGGTCGTGGCCCGAGAGGTTGGTGTCGATCCGGGCACGAAGGGTGTCGTCGAAGGTGATCACAGTGATCCGAGCCTGCCATGTGGTCGCCGGCATACGACAACCGGCCGATGAGTCGCACGATCATCGGTAATGTCGCCACGGTGAGCAACACCTCGCAGTCGGGCCGGGTACAGAACTCGGATGCACAGCGCGCACCCTCGGTCGTGGCGATCAGTGCAGGCCGCACGAGCACCATCCGGCGAGGTACACGAGAAGTCACCACTGCGTTCGTGAAGAGCCCACTGTCGGGTCCCGTCGATGTCGGCGTCCTCGGTATTGGCGGCGATGAACATGTGTACGAGCACCACGGCGGCCCCGATATGGCTCTGCTGGCCTACCCGTTCGAGCACTACGACCACTGGCGCGCGTGCGGGCTCAACCTGCCCGCGGTTGCCGCGATGGCCGAGAACCTGACCACCACCGGCCTGGTCGAAACCGAGGTGGCTATCGGTGACGTGTTCACGATCGGCACGGCAACCGTGCAGGTCACCCAGCCACGTAGCCCCTGCCACAAACTGGCGGCACGGTTCGGGCGACGTTCATTACCGGTGGAGATGCAGACCACCGGGTACACCGGCTTTCTCCTGCGAGTCCTCGAACCCGGCCAGATCACTGCCGGTGATGCGGTGGTGGTGGCGGGCAACACCGCAGACGATGTGGTGACCATTGCCGACGCGGGGCGGATACTGAACGTGGACCGACACGATGTGGAGGGCGCGCGCCGATTGCTGGCGATTTCCGAATTGGGGTCCGCTACTCGCCGCACCCTGATGGCGCGTGTGGACGCTGGTGGGCAACACGGCGAGGATGCCGATCGCCTGTACTCAGATCTCGTCTGAGCGAGTCAACGCGACGCGCGGATCAGGCGGCGACAGCGAAACGATCGCGAGTCCGATTCGCGTGCGCCACCAACGCCAGCATCAGCGGCACCTCCACCAGCACACCGACAACGGTGGCAAGCGCGGCCGGAGAGTCCAGCCCAAACAGGGCAATCGCTGCGGCGACGGCGAGTTCGAAGAAATTGCTGGCACCAACCAGTGCTCCGGGAGCAGCGACCTCGTGCCGGATGCGACGCCAGCGCATGATGCGGTATCCCACGGCATAGACGAACACGGTCTGGAGGATCAGCGGCACTGCGATCAACACGATGTGGCCAGGCGAATCGGTCACGGTGTCGCCCTGGAAGGCGAAGAGCAGAACGAGTGTGACGATGAGCCCGGTGGGTGTCACCGGCGACAGTCGCGGCAAGAACTGTTCGCCGAACCAGGTGGAACCGCGACGAGCCACCAAGGTGCGGCGCAGCACCAGCCCTGATACCAACGGCACCACGATGTACAACAGCACCGACACCGCCACCGTGGACCACGGCACGTCGATGTCGGAGATGCCGAGCAGGGTCACGACGATCGGAGCGAAGGCCACCAGCATGATCAGGTCGTTCACCGCGACCTGCACCAAGGTGTACCCGGCGTCGCCGCGCACGAGCAGGCTCCATACGAACACCATTGCCGTGCACGGTGCCGCGCCGAGCAAGATCGCTCCGGCGAGGTAGCCGTCGGCGGTGGCGTCATCGATGAACGCGTCGAAGACCACGGTCAAGAAGAACCATGCGAACAGATACATGCTGAAGGGCTTCAGCAACCAGTTCACCGAGGTGGTCACGGCGAGGCCACCCGGTTCGCGGCCGACGCGGCGCACTGACCCGAAGTCGACGCTGACCATCATCGGCAGGATCATCGCCCAGATCAACACGGCCACCGGAATGTTGACGCTGGCGACCTCCCACGTGGCGAGGGTGTCGGGAACCGATGGGATCAATTCACCGAGCACCACTCCAACGACGATGGCGATGGCCACCCACAACGAGAGGTAACGACCGAAGACACCGAGCGCATCGCCGTGCTGGTCGGCGTCGGCTGGGCGACAGTCGGAGAGTGCGCCGTTGTCATTCAGGTTGTCGCTCATTGCGATGTAGCCCATTCAGAGATCGTTTGTCGGCTCACCGTCACGCCCGTCGTCGCGCCGTGCGACATGGTTGGTGTGTCGTCGGTGGTGCACCTCACATGAGCAGTCTTGCCGCCAGACACAACCTGTCGGAGGTTCACCTATTGGTTACGCGGTTGGTCACCCGGCCGACAAGATGCCCTCAACGATCTCCTGCACCGCCAGGGCATCAGAGAACGTGGGCAACGTGTGCGCAGCGCCGTTGAGCATGGCAGCGATCTGATCGAGTTGCGCCCGGTAGGCCGCCACCGCCGGCGTCGGTTCTGCGGGCAGGTCAACAGCTGTCCACACATCGTCGTCATTGGTGGCCTCGAGTCGGTACCAGTCCACGATGCGGAACGATCGTTGAGTACCACGCACGACGAACTCGACGATTTCGGATCCGGCTGCGCCGCTCGTGCCGGTGATCAGCATCGGCACACCCGCACAGTTGAGTCGGGCATGGACGAGATCCTCGGCGCGGGTTGGGTCCTGACGGCGCACCGTGGCGGCAACCAGGGTCGCCCCGCCCAACACCCGGCGTGCACAGAACACGAAATGCGACCCGATCTCCCGGGTCCACCCTCCTTCGGCAGCGGCGCCCAACCAGGTGGCCTCGGCCTGCCAGGCGCGGGGCCACAGTGGCATATGCACCCGCAGATCGGCCACCGTGACATCGCCCGCGTCGCCGTTGGCCAGACGACGGCCGAGTTCAACGGCTGCGGGCGCAGAGCCGTGCACGAAGTTGATCGCAGCCGCGAGCCCCGAGGTGTCGACCAATGCGGTCAACTCGCGCGAATCAGCCACATCAACACCGAGGGGCTTCTCGCACAGCATTGCCCGACCCGCGGCTACGCAGCGCCGAACATAGTCGCCATGGGCGGCCGGTGGCACCGCGATGTAGACGAGATCGGCGGCTGCGATCACCTGATCGGCATCGGCAACCACCGGTGCCTCACATGCGCGACGCGCGGCGTCGGATGCGTCCCAACAGGCCACCAGGTCGAAGCGGTCATCGGCTGTGAAGAGATCAACGAATCGACGACCGACCGTTCCTAAACCGATGATGCCGACGCGGTGGGCGTGAGTGCTGCTCATGTCCCCAGTGTGGCTGGCGCGGCAGCGGGTGCGCCCTATCGGGTCTCCGTGTTCTCACGTCGTGGTGTCCTCGGGTCGTGGCGGATCTGTGGTGTCGCGGACTGAAGCGTCGTGGATCACGGCGTTGAAGATGAGCCGGGTTAGTTGATGGCAGATCCTGCTGGTGGTTGATCGTTCTGGTGGCAGTCGATGCCGGTAACTAGTTCATGTCGTATGTGGTTGACACAGCAACCCCGATCGGTCACGGTGATGGCATGCGCCTACAACTCGCCATCGACGTTGCCGACCTCGCTGAGGCCATCGACTTTTACGGCCGCCTATTCGGCACCGCTCCCGACAAGGTGGAGGACGGCTACGCCAACTGGGCACTCACCGACCCACCGCTGAAGTTCGTGGTGTTCGAACGCCCGGATGCCCCGGCCGGCGGGATCAACCACCTCGGCCTCGAGGTCGAGTCAGCCGATGAGGTGGTGGCCACCGAGGAGCGATTGCGCGGTGCCGGACTCATGACCACCGGTATCGACGAGACGATGTGCTGCTTTGCTGAAAAAGTGGAGACCTGGGTGACCGACCCGAACGGGCATCGCTGGGAGGTCTATGTGAAGACCGCCGATCATCCGACCGCCCGCGAGAACGTGGTGCTCACCCACCGTTCAACCACCGCAGGCATGAACGCTGAGGATGCCGCAACGACCAACGCGTCCAGCACGTCGATGGCCGATACCGGCAGCTTGGCTGGCGAAGGTGCAGCCCCCAGCGGCCGCTGCTGCTCCTGAGTTCAGACGGGGTGTGCTCACCCACCGTTGAACAACCGTGGGCATGAATCCTGAGGATGCCGCAACGACCAACGCGTCCAGCACGTCGATGGCCGATACCGGCAGCTTGGCTGGCGAAGGTGCAACCGCTAACGGGCACTGCTGCGCGTGAGTTCAAACGGTGTGCTCTCGCCGCGTGAGGCGCGGTCGGACACTGACCGGTTGAGCCAAATGAGCGCTTGTCGGCGTGTGGCCACCACCGATGTCACGGTGGTGGGCGTCAGCTGTAGCGGTTGGTGACGGGCAGACGCCGATCGCGCCCAAACGCCTTCCGAGTTACCCGCACACCGAGTGGTGTCTGACGTCGTTTGTACTCCGCGATGTCCACCAGCCGAGTGACGCGCTGCACCATCTCGGCGTCATGACCGTCGGCAATGATCTCGGCAGCGGTACGGTCCTGTTCCACGTAGGCCGCAAGAATCGGGTCGAGCACCTCGTAGGCCGGCAGGCTTTGGTCGTCGCGCTGATCGGGACGCAACTCAGCCGATGGGGGTTTCACCAGCACGTTGTTCGGCACGACCTCTCGACCAGCGCGATCGTTGACGAAACGGCACAGGTCGTACACCCGAGTCTTCAGCACATCCTTGATCGGGCCATACCCGCCGACCGCATCGCCGTAGATCGTGAAATAGCCGACCGCGACCTCGCTCTTGTTGCCGGTGGTGAGCACCATCCAACCCATCTCATTCGACAGGGCCATCAGGATCTGGCCGCGACACCGCGACTGCATGTTCTCCCATGCCAAACCGACATCTCGGCCCACAAACGATGTGGCCAGCATCTCTTCGAAGGCGCTCACCGCGGGCTCGATGGCGATGGTGCGGCACTCGATGCCGAGGTTGTCGGCGAGGGCCTCAGCATCGCTGATCGAGTGATCCGACGAGTAGCGCGATGGCATCGCAACACCATGCACGTGGTCAGCGCCCAGGGCATCGACGGCAATACACGCCACGATCGTGGAGTCGATGCCCCCCGACAGGCCAATCACCACATCACGGAATCCGTTCTTGTGGCAGTAGTCGCGGGTGGCCGCCACGAGCGCGTCATACAGCTCGGCATCTCCCGACACCTCTGGTGCGATGTCGCCACCGGGTGCTCCTGCGGGGCTGCGCCGCGTCGCGGTCACGTCGATCATCGCCACATCCTCGCGGGAGGCATCAATGGTGGGGTCGAGCACGCCGTCGATCACATCTTCGATCACATGGTCCACCATGGCGGTGAGCTCATCGGTGTCGCTCGACGTTGCTGCGGCGGTCTGCGCATCATCAGGTGCTGTGGCACCAGACGGAACGGGCACCTCCACGATGGCGAGGTCCTCTGTGAACAGCGGTGATCGGGCGATTACCTCGCCGGTGGCATCGACCGTGAATGACCCACCGTCGAAGACCAGCTCGTCCTGGCCACCGACCTGGTTGGCGTAGACGAATGGCACACCGAGTTCGTTCGCGCGCCGCGCGAACAGCGACTCACGCTCGGCGTCCTTGTCAAGGTGATACGGCGAGCCATTCACCACGATCACCGCACGAGCGCCAGCGGCCACCATCGCCGCGTGCGGGCCGTCGTCGTGCCATGCGTCTTCGCAGACCACTACCGCCACCGGCACGCCGGCGATGCTGAACATGGGCATGGTGCCACTGCCTGGCGTGAAGTAACGCTTCTCGTCGAACACCTCGTAATTCGGCAGCAGCCGCTTGTGGAACACACCGACGACACGGCCGTGGGCGCAGACCGCGGCAGAGTTGTGCAGCCGGGTGGGATTGTTGCGCACGCGGGTGGCAACACCGATGATGGCAACGGTCTCGCCGGTGGCTGCAGCGAAACGGTCGAGGGCGGCGAGGTTGTCGTCCACGAAGCGTGGCTTCAACAGAAGGTCCTCAGGTGGGTAGCCGCTGATCGCGAGTTCACCGGCCGCCATGACGTCGGCTCCGGCGAGGTCGGCGCGCCGGTACGCAGCCATCAGTCGTTCGACGTTGCCCTCGAGGTCGCCGACGGTGGGGTTCAGTTGCGCAATCGCAACTCGGAGCTGGCTGCCGGGGCGGCCCGATGGCGCATCGGGCGCGGCAGCCGTTGGCGCGTCTGGCACAGCGTCGGGCACCGGCTCAGGCTAACCATGGCGACGGCTGCCCTGTCGCGCCAAGGTCGGGAGGCATGTGATCGCGGGAATCGCGGCTATGTCGCATCCACGTGCTGTTGGCGCGGCACGCACCTGCAACGTTCAGTGGTATTGATCGAGAATTGCCGATTCGGTCACTTTGGTGAGGGTGTCGCGAATCTGAGTGGCCAGGGCGCTGTCCACACCATCGATCGTCGATAGTTCGGCCACCGAGGCCCGCTGCAGTCGTGCAAGGTCTCCGAAATGTGCAGCAACCCGCACAGCAATCTCATCTGGGAGGCGGTTCACCCGCCGCAGTAGGCGGGTGCCTTTCGGGGCCAACTCGAGATCGAGGTCATCGGGGTCGCCACCGTGATGAAGAGTGGCCGCAACCCGTCGGAGATCGCGCAGCTCATCGTCGGTCAGAGTGGCAAGTTCCGTCATGGTGTCGTCGGTGTCACGTGCCGCGGGGAGATAGTCGGTGATGACGAGGTCGATGCGATCATCGACTTCGGCGTAGAGCTCGTCGAGCTGTAGTCGCAGAAGTCGGGCATCCACACCCAACTCCACGATCATCGTCTCGATCTCCTCGGCGATGCGATTCACCATCTCGTGGCGTTGCATCACGATGGCGACATCGCGGAGGGTGACCACGTCTTCCACCTCTGATGCGGTGAGGCCACCGAGAGAATTGTTGACGCGTTCGGTGTAGCGCTCCAAGGTCTGCAATGCCTGATTCGATCGGTCGAGTAGGCGGCTGGTGTCTTGTAGCTGGTGCTTTTGGCCACCGGCGTAGACGTTGATCACACCCATCTCCTCAGAGGCGCTGATGACGGGCACGCCGATCGAGCGAGCCACCCGTTCGGCGGTGCGGTGTCGAGTGCCGGTCTCGCTCGTGGGCACGCTCGGGTCGGGGACCAGGTGGACATTGGCGCGCGCGATCCGGGTGCCGTCACTTGAAATGATGATGGCGCCGTCCATCTTCGCCAACTCCGACAGTCGCTGTGGCGAGTAGGGGGCGTCGACCAAGAACCCACCGGTGCAGATGGCCAGCACTTCAGGGTCGTCTCCGAGAACCAGCAGTGCGCCGGCTTTCGAACGAACCACACGATCGATGCCGTCCCGCAGCGGTGTTCCAGGTGCCACACGACCGAGGGCGCGGCGAAGAGCCTCGCTGAGGGTGGTGGGGCGTGACATGTGGTGATTGTAGGGGAGGTGGCGCGCGGACGTTCTGCGGACATCGCCGACACACACGTTGCGGCCCCACAACTTCTGCGCCCTACATCCGCGATACCCCGCGACCCGGTGTCGTTATGGGAGCGTGGGAACCGCCGTCAGAACGAATCATCGGTATGACTGTTACCAGATGGCACTGACACGCCGGCCAAACGAAGCGCCTCGCGAATGTCGCCTGCGCGCCACACCGTCAACCCGGCCGGCGGCTCGGGCGATCGTTCGGGAGCGATGACCGCGGTGAACCCCAATCGCGCTGCTTCGGCGAAGCGACGCTCGGTGTGTCCCACCTGGCGGAGCTCGCCACCGAGGCCGACCTCGCCGACCACAGCGATGTCGGTCGACAGTGGCCGATCGGCGAGCGCGCTGGCCACGGCCACACAGACGGCGAGGTCCATTCCCGGCTCGGATACGCGCACCCCGCCGACGGTGGAGGCGTACACGTCGTGACGGCGCACCGGCAGACCCGCATGGCGCTCCATCACGGCGAGCAGCAGCGAGAGGCGGTTGTGATCGATGTGCTGGGTGGTGCGTCGTGCCGGCACGTTGTCGGGTGCCGCGGTGGTTAAGGCCTGCACCTCCAACACCAGCGGGCGGCGGCCCTCAAGGGTGGGGACAACCGCCGACCCCGGGGTGCCGGGGCGACGATCGGCCAGGAACAACGCGCTGGGGTCGGCCACCCCACGCAGACCGTCGCCGGTCATCTCGAACAGACTCAACTCGTTGGTGGAGCCGTAGCGATGTTTCACGGCGCGCACCATGCGCAGGGCGTGATGCCGGTCGCCCTCGAAGGTGAGAACCGTGTCGACGAGATGTTCGAGGGCGCGCGGACCGGCGAGGTCGCCGTCTTTGGTGACATGACCGATGAGCACCGTGGGCAGATCGTGTCGCTTGGCGATATGCGTGAGGTGCTGGGCCACGGCACGCACCTGGCTGACCGAACCCGGAGCGGACGATACGGCGGGGTCAGCCACGGTTTGCACCGAGTCGATCACCATGAGGCTCGGGCCGATCTGGCTGACGGCGGCGTCGATGTCGCCGAGACCGGTTTCGGCGAGAAGGAACAGACCGTCGCGCACCACCCCCAAGCGTTCGGCCCGTCGTCGCACTTGTTGGGCGCTTTCCTCCGCGCTCACGTACAGCACGGTTCCCGGCCACGTGCCGGCGATCTGCAGAGCGAGAGTGCTCTTGCCGATGCCTGGTTCGCCACCGAGCAGCGTGACCGAACCAGGGACCAGACCGCCGCTCAGTGTGCGGTCGAACTCGGCGATGCCGGTGGCACACGCGGCCTCGGCGGCGGTGACCACATCGGCGATGGCGACGGGCGGCCGCGCATCGCTGCTGACGGGTCGTGGGGAGCCGGGGTGTGCCTCAGTCGGCAAACCGCTCGACAGCACCTCCTCGGTGAGCGTTCCGTAGGCACCGCATCCCGAGCATTGGCCAAGCCATTTCGGATGATGGGTGCCACAGTCGCTGCAGACGTGTGAGGTGCGCGCAGATGCCACGAACACAGTGTGGCAGTGCGATGTGACAACCGCGGTCTCGTGGCCTGTTCCTGAACCGGCCATGTCTGTGGTCTGCTGATCCGCCACCCCGACAGATGCGAACCGACTGCTGGTCGGGTGTGCCTGTTGTGATGAGTAGCGGGTGCCGACCGCAACACCGCACCGCTAGGGTCGCCGCATGGCCAGTACTTTTCCCCCATTCGACGGATCCGCCCCCCGCAGCACCCAGTTCTCCGAACCCCCAGAGATGGGCATCGACCCGGCCAAGCGCTACTCGGCCACGATGACCGTGTCGATCGGCGGTGAGGTCATCGGTGATCTCGTCATTGCTCTCGATGCTGCGCGTGCACCTAAGACGGTCAACAACTTCGTGTTCCTCGCGCTGAACCACTACTACGACGGCATCATCTTCCACCGCATCATCAAGAACTTCGTGTGCCAGGGCGGCGATCCCGGCGGTGACGGCCGTGGCGGCCCCGGCTACCGCTTCGAGGACGAACTGCCCCAGCCCGGCCAATACGACATCGGGTCGTTGGCCATGGCCAACGCCGGGCCGAACACCAATGGCAGCCAGTTCTTCTTGATCTCCGGCCCCGACGGTGTGCGTCTTCCCCCCGCCTACAGCCTCTTCGGCCAGACGGTGAAGGGCGTCGAACTCGTCGACCGGATGCAGAACGTGCCGACCGGCGCCGGCGACCGACCGACCACACCGGTGGTCATCGAATCGGTCACCATCACCGAAGCCGACTGATCCACCGGTCGCCTCGCGTGCATGCATCGTTGGTGGTGCACGCACGGCGCTGCGTTGCGCGACAGCACACCGGCGTCCGACACACGGTGGTTGTCGCGGCGAGATGACGCGCTCCGCTGGAGTGCATTGATCGACTGAGTGCCGAGTGCCGAGTGCCGCACGTCGTGGGTCCACGTGGCCAAGTGCGCTGCCAGTTCTGCATCGCCACGTTGGTGCGCTGCCCACTCTGGTGTACTGCCGGTTTTGCGTCGCCAGGTTGGGCGCTCCCTGGGTTGGCCTGTTGCCCACGTTGGCGCTCTGCTCAACTTGGTGCGCTGCATCGGGCGTGGCGATCCTGCGCACCGACGACGGGTGCGCGATACTCGCGGTCGTGGTTTCCGAGCGCCGATTCCGAGTCGACCAGGCCCGCCGCGTCGCCCTCGCGGCCCAGGGTTTCGGTCGGCGTGAGCAACCGCTTGCCACAGACCACACGATGTCGCACTCAGTGGTGCCCGCGCCGACGCCATCGCGAGTCGATCGACGTCATCTGCGCGCCGTCATGGGGCAGATGGGTGTCATCCAGATCGATTCGGTCAATGTTCTCGTCCGGAGCCAGGAACTGCCGCTGTTCGCGCGGTTGGGTCCACATCGTCGCGACCTGATCAATCGCGCGACCGCAGCCGGTGACCTCATCGAGTACTGGGTGCACGAGGCCAGCCACATTCCCGCGACGGATCATCCGCTGTGGCGCTGGCGGATGGCGAGCCCGCATCGCTGGTCGGGCCCACGTTCGGTGGCTGAACGCGCGCCGCAACTCGTCGAGAATGTCTACCGGCGAGTGCGCGATGACGGCCCGGTCACGGTGGGCGATCTGCGGACCCGTCCACGACGGGGCGGGTCGTGGTGGGATTGGGACGACACCAAAGCAGCGCTTGAGCATCTGTTCTGGTGTGGGCGTCTCACGGCTCGTCGTCGGCCACGTGACTTCGCACGGGTGTACGACATCACCGAGCGGGCACTGCCTGACGCCGTGGTGAACGCGCCGACGCCGTCACGCGCCGACGCGCACCGTGAACTGGTGCGCCGCGCCGTTGGTCACCTGGGTGTGGGCACCCTGGACGACATTGCCGACTATCACCGTCTGCGCACCGTGGAGGTGCGCGACGCGATCGCCGATCTGGTGTCGTCCGGTGAGATCACCCCGGTGCAGGTCGAGAACTGGGACCGCATCGCGTACTGCTCATCGGGGGTGACGGTGCCGCGGAAGAAGCGTGCGCGTGCATTGCTCAGCCCGTTCGACCCGGTGGTGTGGCACCGCCCACGTGCTGAGCGTCTGTTCGACTTCTCATATCGCCTCGAGATCTACACACCCGCACCACGTCGGCGTTTCGGCTACTACGTGTTGCCGTTCTTGCTCGATGGCGAACTGGTGGGCCGCGTGGATCTCAAAGCCGATCGCGCCAATCGGCGGTTACTCGTGCGTGCCGCATGGATTGAAGCAATGCATGACGTTGCACCGCGCCGAGATGAGATCGCAGCGGAGTTACTCGCCGAACTCGAGTCGATGGCGCAGTGGCTGGAACTCGACGAGGGGGTCGATGTCGCCGAAGCGGTGGGTGATCTGGCGGATCGGCTGCGGGTCAGAGCCGCTGCTCGGGCGCCAAAGCCCACCTGATGGTGCCGGTAATGAACGCACCAGCGGGTCGCACGGCGATGTTCTCCGTGAGCGGCAAAAATGGAATCAACAATTGGCGTCGGGCCCACAATGGCAGCAGCGATGATGCCGCGGCGGCCAACAACCCGTAGGCCGGCCGCGATGACAGCGGTAGTGGTGGCTGGAGGAGCAAGTAACGCGCGGCCTCGCGCGCTGCGGGCGTGGATTGCAGTTCGGGTCGATACGAGCGCAACACCTCAGCCACCTCGGACTCGGTGGTGGGTACCGGATCGGCGCCGAGTGCTCGGGCGATTTCACCTGACTGCGCGATGTACGTATCGCGGTCGTCGCCGGCGAGTGGCTCGGCGCCATAGCGGTCGTAGGCGCTGAGGAAACTGTCGACCTCGGCCACATGCACCCATGCGAGCAAGTGCGGGTCGTTTGCCGCGTAGGCGCGTCCATCGGGCGCGGTGCCGGTGACACGGTCGTGGATTCGGCGCACGGCGGCAATCGATGCATCACCCATCTCCACGGTGCCGAAACTGGTGGTGGCTAAGAAATCAGCGGTGCGTTGCAGGCGACCCCACGGGTCGTTGCGGTAGTCGCTGTGGTCGGCGACACCAGCCATGGCCAGCGGGTGTAGCGACTGGAGCAGTAGCGCGCGAAGTCCGCCGATGAACATTGCGGCGTCGGCGTGCACCCGTCGGATCGGCGCGCTCTCATCGAATCTGCGGGGCCCGGGTGCGTCGAAGAGCGCGTCGGTGCGTTCGGTGGCATCGGGGCCAATCACCCGGTCGCGGATCCGGTCGGCCAACCAAGCACGCACGGTCTCGGCTGGTTCGACGGCGCTGTCGTCTGATGAGGCGTCGTCGTTGCCGCTGCCGGTGGATGTCGCCATGGGACCATCGTCGCATGGCAGATCACTACGATCATGCTTGTGCCCGAACATCCGGCCCCAGGCGACCCACCGGTCGACGGCTCTCGCCCTGATAGTGCTGCGGGAAAGGACGCTGCAGCGGTGAATTCTCGGTCGACACCGCCGAGGTGGATCGTGGGCGCGATCATCTTGTTCTGGCTGGGTTATCTGCTCACCGGTGTGGTCGCCGATGCATGGCTGCGCATCTCGGGCCTGGTGATGTGGCTGGTGATTGCGTTGTTCATTGCGCTGGCTGTGGAACCAGCGGTGAACCGGCTGGCGCGTCGTGGGTGGCGTCGTGGTCGCGCCACATTGTCGGTGCTGCTCGCGGTGATGGCCGCGGTGGGGTTGTTCCTCGGGGTGATGGGAACGATGATCGGCACGCAGATCGCCGATCTGTTGTCGAACTCAGACCGCTACATCTCCGACACGGTCGATCGGATCAACAACTTGTTCGGCACGTCAATCGACGCCGAGCAGGTCGTGGCCGAGTTCAACGATCCGAACGGTGCAGTGCAGCAGTTCATCGATTCTCAGCAGGGCGAAGCGATTCGTTTGTCGGGCCAGGCCTTGCAGGGATTGGTGGCGGCGTTCTCGATTCTGCTCTTCGCCTATTACCTGGTTGCTGACGGGCCGCGACTGCGGCGGGTGATCTGCTCGCGTCTGCGACCTGAAGCGCAGGTCGCCGTGCTCGGGGCGTGGGAATTGGCAATTTCAAAAACCGGCGGCTACCTGTATTCGCGGCTCCTGCTGTCGACGGTATCGGCGGTCTTCCACGGCATTGTGTTCACTTCCGCCGATGTGCGCTCGCCCGTGGCGCTGGCGCTGTGGGTTGGTTTGGTCTCGCAGTTCTTGCCGGTGATCGGCACCTACATCGCCGCTGTGCTGCCGGTGCTGATCACCTTCTTGGATTCACCGGTACGCGCGGCGGTCATCCTCGGCATCATCATCGTGTATCAGCAGTTGGAGAACTACTTGATCTCGCCGCGCATCACCGCACGCACGATGGATTTGCACCCGGCGGTGGCATTCGGCGCGGCGCTGGCCGGACTGGCTCTGCTGGGGCCGGCCGGTGCCATTTTGGCCCTGCCGTTCTCGGCGATGTTTCAGGCGCTGGCCAGCGAATGGGGCCGTCGTCATGACGTGATCGATTCCGAACTAACGATGCTGGAAGCCGCCACCGACGATGTGGGTCCGCGTCAGGGTTGGCTCATGCGCTGGCGCAGCGGTCGGCAGTGACTCCTGAGGGTCACGTCCCCATCGCCGTCGTCGATCGCAACGGCCTCGACGAGTCGGTGCATCACGGATGTGCGGTGGTGCTGGGTGCCTCGGGTGAGGTGCTGCGCGCGGTTGGTGACCACACCCAGGTCGTGTTCGGCCGGTCGTGTCTGAAGCCACTGCAGGCCGCGGCAATGGCACGCACCTCGGTACGCCTTGAGGTGCGTCAATGGGCGCTGGCCTGTGCCAGCCACGACGGATCGCCCGTACATCTCGATGTGGTGCGGTCGACGTTGGCTGCTGCAGGACTCGATGAACGAGTACTCGCCACCACCCCCGATCTGCCCTATGACCGCGTTGAGGCCGACCGGGTATTGCTCGATGGCGGCGGTCCGAGCGCACTGGCGATGAACTGCTCAGGTAAACACGCCGCGTTCATCGCCACCTGTGTGGCCGAAGGCTGGGATGTCGACGGGCACCTCACGCCCACCCATCCGCTGCAGCAACACATCACCGCGGTGATCGATGAGTTGTGTGCCGCCGACGGTGGCGTGCGCCATGTTGGTGTCGACGGGTGTGGTGCGCCGACTCATGCGATGGCACTGGTGGGTTTAGCGCGGGCGTTGCACACCGTTGCCCGTGATGTCGACGAGGTGCGTACTGCGATGACGTCACACCCGGTGTTGGTGGCGGGACCCACCCGGCCGGCCACCATGTTGATGACCGCGGTGCCCGGCCTGATCGCCAAGGACGGCGCCGAAGGGGTATTCATCGCGTCGCTGCCCGGTGTGGCCACGGTGGTGGTGAAGGTGGCCGATGGGGCCGTGCGCGCCGGAGCGCCGGTCGCGGCGTCGTTGTTGCGCCGTGCTGGTGTTGCGGTGCCGACCGACCTCGACTCTGATCTCGCGCCACCGGCCCGAGGGGCTGGCGCGCCGGTCGGTCGGGTACGGTCGCTCGTGTGAGTGGCCCCGAGTTCCGTACCCTCGATGATGTTGTCTACGGACGCGTCGATGATGTGAGCCCCGGTGTGCGCCGGGTGATTGCGAAGAACCCATCGAAGTTCACCTACACCGGCACCGGCACCTACATCGTGGGCCGTGGTGATGTGGTGGTGATCGACCCGGGTCCGGTCATCGATTCACATCGGGATGCTCTCGCGGCCGCTCTCGCCGGGGAAACGGTGCGGGGCATTTTGATCACGCATTGTCATAGTGACCATTCGCCGCTCGCGGCATGGTTGGCGGCCGAGACCGGTGCACCGACGTTCGCGGTCGGGCCACATCTCGTGGTGGACGAGCCTGAGGGAATGTTCGACGGCGAAGAGGAATTGTCGGTGCCCGATGAACCCGCCGAGTCATCCGACGATGCGGCATCGTCAGGTGACGATGCCGAGTCGGAAGTGAAGATGGAGGAATCCGTCGACACCGGCTTCGCTCCTGATGTGGCGGTGTCCGACGGTGAGGTGGCCCTCGAGGGGCCTGGCCTCACGATGCGCGCGGTCACCACACCGGGGCACACCTCGAACCACTGTTGTTTCTCCTTCGAAGAGGAACGCACCTTGTTCACCGGCGACCATGTGATGGGGTGGTCGACCACGGTCGTGTCACCACCCGATGGGGATATGCGGTCGTATATCGATTCGCTGCGCAAGGTGGCTGCTCGCGATGACGCATTGCTGTGGCCCACCCATGGCCCATGTCGTGATGATGCCCCAACCTATGTGCAGGCCCTCGTCGATCATCGCCTGGCTCGCACGGCCCAAATCGTTGATCTGTTGCGCGCATCCGGGCCTCACACCGTGCCCGAGATCGTGCGGGTGCTGTATACGGCAGTGCATCCCAAATTGCACCGTCCGGCAGCACGCTCGGTGATGGGTCACCTCATCGAACTTGTGGATGACGGCCGCGTGCACACCGTTGATGGTGGCCCGGTGCGGGTCGCCGCCCAGTTCGCTGTGTGATCACCACACACGACGCGCTACATCACACCGTGGCGTCACGCTGTTAGTGCGGCGATGGCGTTGACGGCGCGGGCCACATCCACGTAGCGCGTGGTCAGTGGCGAACAGCCGAGCCGGATGAGGTCCGGGTCGCGGTAGTCGGCCAGCACGCTGTGTGCGGCGGCCAGATCGGCGGTGATCTGTTCGGCTGATGCATGCCGGATCGAGACGTGGCCCCCACGGCGCTGTGCATCGCGGGGCGAGGCGACGTCGAGGCCGTGCGCATCGGCAATCTCGATCACGAAATCGGTGATGGCGCGGGCCTTGGCTGCAATCGCGCTGATACCCGCGGTCGCGGTGAGCTCCACACCGCAACGAGTGGCGGTCAGGCCGAGAATGCCTGGTGTGCCGATGAGCAGGCGACCGATGTCATCGCGGGGACGGCGGGGTTCATCCATCCTGAACTGGTCGGCTTGCGCAAACCACCCTGGTATCGGTTGTTGAGGCCCGTTGCGCGTTGCATCGAGGGCGCGGGTCGACATGTAGGAGAAGCCGGGTGCGCCCGGCCCACCATTCAAGAACTTGTAGGTGCACCCAACGGCGAAGTCGACACTGCAGCGGTTCAGGTTCACCTCGAGCACCCCAACGGCGTGTGAGAGATCCCAGATCACCTTCCCACCGGCGTTCTGCACTGCAGCGGTGATAGCCGCCATGTCGGCCACCTCGGCGCTGCGGTAGTCGACGAGTGACATGACCACAACCACCGGCCCGAGGCGCCCGGCAATGGCATCGTCCACGGCATGGCTGACATTCAGATTGTGCGTCTCCGCAACCGCATCGACGAGGTAGCGATCGGTTGGGAACTCGCCGGTGGGCACCACGATGGTGGTGCAGCCCTCCACCACGGCCACAGCGATATGCAGCAGTTGGTAGAGGTTGACACTGGTGGAATCGTGCACCACGACCTCGCCGGCCACTGCACCGATCAGGGGTGCCAGCTCATCACCGATGACCATCGGCAGGTCGAGCCAGTGGCCCCATGACGAAATCAGCCCGCCGGCCCATTCGTCGTTGACAACCTCGTGCAGGCGGTGCACGGTCCGGCGAGGTGTCATGCCGAGTGAGTTACCGTCGAGGTAGGCCAGATCGGGGTCATCGATCACGAACTCGTCACGCCAATGTGCGAGGGGGTCCGCCGTATCGAGCTGGCGGGCGTGGTCGAGCAGGTCGTCGTTCGTGCTCATGCGCGAGGAGTGGATGTCGGCGCTACCGGTTGGGCGATCGTGGCCCGTGGTGCTGTGGGAAGTGGTGCTTCGGTCGGTGCTGCTGCGGGCGGCGTCATCATCGGGGGCGGTGCTCGCTCAGCACCCCATCGGTGGCGAGACGATCGAGCGTGGCCTCATCAACTCCGGCGAGTTCGGCGAATACAGCGCGGTTGTCCTCACCGCGGTAGCGGGGCTCGCCACGCACACCGACGTCGGGGGCATCGCTGAATGTCCATGGCGCCTGGGGTAGCCGGATGGTGCCGGTACCCCGATCGCTCACCTCGACCACAGCGCCGGTTTCGGCGGCCCAGTCGGTGGCGGCGAACTCGGCGACGGTCCGCAAGGTGCCCACGGCCAAGTTGTGCTGGGACAGAATGGACTCGTAGGTGGTGGCATCGGGAATGCCACGCGCATGTTCGCGGAGCAGATCGTTGATCTCGTCAAGGTTCCCCAGCCGGTTGGCGACATCGGCAAAACGTTCGACGCCGATGAGGTCATCGCGGCCGATCGCTCGCATGAAAAATTCAAAGGTGCCCGACTCGGCGGGGTGGCCGCTGACGATCATGGCGGTGCCGTCCGCGAGGGTGAGCACCTGGTAGTCGCCGGGTTGGAATGAGCGCACCACGCCCTCGGGCACGGGTGCATCCCACAGGGCGTCATGGGCGTGCTCGTTCACGTAGAGCATGGTTTGGGCCATGGTGATCTCCACTCGTTGACCTCGACCCGTACGGGTGCGTTGATGAAGCGCCGCCAAGATGCCAACGGTCAATTCAAGAGCGGTGTAGACGTCGGCATGGGAGTGACGATCATTGAAATATCGGCCGTCACGGGCATCACCTTGGGAACGGGTGAGGCCCGACTCAGCGCCGATCACCGGTGCATAGGCGCGCCGGTTCGCCCACGATGTGCCGGCGCCGTAGCCGTTGGCCGAGGCATAGATCAGTTCGGGTCGCACCGCTGCAAGGTCGTCATAGCCAAGGCCCAATCGGTCCATCACATCGGGGCGGAAGTTCTCCACCACGATGTCGGCGCTGCGCACCAGCTCGAGCACGAGATCTCGCGCTTCGGGGTGCTGCAGGTCAAGGCTCAGGTTTTCTTTGCCGGTGTTCTGTTGGGCGTAGTAACTGGAAATCGAGTTGCGTCGCGGCTGGCAGAAACGGGTGAGGTCTCCTGCGGGCGGTTCGATCTTTATAACGCGCGCACCGAGATCGGCTAGGGCACGACCGCAGTGTGGGCCTGCGAGTACTCGCGAGAAGTCCAAGACGACGATGTCATCAAGCGGTCGGAGGCCGGGAGTGTTGCTGGGTTCCACATACCGATCATGGCTGATGTGGCCGGCACCAGCCGATGTGGGGCTGATGACGCTGTGATATATCGCAGGTCACCGCGCGTTGCATCGTGACGCGGAGTGGTCGAAAAACACAAGGGCGGTCGGTCCCGGGGGTTGGGGGGCGTCTCGGGACCGACCGCGTTCTGTGACCTGTGTGCTCGTGGGGGACGACGCACGCAGCCTTGTCGATCGATCACAACCGAACGAAGTGCGCATGTATTCCCGCCGTGTTCCGCGAGGGTTCAGCAGCCGAAGCGCAGTGAGTGGGATGCTGATCGAGCGATCAGAACACGCTGTTGGTGATGGTGTAGCCGCCCTCACCCACGGTGCTGAACGCCCAGGCCACTGCCAGCAGCCCGCCGATGATCGAGATGTTCTTCATGAACATGATCTGATCGGTCTGCTTGGCCGTCGCATCATCGAGGGTCCAGTAGTTGTGCATCGGGATGGTCATCAGCAGCACCAGCAGTGCGCTGAGAAGGGCGGCGAGGTCGCCCCACACACCGAACAGAATGCCGAGTGCGCCGGCGAGCATCAGCACACCCGACAGTCGCACGGCGAGTATCGCATTCGGAATTTTCTTGAACTGGGCGTAACCGATCAATGTGTCATTGGTGAGGTGGTTGATGCCCGACCAGATGAAGACGAGGACCAGCAGGATTCGGCCGATGAGGAAGATGATGTCGTTCACTGTGACTCCTTAGGGGGTGACGCCTGTTGAGCGTGGTGTCCAACAGGTTTCGGTTCAACGGCGGCTCGTCATCGCTGATGAGTGAGACCGCTGCCAGACGACCACCACTGCCGCGGAGTTGTTCCACGATGACCGATGATGTCCGGCGGGCAGATTACGGAGCAGACGACATCGACGGGCGGATACGGCACAGGCCGCCGCCACCACCACCGCAGTTACACCGGTGTCAACCACCCAGTGCGTGTGCCGTGGGTCAGATGCCGTCGGCTGCGCCGGCGAGATCAGGATCGTCACCGCTGGCGACATCGGAGGTTGCCGATGCGGCGGCGCGCAGCCGGGCGAATACCGCAGGGGGTGCACGCCACGGGTCGTGCTCGCCTCGTGCGGCCTCGTCGATCGCACGCCACACCCGTTCGGAGGTGCAGGGCATGTCGATGTGACGCACGCCGAGATGTGCGACCGCATCGATCACCGCGTTCTGAATGGCGGGAGTGCTGCCGATGGTGGCGGCCTCACCGATGCCTTTGGCACCCAGCGGGTTCAGGGGTGACGGGGTCTCGGTCGAGATCGTGTCGAATGAGGTCATTTCCGCCGCCGACGGCAACGCATAGTCCGCCAGATTGCCGGTGAGCGGGTTGCCGTCGTTATCGAATACCACCTGTTCGTAGAGCGCCTGGCCGAGTCCGGATGCAATGCCGCCGTGCTGCTGGCCTTCCACGATCAGCGGCGCGAGCACGGTGCCGCAGTCGTCGACGGCGATGTGGCGCAACGGGCGCACTCGGCCCGTCTCAGTGTCGACTTCAACGACCGCGATATGGGCACCGAAGGGGAACGTGGCGCCGTCCTGGGCGAATACGTCACTGACCGCGAGGCCGGCATCGGCATCGTCGCTGGTGTTGGCATCGTTGCTGGTGTTGGCATCCGTGTGTGCGTCGAGCGCGAGTCGAGCGATGTCACCCCAACCAAGCGCCGACGAGGGCACGCCCGCCACACCCACGGTGGCGGTCGCGGTATCGACGACGATGTCGGCGACGTCAGCTTCGAGATGCGCAGCGGCCAGTTCGCGGGCGCGCTCGATGACCCCTTCGGTGGCGCGCAGGGTGGCCGACCCAGCCAGTTGCAGCGACCGCGAGCCGCCGGTGCCGCCGCCGCGCGGCACGCGCGCTGTGTCGCCATCGACCAATGAGATGTTCTCCACCGCAATACCGGTCATCTCCGACACGATCATCGCGTAACTCGTGGCGTGCCCCTGGCCGTGTGCGGCCGTGCCCGCCACGATGGTGGCGGTGCCGTCGGCGTGAATCGTGACCTCGGCGTACTCCTCTCCGGCTCCGCCGGCGGTGATCTCGACGTAGCAGGCCACCCCGATACCGAGCTGCCAGCGGTCGCCGCGGGCACGCCGGTCGGCCTGTTCGGCGCGCAGCGCGTCGTAGTCGGCGGCGGCCGCTGCGGTATCGAGGGCGGTGGTGTACGCACCGGAGTCGTACACGTTGCCGGTCGGCGTGGTGTGTGGGAATACGTCGTCGGCCAGCAGGTTGCGGCGGCGCAACTCGATCGGGTCGATGCCGAGATCGTGGGCGGCCTGGTCCATCAGGCGTTCGACGAGGGCGGTTGCTTCGGGTCGCCCTGCACCGCGGTATGCGCCAATCGGTGTGGTCGTCGTGAGAGCCACGGCCACATCGCACTGATAGGCAGGAACGGCGTAGTTGCCGGGGCCCATGCGGCGTGTGCCGCCGGGAAGTGCCGCGCCAATACCCGGGTAGGCGCCCGCATCGCCGACGATGTGGAAGCGGAAACCGGTGAGACGGCCGTCGGTGTCGAAGCCGGCCTCGGCGTACTGCACCTGCCCGCGTCCGTGGGGCAACTCGAGCAGATCTTCACTGCGCCACGGCGTCCACATCACCGGCATGCCGAGACGCTGGGCAGCCACGGCGGCCACCACGTACGCGACATGGAGGCCGGCTTTGCCGCCAAACCCACCGCCCACCTGTGGTGTGCGCACCCGGATGTTGCCTGGTGCCATCTCGAGCGCCGCGGCCATCTGTCCGTGCAGGAGATGCGGCATCTGCGTGGACGCCCACAACGTGAGGTGGTCGCCATCCCATTCGGCAAGACACCCGTCGGTCTCCATCGGCACAACTGCCACACGCTGGTTCACGTAACGGCCGCGCACCACCGTGGCGGAAACGGCGTCGAGATCCACCGGCGTGTCGCTGGTGTCGGAGAGCGCCAGGTTGTCGCGGCGATGCGCATGAATGAGCGGAGCATCGTCGGCGAGGGCGGCCTCGCAGTCGACCACGGCTGGGTCCGGTTCGATATCGGCCCACACCAGTTGGGCGGCGTCGGCAGCCACGGCGCGGTCGGTGGCGAACACCACCGCGATCGTTTCACCGACGAAGCGCACCCGTTCATCGGCGATTGGGGGCCGTGCGAAGTCGGCGTGGATCGGCACAAAACCTTGTTGAGGGGCCATTCCGAGTTCTGCAGCGGTCCACACAGCATGGACACCGGGCACTGCCGCTGCATCGTCGGTGTGCACTGCGATGATCCGCCCGCTCGCCACGGGCGAGGGCACATGAACCGCGTGCAGTACCGGGGTGTCACGTGGAGTCCCGTCGAGGTGCACGCCGATGAGGTCGGCCATGTAGCGGGCGCCGCCGGTGAGCAGACGCGGGTCTTCGGTGCGGGTCACTCGGGTGCCCAGAATGGATCCCTCGCGGCGGTTCACAGCCTCATTAATGCTCATGGTGCGACCGTAGTGATGCGATAACGCCGTTGTGGTGTTGGCGCTGTGTTCCGCACCGTGGCGTGTCGTTGTGGTTGTGTGCGGTGGTGTTGAGTGGCGTCGCGTGGTGGTCGTGCGTTGTGACGTTGTGGTTGTGCGTGGTGGTCGTGCGTCGTCGTGCCGCGACGGTGGTGGATGTCGCGGTGAGAACGGCATGACATGCCGAGAACCGACGTCGCCAACTGATCGCCACGTGGTCATCTCGTCGTGCACTGCTGACGCTCATTGTCATTGCGCGCCGTAGCGTGTCGGCCGTGCGTCGACCGGTGCCGGTGTATCTCGGGAGTTTCGTGGTGATCGGCGTGACGTTGACCTTCCTCGGGCCGGCATTGGGCGAGATCCGAGAGCGGACGGGTACCTCGGTGAGCGCGGCCGGGTCGCTCTTCGCTGCTATGGCGATCGGAAGCATCCTTGGGTCGTTGCTGGCAGGTCGTCTCGTCGATCGAATGCCGGGGCACCTCGTACACGCTGGGTGCTTGCTCGCGATCGCGGCCGGCATGTTGGTGATGCCCCATCTCGGTTCGTTGCTTCCTGCGCTCGCGGTATTCGCGTTGCTCGGCGGCGCCGCGGCGGCCATTGATGTGGTCGACAACACCTTGCTGATGTGGCATAAGGGTGCCGACGTTGGGCGTTCGATGAATCTGATGCACTTCTCGTTCGGCATCGGTGCACTCGCCGGTCCGGCGATCGTGGCTGCCGGGCTTGTAGTGGTCTCGCTGGGGACATCGCTGGTGGCGATTGTCCTGGCGGTGTGGGCTGTGATGGTGCCATCGCCACGTCGGGCCGAGGTAGCACGTGATGAGCAAGGCGATGCCACACGCGCCGTGCTCATCGTGGCGTCGGTGTTCTTCTTGTTGTATGTGGGATACGAGGTGACGTTTGCCGGGTGGGTGTTCACCTATGGCGAGGCGACCGGCCTCGCGGGTGCGGCGCCAACGGTTCTGGTCACCATGTTCTGGGTGTTGTTCACCGGTGGGCGTCTGCTGTCGGCTGTGGTGGTTGGACGTGTGCGACCGCGCACGGTCATGGTGTCATCGATCGGACTCGCCGTTGTTGCCGCGGTGCTGCTCGTGATCGGCGACGGTGCTGCGTGGGCAGTGTGGCCGGGCACGATGCTGCTGGGTCTTGCTCTCGCACCGCAGTTCCCGGTGATGTTTGCCTATCTCGAGCGTCGGGTGCATTTCACCGGATCAGACACGTCGTTATTTATCGCATCGGCAGGTGTGGGCGGTGCGGTGTTCCCGTTCGCCACGGGTGCGGTGTTCGACGCGGCTGGGGCGTCCGTGGTGCCGTGGATGGTGTTGGCACTTGCGATCGCTGTCGCCGGATCGTTCGTAGCGATCGACCGACGCTTTCGCCACTGATCGCTTTCGCCTCTGAACACCTTCGGCGAGATCAGTCGCATGAACCGCGAGCACGATACGTGCGAGAGCCGACCCGCAGCGTTCAGTGCGTGTGTTCGGTGCTGTTGTCGATCACACGCGACGCGACGATCGGCAGCATCTTCACGGCGATCATCGGAGCTTCTTCGAGGACCCCACCGAATGAACGGCCGTCGATGTGCAACACGGTGACGTCGGTCTTCGCCGTCACGGTGGCGTCGCGGCGAGCATGGGTGAGCAGCGCCATTTCACCGGCGAAGCCACCAGGACCGATATCGGCCACGTGCTCTCCGCCACGGCTCACTTCAAGGGTGCCAGAGGCCACGACGAACATCTCATGAGCGGTCTCGCCCTCACGGATCAGTGTGTATCCGGCCTTCAGATCGAGCTCGGTTGTTGCCTTGGCAACGACGTCGAGGTCGTCAGAGTCAAGGTCGCTGAACAGTGGAACCTGAGTGAGATGTGCGTGATAGCTGTGGGCCATTGAAATTCCCCCTTGTGAATGTGTCCCCGATCGCAGACCATAACCGCTGCGCACCTGTGGACCGAATACGCGACAGTCACCTGCTCGGTGACGCGATGCCGCCCAGCCCGGGGTGCGGCGCCGGAGTCAGTCGCCCGGAATGACTGGTCGGGTCATGTCCGTCACCCAGTCGAGGTAGTCAGTGGTGCCGGCCACGATCGGCACGGCGGTGATTGCGGGTACGTCGTAGGAGTGCAGATCCACCACCATGTCGACGAGGTCGCCGATGCGGTCGCTGGTGGTCTTGGCCAGCAACAGGATCTCCGGTTCGTTCTGTACTTCCCCGTCCCAGTTGTAGACGGAATGAATTGGCAGACGTTGCACACAGGCGGCGAGACGTTCATCGACCAACGTGCTGGCGATGCGGTGCGCTTCGTCATCGCTGCCACAGGTGATCTGCACCTCGACGTGGCTCAGTTCCGAACTGTCGTCGGCGTCCATCCCGGCCATGTCGGCGATTGCTGTCAACAGGTCGGTGACGTCATCAGGCAGATCATCGTCGGCGGTCTCGTCGGATGCATCGTTGTTATGGGTGTCATCACTCATGTTGGCTTCGCCTCTCCCGACTCATCCTTCTCACTGTTCATTGCTCTCCCAACTCATCACGGTTGTGTCGCCGTGCACCATGCCGATGCGTAGATCACGCGCTGCCATCGACCGAGCGGCACCATGATCTCATCGTGTAGCACGCCGGTTGTTGTCGTCTGTGCGGGAGTTATTCGTCCTGGCCTCGCGAACGTTGGCGCCGGATCGACATCCGCTATCGACGTACATCGCTGTTGCAACTCGCATCATGGACTCGGGGCCGGGCTGTCACTGCGCCGTGCAACCGGTCATCTCGGTGACGTTGTGTGATCCCCGAGCAGTCGTTCACGACGGCGATGTGTCGACACCGCCTGGTTCCCACATCGTTGCCTGGTATCCGGCGTTGAGGCCCTCGGCTATGTCGCACACGGGGGTCGTTGAGTTGGTGTGGCCATGCAACAGTTCGGCTCCACTCGGGTAGGAGCCTGCGGCCGGCCATGTGTCGGGTTCCCACGTGGCGCTGCGCCGTAGTGCCTTGCCGCAGTGCATGAAGCACGTGTCGACATCGACGGTGATGGCGATGTTCGGTATGCGGTCGTCGATGGTGCACAGTTCGCGAATGTGCGCGTCCGTCGTCACCGCGGCTTGGCCGTTCACGCGAAGGGTTTCGATACTGCCGGGCACCATGAACAGCATCGCCACCGCCGGTGCGTCCACCAGATTTCGGTAGGAGTCGATGCGGTTATTGCCGGCAAGGTCGCCGAATGCCAGGCGGGTGGGGGAGATCACCTTCACGAATCCCGGGTCGCCACCGCGCGGTGATGCATCCACACGGTCATGAGCAGCGGTGGCCAAGACGAATAGTGGGGCGGCGGCAATGAAGCCGGCCGCAAGGTCATCGATGTGGTCGATCTCTTTGGTGATGGCCCGCCCCGACGGCTCGCGGAACATCGTGCGCAAGGTGGCGTTGTCACGGATCGCATCAGCGCTCATATGGGCACAGTAGACGTCACACCGGTTGATGACCGTGGCTGTCGTTGATGGTCGCGACTGTGGGGGCAGTGCGCCGTTGTCCGTGAGTGATGCTGGTCGTGCGTGATGCTGATCGGGCCAACACCTGCGACGATGCACGTCTATGCGCGTGCCTGCTACATCACGCAAGCCCGCCGCACACGGTTCGTCAGACGCAACCCAGCATTTGTTCGACCGATACGTAATGGTGGATTGGAGCGCCGCGTCATCGCCGCGCCTAGGACGCGACTCAATCTGGATTGCCGAACGCACGCCTGACAGTGGCGCCACTGACCCGGTGAACATTCCCACCCGTGCCGCCGCGATGGCCGCGCTCACCGATCTGGTCACGACGACTGGTGACGAGCGAGTGCTGATCGGGTTCGATTTCACCTTCGGTTATCCAACGGGCACTGCGGATCTCATCATCGGTGGAGAGCCGGGGGCGACGTGGGCCGACGTGTGGCGCTGGATGGCCGAACACATCGCCGACGACGAGAACAATCGCAATGACCGTTTCAACGTCGCCGCACAACTCAATGCCGACATCGAGAATCGCACCGGTATCGCACCGTTCTGGGGGTATCCGGGCCGTGAACGCTCCGACGCGTTGAGCCGCACCCGACCGTCGATCTGGAGTGGGGAGGCCACGGCCACTCGTGTGCGTGCAACGGCATCAGGGTTCGCCGCCCACGAGTACCGGATTGCTGAAGAACGGGTGCGCGCTCGTGGTTATCGGCCGTTCCCTGCCTGGCAGTTGGCCTACCCCGGCAGCGTCGGCAGCCAGATGATGCTCGGCATGCATCACCTCGAACGTTGGCGCCACGATGCCCGCCTCGAGAATCGGGTGCAGGTGTGGCCATTCGACACCGGCGTCGGCGTGGCCTCAGGTGCGGTCGATCCCGGCACCGTTCTCGTGGCCGAGGTGTGGCCGTCGATGTTCGATGTCGATCGTGCACGCCACAAGGTTCTTGACGCGGCACAGGTACTCACCGTTGTGGACCTTCTGGCCGCGGCCGATGCGAACGGCATCTTGGCCAACTGGTTCGCTCCCGGTCTCACCGAGCAGGAACGCACACGGGTCCTTACGGAAGAAGGTTGGACCCTTGGGGTGATGTAGGCGGTCTAATTTCCCTGCGCGGGTTCGCTAGTCCTGCGGTGTGCCGCGAGCGATCGCTTCGGCCGTTGCGATGACCTCACGAACCGGCACACCGGTTGCGGCTGCCACCGCTGCGGCGTCGTCGAATTCCACGTCCATGCGACCGATATGTGCCGCGATCTTGACGCGTACCGGGTGTCCATCTACATCAACCGTGATCTCGTGGCGCTGTTGCGGCCAGCGGCGCACCCGGTGGGCACGCACACCGAGTGAGCCGGTCTCGGCCACGATCGTGTCGCGCACCGCGGCCAGACGGGACTCATCGCAGAGGGCGTGCACGGTGTGAGCGGGCCGCCCCTTCTTCATGATGATCGGTGTGACCCACGCGTCGAAGGCGCCGACGGCCAGCAGGCGCTCGACGGTGTGGGCAAGAACCTCACCGGTCACGTCGTCCACGTTCACGCTGACCTCCACGGCGGGGCTCCCTGCCGGGGCGGTGTCACCGTCGACAGATGCGCTCACCGCGGCATCGTTATTTATGTCGAGATCGCCGAGAACCACTTGGACAACATTCGGCCGTCCGGCTACGTCAGCGGTGCCGGCGCCGTAGCCGGTGGCGATGACCTGCATGGGAGGCATGGCACCTGGCCGTGGAGCGCCGGTGGGGTTCATGGCTGACAGCACACACATCAGTGCGACGCCGGTTGGGGTGGCCACCTCCATCGTGGTGTCGAGCCCCACCGTCGGTGCGTTGTATCGAGCCAACATGTCGGCAACGGCGGGTACGGGGTTGGGCAATTGTCCGTGCTGGGTGCGCACCGTGCCATGACCGACAGCGATGGGTGAGAACACCACAACGTCGACGCCCCACGCCTCAAGGGCAGCGCACGCGCCCACCACATCGACGATCGAGTCAACCGCACCGACCTCGTGCAACTCAACATCGGCAGGGTCGATGCCGTGGATCGCACCTTCGACCTCGGCGAGCGTGGCATAGACAGCCGTCGCACGGTCGTGGACGCGTTGGGGAAGGCCTGCCCGGTCGATCATCGCCAACACATCGCGGGCCGGTCGATGCGGCCCATGTGAATGGTGACCTGATTCGTGGTCGGTCTTGTCAACGTCTGCGCCGTTGTCATCGTCGCTGGTTTGACCGCGGTGCGGATCGTCGTGTACGTGATCGTGGTTTTGGTCGTGCACAACAACGTTCGCCCATGTGGCTCGCACGCCGCAGCGTTGCACCGGTTCGAAGGTGAGTGCTTCCAGAGTTGGTGCCTCGCTGACAGCTACTGGGGTCGACGATGTTGGGTCAACCGGCGCCATGACGACATCAGCCGCAGCCGACATCACCGCGAGGAGCACATCTGGTGGTGGAGAATCAGACGAAGAAGAACTAGGTGGCAGCAACGACTCGTCAGCGTGTGGGCCGAGTCGCTCAGGCCGAGACGGCATCCGCGATGCGGCATCGACGAGTGCGGCCATCACCATGTCGCCGGCCACACCCGCCGCGCATTGGAACCATGCAACACGGGTCACGGGCGAGTCTCCTCGTCGAGACTCTCGTCACTTGCGCGGCCGCGCTCCGCCATACGCAACATGCGTACCATCGCAACCGCGGCACCGAAACCATTGTCCACACCGACCACGGTGACCCCAGACGCACACGTGGCGTGCATGGCCAGCAGCGCGGTTACACCATCGAGACCCGACCCATAACCGACCGAGGTCGGCACGGCGATCACTGGTCCGGCAGCGAGCCCGCCCATCACACTGGCGAGAGCGCCTTCCATGCCAGCGATCACGATCACCGCATCGGCGGCCATGACGCGATCGAGGTGAGCGAGCAGTCGATGCAGACCGGCGACGCCAACATCGTGGAGTCGGTCGGGTCGGATGCCGTGTGCGCACAAGGTGAGTGCCGCCTCGTCGGCTACGGGTACGTCTGCCGTGCCGGCGGTGATCACCAGCACCCGCGGGCTGGTCAATGGCGCATCGCTGGCGGACGGGTCGATGGGCAGACGCCACGCGAGCGATGTGCCCACGACCGTGGCCCTACCATGGCGGGCCATCACCGCGTCACGCTGGGCAGCGTCGGTGCGTGTCAGCAGCACTGGACCAGTTCCGTGCTCGAGCAGTTCGCCCACGATGTCGGCACAGTGCTCGGGGGTCTTGCCGGGGCCGTAGATCGCCTCGGGCATGCCCTGACGGAGGGCGCGATGATGATCGACGAGCGCGGCGCCGCCGGCAGCGGAGGCGAAGGGAAGCCGTCGAAGGCGAGCAACCGCGGCATCAGGTGAGATATCGCCGGTACGGATCTGGTCGACGAGGTCGCGCAGAGTTGACTCGTCCACGCCGACATCGTGTCACGGATCGAGACAATTTCACCCCTCGGATTGACGATGAACCGCGACGGCGGACAGATGCCGGCTCGCCGTTCGCACACCGGCACATCGGATTGGGCACGGTGTTGTCCATGGGCGTTCCCGACCGCAGATGTGTACGACGGCATAACCTGCATCGCGTGAACACCGATAACGCGACGACGCACGACGCGAGCAATTCCGCGCCCGCCGCGACCGGCACCGCTGGTCACGACGCGGTGCGCGTGGCGTTCTTCGGACCGTTCGGCACCTTCACTGAGCAGGCGCTACGCACCCAAAGCGACCTTGCCGATGGCGATCTCACACCGTTGCGTACGGTGCCCGATGTGCTCGATGCCGTCTCGAACGGAACGGTCGATTACGGATTCGTGCCGATCGAGAATTCGATCGAAGGCATGGTGAACTTCACGCTCGACGCGATGGCCTTCGACCACGATCTGGTGATCATCCGAGAGGTGGTGCTCGACATTCACTTGTGTCTTGCCGCTCCCGTTGGCACCACCATTGCGGACGTCACCGATGTGATGTCGATTCCGGTCGCCACCGCGCAATGCCATCGATTCCTGCGCGAGCACCTTCCCGAGGTGAATATCCGCGCCGCATCATCAACAGCTGGCGCAGCGCAAGCCGTGAGCACTGAACCAACGCCCGGCATGGCCGCAATTGCGCCTCGGGTGGCTGCTGACCTCTACGGCCTCGAGGTGTTGGCAAGCGACATTGAGGACCAGGACGGCAACCAGACCCGGTTTGTCCTAGTGGCTCGCGATGGATGCCCGGCACCAACCGGTCATGACCGCACCGGTCTGGTGGTGTTCCAGCGTGCCGACGAACCCGGCAGCTTGATCTCGATTCTTCAAGAGTTCGCGGCGCGACGGATCAATTTGTCGAACCTGATCTCGCGACCGATTCGCGATGCCGGGTTGGGTGACTACTGCTTCATTCTCTTAGCGGAGGGGCATGTCGGCGATGATCTCGTGGCCGATGCGATGCGGGCACTGCATGCCAAACAGGGGTCGGTGAAATGGTTCGGGTCATGGCCACGCGCAGATGGTGCCGTGCACGATGCACGCGCGCACGCCGATGAGCGTTGGCGCAGCGCCGACGACTGGCTGATCGCGATTCGTTCACGCCTGGTGTAACTCACCGTGTAGTACACGGCACTGTGTGCACAGCTGGCCGCATACGCATCCAGCCGTCGCTGCATCACGGCCGATTCTGAACGCCGCTGTATCACGCCGGCCGGGAGGGTCGGGTGTACCCCGATGCGTGAGGTCGTCGTGATGTGGTGCCGAGGACATGCGGGTCAGTGGACGATGTCAACACGACAATGGGAACCGAGCGCACCGGCACGCGAACGTCTTCAGGCCGACGACCAAGATCGCTCAGCAAAGAGCGTTGAACGCGGCATGTCGATTGACGGCTGTGAGGCGTTGCTGATGACCGTTAAACGTTTCCGTCTGGCGGGTCTGTTCGATCTGATCTCATCAGTGCGCGAAGGTTCGCAGCGTTGTCATGAAGGAGATACCGATGGAAACAATCAGGATTGTGCCGTCGGAGGTCACAGTTGAGTTCGCCGCACGTTGTGAGGGGATGGTCGTGCCTAGCGTTTCGTCGAGCCCCACGCCGGGGCAGTCGGAAGCCAAGCATCGAAGCGCCGACACACGGTACGTGGTCGTCGACGACGCATCCTCGCCAACGAAGTCGACTCCGTCTACCACCTTGTGTGCTTGGAGGAAGCTGATATGCGCGCGGTCCTGTGCGTCGATGCTGATACTGGGGACTCGTCCAGGGAGAATGCGCCCTTTTTTGCCGGACGTGCTGCACGTGGCATCGGAACACACCAGAAGGGAGATGGCGTCGTTCCCGCTGCCGTCCTTATCGGTGTAGGCAATCATGGGCAGCCCCGTCGATGTGAACGCAAAATCAACTCCTTTCTCACCGTTGGTGTCGTTATCGAGAGAAAGATCTGTTTCGTCACCACCATCACATACCGGATCGTTGCAGGTGACGAGGCGCACATCTGCGCTGCCGCCTCCGGTGTGCGTGTACGCAATGACGGGGGATCCATCTGGTGAGAAATGGAAGCTCGTTGCGCCGATTTCGGCGCTCACTTGTGTTGCAACGACGTTCTCGGTTCGCGACGTGCAGTCGATTGATGTGCACTTGGCGAAGTAGAGATTGTCGGTTGCGTCGACCCATACCAATCCAGGCCGATCATTCGCGTCAACGTCGAGAAGTACCTGCCCGGCCTCAGTACCAATCTGGACGGGAGTAGGAATACCGCCGCTGCAGGATGCGTCGCTGCAGCGGGCGTAGTACTGGCCATCGATCGTGACAAACGTGATCAGTGGAACATCGCTACTGCTGAGACGCAGTGAGTGAACAGCGCTGCCGGGTTCCGTCACCTCGACCTCGGTGCGCTCCCCCTGACAGGTAATCACGTCGCAGTAGATGAGCCGGATGTTCACGTCGTCCGTAGCGCCGAGGCTGGTGAAGCCATCAGGTCGAACTGCTGCTGCGATGACGGGGGTTCCAGTTGACGTCAACTGCACGACCGGAAGTGAATAGACCGAGTTGTACTCTCGTGAGACCAGGACGGTTTCTGATTGTCCGGTACCGCTCAACTGCTGGTTGGCAACGCTGGACGCGTCGGCCTTCGCATCAAGGAGCGCGTCAGTTTCGGCTTTGGTGTACGCATCGACAGAACCGCCACTGGAGGCGGCCGTGTAGTAGCCGGAGACGTCGAGGAGGAGGTGGGTGGTGTCGTAGGCGGTGAGGCAGATGTAGCCGTCGGTGGAGAGTGGGACGATGGCGGAGTTGGCGACGGTTTGGTCGGCGGCGGTGTAGTTGACGTTTGATGCGCCGGGTGGGGTGTCGTTTGTGGAGTCGCAGGGGTAGGCGGTGACGAAGCCCCAGCCGCCGGTGCTGGTGGCGGTGATGGTGGCGGCGACTGCGGTTGCGGTGGAGGGGATGCCTGCGGAACGTGATCCGTCGACGAGGTCTGCGCCGGTGACTTTGAGGCGGAGTGGTGTGCCGTAGGCGTTGTCGGCTCCGACGGGTGTGCTGTTGCGGGTGTCGAGGATGCGGCCTGGTTCGACGGGGACGAAGGTTGATTCGGTGCCGGATGCGGACACGCCGATGAGGCCTCCTCCGCCGAGGGTGATGGCGATGGCTGCTCCGATGGCTGCCCAGCGTGAACGGGTGAGTGAGTGCGTGCCCGATGCCGTCATGGCATGCAGACTAAACCGAACTCAAAATGGGTTCCGTGATTGGCGTTCTGTGATGAGCCGTGGCCCCACCGCCGCCGGCCTCATGGTGGGCCGCGGTCGGGTTCGCCCGGTGGTGATCGATCGGCGGATACTCCGTCGTGAATGACGGTGCCATCGGGGGCGGTCCAGCGGACGCAGCGATCGTCGGACAGTTCGATGGTCCACCCGCCTTCGTGCACCAGGTGATGGTGTTCGGTACACAGCGGTAACAGGTTGGACAGATCGGTGGCCCCGCCACGCTCCCACGGGACGACGTGGTGGATCTGGCACACACGGAACCGACGGGTGCAGTTGGGATGCGCACACCCGCGATGCATGGCGGCCAATGCCCGCCGTTGGGCGCGGGTGGCCACCCGACGGGAGCGACCCACATGGAGCACGTCTCCCGTACCTCGCATGACCACCGGTAACACCTCGGCGTCGCAGCACAGCCGCGCAACCGTCTGTGCCGGCAAGGCAATGCCGTCGACCGTCTCACACACCGTTGAGGCATGTACCCCCTGCGAGAGAGTGCGCCAATCGACGATGACGCTGATTTCCGGAAGGCCAGAGCGTGACTCCGCGCTGTCACCCGCATCGGCGGTGCTGGGACCATCGCCACCCCGTCCGGTGAGCACATCAAGCAGCGCGGCAACTTGCACTTCGTTGAATGACATGTCGGAGGAGTGGTCGCTCTGCCGGCGCGATGCGACGCGAGCGTCGAGTGCAGCGAGGAGTGCGGCGTGTCGCTCCGGCTCGAGTTCGATGTGCGTGTGGCCCATGCCGGTGGATTGGTCGAGCCACTGCCGGACCTTCGAGTTGCGACGTTGGCGGGTCAACCGGTCGGCTTCGGCACGCGCATCGAGTTGTGAGGCGATCGCACGGGCTGTGTCGCGGCATCGCCGCGCGAACGTGTCGACAAACTCGGTGCGGGCATGGCGCAAAAGATCGTCTTGACGCTGCGTGAAGGCTCGCCGAGCGTCGAGTGACAGGCCCTTCACCGCTCGGGCGACCGCGTCGAGATGGTCGGTGGTGACATCGCCCCCGGACAGGGCCTGCTCGAACAGTGGCATCTGATCGCAGATATCGGAACGGTCGGCGGCCGCACGGGCCCCGGCCGTGGAACGACCCCCGCGTGAAATATGTGGCTGTTCGGCCGCGCCAGATTCGCCAGTGGGTCGCAGACGGCGCGCAAGCCGTGTGGCCTGGACCTCGATGGAATCGACCCAGCCACGCATACGCCGCACATCGGTGAATACGGCATCGACGACGTCGCGGCCGCCGTTCACAAGATCGGCACTGGCCAGTCGGTTCATGACGCGCAGCAGATCCGCAAACTCGGCGGTGGCGTCTGCAGTTGTCGGTGCCGTGTGTGGCATGTTATGGGCCCCTGAGCCAGTGCGGTGATGTGGTTGAACGCCGAAGCGTCGATCACGGTTCGAGGTCGGGGGCCCGATCCGTACACCGAACAGTACGTGAAGGGTGTGACAACGCAGTGGTGGACGAGACACACGACGTGACGAGCACGGGTTGCCCGACCCTGACGCCCGCAGGTGGTCGACCCTGCCCCGAGTGGTCGAGCGCACCTACCATCACCCCATGGACGCACCCGTCACCGTCATCACCGGCGCCAACTCCGGCATCGGACGCAGCACAGCCGTGCATCTCGCCGCCGCAGGTCACACGGTGATCGGCACGGTGCGCGCGGCATCAAAGGCCGAGAAGCTGTTGGCGATGGCCGCTGAATCGGGGTGCGAGGTGCACCTCGTGGAACTCGATGTGGCCGATGACGCGTCGGTGACGAACGGCATGGCCGAGGTGCACGAACGATTCGGCCGGGTTGACCATTTGGTGAACAATGCCGGCGTCGGCGGCAACGGTGTGGTGGAGGAGTGCAGCACCGAGCAGTACGCCTCGGTGTTGAACGTGGACCTACTTGGAGTAATCAGGTGTGCTCAGGCGGTGCTGCCACAGATGCGCGCACGAGGTAGCGGCACCATCGTGAACATCTCGTCGGTGGTCGGTCGCTTTGCGGCCCCTGCGCAGGCCCCGTACACCGCAGCAAAATGGGCGTTGGAAGGCGTCAGCGAACAGATGGCGATGGAGTTGGCACCGTTCGGCATTCGGGTGGCCATCGTGGAACCCGGGGTGACCAAATCAGCGATCTTCGCCAAGAACATCGACGCTCCGAACGACACCGGCGCATACGACGCGCACTACCGACGCATGTTCGGCTTCTACGGCACTGGCATTCCGAACGCGACCGACCCGCTGGAGGTCGCTGAGATTGTGCGACATGCGATTGAGACCGACGAGCCGCAGTTGCGTTACCTCGTCAGTTGGGGCGCAGCCGAAATTGCCAATGGTCGCGATCAGATGGCCGACGCTGACTGGGTGGCCCTGGGTGCCAGCGAGGACGACGCCGAATACCGCCATCGTTTCCGCGACCTGTTCGGCCTTGACCTCGACATCTGAGATTTCTCAATCTCAGAGACGGCTTATCAATCTCAGAGACGGCATAGTCGAGGGTCACGCCTCGCGCACCCACGGCTCCACAGAGCAGTGACAGGAACGCTCGGATCACACGGCAGCCAGCAGTCGGGGCACTACGCCCGAGGCGCCGCTGCATAAACGGTGCCCCGAAACGAACTGCGGTGGTGTGCTGTCACCTCTGGCAACGACACACCACCGCGAGATCACATCACGCGAAGATCGTCGATCAGTTCATGCAGCCCTGTGACGGCAGCAGAACCGTGTCGATGATGTGCACGGTGCCATTGCTGACATCGATGTCCATGTGCACGATGTCGGCCATCTGATCACCACAGAACTTCACGCCGACACCCATGTCACCGAGGGACAACGTCATGGTTTCACTGGTGGATGCAGTGATCTCCACATCGCTCGACACCGCCGATGTCGCGCTGACATCTCCAGCGACCACATGCTGGTTCAACACATCGGTGAGCACCTCGGTATCGGCAAGAAGCTCGTCGAGCGTCCACCCGACCTGCTCGAGCAGTGTGTTGAACGCCGCATCGGTGGGGACGAACAACGTCACCGGACCGGGAGCGTTGAGATCGGCGTCAAGCCCTGCTGCGGTGAGCGCGGCGGGGAGCAGGGTGATGTATCCCGGATCGAGTGGGAACATGTCGCCGGAGTACGGATCGGCATAACACGGCTCGGCTAGGAACCCAGCGAGGTCAACCTCGCCAGCGGCCCACGGGCATGCGCCGCCCGCATCGGCAGGAGCCTCAGCGGGTGCGTCGGCCGCAGAGTCAGACGAAGAGTCGTCGTCACCGCCACCGCAGGCAGCCAACGCCAATGCGCCGACAGCGAGTGCGGCCACAAGACGGTAGGGGAGGGAATGCGTACTTTTCACGAGCGCATCATAAGCACAGGTGTTGGCCGTTGTGTGTGTGAATTTCGCACGCTGTGAACCACCGATGACAAAGGACCGGGCAACGTTCGCATTGGGACCCACGGTCGCCCACAACGACAACACCCGCGGCCTGACGACCGCGGGTGCATTGCGCGGAACGGGGGGGATTCGAACCCCCGGAGCCTTTCGACTCGTCCGCTTTCAAGGCGGGTGCATTCGTCCGCTCTGCCACCGTTCCACTGACGAACCTACCGGCCGTGAGCCGTATGGACGATCGCAATTCACGACATCTATTCATCATCACGGTCGATCGTCACCTCCGGCATGGGTGCCGACCCACCACCCGACGAGACGCGCAGGGTGGGTGCCCGCACGAACGCCACCCATGTGAATTACACGTACATGAATGACACGGCATCAAGGTGACGTGGTGGAGCGCTGCTGTGTCAAGGTCCGATGTGGCAGAGCCCGCCCCAGTCGATGACGTCGTTGTGCTACGCCCGCGGGGCAAACCACGACATGCGCTCGGCCACATTGCGTAGCGCACTGATCGACCCGGGCCGGAACGACCCCGTGCCGAACTGGCAGAGTGCTTCGGCGAGGAACCCGTTGCGTGCAGCCGCGCGCACCAGGGCATGCCCTGCACGGGTGCCAGCAAAGCCGGTGAAGAGGCGCCCGACGCGAAAGTACGGCTCTGATGCCGCTTGCAGCGATGGAGCATGGTTCTGCAGCACCGCGAACGATCCGGTGTCGATCACGCCGGCGATGGCCTCAGCAGCGAGGCGACCACTGATCAACGCGCGATCGATGCCGAGGCCGGCAAAGGGACTGGCCGCGGCGGCGGCATCACCCACCACCAGCCACGAGGGGCCCCCTGCTGGCGTCACCGACAAACCGACCGGCAGACGCACGCCACGCAGCGGCGACAACGGCTTGCCACCGAGTTCCCAGTCGGCGCGTGCACTGTCGACAACGGCCTCGAGCACCTTTGTGGTGTTGACCGAATCTGCATCGCGCGCAGTCGACAGCACCGACACTCCAACGCTCACCGTGCCGTCGCCGGCTGGCACCACCCAGGCATGCCCGGGAAGTAGGTCGCCCGACATCCGGCGCAGGTCGAGACGGATATCGAGAGTGCTGCGATGCGATTGGGCGGATTCCCATCGACCGATGATTGTCAGCAACGACGGCCACGATGGGTCGCGCACGGTGCCGAGCGAACGCCCGAAGGTGCTGGTGGCACCATCGGCCGCCACAACGACATCGGCCGCGATCTCGGCATCGGTGTCGCGATCGGTGAGAACACCACGCACCAAACCTCGTTCCACGATCGGGCGCAACACCTCGATGCCATCAACGATTGTGACGCCCGCATCGACGGCAGCGTCGGCGAGACGTGCATCCAGAATTGACCGGTCGATGACCTGTCCGCCGTCTGGGAACGCTCGACGGATGCGGTGCTCACCATCGACGAGTCGAATACCTCCGAGGCGATGCGCATCAGCGGTGGACACACCGAGGGTGGACAGTTCGGCAGCACCTGTGACATTGATCAGGCCCGCGCACGGTCGCCGGTGGGGTAGACGATCGCGTTCGATGACCGTGACGCGTGCACCGGCAGTCGCCGCACCGATCGCGCAGGCCAAACCGGCTGGCCCCGCTCCGACGACGACGACGTCGATCACATCACACCGATCGCGATATGACCGACGAGCGGTTTGTTGACAGGTCAGCCCTCCATCGCCGGCGAACCCTCAGCGGGTCCGTCGCCGATCGGCAACACCGAGTCATGCATCTCGTGGAGGGTGGCCAGGGATGCGCCTTCTTCGAGTTCCAAGAAGTACTCCGACTCCTCCGAACACCAGTGCTCATACTCATCGGCCCACATCTCCGACGTGGGATCAGCGCCACCAAGGGTGAAGCGCTCGTGGCAGACCACGGCGAGAATCTCGTAGTCGGTCAGCGCGCCTTCGAAACCGGGCATTGCACCGCGGGCACCGGTGACATGCGGCCCACCCGGACGGTCGGGATTGCCATAGATCTCAACGCCGGCCACGTTGTATGAACCGGTGCCGTACAGCACGTAGCGCAACTGGTCTTCGATGTGCGGGAAGGTTGCCAGAACCTCTCCCTCGGTGAAGGCGTAGCCGACGCCGCCACCACCGCCACCGCCGTGGCAGCTGGCGCAGTTGGAGTACACCTCGGCGCCCATTCCGAGCGGGCCAGTGGCCTCTTCGGCCGACGCGGTCACCGACCGGACATACATAAATGTCCAGATCGGCAAGAGGGCGAGGGCAGCCATCGCCCAGAACGGCACCTTACGGCGCGCGCGGTAGGCGGCCACAACGGGGGTGTCGGGCTTGAGCGGCGGAGGCGCAGCCGCTTCAGGAGCAGCGGTGCGCGGAGCGGGGCCTGAGGGGGCGGCCGGTGCGGCCGGGGCCGATGACGCTGTGGTCGCCGGCATGTTGTCTGACGATTCGGCCGGAGCCGCGGCGGGGGTGCCCTCGAGCGCGGCCCGACGTTCGCGGCTGCGCTTCAGAAGGTGCTCTGGGATCTCGGTCACGCCACCCGAGGATAGAGGCTGTGAACACCTGAACCTGAAATCCAGTCCTCACTCAGCCACACCCGCGCCATGAACTTGTGCACAACCCGACAGCACCCACCCTTCTCGCTGCCAGACTGGAGCACGACAACGAGAATCAATGACGCCCAAGTCCATCCGCATCGCCTCACAGGTGGTCGGGAGGATTGGTCGGGTCGGAGGGTTAGGCGACTACAGTTGAGGCGCCCGGCACTTCACCGACACCGGGTGTACCGAGGCGCCTGCTAGGCGTCGGCAACCGAAAGGCTCAGACAGCGAGATGATCGCCTTCAACTGGAACGTGTTCGAATGGCCAGGAATGAACACGGCGTTCCTGACGTCGTTCATCGCCTCCATCGTGCTCACGCTCGCGGTGATCCCGTACGGCAAGCGCCGCCCGCTTGACAAGAAGGCGTCGTGGGGCGAAGCCATGCTGGGCTCCACCTACGCGTTCGGAGTGATGTTTCTCGCCTTTGGCATTGTGCCGCACCAGTGGATTGACCACGCCGACAAAGACCTCGGCTGGGATCGCACAAAGATCATCTATGGGCCTGGCGGCATCTTGAAGCCTCAGGCACTCGACGGGTGGTTCCCCTTCACGCTGCAGTACGAAGCCATCCGCGACATCATCGTCGTCGTTCTCCACGCCATCTACTTCGGCCTGTTCATCTTCATCTGGCTGTGGTGGCAGAAGCGTGGCGAGACCACCGCACCCGAACTCGAGACCAGCTCCTACGGTCGCCCACTCGTCAAGAAGGCCTGATCAGAAGCTCTCATCACCATGGCACGCACCGACGCAAACCCCCCGATGATGCCCTACACCGACGAGTACACACTCGTCGAGGTAGATGCGGATTATCTGACCAAGGCTGTGAAGCCAAAGCAGTTCATCCACATTGACCAGACCGAGTGCATCATGTGTGAAGGCTGTGTCGACATCTGCCCGTGGAAGTGCATCCACATGGTGCAGCCCGAGGCGATCATCGGTGCCGAGGGCACCGAGAAGCCCGGCGACGACCCGTCTGACAACGTCGTGTTCATCATCGACGACGACATCTGCACGCGGTGCGCCCTGTGCGTCGACCGCTGCCCCACCGGTGTGATCATCCTCGGCAAGGTTGGCTCTGCGACCGCTGCCGGCGACTCGCACGCCCGCACGAATAACCACGGCTACTCATACGGAATGCGGCTCTGAGCCGCTGAAGGAACGAATCGAGCGAACAGGACAGTCATGGCAAAGATCATCGACGACACCCCCCGCCCGACCGCGAAGGAACGGGCGCAACAGACCGTCGACTCCGTGCAGGGGTCGCAGGTCTGGAACAGCATCTTCCGACCCGGATCAATCTTCCGCAAGGGCTACACCGATAGCCCGCGTAACCGGTCCTACGTGATCATGAACTCGGTGCTGTACCACCTGCACCCGGTGAAGGTGAAGCGCCATGCCGTGAAGGTCAGCTACACGCTGTGCCTCGGGGGACTCAGCTTCTTCTTGTTCATCTTGTTGACCGTGACCGGCATCTTCTTAATGTTCTTCTACCGGCCCGAGGCCACCGCAGCCTGGGACGACATCTCGAACCTGCAGACCTCGGTGACATTCGGTCTTCTGGTGAGAAATATGCATAGATGGGGCGCGCACCTGATGGTGCTCGCGGTGTTCTTGCACATGGCCCGCGTGTTCTACCACGGGGCCTACAAGCCGCCGCGTGAGTTCAACTGGGTTATCGGCGTCATCTTGTTGACCCTCACCCTGCTGCTGTCGTTCACCGGTTACCTGCTGCCCTGGGACCAGCTCGCGCTATGGGCTGTGGCCGTGGGCACCAACATGATGGGGTATACCCCCGTGTTCGGGCAGGAGGTGAGGTTCGTGTTGCTCGGCGGAGCCGAAATCGGCTCGGAAACGCTGCTGCGATGGTACGTCCTGCACGTGCTGTTCTTCCCGTTCATCATCGTCATCTTCATGGCCATCCACTTCTGGCGCGTCCGCAAGGACGGCGGCATCAGTGGTCCGCTCTGATCCGAGGAGTTCCTGAGGTACCGACATGACTGAGATCCCAGAACACCTGTTGAAGCGAGCACAAGCGGCTCGCGAGAAGGCAGCGACCGAACCCGCTGCTGAAGCGGCGGCGGAGGGCCCTGCAGCAGAGACTGATTCGCGCATTCCTGCGCACCTGCTGGAGCGGTCGAAGTCCGCGAAGGCAAAACAGGAAGGTGGCGAGGCTGCCGCCGGTGGCGGTGTTGCCGTCGCCGAGAAGGTTGGCGCGGTCACCACCGCAGCTCCCGTGGGTGGCGGCGTGCCGGTGGGCGCCGGTCCCGGCGGTCACACGCAGCGCCTGCTCACCGTGGTGAAGTCGGGCTCGATCCAAGAGGTGAAGGCACAACCGGTCGACAAGGTGCACACTTGGCCGCACCTGCTCGCCGCCGAATTCGTTGCCGCGCTGGCGTGCACCGCTTTCACGTTCTTGTTCTCGATCTGGGTGAACGCACCGCTGTTGCAGTTGTCGAACCCGAACCAGACGCCGAACCCGTCGAAGGCCCCGTGGTACTTCCTCGGGTTGCAGGAGCTGCTGACCATGTTCCACCCGATGGTCGCCGGTGTGACCATCCCCGGTGTGGGACTGATCTTGATGATCTTCGCCCCGTTCGTCGACAAGAACCCGTCGAACAAGCCCGAAGACCGCAAGTTCGCGACGTCGCTGATGACCGTGCACCTCATGTTCTGGGCGGTCTTGGTAATGATCGGCTCCTTCTTCCGCGGCCCCGGCTTCAACTTCACCCTCCCCTGGCGGGACGGTCTGTTCTTCGAGTTGTGATCAGGAGGATCCCATGAGCGCAACCGCAGTCATCATCATCGCCATCGCCGTCGTTGTCGTCCTCGCAGGAGGGGCGTTCGCTTCCCTCGCGCGCCGGAGCGATGTGCGCGGCGCAGGAGCACTCAGCGACGAAACCGTCGCTCGTGACCGTGCGGCCCGCAAGGCCGCCGGTGTATCCGCGTCGGCCAGCGCCGACCGCGTAGCCGCCGAGGCAGCAGGGAAAGAAGCTCGCACGGGCACCGCCCTCGCCAAAGTGGCCGAGACGGCCCCCGAACCTTTCGTGCCGGCCGACCCCGATGCCATCGGTGTGAGCCGTCGCCAGTTCTTCAACCGGGCGACCATCTCGTTGATGGGTGCTGGAATCGGTGCGTTTGCCGCCGCCTCGTTCGTGGCGTTCCTCTGGCCGACCAAGACCGGTGGCTTCGGCGGCAAGGTATCCATCGGGCGGTACGACGACGTCATCTCCGGCATTCGTAACAGCGGTGGTTTCTTCTACGCACCCGAGGCGCGTGCCTGGATCACCGAATACCCAGTGGACGCCATCCCGAAGGCCGAGGGCATTTACGCATCATCATTGATGACCGGCATGCAGCAAGGCCTCATCGCCTCGTACCAGAAGTGCCCACACCTCGGATGCCGTGTGCCCGAGTGCTCATCGTCACAGTGGTTCGAATGCGGTTGCCACGGTTCGCAGTACAACCGCGTCGGCGAGAAGAAGGGTGGGCCCGCGCCGCGTGGGATGGACCACTTCCCGTTGGAGTTCACCGCCGCCGGCGAGGTCTTCGTCGACACCGGCACCATCGTCCAGGGCGTCCCGATCGGTGTGAACACCACCGGTCAGGAAGCCGAAGGACCGCACTGTGTGGGAGCAAGTGATCACTGATGCTGGCATTGACATCAACGTCCATTGCGTGGGTCATCCTCACGGTCATCCTCATCGGCTTTGTCGTCTACGCGGTCCTTAACCTGAGGTCGGCGCGCGAGGAGCTCGGTTCTGAGATCGAACTGGCGCCAAACCGCAAGGAGTACTACAGCGACGAGGTTCTCGAGGGTCGTCGGCTCGAGCGCGTGCAACTCCTCGGTGTGTTGCTGCTCGTGGTGGTGGTCATCGGTCTGCCGGTCTACTGGATCTTTGAGCCGTCTCGACAGGCAGGTGCGGTTGACGCACAAGAGGAGATCTTCGTTGAGTGGGGTCGACGGTTATTCGCCCCCACCGCGGAAGGTGGTTTCAACTGCGCTGGATGCCACGGCGGCTACGCCGGTGGCGGCGGCGAAGCCGCATGGAATGTCACCGACCCAGCCACCGGCGAAGTCACTGCCGTGAACTGGAAGGCCCCCGCCGTGGACACGATCTTCTCCCGATTCGACGAGGACGAGGTGCGGTTCATCTTGGTGTACGGCCGCCCGTTCAGCCCGATGAGCCCGTGGGGTGTCGAAGGCGGTGGGCCAATGAACTCCCAGCAGATCGACACGCTGATTTCCTACCTCTGGTCGATCCAAATACCCCGTGAGAACTGTGGTGTGGGCGAAGACGACCCGCGTTCATGCCCGTCGGGGAATCTGCCCGCCGATATCCAGAGCGATATCGATACGCGCGCATGGCAACTCGTCGATGACGGCACCTACGAGTCGTATGGCGAGGCGCTGTTCAACCTTGACCTGAACTCAGGCGCCTACAGCTGTGCACGTTGCCACACCCCTGGATGGAGCTGGGGTGAGCCCGGCGTCACCGGTCAGGGTGGTTTCGGGTGGAACCTCACCGGCGGCAAGGCCAACACGGTCTTTCCGAACGAGGATGAAATGATCTCGTTCATCAAGAACGGATCCCAGTACGGCAAGAAGTACGGCATCCAGGGCCAGGGCAGTGGTCGCATGCCAGGTTTCGGCACGATGCTCACCGATGAGCAAATCACTGCCATCGTCGAATACGTGCGGGGGTTGTGATGCTGGGAACGCTGTTGGCCATCGGGTGGGAACCCGAACTTCGCGGTCTGCTGACTGTCATTCTCGGCACCGTTGCGTTCATGGGATCGGTGTATTTGATCCTCGGCACCAACATGGGGGCGCGGCTCGGCTTTCTGGTCGCGCTGTGTGGCTTGGCCGGTTGGATGGCGCTGATGGGCGCAATCTGGTGGATCTACGGGATCGGCCTGAAGGGGGAAGACCCGTCATGGCAGCAGGTGCCCGGACGCACAGTGATTCAAGACGCCGACGCCCTGAATCAGGCGGGCGTGCTGGAAGCCCGGCTCGATATTGACCCATCGATGTCGAACATCACGATCGCTGATCATGTGACCGAGCGCTTCGTTGATGAGGGATGGCGCATCGTCGGTGAATCGGAGCCGGCCTTCGGCCAGGCAGAAGCATCGGCCACCGTGTACCTCGAAGAAGAAGGGGCGTTTGCCCCTGGTGAATTCGATGTGACCCACGTGTACGAAGTCGGTGGCGAGGCCTATCCGAAGATCTTCGGCCAGGACGCACTCGACCAGATCGCGTTCTTCCACACGCCGTACTACACGGTCGTGGAGGTGGCGCCGTATCTGCCGCTGCGAGAGGAGCCGGGTCGGGCGCCATCGGCACCCGAAATCGACGAGACGCGAGAGCGTCAGTACGTGTATATGATCCGCGACCTCGGCTCACGCCGTGAACCGGCGGCAATGATCACCATCGGTTCCACCATCGTGTTCCTCGCCCTGTGCTGGATGCTTCACCGCCGCGACCGTTTCGTAGCGGAGAACCTCGAGCGCAAGGCGCTGGCACAAAGCACCAGCTGAAACCCAGGACCTCCCACGAATGTCGCAGTACCTCCCCGTCGCCGTCCTATTGATCCTCGCGATCGGCTTCGGTGCGATCAGTTTCGTGGCATCCCGGTTGCTGGCGCCGCGCCGACCGTCGGTGGCAAAAGAGGCGCCGTACGAGTGCGGCATCATTCCCAGCCGTGAGCCTCCCGAACGCTTCCCGGTGTCGTTCTACGTGGTGGCGATGTTGTTCATCATGTTCGACATCGAGATCATCTTCTTGTACCCGTACGCGGTTGAACGGGGGACGCTCGGAGCCTTCGGCTTCTGGGCGATTCTCGGTTTCTCCGTGGTGTTCTTCCTCACTTTCGTATATGAGGTGGCGCGTGGCGGCCTCGACTGGGGTCCGCTGCAGACATACCGTGACTTGAGTGGTGACGCAGAAATGGTGTCACCGAACCGCAATTCCTCGTCGACGATCCGCCGAGTTGGCACCGAGGGTCGGGTCGGCGCCGGCGAGGCTGCCTGAGCGACAGGAGACGACGATGGGACTCGTGAATGATGTGCTCGACGACGGACTTGGCGGGCTCAGCCACAATGTGATCACCGGGCGCATCGAAGACCTGGTGAAATGGGCGAGGTCGCGGTCGTCATGGCCGGCGTCGTTCGGCTTGGCCTGCTGCGCGATCGAGATGATGGCCACCGGAGCCGCTCACTACGACATCTCCCGTTTCGGTATGGAGGTCTTTCGGGCGTCGCCGCGTCAGGCCGACATCATGATCGTCGCCGGTCGGGTGTCGCAGAAGATGGCCCCCGTTCTGCGTCAGGTCTACGACCAGATGATGGAGCCCAAGTGGGTGATCTCAATGGGTGTGTGCGCCTCCAGCGGCGGCATGTTCAACAACTACGCGATCGTCCAAGGTGTCGACCAGGTGGTGCCCGTCGACGTGTATGCGCCCGGGTGCCCCCCGACGCCTGAGACGCTCATCCACGCCATCGAAACCCTGCACACCCTGATCGAAGACGGCGAGATCATGCGCCGCCGGAGCGATGGCCAGGGTGCGGGAATCCATGTCGAAGAAATCGAACCGACATCGATACCGGTTCTGCTCGGGAGTCGCTGACATGTCCGACACCCCCCAGGACACAGCCACAGCGGACGGCGACGACGGCGCTGATTCCACCGCCGTGCAGGAACTGCACGGCTGCCCGCTGACCGACAGTCGCGGTCAGGACGTGTTGCATGTGGGCCGCGACCGTTGGGTCGAGGTGGTGAAGCTGCTGGCCGATGACGGCTACGCGATGTGCGTCGATCTCACCGGGGTTGACTATTCGCGATTTATGGATCGTGAACTTCCCAGCGGTGTCACCCCGGAACGGTTTGAAGTGGTGGCGAACCTGCTGGACATGTCCAACCGCCGTCGTATCCGGTTGCGGGTACAGGTCCCCGAGAATGATGCACGCCTCGATTCCTTGTTCGACGTGCATCCGGGAACCGAGGCGATGGAACGCGAAACCTACGACATGTTCGGTGTGAGCTTCGACGGCCACCCCGACCCGTCACGCATCTTGATGCCCGAAGACTGGGATGGGCACCCGTTGCGCAAGGACTACGGCGCAGGAGCGATCCCGGTGCAGTTCAAGGGAGCGCCCACATGAGCACCTTGGCCACCGAAGGACACCAGGAAATGCGGCCGCGCTCGGAGATCACCGCGCGCGAACTGATGCGCGAACTCGGTTCGGTGTTGCGCCTGAGCGAAGCCGAAGCCGCCAAACTTGGCGAACTACCCGACGACGGTGATGAAGACCAGACAATGGTCATCAACATGGGTCCTCAGCACCCCTCGACCCACGGGGTGCTGCGACTGATGTTGGAACTCAAGGGCGAGACGGTGCTGCGGTGCAAGCCGATCATCGGCTACCTGCACACCGGAATGGAGAAGACGGGCGAGCAACTCACATTCATGCAGGGCGGCACCAACGTCACCCGCATGGATTACCTGAGCCCGCTGAACAACGAACTCGTCTTCTCGATGGCCACCGAGAAGCTGTTGGGCATCGACGGCGACATTCCCGAGCGTGCCGTGTGGATGCGCATGCTGTTGTCGGAGTTGAACCGCATGAGCAGCCATCTGCTCTTCATGGCAACCAACGGCATGGATCTTGGTGCTGTGTCGATGATGATCTACGGCTGGCGAGAGCGCGAAGAGGTCCTGCGTTTCTTCCAGAAGGTCACCGGCTTGCGGATGAACCACAACTTCGTGCGCCCCGGCGGCCTTGCTGCGGACCTGCCAGCCGGGTGGCGTGACGACGTGCTGCGTCTGCTCGACATGCTCCCCGAACGCCTGGAGGAGTACGACATCTTGATGACCGGCCAGCCGATCTGGCGCGAGCGTCTCCAGGGCGTGGGTGTGATCACCCCGACGGAGGCTCTCGCCCTCGGCGCCACCGGCCCGATCCTGCGGTCGACCGGTGTGGAGTGGGACCTTCGTCGCGATCAGCCCTACCTGCGTTACGACGACGTCGACTTCGACGTCGTGGTCGGCACCTACGGCGATGCCTTCGACCGCTATGCGATTCGCCTCAACGAGATTCGCGAGTCGATGAAGATCGTCCGGCAGATTCTCGATCGCATGCCCGAGGGCGACTATCGCATCCAGGACAAGAAGGTCACCCCACCACCGCGTGCACGCATCGACGAGTCGATGGAGGCCTTGATCCACCATTTCAAGATCTTCACCGAGGGCTTCCGTGTGCCCGAGGGCGAGGTGTATGTGGCTATCGAGAGTCCGCGTGGCGAGATCGGCTGCTACATCGCAAGCGATGGTTCACCGACCCCGTACCGCATGCACATGCGGGCGCCATCGTTCGTGAACATCCAATGCCTGCCGCACATGATGCGCGGTGGACTTGTGGCTGACGCGGTCGCGGTGATCTCCAGTGTTGACCCCGTCCTCGGAGAGGTGGACCGCTGACATGGCCCGATTGAGTCCCGACAACACCATCCTCGCTCACGAGATCATCGCTCGGTATCCGAAGCCAAAATCAGCGCTGATCCCTTTGCTGCACCTGGCCCAAGAACAAGATGGCTATGTCACCGATGAGGCCATGCGCCATATCGCTGAACTCGTTGGAGTGACACCGGCCGAGGTTCGTGGCACCGGCACGTTCTACGAGATGTTCCAGTTCGAACCGGTGGGCCGCTACCTCATCAACATCTGCGGCACCATGTCGTGCGCCCTGATGGGTGCCGACGATCTGATGCATGCTGCCGAGGAAACCCTTGGAGTGCACGCAGGTGGCACCACCGATGACGGCATGTTCACCCTGCACCGTGCCGAATGCCAGGCGGCGTGCACCGAAGCACCATGCCTGCAGGTGAACTACCGCTACCGGTTCCGTGCCACACCCGACGACGTGCGGACCTTGATCGACGATCTGCGCGCCGGCCGACTCGACGGGGAGATCCCGCCGCACGGCACCCTTGCGCGCACCCGCCAGCACATCCCCGCCGACCGTGGTGTCGGGGCGGTCGACCCTGACGATGTCACCGGTCCGCCCGCATGGGTCACGGTCGACGCCGACACCTCCCAAGGAGCGTCATGAGCGCTGAGACCTACGCCTGGGCTCCCGGCTTCGTTGCCGGAGATCGGCCCCGCATCGTCACGTCACGTTTTGAGTACGAGGACTCGTACACACTGGAGCGCTATCTCGCCACCGGCGGGTACGAGGGCTTGCGTGCCGCACTTGGCCGCAACGCTGCCGATGTGCACGAACAGGTGCGCTCGTCCACCCTGCTCGGTCGCGGCGGTGCTGGCTTTCCGGCTGGTATCAAGTGGGGCCTCACGCCTGAGGGTGTGTTCCCGCGATATCTCGTTGTGAACGGCGATGAATCCGAGCCGGGCACCTACAAGGACCGCCTGTTGATGGAGCGTGACCCTCATCAGCTCATCGAAGGATGTCTGATCGCCTGTTACGCAGCAGGTCTGTCACAGTGCTTTTTGTATATCCGTGGCGAAATGGCGCTCGCACAAGAACGTGTGGGTGCCGCGCTCAACGAGGCATATGCCGCGGGGTATGTGGGCCGCAACATCTGCGGCACCGAGTTCAGCGTGGACATCGTGTTGCACTGGGGAGCCGGTGCATACGTGGTCGGTGAAGAGACCGCGCTCATCGAGTCACTCGAGGGCAACCGCGGGATGCCGCGGCTGAAGCCGCCGTATTTCCCGGCGGCCATCGGTCTCTATGGGCAGCCGACCATCGTGAACAACGTCGAGACCCTCGCAAACCTGCCGTTCATCGCGGCGAACGGGGCCGAGGCGTACACCTCGATCGGCACCGAGACCTCGCCGGGCACCCGCATGGTGGCGGTGTCGGGCCATGTCAAGCGGCCCGGTGTCTACGAGATCATCAACGGCACCACCACCTTCCGCGATCTGCTCTACGGCGAGGAGTTCTGCGGTGGTATCCGTGATGACAACGAGTTGAAGGCCTTCGTCCCCGGTGGCGGATCTGCGCCGTGGTTCTTGCCCGACCAACTCGATCTTCCGTTCGAGGGCCGTCAGGTGGGTGCTGCGGGGTCGATGCTCGGCTCAGGCGCGATCATGGTGATGGACTCCACCACCGACATTCCTGCCGCTGCTCTCACACTCACCCGCTTCTACGCTCACGAATCCTGTGGCAAGTGTGTGCCCTGTCGTGAGGGCGGCACATGGTTGATGCGCATCCTCGAGCGCATCGTCGCCGGCGACGGCACCACTGAAGACCTCGACCTTCTGCTGGAGGTGGGCGGGTCGATCTGCCCGGGCGACATGCCCCACGCGGCCAGTGCCGATCTTGGTCTTGAGGCCACGCCGTTCCCGTACAAGATGACGACGATCTGCTTCGTTGGGCCGTCGGCGTACGTGCCGGTGCACTCGGCGCTGACCTTGTTCCGGTCCGAGTTCGAGTCGCGCGTCGCACCGGTACGTCCTCGGGTTCGTATACCGGTCACCGCTGCGGGGGGTGGCGCATGAGCCCGAATGACGACGCCGTGAACGATGCCACCGACACCACCGATGACGCGGCGCCGTCGGGTGACGAGGCTGTCATGGTCGACGATGCGGCCACCGATGCCGACGCGGTCGACAGCGAACCGGTCGTCGCGCCCGATCCCGATGCGGTGACGATCACCATCAATGGCCGAGAGGTCAGCGCGCGACGTGGCGAGTTGGTGATCAGCGCAGCTGAGCGCAACGACGCCTACATACCGCGCTTCTGTTACCACCCGCGCATGTCATCGGTGGGCATGTGTCGTCAATGTCTCGTCGAAATCGACACCGGCCGTGGCCCGATGCTGCAGCCCTCCTGCATGGTGCCGGTGAGCGACGGCATGGTGGTCGATACCGAATCCGACACGTCCAAGCGGGCCCAAGAAGGCATCTTGGAACTGTTGCTCGCCAACCACCCCCTCGACTGTCCGGTGTGTGACAAGGGCGGCGAATGCCCGCTGCAGGACCAGGCCTTCAGCCACGGGCCGGGCGAGAGCCGGTACGTAGAGGAAAAGCGCCACTACGAGAAGCCGATCCCGATCAGCGACCTGGTGTTCTTGGACCGCGAGCGATGCATCTTGTGCGACCGGTGCACCCGCTTCGCCGATGAAGTGGCCGGCGATGCGCTGATTCACTTCATGGATCGCGGTAACGCCACGCAGGTGAACACCTACCCCGACGAACCGTTCTCGTCGTATTTCTCGGGGAACACCGTGCAGATCTGCCCGGTGGGTGCATTGACCGCATCGCCGTATCGATTCAAGGCGCGCCCATGGGACCTCGAGCAGGTCGAGAGCACCTGCACCACGTGTTCGGTCGGTTGCCGCACATCGGTGCACTCCAGCCGCGACCGGGTGCTGCGGTTCCAAGGCCTCGATGTGTCCGACGACCGCGGTGAGGCTGTGAACCACGGCTGGTTGTGTGACCGTGGCCGCTTCAATTTCGAATCCGTCCATGCCGACAGCCGGTTGGGCGAACCTCTGGTGCGTACCGATGCCGGTCTGACCGCGACCACGTGGTCGTCGGCGATGTCGATCACCGCCGATCTGCTCGGCTCGGCGCTCGCCGCCGGGTCCGACAGCGTGGGCATCATCGGTGGAGCGCGCGGAACGAACGAAGACGCTCTTGCATGGGCCCGCTTGGCTGATGCCTGCGGGGTGGGTCGCCGTGACGCCCAAGTGGGCGACGGCATCCCCGCCGAGATCCTCGACCTGCCGCGCGCCAGCGTGGATGATGCCTGCGCCGCCACAACGATCGTGCTGATCGGCCCCGATCTCAAGCAGGAACTGCCGGTGCTGCACCTGCGGTTGCGCGCCGCTGTCGAGTCCGGTCGTACAAAGGTCATCGAGTTCACCCCGACGGGGTCTGGTCTCACCGCCACGGCATGGCGCTCTCAGCAGTATGTGCCCGGTGCGCTCGTCGACACGGTGCGCCAGTCACTGGCCGACGGCGATATGGCTGCACAACTCGCCGCCGGCCCGGTCGTGGTGGTGGCCGGACGGTCGAACCTCGCCGAGCAGGGAGCCGCAGTGCTCGACGCTGTGGAGGCCGTGGTTGCTGCCGCCCCGCAGGCCACGGTGCTGCCGGTGCTGCGTCGCGGCAACGTGATCGGCGCGCTCGAGGCGGGTCTCGCACCGGTGAGCGGTGACACGGATGCCATTCTGCGTGCCGCTGCAGACGGACAGGTCAAGGTGCTCGTTCTGTTGGGCGCCGACCCATTGCGCGATCACCCCGATGCGCAACTGGCCCGGCGGGCTCTCGCTGGAGCCGAGAGGGTGATCAGTATCGATGGTCACATGTCGCTCTCGAGTCGTGCAGCCGATGTTGTGCTGCCGGCCGCGGTGATGGGCGAGAAGGCGGGCACGACCACGAATATCGAGGGTCGCACCACCCCGGTCGAGCAGAAGGTCACGGTGCACGGCACCGCGCGCCCCGACTGGATGATCGCCCTCGAATTGGCGCAACGCCTCGGCCATGATCTTGGGGTCAGCGACCTCAAAGATCTCACCGCAGCGGTGCCTCATGCCGAACGGCATCGCAGCGACCGTGTGCCCCCAGCATCGGCGATTCCGCCGTCGAACTACGAACTGCGACTCATCGTGTCGCGCACCCTGTATGACGCGGCCGTGCTCACCGCTGCATCGCCTTCGCTGGCCGAGTTGGCAGCGGGTCCGGGTATCAGCGTGCACCCGGCCGACCTCGATGCTCTTGGTGTGCCATCGGGTGATGAGATCCGCGTGGTCGGCCCTCGTGGCTCGGTCATGTTGCCGGCCTGCGCAGACGATCGTTTGCGTCGTGGCACGGTGTGGGCGGCGTTCAACCAGGTCGATCCCAGCGGTGTGCACGGCGACATCCGCGACGTGATCGACGCCAGCGCTGCGGTGAACGATGTGCGCCTTGAGGTGGTGTCATGATCGGCGCTGCACATCTGCCCGGCATCGACCCGGTACTCGACACCGATGACTGGTGGTGGCAACCGCTCGCGGTCGTCGGGTTGAAGGTACTGGTCATCTTCGTCGTCGGTCTGGTCGGCACCATGTTCATGGTGTGGTTTGAGCGCAAGATCGTGGCCGGCATGCAGAACCGTGTCGGCCCGAACAAGGCCGGTCCATTCGGCCTTCTCCAGACCCTCGCCGATGGCATCAAGTTGTTCTTCAAAGAGGATCTGATCCCCGATCGCGCTGACCGCTTTGTGTTCAAACTGGCGCCGTTCCTCGCCTTCGTGCCGGCGTTCTTGGTGTGGACCGTCATCCCTCTCGGTGGTGACTTCACCGACGGCCGTGACGGCACCGTGACCTGGTTCGGCCAGGTGACGCGGGTGCAGTTGGCCGACCCGCCTGTCGGCGTGCTGTTGGTGCTGGCCCTGTCGTCGATCGCGGTGTACGGCGTGATGCTCGCCGGATGGTCGTCGGGTTCGAAGTACCCACTGTTGGGGTCGGTGCGCGCCTCCGCCCAGATGATCTCGTATGAAGCCGCCCTTGGCCTGAGCCTCGCCGCGGTACTTATGACCGCGGGCACCTTGTCGACGTCGGGCATCGTGGCCAGCCAGGACACGTTGACGAACTGGCATCTGCTGTCGACGGGTGTGGTGCCCTTCGTCGTGTTCTTGATCGCAATGACCGCGGAACTAAACCGGCCACCGTTCGACCTGGTGGAAGCCGAACAGGAGATCGTCGGTGGTTTCCACACCGAGTATTCATCGATTCGGTTCGCCCTGTTCTTCCTTGCCGAATTCATGAACGTCATCTCGATGAGCGCACTGCTCGTCACGCTGTTCTTCGGCGGCCCACAGCCATTGCTGATCGGCGGGGTGGATCTGCTGGGGTTCCTCGGGCCACTGGCAGGAACCGCATGGCTGTTGGTGAAGGTGTTCGTGTTCTTGTACATCTACGTGTGGTTCCGCGCCACCTTGCCGCGCCTGCGCTATGACCAGTTGATGAACCTGGGCTGGAAGGTGCTGATCCCTGTGGCCCTCGGATGGTTCCTCCTGCTGGCCGCATTGCAGGTCGGTCGCGACTCCGACGTATCCTCCGCGGGCTACGTCGGGTTGGTCATCGCCTGTTTGGTGGTGATGGTGGCCGGCTACGCACTGTTCTCGGCGGCGCTTGTCGTCGCCCGCCGCAACCGAGACCGTGAGGGGGCTGCGTACTGATGGGCTACTTCGAAGGATTCGCGGTAACGATCCGCCAGCATCGCCTCTTCGGCGGAAAGCGGGTCACCAGCAACTACTCGGGCGGCCGTGTCGCACGGCGGCGTGGCACCGACCACGCGCCCGAGGTCGACGACGACGTGAAGATTCCCAAGCCGGAACGCTTGCACGGGCGTCACGTCTTGAACCGCTACGCCGACGGCATGGAGAAGTGCATCGGCTGCGAACTGTGTGCAGGTGTCTGCCCGGCGAAGTGCATCTACGTGCGCGGCGCCGACAACGACCCCACCAACCCCACCTCACCCGGTGAGCGGTTCGGCTTCATCTACGAGATCAACTACCTGCGCTGTATCCACTGCGATCTGTGCGTGGAAGCCTGCCCAACCGAAGCCATCACCGAGTCGAAACTGTTTGAGTTCTCGTTCACGAACCGTCGCGACGCGATTTACACCAAAGATGAACTCCTGGTCGATGACGCCGGTCGCCCGCAACGTCTCCCGTGGGAAGACTGGCGCGACGGCGAAGAAGAACTCACCTCAGGCTGGATGCGAGCGACGTCACCATCAGGCGACGCCGATTTCGAGGGCGTTGTCGGATGGAGCGATGAGCTCGGCTACGGCCTGCGCGCTCCCGAGCCCGATCAGGTCACGCGGGACGGGGGCGACGCCTGATGGAACTGGTCGTCTTCGTCTGCGCCACGGCGATGGTTCTCGCTGGAGCGATCGCGGTCATCGTGTCACCCAACCCGGTGCACGCGGCGCTGGGACTCGTGCTCACCCTGTTTGGCATTGCTGTGCATTTCGTGGCGATGGAAGCCCACTTCTTGGCGGCGGTGCAGGTGATCGTCTACGCGGGTGCTGTCGTTGTGCTCTTCTTGTTCGTGATCATGTTGCTCGGCGTCGACCGATCCGAAGATCTCTCGATTGAGCCAATGCCGATTCAACGTCCACTCGCCGTGGTCGTCGGTGGTGGCGTGAGCGCGCTGGTGATCGCGGCGGTGTTGCGCGTTCGCGAGACGCTCGGCTCCGACGAGGTTGCAGCTGCAGGCGACACGAACATTCGGGCCTTGGCGCGCAATCTTTACAGCGATCACGTGTTGGCGTTCGAGCTCACCTCGGTGCTGTTGATCGTGGCCGTGGTCGGCACCGTGGTGCTTACCCGCCGGGTGCGCACCAGTGAGGACGTGTCATGAACCCCACCACCACGTGGTACCTCGTGTTGGCCGCGATCCTGTTCGGCCTCGGTGCCATCGGGTTGATGGTGCGCCGCAACCCCTTGGTGATGTTCATGTGCATCGAGTTGATGTTGAACGCGGTGAACCTGTCGTTCGTCGCATTCGCTCGGTCGTTCACCGATATCGACGGTCAGACCGCCGTGTTCTTCGTGATGGTTGTGGCCGCCGCCGAAGTGGTGGTCGGTCTTGGCATCATCATCTCCATCATGCGCCGGCGGCCTCAGGCCACGGTTGACGATCTCGCCGAGTTGAAGGGATAGGCGATGCTCGACGCCCTGTGGTTGATCCCTGCTGCGCCCCTGGCCGGCTTTATCTTGATCCTGCTCTTCGGTCGCCGACTGGGCGAACCTGCTGCCGGGTACCTGGCCGCGACCATGGTCGCGGTGTCGTTTGCGGTGACCGTGGGGGTGTTCTTCGACCTTCTCGGCAACGACGAACATCACCGCGAGCACGTGTTGACGTTGTTCTCGTGGGTGCCCGTCGGTGACTTGCAGATCGACATGGCTCTCCTTGCCGATCCGCTATCGATCACGATGGCGCTGTTCATCACCGGTATTGGCTCGATGATTCACCTGTTCGCGATCGGGTACATGCACGGCGATCCGAAGTTCTCCAAGTTCTTCTTGTATCTGAACCTGTTCGTCTTATCGATGCTGATGCTGGTTCTCGGCGAGAACCTGCTGGTCACCTTCTTGGGATGGGAAGGCGTGGGCGCCTGCTCGTACTTCTTGATCTCGTTCTGGCATACCCGGCCATCGGCTGCCACCGCCGGCAAGAAAGCCTTCGTCACGAACCGCATCGGTGACTGGGGCGTGATGCTGGCCATGTTCCTTGGCTTCACCACCGTGGGCAGCGTGAGCTACGGCGCGTTGAATCACGCAGCCGAGGAGGGCGGCATCGCCACCTCGACCGCCACCGGCATCGCCCTGCTGTTGTTCGTCGGCGCGGTCGGCAAGTCGGCGCAGCTGCCGCTGTATCTGTGGTTGCCCGACGCCATGGAAGGCCCAACCCCGGTCTCGGCGCTGATCCATGCCGCCACCATGGTGACCGCAGGTGTGTTCTTGATGACCCGCATGAACCCGATGCTGGCGGCCGCCGCGGATTGGGCGCCGGAGATCATCGCTTGGACCGGCGCGATCACGGCGTTGTTTGCGGCCAGCATCGCTGTCGCTCAGAACGACATCAAGAAGGTGCTTGCCTACTCGACGGTGTCGCAGTTGGGGTACATGTTCTTGGCCGTTGGCAGTGGCGCCTACGTGGCGGCCATCTTCCACATGATCACCCACGCATTCTTCAAGGCGTTGATGTTCCTCGGTTCTGGCTCGGTGATCCACGGTATGCACGAGGAACAAGACATGCGGCGCATGGGTGCGCTGCGGGTGATGATGCCGGTGACGGCAGGGACGTTCATCATCGGGTGGCTGGCCATCGCAGGTGTGCCGCCGTTCGCTGGTTTCTGGTCCAAGGACGAGATCTTGTTGTTCACGCTGGCGTCGTCGCCGGTGCTGTACGTGATCGGTCTGATCACGGCGATCCTCACCGCCTACTACATGACCCGTCAGGTGCTGATGGTGTTCTTCGGTGAGGCCCGTTGGGAGAGCCACGCCGAGGACCAGGGTGCCCACGGTGAGTTCCGCCCGCATGAATCACCACCGGTCATGCTCGCCCCGCTGGTGGTGCTGGCCGGGCTATCCATTGTGGGTGGTGTGATCCAGTTGCCGTCGTTCGGCATCATTCCGAAGGGCTGGCGCCACAAGCTCGAAGACTGGTTACACCCGGTGGTGGAACCCGGCGAGGCTGTGATCAAGGGGACGTCGGCCTACGACGCGAAGGTCTGGCTTGCCGTGTTGGCCATCGCGTGCGCCCTCAGCGGTATTGCGCTGGCGGTCGCCGTGTACGGCCGTCGTCGGTTGCGTGCTATCGAACCGCAGTTGCTTGCCGATGGGTGGCGATATGACGCCGGCGTGTCGGCGTTCATGGGTGGCCCCGGCCGTCGCGCATTCGATGCCCTGGCGCGTTTCGACGCTCGCGTGGTCGACGGTGCGGTGAATGGTGTGGCCGCATTGGTGGCATCTACCTCGGGTCGTGTCCGTCGCCTGCAGACCGGAAACGTCCGTAGCTACGCCGGCATCGTCGGTGCGGGCGTAGTGCTGGTGCTGATCTGGTTTGTCATTGTGAGGGGGGTCCTGTGATGGTTGCCGCCACCGGGGCCGCGCTGTCGTTCCCTCTGCTATCCATGCTGGTGTTCATCCCAGCCGTCGGCGCGCTTGCGGTGACGCTCATGCCGCGTCGTCGCCCCGAGTACGCCAAGCTCACCGCAGCGGTTGCCTCGGTGGCAACGGGCGCGCTCACCGTGTGGGCCACTCAAGCGTTCGACACCGCCGATGATGGTTTCCAGTTCGTTTCGCGCCACCCGTGGATCGAGGCGTGGGGAATCTCCTGGCATCTTGGCGTGGACGGCATCTCGCTGTTCCTCGTGCTGCTGACCGGGTTGTTGTTCCCGCTCGCCATCTTGGGTATCGACCCCCACAACGACGATCCCGCGCGTGACAAGCCGTACTTCGCGTGGTTGTTGCTACTCGAGGCCGGGGTGATGGGGTCATTCATCAGTCTCGATCTGTTCTTGTTCTTCGTGTTTTTCGAGATCGTGTTGGTGCCGATGTACTTCCTGATCGGCGGTTGGGGATACGAGGGCCGGGTGTATGCGGCCACCAAGTTCTTTCTCTACACCATGGTCGGTTCGGCGTTCATGCTGGTGTCGATCCTGGCCACCGTGTTCATCGCGCGGAACAACGGCCTGGGGTATGTCACCTTTGACCTCGTCGAGTTGGCCAACGAAGCTGAGTTCGCTGCGTCAACGGGAAGATGGCTGTTCTTCGGCTTCGCCGTTGCCTTCGCTGTGAAGGTGCCGGTGTTCCCGTTGCACACATGGTTGCCCGATGCACACACCCAGGCGCCCACGGCCGGTTCGGTGGTGTTGGCCGGCGTGATGCTCAAACTGGGCACCTATGGCATGTTGCGCTTCGGTCTCTACCTGTTCCCAGAGGCGGCCTATTGGAGCCGCTACCTCTGGCTGACACTGGCCACCATCGGCATCATCTATGGCGCGATCGCCGCCACAATGCAAAAAGACCTGAAGCGTCTTGTGGCCTATTCATCGGTGGCGCACCTCGGGTTCATCGTTCTCGGCACCTTCGCTTTCACCACCCAAGCGATCACCGGGTCGGTGATCCAGATGGTGAACCACGGTGTGTCGACCGGCGCGCTGTTCTTGATGGTGGGCATGATCTACGAGCGTCGTCACACACGCCAGATCGCCGAGTTGAACGGCATCCAGAAGGTGGCGCCCATTTTCGCTGCCGCGTTCATGGTGGTGATGCTGTCGTCCATCGGTGTGCCCGGTCTCAACGGATTCGTCGGTGAGTTCTTGGTGCTGATCGGGTCGTTCGCCACCGCACGGTGGTGGGTGGTGATCGCCGCCACTGGCGTGATTCTCGCTGCGCTGTACCTGCTGTGGGCCTACCAACGGGTGTTCCACGGCGAACCCGATGAGGAGAACGCCACGTTCCGCGAGTTGCGTTGGGGAGAAGCGATGGTGATCCTGCCGTTCATTGCGGCGATCTTCTTCGCCGGTCTGTATCCCAAGCCGATGTTGGATCGCATCGAACCAGCCGTTGACGCGCTCGTCGAGCGCGTGGCCGAACACACCGACTTTGAGATCCCGACGCCGACCATCGCCGGGGAGGACGACTGATGATCGCCCAGTCCACCATCGCCGACTACGTCGCCCCCGGGGTCGACTGGTTTGCCCTTAGTCCGTATCTCGTTCCTGCTGCCGGCGCTCTGGTGCTGATGGTTGTGGGTGCGTTGACGCCCACATGGCCCCGCGGTCTGTACGCGGCGTTCACTGCGGCATGTGCAGTGGGTGCAGGCGTGCTCTCGCTGTTCGTGTGGGACGACATCACCGACGGTGCCCCGGGCACCCTCGTGGCGGGTGCGTTGTCGCACGACACTTTCGCCCACCTTGTTGCGCTGACCGTGCTGGTCGCCACCGCGCTGGTCGCGCTGGTCACCGATGGCACCCTGCGCGGCACCAGTGGCGACGGACCAGAGATGTATGCGTTGATGCTGGTGGCAGCCGTCGGCGCCATGGTCATGGGCGCCGCCAACGATCTGATCGTGTTGTTTCTCGGTCTCGAAACGCTGTCGCTGGCGCTCTATGTGATGGCGGCCTCAGATCGACGTCGCACGGCCAGCGGCGAAGCGGGTCTCAAGTACTTCGTCCTCGGCGGATTCGCATCCGCGTTCTTGTTGTACGGCATCGCCCTGCTGTACGGCGCGGCACGATCCACGAACATCGGTGAGATCGTCGAGTACTTCCAGACGAGCGTGCCGACCGAGCGCAACGATGCTCTTGTGTTGGCCGGTGTGGCGCTGTTGGTGGTGGGTCTTGGTTTCAAGGTGGCTGCGGTGCCGTTCCATGTGTGGTCACCCGATGTGTACCAAGGGGCTCCGTCGAACGTCACCGCGTTCATGGCATCGGTGGGCAAAGCCGGTGCTGTTGCAGCGATGGCACGGGTGCTCATCGTGGCATTGCCGTTCCATCGCGATGACTGGCGCCCGGTGATCTGGGTGCTGGCGGTGGCATCGCTGGTGGTGGGGTCGCTGCTCGCCGTGGTGCAGACCGATGTGAAGCGCATGCTCGCCTATTCCTCGGTGAGCCATGCTGGCTTCTTGCTGGTGGGCATCGAAGCGGCCGGACATCGCGCCGGTGAAGATGTGGCCGGGTCGGGGCTGCAGTCGGTGCTCGTGTACCTCGCTTTGTACGGCGTGCTGGTCGTTGGCTCATTCGGTGTCATCACCGTGGTGTCGGCGGTGCGAGGAGGCTCGAGTGATCTGGCATCGTTCGATGGTCTCGCTCATCGCCGACCTGTGCTCGCCCTCGCGATGACGGTGTTCTTGTTGGCCCAGGCCGGCGTACCGCTGACATCGGGCTTCGTGGCCAAGTGGGGCGTTATCCAAGCTGCGGTCGACGAACGCAGTTACGCGGTCGCGATCATCGCGATGGTCTCCGCGGTCATCGCCGCGTTCTTGTACCTGCGCATCATGGTGTCGATGTGGCTGAAGCCCGCTGGCACCGATGACGCGGTTGCGGTGCCCGGTCTCACGGCGGTCGCAGTTGGGATTGCGGTGGTGGTGACCATCGCCGTCGGCGTGTACCCGCAATGGTTGCTGGACGCGACCGACGTGGTGACCCAGTACGCCCGCTGATCTATGTGGCTGCTGTGTTACGGCAGCATGATCTGACACCGCAGTCGTCAAGGTCGACAATGGCATCGTGCCTGATGTGACGCGAACCCGTCGAGACCTGTTCGGTCGACTGCGGTTGCGTGTGGTGCGGTGCGTGGCCGTCGTCGTCTGTGCCGCGGTCGGGATCGTGCTGATGCCGGCGGGTGTGGGTGCACACTCGGACTTCTCCGGGGCCGAGCCGGCGGATGGATCGACTGTTGGCCTCCCACTTGGCGAAATAGTGCTGACGTTCGCACTCGAGGTGGCGGACCCGGGAGGCGGAGTTGCCGCTATTGGGCCGGACGGGATGGTCATCCCGGCGGCACTCACGAGTGATGACGGCCGTGTATGGCGAGCGCGTTTTGACCCTGCACTTGCAGGAGGCGAGCACAGCGTCCGCTACGCGATGCGCGCAGCCGATGGCCACATGGTGGAGGGCGCGGTGACGGTGACCATCACAGCACCCGCAACAACCGTGGCTGCGGTACCGACCACCGAGCCGAGCCCGGTGGAGTCGGAGGCAGCGGCTACACCGGCCACCGTTGCTCCCGGTTCCAGTACTGGTAGCGCGGGTGCTGACGCCGACGTTGAGGTGACAACCCCTACGAACGCATCCGACGAGTCAGGGTCTGCCGCCGATGTCACCTCAGCAAATGCGACCGCGCCGATGGCCGCAGTGTTCGGGCTACCCGGATGGGTCGACCCTGTCGATCATGGCGCGCGACTTCTTGGGGACCTTGCATCGTTGCTGCTCGTCGGCGGCATCGTGTTCGCGTGGGGCCCATGGGCGCGCCCCGGTCATCTACCCGGTGTGCGTTCGGTGCTCGGGGGTTCACTCGTCATCGCTGCAGCCGCGATTGTGGAGGTGCGCACGATCGCTGAACGCCTCGGCGTTGGGTGGGTATCAGCGCTCGGTGACTCGCTGGCTCGCTCGACACTGCTGTCGCTTGCTGGTGCAGCAGCGATGGTGATCGCGGCGGTGGCGGTGATTACCGAACAGGCCACAGCGGCACCGATGTTGGTGCGTCGGGTGGTGATGGTGCCGCTGCTGGTCATCACTGCGGCACCGGCCTTCGACGGGCATGCGGTGACGCTCGGTCCGCGATGGGCCCATGCCGGAGCCGATGTTGTGCATATGGCAGCGACGTCAATCTGGATCGGGGCGGTGGTTGGCCTGGCGGTTGTGATGCTCCGCGATCGTGATGCGCTGGGGCGGGTTGCGGTGCGGGCAGCGCGAATGCTCGTTGGAACGGTGGCCGCCGTGGTGGTCACCGGCAGTGTGATGACCGCGATGATCATCGATTCTCCAACGGATCTGGTCGATACCGACTGGGGACGCCGACTGCTCATCAAGCTCGCGGCGGTCGCGGCTGCCGCGCTCATCGGGTTGTATCACCATCGGGTGGCCGTGCCCACGCTGCACGCAGGTGGCTCGACAGCGGTGTTCCGTCGCACATTGCTGGCCGAAATGGCGGTGTTGGTCGGGGTCGTTGTGATCACGTCATGGCTCGTGGTCGCGATGCCGTGACGGCGGCTTGCGGCACACTGGTCTCATCACCGCCGACGGTGTGAGCGATGCGGGTTGCATTGCCGTGGCATTAGGTTGGTGATCGCGGCACTCGCCAGGCACGTCGTCCGCGCAATCAAGCCGTGCCGAGCAGTTCGCCGAAGGTGGCATCGAGCTGCCATCCCCATGCGACATCGGGCAGCTGGTCGCCGATGGTGTCGATCACTGCTCGCGACATCGTCATTCCCGTCAGCAGATCGACCACGGTGTCGGCTGGAACACGATCGCTCAGACGGCCTGCCCGCTGCACCTGAGCGAGAGCGTCAGTGGCCTGCGAGGTGATGTCGATCAGATGTGCGAGATGGTCGTGGCGTGCAGTCAACGAGTAGAGACTGCTCACCCCCTGCAGTCGGTGTGCCCGGTTGAGCATTGCGTCAGGCTCGGCGAACCGCTGCAGCATGTCGCTGAGAAAGGTCTGAGGGTCATCGGCATCTGGAAGATGCCGTAGCAGGCCGATGTGGGCAGCCACCGTGGCCGATGCGAACGCCCACAGCCCGACACGTCGGATCTGCTCCTTTCCAGAAAACAGTTCGTAGATCCGTTTCGGCGGTACGCCGCTGTATTCATGCAGGTCGGTGATCGTGAAGTCGCTAATCGGGCTGTCAAGTGTCAAGGTAAGGGCACTGCGCACCACCCGGTCATGGAGCGGTGATGGGTCACCGATCTCAATCGTGAGCATGCGTTCAAGCTCACCGTCGAGCTGTGCTGGCGCCGGAGGCAACCGTCCATTGCGTTCCGAACTGCCGAACCAGGTGTCGGCGGTCAGCACACGGCGCGGACCTGGCCGTTGCACATCGTGGGCCACCATCGCGAGCAGGGAACGCCAACGCGGGTCGTCGCCGTGACGGTTGTCGTCGTGGCGACGTAGACGCCTGAACCAGCCGGATAGATGGAGGTTCTGCATGAAGAGGCTCTGCACGAATGGGTCGACGTCATCGGTGATGAGTGACCGGGCCTGCCAGTCGCGCAAGCGCCCAGCGACGCGATGTGCGGGGCGTTGCATCGCTGCCGTGAGATGAGAGTCCAGTTCGGGTACCGCGCGGATGGTGGCCACGGATCGGACCTGCTCCATACCGCCGTGAGTGTTGGCGGCCAGCGATGACGCCCAGTGGCCGAGGGTGCGGTCGACGGAATCCGCGTCCCATGCTGCGGTGTTGTCAGGATGTGCCCATGCGCTCTGCACCAGTAGCGACTCCTCGAGCAGGATGAGATGGGCGATGCCCTCGAGGCTCGGGATGTCGGAGAAGTAGCGGTACACGGTGGTGACTGCAACGCCGGCGCGTGATGCAACATCGGCCATGGTGACCGGCCCCAATCGGGCGCTGTCGATGGCCGCCTGAAGAATCGGCATGGCCCTGTTCGCCGTATGAGACCCGGTGGCCAAGGTCGCCCACATGCGCGTGGGGTCGAGAGAGTCGAAGATTGGCAGCGGTTTCGCCGACCGGGTCACGACACACTCGAGTTGACCGACATGCGTCGATCTTACGGCATCTCGGCGAGCAGCCAGGCTCTGAGTAGGGTCGAGCCATGTTCATCAATGGCCAATGGTGTGATGCGTCGACATCGACGACATTTGAAGTGACCGACCCGGCAACCGGCGAGGTGATCGGGACGATGCCCGACGGTGGTGCGCCGGATGCGGAGCGCGCGATTGCCGCGGCCGCGGCCGTCGGCCCGAGTTGGGCCGCAACAACAGCACGTGAACGCGCCGATGTGCTGTACCGGGCGTGGCAGTTGATGGCTGAACGTGCCGAAGATCTGGCGCAGTTGATGACCCGTGAGCAGGGCAAGCCGTTGCGTGCCAGTCGCGCCGAAGTCGCCTACGCGGGCGACTTCTTGCGGTTCTACGCCGAGGAAGCCACTCGGGTGGCAGGGGAGTGGCTCGGTTCTTCGCGCGCGGACCAACGTTTCTTGATTTTGCGGCAGCCGGTTGGCGTGGTTGCCATGGTCACACCCTGGAACTACCCGATCTCGATGCTCACCCGAAAGATGGGTCCGGCGCTCGCGGCCGGGTGCACGCTGGTGCTCAAACCAGCCGAGGCCACCCCATTGTGCGCGAAGGCGGTCTTCGAGGTGTTCGTCGACGCCGGCGTGCCCGATGGGGTCATCAATATGGTCACCGCGGCTGATCCGGCTCCGATCGGTGAGGTGTTCACCACTCATCCCGATGTCCGAAAGATCACCTTTACTGGGTCCACAGCGGTTGGCCGTCGGCTTGCCGGTGCGGCGGCAGCGAACCTGAAGCGCGTCTCGGTGGAACTCGGTGGACATGCACCGTTCATCGTGTTCCCCGATGCGGATCCGGTGCGGGCTGCCAAAGGTGCGGCCGCGTTGAAGTTCCTGAATGCGGGCCAGGCATGCATCTCGCCGAACCGGCTCTATGTGCATGCGGGTTCGGCTGACGCGTTCACTGAGACGATGGCCGACCGCGTGGCCAAGGTGCGCGCCGGCAACGGCTTTACCGATGGTGTTGGAGTGGGTCCGCTGGTCAACGAGGCGGCGGTGGCCAAGGTGGCAGCCCAAGTTGATGATGCCGTGGCCAAAGGCGCGCAGGCGCTCGTTGGTGGTCGACGCCTCGATGAAGGTGAGTTCGCTGCAGGGCATTTCTATGCCCCGACGTTGCTCGCCGGAGTGACACCCGACATGGTGATCCACTCAGAGGAAACTTTCGGGCCGGTGGCACCGGTGATCACCTATGACGATGTCGACCAGGTGCTCGCGCTCGCGAATGCCACGAATTACGGCTTGGCGGCGTACGTGTACACGAACGACATCTCCATAGCCTTGCGCACCGTTGAGGGTCTGCATTTCGGCATCATCGGCGTGAACGATGTGAACCCCACGTCGGCGTCGGTGCCCTTCGGTGGCATGAAGGATTCAGGCATTGGCCGAGAAGGTGCACACGAGGGCATCGCTGAGTACCTAGAGACAAAGTCGGTCGGCATCGCTCTGTAACGCTGCCCATCGGGGCGTCCCGTACCGCAACCTGTGGCGGTCTGCGTCATCAACGACGGTCAGTCCTGGCGGCGTGTATTGCGTTCGCTGAGGAATTCAGCGCACATCGTCTGCATCGCTTTTGCCTCGGCAATGTCGTCTGGGTCGGTGAGACGAGAGGAGAGCGCCTGTGTGGCGAACTGGATTGCCCGGAAGTATGTGCCGAAGGCATCGGTGCGGAAAGCGCCAGGGTGCTCGAGCGGTTCAGTGTTGTCCGCCCACGACGTGCGATGAGCGATGGGCGGCAGGCCAGCGGCGGCGGTTAGAGCGATGACCGATGACAACTCGGGTGGCCGATCGGCAAAGTCTCTGCTGACGATTCGGCCGATCTCGTGGCTGTCTTGGTCAAGAACCACCACGGCAGGAACGCCGATGCCGCCGCGTTCATCGGGGTTCCACAGCCCCATGGGCCGGAGATATGTGTCGCCGCCCGGATCGCTGACGATGGGAAAGGGAAGGTCCCAGCGACGCCGCATCGATTCGTTCCGGCCGGGATCATCAACGGTCAGCGCAACGACATCGACGCCGGCGTCATAGAACTTTTCAATGTGGTTTGCCAACTGCACCAGTTGGCCACAGCAATACGGTCACCAGTCACCGCGGTAGACGACAACAACGACGCCACCGACGGTGCCGTCGTCATCAACGCGATGAAGTCCTCGCAGGATCATGTAGCCACCGTAGTTCGCGGTCGTCCGATTGGGCCAAGGACGAAGACCAGCATTGCCGCAGCAGACGCAATCGACCCCGCCCAGAACACTGCTGGTGCACCCGATGCTGACAACAGCACGCCGGCCAGCAGCGGTCCCGATGTCTGGCCGAGTCGGGCGAAACCCACCCATGTCGCCACGACAGCGGCGCGATGTTCGGGTGGGGCAGCGGCCACGGCAACCTCTTGAAGGTTGGGGATCAGCGCACCCTCGCCGACGCCGTAGAAGAGCGCACCGATCACTAGCACGGCCAGCGCACCGGTTGCCCCGATGAGGGCCATACCCAGAACCCAGGTGGCGGCGCTGGTTACCAGCACCACACGAATATCGACCACGTGTCGGATGCGTCCGAGATTGAAGCCGGTGGCGGCAGCCGTGATGGCCGGCACACCGATCAGCACCCCACGCCAGCCCGATGAGAGGTCGAAACGGGTTTCGAGATGGGTCGGCATGGCCGTGAGGAACACACCGAAGATGATCGCGAACGTCAGCGTGCCCACCAACAAGGTGGTGGCGATCACCGGGGTTCGCAGGGCTGTGCCGATCCCCGACAGTTGATCGCTCAGTGGTGTGACCGCCCGCGGTGCTTCCCCGTCGAGCACCCGCAGAGCGAGGTACGCGCCGGCAAATCCCACGGTGTACCCCACGGTGGTGAGACGCCACCCCACGAGTTGCCCCGCTATTCCACTGAACAGCGGGATGACCGCAACACCAACGGTCAGTACCGCGGCGTTGCGGCCGATCCACATCGTGCGTCGCTCGTCGTCGAAGTGGTCACCGATGAGCACGACAGCCAAGTTGACGAGACCCGCTGAGCCCACACCCATGAGTAAGCGGGTGGCTAACAGCAGCCCAAAATTCGGTGCCAAGGCGGTGAGGATTCCCGCCAGGCCGAAGATCGCGAGGCAGGTTGCGAGCACCGGTCGACGGCCGAGCCGATCGGCGGCGATACCGATCACTGGGGCCAGCACAATGCCCGGCAGGGAGGCCGCAGCGACCAAAGGGCCAGCCGCGGCATCGGAACGATCGAAGGTGTCGAGGATGTCGGGGATGAGTGGAGCCACGAGGCTGTTGCCCATGATTCCGGTGAGAGTCGACACGAATACGAGCGGAAGGATCCGCCGGTGGGTGTGAGGGGTCACGACATCGCACCCTAGGGTTTGGGACACCTGCGACGGCGACTGGTAGCCTCGGACAACGATGTCGCTGTTCCTGCGGGATTACCTCAACGTGGTCTGGTTCGGCCTCGCGGCCATCGTGCTCGCGAGCCTTCTACTGGGCATCGCGGCCGCCATTCGGCCGTCGCGTCCCAATGCCCAAAAACTGATCGCCTACGAGTCCGGTGTAGACCCCGTCGGCATGGGCTGGTCGCAGAGCCAGGTGCGCTACTACGTGTTCGCGCTGCTGTTCGTGATCTTCGATGTGGAAGCCGTGTTCATCTTTCCGTGGGCAGCTTCGATTGAGCGGTACGGCGCGTTTGGCCTCGTCGTCATGCTGCTGTTCATCTTCTTGCTGCTCGATGGTCTGTTCTACGCATGGAAACGAGGGCTCCTGCGATGGGTCTAGTCGACCGGGGCCGCCTCCCGCGGCCGCTCACAAAGCTGTTCAACCTGGGTCGCTCGTACTCGATGTGGGTGTATCAGTGGGGTCTTGCCTGCTGCGCCATCGAGATGGGTGCGGCGTTCGGCTCGCCTCGTTACGACGTGATGCGCCTCGGTGTCATCCCGTTGCCGGCAAGCCCGAGGCAGGCCGACCTCGTGGTGATCTCCGGCACGGTCACCGACAAGATGGCCCCCTCCATTCGGCGTCTCTATGAGCAGATGCCCGAGCCCAAGTACGTGATCTCGATGGGGTCGTGTGCGAACTGTGGCGGGCCCTACTGGGACTCGTACTCCGTCACGAAAGGTGTCGATCAGATCATTCCGGTCGACGTCTACGTGCCGGGTTGCCCACCGCGGCCAGAGGCCTTGCTCGAGGGTGTGGTGCTGTTGCAGCAGCGCATCAAGAACGAGGACATGGCAGCCAAGTGGCGCGGCGACGAGTTCACACCGCTGCAGCGTGGTGATGCAGCGGAGCCAATCGTGGTCGGCGGTGGCCCCATTGAGTGACACCGACGTTGAAGCATCCGCGTCGCCCGACGAGTTGCGCGACGGCATCGTTGCCGCATTGACCTCTGATCTCGGCGATGGCGTCGTCGATTCCCATGTGGTGTCGGGCGACGATGTGTGGGTACGGGTCACCGCCGAATCGTGGGTGGCGGCCGGTCAGGCCCTGCACCGCCGTGGGTTCACCTATTTCTGTTTCCTGTCGGCGATCGACTGGATGCCGTCCCCGTATGGACGCGGCGAGGACGACCCCAGCGCGGACGACGATGGCGACGACACCGTCGACGAGATGCGCTCCGGGTACACCGGTGGTGACACGCGCTTCCAGTTGTTGGCCCGCGTGGTCGATCCCCAACGCCATGTTGGCGTCACCTTGAAAGCGGACGTTCCCGAAGCCGCTGACGGTTCGTTGGCGATGCCGACGTGGGTACCGGTGTACGCCGGCGCAAACTGGCACGAGCGTGAAACCGCCGAGATGTTCGGCATTGCATTCATCGGCCACCCAGATCCGCGCAAGATGTACTTGCCGGGTGATTTCGAGGGTCATCCCCTGCGCAAAGACTTCCCGTTGCTGGCGCGCATGGTGAAGCCATGGCCGGGCATCGTCGACGTTGAACCGATGCCGGAGAAAGACGAGGCGGCCGAGGGCGGTACCGCAGACGACAACGCAACGGGGGAGACGGACGGAGGCGCCACATCATGACGATGCTCAGCGAACGCCAGCAACTCTCCTACATTGCCGCTCAAGCCGCGGATGCGCGATTGAACGTCGAGTTGGAGACCGAGGGTATGACCCTCAACATCGGCCCGCAGCACCCGGCCACGCACGGCACGCTGCGCATCATCGCCCGCCTCGACGGCGAGCAGGTGGTGTGGGCTGAGCCGTCGGCGGGCTACATGCACCGCGGCTACGAGAAGCTCACCGAGGTGCGCACCTTCCCGCAGGTCACTTCGTTGATCAACCGCATCGACTGGCTCGGCAGTTTCGCCAACGAAGTGCCGTTCATTTTGGCCGCAGAGAAGCTGATGGACATCGAGGCGCCGCCACGCGCCCAGCACATCCGCACCATCTTGTTCGAACTGTCGCGTATTGCGAACGTCGGGTTGTTCCTCGGCGACCTCGGAGTGCAGATGGGCGCGGTGACGCCGGTCTTCATGGCGTTCCGTGATCGCGAATACGTGCTGAATCTGATCGAAGGAGCGACCGGCGGTCGTTTCCACCCGAACTTCGACCGTATCGGTGGCCTGAAAGACGATCTGCCCAAGGGCTGGATCGACGAGACCAAGCAGGTCATGAAGAAACTGCGCCGCTTCTGCGACGAGATCGACGACCTCCTCTTCGGCAACGAGATCTTCCAGAGCCGGATGCGTGGCGTGGGTGTGATTCCGTCCGACATCGCTCTGCAATACGGGCTGTCGGGTGCGAACCTGCGCGCCTCAGGAGTGGAGTGGGACCTGCGCCGCGACCAGAGCCTGCCGATGGCATGGGACAAGGTCGACTGGAAGGTGTGGACCCACCCCGACGGTGATTCATGGGCGCGATGCTGGGTGCGGCTCCAAGAGGTGCGCGAATCCACCAAGATCGTCGACCAACTCCTCGACACCATCCCGGCTGGTCCGGTGATGGCGAAGGTGCCCCGCATCATCAAGGTGCCCGAGGGCGAAGCCTGGGTTTCCACGGAGAACCCCCTCGGCGAGATGGGGTACTACGTCGTGAGTAAGGGCGACCTCGGTCCGTTCCGGGTGAAGATCCGCTCGGCGTCGTTCAACAACATGTCGATTGCGCCCTGGGTGCTGAAGGGCGTGTACGTGCCCGACATCATCACCATTTTGGCGAGCCTGTATTTCATTCTCGGAGACATTGACCGGTGAGCGCGCTCCTCGCTGTTGAAATCCCGTATTGGGGACAGTCACTCCTACGCGTGCTCGGCGGCATCGTCGCGGTGCTGCTGCCAGCGGGCACCATCGTGTATCTGTTCCTGTTCAAGATGATGTCGTTCATGCAGAGCCGCCTCGGGCCGATGGAGGCCGGGCCGTTCGGGTCGATGCAGCTCTTTGCCGAGGTGGGCAAGTGGCTACAGAAAGAAGACATCGTGCCTGCCGAGGCCGACGCCCGGATCTACAAGTTGGCGCCGATCATCGTGCTGTTGTCGACGTTCTTGTTGGTGGTCGTAGTGCCCTTTGGCCCCGATGCCTACTTCGTCGACTTCTCCGCGGGCGTGTTCTACGCCTTGGCTATCGGTTCGGTGTCGGTTATCGGCATCTTGGTCGCCGGGTGGTCCAGTGCGAACAAGTACTCCTTGCTCGGTGGGTTGCGTGCCGCCGGCCAGCTCATCGCCTACGAATTGCCGATGGTGCTCGCAGTTGTCGGTGTGGTGATCCAAGCCGGGTCGATGAACTTGCAAGACATCGTTGTTGCGCAGAACTCGGGCTCGATCTTCGGTTGGGACGGAGTGGGCTTTCCCTTTGTCCTTACCCAGTTTGTTGGCTTCTTGGTGTTCATGATCGCGGTGCAGGCCGAGTTGACCCAGGTACCTTTCGACATGCCGATCGCTGAATCTGAGTTGGTCTCGGGTTACATGACCGAGTACTCGGGCTTCCGCTTCCTCATCTTCTTCATCGGTGAGTTCGCCACCGCTGGTGTGTTCGCCTTCATCGCGTCGGTGCTGTTCCTCGGCGGCTGGGGCGTGCCGTTCTCCTGGTTCGGTTGGGAGGGGCTCGACGATGTCGACAACTGGATGAACATCGGCGGCCCGCTGATCATGTTCACCAAGATGCTGGTGCTCACCGGCATCATCATGTGGGTGCGCTTTTCCTACCCGCGGTTCCGTGAGGACCAGCTCCAGCGTTTCGCGTGGAAGGTGCTCATCCCGATCTCATTGGCCAACATCGCCCTGACGGCGATCGTGAAGGTGGCGGTCTGATGCCGAAGATCCCCGGTTTGATCAAGGGCCTGGGCGTCACGATGGGGACGCTCGGGCGCACAGTGCGTGACGGTGCCGACACCGTGCAGTACCCGCACGCGAAGGAGGCTCCGCCCGTTCGGGCTCGTGGCGTCATTGCGCTTCGCGAGGACAACTGCACCGCATGCATGCTCTGCGCACGCTCGTGCCCCGATTGGTGCATCTACATCGAAGGTCACAAGCAGTTGGCTCCGCCACGTCGCGCCGGCGGCAAGCCGCGACAGGTCAACCACCTCGACCGCTTCGACATCGACTACGCGCTGTGCATGTACTGCGGGATCTGCGTCGAGGTCTGCCCGTTCGACGCCCTGTTCTGGAGCCCTGAATACGAGTATTCCGAGCCGCGTATCGCCGATCTCCTACACGACAAGACCAAGCTCGGTGAATGGATGGAGACGGTGCCCGAGGCACCCGAACTCGAGGCCGGAGCGGAGAAGAAGAAGTGATCGCTGCCGACGTGAACGTGGCCCAGAACGTGGGCTTCTACATCATCGCCGCGATCATGGTGTACGCGGGACTCCGCGTGGTGAGCACCCGGAATGTTGTGCACGCTGCTTTGTGGCTGGTGACCGTGCTCGGTGGCGTCGCCGCTCAGTACGTGCTTGCCGCCGCCGAGTTCGTGGCCGTGTCCCAGGTGATGGTGTACATCGGTGCGGTGATGGTCCTGTTCCTGTTCGGCATCATGCTCACCCGCGCCACCATCGGCGCTGAAGGTGATCTGAACAACCGCAACTGGGCCATGGGCATCCCGGTTGCTCTGGCTCTGGTCGGCGTGATGGCGTGGGTCATCATCGACGAGTACGGTTCATCGACCATCGCCGAACCCGAGACGGTGATGCCCACTGAGGCCATCAGCGACATCTATCTACGCGAGGGTCTTGTGCCATTCCTGGCGCTGTCGTTCGTGCTTCTTGCCGCAGCTATCGGGGCGATCGTCCTCGCGAGGAAGGACTGAGGCTCGATATGTATGCGGTGAACTTCTTGCTGCTCGGCGCCGTGATGTTCGGCCTCGGTGTGTTTGGTGTGTTGGCACGACGTAACGCGGTCGCCGTGTTGATGTCGATCGAACTCATCTTGAATGCGGTGAACGTCAACCTCATCGCGTTTGCATTGATGAACAACTCCGCTGAGGGCCATGTCTTCGCGTTGTATGTGATTGCGGTGGCGGCTGCCGAAGTCGGCGTGGGCCTCGCGATGGTGCTCATGATTTATCGGAACCGGCGATCGATCGCCCTCGATGAACTGTCGACGATGCGAGGCTGACGATGACTGCTGCCACACTCACCACCGGCTGGTTCCTCGAGAACGCCTGGCTGATTCCAATCATCCCGGCGATCGGTTTTGTTCTGATCATCGCGCTGGGCAAGCGACTGCCGGCCAAGGGCAGCGAGATTGGCATCGCATCGATTGGGGCGTCGCTCGTGCTGGCGATCGGTGCCACCTACCAGTGGATCGACCGTGTCTCATCCGCCGGCGGTGGTGAATATGCCGGCCCGATCTCCGGTGTATTCGGTTTTGCTCGGTCGATTTTCCCGTCGGCGTCAGAGGCGGGCACGGAGACCTACGTCGAGCCGGTGATCAAGTCGTGGACTTGGTGGCAGTCGGGCGGGCTTGAGTTTGGCTTCGGCCAGCACATCGATGGTCTGGCGATCATGCTGCTGTTGCTCGTGACGTTCATCTCTCTGCTGGTGCAGATCTTCTCCACCGAGTACGTCTCGGGCGACCGCCGCTACACCCATTTCTTTGCTGCGCTGACCTTGTTCTCTGCGGGCATGTTGGTGATGGTGCTCGCCGAGAACATGATCCAGTTGATCCTGGGCTGGGAGATCATGGGCTTGTGCTCGTTCATGCTCATCGGTCACTGGTGGGAAGAGCAGGCCAACTCGCGCGCGGCTCTGAAGGCGTTCTTCACCGTTCGGGTCGGTGATGTCGGCCTGCTGGTCGGCACCGCGATCATTTTCTTCGGCGCGAACCAATGGGCGGTCGACAACGGGTCGAACGGTTTCTCAATCCAGGCGATCTCGGGCTGGGCGCTGTCGGGCGAAGCCTCCGACAGTGTGTTGCTCTGGGGCGGCGTCGCCCTCTTCATCGCGGCGATCGGCAAGTCGGGTCAGTTCCCGCTGCACACCTGGCTGCCGGACGCAATGGCAGGCCCCACGCCGGTGTCGTCGCTGCTGCACTCCTCGACCATGGTCGTGGCGGGTGTGTTCTTGGTGGCCCGCCTGTACCCGGTGTTCTTCATCGGTTTCGACATCGGCTCGACCAATATCAACCTGATCGCCGTGATCGGTGGCATCACCGTGATCGCCGCGGCCGCATTGGCCTTCGTGCAGAGCGACATCAAGAAGGTGCTGGCGTACTCCACGGTGTCGCAGCTGGGGTACATGATGCTCGGGCTCGGTGTGGGCGCATGGCTGCCGGCGGTGTTCCACATCTTCACGCACGCGTTCTTTAAGTGCTGTTTGTTCCTCGCGGCCGGGTCAATTTCGCATTCAGGGTCGCACCACTCGTTCGACATGAAGAAAGACATGGGCGGGCTGTGGCGAAAGATGCCGATCACGGCCGGTACATGGATGATCTCCACCGCAGCGTTGTGCGGCATTCCGTTCTTCTCGGGCTTCTTCTCGAAGGACGAGATCATCGACAATGCCCACAACAACGGGTACAACCTCTTCTATTACGTGGGCCTGATCGGCGCGGCGATGACAGCGGCGTACATGACCCGGGCGACCTACCTGACGTTCTTTGGGACGCCACGTGGTGCAGCGGCCGGGGAACATCACGACGATGCACATGACGATGCCCATGGCGCTGCGCATGCCGCCGGTCACGACACCCACGATGACCATGGCCATGACACGAATGATGCCCATGGTCATGATGCACACGGCCACGATGCACACGGCCACGATGATCACGGCGCCCATGGCCCGCATGAGTCGCCGTGGCGCATCACGGCACCGCTTGTAATCCTGGCGGTGCTTGCCATCGGGTCGGGATATCTCAACGCCCCCGCGGTCGGTACCCACTACTTCACGGACTGGGTCGAACCGGTTGGCGCAGCTGTCGTGACGGATGAGTATTCCTCTGACGGGTACGGCGGTGACGATCACAGCGAGTCCGCAGCACTGGGTTTCGCGGCGCCAATGGCCGAAGAGGGCTACAGCGAGGGCTGCGGGTACACCACACCCGAGGCTGGCACCATTTGCTACGCGCCGAAGTTGAACCATGCGAAGTTCACCTGGGGCAAGGCCGCGCCGTCGATCCTGCTGGTGGCGTTCGGCATTTTGGCGAGTGCATGGATGTGTATGGGTGTGTTCGGCGGTCGTCGTAACCCCTTCGCCGGTCTCACCAGCAAGTTCGCCCCGGCCCGTTGGGGGCATACGTTCCTCGTCAACAAGTACTACCTCGACCATCTGTATGAACGGGTCATCGTTCGTGCCGTTGCTCACCCGATCGCCGCCGCGGCGTACTGGGTGAACCAGAACATTCTCGACGGTGTGGTGAACGGTGTCGGCCGCAGCGGTCGGCGCACCGGCGAGTGGGTGTATCGCAATGTCGACCAACGTGTGGTCGATGGTGCGGTGAACGCGTCAGGTCTCGTTGCCAGCGAGTCCGGCCACGCCGCACAGTCCATTCAATCCGGCCGGGTCAACCAGTACGGTGCCCTGCTGTTTGGCGCCGCCACCGTCGGTGCCATCGTCCTCATCCTCGTCAATATCTGAGCCAGCAACGCCAAGGGTCGCATCACCATGAACACCATTACCAACGACACCTGGATCCTCTCGGTCGGCACATTTCTGCCGCTCGTCGGTGTCCTGCTCATGCTCTTCATCCCCGGAAGCGAGGAGCGCACCCACAAGCAGATCGGCATCGTGACCTCGGCGGCCACACTCGCCGTCGGTGTTCTGACGCTGCTGCGCTTCGATTTCGATCAGAGTGACAAACTGCAGTTCTTCGTCGACAGCGAGTGGATCAGCGTCATCAGTTCGAACTACACGATCGGACTCGACGGCATCAGCCTGCCGCTCTACTTCTTGTCGATGGCGGTGACGTTCCTGGTGATGATCTACACCTGGGACAACATGCCCGACGCGGGCAACCCCAAGCCGTTCATCATGTTGATGCTGATCCTTCAGGTCGGTATGGCTGGATCGTTCATCGCCCAGGACCTCATCTTGTTCTTCGTGTTCTTCGAAGTGGTTTTGCTGCCGATGTACTTCATGATCGGTGTGTGGGGCGGAGAGCAGCGCCAGTACGCCTCGCTCAAGTTCTTCTTGTACACCATGTTCGGGTCGGCGCTGATGCTGGTGGCGTTCTTGGCGCTGTTCTTCCAGACCGGTGCGGCGTCGTTCTCCTTCGCTCATCTCGCCGAGGCGGGCGCACTCGTCGATCGCGATGTGCAGATCTGGATCTTTGCGGGCATGTTCATCGGTTTCGCGGTCAAGGTGCCGATGTTTCCGTTCCATACGTGGCTGCCCGATGCGCATACGCAGGCGCCAACTCAGGGGTCGGTCATCCTTGCGGCCATCTTGTTGAAACTCGGGACCTACGGCTTCGTGCGCATCGCCATCCCGATGCTGCCCCAGGGTGCCAAGGCGTGGGCACCGGTCATCGGCATCCTCGCGGTCATCGGCATTATCTATGGCGCGCTCGGTTGTCTCGCCCAGACCGACATGAAGCGCCTCATCGCGTTCAGCTCGGTGGCGCACATGGGCTTCGTGATGCTCGGCATCTCAACCCTCACCGAATTCGGCATCAACGCTGCCCTGTTCGGCATGGTGGCCCACGGTCTGATCACCGGCATGTTGTTCTTCGTCGCCGGGTCGGTGAAGCATCGCTACCACACCTTGGAGATCAAGCGGTTGTCGGGTCTGTTGATCCAGATGCCGCGCCTCGGTTGGATCCTCGGCTTCTCGGCCATGGCATCGCTTGGCCTGCCCGGCCTGGCCGGCTTCTGGGGCGAGTTCCCAGCGATCTTGTCGGCCTACAACCCGAACTTCGGTCTCAGCGTTGGCCTGTACCGCACGCTGATGGTCATCGCTGCGCTCGGCACCGTGCTCGCCGCGGCATACCTGCTGTGGCTCTACCAGCGCACCGCATTCGGCCGGCCGAACCCCGAGTTCACCGCCACGCCGCATCCGGTTGGCGCCGGTGTCGACGGCGAGCACCACGACGTTCACATCCACGATGTCACCCCGATCGAGTGGGTGGCGTGGACGCCGTTCCTGGTGGCCATCGTGCTGTTTGGTGTGTACCCGCAGTTGATGTTCGATGTGATGGACCCGGCCGTGACAGCCCTGGTTGAGCAGGTGGGGGCGGGCATCCCGTGAGCAGCCTGTTGAGCTCGGTGCTGGCGCAGGCGTGGGTGGCCCCCACGATCGACTGGCATGCGATCGCCCCTGAATTGGTGCTGGTCGTTGGTATCAACTTGGTGCTGTTCATCGACCTGTGGCTCGACGACTCTAAGAAGTGGGCCATGGCGACCCTCACCGGCTTCGTGATGGTCGGTGCATTCATTCCGGTGGTCACATTGGCAGTGATCGGAGATGACGTCCGCGATGCGATATTCGACGGCCGATATGTGGTCGACGAGTACGCACTTGTGTTGAAGGGCCTGTTCCTTCTCGTCGGCTACGTGGTCGTGCTGATGAGCCAGACCGAACTCGAAGAGGGCGGGTACTACCAGGGTGAGTTCTATGTTCTCATGCTGGTCAGTGTCCTCGGCATGGTGATGATGGCCTCGAGCCGTGACCTGTTGAGCGTGTTCGTGGCGCTGGAACTGCTGTCGATCCCGGCCTACATGATGGCCGCGTGGCGCAAGCGTGACCCGCGCAGCAATGAGGCCGGCGTGAAGTACTACCTGCTCGGTGTGTTCGCATCCGGTGTGTTGTTGTATGGGATGAGTTTCCTTTACGGCACCACCGGGTCGACGAAGCTGACCGAGATCGGCGCGGCGCTCACCGGCGATCTCAGTCCGATGCAGGTGTTGGCTGTGGTGTTCGTCATCGCCGGGTTCGGGTTCAAGATTTCTGCTGTGCCGTTCCACACGTGGGCACCCGACACCTACGAAGGGGCCCCCACGCCGGTCACCGCGTTTTTGTCGGTGGCATCGAAGGCGGCTGGTTTCGTTGCGCTGTTGACCGTGCTCTATCTCGGTCTGCACGGGGCCGGCGAGGTGCACGGACCGCTCATCTGGGTGCTGGCGGCGCTCACCATGACCATCGGCAACGTGATCGCTTTGCGCCAGACGAACATCGTGCGCATGCTGGCGTACTCGTCGGTGAGCCAGGGTGGATTCATTCTCATGCCGCTGGCGTTCATCTCTGACGGTGCCGCCGAGTCGGCATTGCGAGCGGTCGTGATTTATCTATTGATCTACGCGTTCTCGAACCTCGGTGCGTTCGCTGTGATCATCTCGGTTGCGCGACGCACCGGCAGCGGCGAGATCACCTCGTTCGGTGGCCTCATGTCGTACGCGCCGGCACTCGGCGTTCTGATGACGATCTTCATGGCGTCGCTGGCCGGCATCCCGCCGCTGGGTATCTGGATCGCGAAACTGCAGTCATTCCGGGCGCTGATCGATGCGGGTACCGATGCCGCGTATGTGCTCGCTGTGATCGCAGCGGTGAACACCGTGATCGCTGCGGGCTATTACATGCGCGTGTTGCGTCAGGTATGGATGGCCCCTGCTCCCGATGGCGATACGAGCCCGATCGTGACCCCGCAGCCGGTGGCGCTGGCGTTGGGTATCACCGCTGGCGGCACGCTGCTGCTCGGCATCCTGCCGGGCTTGGTGCTGCGCTTCGCCGATTTGCCAGACCTAACTGGCGCCTTCGGCCTCTGAGCCGGTGAGCATCCCGGTTCCCTTCGACGTCTTCGTCGAGCGAGCCCTGTACGGCGATGGTGGGTTCTACACCTCGACGGGGCGGGCAGGACGCCGAGGCGACTTCATCACATCGCCGGAGATCGGGCCGCTGTTCGGTGCGGTTGTGGCGCGCTTTCTTGATGCGGAGTGGGCGCGGGCGGGCCGACCCGACGAATTCTGCGTGTACGAGGTGGGTGCAGGTCCGGGCACCCTGGCGCGTGCGGTATTGGCCGCCGACCCGAATTGTGCCGCCGCACTTGCGTACACCTGTGTTGAAGTGTCGGTCGCGCAGCGTGAGACGCACCCCGATGGAGTGACATCGGTGGCTGCGCTGCCCGATGGTGTGTTGCGCGGTGTTGTCATCGCCAACGAACTCCTCGACAACGTGCCGTTTCGGTTGGCCGTCTTCGATGGCGCGTGGCGTGAGGCATATGTGGTCGACGAGGGCAGTGGATCCTCCGAGGTTCTCTCGGCGCCCTTCGATCCAGTGCCGCCGGTGTTGCCGACTGCACCACCCCATGGGGCCCGCGTCCCGCTGGTGGATCGGGCAGCGGCGTTCGTTCGCGATGTTGTCGGGCGTCTCGATGGTGTGTTCGTGGCGGTGGACTATTTCGCGCCAACCACGGAGGGGCTTGCCATGCGGCCGTGGCGTGAGTGGTTGCGCACCTACCGGGCACACGAACGTGGCGGGCACTATCTCGCGGACCCGGGCGAGCAGGACATCACGTGTGAGCCACCATTGGACCAACTGCCGGTTGCTGACGCGGTGCGGTCTCAAGCACAGTGGTTAGCCCTCCACGGCATCGATGACCTCGTAGCCGAGGGTCGCCGGCTGTGGGAAGAGTCGGCAGCGGCTCCCGATCTGCGCGCTCTACGGATGAGGTCGCGTATCAGCGAGGCCGAGGCGTTGGTAGATCCGGCGGGAGTGGGCGGTTTCGATGTCGTGGAGTGGCGCGGTGTCGGAGGGCCGGCCTAGCCCATCGAGTATCTGACCGGCCGGAGTCATTGTGGAGACCGGTGTGGGCCCGCTGAGAAAGTATGACTAGTGTCATGAGCGGTGACCACTTTCCTCGACCTCGTGTGGGTCACGGCGGGAGTCGTGCTCGGCGGATGCGCCGTCGCGATCGCCGAACGGCGTCGGCGGCACTGAGGTCACCTCCTCCGGGTGTGTGGGGGTGCGCAGCATCCCCACACACCTGATCTGTTCTCAACTTTGATGGCTGGCATTAGCGGTTGACACGGCCGGACACGCGCAGCGGTCACGACCTGCCCACTCGGGTCATCACCATCGTCCTCGCCTACCATCGAGGTTGGTGATCGGGTGAACGGTCATCAGACATCATGAGCAGGGGGACATCATGAGCGATGCACATGGCGACACGATCGACGCACTCGGACATGAGGATCGTCGATTTCCACCGCCCGCAGATTTCGTGGCCGGTGCGGCCGTCACCGATGGGGCCATGCGCGCCGAGGCACTCGCCGACCCCGAGGCGTTCTGGGCGCGGCAGGCATCTGAATTATTGACCTGGCAGGAACCATGGAGCCGCGTCCTCGAGTGGCAAGTTCCCAACGCGCGCTGGTTCGACGGCGGCCGTCTGAACGTGGCCGAGAACTGCTTGGACCGTCATGTGGCTGCGGGGCATGGCTCGAGGGTGGCCATCCACTGGGAGGGCGAACCCGGCGATACGCGCACGATCACCTATGCCGACCTCCTTGCCGAAGTGGAGCGGTTCTCAAATGTGCTGCGCTCGCTGGGTGTGGCGAAAGGCGATCGGGTCAACATCTACCTGCCGATGATTCCCGAAGCGGCGGTGGCGATGCTGTCGTGTGCACGCATCGGTGCGGTGCATTCGGTTGTGTTCGGCGGCTTCTCCTCACAATCGTTGGCCGATCGGATCAACGATGCAGAGGCCAAGGTGCTGATCACCGCCGATGGCGGATACCGACGCGGTGAGGTGTTCGCGCTCAAGCCGGCTGCCGATGAAGCCCTCGCAACCACACCGTCGATCGAGCACGTGGTGGTGGTGCGTCGCGGTGGCAACGAGGTGACGATGCAGTCCGGTCGCGACCACTGGTACCACGACCTGATGGAGGAGGCACCACCGTCGTGCCCTGCCGAGGGCATGGATGCTGAGGACCTGCTGTTCTTGTTGTATACGTCGGGCACCACCGGCAAGCCGAAGGGGATCATGCACACGACCGGTGGCTACCTCACCCATGTCACCTACACACATCGTTATGTGTTCGACCTTCGCCCCGACGATGTGTACTGGTGCACCGCCGACGTGGGCTGGATCACCGGCCACTCGTACATCGTGTACGGCCCATTGGCCAATGGCGCCACACAGGTGATGTACGAAGGGGTGCCCAATCACCCCGGCAACGATCGATTCTGGGACATCGTGGAGCGTTATGGGGTGACAATCTTCTACACCGCACCCACCGCGATTCGGACCTTTATGAAATGGGGTGCCGAGGAACCAGCGGCTCATGATCTGTCGTCGTTGCGTCTCCTCGGGACCGTCGGCGAGCCGATCAATCCCGAGGCGTGGATGTGGTACCACACGCATATCGGTCAGGGCCGCTGCCCGATCGTCGACACCTGGTGGCAGACCGAGACCGGTGGGATCATGATCTCGCCGCTACCGGGGGAGACGACGACCAAGCCGGGGTCCGCCACCTTCGCCTTGCCGGGGGTGAGCGCGGAGGTGCTCGACGATGCCGGACAGGTCGTCACCCACGGTGGTGGGTACCTTGCACTCACCCAGCCGTGGCCGGGAATGTTGCGCGGCATCTGGGGCGACTCACAGCGCTTCGTTGATACCTACTGGAGTCGGTTCGAGGGCCGATACTTCGCCGGTGATGGTGCTCGACTCGACGATGACGGGTACCTGTGGCTGCTCGGTCGCGTCGATGACGTGATGAACGTCTCGGGTCATCGCATCTCGACCACCGAGGTCGAGTCGGCACTCGTGTCGCATCCGGCGGTGGCGGAAGCCGCCGTGGTCGGTGCCACCGACGATACGACGGGCCAGGCGATCGTTGCCTACGTGTCGCTGCGCGGCGGCGCCGATGTCGACGTCACCACGTTGCGCAACCATGTGGCCACTGAGATCGGAGCGATCGCGAAGCCGAAGGCAATCTTCTTCACCCCCGACCTTCCCAAGACGAGGTCGGGCAAAATCATGCGCCGCCTTCTGCGCGATGTTGCCGAGGGACGCGACCTCGGCGATACCACCACACTGGCGGATGCCTCAGTGGTCTCGGAACTGCAACAGCGCGCGTTAGAGGCACCGGCGGAGGATTGAGGGGTCCGCACGACCCCGCCGCAATCAGTCGCGGAAGTTATTGAACTGCAGGGGAATGCCGAGATCGGCACCCTTCAACAAGGCGATGACGGCCTGCAGGTCGTCGCGTTTCTTGCCGGTCACTCGCACCGAATCCCCTTGGGTTTGAGAGTTCACACCCTTGGGCGCTTGGGCCTTGATCAGTTTGTTGATCTCTTTGGCCTTGTCCGATGAGATGCCGACCTTGATGGTCACAACCTGGCGCACAGTGTTCTGGGTGGCGTCGGCGACATCGCCGTACTCCACGCCTTTCAGTGAGACGCCCCGCTTCACGAGACGTTCCTCGAGCACGACGCGCAGTGCATCGAGTCGATCGGTGCTCACCGTATGCAGGGTGATCACCATGTCGTTCTGTTCGATGGTCGAGTTCGTGTTCTTGAAGTCGAAACGGGTGCTCACCTCGCGCTGGGCCTGGTCGACCGCATTGCGCACCTCTTGGGCATCCACTTCGGAGACAATGTCAAAACTGGGCATAGTCACACCGTACCCGGGTGTGAACGCTGGCGACGCCGGTACGATGCGTCGCCGACATATGGGTCGGTGCCCGAGCGGCCAAAGGGAGCAGACTGTAAATCTGCCGGCATTGCCTTCGGAGGTTCAAATCCTCCCCGGCCCACACAGCGACGGTAAGGTCGCAACGACATGTGACTGCTTCGGTCCTCCGAATGCAGCCCAACCCCATGACGACTCCGCCGGTGATACCGACGGAGTCGTTGTGGTTTTCAGGTGCGGTGCACCGTACTCAGAGGACGATTTGCATGACCGCGACATCGAGCCAGCGGTTGAACTTGCGGCCGACCTCGCGTTCGATCCCCACCAGTTCGAATCCACACGCCGCGTGCAGGGCGCGCGACGCAGTCCCCGATGCCTCGATCCGCGCGACCACACTGTGGAATCCCGAATCACGGGCAATGTGTACGAGTTCGCTCAAGATGGCACGACCCACGCCGCGTCCGGCGTGTGCACGATCGACGTAGACCGAGTCTTCGACGGTTGTTGAGTACGCAGCACGTTCTTTGTATGCCGACAGCGAACCGAAGCCGATCACCTCACCATCGGCGCAGGCGACCACGGCCGAGAACGCACCCGACCGAGCGCGTAACCAATCGCGTTGCTGGTCGATGGATCGCGGCACAAGATCGAATGTCGAGACTTCGGTGGTGACCTCGTGGTTGTAGATCCTCGCAATCGCGGCGGCGTCGTCAAGGGTGGCAGCGCGCAGGGTCGGTGTGTCCTGGTTGGTCACGACGCGCAGGTTAGCGACGGCGCTCGCTGGCACATCGGTGGGGCACTGGTGAAATGTGTGTGCTGTCGCCCAGATGCGACCGACAGCGTGGTGTGTTCGGCCGCATCACCGATACACTCACCCGCCGGTCGTGGACCAACCACGTCCGAGTGGCCCTCTTAGCTCAGTCGGCAGAGCACAGCCATGGTAAGGCTGGTGTCGTGGGTTCGATTCCCACAGAGGGCTCGGCCAAGCGGTCGGTCCCCGGACCGTCCGGGGCAAGCCACGGCGGCGTAGCTCAGTTGGTCAGAGCATCCGGCTCATAATCGGAAGGTCATCGGTTCAAACCCGATCGCCGCTACTACACCACTAAGAATCAGAAATCCACGGAGACCAAGGGAACTGTCATGAGCAAGGCGAAGTTCGAGCGTAATAAGACGCATGTGAACATTGGGACGATGGGTCATATTGACCATGGGAAGACGACGTTGACGGCGGCGATTTCGAAGACGTTGTCGGATCGTGGTCTGGCGGATTTCACGTCGTTTGACAATATTGATAAGGCGCCGGAGGAGAAGGCGCGTGGTATTACGATTTCGATTTCTCATATTGAGTATGAGACGGAGAATCGTCACTATGCCCATGTTGATATGCCGGGTCATGCTGACTACATCAAGAACATGATTACGGGTGCGGCGCAGGTTGATGGCGCGATTTTGGTGGTTGCGGCGACGGATGGTCCGATGCCGCAGACGCGTGAGCATGTGTTGTTGGCTCGTCAGGTTGGTGTGCCGTCGATTGTGGTGGCGTTGAACAAGGCTGACATGGTTGATGATGCGGAGTTGTTGGAGTTGGTGGAGCTCGAGATTCGTGAGTTGTTGAACGAGTATGAGTTCCCTGGTGATGATGCTCCGATTGTTCCGGTGTCGGCGTTGAAGGCTCTGGAGGGTGACGCGGAGTGGCAGGAGAAGGTCATGGAGCTGATGAATGCCTGTGATTCGTATATCCCGCAGCCGGAGCGTGATTTGGATAAGCCGTTCTTGATGCCGATTGAGGATGTGTTCACGATTACTGGTCGTGGCACGGTGGTGACCGGCAAGGTGGAGCAGGGGATTATCCACACGGGTGATGAGGTGGAGATCGTTGGTTTGCGGGATACGCAAAAGACGACGTGTACTGGTGTGGAGATGTTCCGTAAGTTGCTCGATGAGGGTCAGGCGGGTGACAACATTGGTGCGTTGTTGCGTGGCACGGAGAAGTCAGATGTGGAGCGTGGCCAGGTGTTGTGTGCGCCGGGTTCGATTACGCCGCACACTGATTTTGAGGGTCAGGTGTATGTGTTGACGAAGGAAGAGGGTGGCCGTCATAAGCCGTTCTTCAACAATTATCGTCCGCAGTTCTTTTTCCGTACGACGGATGTGACCGGGACGGTGGAGTTGCCGTCGGGTACGGAGATGGTGATGCCGGGTGACAATGTCACGATGACGGTGCAGTTGGGTAAGCCGATCGCGATGGATGAGGGTCTGCGGTTCGCTATTCGTGAGGGTGGTCGTACTGTGGGTGCGGGCCGCGTCACGAAGATCATCAAGTGACTCTCTCCCCATAACTGAACTCAGCGGAAGGAAACAGCCATGGCTAAGAGTGACAAGAGGGTGAAGATCACTCTTGAGTGCACCGAGTGCAAGCGGCGCAACTACATCACGATGAAGTCGAAGATCAACGATCGTGAGCGCCTCGAGATGAACAAATACTGCAGTCACGAGCGGCGTCATACCCTTCACAAGGAGACCCGCTGAGTTAATCACCGGGCGGCTCGTTAGGCTGGTCGCCCCCGAGGGCAGTAGCTCAGTTGGTAGAGCATCGGTCTCCAAAACCGACGGTCGGGGGTTCGAGTCCCTCCTGCCCTGCTCGACACGCAACGTACGACGACACGGAATGACATGTCACTGGATGATCTAAACCGCGAACAGAAGCGCCTCTTGAAGCGTCAGGGTGCGCTGGACGACAAGGGTGCTCCCGTGCGCGGGGCACCCGCGTCGCGGTCTGACCGTGAACGTGTCGGCCCCCGTCAGTACCTGCGTGAAGTGCGCGACGAGATGCGCAAGGTGGCATGGCCAGCGCGCCCCGAAGTGGTGCGCTACTCGGCAATTGTCACCGTGACCGTGGTGGTGTACACCGCCTACATCGCCGGTGTGGACTTCGGTCTCGGCGAACTGATGGGTTGGTTCTACACCTGATGGACCAGGAGACGCCGATGAGCGACGATACGAACGACGCCACCGACGGCCCCGGTTCCGTGGCCGATCTGTTGCCGGTGGGCGACGCTGCCCCCGTAGGTGACGCGGACACTGCTGGCGACGCGGATACCGCTGGCGATGACGCCTCTGTTGATGATGCGAACGGCGTGGTGGCTGCCGATGATGCAGGCAACGCTGTCGTTGCGGATACCGCGGTCGATGCGACCGACGAGGCCACAGCGGTCGAGACCGTGCCCGCCGACGATCCCTGGACCCGCCCCGGCCAGTGGTATGTCGTGCACACCCAGTCAGGTCACGAGAAGAAGGTCACCTTGAACCTTGAGGCGCGCATCGCGTCGATGAACCTCGAGCACAAGGTCTTCGAAGTGGTGGCACCCACCGAAGAGGTCGTCGAGTACCGCAACGGCAAGAAGCAGACGGTGAGCCGCAAGGTCTTCCCCGGGTATCTGCTCGTGCGCTGCGAGATGGACGACGAGTCGTGGTACTGCATTCGCAACACGCCGGGAATCACCGGTTTCGTTGGCCAAAGCGAACGTGGCCAAAAGCCCACCCCACTGCGTCGTCGCGAAGTACGAACCTTCCTCGCCACCAAGCCCGAGGGTGAGGCCGCGGTTGCACGTCCGAAGCCCAAGCTCGACTACGACGTCGGCGAGGCGGTCAACATCAAGGAAGGTCCGTTCGCGGACTTCACCGGCGAGATCGCCGAGATCAATGCCGATCACATGAAACTCAAGGTGCTCGTGAACATCTTCGGACGCGAGACCCTCGTTGAGATGGACTTCAGCCAGGTCGCCAAGCTCTGAGCGATCGAATAGAGAGAGAAGAACGGAACAGTCATGGCCAAGAAGAAGGTTGCAGCGGTCGTCAAGATCCAGATCGAAGCCGGTAAGGCGAGCCCCGCCCCGCCGGTGGGTACCGCGCTCGGCCCGCACGGCATCGCCATCATGGACTTCGTCAAGGCCTACAACGCCGCGACGGAATCACAGGCCGGCACCGTGGTGCCGACAGAAATCACCATCTTCGAGGATCGGACGTTCTCGTTCATCCTCAAGACGCCGCCGACTCCGGTGCTCATTCGCGAGAAGGCCGGTATCGCCAAGGCAGCGACGAACCCCGGTACGGAAACAGCGGCCACGATCAGCGAGGCCGATGTGGAAGAGATCGCCAAGATCAAGATGCCGGACTTGAACGCCAACGACATCGAGGCCGCCAAGCAGCAGGTGCGTGGCACGGCTCGGTCGATGGGTATCGCGATCGGCTGAACCGATCGTTGGGCAGCGGCATCCGCCGTTGCCCTCGCCGTCCTGTCCGGGAGGACCTCGCCCGGGGGACAACTCACACGAGGGAGACAACAATGTCAGGAAAGAAGTATGCAGATGCGCTGAAGCGGTACGACCGCGAGGCGTTTCATTCACCGGCCGAAGCGGTCACCCTGGTCAAGTCGATCGCGTCAGCGAAGTTTGACGAGACCGTTGAAGTGGCTATCCGTCTCGGCGTCGACCCCCGCAAGGCGGACCAGATGGTGCGTGGCACCGTGGCGTTGCCGTCGGGTACCGGTCGTGATGTGCGCGTGGCCGTGTTCGCCGCTGGTCCCGCCGCCGATGAGGCCCGCGCTGCCGGCGCCGATCTCGTGGGTGCCGACGACCTCGCCGAGCGCATCGAAGCCGGTGAGATGAACTTCGATCTCACGATCGCTACGCCCGACATGATGCCCCTCGTTGGTCGCCTCGGTCGTCAGCTCGGCCCACGCGGTCTGATGCCCAACCCGAAATCGGGAACCGTCACCACTGACGTCGGTCGTGCGGTCGGCGAGTTCAAGGGCGGCAAGGTGGAGTACCGCACCGACCGTTTCGGCAACGTGCACGTGCAGCTGGGCAAAGTGAGCTTCACCCCTGAGCAGCTCGAGGCCAACTTCCGTGCAGTGATCGACGAAATCCAGCGCGCCAAGCCCGCCAGTGCCAAGGGCCGCTACATCAAGAAGATCACCGTGTCGTCGACCCAAGGTCCCGGTGTCCGTGTCGACACCGGCCGTCTACGCGTCGAAGACTGAACACGATGTGCCGGCGTGCCGGCACATGAGGAGGCTCCGGCACACTGTGCCGATAGCGTCCCGCCAACAACCGAATGCTCGCCATAGACCGTTGGTCCACCTTCGGGTGGGTAATGGATTCCGCCAACGCAGGTGCTGCCTCCACGCACGGTGTCCGTGTCGTGTGGCGTCGCCCATGCGAGCCAGACGACAACGGAAAGGAGGTAAGCACCAATGACAGCGACGATGACAGCAGCCGGACGTGAGGCCCGCCCCGAGAAGGTTGCAGCGATTGAAGAAATCACTGCCCGTCTCAACGCGGCCGATGCCGTGTTCATCACGGAATACCGCGGACTGACCGTGTCGCAGATCACCGAGATCCGCGCCTCCCTGCGCAACGCCGGTGGCGAAATGAGCGTGTATAAGAACACGCTCGTGCGTTTCGCCGTGGCAAACGCCGGGATCGACGGAGTCGATGAACTGCTGGTCGGACCGACCGCCCTCACCTTCGCCAGTGGCGATATCGCTGCGGTAGCCAAGGTCTTAAAGGCCGGCGCCAAAGCGAATGAGAACCTGGTGATCAAGGGCGGTGTGATGTCGGGAGCAGCGATCGGTGCGGCCGATGTGGCTGCCCTGGCCGATCTGCCCTCGCGCGAGCAGCTCCTCGCGATGTTCGCCGGTGCCCTGCAGGCACCGCTCGTCCGCACGGCCGGCCTATTGCAGGCCCTGCCGCGCAACCTGGCCTATGGCCTGTCGGCACTGATCGACAAGCAGGCCGCCTGATCCACCGCGCCGCGGTGGTGGCGCCTGAGAACACCCAACGACAACGACCAACAGGTCGATCCCAAGGAGACAACAGATATGGCAACCAAGGAAGAAATCCTCGACGCAATCTCGAACATGACCGTCCTCGAGCTCAAAGAGCTGCTGGACGCATTCGAGGAGCGTTTCGACGTGACCGCTGCGGCCCCGGTGGCCGTGGCCGCTGCAGCGCCTGCTGGCGGTGGCGGCGATGACGGCGGCGCAGCCGAGAAGGACGAGTTCGACGTCGTGATCAACGACGCCGGCGGCCAGAAGATCCAGGTCATCAAGGTCGTGCGCGAGCTCACCAGCCTGGGCCTGAAGGAGGCCAAGGATCTCGTCGACGGTGCGCCGAGCACCGTGTTGGAGAAGGCTGCTGCCGATGCCGCCAACGAGGCCAAGGCCAAGTTGGAAGAGGCTGGCGCCACCGTCGAGCTCAAGTGATTCGTGGCGCTGCGGCGCCCGTGATCGGCCGAACAGCCCCGGGATTCGTCCCGGGGCTGTGTGCTGTCGGGGCGTAGTTACCCACCCGACACGACAGCGCGCAGCGGGAATGCTTGACACGTTCGGTCGCCCTGCTTAGCGTTAGGGGCGCTCAGGGCGTCGCGTGATGGCGTGTTGATGTTTCTGGCTGTGCGCCGTTAGGCTTGTCGGTTGCCGTGCGTCGCCCTAGCCAACCCCCATCAACGGTGGTGTCTGTGGCATGCCCGGTGTGTCGTCGAGCCGAACCCGAGGTGAACTGTGGCCAATAAGGCAGCTGTCCGTGAACGTTACTCGTTCGGGAACCTGAACGAACCGCTCGAACTTCCCGATCTCCTCGCGGTGCAGCGCGACAGTTTCGAGTGGTTCCTCAACGAAGGCCTGGCCAATACCTTCCGCGATATCTCGCCGATCAAGGACTTCTCCGAAGCCCTGCAGCTCGAACTCGAATTTGACCCATTCGATGAAGACCTCCGCCCGCCGCCCAAGTTCACGGTGGAGGAGTGCAAAGAAAAGGACATGACCTACGCCGCGCCGGTGTTCGTGCGGGCGCGCTTCTTGAACCAGCACACCGGTGAGATCAAGGAGCAGACGGTCTTCATGGGCGACTTCCCGGTGATGACCGAGAAGGGCACCTTCATCGTCAACGGCACCGAGCGTGTGGTCGTGTCGCAATTGGTGCGTAGCCCCGGCGTGATCTTTGAGCCCGGAGAGCGGTACCGTCTGCGTAATCTCACAAAGCACCAGTTGGTGAAGGCCACCATCCACCCGTACCGCGGTGAGTGGATGGAGTTCGACGTCGAGCAGCGCCCCGGCAAGGACGTCACCTGTGGCACCCGCGTGGCTCGCAAGCGCCGCATCGGCGTGTTCACGCTGTTGCGTGCCCTCGGCTACGACGAAGAGAACGCCCCCGGTTTCTTGGACCGCTTCGTGCGACATTTCGACTTCCTCGAAGGGCAGTGGGACAAGGAGCGTGACGTCGCTCCCACCCGTGAGGAAGCCCTCGTCGAGATCTACAAGCGTGCCCGCCCCGGTGAGCCGCCCACGGTCGAATCCGCACGCGCGTATTTCCGCAACGCCTTCTTCGAGAGCCGCCGGTACGACCTCAGCCGTGTCGGTCGCTACAAGCTCGACCGCAAGCTCGGCGACGAGGTGGCCACTTTGGCGTCCACCTTCGGCCTCGACGGCATCGATCTGGACGGCGAACCATTGATCGACCTGCCCAGCGACGACCAGCACGTGCTCAGCCGCTGCGAGGTTCTGGCCACGGTCACCTACATGTTGAACCTGGTCAAGCAGGAGCCGGGCTACCGCCTCGACGATCAGGACCACTTCGCCAACCGACGGATCCGCTCGGTGGGCGAACTCATTCAGAACCAGGTGCGCATCGGCCTCAGTCGCATGGAGCGCGTGGTGCGCGAGCGCATGACCACTCAGGATGTCGAAGCGATCACACCGCAGACGCTCATCAACATCCGCCCGGTTGTGGCCTCCATCAAGGAGTTTTTCGGCACCTCGCAGCTGTCGCAGTTCATGGACCAGGTCAACCCGTTGTCAGGTTTGACGCACCGCCGTCGTCTGTCGGCGCTGGGGCCCGGTGGCCTCAGCCGTGAGCGCGCGGGCTTCGAAGTCCGCGACGTGCACTTCTCCCACTATGGCCGTATGTGTCCCATCGAGACTCCCGAGGGCCCGAACATCGGTCTGATCGGCGGTCTGTCGAGCTTCGCGCGCGTCAACGAGTTCGGATTCATCGAGACCCCGTATCGCAAGGTGGTCAACGGTCGTGTCACCGACGAGATCGTGTACATGGCCGCTGACGAAGAGGAGAAGTACGTCGTCGCGCAGGCCAACGCGCCGCTCAATCCTGATGGCACGTTCAAGAACCCGAAGGTGCTCGTGCGTCGATCGCCGCAGGCCGCCAGCCTCGACGACCTCCGCAAGATGCTCGAACAGGAGAGCTTCTTCGGTGCCACCACCGACATCTCGTTGGTGGAGCCCGCCGAGGTCGACTACATGGACGTGTCGCCGAAGCAGATCGTCTCGGTGGCGACCGCACTCATCCCGTTCCTTGAGCACGACGACGCGAACCGCGCGCTGATGGGCGCCAACATGCAGCGCCAGGCTGTGCCGTTGCTGCGCGCCGAGGCGCCGTACATCGGTACCGGCATCGAGGCACGTGCCGCTGGCGACGCGGCCGACCTCATCTCCGCCGAGGACGATGGCACGGTGCTCGAGGTCAGTGGCGAACTGATCACCGTGCAATACAAGACACTCGGCAAGAAGTCGTATCGCTTGTCGAAGTTCCGTCGCTCGAATCAGGACACCTGCATCAACCACCGTCCACGGGTGTTGAAGGGCGACACGGTTCGCACCGGCGATCTCCTCGCCGATGGCCCATCGACCGACCACGGTGAACTGGCCCTCGGCAAGAACCTCCTCGTGGCGTTCATGCCGTGGGAGGGCTACAACTTCGAGGACGCCATCATCTTGTCCGAGCGTTTGGTGCGTGATGACGTGCTCACGTCCATTCACATTCATGTGCATCAGATCGACGCTCGTGACACCAAGTTGGGTCCCGAAGAAATCTCGCGCGACATCCCCAACCTGTCCGACGACATCCTCGCCGACCTCGACGACCGCGGCATCATCCGCATCGGTGCCGAGGTGGGCCCCAGCGATGTGCTGGTCGGCAAGGTCACCCCGAAGGGCGAGACCGAACTCACCCCCGAGGAGCGCCTGCTGCGCGCCATCTTCGGTGAAAAGGCCCGCGAAGTGCGCGACACCAGCTTGAAGGTGCCACACGGCGAGTCCGGCAAGGTCATCGACGTCAAGGTGTTCAACCGCGACGACGGCGATGAGTTGCCCCCGGGCGTGAATCAGTTGGTGCGAGTGTTCGTTGCGCAGAAGCGCAAGATCTCCGTCGGCGACAAGCTCGCTGGCCGCCACGGCAACAAGGGTGTGATCTCGAAGATCCTTCCCGTCGAGGACATGCCGTACCTTGCTGACGGCACCCCGGTCGACATCATTTTGAATCCGCTTGGCGTGCCCAGCCGCATGAACGTCGGTCAGGTCCTCGAAGCGCACCTCGGCTACTGCGCCCGGTGGGGCTGGACCGATCCGAACACCGGCAAACGCGTCGGTGATGAGCCGCTGCGTGGTATCGAGCGCAAGACCCGTCCGAACACCGATCCGGCGACCTTCGTGGCCACCCCGGTGTTCGATGGCGCCAACTGGGATGAGGAGGAGAAGTCGGGACGTCACCCGACCATCCAGCAGATCCTGGCGAACCTCGAGCCCGAGTCGGTCGACGGTGACCGCCTCATCGGCACGAACGGCAAGACCACTCTGTACAACGGCCGCACCGGCGAGCCCTACGACAACCCGATCACCGTTGGCTACATGTACATCTTGAAGTTGGCGCACCTCGTCGATGACAAGATCCATGCCCGCTCCACCGGCCCGTACTCGATGATCACTCAGCAGCCGCTTGGCGGTAAGGCCCAGTTCGGTGGTCAGCGCTTCGGTGAGATGGAGGTGTGGGCACTCGAGGCGTACGGCTCGGCCTACTGCCTGCAGGAGCTGCTCACGATCAAGAGTGACGATGTGCTCGGTCGCATCAAGGTCTACGAGGCCATCGTGAAGGGCGAGAACATCCCCGAACCGGGTGTGCCCGAGAGCTTCAAGGTGCTCATGAAAGAGATGCAGGCCCTGTGCATCAACGTCGAGGTGCTCGGCGACGACGGACGTGAGATTGAGATGCGCGACCTCGACGACGACATTCACCGCACGATGGAAGACCTGGGTATCGACATCTCGCGCCCTGAGCGCGGATCCGACGACGACGACCGCCAGCGGGCTGCTCGCTGAGCCTGGTACGGACACAGAACGAGAACGAAGGAACACACATGCTCGACGTCAACATGTTCGACCAGCTGAAGATTGGACTGGCCACCGCGGATCAGATCCGCCTGTGGTCCCACGGCGAGGTCAAGAAGCCCGAGACGATCAACTACCGCACGCTGCGCCCCGAAAAAGAGGGCCTGTTCTGCGAAAAGATCTTCGGACCGACCCGCGACTGGGAGTGCTACTGCGGCAAGTACAAGCGGGTGCGCTTCAAGGGCATCATTTGTGAACGCTGTGGTGTGGAGGTCACGCGTTCCAAGGTGCGCCGCGATCGCATGGGCCACATCGAATTGTCGGCCCCCGTGGTGCACATCTGGTACCTGCGCGGTACCCGTTCTTGGCTCGCTTACCTGCTGGCCGGTCTCGAGCCCCGTGAGGAACTCAAGGCCAAGCAGCTCGAGAAGGTCATCTACTTCGCGGCGAACCTCGTGACCTGGGTCGACGAGGACCGCCGTCACGAAGATCTCACCAGCTTGGAGGCCGAGTACCTCGAGGAGCGCCGCGAGATCGAGTCCGAGCGCGATGTCGCGATCGATAACCGCTATCGCGAACTCGAAGAAGAAGCGGCCACGGCCGAAGCCTCTGGTAGCGATACCAAGAAAATGAAGCGGGATGCCGATCGCGAGATCGAGTCGATTCGCGAGCGCTACGAGACCGAGATCGACTTGATTCAGCGTGCCTGGGAAGAGTTCCGCGACCTTCACTCCCGCAAGATCATCGAAGACGAACTGTTGTGGCGTGAACTGACCGACAAGTACGCCGACTATTTCGAGGGCGGTACCGGCGCTGATGCGATCAAGTCGCTCATCGACCGGATCAACTTCGACGAAGAAGAGATCAAGCTGCGCGAGGCGATCGACCCGGGCGAGGGCCGCAAGCCACTCAGCGCCCAGCGCAAGCAGAAGGCGATCAAGCGCTTGAAGATCGTTGCGTCGTTCAACCGTCGCGTCGATTCTGATGATCCGGCAAGCCCGCGCCTGAACGACCCCCGCGCGATGATCCTCGACGCCGTGCCGGTGATCCCGCCGGAACTGCGGCCGATGGTGCAACTCGATGGTGGCCGTTTCGCCACCAGCGACCTCAACGACCTGTACCGCCGTGTGATCAACCGCAACAATCGTTTGAAGCGGCTGCTCGATCTCGGCGCACCCGAGATCATCGTCAACAACGAAAAGCGCATGCTGCAAGAGGCTGTCGATGCACTGTTTGACAACGGTCGTCGTGGCCGCCCGGTGACCGGCCCGGGTAACCGTCCGCTCAAGTCGTTGTCGGACATGTTGAAGGGCAAGCAGGGTCGGTTCCGCCAGAACCTTCTCGGAAAGCGCGTGGACTACTCAGGTCGTTCGGTCATCGTGGCCGGCCCGACGCTGAAGCTTCACCAGTGCGGTCTGCCGAAGCTCATGGCTCTCGAACTGTTCAAGCCATTCGTGATGAAGCGCCTCGTCGAGCTCGACGTTGCCCAGAACATCAAGACCGCCAAGCGCATGGTCGAACGTCGCCGCCCACAGGTGTGGGATGTGCTCGACGATGTGATCAAGGAGCATCCGGTGCTGCTCAACCGCGCGCCGACGCTGCACCGACTTGGTATCCAAGCATTCGAGCCGGTGCTGGTCGAGGGCAAGGCCATCCAGATCCACCCGCTGGTGTGCACCGCGTTCAACGCCGACTTCGACGGTGACCAGATGGCGGTTCACGTTCCATTGTCGGCCGAGGCTCAGGCCGAGGCTCGGGTGTTGATGCTGAGCGCGAACAACATCTTGTCGCCGCAGTCGGGTCGCCCCATCGTGACCCCCACCCAGGACATGGTGATCGGTGCGTTCTACCTGACCGAGCAGGTGGCGGGTGCCACCGGCGAAGGCCACGTGTACCGGCACGTGTGGGAAGCGTTGAATGCCCACGAGGCGGGCAGTTTGCACCTCCACGCCGAGATCGAGTTGCGTCCCGCTGGCGGTGAACGGTTCCGCACCACGCTGGGTCGCGCACTGTTCGAGGAGACGTTGCCGGGTGACTACACCGACCAGTTCGGGCATTTCGACACGGTTCTTCGCAAGCGTGAACTCGGCGTGATCGTGGAGCATCTGTCGGACAACTATTCGAACGCGGAGGTTGCCGACACTCTCGACCGCATCAAGAACCTCTGCTATCGCTACGCCAGCCAGTCTGGGCTCACGGTGTCGATCGACGACGTCAAGACCCCTGCAGACAAGCGTGAGACCCTTGACGGGTTCGAGGCCCAGGCCGAGAAGGTCGAGCAGCAGTTCCGCCGCGGCATCATCACCGACGGCGAGCGTCGTCAGCAGGAAGTCCGTATCTGGACCGATGCCACCAACACGCTCACCGCCGCGATGGAGGCCGAGTTCAAGGCGCAGCAGTTCAACCCCATTGACATGATGGTCGGTTCGGGTGCCCGCGGGAACATGACGCAGATGCGTCAGATCGCTGCTATGCGTGGCCTGGTGGCCAACCCTCGTGGCGACATGATCCCCCGTCCCATCAAGTCGAATTTCCGCGAGGGTCTTGAGACCCTCGAGTACTTCATCGCTACCCCGGGTGCTCGTAAGGGTCTGGTCGATACCGCCCTGCGTACTGCCGACTCGGGCTATCTGACCCGTCGCCTGGTCGACGTGGCGCAGGAACTCATCGTGCGCGAAGAGGACTGCGGTAGCACGCTTGGCGTGTGGGTCGAAAACGTGGCCCCCGATACCGCGAATTCGCGCTCTTACCTCGAGACCAAGTTGTTCGGGCGTGCGCTGTTGAACGACGTGGAACTCGCCAGCCCAATGGTCGACGAGAGCGGTGCCGAGGTCTCGGTGCTGACTGCGAACACCATCGTCGGCGAGCGAGAGATGGACGCCTTGCGCGATGACCCGAACGTCAATCGTGTGCGGGTTCGTTCGGTGCTGACCTGTGATGCCGAGCTCGGTGTGTGCGGGTTGTGCTATGGACGTTCGCTCGCCACCGGCAAGCAGATCGAACTCGGCGAGGCCGTTGGCGTCATCGCTGCCCAGTCGATCGGTGAGCCCGGCACGCAGCTGACGATGCGTACCTTCCACACCGGCGGTGTGGCGGGTAAGGACATTGCTGGTGGCCTTCCCCGCGTGGTCGAGTTGTTCGAGTCGCGCACTCCCAAGGGTGCGGCGCGTCTCTCGCCGGCAGCGGGTGTGGCCCGTATCGCCGAGGATGAGGGCCGTGGTATTCCGGTCACTGTCGTCGATGACAGTGGCGAAGAGCACGCGGTGCTGTTGCCTATCGGTGCTCGTCCGATCGTTGCCGATGGCGACGAGGTGCGCGCCGGCGATCCGATCACCGACGGCCCCTTCGATCCAAAAGAACTCATGGAGATCAAGGGCATCCGCGAGACGCAGTTGTATCTCGTGGAGGAAGTGCAGCGCGTCTATCGCGATCAGGGCGTGTCGATCCACGACAAGCACATCGAGCTCATCGTGCGCCAGATGACCCGAAAGATCGGCGTGACTGAGCCGGGCGAGACGGACTTCTTGCCGGGCGAGCGCGTGGACGCGAAGCGGTTCCGCGACACCAACCGCAACATGGTTACCGAGGGCAAGCGCCCCGCCGAGGGACGCCCCGAGATCATGGGTATCACCAAGGCATCGTTGGCCACCGAGAGCTGGTTGTCGGCCGCATCGTTCCAGGAGACCACCCGTGTGCTCACCGAGGCCGCGATCGACGGCAAGTCCGACGATCTCATCGGTCTGAAGGAGAACATCATCATCGGCAAGCTCATTCCGGCCGGTACCGGCATGATGAAGTATCGGGAGTTCTCTGTGCAGGCTCCCGACTACGAACCGATGACCTACTACTCGAGCGATGACGAATTCGGCGACGAGGACACCGCTGCCGAACTCGCCCGTCGACTCGAATCATTCGGTGTTGGTGCTGGCGTGTTCGACGCCGCCGGCGACGCCGACGCCCAAGGATGATGCCGTCGTGCCCGCAACCGAGGTTGTGGGCACGATGGTCCACTCATAACATCTCAGGGTCCGGATCGGCAACGATTCGCGACCGTGACGTAGCCGATGGCCGCCTGCCATCGGTGTGACGAGACGACAGACGAGAAGGTCAACACGTGCCCACCATTCAGCAGCTCGTCCGACAGGGTCGGACATCGAAGTTCACCAAGAGCAAGACACCCGCGTTGAAGGGTTCGCCCCAGCGCCGTGGTGTCTGCACTCGCGTCTACACAACGACGCCCAAGAAGCCGAACTCGGCTCTGCGCAAGGTGGCTCGTGTGCGCCTGTCGTCGGGTATCGAGGTCACGGCCTACATCCCCGGCGAAGGCCACAACCTGCAGGAGCACTCGATCGTGCTCGTACGTGGCGGTCGTGTGCGCGACCTTCCGGGCGTTCGTTACAAGATCATCCGCGGTGCGCTCGATGCGGCCGGCGTAAAGAACCGCAAGCAGGCGCGTAGCCGTTACGGCGCCAAGCAGGAGAAGTGACCCATGCCTCGTAAGGGACCCGCACCACGGCGCGAACTCGTCGCCGATCCGATTCACCGCTCACCGCTGGTGACCCAGTTCGTGAACAAGGTGATGCTGCACGGCAAGCGCACGGTGGCCGAAAAGATCGTCTACGACGCGATGGATCTCATTGCATCGCGTACCGGCGACGATCCGCTCGAGACGCTGAAGCGCGCCGTCGACAACGTCAAGCCGCCACTCGAGGTGCGCAGCCGCCGTGTCGGTGGCGCCACCTACCAAGTGCCGGTCGAGGTGCGCCCACGGCGCGCCACCACGCTTGCCATTCGTTGGCTTGTCGACTTCGCCCGCGATCGCCGCGAGCGCTCGATGGCCGAGTGCCTGGCCGGTGAGCTGATGGACGCCGCCAACGGCTTGGGCGCTGCAATGAAGCGTCGCGATGACATGCAGAAGATGGCCGAGTCGAACAAGGCCTTCGCTCACTACCGCTGGTGAGCCACCGCGGTACAACTATTTGCCCTTTGACAACCTGACCCCACGATCGAACGGAAGTGACCTGTAATGGCCAAGCGTGAGTTCCCCCTCGAGCGCACCCGCAATATCGGCATCATGGCCCACATTGATGCCGGCAAAACCACGACCACCGAGCGCATCCTCTACTACACCGGCAAGAGCTACAAGATCGGTGAGGTGCACGACGGCGCGGCGACCATGGACCACATGGCCCAGGAGCAAGAGCGAGGCATCACGATCACCTCGGCCGCGACCACCTGCGTGTGGAACGACCACCGCATCAACATCATCGACACGCCGGGCCACGTTGACTTCACCATCGAGGTGGAGCGATCTCTGCGCGTGCTCGACGGTGCAGTCACCGTGTTCGACTCGGTGGCCGGTGTGGAGCCCCAGACCGAGACCGTGTGGCGTCAGGCGAACAAGTACAACGTGCCGCGGTTCTGTTTTGTCAACAAGATGGACCGCATCGGTGCGAACTTCTACCGCACCGTCGAAATGGTCGAGTCGCGGCTGCAGGCAAACCCGTTGGTGGTGCAGTTGCCCGTCGGTGCCGGTGGCCCCGAGTCGAACGAACCCTTTGCGGGCCTCGTCGACCTGATCGAGATGAATGCCCTCATCTGGCAGGACGAAGAACTCGGTGCCAAGTGGGATGTCGTCGACATTCCTGCGCATATGACCGATATGGCCGCCGAGTACCGCGAGAAGATGCTCGAGACCATTGCCACGAGTGACGAGGAACTCATGGAGAAGTACCTCGGTGGCGAGGAGCTGACGTCGGTAGAGATCAAGCGCGCCATCCGTGCGGGCACCCTCGCCAACGAGTTCGTCCCCATTCTGTGTGGGTCGGCATTCAAGAACAAGGGCGTGCAGCCGATGCTCGACGCGGTCATCGACTACCTGCCGTCGCCTGTGGACATCGACCCGGCCGAGGGCACCGACCTTAAGGGCGAGACCAAGATCACCCGCGGTCCGAACGACAACAGCTTTGCGGCTCTGGCGTTCAAGATCGTCGCCGACCCGTTCGGCAAGCTCACCTATTTCCGGGTGTACTCGGGCGAGGTCAACAAGGGTGACGAGATCTACAACTCCACCAAAGAAAAGCGTGAGCGTCTCGGCCGCATCTTGTTGATGCATGCGAATCAGCGCGAGGATCTCGACGTCGCCATGGCTGGCGACATCGTCGCGGGTCTCGGGTTCAAGGAGGTCACCACCGGTGACACTCTCTGCGACCGCAATGACGCCGTGATCTTGGAGCGCATGGAGTTCCCCGAACCGGTGATCCACGTGGCCATTGAGCCCAAGACCAAGAGCGACCAGGACAAGCTCGGCAAGGCGCTCAAGTCGCTGTCCGACGAGGATCCGACCTTCCGGGTGCGCACCGATGAAGAGACTGGTCAGACCGTCATCTCGGGCATGGGTGAGTTGCACCTCGAGGTGCTCGTCGACCGCATGATGCGCGAGTTCAACGTGGAGGCCACTGTCGGCAAGCCCCAGGTGGCGTATCGCGAGACCGTCACCAAGCGCGTCGAATCGGTCGAGTACCGCCACATCAAGCAGTCCGGTGGTTCGGGTCAGTTTGCGGTCGTCAAGTTGACGGTGGAGCCGAACCCGGGGAACGGCTACGAGTTCGAAGACAAGATCACCGGTGGCCGTATTCCACGCGAGTACATCCAGCCCACCAACCAGGGCATTCAGGCCGGCCTCGAGTCCGGCGTGCTCGCCGGATACGGCATGGTGGATGTGAAGGTGTCGCTCGTCGATGGCCAGTACCACGACGTGGACTCATCGGAGATGGCGTTCAAGGTCGCCGGTCAGATGGGCTTCAAGCAGGCCGCCGAGAAGGCGGGTCCGGTGCTTCTCGAGCCGATCATGGCCGTTGAGGTCGTGACTCCCGAGGAGTACATGGGCGATGTCATGGGTGACCTGTCCAGTCGCCGCGGGCGGATCGAGGGCATGGAGGCCAATGGCAACCAGCAGACGGTGCGCGCGCAGGTGCCGTTGTCGGAGATGTTCGGTTACTCGACCGACCTCCGTTCCAGCACCCAGGGCCGTGCCACCTACACGATGCAGTTCGACAGCTACCAGCAGGTGCCCGAGGCGATCTCGTCCGAGATCGTCAAGCGCGTCCGTGGCGAGTGATCGCCAACGACCGATCTAACAACCAACTACACAATCTCAACCAAATAAGAGGAGTCAGCAATGAGCAAGGCGAAGTTCGAGCGTAATAAGACGCATGTGAACATTGGGACGATGGGTCATATTGACCATGGGAAGACGACGTTGACGGCGGCGATTTCGAAGACGTTGTCGGATCGTGGTCTGGCGGATTTCACGTCGTTTGACAATATTGATAAGGCGCCGGAGGAGAAGGCGCGTGGTATTACGATTTCGATTTCTCATATTGAGTATGAGACGGAGAATCGTCACTATGCCCATGTTGATATGCCGGGTCATGCTGACTACATCAAGAACATGATTACGGGTGCGGCGCAGGTTGATGGCGCGATTTTGGTGGTTGCGGCGACGGATGGTCCGATGCCGCAGACGCGTGAGCATGTGTTGTTGGCTCGTCAGGTTGGTGTGCCGTCGATTGTGGTGGCGTTGAACAAGGCTGACATGGTTGATGATGCGGAGTTGTTGGAGTTGGTGGAGCTCGAGATTCGTGAGTTGTTGAACGAGTATGAGTTCCCTGGTGATGATGCTCCGATTGTTCCGGTGTCGGCGTTGAAGGCTCTGGAGGGTGACGCGGAGTGGCAGGAGAAGGTCATGGAGCTGATGAATGCCTGTGATTCGTATATCCCGCAGCCGGAGCGTGATTTGGATAAGCCGTTCTTGATGCCGATTGAGGATGTGTTCACGATTACTGGTCGTGGCACGGTGGTGACCGGCAAGGTGGAGCAGGGGATTATCCACACGGGTGATGAGGTGGAGATCGTTGGTTTGCGGGATACGCAAAAGACGACGTGTACTGGTGTGGAGATGTTCCGTAAGTTGCTCGATGAGGGTCAGGCGGGTGACAACATTGGTGCGTTGTTGCGTGGCACGGAGAAGTCAGATGTGGAGCGTGGCCAGGTGTTGTGTGCGCCGGGTTCGATTACGCCGCACACTGATTTTGAGGGTCAGGTGTATGTGTTGACGAAGGAAGAGGGTGGCCGTCATAAGCCGTTCTTCAACAATTATCGTCCGCAGTTCTTTTTCCGTACGACGGATGTGACCGGGACGGTGGAGTTGCCGTCGGGTACGGAGATGGTGATGCCGGGTGACAATGTCACGATGACGGTGCAGTTGGGTAAGCCGATCGCGATGGATGAGGGTCTGCGGTTCGCTATTCGTGAGGGTGGTCGTACTGTGGGTGCGGGCCGCGTCACGAAGATCATCAAGTGACCCGTCGTCCTACGACATCTGACCGAGAGGACTGACATGGCCCAGAGCATCCGAATCCGACTGAAGGCGTTTGATCACGAGATCATCGATCAGTCCACGCGCAAGATCGTCGAGACGGTGAACCGTACCGACGCAGTGGTGCGTGGCCCGATCCCACTGCCGACCGACAAGCACCGGTACACGGTGATTCGCGGTCCGCACGTGGACAAGGACTCACGTGAACACTTCGAGATGCGGATCCACAAGCGGTTGATCGACATTGTGAATCCCAATGCGAAGACGATCGACTCGCTGCAGCGCATCGAGTTGCCCGCCGGCGTAGATATTGAGATCAAGATCCAAAACGGCTGATCTCGAATTCGTCGACGTATCGATAGCGATGCCCCGCACGTTGGTGCGGGGCATCGTCATGTCCGGGACCGGTTCGGGGCCATTTGCGGGCTCGGATGCACGGCGCAGCCGCGACTGTGGCGCAACGGTGAGAACTCGGTGAGAACCAGCGGGCGTGGGTGGACGCGGGCCGGTGCACTTGGTAGACCGACACCATGGCTGAACTTCCCCCTCCTATGAGCGGTGGTGGAGCCTCAGGTGGTCCAGCGCCTGCAGCGCCACTGTCTCCATCGGTGACACCGATGCCAACCCCGGAGGCGACGACTCTGGAATCCGCGGGGGCGGTGTCTGTGACGATGGACGATGTTCCACCTGTTGACCTCGACATCAGCGCGACCACGGCCGAGGCGTCGGGTGGGCGTGCTCGCCGTCGCGTTCCCACCCCGCTCGTGCTGATCGTGGCGATCGTGGTTGCCTTCGCTGCGGGTGCCACGCTCGACCGCACCTTCGTCGATGTGGGTGATGATGCCGATAGCGCTCCTGTCGGTGCGGAACCGAACGCCGTGCAGGTCGCTGTGGAGTCCGCATCGGAACGCGCTGGCCGCGCTCAAGCAGCTGCCGATGAGTTCTTGGTGGGCACCGAGCGCCCCGCCGCAACCGGCGCGGGAATCGATGTTGCAGCAGTGGCCGATCGGGTGGGTCCCAGCACGGTCACCGTATTGTCAGCGGTCGACGGGTTTGGCGGCATCGGGTCGACCGGCACCGGCATCATCGTGTCCGATGATGGCGAGATCGTGACCAACGCGCATGTCGTCGAGTTCGCGGCATCGATCAGCGTGTTGCTCGCGGGCGAGACCGAGCCCACCCCAGCCGAACTGCTCGCGGTCGACACGGGCAACGACCTTGCCCTGTTGCGTGTTGATGTTGAGGGTCTCCGGCCAGCCACATTTGCCGCTCCGGGATCTACCCGCCTCGGCGACGAGGTGGTGGCCATTGGCTACGCGCTCAGCCTCGACGGTGCACCATCGGTCACCCTCGGCATCGTGTCGGCGCTGAACCGCACGATCATCACCGCCAGCGGTGCTCTCGATGGTCTGGTACAAACCGATGCGGCCATCTCGTCGGGAAACTCTGGCGGGCCGCTGGTGAATGCCAACGGTGAAGTCGTGGGTATCAATACCGCGGTGGCGCGCGGGTCGGCGACGACGGCCGCAAGCAATATCGGGTTCGCCATCTCGGTGGCCGAGGCCTTGCCAGTTCTGGCGTCGTTGCGACGCGTAGCCGATGGCGAGGAGCGACGTGAAGGGTTCTTGGGCGTCAATCTGGACGACCGCACCGACGGCGGCCTTGGGGCGTTGATCGTCGCGGTGCAACCCGATACCCCAGCCGCGTTGGCCGGAGTGGAAAACGGCGACGTGGTCATCGCGCTGGACGGCGCAGCCATCCAGGGCGCGGCGGGTTTGATTGCAGCGATTCGGGATCTCGAACCAGGTGACGTCACCGTGGTGACGGTGCGTCGTGGTGATGGCGTGATCGATCTCGCTGTCGAGCTCAGCGAGCGCCCCGTGTCCTAACCCGTGGCCTGTGGCGTTTCACCAGCCCGGTGGGGCCGTGGTTGGAACACGATGACGCACCGATAGCATTCTGAATTCGTGTCCGGAGCAATCCGAACACGAGAGACGTCCAACCGATGTCCGTGTGAGCCCGGAGACCACCGGGGACCTCACGGCGACACCGTCTGCACGTGCTCCGCACGCCCTCGGGCAGCGGGGCACTTGTGTTGGAAACGACATGTGGATAGCCCCTCGGGGCTCGATCAACAGCAAAGGACAGGCCGTCATGGCAACAACCCCGATCGTCGGCGAGAAAGTCGGCATGACCCAGAAGTGGGTCGATGACCGCATCGTGCCGATCACCGTGCTGCGCGTGGAACCCATGCGTATTGTGCAGATCAAGACCAACGAGCGCGATGGCTACAACGCCCTGCAGGTCACCCATGGTGAGCGCGATGCCCGCAAATTGAACCAACCCGCCGCCGGTCACTTCGCCGCGGCCGGCGTGGCTCCGGGTCGGCGCCTCGTTGAACTGCGTGTCGATTCTGTGGATGGTTTCGAGGTCGGTGGCGAGATCACCGTCGCCGACTACGCCACGGGTGACCGCATCGATGTCTCCGCCACCAGCCGTGGTAAGGGCTTTGCCGGCACCATGAAGCGCCACAATTTCAAGGGACAGGGCGCCAGTCACGGTAACCACCGCAACCACCGCACACCCGGCTCGATCGGTGCCTGTTCATTCCCGGGGCGCGTGTTCAAGGGCCTGCGTATGGCCGGTCACATGGGTGCCGAGCAGGTTACGACGCTGAATCTTGAAGTCGTCGATGCCGACACCGAGCGCAACCTGTTGCTCGTCAAGGGCTCGGTGCCCGGCGGCAACGGAGGCCTCGTTCACGTTCGTCCCGCCGTCAAGGCCGCGGTGAAGGGAGCCTGAAGATGACCCAGATTGCCGTCAAGAACCCCGCCGGCACCGATGCCGGTACTATCGACCTCGACGATGCAGTGTTCGGCGTGCAGCCGAACGTTCCCGTCATGCACCAGGTCGTGACCGCCCAGCTGGCTGCTCGTCGCGCCGGTACCCAGAGCACCAAGACCCGTTCCGAGGTCTCCGGTGGTGGGGCCAAGCCCTATCGCCAGAAGGGCACCGGTAACGCCCGTCAGGGCTCCACTCGCGCGCCGCACTTCTCCGGTGGCGGCGTCGCCCTCGGGCCGAAGCCCCGTTCGTATGCGCAGAAGACCCCGAAGAAGATGGTGCGCCTTGCGCTGCGTTCGGCGCTGTCCGACCGCGCCGCCTCCGGTGCAGTCACCGTGGTCGAGGCGTGGGATTTCGACACCCCCAGCACCAAGGCGGCCGTCGCCGCGCTGTTGGCGCTCGGCCTCGAGGGTCGCGTGCTCGTGGTGCTCTCCGATGCCGATGCCGCTGCCGCGTTGAGCTTCCGGAACATCCCCGAGGTCCAGATCATTCGTCCGAACGAACTCAACGCCTACGACGTGCTCTGCAACGACCACATCGTGTTCACCCGCGCCACCCTGCCCAGCACAGTGGCCACCGAGAGCGAGGCCGCCAAGTGAAGGATCCACGCGACATCATCATCGAGCCGGTCGTGTCCGAGAAGAGCTACGAGCTCATGGAGACTGGCGTCTACACCTTCAAGGTGGCCCCCGGAGCCTCGAAGCCCGAGATCCGCGCCGCCGTCGAGTCGATCTGGGATGTCCAGGTCCTGAAGGTCAACACCTTGAACCGCAAGGGCAAGCGCACGCGTGTCCGCGCCAGCAACCGGCGTGGCTCAAAGCCCGACACCAAGCGCGCCATCGTCACCCTCGCCTCCGGCGAGATTCCGTTGTTCGAGAACTGAGGACATCATGGCTATTCGTTCCCGCCGTCCCACCAGTCCCGGTCGTCGTTTCCAGACCTCGTCCGATTTCTCCGACATCACCCGTTCGACTCCCGAGCGGACCTTGTTGGCGAAGTCCTCGGGGTCGGGTGGCCGCAACAACTACGGCCGCAAGACCGCCCGTCACCGTGGTGGCGGCCACAAGCGCCGGTACCGCGTCGTCGACTTCCGTCGTGTGAAGGACGGCGTGCCGGGTCGCGTTGCGTCCATCGAGTACGACCCGAACCGCACATGTCGTATCGCGCTGATCCATTACGCCGACGGCGCCAAGGCCTACATCTTGGCTCCGAAGGGCCTCGAGGTCGGTCAGACCGTCCAAAGCGGCCAGGGCGCGGATATTCGCCCCGGTAATGCGTTGCCGCTGCGTTACATCCCGGTCGGTACCACGATCCACAATGTCGAATTGCGTCCCGGCCAAGGTGGCAAGATCGCTCGCGCGGCGGGTATGGCTGTGCAGCTGGTCGCCAAGGATGGCGACTACGCGACCTTGCGTATGCCATCGACTGAAATGCGCCGCGTGTTGATCGACTGCCGCGCCACGGTGGGTGAGGTCGGCAACTCCGAGCATGAACTCATGAAGATCGGTAAAGCCGGTCGCAACCGCTGGAAGGGTGTGCGCCCGCAAACCCGTGGTGTTGCCATGAACCCGGTCGACCACCCCCTCGGTGGTGGTGAGGGTCGCTCATCGGGTGGCCGCCCTGCAGTGTCGCCGTGGGGCAAGCCGGAGCGTCGCACCCGCGACAAGAACAAGTCCAGCCAGAAACTGATCGTCCGTCGCCGTCGCAGCGGCAAGGGTCGCCGCTGAGTCGGGAGAGGTAGGAAACGATGTCACGCAGTCTGAAGAAGGGGCCCTTCGTGGACGAGCATCTGCTCGCCAAGGTCGACGCCCAAAACACCGCCGGTGAGCGCAAGGTCATTAAGACCTGGTCGCGTCGCTCCACGATCATTCCCGACATGGTGGGGCACACCATTGCGGTGCACGACGGTCGCAAGCATGTCCCGGTGTACATCACCGAGTCGATGGTCGGCCACAAGCTCGGCGAGTTCAGCCCGACCCGCACGTTTAAGTTCCACGCCGGACAGGAGAAGGGGGCGAGGCGCTGATGACCGGTCCCAAGACCAACGAGGGCGCCACCGCTGTTGGTGAGCGCACCGGCACCAAAGCCGTTGCCCGCCACATCCGTTCGTCGGCGTTCAAGGCCCGCCCGGTCCTCGATCTGATCCGCGGACTCGATGTGCGTCGCGCTGATGAGGTGTTGATGCTGACCGAGCGTGGTATCGCCCGCGATATCCGTAAGGTGCTGCGCTCTGCCGTGGCCAATGCGGTGAACAACGACGGCCAGGATGTCGACGAGTTGTTCGTCGTCGCCTGTTTCGCCGATGAAGGCTCGACCCTCAAGCGTTTCCGCCCGCGGGCGCGTGGTCGTGCCACACGCATCCGTAAGCGCACCTGCCATATCACGGTGATCGTGGCGCGCATGAGCGATGAGCGTCTGGAGATTCTGCGCGCGAAGGCTGAGGGTGCATCTGCATCGGCGTCTGCTGCCCGCCGCGCTCGCGTGGAGGCCAGCCGTCAGCGCGCCGAGGCGGCCAAAGCTGCCATCGATGCTGCCGATGACGACGAAGCAATTACCGACGAAGCGATTGCTGATGACGTGGCTGCTGATGAGATCGCTGCCGACGCCACCGAGGCTGACGCTGTTGAGGCTGACGCTGCTGACGATCGCGATGCCGCCGACGAATCCGATGCAGCCGACGAATCCGATGCAGCCGCCGACGAGGTCGACGCAGCCGGAACCGACGATGGCACTGAAGCCGACGAGACCGACGAGACGGAGAAGAACTGATGGGCCAGAAGATCAACCCCTACGGCTTCCGCCTCGGCGTGAGCACCGACTGGAAGAGCCGTTGGTTCAGCGATCGCGACTACAAGGAGTACCTCACCGAGGACTGGAAGATCCGCGGTGCCATCATGGAGCGTCTCGAGACCGCGGCCATCAGCCGTATCGAGATCGAGCGCACCCGCGACAAGCTCCGTGTCGACATCCACACCGCACGCCCGGGCATCGTCATTGGACGCAAGGGCGCTCAAGCCGACGAGCTGCGTCAGCTGATCACCAAGATCACCGGCAACGCCAAGATTCAGTTGAACATCGTCGAGATCAAGTCGCCCGAGCTTGACGCAGCGCTCGTCGCGCAGGGCGTCGCCGATCAGTTGGCAAACCGTATTGCCTTCCGTCGCGCGATGAAGCGTGCAGTGCAGAACGCCCAGCGTGCTGGTGCACTCGGCATCCGGGTGCAGTGTTCCGGTCGTCTCGGCGGCGCGGAGATGAGCCGCACCGAGTGGTACCGCGAGGGTCAGGTGCCGTTGCACACCCTGCGTGCCGACATTGATTACGGCTTCCGCGAGGCAAAGACGGCCAATGGTCGCGTCGGTGTAAAGGTTTGGCTCTATAAGGGCGAGATCGTTCCCTACCGCTCGACGAATGACGACAAGATCACGCGCGAGGCTGCTATGGCCGTCGGCGAGACGTCTGGTCAGTCGGCCGACAGCGCCAAGCGCGTCGTATCCTCGGCCGGCCCCCGTGCCGACGACGCCCCGGCGGAGCCCCAGCCCTTGGTCGGCGAGGCGGATCCCGAACTCGAGAAGCTCCTCGACGAAGAAGAGATCATCACCCGTCAGACCCGTGACAGCAACGACACTCCGCAGTTCCGCGGGGACGACTGACCGAGTCGACAGGCACAGGAGAACATCATGTTGATGCCACGTAAAGTCGCACACCGTAAGCACCACCGAGGCCGCACCCGCGGTATGGCCAAGGGCGGCACCGAGTTGTCCTTCGGTGAGTACGGCATCCAGGCGCTCGAGCCGGGCTGGATCACCGCCCGCCAGATCGAGGCCGCCCGTATCGCCATGACCCGCTCGATCAAGCGTGGTGGCAAGGTGTGGATCAACGTCTTTCCCGACAAGCCGGTTACGAAGAAGCCGGCCGAGACCCGCATGGGCTCCGGTAAGGGCAACCCCGAGCTGTGGGTTGCTGTCGTGCGTCCGGGCCGAGTGCTATTCGAGCTCTCGTTCCCCAATGAGGAGCAGGCCAAGATCGCTATGAACAAGGCGATCCAGAAGCTGCCGATCAAGGCGCGCATCATCACCCGTAACGAGACGATCTGAGGACGACGATGGCGAAGAAAGACAAACTGGTCGACGCCGACCTCGGCGAACTGCTCGAGGAGTTGCGTGAGTCCAAGCATGAGGCCCTGAACCTGCGTTTCCGCAATGCCACGGGCCAACTTGAGAACACTGCGGAGATCCGACGCGTGCGTCGGCGTATCGCCCGCATCAACACCCTGATCCGCCAGCGTGAAATCGCGGCGGCCGAGGCGGAGGCCTGACAATGAGCGAGACCGCAATCGAGAACGTCGCCGAGCGCGCAGCGCGCAAGGTGCGTGACGGCGTCGTGTCGTCCACCAAGATGGACAAGACGATCGTCGTCACGATCACCGACCGCGTGCGTCATGCCCGGTACAACAAGTTCATCGTCCGTCACAAGCGTCTGTACGCCCACGACGAGACGAATGACGCCCGAGTGGGCGACAAGGTGCGGGTCATGGAGACCCGTCCGCTCAGCAAGAACAAGCGCTGGCGGCTCATCGAGATCGTGGAGCGTGCACGATGATCCAGCAGGAATCCCGCCTGAGGGTGGCCGACAACAGTGGTGCCAAAGAGGTGCTGTGCATCAAGGTGCTCGGTGGTACCCGTCGTCGCTACGCCTCGATCGGCGACATCTTCGTCGCGACCGTGAAAGACGCCATTCCCGGCGCCGGCGTGAAGAAGGGCGATGTCGTGAAGTGCGTCGTCGTGCGCACGAAGAAGGAGAAGCGTCGTCCCGACGGCAGCTATATCCGCTTCGACGAGAACGCCGCCGTCATCATCAAGGACGATCTGACCCCGCGCGGTACGCGCATCTTCGGGCCAGTCGGCCGTGAACTTCGCGACCGTCGCTTCATGCGCATCGTGTCGCTTGCCCCGGAGGTGATCTGAGATGAAGATCCGCAAGGGTGACACCGTGCGCGTGATGACCGGCAAGGACCGCGGTAAAGAGGGCGTGGTCGACCGCGTGCTCCCGTCCAAGGACAAGATCGTCGTCACCGGTGTGAACACAGCCAAGCGCTCCCAGCGCGCCGTGCGGGCGAATGAGCCCGGTGGCATCATCGATAAGGACATGCCGATCCACGTTTCGAACGTGATGCTGGTGCACAAGGGCCGCCCGGTCCGCGTGGGCTACCGCATCGACGACGCCGGCAACAAGGTGCGCATCGCGCGCCCATCGGGGGAGGAGATCAAGTGAGCACCCTGACCACGCCGCGGCTCAAGTCCCGCTACAACGACATCATCCGCCCGCAGTTGCGTGCCGACCTCGGCATCGACAACATCATGGAGATTCCTGCGATCGAGAAGATCGTGATCAACATGGGTGTGGGCCGTGCCGCCCAGCAGTCCTCGTTGCTCGAGGGTGCTGTGGCCGACCTCGCTGCGATCTCCGGTCAGAAGCCGGTGATCACGAAAGCGACCAAGTCGATCGCCGGCTTCAAGCTGCGCGAGGGCCAGGCAATCGGCTGCAAAGTGACCCTTCGTGGCGACCGTATGTGGGAATTCCTCGACCGCCTGATCGCGGTTGCCATCCCGCGTATCCGCGACTTCCGTGGCCTCCCGGCCCATTCGTGGGACGGGCGCGGTAACTACACCTTCGGTCTGTCGGATCAGACGGTGTTCATAGAGATCGACCAAGACAGGGTCGACCAGCCCCGCGGCATGGACATCACCATTGTCACCACCGCGAACGACAACGACTCGGGCAAGGCGCTGCTCGATGCGTTCGGCTTCCCCTTCAAGCGCGGGGCCGACGCTGACAATGCGCCGCGCAAGAAGAAGAACCGCAACCCGCAGTTCCGCGGCGGCAAGAAGAAGTGACACGAGCGAGCGAACGGACGATCGAAACATGGCAAAAAAAGCATTGATCAATAAGGCGAACGCCACGCCGAAGTTCAAGGTGCGGGCCTACACGCGCTGCCGCAAGTGCGGCCGGCCGCGTTCGGTGCTGCGCAAGTTCGGACTGTGTCGGCTGTGCCTTCGCGAGATGGCCCACGCTGGCGAAATCCCCGGCTTGACCAAGAGCAGCTGGTGAGAGGGAGGTAGACGCGACATGATGACCGATCCCATTGCCGACATGCTGACCCGCATCCGCAACGCCAACACGGCGAAGCACGATGCCGTCAGAATGCCCTCGTCGAAGCAGAAAGTGGCCTTGGCCAAGGTGCTGGAGTCAGAGGGGTACATCGCCGGATTCGAGGTGGCCCCGGCTGCCAGCGGACCCGGCGAGGTGCTCACCGTCCAGATGAAGTACTCATCCGAGCGCGACCGCACCATCTCTGGTCTGCGCCGCGTGTCAACCCCGGGTATGCGGGTGTACCGCAAGGCCGACGCCGTGCCACGCGTGCTTGGTGGCCTCGGGGTGGCCGTGTTGTCCACGAGCCACGGGCTCATGACCGATCGCGAGGCGCGCCGCCGCAAGGTGGGCGGCGAAGTCCTCTGTTACGTCTGGTGATTCAGGCGACGAGGAGGAGACAGCAACATGTCACGTATCGGTAACGCCCCCATCCAGGTGCCCAGCGGTGTAGATGTCGCCGTGGCCGACGGGTCGATCACGGTGAAGGGCCCCAAGGGCACACTCAGCCGTGAGATTCCCGGCCGCATCGACGTCACCGTCACCGACGGTGTAGTGAACTGCTCACGTCCGAACGACGAGGGTAAGACCCGCGCCATGCACGGTCTGGTGCGCAGCCTGGTCAACAACATGGTGATCGGCGTCACGGACGGGTTCCGCAAGGAACTTGAAATCGTGGGCGTCGGTTACCGCGCCGAGGCGCAGGGCCCGAATTCTCTGCGCTTGAACCTGGGTTTTAGCCACCCGGTCAATGTCACGGCCCCCGACGGCATCACCTTCGAGGTGCCCCAGCCGACGCAGGTCGTGGTCACCGGCATCGACAAAGAAGTCGTCGGCCAAGTTGCCGCCGACATCCGCAGCATTCGCAAGCCCGAGCCGTACAAGGGCAAGGGTGTCCGTTACGCAGGTGAGCGCATCCTGCGCAAGGCCGGCAAAGCCGGTAAGAAGTGATCGGGGATCGCAATGAGTGATATCGCCAAGGCCCGACGCGCGGGTCGCATCACCCGGCACCGCCGGGTGCGCAAGAAGATCCACGGCACCGCGGCACGTCCGCGCCTCGCTGTGTTCCGCTCGAACAAGCACATCGTCGCCCAGGTCATCGATGACGACGCCGGGGTGACCTTGGCTGCGGCATCGACGGTCGAAGCCGATCTTCGTGCCACAGGCCCGGGTTCATCGGTGGCCGCGGCTGATCGTGTGGGAGCTCTCGTCGCCGAGCGTGCCAAGGCCGCCGGTGTCTCCACGGTGGTCTTCGACCGCGGAGGATTCAACTACCACGGCCGCATCGCTGCGGTCGCCGACGCCGCCCGTCAAGCAGGTCTGGAGTTCTGATGTCCATGCACACATCCCCTCAGTCGGCCCCCGCCGAGAATGACGGCCTACGCGAGTCGCGCGTCATCACCATCAACCGTGTTGCCAAGGTGGTCAAGGGTGGCCGGCGTTTCGCCTTCACTGCCCTGGTCGTAGTTGGCGACGGCAACGGTCGAGTCGGTCTCGGATACGGCAAGGCTAAAGAGGTGCCCCTCGCCATCCAGAAGGGCACCGAAGAGGCCAAGCGCAACCTGTTCGAAGTGCCCCTCGCCGGTTCCACCATTCCGCACGCCATCACCGGCACCACCGGTGGTGGTCGAGTGCTGATGAAGCCCGCTGCTCCGGGTACTGGTGTGATCGCCGGTGGTGCCGCACGCATCATCTTGGAAGAGGCCGGCGTGCACGACATCTTGTGCAAGTCGCTCGGTTCGGCGAACCACATCAACGTGGCCCGCGCCACGATCGATGGTCTCAAGTCGCTGCAGCGTCCCGATGAGGTTGCTGCACGCCGCGGTCTTCCCGCCGACGAGTTCGTGCCCAAGGGCATGCTCAGCGCCTATAACGAGCGCCGTGCCGCGGCTGCTCGTCAGGGAGGTGAGCAGCAGTGAGCGATCGTTCGATCACCGTGACCCAGACCCGTTCGTCCATCGGCGCGAAGCCGAAGACCCGGGGCACGTTGCGTGCCCTCGGCCTCGGTCGCATCGGCAAGACGAACACCCTTCCCGATCGGCCTGAGGTGCGCGGCATGCTGCGCCGCGTGCCGCATCTGGTCAAGATCACAGAAAGTGGTGAGTGACAATGCGCGTCGATGACCTCGCACCCGCTCCCGGATCACGCAAGCGCGCCAAGCGCGTCGGCCGTGGCATTGGTGGCAAGGGCGGCAAGACCGCCGGCCGTGGCACCAAGGGCCAGCGCGCCCGCAACACGGTGGCCCGTGGCTTCGAGGGTGGCCAGATGCCACTCAAGCAGCGCGTTCCAAAACTGCGTGGCTTCAACAACCCGTTCCGCGTGGAGTACTCGCCGGTGAATCTGCACCAGCTGTCCAAGCTGGGCGCATCCACCGTCGATGTCGACTCGTTGGTTGCGGCCGGTTTGGTTCGCAAGGGCGCCTTCGTGAAGGTGCTCGCCCACGGCTCGATCGACACGAAGGTTGACGTCACCGTGCACGCGGTGTCGGCTGCTGCTCGTGCGGCGATCGAAGCCGCTGGTGGTTCGGTCACTCTGGTCGAACTGCCGTTCCGTGCTGAGGGCCGCGCCGGACGTCCGGCTGCCCAAGGCAACCAGTTCATGAATCGCTGATCCACCACCTGGCCTGTTGAGGCCGACACGACACGGGGGCATCCGATGGCCGTCATCGCGAACATCAGGAACATCTTCAAGATTCAGGATCTTCGCAACAAGATCCTGTTCACGTTCATGATCGTCGGTGTGTACCGCATCGGTGCCGCAATCCGCGTTCCGGGTGTGGACCCCTTGGCGATCGAGCAGTTGCGTGCCGGCGCTCAAGACGGTGCCCTCGGCTTGTTCAACCTGTTCTCTGGCGGCGCCTTCGAGAGTTTCTCGGTGTTCGCGCTCGGAATCATGCCGTACATCACGGCCAGCATCATCATGCAGGTTCTTGGCGTCGTGATTCCCAAACTCGAGGAGTTGCAGCAACAGGGCGCGGTGGGCCAGCGCAAGATCACCCAGTACACCCGCTACGTCACCATCACCCTCGCGCTGTTGCAGGGAACCGTGTTGGTGTTCCTGTTCGGCAACGGCGGAGGCGGTGCGTTCTACTCGGCGGTGCAGGCACCATCGGTGCCGCTGCTGCCCGATGGCATCTGGCCCCGTGGCTACCTGATCATTCCCACCCTCGTCGCGGGCACCGCGGTTCTGATGTGGATGGGTGAACTGATCTCTCAGCGCGGTATCGGCAACGGCATGTCGATGATCATCTTCGCCTCCGTGGTGGCGGGTCTGCCGTCGGGCTTCTATTCGATCCTGCAGCTCAACAAGGTGTTCTGGTTCGTGGCGATGGTGGTGTTGACCCTGGGCATCATCGTGGCGGTGGTCTTCGTTGAGCTCGGGCAACGTCGTATCCCGGTGCAGTTCGCAAAACGTGTGGTCGGGCGTCGCATGATGGGCGGCCAAAACACGTACATCCCGTTGAAGGTGAACCAGTCGGGTGTGATCCCGATCATCTTCGCCTCATCGCTGTTGCTGCTGCCCGCAATTCTCGTGAGCTTCTTGGGGAATGCGTCGGCTGACTCCTTCCGGGGCCGCATCCAGGGATACGTCGACGAGTACATCTTGAATTCGCAGAACGTGGTGTACATCTCGTTGTTCGCGTTGTTGATCATTGCGTTCGCGTACTTCTACAACTCGATCGCGTTTGACCCGGTGCGCCAGGCCGATCAGATTCGCCGTCAGGGTGGTTTTATCCCCGGTGTGCGTCCCGGTCCGCGCACCGAGGCGTACCTTGCCAAGGCGGTGAACCGCATCACGCTGCCCGGCGCGGTGTTCATTGCGCTGATCGCCGTGTTGCCGTACATCTTGTTGTGGGCCGCCGGTGTGAGCACCTTCGCGTTCGCCGGCACCAGCGTGCTGATCTCGGTTGGCGTGGCGCTCGAACTGATGCGCCAGATCGATTCGCAGCTGATGTTGCGTAATTACGAGGGGTTCCTCAAGTAGGTCCCGTGATCCCGGGAGCACGACTGATCATCCTCGGCCGCCAAGGTGCGGGCAAGGGGACGCAATGCGTGCGTCTGTCGAGGCACTATGTGGTGCCACACATCTCGACGGGCGACATGCTGCGCGCTGCTGTACGCGAGGGCACCGAACTCGGTCGTGCGGCCAAAGAAGTCATGGACGCAGGTGGCCTCATCGGTGACGACATCATGATCGGCATCGTGCGCGAACGTCTCGCCAAGGCCGATGCCACCACCCGCGGGTACATCCTTGATGGGTTCCCGCGCACCGTGGCCCAAGCTGAAGCGCTGGCGGAGATCACCGCTGACCGGCCGATCCACGCCGTGATCGATCTCGACGTGCCACGCGAGATCGTTGTGGAGCGCATTTCATCGCGGCGCGTGTGCCGCGACTGCGGGACGAACTACACGGCCTCCGGGCCCGAGCCGAGCCCGTGGATCTGCGATGTGTGCGGTGGTGATGTCACCCAACGCGATGACGACACGCCCGACGCGGTGAACCGTCGACTCGACCTGTACGAGTCGCAGACATCACCGCTGATCGAGCATTACGGCGGGCTTGGTCAATTGTCGGTTGTCAACGGTGTCGGCAACCCCGACAACGTGTTCCAACGCCTCACCGGGGTGATCGAGAGTCGTCGGCACAACGCGGGAGGCGCATAGCACACGGTTGGCGGTCATCGGTGGACGCCGCGTGGTGTTGTGCCGAACCGCCGATAACATTGTCGGTCGGCCTGTGTCGTGGACGGTACGGGTCGGTGCTGCAGAAGTTCGTCGAGCGGGGTCGTTCCCGCCGTAATGAGGAGAGTCCACTGGCAAAGCCGAAGGAAGACGCAATCGTCTTAGAGGGAACGATCACCGAGTCGCTCCCGAACGCGATGTTCCGCGTCGAACTCGAGAACGGCCACCATGTTCTGGCCCATATCTCCGGAAAGATGCGCATGCATTACATCCGCATCCTCCCGGGCGACAAGGTCCAGGTTGAGCTCACCCCATACGACCTCACCCGAGGTCGGATCACCTATCGATACAAGTGAGAGAAGTGTCTACGTGAAGGTACGTCCAAGTGTGAAGAAGATGTGCGAGAAGTGCCGGGTGATTCGTCGCCACGGCCGCATTCGCGTCATCTGCGAGAACCCCCGCCACAAGCAGCGGCAGGGCTGAGAGCCAGGAGAATCGAGACAAGACATGGCCCGTATCGCCGGTATCGACATCCCCCGCGAAAAGCGGTTGGAGATTTCACTGACCTACATCTTCGGCATCGGTCGCACCACCGCGCGTCGCATCTGCGCCGAGTGTGACATCGACCCCGATCAGAAGGTGTCGTCGCTCACCGAGGACGAAGTAAACCGCATTCGTTCCTACGTCGACCAGAACCTCACCATCGAAGGTGACCTGCGTCGTGACGTGCAGAACGACATTAAGCGCAAGATCGAGATCGGCTGCCTGCAGGGTGTGCGCCACCGCAAGGGGCTGCCCGTCCGTGGTCAGCGCACCCACACCAATGCGCGTACCCGCAAGGGCCCCAAGCGCACCGTTGCCAACAAGAAGAAGGCTGTGAGGAAGTAATGGCCAAGACCAAGCCCGGCGGCCGGCGGCCGCGCAAACGCGATCGCAAGAACGTTGCTGTCGGCGTTGCCCACATTAAGAGCTCGTTCAACAACACGATCGTGTCGATCACCGATCCGGAGGGCAACGTGGTGGCATGGGCCTCCTCGGGTGCCGTTGGCTTCAAGGGGTCGCGGAAGTCGACGCCGTTCGCCGCTCAGCTCGCGGCCGAGCGTGCTGCGAAGGCCGCACAGGAGCATGGCGTGCGCCGTGTCGAAGTCGAGGTGAAGGGACCTGGCTCGGGTCGCGACACCGCTGTCCGCTCGATTCAGAACTCGGGCATCGAGGTCACCTCGATCAAGGACGTCACCCCCATCCCACACAACGGCTGCCGCCAGCCGAAGCGTCGGAGGAACTGATCATGGCCCGTTACACAGGTCCCAAGGTGCGCATGAGCCGTCGGCTCGGCGTCAACGTCTTCGAGAACGAAAAGGGTCGCCGCGCCATGGAGCGCCGGCCGTTCCCTCCGGGCACGCACGGTCGAAACCGCCGTCGCAATGCCGGGTCGGAGTATCTCGCACAGCTGCAAGAGAAGCAGAAGGCCAAGTACATCTACGGCCTTCTCGAGAAGCAGTTCAAGAAGACCTACGACGAGGCCAACCGCATGTCGGGCCCCACGGGCGAGAATTTGCTGATTCTTCTCGAGTGCCGTCTCGACAATGTGACGTTCCGCGCCGGTTGGGGGTCGACCCGTCCCCAGGCCCGCCAGTTCGTGAACCACGGGCTGATCCACGTGAACGGCCGTCGAGTCGATATCCCGAGCTTCCGCGTGCGCAAGGGCGATGTGGTGTCATTGTCGCCCAAGGCCGCCCAGATGATCGTCATTCAGCACAACCTCGACACCGTCGACCGCTCGGTCGTCGGGTGGTTGGATCGCTCTGACGACAAGCACCAGGTCACCGTCCGCGATCTGCCGCAGCGTGAACACGTTGATGCTCCGGTGCGCGAGTCGCTGATCGTCGAGCTCTACTCGAAGTGACCAATGGCCGCTGTGCGGCCACCACCCACGACACCCCATCGAACACCCGGCAGATATTCCGCCACCACGAAAGGACACGGCAGCGATGCTCCTTATGCAGCGCCCCTCAGTTGAAGCACTCGACGCGATCGACGCGAACCGTCAGCGGTTCTCGATCGGCCCGCTCGAGCCGGGCTTTGGCCACACCCTCGGCAACTCGTTGCGCCGCGCGCTGCTGTCGTCGGTGCCCGGTGCGGCCATCACCATGGTGCGTTTCGACGATGCCCTCCACGAGTTCGACACCATCTCCGGTGTGGTCGAAGATGTCACCGACATCATCTTGAACCTCAAAGACGTCGTGCTGACGAGCGAGATCGAAGAAGAGGTCACCCTCCGTCTCGATGCCCGCGGGCCCGGTGCGATCACCGCCTCCAAAATCGAGTGCCCTGCCGGCGTCGCTGTGTTGAACGGTGACCTGCACATCGCCACCCTTGACGACAAGGGCCGTCTGGCCATCGACCTCACCGTGTCGATCGGCCGTGGCTACATGAGCAGCCAGCGCGAGGTCGACACCCCAGTGATCGGCAACATGCCGATCGACGCGATCTTCTCGCCCGTACGTCGGGTCAGCTTCGACGTGGAGCCAGTTCGTGTGGGACAGTCGACCAACCATGATCGTGTAGTGATCGACATCACCACCGACGGGTCGCTGACACCGCGTGAAGCTCTCGCGTCGGCCGGTGAAACCCTACGCACGCTCGCCGGTCTCGTCGCCGAACTCAGCGATGCCCCGCAGGGTTTGACCCTCACCGAGGTGCCCGACATGACCTCGTCATCACCGGATCTCGATTTGCTCATCGAGGACCTCGACCTGTCCGAGCGGCCCCGCAACTGCTTGAAGCGTGCCCAGGTCAACACGGTGGGCGAGTTGCTCACCAAGACCGAGGACGACCTGCTCAACATCACCAACTTCGGCCAGAAAAGCCTGGACGAAGTCATCGAGAAACTCGACGAGCGCGGCCTGAAGCTGCGCACCTGATCCGGAGACCACCATGCCTGCTACACCACGCCGCGCACGCAACTTTGGCGGCGATGCCGCCCACCAGCGCCTGATGATGGCAAACCTCGCTGCGTCGTTGTTCGCCGCCGAGGCCATCACCACCACCGAGGCCAAGGCCAAGGCGCTGCGCCCCATTGCCGAGAAGCTGATCACGAAGGCCAAGAAGGCCCAAGACGACACTCCGATGCGCGTGCATCGCCTGCGTCAGATCCAGGGCTACCTCGGTGACCGCGAGATGACCCACAAGCTGATCAACGAAGTGGCTCCGCGCTACCTCGATCGCAACGGTGGGTACACGCGGATCTTGAAGCTCGGGCCACGTGAGGGCGACAACGCCCGCATGGCCCGCATCGAACTCGTCTGAGCAGACGCCGATGACGGCGGAGAGCGACGACGCCGTCGAGCCTCGTCGTCGTGTCCGTCTCGACATCGCGTATCGGGGCACGCCCTTCCGCGGTTCGGCCCCGAACCCGGGCGTGCGCACGGTGCTGGGTGTTGTGGCTGCTGCGATCGAGCGCGTGTGCTCTGAACCGGTGGAACTCACCGGTGCCGGACGCACCGATGCTGGTGTGCACGCGTCCGCGCAGGTGGTCACATTTGACCTGGTGCATCCGATCGCCCCAGATGACCTCGCTCATCGGCTGAACCGCATCTGCGGGCCCGACATCGCGGTGCGCGCCGCGCGCATCGTCGCCGACGATTTCGATGCCCGTTTCTCGGCGACGTGGCGCCAGTATCGCTACCAGGTGTGGAATGGCACGGCGCCGCATCCGCTCCTGCACGAGGTGGCGTGGCACGTGCCCTCGGCGCTCGATGTTGCGACGATGCTCGAGGCCGCTCAACACATGGTGGGTGAACACGATTTCTCGTCGCTATGCCGGAGGCCCGACGGCGATCCGGCGGTGTCGCTTGTCCGCATCGTGCATACCGCGATGTGGCGGCGCCCCAACGATGGGGACCTGTTGTGGTTCGAGGTGCGGGGATCAGCCTTTTGTCAGCAGATGGTGCGATCGATGGTGGGCACCTGCGTCGATGTCGGTCTGGGGCGAATGGCAGCCGACGCCATACCGGCTGTGCTCGCAGCACGCGACCGGGCCGCCGCCGGTCGCGTGGCTCCACCACACGGTCTCACACTGACCGGTGTTGGATACGACGGCGAGAGATGGGATGCACACGGGCCATGACTCGGGGCCTGGCGTGTTGGGTATCGGCCTCGCCCGCCCCTATCCTTCCGTGGTTCGCCGGTTCGACCGGTGGACGTGATGGCGCCGTGGATAACGCCTCCGGCTGCCTCACGCAGCGAACGCACAGTTGACTGGATGACGATGAAGACGTACACACCAAAACCAGCCGAGATCAGCCGCGAGTGGTTCGTGGTCGACGCCGAGGGCATGGTGCTCGGCCGCCTCTGCACCGAGGTGGCGCGCGTGCTGCGTGGAAAGCACAAGCCGATTTTCGCCCCCCATGTCGACACCGGCGATCACGTCATCATCGTGAATGCCGACAAGGTCGTGATGACCTCCGGCAAGGCCGATCGCACCATGGTCTACCGTCACTCGGGCTATCCCGGTGGCTTGAAGACCGAGACATTCGCGCAGTTCCATGCTCGCAAGCCGGCCGACGCAGTGCGCCGCAGCGTGCGCGGCATGCTGCCCAAGGGTCCACTCGGTCGCCGTCAGCTCTCGAAGTTGAAGGTGTATGCCGGCCCCGACCATCCCCATGGCTCACAGTCGCCAACAACGATGACCGTCCCGGGCGCTGCCCGACGTTGAGCCGCCCCGAGGAGACACGATGAACGCACCGCTCACCCAGACCACTGGCCGCCGTAAGGAGGCCGTTGCCCGCGCCCGTCTGCGCGACGGCTCGGGCAACATCACCATCAATGGCCGGCCGCTCGAGGTGTATTTCCCGACCGCCGTCCAGCGCATGATCGTGACCGAGCCGCTTCGCGTGGCCGAGGTCGACGAGCGCTTTGATGTCGACGCGTCGATTCATGGTGGTGGCGTCAGTGGCCAGGCCGGTGCCCTGCGCATGGCCATCGCTCGCTCCCTGGTCGAGATCGACCCCGAGTCACGCCCCGCGCTGAAGCGCGCTGGTCTGCTCACCCGCGACTCTCGCAAGAAAGAGTCGAAGAAGTACGGCCTCAAGAAGGCCCGTAAGGCCCCGCAGTACACCAAGCGCTGATCGGGCGCCACGCCTCGCGGAGTGTCATGCGTTTCGGCACCGACGGCATCCGCGGACACGCCGATTCCGACCTCACCAACGATCTGGCGTATGCCGTTGGTCGTGCCGCGGCCGATGTTGTCGGCGCACAGTCAGGCCATCGCGCGGTCATTGGAGCCGACCCACGAGCGTCGTCGCCGAGGATCGTCGCCGCGGTGTCGGCCGGACTTGCCGCCGGTGGCGTGAATGTTGTTGACCTCGGTGTAGTTCCAACTCCGATCGTTGCTGGTGAGGCTGCGCATTCGGGCGCCCTCGGCGTGATGGTGTCGGCCAGTCACAACCCGTTTCACGACAACGGCATCAAAGTGTTCGGGCCCGGAGGGCGCAAACTCGATGATGACGCCCAAGCCGGTATCGAGGCGGCCATGGCAGCCGGCAACGCCTCTGGTGATCTCGAAATACGTGAGGGGCAGGTCAGCGTCGCCAACACCGACGAGGTCACCGCGCGCTACCGCGATCGTTTGGTGAGCGCCGTCGGTGCTCGTGCCCTCGACGGGCTACACGTCGTGCTCGACGGCGCGAACGGCGCCGGGTCACGAATCGGCCCCGACGTGTTCGCGCATCTTGGCGCACGGGTGACCACCATCGGGGTCTCGCCCGATGGCCGCAACATCAACGATGGGTTCGGCGCCACGGCGCCGGGCGCATTGGCTGCAGCCGTGGTCGATCATGGGGCGGATATGGGTCTGGCCCTCGACGGTGATGCTGACCGGCTGATCGCGGTGGACGCCAATGGCTCGGTCGTCGACGGGGACCACGTGATGTGCGTTCTGGCGCACGATATGCGCTCGCGCGGCGTGCTCGTCGACGACACGGTGGTCGTCACGGTGATGTCGAACCTGGGTTTTCACATCGCGATGCGCGACGCAGAAATTCGCGTCATTACCACCCCGGTTGGCGACCGTGCCGTGGTTGCCGCCATGGAAGCCGCTGGCGCATCGTTGGGTGGGGAGCAATCGGGCCACGTCATCATGGCTGCGTACTCGGCCACGGGTGACGGCATCTTGACCGGTGCGGCGCTCGCAGCTGCGGTGGCCCGCAGCAGACGACCCCTCGCCGATCTCGCAGCGGTGATGACATCCCTGCCGCAGGTGCTGGTGAATGTGGTGACGTCGGAGCGCACCGACGACGTCCCCGCAGACGTCGCGACCGAAGCCGACCGGGTGGCTTCAGAACTCGGCGATGCCGGTCGGGTGCTGGTGCGCGCGAGTGGGACCGAACCACTGTTGCGCATCATGGTCGAAGCACCAACCCCCGCGGCCGCCGATGCCGCTGCACAGCGCATCGCGGCTGTGGCGGGTCGACACCGCGACATCGCTGGCTGAGAGTAGCCTCGCGGTCATGTGCGGCATCGTGGGCATCGTCCCCCACGCCGGTGTGCCGGCGGCACCTGACATCACGAAGATTCGTGACCTGATCACCGCGGCACGTGCGGTTGCCGACGGTCTCGGTGCCGAGGCCGACGCATCACCGGCCGTGTTGGATGGCCTTGGTGAAGTGGCGCGTTCTTTGGGAGCAGCGGCCGATGCCACCCGTGGTGCTGCTGGCGTTCTGGCCGTTGCCGCCGATCCCGATCTGCATGATGATGCGGCGGCTGCCCTCGATGCGATCGTGGCCACAGTCGACGGCCTCGATAGCTCATGGGCCGATTCGGTGAGCGCCGGTACCGACGGCATCGGCGCTGATGCGCTGGCCGCGCTGGGGGCGGTGCGCGATGCCGCATGGTCGCTGCGCACCGACCGACTGGGTGCGGCCAAGGCCGCGCTCGCACTCGCTGGCGGGGCATGCTCGCCAACAGCGGCGGTCGGTTGGGCAGCGATCCAGCGATCACTGGATGCCATTGACCGCCTTGAGGTCCGTGGTCGCGATTCGGCGGGGATCCACGTGTCGGCCACCGTTGATGCGGCGGCCGCCGGTGATCTTGGTCATCTGGCAGGCCGCAGCGATCCGTTGTTCACCGACACGGCAGTGGATGTGAACCATGTGGACGCGGAACAACTGATGGTGTCGTTCACCTATAAGGCAGCGGCTGAGATCGGTGAACTCGGCGACAACACCCGCTCGTTGCGTGCCAGCATTGCGGCCGACACCGCTCTGCGTCGCCTGCTCTCGCTCGAGGGTGCGCGGGTAATCGTCCTCGGCCACACACGTTGGGCCAGCGTGGGTGTGATCTCCGAGCCGAACACCCATCCCTTGAACAGCATCGAGACCGAGGTCGCATCCACCGGCCCCTATGCGATCGCAAGTCTGAATGGTGATGTCGACAATCACGGCGATCTCCGCGTGGATCACGCCCTTGCCATTCACGACAAGATCACCACCGACGCGAAGGTGATTCCGGTGATGTGGTCGCGTCGTCTCGCCGACGGGCTCGATCCCGCCGAGGCATTTCGTCGCACGGTCATGACCTTCGAGGGGTCGGTTGCGGTGTGTGGGCAGTGCGTGGTCGATCCTGACCTGGTCATGTTGGCTCTCGCCGGAAGCGGTCAGGGGTTGTATGTCGGGCTCGCACCTGATGCCTATGTGATCGCGAGCGAACCGTACGGCGTAGTGGCCGATGCCGCCGAGTATGTGCGCATGGACGGTGAGTCCGGTGGCGAGATCATGGCGCTTGATGCGCGGGTGGGTGGACGAGCAGGGATCTCCCGCCGCGCCTACGACGGCACCGAACAGCCCATTGATGACGTTGACATCGCTATCGCTGAGGTGACAACCCGCGACATCGATCTCGGTGATGCGCCCCACTATCTGTTGAAAGAGATCAGCGAGGCCCCGGAGTCGATGCATAAGACCCTGCGGGGCCGCATCGTGGATATCGACGGTCGGCGGGTGGCGCACCTCGGAGAAACAGGTGTGCCGTCGGCGGTGCGGGAGCGTCTGGCCAACGGGTCGATCTCCAGGGTGCGAGTCATTGGCCAGGGCACGGCTGCTGTCGCGGGTCAGAGCACAGCAGCGATCATCGACACGTTGACGGGTGGAGCCCTCGACGCCGTGGCGATTACGGCCACCGAACTCAGCGGGTTCGGTTTGCGCCCCGACATGTCCGACACTTTGGTCATCGCGGTGAGCCAGAGCGGTACCACCACCGATACCAATCGCACCGTCGATTTGTTGCGGTCGCGGGGCGCGGCGGTGATCGCCATCGTCAACCGGCGCGGGAGCGATCTCACCGAACGTGCCGATGGGGTGGTGTACACCTCTGATGGCCGTGACGTGGAGATGAGCGTTGCGTCGACGAAGGCTTTCTACGCCCAGGTGGCTGCCGGTGCTCTGCTTGCCTGCGAAGTGGTGTCGGCTACAGGCCTCGGCGATGAGGTGCGTCGGCATCGCCTGTTGAGCTCGCTCGCGGATCTCCCCGCGGCAATGCGTGAGGTGTTCGCAGAACGTCCTGCTATTGCTGAAGCAGCGCACCGATTGGCACCGTCGAAGAGGTACTGGGCGGTTGTTGGCAACGGTCCCAACCGGGTGGCGGCCAATGAGGTGCGCATCAAACTCAGCGAGCTCTGTTACAAGTCCATCGCGTCCGATATCACCGAGGACAAAAAGCACATCGACCTGTCGAGCGAACCGTTGATTCTGGTGTGTGCTGCTGGGTTGTCGGGGTCCACCGCCGATGACGTGGCGAAAGAGACGGCGATCTTCTCGGCCCATAAGGCCACCGCTGTCGTCGTTGCCGATCGAGGGGAGACACGGTTCACCGCTGCAGCGGTGATCGGTGTTCCGTCTGTCGACCCGGCATTGGGATTTGTTCTCTCGGCGATGGTGGGCCATCTGTTCGGCTATGAGGCAGCGCGCGCGATCGATGCATCGGCGATGCCGCTGCGTCGGGCGCGGGAGGCGATTGAACATGCCGCGGCCGATCTCGGCGATGGCGATGCGGTCATCGCCCGGCTGCGGACCGACCTCGACGGACCAGCCCGCGACCTAGCCGCCGGGCTGCGCTCTGGGCTCTACGACGGCCACCTGGAGGCGTCGACGGCCGTGCGGATGATGTCCCTGCTCGCCGACGTGGCATCGGATCGGCCCATTGAGCGGTACACGGCCGCCACCGGCAAGGTGGGCACACCCACCTTGCTCATCGAGGATCTCCTGGCAGCCCTCACCGCGGGTATCGACGAGTTAACCCGACCCATCGATGCGATCAAGCATCAGGCCAAGACCGTCACCGTGGGTATCTCCCGGTCGGACTCCGACCTGCTGGACGTGGCTCTGGTCGGCGAGGTGCTCACCGCCGGAGCGGGTCGCGATGTGCTCGCCTACCGGACTCTGAAGGTGCTGGCAGCACTGGATGCCGCAGTGGACGAGGTTGTCGGGTTCACCCGGTACGGCATCGAGGCCGCCACTCTTGCCGTGGTCGACCGCGGTGGCCTGTCGCGAAATCTCACCTCGCGTGCCGACAGCGATCCGGTGCTGCGTGGCACCAAACGGTACGTGGCCGAGAACCGTGAGGTGTTGGTGGCACGTGGGCGCGGTGATGGACGCATCGTGATCCTCGTGCCCGAGGTGAAGGGCGTGACGTGTACGGGCCTCACCCTGTTGCATGTGCGCCTGCGCGACCGTCTGTCGGTGGCTGATGCCCGTCGGTGCCTGCAGGGTTACGACAACCGCTATGACCGGTTGGTGGACTGGGTGTCGGAGACTGAGGGCTCCTTCGATGACGAACGCCTCGCCGATATCGATGTGGCCGAGCTCCTGATCGCGCCGATCTCCGAGACGGCCGATCATTGGGTGGCTGGCGCGGGTGGTCGGGCGTCGTGATCGGTGTCGGTGTCGATCTGGTCGACATCGAACGGTTCCGCCGCAGTCTGGAGCGGACTCCCAGCATGCGATTTCGCTTGTTCACGGAGCGTGAACTCGATGACCTCGCTGCCCGCGCCGATCCGGTTCCGGGCCTTGCCGCGCGGTTTGCGGCACGAGAAGCGGTGATGAAGTCGTTGGGGGTTGGGCTAGGAGCGTTTGGCTTTCATGAGGTGTGGGTGCGTCGGCATTCGTCGGGACGGCCCGATTTGGTGGTCGGAGGTCGTGCGGCTCATCTGGCTGCCCGCGCGGGAGTGTCGCGCTGGCACCTCAGCCTCACCCACGACGAGAAGTCCGCAGTGGCCTATGTGGTGGCGGAGTGATGACCATTGCCCGATGTTGGCCGTGTGAGGGTGCGCCGATGATGGGGAGTGCCCGATGATTCCGGTGCTTACCCCCGATCAGGCGCGTCGTGCGGACGCTGCCGCTGGCGTGGATATCGAGGTGCTCATCGAACGTGCTGGCGCGGCGGTGGCGCGTTCGGCGATCGACATGCTGGGCGGTGCCTACGCACGGACGGTGGTGGTGCTTGCTGGGCCAGGGATGAACGGTGCCGACGGTCGAGTGGCGGCCCGACATCTGGCGGCGGCGGGATGCCGGGTCAAGGTGGTTGACGCTCTCGATGCCCCCGATGACGTCGCGGATCTGTTCTCACGCAGCGACGCCGGATGCGACCTGGTGATCGACGCGGCATTTGGCACCGGTGCTCGCGCGGGCTGGATGCCACCGGCGGTTGAGGGTGTTCCGGTGTTGGCTGTGGATCTGCCGTCTGGTCTGGATCCGATGACCGGTGAAGGTGATGCGGTTCTGCGCGCCGACGTGACGGTGACCTTCGCCGCGTCGAAGCCGGGACTTCATCTGGGGATTGGCCCGGATGTGGCAGGTCGTATCGAAATAGCCGACATCGGACTCAATCCGCTGCCCGATGGAGCCGAACCACATGCCTGGCTGGTCACCGGTGCCGATGTTGCCGCCTGGTGGCCGCGTCGTGCTCGCACCGCCCACAAGTGGTCGGCTGCGGTGCGGGTTGTTGCGGGTGGGCCCGGCATGCGCGGAGCTGCGCAGTTGGCCGCGTCGGCAGCATTACGCGCGGGCGCCGGCATGGTGCGGTTGTCGTCACCTGGCGCACCCGACGGTGACTCCGCCCCGATCGAGGCCGTGCACGAGTCGTTGCCGATTGATGGCTGGGCGGCACAGGTGTTTGAGGATCTGCATCGTTTCGGTTCGTTGGTGGTGGGCCCCGGTCTCGGACGCGCCGACGTGACGGCGGCTGAGGCCGCCCGAGTGGTGTTCGATAGTGGTCTGCCCGCTGTGGTCGATGGCGACGGGCTCTTCGCACTGTCGTGGAATCCGCACGGGGCGCCGGGGTCGTTGCGTGGACGAGGAGCACCGGTGGTGCTCACTCCGCATGCGGGTGAGTTTGCCACCCTCACTGGTTCAGCCCCGGGGGCTGATCCGATCGCTGCCGCGAATGCACTGGTGGCCGAGACCGGGGCCGTGGTGCTGTTGAAGGGGCCGACCACGGTGGTGGCAGGTCCCGATGGCCGCACGTATCTGGTGACGCGTGGTGATCGCCGCCTGGCCACAGCCGGTACCGGTGACGTGTTGTCGGGCGTCATCGGCGCGCTTCTCGCGGGTGGCTGCCCGCCGGGGAGGGCGGCCGCGGCTGCAGCATGGGTGCATGGTGATGCGGCGCGTCGCTGCGGCGCGTTGACGGTTGCGGGAGCTCTGCCGGAGATGATCACAGAGGTTGTGGCCGATCTGTTGGCGGTGGCCGGCCCATCGCATGCCGGGCAGTTCGAGGACTGATGCCGTACCCAGTGCGCGGTCGCTCGACCGAGGTGGTGGTCGACACCGAGGCGATTGCCCACAACGTGCGGGTGCTCCGTTCGCTGGTTGCGCCCGCCGATGTCTGGGCCGTGGTCAAAGCCGATGGCTACGGCCACGGTGACGGCGATGTGGCACGGGCAGCGGTTGCCGCCGGCGCACACGGACTATGTGTCGCGCTGGTCGGCGAAGGTGTGCGGTTAAGAGAACAGGCGGCACTGCCCGACAGCACACCGATTCTGGTGCTGAGTGAACAACCGGAGGCTGAACTGGATGTGCTGGTGCAGCACCGGTTGGATGCCACGGTGTACACCGTCGAGCAGGTGACAGCCCTCGCGGCTGCGGCACGCCGCGGCACGGTGGGCGCCGTGAGTGTGCATGTCAAAGTTGACACGGGCATGGGCCGAGTGGGTGTGGCACCCGCTGACGTGGCGGCACTGTGTGATGCAATCGATGCGGACGATGTGCTGGAACCGGCCGGTGTCATGTCGCATCTCGCGGTTGCCGACGAGCCCGATCATCCGGGCACCGATCAGCAGTTGGAGATCTTTGCCGACGTGGTTGATGATGTGCAGGCGCGCGGCGGGGCGTGGTCGCATGCGGCCGTGCATGTGGCGAATTCGGCCGCGGGGCTCACCCGGCCCAGCGCACGTCGCGACCTGGTGCGCGTCGGCATTGCGCTGTATGGCATCTCGCCATCGCCTGCGGTACCCGCCGCCGCGTCTGGCCTACGCCCGGTGCTGTCGTGGGTGTCCAAGGTGTCGTTCGTGAAGCGGGTGGCTGCGGGCACACCGGTCTCATACGGATGGACGCACATCTGTGAGGCCGCCACCACATTGGCCACGGTGCCGGTTGGCTACGCCGATGGTGTGCCACGCGACCTCGCCGTGCGCGGGGGTGAGGTGATGATCGGTGGTCGCCGGTGCCCGATCGTGGGTCGGGTGACGATGGACCAGATGCTGGTTGATGTGGGCGATGCCGCCGTGGCGGTGGGGGATGAGGTCGTACTGATCGGCGCCGCTGGTGATGCTGCGATCACCGTTGAGGAGTGGGCCGAGTGGTCCAACACCATCGGTTACGAGGTGGTGTGCCGAATCGGGGGCCGGGTGCCGCGACGCAGCTCCGTGGGTGCGGTGGAACCACGCTCATAGCATCGGGTCCGATGTTGTTGCAGGCCCATTCGATCGCTGACACCCGCGCGATCGCGGCTGCGCTGGCTGCGTGGTTGCGATCCGGGGACATCGTCGTTCTGTCGGGGGAGATGGGTGCGGGCAAGACGGCATTCGCCCAAGGCGTCGGTACGGCGCTGGGGGTGGATCAGCCCTTGACGTCGCCCACGTTCACGCTGGTGAATTCGTACGACTGCGACCGCTTCACCCTGCATCATGCCGACCTCTATCGCTTGGAGCGCACCACCGAACTGGCAGATCTGGCGCTGGCCGAACTGGCGGAGTTCTCTGGCGTGGTCCTCATCGAGTGGGGCGAGGTAGCCGCTGACGCGTTGGGCGATCACCTGTGGGTTCATCTCGAGATCGACGATGTGGCAGCAGACCTCGATGCTGCAAGTGACGCCCCACCGGAGGGGCGCACGATCGAATGTGGTGCGGTCGGTCAACGGTGGGTCGGTCGGTGGGACCGTCTGCGTGCGGCCATGGAGGCAGCATGTTGATCCTTGCTCTTGAGACCGCCACCGAGTCGGTGGGGGTGGCGATCGGTACATCAGATGGCCCGATGGCCACCGTTGAGGTGGCACGCGGTCGGCGCCACACCGAGACCCTGGTCCCTGCGGTCGAGTTCGTCTGCCGCCAGGCCGATGTTGCCTTGGCCGAGGTCACCGCGGTCGCTGTCGACATCGGGCCCGGCCTGTTCACCGGCATGCGGGTCGGCATCGCGACTGCGAAGGCGTTCGCCATGGCTCTCGATGTGCCGATCGCCCCGGTCTCATCGCTCGACGTCCTCGCAGGCGGTGTTGGCGATACGGACCGGGTGGTCGTGCCGGTGGTCGATACCCGCAAGGGTGAAGTGGCATGGTCGATGGTGCGCACGGCGCACGGGCGCACCGAGCGATTGATGGAGCCGGCGATCGGTCCGGTCGAGGACCTCGTCGCCGACATGATGGCGCGGGATCAGCCGAGCGTGTGCGTTGGGGACGGCGCAGCGAGATACCGCGATGAGATCACCGCCGGGGTGAATTGCGAGGTCGCCGGCCCCGTGCATCCCTCGCCGGTGGCACTCTTGGCCGCGGCAGTGGGTATTGCCGCCGAGGAGGCCTTGTGCGCCCCCCATCTGGTCGAACCGATGTATCTGCGGGCACCGGACGCGACGATCAATTGGGCAACGCGGCAGGTGCGCCCATGAGGTTGCTCGGTGTGGGTGGTGCGGTGTGTGTGATCACTCCGATGCGCCGCCGGCACCTGCGGCGCGTGATGCGGATCGAATCGGTGACGTATGAACGGCATTGGACACGGTCGGTGTTCGAGAGCGAACTCGATCAGGTTGGGCGCGGTGGACGTCATTACGTGGTGGCGCGCATCGACGGCGACATCGTGGGGTATGGGGGCCTATGGGTGGTGGCCGGCGGCAGTGCCCCCACGGAGGCGCACATCACCAACATCGTTGTTGATGAGGCACATCGTCGCCGTGGTGTTGGGTTGGCGTTGATGTGTCACCTGGGGCGCGTGGCTCGTGCGGAGGGAGCAAGCGCGTGGACCCTTGAGGTGCGGGCCACAGCAACGGGAGCTCACGAGTTGTATCGCCGGTTCGGGTTCGCCCCCGCGGGCGTGCGTCGCGGCTATTACGAGAACGGGACCGATGCCGTGGTGATGTGGTGCCATGAACTTGGCGACGACGACTATGGACACCGACTTGATTCGCTCGATCCAAACCGGGGTGGACGATGAGCAATGACATGTCGATGAGCAATGACATGGCGATGAGCAATGACATGGCGGTGACGACGATGCGTGGCGGTGCGGGGCAGCTAGGTGTTGGTCCCGACACGTTGGTGCTCGGCATCGAGACCAGTTGTGATGAGACAGCGGCTGCACTGGTGCTCGGTGGCACCGACGTGGTGTCGTCGGTGGTGTCGAGCCAAATTGATCTTCATGCCGAATTCGGTGGCGTGGTGCCCGAAGTCGCATCGCGGGCACATCTCGAGTCGTTGAACCCGGTGGTGGAACGCGCCCTCGCCGACGCCGGTGTTGGCCCCGAGCGGGTGGACGCGGTGGCGTGCACTGTGGGCCCCGGTCTGATCGGTGCGCTTCTCGTGGGCGTGTCGGCTGCCAAGGCACTGTCGCTGGCGTGGGAGGTTCCCTTTGTGGGGGTCAACCATCTCGAAGCTCATCTGTACTCGTCGTTCCTCGACCACGGCGACATCGGGTTTCCGTTGGTGGTTCTATTGGTGTCGGGTGGGCACACGATGCTGGTCGAGATGCGCGGTCACGGTGACTACCGCCTGCTGGGTCGCACCATCGATGATGCGGCCGGCGAGGCCTTCGACAAGGTGGCACGCTTTCTCGATCTCGGATATCCGGGTGGCCCGGCGATCGACGCTGCTGCCGAATTGGGTGACCCCGAGCACATTGCGTTCCCTCGGGCGATGATGCATGACGGTCTCGATATGAGCTTCAGCGGCCTGAAGACCGCGGTCACGAATCATGTGCGACGCCACCCCGATGTGGGTTCTGCCGATGTGGCGGCGTCGTTCCGCGCCGCGGTGGTGGATGTGCTGGTCGCCAAGACCCGCCGGGCGGCAGCCGAGGTCGACGCGGTGGGGATCGTGTTGGGTGGCGGTGTGGCTGCCAACGCCTTGTTGCGCACCGAGATGACAGCTGCGGGCGCTGCAGATGGCCGCACGGTGCTGTTGCCCAGCCGGGAGATGTGCACGGATAACGCAGCCATGATCGCCGCTGCTGGTTGGCATCGGCTCGGGGTCGACGGGCCGAGCCCTCTCGACATTGGTGCGTTCCCAACAATGCCGCTGGTGTCGTCCACGCCGGAGGCTCATCGTGGTTGAACGTCGGCCGTTGACCATTGCCGGCCACACACCGGCTGCGCCGGTCGTGCTCGCCCCGATGGCTGGGGTGACGAACCGAGCGTTCCGGTCGATCTGTCGGTCATTCGCACCGGGACTGGTGTACGTCAACGAGATGGTGATGGCCACCGCAGTGCTGCACCGCAATCCGAAGACCGAGACGATGATGGCCTTCGGTGACGATGAGCAGCCACGTTCGTTGCAGGTGTACGGCTCGGATCCCGCCGATCTGGCTCGGGCGGTGAGCCAGTTATGTGACGAGGGTCGAGTCGACCACATCGATCTCAATTTCGGCTGTCCCGCAGCGAAAGTCACCCGTCGGGGTGGAGGGGCGGCGGTACCGGCCCGGCCGGCGCTGCTACGTGCCATTGTCCGTGGTGCGGTGTCGGCAGCAGCGCCCTACGGGGTGCCGGTGACAGCGAAGTTCCGTATGGGCATCGATGATGACTGGCGCACCGATGTGCGCACCGGCTTGATCTGTGCCGACGAGGGGGCGCACTGGGTGGCATTGCATGCACGCACCGTTGCCCAGCACTATGCCGGTGATGCGCGCTGGACGGCGATTGCCGAGTTGCGCGCCGCCCTCGACGACGCCGGCCACGACATTCCGGTTCTTGGCAATGGCGACATCTGGGAAGCCACCGACGCGGTGGCGATGATGGACGCCACCGGGTGCGATGGCGTGGTCATCGGACGTGGGTGCTTGGGGCGTCCGTGGTTGTTCCTGGATCTGGTCACCGTGTTGTCAGGTGGTGACCCTCCGCCGTCGCGCACGCTGGGTGAGGTGGCTGCCACCATGTCGGCACATGCACGCGCACTGGTGGAGCACTTCGACGGTGCCGCGGTGCGCAGCACCGGTGAGGACCTCGCCATGCGCGATTTCCGGAAGCACTCTGGCTGGTATTTGAGCGGGTACCCGGTGGGTCCGGAGATGCGACGGCGCTTCTCGATGGTGAAAACGTTGTCCGAGTTCGAGGATCTGCTCGGCCAGTTGGATCCGCAGGCACGCTTGGTGGACGGTGGCGAGCGGATTCGTCGTGGCCATACCAATGGCCCGATCCGGCCGGCCTTGCCCGAGGGTTTCCGTGATGCTCCCGATGCCGACAGCGATATGAGCATTCCCGACGATGATCGGGCGATGGCGGTGTCGGGTGGCTGAGAACACCTCGGGTCGTCACGGTGCTGTCGCCGCGGAAGCATCTCGTGGCGGAGCTGCGCCGGATGCGCCAGTGGTGTTGGCCTCGGCGTCTCCTCGTCGGCGCGAGTTGCTGACATCGATGGGGGTCGGGTTCATCATCGATCCTGCTGATGTCGATGAGTCGGTGATCGGCGACGAGTCGGCCGTGGAGTATGTGGCCCGCGTGTCGGCGCTGAAAGCCCAGCGTATTGCGGACCGCCACCATGATGCGGTGGTGCTCGCGGCCGACACCACCGTTGACCTTGACGGGCGCATCATGGTCAAACCGGTCGATGCCGATGATGCAGTGGACATGTTGATGTCGTTGTCGGATCGTTGGCACCGCACCCACACGGGGGTGGTGGTGCGCCGTGGTGCGCAGGTGTGGTCGCAGGTGGTGACCACCGATGTCCGTTTCGTGCGCGTCACCCCCGAGGCTGTGCGCTGGTACGTCGATGGCGGGGAACCGCTTGACAAGGCGGGCGCCTATGCCGTGCAGGGCACCGGTGGAGTGTTCGTGGCAGAGATCTCCGGCAGCGTGAGCAACGTTGTGGGTCTTCCGCTAGCCGAGACCGCAGAATTGCTCCGCTGTGCTGGCGTGGTCGTCGCCGGCAGTTAGCACTCTCGCCCTCCGGTTGCTAATCACTGGGCTACGCCTCTAGCATTGGCACTCGCTCGGGCAGAGTGCCAACGCCCGGGTATTTCCACTGACATCCCACTGTTCACGCCAACGGAGGCATGCAACATGAACCTGAAGCCCCTCGACGACCGGATCGTGGTCAGGCCCGCAGAGGCCGAGACCCAGACCGCTTCCGGCCTGGTCATCCCTGACACCGCCAAGGAGAAGCCCCAGCAGGGTGAAGTCCTCGCGGTCGGCCCCGGCAAGCGCGCCGAGGCCAGCGGCGAACTGATCCCGCTCGACATCTCCGTCGGCGACACGGTGCTGTACTCAAAGTACGGCGGCACCGAGGTCACCGCCAATGGTGAAGACCTGCTCGTGCTCTCCAGCCGCGACGTGCTGGCCATCGTGGCGAAGTGAGGAATTGACACATGTCTAAGTTGCTCAAATTTGATGACGAAGCACGCCGCGCGCTCGAAGCCGGTGTGAACAAGCTGGCCGACGCGGTCAAGGTCACGCTCGGCCCCAAGGGCCGCAACGTGGTCCTCGACAAGAAGTTCGGTGCCCCCACGATCACCAACGACGGCGTATCCATCGCCAAGGAGATCGAACTCGAGGATGCCTTCGAGAACATGGGTGCCCAGCTCGTGAAGGAAGTGGCCACCAAGACCAACGATGTTGCCGGTGACGGCACCACTACCGCGACCGTTCTCGCCCAGGCGATGGTCGGTGTCGGCATGAAGAACGTGGCCGCGGGCGCCAACCCCATGGGTGTGAAGCGCGGTATCGAAGCCGCGGTCAAGGCTGCTGTTGATTCGATCTTGGCTCAGGCCAAGGACGTGGACGACAAGTCCGACATCGCCAGCGTTGCCACCATCTCGGCCGCAGATGCATCGATCGGTGAGGTCATCGCCGAGGCCATCGACAAAGTCGGCAAGGACGGTGTGGTCACCGTCGAGGAGTCGAACACTTTCGGCACCGAACTCGAGTTCACCGAGGGTATGCAGTTCGACAAGGGCTACCTGTCGCCGTACTTCGTGACCGACGCCGACCGCCAAGAAGCCGTGCTCGACGACGTCTACATCTTGTTCAACCAGGGCAAGATCTCGACGGTGCAGGCACTTCTGCCCGTGCTCGAAGGCGTGATGAAGACCGGCAAGCCGCTGGTGATCATCGCCGAGGACATCGAGGGCGAGGCCCTGGCCACACTGGTGGTCAACAAGATCCGTGGCACCTTCAACTCGTCGGCCGTGAAGGCCCCGGGCTTCGGTGACCGTCGCAAGGCGATGCTGCAGGACATGGCAACCCTCACCGGTGGCCAGGTCATCAGCGAGGACGTTGGCCTCAAGCTGGAGAACGCAACGCTCGACCTGCTCGGCACGGCCAAGCGCGTGATCATCACCAAGGACACCACCACCATCGTCGACGGTGGCGGGTCGTCCGAGGATGTGCAGGGACGTATCGCCCAGATCAAGACCGAGATCGATAACACCGACTCCGACTGGGATCGTGAGAAGCTCCAGGAGCGTCTCGCGAAGCTGGCCGGCGGTGTGGCCGTGATCAAGGTCGGCGCTGCCACCGAGGTGGAGCTCAAAGAGAAGAAACACCGCATCGAGGACGCCGTGTCGGCGACCCGTGCAGCCATCGAGGAGGGTGTGGTCGCCGGTGGCGGTACCGCTCTGGTGCGCGCTCGTCCATCGGTGCAGTCCGTTGTCGAGTCGCTTTCAGGCGACGAGCAGACGGGTGCCCGTCTGGTGTACGAGGCACTGGTGGCGCCGGCGCGCAACATTGCGATGAACGCCGGCCTTGAGGGCTCGGTGATGGTCAAGGCCATTGAAGCTGAGTCCGGCACAGTCGGTTTGAACGCCGCGACTGGCGAGATGTGCGACCTGGTTAAGGCTGGCATCATTGACCCGGCCAAGGTGACCCGCGCGGCGCTGCAGAATGCGGCGTCAATCGCGGCACTGGTACTCACCACCGAGTGTGTCGTGGCCGACAAGCCCGAACCCGCCGCTCCCATGGGTGGCGGCGGCATGGACCCGATGGGGGGCATGGGCGGCATGATGTGACGTCCGTCGTCCATTGAGACGCCGATGGTGCCCGGGGCTGTGTGCCCCGGGCACCATTGTTTTTCAGGGTGGTCACATGGCAGCCGTGCGGGTCGCCTCGTAGGCTGGGAACATGTCGTTCGAGCGCCCCGCCCCCGATCTGAACAAGCTCGTTGCTGCCTGGGAGCAGTGGGAGACAGGTGAGCAGATGCCCGGCCGCGTGCTGGCCGATCTGAAGACGGCTGGAATGGCTGAGGTGCTCGCCGAACTGGTAGCCACCGGGTGGACCCCGGGCGCAGGCTCCTGACTCTGATGCGCGCCGTCGTGACCGCGTCGTGAGTAACTCGAGCGAGGTCACCTCTCCGCGCCGTCGTGGTGGCGCCCAGGTGGTGCCTCGTCCGGCGGTGATCGGCGAGGGCCCTCCGCCACCGTGGGCGACGGGTCCGGTCACCGGACTCGATGCGGTGCTCGCTCATGTTCGAGATGTAGAACGCCCGTTGGTGCCGGCCTTCGATGGGGCTCGTTCATCTGCTGTGCTGGTGCCGCTGCGTGTGGGCGTGCACGGCACTGAGGTGCTGCTCACACGACGTTCCCAGACCATGCGTCATCATCGGGGTGAGATCTCGTTCCCCGGTGGCCGTATGGACCCGGGGGAGACCCCGCTCGATACCGCTCTGCGTGAGGCGCATGAGGAGGTGGGCCTCGAACCTGATGCGGTGCGCGTCATCGGAGAGCTCGATCATTTGAACACGGTGGTGAGCCGGTCGTACATCGTGCCGAAGGTGGCCGTGGTGGACCCGGCGGCCGAGGTGCGGCCGATGACGGGCGAACTCGACCGCACCATGTGGGTGCCCCTCGACGAGTTGGTGGCTACGCACACGTACCATGGCGAGGTCTGGGGCGCCCCACCCACCGACCGTCTGTTGCACTTCTTCGAGTTGGTGGATGAGACGGTGTGGGGCGCGACGGGTCACATGTTGTTCGACCTATTGGCGCGACCGCACCGCTGAACCACACCCACTGAACTAGGCCCATCAGGCAACTGCCGGGGTGCTCAGCGGCGCACGCAGGCGTTAGCTGTGAGCGTGGATGTCATCCCACAGGGCATCGACGTGTTCCGCTGCGGTGGTGCGCGCCCCGATCGACACCCGCAGAAGCGACCGTCCGTCGACCTCGGTACGGGTGACGAGGTGGCGTCCGCTGGCGTTCACCGCCTCGATCAGTGCGTCGGTTGCGGCGTCACCATCGATATGGCTCAGGCAGACCAGTCCCAGCCGAGGTGGCGCGGCGATCTCGAGGCGTGGATGAGCCGCCACGCGTGCTGCGAGGTCGTTGGCAAGGCGCAGGTGGTGTCGGAGCATCTCGATGATGGGTTCCACACCGTCGAGGCGCAGCACGAAGAGAAGTTTCAGAGCGCGGAAACGTCGCCCGAGAGGGATCTGCCAGTCGCGATAGTCGATCGCGCCGCTGTCGGCGGCGGCTGAGCGTAGGTATGCGGGCAAGATGCTGAGCGCGCCGAGCATGGCGTGGCGGTCCACCGTCCAGAACAGCGTGCAGTCGAAATTGACCCCCATCCACTTGTGCGGATTCGTGCAATACGAGTCGGCGCGGTCAACGCCGTCGTTCACCCACCGTTGATCGGGGTCGAGGGCAGCGATGCCGGCCATGGCTGCATCGACGTGTAGCCATACACGATGTGTCCCCGCGCCGTCGACGGTGTCGATCGCGTCAGCGATGGCCGCCGTGGGGTCCATCGCGAGAGTGGAGGTGGTGCCGTGAGTACTGCACACGAAGAACGGCTGCAGCCCGGCGTCAACGTCGGCCGCCATCTGACGAGCAAGATCGGCCGGATCCATGGCGAGGTCGGCGTCGTGGGCCACGGTGCGGATGCGCTGCTCACCGATGCCCGCGATGCGCAGGCCTTTGTCGATTGAGGAGTGGGCCTGCGCGGTGCGGTAGGCCACGAGCCGGCTGGTATCACCGGTGTCGTTCACGGTGCCCTGCGTTGCGCGCCATCGTGCCGCGAGGATGGCGACCAGGGTGGCCTCGCTGGCGGAGCCCTGAATCACACCGCCACCCGTGGCGGTGTCGGACCGGAACGACCATGGCAGGTCCAAGAGGTCCAGCATCCAGTCGCACATCAACGTCTCGACCTCGGTGGCCGCCGGGGATGTCACCCAGCTCATGCCCTGCACACCGAGGCCGGCACTCAGCAGCTCGGCGAGGATGGAGGCGTAGGAGGTGTTCGCGGGGAAGTAGGCGAACCAGCCCGGATGTTGCCAGTGGCTGAGATTGGGAATGATCACCCGGTCGATGTCGGCCATCAGCGTGTCGAGGTCGGTTGTGGTGGTCGGTGCGGTTGGCGGAAGCGCTGCGTACACATCGCCGGGGGCAATGTCGGGAACGATGCGCTGCTCTCCAACGCTGTCCAGATAGGCCGCAATGCGGTCGACCATGGCGTGCCCGGCGGCACGGAACTCATCGGGCGTCATCACGCAGTGCTGTCGGGCTCGGTGGGAGAGTTGCTGGCGGCGAGGTTCTTGCGTGCACCGGCGACGACGCGCCAGCTGATGAAGCCAAGCCCACCAACCACCAGGGCAAATATGGCGGTCTGGCGCCATCCACCACGCGCCTCAGAGCCGCATCCTGGCTTGGGAACCGCCGAGATGCATTCGCTGAGGTCGCGCTCGGTGGGCACGAAATCGTTCAGGGTCACGGTGGTGACGTCCGTGTCGGACCCGCCGTCGTCTTGAGCGGTCACGGTGGCAGCAGGGAGCATCGCGGCGATCATGGCGGCCGATCCGACGAGGAGTCGGGCGAGGAACAGGCGGGGCTGACGGATCTGATGGGGGGCGGTGCGAGTGAAGACCACAACCGATGTCTACCATCGGTGTCGTGAGCACGGGCACCCCCACCACCGTCCAGCACGCTGAGGTGCTCGTCGTCGACTTCGGCGCGCAGTACGCACAGTTGATCGCACGCCGCGTGCGTGAACATCGGGTGCTGTCGCGCATCGTGCCGCATCGCATCACCGCCGATGAGGTGGCTGCCGCTGCGCCGGCCGCCATCGTGCTGTCGGGGGGCCCGAAGAGCGTGCACGTCGATGGTGCTCCCACCCTCGACCCGACGATCTATGACCTTGGCATCCCCATCTTGGGTATTTGTTATGGCGCACAGTTGATCGCTGAGCAGCTCGGCGGCCGGGTGGGTCGCGGCATGAATGGCGAGTACGGACGTGCTGTGTTGGAACGCAGCACTACCGGGGGACTTCTCGGCGATACACCGCGGACTCAGGACGTGTGGATGAGCCACTTCGATGCGATCGTGGAGGTGCCCGACGGGTTCACGGCGACGGCAGCTACCCCCGATGCACCGGTTGCCGTTCTCGAATCGCCGTCGCGACGGATCTGGGGTGTGCAATATCACCCTGAGGTGGTGCATTCGCCCTTTGGCGCCGATGTGCTGCGTACCTTTTTGCACGACCTCGCGGCTATCACCCCCGACTGGGAGATGTCGTCGGTGATTGCCGAGCAGGTGGCCGAGATCCGCGCTCGCGTCGGTGACGGCCGAGCAATCTGTGGCTTGTCAGGCGGGGTCGACTCGTCCGTGGCCGCGGCGTTGGTGCATCGCGCGATCGGTGCTCAGCTCACCTGTGTGTATGTCGATACCGGCCTGATGCGCAAGGGCGAAAGCGAACAGGTCGTGGAGACCTTCCGTCGCAATATGGGCATCGAGTTGATCCATGTTGATGCGGGCGAGCGTTTCCTGTCGCGGCTGACCGGGGTGACCGAACCCGAGGCCAAGCGCAAGGCGATCGGCGAGGAGTTTGTGCGGGTATTCGAAGAGCACACCGGTGGTCTCGTCGAGGCCACCTTCTTGGTGCAGGGAACCTTGTATCCCGACCTGATCGAGAGCGGTGGAGCCGACGGCACCGCCGAGGTGATCAAGAGCCACCACAATGTGGGAGGTCTGCCCGAGGACATGGACCTCGAACTGATCGAGCCGCTGCGCGACCTGTTCAAAGATGAGGTACGCGCCCTTGGCACCGAGCTGGGTCTGCCAGATGAGATGGTGTGGCGACAGCCGTTCCCCGGCCCGGGCCTCGGCGTGCGGATCATCGGCGAGGTGACTGCCGAGCGGGTGGCGCTGTTGCAGGAGGCTGATGCCATCGTGCGCGCTGAAATCGCGGCCGCGGGACTCGAACGCGACATCTGGCAGTCGTTTGCGGTGCTGGCCGATATTCGCTCGGTGGGGGTTATGGGTGATGAACGCACCTACGGTCATCCGATCATCATCCGCGCGGTGACCAGCGATGATGCGATGACCGCCGATTGGGCGCGGCTGCCGTACGACTTGTTGGAGCGGATGTCGCAGCGCATCATCAATGAGGTGCCGGGTATCAACCGCGTGGCCTACGACGTGACGTCGAAGCCGCCAGGCACCATTGAGTGGGAGTGATCGACTGGCCGTGAGCGACGCAGTGGGTGAGCAGGTAGGGGTCGACGCAACCCGTCGCGCGCGAACGCTCGAGTGGTTAGGGGTGGTCTCGGCCATCGTCTACTCGTTGCTGGTTGCAGCGAATATCGGTGCCGAATTCGTTGGCTTCGCGTTGTTGATGGTGTCGTCGGTGGCCATCGGGGTATGGGCCCGGATCTGCCGCCATCGCGGGATCTTGTTGCTGCAGTTCTTCTATGCGACGGCGGCACTCATCGGCATGATCCGTTGGCTCTGATTCCCGTGCACGTCGTCGTCACCTGTTCGTAATACTCCGTTGTGGAGCGGTAACGTGGCGAGCACGATGTCGCGGATCGCTCCCACCCCCCATCGCCGTGTCGGCATCGCCGATGACCGGGCGTTGACGTTGCCCGCGGGTTCACGTCGCCTCGGCGGGGTGATTCTCGCCACGATGGCCGTGGTGATGGCGTTGATCTTGCCGCAGCAGGCTGCCGCGCAGTCCGTCGATGATCAGCGTCGCGAAGTGGAACGCATCGTCGACGAACTCGAACGGCTGCACGAACGAGCCGACATCTTGGCTGAGGACTACGCGGTGGCCGTCGACGACCAGCGCATGCTCACCGGCGATATCGCGATCGCCGAGGCGCGTGTCGCCGAGCGTCGAGCCGCCCTCGACGAGTTGCAGGGCGATCTCAGCGCCGTCGCGGTTCGGGCCTTCACCCGTTCGGGTACCGACGTGTTGGGACCGCTGCTGTCGAATCCGGCTGATTACACCGATGATCTGTCACGCGATCAGTACTCGCGGGTGGCGCTGAGCATCGGCACGGGCACCGGCGATGATCTCGGCGCTGCCATCACCGCCCTGCAGGCTGAACAGGCCGAACTCGACCGTTTGCGCGCCGAGTCGATCGCGCTCAGCGACGGCTTGTCGGCCCAACTCGACGAGGTGGAATCCAGCACCTCGGCCTACGAACGGGCGCGTTCCGATGCCGAAGCACGCCTCGGTGAACTGATTCGTGCCGAGGAGGAACGTCGATCCCAGGAGGCCTTTGAGCGTCTGCAGGCCGAACAGGCCGCGGCCGGGATCGACCTCAGTGGTCCCTCCAACCCGGGTGCAAGTGCCGAGGATGCGGCCTCGGCCGAGTTCGTGGCCAACTATCCGGCACCGTCGGGGATGGCCGGGGTGGCAGTGCAGGCCGCACTTGGCCAATTGGGTGTGCCTTATGTCTACGCCACGGCGCTGCCGGGCGTCTCATTCGACTGTTCCGGTCTGACCCATTGGGCGTGGAGCCAAGCAGGCGTGTACCTGCCACGCAATTCGCGAATGCAGGCCAACGCGCTGCCGCGGGTGCCGGTGGCCTCGGCCCAACCCGGCGACCTGATCTTCTACTACTCGCCAATCAGTCACGTTGGCATCTATCTCGGCAACGGTCAGTTGGTGCACGCACCAAACTCATCGACCGTGGTGAAGGTGTCGAATGTGAACTGGTCGAAGGTTGTCGCGGTCGGTCGGCCGGGCTGAGAGCACCGCGCGGTGGGCGGGTAGCGTCGGAGCGTGCCGACGACCGACATCCCCGGAATTGATCACGACCGCGTCAGCGACTGGTTGGTCACCCATGTCCCCGGTGCTACCGCGCCGTTCGACTTCGTGTTGATCGAGGGTGGACGCAGCAACCTCACCTATCGCGTCACCGGCGGTGACGGCACCCGGTATGTGTTGCGCCGGCCTCCGCTCGGCCATGTGCTTGCCACCGCGCACGACATGGCGCGTGAGCACCGCATCATCTCCGCGGTGGGGTCGACCGGAGTGCCAGTGCCCACCACACTCGGCCTGTGCTCCGATGACGACGTGAACGGTGCGCCGTTCTACGTGATGTCGTTCGTCGACGGGGTAGTGCTCGACAGCCCCGACCTCGGTGCCACGGTTCCGGCTGCCACCCGGGTGTCGCTGTCACACCACCTGATCGATGTGTTGGCCGATCTGCACGCTGTTGACGTCGATGCGGTCGGCTTGGGTGACCTGGCGCGCCGCGATGGCTACGTCGAGCGTCAACTGCGGCGGTGGACCACTCAGTGGGAGAAGTCCAAGACCCGTGAGTTGCCGGTGGTCGATGAGGTAGCACGCACCTTGGCCGCCGGTATCCCGACCCAGCAAGATGCCTGCATCGCCCACGGTGATTTCCGTTTCGGCAACTGCTTGGTGGACGTTGCTGGTGAGCAGGTGGCGGCGGTGCTCGACTGGGAGTTGTGCACGCTCGGCGATCCCCTCGCTGATCTCGGATATCTCGGTGTGTACTGGGCGGGGCCTGATGGGGTCAGCCGGCCGAACGACCCCACGGGTGCAGGTGGCTATCCGAGTCACGACGCCCTGGTGGAGCGCTACGCAGAGCGCACGGGTCGCGATGTGAGCCGTATCGACTACTACGTGGCGTTCTCGGCGTTCCGTCTCGCGGTGATCTCCGAGGGGGTATACGCCCGCTATGTGAATGGCGCCATGGGTGATGACATTGAGTCGTCGATGCTGGAGCACTTTCGCACCGGGGTGGAAGAACTCAGTGTGTCGGCACTCGAGCGACTGCGACGAGGGTCATGACGATGAGTGACGTTCTGGCTGGCTGGGACCGCGACAGTTTCACCGCCGCCGGACTGACGCATGACTGGTACCGCCGTGGCAGCGGACCGGCGGTGATCGTGGTGCACGAGTTGCCCGGAATTACGCCGCGCGTGGTCGCGTTTGCCGACGAACTCGTCGCCGCCGGCATGACGGTGGCGATGCCCGACCTCGTTGGCCGTGCCGGTCAGGCTCCGAGCCGTGGTGCATTGGCTGCGTCGCTGGCGAAGATATGTATCTCACGTGAGTTCAGTACGTGGGCGGTGGGGCGCACCTCGCCGGTGGTGGCATGGTTGCGTGCGCTCGGCACGGCACTGCATCGCGAGATCGGTGGTGTGGGTATCGGCGCGGTCGGCATGTGTTTCTCCGGTGGTTTCGCGCTGGCGATGATGGTCGACGACACCATGGTGGCGCCGGTGCTGTCGCAGCCGTCGCTGCCGTTACCCGTGGGCCCCGCGCGTAGTGCTGATCTCGGGCTCTCTCCCGATGATCGGCTGCAGGTGGCACGTCGTGCGGCCGATGGCTGTGGGGTGCTCGCGCTGCGTTATCGCGACGACCGAGCTGTGGGCACGCGATTCGACACGCTCAGCGAACTGCTCGGCGATGCGGTGGAGACCGTGGAACTCGACAGCCGGCGGTCATCGGATCACTCGGTTCTCACCGAGCAGCGCGACGAGGCTGCCGTCGCTCGCGTGGTGGAGTTCCTTCGCCAACGTCTCGACATCGCCTGAGGGCTCGCCGTGCGAGTATCCGATCGGTAGGTTGTCCGTATGTCGACAACCGATGCCATGACGTTCTCGGTTCCCGGTATGACTTGTGGCCATTGCGAGGCTGCGGTCACCGCTGAAGTCGGCGCTCTCGATGGTGTGGTGAGCGTGCAGGTCGACCTCGATGCGAAGATGGTGACGGTGGCCGGGTCGGGCCTCGATCGGGCCCGCATCGTGGCCGCGATCGACGAAGCCGGCTTCGATGTCGACTGACGCCGTTCTGACGGGTACCGACGCCGAACTCGACATCTCCGGGATGACCTGCGCTGCCTGTGCGGCGCGCATCGAACGGCGTCTGAACCGCACCGACGGAGTGTCGGCAACGGTGAACTACGCCACTGAGCGTGCTCGGGTTCGTTTCGACCCGCAGATGATCGACATCGCCGCGGTGATCGCTGCGGTCGAGCGCACCGGATACGGCGCTCGACTGTCCGGTAACGACACCGATGCCGCCGCCGACGCTCGGCTTGCCGACCTGCGTCGACGCCTCGTCGTGGCGGTGATCGGCGGGATACCGGTGCTGGTGTTGTCGATGGTGCCATCGACTCAGTTCGACGGATGGCAGTGGGTAGCACTCGTGCTCGCCACTCCGGTCACGTTGTGGTCTGCGTGGCCGTTCCATCGTGCGATGGCGGCAAACCTACGTCACCGTCAGGCCACGATGGACACGTTGGTGTCGGTCGGGGTGTCCGCGGCGTGGGCGTGGTCGCTGTGGGCCCTGGTGGCCACGCCGGCGGGCGATATCGGCATGACGATGTCGATGTCGTTCAGCATCACCGCCGATGAGGGCCACCACATCTATCTCGAGGTGGCGTCCACGGTCGTGGCCTTCATCCTTGCCGGCCGGTATTTCGAGGCGCGCGCGAAACGTCGTGCCGGTGACGCTCTTCGTTCGTTGAATGATCTGGGTGCAGCCGAGGTCACGCGGATTCGCGCTGATGGCAGCAGCGAACGCGTGGGGGTCGACTTGTTGGAGGTCGACGATGTGTTCATCGTGGCTCCCGGTGAGAAGGTGGCCACCGATGGTGTAGTGATCGATGGCGTGTCGGCGGTGGACATGTCGTTACTCACCGGGGAATCGATGCCGGTCGACGTTCGCGGCGGTGACGTTGTGGTTGGAGCAGCGGTGAACACCACGGGCGTGCTTCGGGTACGCGCCACGGGCGTGGGTGCCGATACTCGTCTCGCTCAGATGGCACGCCTCGTCGCCGATGCCCAGTCGGGGAAGGCGCCGGTGCAGCGCCTGGCGGATCAGGTCTCGGCGGTATTTGTTCCGGTGGTGATCGTGCTCGCCATCGTCACGGTGGTGGTGTGGGCAGTGGTGACAGGGTCGTGGGAACGGTCGTTCACCGCCGGTGTTGCTGTGCTGATCATTGCGTGCCCGTGTGCGCTCGGCTTGGCGACCCCCACCGCGTTGCTGGTGGGGACGGGTCGGGGTGCACAGATGGGCATCCTCATCAAAGGTCCTGAGGTATTGGAGTCGACGCGTTCAATCGACACTGTGGTTCTCGACAAGACCGGCACGATCACGACGGGTGTGATGACGGTGGTGGCCGTAGAGATGCGTCCCTCGTCGTTGTCGCCATCGGTCGCCGATGTCGTGATGTGGGCCGCAGCGGTTGAGGCACACAGCCTGCATCCGGTGGCGCGGGCCGTGGTCGATGCGCATCGGGCCACGGGTGCGACGGAGTTGGCCGCCACAGACGTCGTCGACCACCCCGGTGTTGGCGTCAGCGGAGTAGTCGACGGTCGGCGGATCGAGGTTCGGCGGTCTGCTGCGGACTCTTGGGCGGAGGCCGCGCCAGCGTCCACACTCGCTGAAGTCGTTGTCGACGACGAGGTCGTCGGATTGATCGCGGTCGCCGACGCTGTGAAAGACACCGCCAAATCCGCGGTGGGGCGTCTCGCATCGATGGGCTTGTCCACGGTGCTGCTCACCGGTGATCGTGCCGAGGTGGCCAACGCCGTTGCGCAACAGGTCGGGATCACCACCGTTCACGCCGACGTCATGCCCGACGACAAACTGGCTGTGGTCACGGCGCTGCAGGCCGAGGGACATCGTGTCGCCATGGTGGGTGATGGGGTGAACGACGCCGTGGCCCTTGCGGCTGCGGATCTCGGCATCGCGATGGGGACCGGGACCGATGTCGCTAAACACGCAAGCGATCTCACCCTGGTTCGCTCCGACCCGTTGGCTGTGGCTGATGCCATCGATCTGTCGCGGCGCACCCTCTCGACGATCAGGGTGAACCTGTTCTGGGCGTTCGCCTACAACGTGGGAGCCATACCGCTCGCGATGACCGGCCGTCTGTCGCCGATGGTGGCTGGCGCGGCGATGGCCTTCTCGAGCGTGTTCGTGGTCAGCAACAGTCTGCGCTTGCGGCGCCGTCGCATCTCGACCACGCAGTAGCCGCTGCACGGACGCTTGGCTGCGGTGGGATGCATGTGTGAGAGCCCGAGCGCTGTGGCATCGTGTGGGTCATGAGCAGTGCTGTCGACGCCGGGGTAAGCCGTCGGCATCTCGATGCCATCCGTAACGCCTGGTCTGAGTTCGACGATGGTCGACGCATTGCCGACATCGTTGAACTGAGCGCGATGGTGTCGACGAACCGTGTGTACCGACTGGTTCTCGACGATGGCGCGGCGATCATCGCGAAGTCATCGAACTACGGCTCGTTCTTTTTATTTGCGGAGGATCACGACCGGTTGCACCGGTGTACGCGGTTGCTCTCGGGTGGGCCGTACGAGGACTTCATGGCCGGCATGTTGACCGCGGACGACCGTCCGTTCATCTTCTATGACGGTGAGATGTGGGTGGTGTTCTACACCGAGGTGGAGGTGCGCGACCGCCTGCCGGCCATTTTGAGCGAGGCGCAGGTCGACAACTTGGGCGCGGAGATTGCGCGCTTTCACCGAGCGACGCATTCGGTGGCACGCCTGTTGCCGCCCACATCGAAAACGGTCACCTCGGACGCGGTGAACCTGTTCGAGATGACAGCGAGTCGTCGCGCCGGTGAGGAACTGGGCCTCGATCCGTCACGGCTTGATCTGGTGCGGCGGCATACGCACCGGTTCTTGATGGCGGTGCATGAATCGGGTTACGACTACTGGCCGAAGATGCCGGTGCTGATCGATTGGAATCTGGGGAATTTCTCTGTGGAGCCCGACCCCGGTGTGGCTGACGGAGCAGGTTTCCGGCTGTTCTCTCGTTGGGATTACGACTGGTTCCGCATCGAGACCCGACTGCTTGACTTCTATTTCTTGTCGCGGGTGTCGTCGCGCACCGGCGACCGAACCACGTTTTCCTACGGCGTGCACACCTTGTTCGAGCCCCGATTCCGTCGGTTCCTGCGGGCGTATCACGCCGTGTTCCCCCTCGCCGAGCGTGAGGTGCTGTTCTTAAAGGAGGCCTACCGGTTCTTCTTGTTGAACTATGTGGTGCGTGAAGGCCGGCACTTCTTCCGTGAGGACATCTGGCGGCACCTGCTGCGCGATGTGGTCGATCGTCATCTTCCCGATCTTGATCGACACGACTTCTCGAGTCTGCTCGTCGAGATCGAATCCGACGAGGAATAAGGCGCCCCTGCGAGTCACAGCCGCGATTCGGCACCCGCAGCCAGCCGGCGGAGATTGCCGGCGTGGCGCACGAGAACCAGTGCACAGATGCCAACGGTGGCTGGCACTTCCCAGAGGTGACGGCCCACCGCCCATACGCCGACCGGCAACGCCGTGACCACGATGACCGACGCCACGGCGGCGGTGCGGGTCAACCGGGACACCACGACCCAGGTGATGATGAGCATGAGGAACACCACGGGCGACAGCACCGCAAATGCGCCACCACCGGTGGCGACACCTTTGCCACCGCGGAAATTTCTGGTCGCAGGGAAGACATGGCCGAGAACAGCCGCGGCGCCGCCGGCGTAGGCCAAGGCGCGTCCGTCGATAGACGGGTTACTGCCGGCACCGATGAGCAGGCTGGCCGCAGCTGGTAGGGCGCCCTTGGCCGCATCAAGAACAAATACCCAGATGCCGCGCCGCCACCCGAGCACCCGGGCCACATTCGATGCTCCCGGATTGCCCGAACCGGCGGTGGTGATATCGACACCATTGGCGCGTGCGACCAACACCGCGCTGGGAAACGTCCCCACGATGTAGGCCGCGATGACGACCACGATCCAGATGGCGACCACCGCGGTGCTCGACAGGTCGCTCATGGCACCACTGCTGTTGCTCAGCGTCGTCCGAGCGTGACCGGCACGGCCGCGGCAGCAGCGCGGGCACGGGCACGTGAATGATCCTGATCGGGTCGCGGGGCGGTGGTGGCGGCCGCCAGAGCAGCTGCGCCGTGACCCGACACACACTCGGGATCCGGGCCGTCGAGGGGAAGCCCGGTGAAGAACTTGGCGGCCATGCAGCCGCCCTGACAGGCGTCGTAGGCCCCGCACGATGCGCACGCCCCTGCGGATCCGGGTTCACGGAGTTCGGCGAAGAGATCGCTGGAGTTCCACACGGAGGCGAAACCGCCGGGGTCGCGCACGTTTCCCGCCTTGAATTCGTCGTGGATAACGAATGGGCAGGCGTAGACATCGCCGACCGGGTCGATCAGGCAGACCACGCGCCCGGCGCCGCACAGGTTCAAGCCCGGCAGAGGGTCGCCGAGTGCGTTGAGATGGAAGAACGAGTCACCGGTGAGAACCCGGTCGCCTCGTTCGAGCAGCCAGTGGTAGAGGTCACGCTGCTGGGCGTCGGTGGGATGCAGCTGATGCCATGTGTCGGCACCTCGGCCGGCGGGACGCAGGCGGGTGATGCGCAACTGCGCGCCGTAACTGTCGGCGATGGCGAGCAAGTCATCGAGCTGGGTGACGTTCTCGCGGGTGACAACAACGGAGATCTTGAACTCGCCAAAGTCGGCCGCGGCAAGGGCATCCATGGCCCGTCGGGCAGTATCCCACGAGCCCTGGCCGCGGACGAGGTCGTTCGTGGCGGCATCGGCGCCGTCGATGCTGATCTGCACGTCGAGGTAGTCCATGGCGGCCAGCCGGCGGGCAGCGTCGGTGTCGATGTAGGTGCCGTTGGTCGAAAACTTCACGCCGACACCCGAGGTGGTCGCATGGTCGATGATGGGGAAGAAGTCGCGTCGCAGCATGGGTTCCCCGCCGCCGATGTTTACGTAGAACACCTGCATTCGCCGCAGTTCATCGATGACAGCGATGGCCTCGTCGGTGCTCAGTTCACGAGGGTCGCGTCGACCCGATGACGACAGGCAGTGCACACAGTCGAGATTGCAGGCATAGGTCAATTCCCATGTGAGACAGATCGGAGCATCGAGGCCACGCTTCATCTGGTCGGCCAGTTTGGTCATGAGCGGTCTTCCTCGCTGTCGCGGGTGATCACAATGCAGGCCTCGGCCAGATTCGCGACAGCGCGTTGAAATGGCCCACGAAGTGTCTCGGCGACGCCGAGAGCGTCCATCGTCGTGTCGAGATCGGCGTGCTCATGAAGGGCATGCACCACATCAACCAATTGCGGGTGGCGTAAGAACACCAGCCGACGGGTGTCGTAGTGGTACGCGAGGGCTCCGAAGGGTTCGGGTCGCACGGCGACGTTGGGGTGTAACCGCAGGGCGCCCAGGGTGGCGGTATGGACCGTCATGGTCCCGGCGGGCTCAGTACACCCCGCACATGCCGTCGATGGAGATCTCCTCGATCAGTTCGAGTTCGTCCTCGATGGTCTGTTCGGCGCCGGTGTCGGGGGCGTCGTCAACGCTGCCGTCGGTGATGGAGTTCTCGTGCGGTGCCATGGGTCGAGCGTAGCGAACCAATGGTCACCGTGGCGCCGTCGGGGTCGAGCGGCGCTGCGGGGAGGCGCACCGGTGTCCCCGTGGGGTACTGTGCGATGAGCACCGCAGGTGCGCGGCGGGGGTCGCCGTGGGGGTCACCCACGGGTCGTCGCAGACACGATCGACGGGGGTCGACCATGAGGACACGTGCAGCCATCCTCCACGAGCGGAACGCGCCGTGGAGTGTCGAAGAGATCGAACTCGACCCGCCACGCGCCGGCGAGGTGCTGGTGAAGATGTCGGCATCGGGTATGTGCCACTCCGATGAGCACCTGGTGACCGGTGACTTGGAGGGGGCCACTCCACCGCTGCCGATCATCGGCGGCCATGAGGGAGCCGGTGTGGTGCTCGAGGTGGGTGAGGGCGTGCGCGGCCTGGCTCCGGGTGACCATGTGGTGTTCGGCTTCATCCCGGCGTGTGGTCGTTGTGACTCGTGCGTGCAGGGCCATTCGAATCTGTGTGATGTGGGCGGCGAGTCGTTCCCGGCTGGCACGCAGATCACCGATGGAACGGCGCGGCATCACCTGCTCGATGGCACCGACCTCACGCTCATGTGCCTGCTCGGTACCTTCGCCGAACACACCGTGGTGAACGAGTCGTCGTGTGTGAAGATCGAACCGGACTGGCCGCTTGACAAGGCCTGCCTGCTGGGCTGCGGTGTGGTCACCGGTTGGGGCTCGGCGGTTTATGCCGCCGACGTGAAGCCCGGTGAATACGTGGCCGTTGTCGGCGCCGGTGGTATCGGGGCAAACGCGATTCAGGGCGCGAAGATGGCCGGCGCCCGCGCGGTGGTGGCCATCGACCCGGTGGAGTTCAAGCGTGAGAAGGCCATGGCATTCGGCGCGACGCACACGTACGCCTCCATTGCCGAGGCCCTCGAAAACATGGGCGAGAGCACATGGGGTCGTGGTTTCGACAAGGTGATCATGACCGCAGGTGTGGGCAACGGCGATGTGCTCGGCGAGGCGTTCTGGCTGGGCGCGAAGAAGTCGCGCACCGTCGTCACGAACATCCACCCTGTCGCCGAGCAGTCGATTGCGATCCCCGGGTCGTTCCTGACCTTGTTCGAAAAGGAACTGGTGGGGTCGCTGTTCGGGTCGGGCAACATCCGCCGTGACATTCCGCGCCTGATGGAGTTGTACACACAGGGCCAGTTGAACCTCGATGATCTGGTGACACGGACCTACTCGCTTGACCAGATCAATGAGGGCTACGACGCGATGCGCAACGGTGAGAACATCCGTGGCGTGATCGTGTTCGACTGAGTCGTCGCGATGCCGTCGCCGCCGGTCGCTGTCGTCGACCGTGCCCGTGAGATCGAATTGGTGCGCGCCGCCCTCGCTGCGGGGCGTCACGTGCTGCTCGAGGGGCCGCCGGGTACTGGCAAGTCGACACTGTTGCGCTCGATCGCCGCGGGTGATGGCGCCACATTCGAGTTCGTGGAGGGCACAGCTGAGCTGACCCCGGCGCGCCTGGTGGGGCATTTCGATCCGGCACGGGTGATGGCCGAGGGCTACGACCCGGATGTGTTCGTGGACGGACCACTGCTGCGCGCAGTGCGTGACGGTGCGCTGCTCTACATCGAAGAGATCAATCGGGTACCGGAAGAAACCCTGAATGTACTCGTCACCGTGATGAGCGAGCGAGAGGTGACGGTGCCCCGACTTGGTCGGGTGCCCGCTGCGGCCGGGTTTCGTCTGGTGGCGGCGATGAATCCCTTCGACGCGATCGGCACGGCGCGCATTTCCGGCGCGGTGTACGACCGGGTGTGTCGTGTGGCGATGGGGTACCAGGACGCGCCCGCAGAGGAATCGATCGTGCTGGCTCAGGTGGCCATGGCGGGCGAGGACATCGTGCGGCGGGCGGTGGGTGTGGTGCGCGACACCCGCGATCACAGCGATCTGGTCACCGGGTCGTCGGTGCGCGGCGCAATCGATATGTGCGCTATCGCAGTGGAATTGGCCGGGCTGCGCGACACCGGCGTCTCGGATCCGGCGGTCACCCTTGATGCTGCATTGGTGGCACTGTCGGGCCGCGTACGACGTCGCGATGGGGTGTCGCGCAGCACCGAGGACATCATCTCGGAGTTGTGGCAGCGATGGTTCGTTGATCGGGCGCCGTCCGATGATGGTGGGGATCCGGCGGCGGGAAAAGCGCCGAGCCCGGCGGGGAGTCCGACGGGCTGAGTTCGGCGCCACCAGCAGCACATTCGGGTGCGCAGGCCCCACCGGGTCGTGCGGGAGTGTCGCGACGTGAACTCGCCGGGAACGAGACATTCGAGCGGGTATCACCCGAGGTGGGCGAGTTCGATGAGGGGGCCTTCGACGAGGCGATGGCCGCAGATCCGGATGCGGCGCTGGGCTTGTTGGCCACATTGACCGCAGCCGTCGATGAACGGTTGCGGGCACGAGCGCGGGAGGTGGCTCGCACGGTGATCATCGCTGCGGCGCGCAGCGGGGCGCCACGCCGCGGTCGTCCCGGACGATTGGTGTCGGCTCCATTGGCCCCGGGCGGTGACCTTGACGTGGATGCTGCCGTGGAGGCACGGGTCGCCGCCGGCGGTGGGATACCCGCGGTGGAGGATCTCCGGGTGATCGAATGGGAACGCCCCGATCTGTCGTTGTGCCTACTGGTTGATCGTTCGGGGTCGATGCGTGGTGACGCGCTGGCGACCGCTGCGATGGCGGCTGCCGCCGTGGCGTTGCGGGCCACGGGCGAGCATGCCGTTGTGGCCTTCGCCAACGATGTGGAGGTACTTCGCCCGATGGCTCCCGCGGCGCCCGCTCCCGATGGTGGCGCAGCACTGGTCGATGCGGTCCTTGGCCTCCGCGGGCATGGCACAACCGATGTCGCGGCGGCGCTGCTGGCGTGTGCTCAGCAACTCGGCCGCTCACGTGCGGGTCGTCGGGTGGGCATCGTGTTGTCGGATTGTCGATCGACGGAACCCGGCGATGTTGTGGGCGCGGCCGCGTCGGTGGACGAATTGGTGATCATCGCGCCGCGCGACGACGATGCGGCGGCGCGAGAATTGGCTGCGGCGACGGGTGCGCGCGTGGCCACGTGGGCGGGACCGTCAGAGATTCCGGCCGTGCTACGCGACGTGGTGGGGTAAGCCGTCAGTGGCTGTGCGTGGGTGTGAACGTTGCCGGCTCAGTCGCACAGCACAGAGGCGTCGGGCACCCAGCCAATGGTGTTGTCGTCGGGGCTCGCGCTGTCGGCGTCGTCCTGGTTGATCCAGCGGCTGATCGTTGCCGACTCGCCGGCGGGTGTACGCAAGTCATCGCCAACTGCGGGCTCGGTACTAGTGGGTTCATCGGTAGCCGTGTCGTCAGTGGTCACGTTGTCGGTCACGGCATTGTCACCGGTCTCATCATCGGATGCTGCGTCGCTGGTTGTGGTGGTGACATCAGCGGTCGTGGTCGAGGTGGCATCGTCGATCTCGCTCAGGCGGATGGGCGAGCCTTCGATTGTTGCGTCACCTTGGAAGATGTCCAAGATGTCTTCCATCTCATTGCCACGCAGTAGTGGAATCAGCACGGCCTGACCACCGACCGAACGCCCGGTCGCGGTGATCTGATACGACCCGATGGCACCGATGTCGATGCGGCGCAGCACGTTGGCGAATTCGAGCATTTCGGTGATCGACAGATCGTCGTCGGTGACGACATAGTCACGATTCGATTCGATGAGCGCGGCGGCGACGGATGGTTGGGACAGCCCACCGGCCACCGTCTTCGACAGTGTGCGGCGCAGAAAGTCTTGCTGGCGGCGGATGCGGCCGTAGTCCGATGTCGGGTCGATGACCCAGTCGCCAGAACCGGCCGGGTTTTCATATTCGAGATATCGCGAACGAACGTATGCAAGGGCGTCGTCACCGTCGAGGTTCACGCATCCGGTGGCACCGATCGACAGGCCGGTGCCGCGATCGCGAAGGGGATAGGTCAGTGGGATGCCCACGCCACCGACCGCGTCGACCAGGGTCTTGAAGGCGCAGAAGTCGATTTGCACGTAGTGGTCGGTCTCGATCCCGAAGTTGTTGCGAATCGTGTTGATCAGACGGTTCGGATCGGCAGGGTCGAAGGCTTGGTTGATGCGACCCTGCCGACCACCATCGAGACGCACGTAAAGATCGCGTTGCATCGACAGCGCGGCGGTGGCGCCGGTGTCGGGGTTGATGCGCCACATCATGATGACGTCGGCGCGTTCCCCGAAGCCTTCGCGGCCGAGGATGAAGGGTGCGTAGGGCGAGTCGGGGTCGATGCA